>Ga0070659_100000010_pt1 | contig 188277 bp, 180 predicted proteins | sample KBSC23metaG_FD_64666 | JGI IMG/M metagenome (GOLD analysis project Ga0070659, IMG submission 64666) | Corn rhizosphere microbial communities from Kellogg Biological Station, Michigan, USA - KBS C2-3 metaG | ecosystem: Host-associated > Plants > Roots > Rhizosphere > Soil ... | reverse complement strand
GGTGCGCGAGGAACGCGGGCTCGCTTATTCGGTCTGGTCCGCGCTTCAGCCCTATCGCGACGGCGGGCTTTTCCATCTCTACGCGGCGACCGCCCGGCGGGAGGCGGCGGCCGCGGCCGCGCTGATCGCCGAGGTCGTCGGCGAGGCCGCCGAAACCGCCACCGACCGCGAGCTCGACCGCGCCAAGGCGCAGGCCAAAGCGGGCCTCCTGATGTCGCTCGAAAGCGCCTGGGGCCAGGCCAATTACGTCGCCCGCCAGCTTTCCGTCTTCGGCCGCCTCGGCGAGCCCGCCGAGGTGGTGCGCGAGATCGAGAATGTGTCGCTGGGCGCCTTGCGCGCGGCCGGGGCGAAGATGCTCGCCGGCCCGAGGGCGAGCGCGACGATCGGCCTGGCGGCGGTGCGCGCGGCGTGAGGCTCGACACGCTGGTCGCGGAGCCCTGGGCCGATTACGGGCTGGTCGATTCGGGCCACGGCCGGAAGCTCGAACGCTACGGGCGCTATCGCTTCATCCGGCCCGAGCCGCAGGCTTTGTGGGCGCCGGCCGCGGCGGCGTGGGACGCGGACGGCGAGTTCGTTCCCGGCTCGGACGAGGAGGGCGGCGGACGCTGGCGGTTCGACCGGCCGGTGCCGGGCGAGGGCTGGGAGCTGGCCTGGGAAGAGGTGCGGTTCCGCGCTTTGGCGACGCCCTTCCGCCACCTCGCTTTCTTCCCCGACATGGCGCCGCAATGGGCGTGGATGCGCGCGCGGCTGGGCCCGGACAGCGAGGCGCTCAACCTGTTCGGCTATACCGGCGTCGGCACGCTGGCGATGGCCGCCAGGCGCGCGCGCCTTACCCATGTCGACGCGTCGAAAAAGTCGGTCGAGCAGGCGAAGGCCAATGCGGCGCTTTCCGGCATGGGCGAGCGCCCGATCCGCTGGCTGGTCGACGATGCCGCCAAGTTCGCCGCCCGCGAGGTACGGCGCGGCCGGCGCTACGACGGCATCATCCTCGATCCGCCCAAGTTCGGCCGCGGCCCGGCCGGCGAGGTCTGGCGGCTGGAAGAGGGCCTGCCCGGCCTGATCGCCGACTGCCGCCGGCTGCTCGACGCCGACAGCCGCTTTCTCGTCCTCACCGTCTATGCGGTGCGGATGTCGGCGCTGGCGATCGGCGAGCTGCTCGCTCAGGCGCTCGGCGACTTGGGCGGCAGCGTCGAGTGCGGCGACATGGCGGTACGCGAGGAAGCGCGCGGCCTGCTTCTTCCCACCGCGATCTTCGCGCGCTGGTCCAAGGGCACAGTCTAGGGACAGTTACGTAACTGTCCCTAGACTGTGCCTAATCCCGGCTGGCCCGGATCGCGGCGCCGGCCGCGAACGGCGCCCCGGCCAGGAGCAGCAGCGACACCGCGCCGAGCCATTGCAGCGCGCCGGACCTGTCATCGAGCAGGGCCGCGCCGAAGATCAGCAGCGGCACCGCAAGCGGCAACAGCAGCAGGCCGGCCAGGGCGCCGCTCCTGCGCAAGCCGGCGGTCAGCGCGCCGACGCCGAGAGTCAGCGCCGCGAGCCCCGGGGTGCCGATGAGAAGCCCCAGCTCCAGCCGCCAAAAGACGTCCGGCGGCAGCTTCATCAGGGCCCCGGCCGGGATCGCGGCGAGCATCAGCGGCGGCCCGAAGCTCAGCCAGTGGCCGGCGAGCTTGGCGAGCGCGACGCTCTCCTCGCCGATGCCGCGCAACCGCAATTGGTCGAGCACGCCGGCGGCCTGGTCGGGCGCGACCAGCCGGTCGACCGGGAGCAAAGCGGCGAGCAAAGCCGCCGTCCACAGCGCGCCGCCGCCGGTGCGGGCGAGCAAAGGCCCGTCCGGACCGACCGCGAACGGGAACAAGGTCGCCACCAGAAGGAAGAAGATCACCGGCAGCGAAGCGGCGCCCCCGGCCGCGGCGAGGCGAAGCTCGCGCAGGATGAGCGCGATCATCCGAGCGCGACCGATTGCGCGCCGTCGAGGGCGAGCGGCTGGTGGCTGGCGGCGAGGACCGCGCCGCCCGCGGCGCGATGGCCGGCGATCGCCGCCTCGAGCCGCGACTGGCCGTCGCCGTCGAGGCCGTTCGCCGGCTCGTCGAGCAGCCAGAGCGGCGCGTCCGACGCGACCACGCGGGCCAGCGCCGCCCGCTTGCGCTGCCCGGCGGAAAGCATCCGCACCGGCACCTGGGCGAGGTGGGCCAGCCCCATCGCCGCGAGGCCCTCCCCGCTGCGCCCGGTCCAGAAAGCGAGCGCATCGCCGAGCCGGCGCCCCTCGTCGAGCGCGAGATGCTCGTCGGCCAGAGCGGCCTCGCTGCGCCGGACCGTGCCCGTCGCCCGCAGCAGCCCGGCGGCGACCCGGATCAGGCTGGACTTGCCGGCGCCGTTGGGGCCGGTGACCAAAGCCGCCCCGCCCGGCGCCAGCGTCAGGCTCAGCCCTTCGAACAGCAGCCGGCCGCCGCGGACGCAGGTCACGCCCTCCAGAACCAGCCGGTCGCTCAACCCGCCTGCTCCTCGATGGCATGCATGTCGGCGTCGGAGAAGCCGAAATGATGGCCGATTTCGTGGACGATGACGTGGGTGATCAACGCCTCAAGGCCGACCCCGGTCTCCGCCCATTCGTCGAGCAAGGGGCGGCGGTAGAGGTGGATCATCGGCGGCAGCTCGCCCGAGGCCCAGCCGCTCTGCTCGCGCAGCGAGCGGCCCGAATAGAGGCCGGTCAGCTCGAACGGATCCTCGATGCCGAGCGCGGCGAGCACCTCGTCGTCGGCATATTCCTCGATCCTGAGGACGACGCCCGCGAGATGCTTGCGGAACGCCGCCGGCAGCCGGGCGATCGCCGCCTCGGCGAGCCGCTCGATCGCGGCAGCGTCGGGCGCGTAGGTTTGACCCGTCCCCATCGATAGGCGACATAGAGGGGCTGCGGCGAAGGAGGAAGAGGTGCTGACCGAGAGCGAACGGGACGAGGCCTTGGCCGGGCTGGACGGCTGGTCGTTCGACGACGGCCGCAACGGCATCGCCAAGAGCTTCAAATTCGCCGACTTCGGCGCGGCCTTCGCCTTCATGGTCCGGGTCGCGCTGGAAGCCGAGAAGGCCGACCACCACCCCGATTGGAGCAACGTCTGGAACCGGGTCGACATCCTGCTTTCGACCCACAGCGAAGGCGGGGTGACGGCGAAGGACATCGCTCTCGCGCAGAAGATCGAGGCCAGCTTGCTCTGACCGGCACCGGCCACTAGATGACCCGCTTCCAGCGCATGCGGAGCGGTGGCCGAGTGGTCGAAGGCGCTCGCCTGGAAAGTGAGTATACGGCAAAACCGTATCGAGGGTTCGAATCCCTCCCGCTCCGCCACTTCCCCGCCTGGCAGGATGGATGACGTTACCTGCTCTCCTCGTCGTGAGCGAGAATCGGATGGGCCAGGATCCGCCCGCTCTTCGCTTCGGCCAGCGGCGCGACCATGTCCTCGTCCCCGCCGCCGATGAACAGATCGATCATGGATCGGCCGGATCGGCCTCTCCGGCGCCGCAGGCTGAGACGATCGCCTCGCGAAGGCCGATTTCCCGCAGCGCATTCAAAGCGCGCTCGGACACGATCAGGTAGAAATCCGGTCCAATACCAAAGTCGTCCCTTCCAGCTTCGCCCACGATTTTCATCCAAAGGAATTCCGGCAGCTCGAAGCCTGGCTTCAATTCCTTGAAAATGTCCGACGTCGATACCTCAACGTCGTCAAAAACCACTCCGGTCGCGCCAAGAAATTCCAGCTTCTCTTTTCCCTGTCGAGTCACAAGGAAGCAAGGAAACGAGGTCACCAGGGCATCGCCCGACCAATCCTCAAATTCGTAGTGCAATCGATCGATCCGGGGAGGGTGCGTGCCGGGATCCAGCACCGTATGCTCTCCCAACCCTCCGGCAACATCGGGCTCAACCTGATAGAATTGCATGCTATCTCACCGGCGGCCAGAACAGGTGGCCGTACATATCGTCGATCCTCGTTGCCTGATCAAGCAACTGCTGCTGCGTGGGATTTGGCGTCCGCCGATAGAAGGCATCCCACTCCCGGCGAATGTCGCGCAGGTGCAACGTAGGATTGAGTTGCGTTGGAATGCCGCGCAGATTCTCGAGCGAGTGCAATTCCGCCGGGGTCACCAAGCCAGGATACCGGACAAGAACCTGCCGTTCGACCGCATGATGGACGACAACCGGTCCGGGAAGCCTCTGGTTTGCGGCAAGGAAGGTCGCTCGATAGTTGCTTGATGTGGCGACGCCAAACTGGGCTGGCGCCGGTGCCGCGAAGCGCGGGGCCGCGAGTGTCAGCCGGCTCGAACCGACTCCGGCATCGATGACCACGGGCGCGACGGCCCTGTCCGCGGCGACCGTCCCGCGGACCGCAACCGGCGCGACGGTGGCGGCGCGCGCGGCAGCGGGCGCGGCCACGGCGGCGCGCGCAGCAGCAGGCGCGACGACGGCGGCGCGGGCGGCATTCGGCGCTCGGACTGCGACGCCGGCAGCAGATGGAAGCCGGGCGACGATCGTCCCCCGAACCGCCTGGGTCGCCGCCAGCCGGGGTGCGGCGAGGGTCAGCCTCGAAGCGGCTCCGACCTCGGCCAGCAACGGCGCGGCGCGCTCGACGGTGGCCACCCCGCGGACGAGATTGATCCCGCGGGCGACGGTACCGAACGGAATGAAAATGGTGGCGACCCGGCCGCCGCCCTCGCCGTAGCGGTTGATCACTGCCGGCAGGCCGCCGAGCTGGTACGTGGTGCTGATATTGGTGCCGAACCTCGAGAAAGCATCCCGGATGTCGGTGATGGGATTCGCCTGCCCGGTGAAGACACGATGAATGTAGCTGGGCGGCCTGCGAGCGGCCTCCTCGGGGTGTGCGAGGTCGTAGGCAATCTGCCGAGTCATCCCGCCCGGCGTGCCATAGGTGACGAGGGTTTCGGCCGTTTCGTAGAGGCTGCTGGCGGCGCCGTAGGTGAACTTGGCGAACCCCCACAAGGTGGCGCGGATCGGATGCTCGCCGTCCCAGATCGCCTGCCGCCGATCCAGCTGGTCCGCCAAGGCGACGCTCTGGCCGCCGAAGGATCTCAGCCGGTCGGACGTCGTCGACGTTTCCTGGCCCCAACGTTGTATTCCCTCGAAGACCGGGCCGGAGAAGGCTTCGGCGCCACCGTTTCGCTCGATCACCAGATCCATGAACTGGGACCGGCCCGGAAGCTCCTCGATGCTCTCGAAAATCTCATGCCAGGGCGGCGCGACTCGGGATGGGGACATTCTGATGCCGCCGGCGACATAATCCTCGAACTCGCCGTAGACGCGGCCCGCGGGGGTGGCTTCGTCCAGTGTCGCGGGATCCTGCTCGACGATGACTTGCGGATGTCGGACGGGCTCGGGGGTTCGGCGCGCGCGCGAGGCCGCCGGGCCGGCAAGCTCATCGACGGTCGGAAGATCGGCCAGCAATTGCTCGATGCCGGGATTATCCAATGCTGGCGGTTCGAGCAGCGCCGGATCGAATAGCGACCGATCGTCCAGCACCGGCGCGGCCGGCACGCCCTGGCCGATCGACGCGATCGACGCCTCAAGGTCGGGGAGGTCAATGCGAAGGTCGCCCTTCAGAAGATCGAAGGGGTTTTCGATCAGACTGCCGTCCGGCCGATGGGTGCGCAGATAGTCCCGGAGCGACGGGATGCCCATCTCGGGCGCTCCGTCGACGAGAATGTTCCGTTCGGGCTGGGCGTGGCTGCGCTCCATCGCGTCTTGGATGACCAGGCCGATCGTGTTCGCGAACACGCCCGGCAGCTCGGCGCCGACATTGTCGCTGAAGCTGGTGCCGGTGAGCGCGGCGCGGGTGCCCGCGCGGGCGATGCCACTGGCGAAGTTGGCGGCGACCCGGCGGTCGAGGGCTGCGACGCCGAGCCGGCCCAGGCGCTTGTCGGCGAACGCGCCGACCGCCGCGCCGGCGGCGTTGGCGGCGATTCCGGCCCAGTCGAACTTCTTCTGCAGGCCGGTGGCGACGGCGATGCCCTGGCTGGCGACATCGGTGACGACGCTGCGCACGACCTGGGCGCCGACCGCGTTGCCGGCGAGATAGGCGGCGACCTTGCCCGCGGTGGAAACGGTCGTGTTGGCGGCGGCGGCCGCTTTCGCGGCGGACGTGGCGATCGCGCCGGCCGCCTGCGCGAAGCCTTCGGTGACCCCGGCACTGAGCGCGGACAGGGCCACGCCCTTCCAGCTGAACTTTTCCTGGAGGCCGGTAGCGACGCCGACGCCCTGGCTCACCGCGCTCGCCACCGCGCCGGTGACGGCAGCGCCGACCACCGCTCCTACCGCGGTAGCCGCAGCGCTGGTGAGGCCGACCGCGGTCTGGAGCGCACGGCTGATGATCTGGGCCACCGGCGCCTTGATGATCAAGGTGATCGCGATCGCGATCGCCATTATGATGAGCTGCCCGATCATTCCGCAGCCGCCCGGCTTGGGCGGCGGTTTCTGCGCGGACGGGGAGAGGTCGCCCAGCGCCTTGGCGGCGTCGTAGGGCCTGAACGTGTCGGCATTATGGGCGTTCGAAACGACGCCCGGAGGAACCGTCAGGCTGGTGCCTTCGACCAGCGCGCTATTGCCCGAAAGGCCGTTCGCCTCGGCGAGCTTGTACCACAGATCGGTGTTGCCCCAGAGGCTTGCGGCGATCGATTGCAGAGTGTCGCCGGAGCGCACGATATAGCTGCCGCCGGCGCCGCCCTGCTCGTAGCTGTTGATCGGGCTCTGCGACTGGCTGAAATCGGCATAGGTCTTGGGCGTGTTGCCGCCGAACCGGAACGCCCCCAGCCCTTCGCTGTCGCCGAGCCAGATCTGACGATAGACCAGCGACTGCTGATAGTCGTTGTCGAGCGTGCCGTTGTTGGAAACCTGGCCCATCTGCTTGCCGCCGAACCGGTACCAGATCTCGTGCGGAGCGCCGCTCGAGGTGCCGCCGGTCTCGTCGCGGCGGATGACCTGGCCGGCCATGTCGTTGATGAAATTGACGTCGCGCGGACGGCCGTCGTGGATGTCGACGAAGGTCAGGTCGCTCGACGCGCCGTAATGATAATTGGTCGTGTAATCGGTGACTCCGCCGGCCTGCCGCGACGTGTGGATCAGGGCCGAGGTGATCACCGGCGCGTCGCGCCATTCGTAGGTGTTGGTGGTGGTCGCGTTCGAATGCGGGTTGTCGTTGCGCGTGACCGTCGAAGTGGAGCTGACGACCGCGCCGAGCCGGTAATCCGCGCCGGTGCCGTATTCGTTGGTGATCTGGTTGACGTAAAGGGCGTCGGCATTGTTCTCGGAGGCGAGGTTGGTCACCGTTTCCGAGAGGATCTGGCCCTTGTCGTTGTAGACGATGCCGGTCCGGGAGAAGCCGCGGACCGTCGCCGTCACCCAGTCGGTCTGGCTGGTCGTCCGGCCGAACGCATCGCGGGTGAACTCCGAAAGCCGGATGCCGCTGCCGGTCGCCGCCGGCACGGTGATGGTGTTGGAGTTCGCAAACCCGGTCTCGGCGCCGTCCACCCAGCGCACCTGCTGAAGGCTGCCGTCGGCGAAATAATCGTACATCTCCTTATGCTCGCGGAAGAAGGCGTTCTGGGGAAAGCCTCCCTCGTAGCGGACCTTGGACATCGCCATCGACATGCGGCGCCCGGCCTCGTCATAGGTATAATCGTAGCCGATCTCGCCGAGCCGGTTGAGCGAGGTCAGCACGCCCGGCTGCTGGCGCTCGATCGTGCCGATGCCGCGCGCGTCGTCGCCGGTCTTGAGCTCGCCGGAGACCACCGCGACCAGGATGCCGCGGTCCCGAGTCACCCGGTCCATCACGTCGTAGAGGTACCAATTGTCCTGCGTCGGCAGGAAGCCCGTCGGGGCGCCGGCGCCGTCGAGCCGCTGGAAGCTCGACTTCTGGCGGCGGATATTGCCGACGCGGTCATATTCGTAGAGGATCGAGGCCGTCGGCAGGGTCGTGGTGCCCGCCTCCGCCCAGCTCGCCATCCGCCCGAGCGCGTCCCAGGTCGCGCTCGCGTTCTGGACGAGCTGGGAGTTCTTGTAGGTGACCTCGGAGGTCTCGTTGCCCGCCTTGTCGTAGCCGAAGGCGGTCGAATTGCCGGCGCCGTTCGAGATCGAGGCGAGGCGCCCGGAATTGAGGTAGGTATAGGTCAGCGTCTCGCCGGGGCCGGCCATGCTGGTCATGCGCCCGGCCCAGTCGTAGCCGTGGGAATAAACGTGGTCGCCGAAATCGGAGCGGGCGATGGTCCGGTTGAAATAATCGAGCGTCACGCTCGAATCGACGGTGGCGGCGTTGATCGTGGTCTTCAGCCAGCCGCCCAGATTGCCGAGGGAGCCGGGCGTGATCGTGCCGTCCCAGGCGTAGGTGTAGGTGGTCGTGTCGCCGCCGAAGGCGACCTGCTTGATCACGCGCCCCTGCCGGTCGTAATCGGTGGTTTCGGTGAGGGCGTTCATCGTGTGCCCGGTGCGCTGGCCGAGCTGGTCGTAGGTGAAGGTCTCGGTGAGCAGCCGGCCGAGATGCTGGACCTGGATGAGCCGGCCGAGCTTGTCATAGGCCATCAGCACGTCGGTCTTGACCGGGTCGTTATTGGAGCTGTTGTCGATCCAATATTCGTTCCGGCTGATGCGGGCGTCCTTGAACACGTCGTAGAGGGTCTGCACCTTGCGATCGTCGGCATGATATTCGACCGTGACCAGCGCCTCGGCGCCGTCATGGCCGGTGCCGGCGAGCAGGTTGCGCCTGGTGGTATGGCCGTTGGCATCGGTGACCGCGACGAGGCGGCCGGAGATGTCGTAGAAATAATGCTCGGTCGGATGGACGTTCGCCTGGACGCCGTTCTGGTCCGTCCAGCTGACCTCGGGGCTCTCCTTGCGGATCAGGCGGCCCATCGTGTTGTAGAACAACAAGGTGGTGTTGTTCCTGGCGTCGGTCTCGCTCGTCGCCTCGCCGAACGCATTCAGAGTGCGGCTTGAGGAGATGGTCACGGTTCCGGCGGCGCTGCTGAGCTGCCGGTCGGGCTCGATCGTCGCAATCTGCAGGCCGCGCTTGTCGAACACGCCGATCGTGGTGACCGCGTCCCCGATATTGGTGTCGCCGCTGCCGCCCTGGACCAGGATCGAGCTCTTCGCCGTGTCGAAGCCGATCGCTCCGACATTGGCCCCGGCCGAGCTCAGCGTCAGGGTGACGTTGCCCAGCGCGTCGTGGAACATGATCTTGCCGCTGCCGCCTTCGGTCGAGCGCCACAGCCGCCCGCCTTCGTCATAATCGAACGTTTCCTGATAGAGCGGGAGATTGTCGGCGCCGAAATTGATGCCGCGCCCGATCATCTCGCCGAAGACATTGTATTTGAAGCGGCTGACGTCACCGAAGCCCCATTTCGGAACCGCGGGCGGGGTGGTGGTTCTGGTCGCCGCCGCCTGGCTGAGCAGCCGGCCGCTGACGTCGTAGGTGTAGACGATCGAATCGGGGGAGTTGGTGCCGTTCGATTTCCTGCGGCTATACTGGTCCCACACGATCCGGCCGCCGGCATCATAAGTGTAGGAATGGGTGGTGCCGAGCGTCGCGTCGATCTGATGAGTCATCGATGCCAGCCAGCCCATCTGGTTGTAGACGTAGGAAGTGACCCGGGCATCGCCGGCGGCGCCGTTCGGGTCGTTGAGCGTGGTCCGAACGACATTGCCGAAGGCGTCGAACAGATTGTCGGTGGTCGGCCGGACGCTCGCTCCGAGATGGCCGGCAAAGGCGGGCGCCTCGGTCCGGGTGAGCCGCCCGAAGTCGTCATAGGTGAACAGGGTCTCGTCCCCGTTCGCCTCGACCTTGCGGGTGACCTGGCCGAAGCCGTTATAATCGTATTGGATTTGCGAGGCGGCGTGCAGCGTCGTGGCGAGCGTGCCGGCGACCGTCGTCGAGGCGACGACCTCGAGCCGGGTCTCGGTTTCCCGCCGGCCGTTGCGGTCGTAGGTGGAGACGGTGATCCGGTCGTCGACGCTCGATCCCGCGGCGGCATGGAGCGCCTGGGTGCCGGCGTTCTGATCGATCGTTCCGGTCACCTTGTTGGCGTGCCGGGTCTCGACGAGCACGTTGCCTTCGGCATCGAGCTCCCAGACGGTGAGGTAATGCTCGGGGTCGAGCTGGCCGATCTTGCGGCCGAGCTTGTCGTAGAAGCTGCGTGTCTCGACGTCGCCGACATAGTCGCGGATCGCGTTGCCGGCGGCGTCATATTCGACGTGGCGGACGATCGCGCCGGTCGCGAAGTCGTAGCTGTCGCCGTCCCACCGGGCGGTGGTCAGCGACGCCCCGAAGCTGGTCTCCAGCCGGTTGGCTTTGTCGTAGGTGTAGTGGGTCTCGCGGAAATTGGCCGAATTGACCGGGCTGGGCGGCGCCGACGGGCGGGTTCCGGCGAAGGCGACCGCGTCGCCATAGACCCTGTGCGCCTTGACGTTGCCGTTCGCGTCATAGTCCCAGTGGCTGAGCATTCCGGATTGATCGATCTCGTCGGTCTTCCGGTTGAGGTGGTCATAATAGCTGTAAGTGTTGGGCGCCCCAGCCACCTGCGAAGCGATGACGTTGCCGCGCCGGTCGTAGGCGAAGCTGTCCTTCATCTGCATGGTGAGCGGGTCCATGAACAGGCCGACCGTCACGGACACGATGTCGGGGCGATCGATTTCGATCAGCTGGTCGAGCTTGTCATAGGCGTAGCTCGTCACCCGCACGTCGGCGCCGAGGCCGACCCCTTCGGTCCTGGTCTTGAGATTGCCCCGCCTGTCATAGTCGAAGTCGGTCTGGATGGCGGTGGCAACCAGGGTGCCGTTCGAATCGTGGACGTTGGCGTGGACGATCTGAGTCTTCAGCCGGCCGAGCAGATCATAGACATTGTCGGTCACGCCATTGAGCTTGTTGACGATCTGGGTCCGGTTGCCCTGCGCGTCGAGCTCGTAATGCTCGCTATGCTCCTCGGCGTCGGTGACGTCGGTCAGCCGATCGAGCTTGTCGTAATGGAAGACCGTCGTCGCGTCCGCGTCCGGGTCGGCGACGATCTCGGGCGGCGCCGCGATGGTCGCGCCTTGCGTGCGGGTGGCGTAGCGCGTGACCGATACCGGCTCGCTGCCGAGCTCGTAGACCGACCTGGTGGCATAGCCTTCCTGATCGACCTGCAGAATCAGCCGGTCGCGGGCGTCATAGTAGAAATAGGCGCTGTTGAGCCTGGGATCGGTGACCTTCGCGACATTGCCGAACGCATTGTAGGCATAAAAGGTGGTCGCTTCGGCGGCGCTGCCGTCGGCGACGGTTTCGCTCTCGACCCGGCCGAGCGCGTCATAGACCCGGGTCGTCACCTGCTCGTCGACGGTTCCCGCCGCGGCCGTCGTCGATTCCAGGTCGCCGAACGCGTTGTAACCGTAGACGGTGGTGACTTCCTCGGTCTTGCCGTCGGCGCGGGTCTCGGTCTTGAGCTGGCCGGCGGCGTCATAGGTACGGGTCGTCAAGCATTCGTCCGTGGTGCCGGCCGCGTAGGTGATCGTCTCCAGCTCGCCGACCACGTTGTAGCCATAGACGGTCGTGGATTCTTCGGCGGCGCCGGCGGCCCGGGTCTCGCTGTGGAGCCGGCCGAGCTCGTCATAGCTGCGCGTCGTCGTGCTGGCGTCGCTGGTGCCGTGCGCCACGGTCGTCGACAGGATCTGGCCGCGCTGGTCGAGCGTCATCACCGTCCAGTTGAGCAACGCGTCCCTGGTCTTTTCGAGCCGGCCGGCGCTGTCGTAGAAATATTCGGTGGTGATCGCGCTTTGCGGGACGGAGGAGGGGAGCAGCGCCGCCACGCTCGCCGGGGTGGCGCCGTCTTCGACCGCAACCGGATCGGCGTAACGGATCTGCAGAACGACGTCGCCCTGGCGGTCGTGGCGATATTCGGTGACGAAGCTTTCGGCATCGATGCTGTAGACCAGCCGGCCGTCGCGGTCGTAGACGGCGCGGCTGACCCGGTCGTCAGCATGCGCGTTGGTCGTCGCCCAGTCTCGCATGACATCGTCGAGCGGGTCTTCGCCCCCCTGATAGGCGGTGACGGAGGCGACCTGCTTGATGACCCGGCCGGCGCTGTCGTAGCTGAACGCGGTGACGTTCCCCGCTGCGTCGATCGCGAAGGTCATCCGGCCGGCGGCGTCGTAGACGGCGCGGGTGACCCGCATCGGATCGGCCGCATGCGCCTCGACCTCGGCCTGGAGGTCGTCGATCGTGTAGGCGGAAGCCGAGGAGACCGCCCAATCGTAGCGGATCGTGCGGATCGCGTGGCCGACGTCGTCATAGCGATATTCGGTGAGCCCCGAGACGCCGTCGACGGTGAAGCGCAGGCGGCCGTCCTTGTCGTAGGCGTTGCGGGTGATCCGGTCCGACGAGCCGGGGATCAGCTGCGCGGTGACATCGCCGGCGGTGATCTGGAGATCGAGGCCGAAGGTCGAGATCGACCCCGCATAGGCGCGGCTGACGAGCACATGATCGTCGCCGTCATAGCTGCTCTCGACGACTCCGCCGAGCGCGTCGACCGTGAAGATCAAATGATCCGCATGATCGTAGACGTAACGGGTGACATTGTTCAGCGCGTCCTTGACCGCGACCAGATTGCCGCGCGCGTCGTAGGTGTAGAAGGTCGTGTTCTCGAGCGCGTCGGTGGTGCTGACGATGCGGCCCGCCTGGTCGTAATCGGTGGTGAGGGGGTGGTTTTCGGGGTCGGTCAGCACGACCTCGCGGCCGAAGGCGTCGTAGGCGTGCGTCGTCGTGATCGCCTTGCCGCCCGCCGCGGCATCGACGATCTCGGTCTCGAGCTTGCCTCTTCGATCGTAAGCGAAGCTGGTCGCGATCTCGGTCGCCACGCCCGGGCTCGCCGATTCGCCGAGGGCCACCTTGCGCAGCTCGACCTCGCCGAAGCTGTTGTAGGAATAAGCGGTATAGGCCCCGAGCTGGCCCGCGTTCAGGATCATCCGGCCGGCGGAATCGAAGGTCGCGGTCCTCCTTTCGTCGAGCGCCGCATCGGCGAGCGCGTTGACGGTGCCGGCGATGTCGACGGCGTCGCCTCCGACCATTTCCGAGAAGGTCTCGGCGTCGATCCGTGCGGCGTAGCGGATGGTGTCGGTGCGGTCGCCGAGCGGGTTGTAGCGATATTCGACAACGACGCCCTTCGCGTCGACCTCGTAAACGAGCCGGCCGACGGTGTCGTAATAATAGAGGGTACGGGCGCCGACGGCGTCGGACCGCGCCACCATGCGGCCGGCCGTATCGTAGCCGAACTGGGTGGCATATTCGGCCCAGATCGGATCGGCCAGCTCGGGATCGGGCCAGGGGCCGAGCGAAGCGAGCAGGGCGCTGCCGATTCCGGACATCTCGCGCTTGAGCCGGCCGAGCGCGTCATAGCCGCGCGTCGTCGTCCATTCCGCCGCGGTGCCGGCGGCATGGGTGATCGACACCAGCTCGCCGAGCACGTCATAGGCATATAGGGTGGTCTGCTCGTCGGCGGTGCCGGCGGCGCGGGTCTCGCTCTCGAGCCGTCCCAACGCGTCGTAGGAGCGGGTGGTGGTAACGGCATCGCCGGTGCCGTCGGCGATCGTGGACGACAGGATCTGGCCGCGCTGGTCGAGCGTGATGACCGTGCGATGGCCGAGCCCGTCGACCGTTTCGGCGAGGCGGCCGGCGCTGTCGTAGACGAAGTCGGTAACGATCGCGCTCGCCGGGACGGACGACGGCAGCAGAGCCGCCATGGCCGCCGGGGTGGCATCGTCGGCGACGGTGTAGGGATCGGCGTAGCGGACCTCCTTCACCACATTGTCGCGCTTGTCGAAGCGATATTCGGTGACGAAGCCCTCGGCGTCGATGCTGTAGACCATCCGGCCCTTGCGATCGTAGACGGCGCGGCCGACCCGATCGTCAGCATGCGCATTGGTCGTCGCCCAGTCTCGCATGACATCGTCGAGCGGGTCTTCGCTTCCCGGATAGGCGGTGACGAAGGCGACCTGCTTGATGACCCGGCCGGCGCTGTCGTAGCTGAACGCGGTGACGTTCCCCGCCGCGTCGATCGTGAAGGTCATCCGGCCGGCGGCGTCGTAGACCGCGCGCGACACGCGCTGCGGATCGGCCGCATGCGCGTCGACCTCGGCCTGGAGGTCGTCCATCGTCCAGGTCGAGGCGGGCGAGACGGTCCAGCCATAACCGATGGTCCGGAGCCTGTTGCCGGCATCGTCGTAGCGATATTCGGTCAGCCCGAGGGTGCCGTCGACCATGAAGCGCAGGCGGCCGTCCTTGTCATAGGCGTTGCGGGTGATCCGGTCGCCCGAGTCCGCGATCAGCTGCTCGGTGACGTCGGCGGCGGCGATCTCGAGGGAGAAGCCGTAGACCGGGATCGCGCTCGCATAAGCGCGGGTGGCGACCGCGCGATCGGCCTCGTCGTAGCTGGTCTCGACGACCCCGCCGAGCGCATCGACGGCGAAGATCCGGCGGTCGGCCTGGTCGTAGACGTAGCGGGTGACCTGGCCCATCGGGTCTTCGACCGCGACCAGATTGCCGCGCGCGTCATAGGTGAAATAGGTCGTGTTATCGAACGCGTCGGTGATCTGGACGACGCGGCCGTTCTGGTCGTAGCTGGTGACGGTATACTGCTCGTTGGGATCGATGAGCACGACCCGGCGCCCGAACGCGTCATAGCCGTATGTGGTGGTGATCTGCTTGCCGCCCGCGGCGCTGTCGACGATCCGGGTGGTCAGGTGCCCGCGGCGATCATAGCCGAAGCTGGTCTCGATGGCGGTGCCGGAGTTGAGCGGATCCGACCGCAGGACGACGTCGCCGAAGGCATTATAGACGTAGCTCGTCTCCTCGCCGAGCGGATCGGTCGACCGTTGGATCGTGCCGTCGAGGTTGAACTCGAAATGGCCGGCCTGGTCGAGCGCCGCGTTGGCGAGCGCGTTGACGGTGCCGGCGATGTCGGCGACGTCGCCCCCGGCCATTTCCGAGAAGGTCTGGGCGTCGATCCGAGCGGCGTAGCGGATGATTTCGATGCAATCGCCGAGCGCGTTGTAGCGATGCTCGAGAACGTCGCCGAGGGCGTCGACCTCGTAGGCGAGCCGGTCGGCAGCGTCGTAATAATAGAGGGTGCGCGCCCCTCTCGAGTCCGAGCGAGCGACCAGGCGCCCGGCCGTGTCGTAGCCATATTGGGTGGCATATTCGGCCCAGATCGGATCGGCCAGCTCCGCGTCGGGATTGGGGCCGAGCGACGCGAGCAGGGCGCTGCCGATCCCGGACATCTCGCGCTTGAGCCGGCCGAGCGCGTCATAGCTCTGGGTCACCGTCCATTCCGCCGCGGTGCCGGCGGCGTGGGTGGTCGAGACCCGCTGGTCGAGCGCGTCATAGGCATAAGTGGTGGTCTGCTCGCCGGCGGCGCCGGCGGCGTGGGTCTCGCTCTCGAGCCGGCCGAGCGCGTCGTAGACGAAAGTGGCGGTGACCGCGTCGCCGGTGCCGTAGGCGATTGTGGACGACAGAATCTGGCCGCGCTGGTCAAGCGTCATCACGGTCCGGTGGCCGAGCCCGTCGACCGTTTCGGCAAGACGGCCAGCGCTGTCGTAGACGAAGTCGGTGACGATCGCCGACCAGGGCAGCGCACCGATCTGGGCGGCAAGGCTCGCCGGGCTGGCGCCGTCGCTCACCGTATAGGGATCGGCGTAGCGGATCTCCTTCACCACGCTGTCGCGCTTGTTATAGCGATATTCGGTGACGAAGCCCTCGGCATCGACGCTGTAGACCAGCCGCCCCTTGCGGTCGTAGACGGCGCGGCCGACCCGGTCGCCCGCGTCCGCGCTGTCAGCCGCCCAGCTTTGCATGGCATCGTCGAGCGGGTCTTCGCCCCCCTGATAGGCGGTGACGAAGGCGACCTGCTTGATGACCCGGCCGGCGCTGTCGTAGCTGAACGCGACGACGTTGCCGACCGGGTCGATGGTGAAGGTCATCCGGCCGGCGGCGTCGAAGACGGCGCGCGAGACCCGCTGCGGCTCGGCCGCGTGCGCGTCGACCTCGGCCTGAAGATCGTCGATCGTCCAGGTCGAGGCGGGCGACACCGACCAGTCGTGGCGGATCGTCCGGAGCCTGTTGCCGGCATCGTCGTAGCCATATTCGGTCAGCCCGAGGGTGCCGTCGACCATGAAGCGCAGGCGGCCGTCCTTGTCATAGGCGTTGCGGGTGACCCGGTCGCCCGAGTCCGCAACCAGTTGCGCGGTGATGTCGGCGGCGGCGAGCTCGAGGCCGAAGACGAAGATCGGATTCGCATAAGCGCGGGTGGCGACGACCCGGCCGTCGCCGTCATAGCCGGTCTCGACGACGCCGCCGAGCGCGTCGACCGCGAAGATCCGGCGGCCGGCATTGTCGTAGACGTAGCGGGTGACGTGGTTCAGCGCGTCGGTGACCGCGACGAGGTTGCCGCGCGCGTCGTAGGTGAACGAGGTGACGCCGTCGAGCGCGTCGGTGGTGCTGAGGACGCGGCCCGCCCGGTCGTAGGCGGTGGCGGTGACCTCGCCGGCCGGATCGGTCAGCTGGACGGAGCGGCCGAACGCGTCATAGCCGTAGGTCGTGGTGATCGCCTTGCCGCCCGGGGCGGCGTCGACGATCTGGGTCTTCACCTGGCCGCGGCGGTCGTAGGCGAAGCTGGTCTGAAGGCTGTTCGACGCCAGTTGCACGATCGCCAGCTTGTCGAGCGCGGAGACCTTCTCGGTGGCGGACGGGGCGCCGCTGAAGGTGAGCGTCGCAGTGGTGCCGATCGCCTGAAAGGCCGACGCGGTGAACTGCGCGAAGCTGGTCGAGCCGGGCGTGAAGGTGCCCAGCACGAGGCCGTCGACCGACACCGTGACCGGATTGGCGTTCGCCCCCGACCGCTTCGCCAGGTAGAAGGACAATTGGTAAGAGCGGCCCGGAATCAGGTTGGTCAGCGTTTCCGAGATCGAGCCGGTCCCGCCCGAATTGCTTTGCAGGAAGGCGACCTGGTCGCCGTCGGGCGCAGCCGCGAAGCCCCAGCTGCTGCCGTTTCCGGCCACGCCCGCTTTCGACTCGAAGGTGGCCATGCCGATCGACGGATTGTACTGGCTGCCAGTGCCGACCTCGGGCACCTCGAACGAACTGTGCGGCACGGTGGTCGCCTGGGTCACGATCACCTTGTCGATCGCCGACATCCTCTCGCTGCTCGACTGGGTGCCGGCGAACGTGATCGTGGCTGAGCCCGACTGGGCCTGGAAGGGCCCCAGATTGACCTGAGTGAAGCTCGTCGAGCTGGGCGTCATATAGCCGTAGACCTGGCCGTCGATCGACACCAGGAGCGGATTGGCGGCAACGCTGGCGCGCTTCGCCAACATGAACGACAATTGGTAGACGGTGCCGGCGTTGAGGCCGGTCACGGTCATCGTGATCGCGCCGGTCCCGGTCGAATTGCTTTGCACGAAGGCGACCTGATCGCCGTCGGGCGCGGCCGCGAAGCCCCAGCCGTTGCCATTGCCGACGACGCCCGACTTCGACGCGAAGGTGACGCCCGATACGGTCGGATTGTAGGTTGCGGCGGTGCCGGTTTCGGGCGCCTCGAACGAGAAATCGGCGGTGACGATGGCGGGAGCGGCGATGCCGCTCTCCAGCGGCACGGTCTCGCTGACCAGCTCGCCGAAGCTGTTATAGGCGGAGAGGGTCACGTTGCCGAGCGGATCGCGCGACGCGCGGGTCCGGCCGGCGAGATCGAACTGCGCGGTCGACCTTTGATCGAGGACGGGATTGGCCAGCGCCGCGACGATGCCGGCGACGTCCGCGGCGGCTCCGCCGGTCATTTCCACGAACGTCTCGATGTCGATCCGCGCCGCATAGACGATCGTGTCGGTGCGCGCGCCGAACGCGTCGTACCGATATTCGATCACCGCGCCGAGCGCGTCGACCTGATAAGCGAGCCGATCGTCGGCGTCGTAATAATAGAGCGTGCGGGCGGCGTTGGCGTCGACCCGAGCGATCAGCCGGTCGGCCTCGTCGTAGCCGTACAGGGTCCCGTAATTGGTCCAGATCGGCTCGGACAGCTCCTCGTCGGGATTGGGGCCGAGCGCCTCGAGCATGGCGCTTCCGATCCCCGAAAGCTCGCGGACGAGGCGGCCGCGCAAATCGTAGCGGCGGCTTGCGATCCTGGGATCCGGACCGCCGGACTGGGTGATTGTCGATACCAGCCGCCGCATGCTGTCGTAGACGTAGGTCGTGACCGTGCTGGTGCTGCCGGTCAGGCTCTTCGTCTCGGTGAGCGGCTGGCCGTAATGATTGCGGGTGTAGCTGGTCGTCTCGAGGATCGTGCCGGAGGGCGCCGGGGGCAGGTTGGCGAAGGTCGGCGGCGTGGTCAGCAGGGTCGCCGGATCGAGCTTCTGGCCGGTGACGGTCTCGCTGATGTCGCCGAGCGGCGTATAAGCGTAGCGGGTGAGGTCGCCCTCGCCGTCGATCTCGGCGCGGAGCATGCCGCGGGCATCGTAGACGAAGTATTTGCGGATGTCCCTGGCATTATCGACGGTGACGCTGCCGAGCAGCTGGGCGAAGGTCCCGCTCGCGCGGTAGGTCGTGGCGGTGGCGCCCGAATAAGCGATCGTCCGGATCTTCCGCCCGGCCTTGTCGTAGACGATCTGGGTCAGATAGCCCTCGGCGTCGAGGGTCCCGGTCAGCCGGCCGTCCCGGTCGTAGAAATTGCGCGAGACGCGGTCGTTGGCGGCGTCGGTCGCGGGAACGTGGGTGACTCCCGTCTGCGTCCGCGTCATCACCGGCCCGGCCAGAATGATCGACAGGCCACCGGTATAGTGCTGCATCTGCTGGGCGTTCCATTCGGCGAGCCAGAAGCGGGGCCGGATGAGCTGGTCCGAAGTGAACGTCCGGACCATCGCGAGACGGGTCGCCTCGGTGGTGGAAAGGCCGCTTATCCGGTATTGGCCGCCCGACAGCTTGGTCAGGGTTCCGGGCCCGGACATGATAACGACGTCCATCGCGAAACCCCATTCATAGGGGCTTTCCCAGTCGGTCCAGATTCCGAAATCGTGGGTGGTGTTGGTGCCGACGGCCAGCATCGAAACCGACATGGTGAGCACGTCGCCGGCATAAGCGGAAATCTCGTCGATCGTGTCGATGGCGTCGTAATAACCGTTGCCGGTGAATTTGTAGGCGGCGTAGCCGTCTATCCATCCCGCGCTGGCGACGGTAAGGCCGGGCGCGGTCCAACCCCAGTCTTCCTCGTCCTCGATCGTCAGGATGTTATAGGGGACGGCGGCCGCCTTGAGGCCGGCCACCACCGACTGGGACAAGGGCGTCGCATATTGCTTGGTCGAGACCAGGCGGGACGCGGCGTCGTAGGCGTATATCGTCGTCGCCCCGGTGCCGTCGATCGTCTGGACCAGGCGATGGGCGTCGTCATGGACCTGCCAGGTCCAGCGGTCGTCCGCGCTGGCGAGCGGAATAATCTCCACGAGGGGATAGGCGGTCGGATCGTCCGCCAGATAGGCCACCATCTCGGCGCTCAGCCTGTTGGCGTAAGCGGTCGTGCTGCTGAGGTCGCCGCGCGCATCGTAGCGATATTCGGTGACCGAGCCGTCGGAATCGACCGAAGCGACCTTCTGTCCGAGCGCGTCGTAGAGGTAGATCTCCGGCTGCCAGAGGGCGTCGAACTTCACCACGAGCCGCCCGAGGCCATCGTAGACGAAGGAGTTGCCGGCGCTGATCCCGGTTCCGGACTCGGTGTAGGTGAGCAGCTCGCCGGCATAGCCGAACAGCGAGGTCTGGACGAGGCCGTTGGCGAGCGAGACGATCGTCGAGCGCGCCGCGTCGTTGAACGCGACCGTCGTTGTCACATTGTTGAAGTCGGTCGACGAGACGATCCGGTTGAGCCCGTCGTAGAGGAAGGTCTCGGTGGCGGTCGAGCCGTTGACCAGCTTGCTGAGCAGGTTGCCGGCCTGGTCGTAGACATAGGTGGTCTGGCTGAGCTCGGAGCTGGTGTCGAACAGGCCGGTCGACAGCAGCTTCGAATAGCTCTTCTCCGCCGCGAGGTTGCCGCGATAATCATATTCGAACTGGGTTCGCCTCGTCGTGCTCTTGTCGCCGATTCCGGCGACCCAGGTGTTGAGCGCGCTTTCCGAGATGGTGGCGTTGTAGGCGAGGCCGGAGACGTCATAGGCGTTCGCGGCATAGTCGATCGTCGCGATCCGCTCGCCGTGGCCGAGATTGGCCGGGTTGGTCTCGTATTTATGTTCGGTGACGAAGCCTTCGGGAGTGACGACGTAGCGCAGATGGCCGAGCGTGTCGTAGGCATAGCGGGTCGTCATCGGCGTGCCGGTCTCGCCGGACGACGTATAGGGGGTGACGTAGCGCCGCTCGGTCAGCATGTGGTTTTTGCTGTCGTAGGTTCGGACCACGTAATCGCCGGCGCGGTCGGCCTGCGTGAGCAGGTTTCCGTGCGCGTCGTACGAATAGGTCATCATGTCGTTCTGCCCGAGCGAGGCCGAGAGGAGATCGCCATTTGAATTGTAGGTGAAGGAGTGAATCCGCGGCGTGCCCGCCGTGTCCGCGGGAAGGACGATCCGGACGAGGTTCTTGTTGGCGTCGTAAAAGAGCGTGGTCCGCTGGCCCAGCGTGTCGGTGACGATCGTGCTGTCGGTCTGGTAGCTGAAGGTCGTCACCCGGTCGAAGCCCCAGCCCGCCCGCTGGCTCAGCGCCGAAACCTTGTAGGTCGAGCCGACCAGGACGTAGGAGACCTGGATCAGCGACCCGTCGGATTGGGTGATCGAGGCGACGCGCTTACCGGTGGTGTCGGTGTAAGTGTAGGTGGTGGTGTAGTTGGTCCCGCTGGTGTCGCTATTGTCGGTGGGGTTGAGGTTGACCTTGACCTGCGACAGCCGGTTGTAGGCGTCGTACGTGTAATAGATGCGCGTCAGCGTGCCGCCGGCATGGGTCTCGAGCTTGAGCAGCTGGTTGCCGCCGGTGCCGCCGTAGACCATGTCGGTATAATCGTCGGTCGCCGCGCCGTTGGAGTTGGTGACTCGGGTGATCAGATTGCCGGTATAGCTGTAGGTGAGGCCGTTGCCGTCGGTGTCCGTCCGGGCGGTGATCCGGCCGCCATTATTGTCGTCGTAGGATTCGGTGATCTGGGTGGTGCCGTCGGTCCAGGTCCACACGCCCGAAGCGCGGACCAGCATGTCGTACGCGCCTTCGCCGTCGGTCGCGACATAGGCGCCATGGGTGGAATCGATATAGGTCGCGTTCCACGTGTAGAGCGTGTCGGATCCGTCCCAGTCGATCCGCTTCACGGTCGAGCCGGAGGCGCCGTAGGTACCGGAAAGGCCGGTGACCTTGCGGTAGACGCCCATCCGCCAATTGTCGCCATTGTCGTCGGAAAGGTCGCCCTGGCTGTTGTAGGTCCGGTCGATCGAGACGTCCGGGCCGCGGCCGATCAGGAATTCGTCGTGGCGGGTGATGACGAGGTTGCCGGTCGCCGCGTTGACGAAGATGTCCTCGCCCGCGCGGCCCTGGGACGGCGAGCCGATCTGTCCGTTCGATCCCAATACCCAGGCCGAGCTGCGCTCGAGCCCGACACCCTTGCCGGTAACGATAGCGACCATTGGACCACCCCATCGATCGATCGACGGCGCAGATATTGCGCTCGTCCAGGAATAGATCGGGCAAGTCCCGGCATGGTTTAGCGAAAAAGCCGGTCGCGGCCGCCGCGGGCTTCCGTTGCCACTCCGCTGCGCTAAGCTGCGAGCGCGAAAAGGGGGCGCGGCGATGGCGAAGGAAGCGGAACAGAAGGGCCTGCTCGAACGCCGATTCGCGCTCGAGGCGCGGGGCAGCGACCTGCGCACCGAAATCCTGGCGGGCGTCACCACCTTCCTGACCATGGCCTATATCGTGCTGGTCAATCCGGCGATCCTGGGCCAGGCCGGAATGCCGGTCGCCGCGGTCGCGGCGGCGACCTGCCTCGCCGCCGGCTTCGCCTCCATCCTGATGGGCGTCACCGCCAACGTGCCCCTCGCTCTGGCCCCGGGCATGGGGCTCAACGCCTATTTCAGCTTCACCGTCGTCCAGGCGATGGGGGTGCCCTGGCCGGTGGCCCTGGGCTGCGTGTTCATCTCGGGCGTGGCTTTCCTGGTACTGACCTTCGCCGGCGTCCGCCAGCTCATCATCGCCGCGATCCCGCCGCATCTGTTCGCCGCGGTGGCGGGCGGAATCGGCCTGTTCATCGCGCTGATCGGCCTCAAGAATGCAGGCATCGTCGTCACCAGCCCGGCGACCTCGGTGACGCTCGGCGATCTGCACGCGCCGGGCGCCGCGCTCGCCCTGTTCGGGCTGGTCGTTACCGCCGCGCTGGCGGCGTGGAAGGTCAGGGCCGCGATCCTGATCGGCATCATCGCCACCACGCTCGCCGGCTGGGCGCTCGGTTTGGTCCGGTTCGCGCCGCAGCCCTACGACCTCAATGCGATCTCCGAGACCGCCTTCCGGCTCGACCTCGCCGGGGTCTTTTCGGGCCGCTACGGGATCGGGCTGTTCGAGATCCTGTTCGTCTTCCTGTTCGTCGATCTGTTCGACAATATCGGCACCCTGGTCGGGGTGACCCGCCGCGCCGGGCTGATCGGCGAGGACGGGCGCATCCCCAAATTGAACCGCATCCTCTTCACCGATTCGATCGCGACCATCTTCGGCAGCCTCGCCGGCACCAGCACCGTCACCTCCTATGTCGAAAGCGCCGCCGGCGTGCAGGCGGGCGGCCGCACCGGGATCACCGCGATCGTCACCGGCCTGCTCTTCCTGCTGATGATGTTCGTCGCGCCCTACGCCCAGCTCGTGCCGCTCGCCGCCACCGCGCCCGCCTTGATCCTGGTCGGCGCGCTGATGATGGCGCCGCTCGCCGACATCGCCTGGGACGATCCCGAAATCGCCATCCCCGCCTTCCTCACCATGGCGATGATCCCTTTGACCTTCTCGATCGCCAACGGGCTCGCGTTCGGGATCACCGCTTATGCGCTGCTCAAGCTGCTGCGCGGCAGGATCGCATGGACCGACTGGCTGCTATTCGTGCTTGCGGCCCTGTTCGTCGCGCGCTTCGTCTGGCTGTCGGCGGGGTGACAGCCGGCCGGATCCGCGGCCCTTCCAAAAATTTGTCGCGGCCAGCTCTTCCCACTCTGGACACTCATCGCGTCGCGAGTCACTATCGACAGGTCCAGGCAGTTCCGGAGGGACGAGTCGCTTCGCGAAGAAGTCAACGACGGACACGCGTTGCTCCGCTTTTCCAGGTTCGGTTCTGCACAACGGAATTAGATCGGGAGCCGCCGCACCAGCATCATTACGGTTTCGTTTAGCTCTCTCTTCAAGAGAAATGCAGGTGCGCGCTGTGTCTGATCGCCGAAAAAGCGGGGAGGATTCGACGTGACGACCTATACCGGCACCAGCGGCAACGACACGATCAGCGGCGGCAACGGCGTCGACATCATCTTCGGCGGCGGCGGCGACGACATCCTCTCCGGCGGCAACGGCGTCGATACTTTGTTCGGCGAGGACGGCAACGACCAGCTCTCCGGCGACAACGGCGCCGACAATCTCAACGGCGGCGCCGGGGACGACCTGATCGACGGCCTCAACGGTTTCGACATCGCCTATTATTCCGGTCCGATCGACGAATATTCGTTCTTCGCAGCGGCCGGCTATCTGCACATCCTGCATCTCGGCGGCACCGGCGCCGACGGCCACGACCGGGTGATCAACGTCGAGCGGCTGGTCTTCGCCGACCGGGTGATCGACATCGGCAGCGGCAAGAACGCCCCGGTCGCCGGCGACGACCATGTCTTCATCGACGAGAACGCCGATATCTACAATAGCGGCGCGGCGGGCGTGCTGAACAACGATTTCGACTTCGACGGCGACCCGCTGACCGTCACCGGCGGCACCTTCACCGGCACCTACGGCACGCTGACGCTCAATTCGAACGGCACCTACAGCTATACCCTGTTCGCCTCGGCCCAGGCGCTGGCCGAGGGGCAGAACGTCACCGACAGCTTCAACTACACCGTCACCGACAATGACGGCAGCGACACCGGCACGCTCGTCTTCCACATTGCCGGGGTCAACGACGCGCCGACCGCCAATCCCGATACGGCCGAGACCGGCGAGAACGAAATCGTCCTGATCGACGTCCTCGCCAACGACAGCGACGTCGACAATGGCGCGATCCTGACCGTCATCGCCGCCTCGGCGCCCGCCGGCCAGGGCACCGCCTCGGTCGTCGCCAACCAGGTCCAGTTCGATCCGGGCACCGACTTCGACTATCTCGCCGAGGGCGAGACCGCGGAAGTGATCGTCGACTATACGATCGAGGACGAGCATGGCGCCCAGTCGACCTCCACGGTCACGATCACCGTCGAGGGCGAGGACGACCCGGGCGCCGTGATCGTCGGCACGCCGGGCGACGATACGCTGACGGGCACGGCCGGCGACGACATCATCACCGCGCTCGGCGGCGACGACAGCGTCTCCGCCTTGGGCGGCGCCGATCTCGTCGATGGCGGCGACGGCTCGGACATCCTCAGCGGCGATGCCGGCAACGACGTCATCACCGGCGGCAATGACGATGACGTCCTGACGGGCGGCGACGGCAGCGACCAGCTGTCCGGCCAGGCCGGCAATGACAGTGTCTCCGGCGACAATGGCAACGACCAGCTGTCGGGCGGGGACGGCAGCGACTCCCTGAGCGGCGAGGCCGGCAACGACGTCGTTGCGGGCGGCAATGACGGCGACTTCCTGTCGGGCGGCGACGGCAACGACCAATTGTCCGGCGAGGCGGGCAACGATGCCGTCTTCGGCGACAATGGCGATGACCAGCTGTCGGGCGGCGACGGCGACGACAATCTCAGCGGCGGCGATGGCGACGACACGCTGAGCGGCGGCAACGGCCAGGATATTCTGTCGGGCGGCCTCGGCACCAACGTGCTGAACGGCGGCGCCGGCGACGACCAGATCACCGCCGATTCCACCGACGGGGCGCAGACCATCGACGGCGGCGACGGCAACGACACGATCGTCCATTATTATCGCAGCTCGGCGAGCACGATCACCACCGGTCTTGGCATCGATACTATCGAAATCGCCTACGCGGACCAGGGGACGGCAGCGATCACCGTCACCGATTTCACGGCCGGCGCCGGCGGCGACATATTCCGGCTCGAGGGCGACGCCGGGGCGCTGCTGACCCTGCTCTCCGGCTGGGACGGCAGCTCCAATCCATTCGGCTTGAGCGGCTTCCTGCGATTGCAGCAGAACGGCGCCGACACCGTGCTCCAGTGGGACCAAAACGGCACCGCCGGCGGCGCGAACTGGGAGACCCTCGTCGTCTTCCAGAACACCACCGCCGGCAATTTCACCGATGCCAATTTCGTGCCCGGCTACCCGCCCGACGGATCCGCACCGCCGGGCCAGACGATCACCGGCACCGCCAACGGCGAAACGCTGACCGGCACGATCGGCGATGACGTCATCAATGCGCTCGGCGGCAACGATTTCGTCTTCGGCCGCGCCGGCGCCGACCAGATCGACGGCGGCGACGGCTTCGACGTCCTCAATGGCGAGGGCGGCAACGACCTCATCCAGGGCGGCCTCGGCGACGACCAGATCTCCGGCGGCGACGGCAACGACCAGTTGCTCGGTCAGGCCGGCTTCGACAGTATCGTCGGCGACAATGGCGACGACCAGCTGTCGGGCGGCGACGGCTTCGATTATCTGAGCGGCGACGCCGGCAACGACACCCTCACGGGCGGGAATGACGGCGACACCCTGTTGGGCGGCGAGGGCAACGACAGCCTCGACGGCGGCGACGGGGGGGACGTCCTGTCCGACTTCATCGGGGTCAACAGCTTTGTCGGCGGCCTCGGCGACGACCAGATCACCGCCGGCTCATCCGACGGCGCGCAGACGATCAACGGCGGCGACGGCAACGACACGATCATCCATTATTATCGCACCTCCGCGAGCACGATCACCACCGGCACCGGCAGCGACACGATCGAGCTCGCTTATGCGAACATCGGCGCCGCGGCGATCGTCATCACCGACTTCACCACCGGCGGCGGCGGCGACATGTTCCGGCTGTCGGGCGCCGACGGGGCCTTGCTGGACCAGCTCTCCGGCTGGGACGGCAGCTCCAACCCGTTCGGCTCGGCCGGCTTCCTGCGGCTCCAGCAGAACGGCTCCGACACCGAGCTCCAGTGGGACCAGGACGGCACCGCGAACGGCGAGAACTGGCAGACCCTGGTCGTCTTCCAGAACACCACCGCCGGCGACTTCACCGACGCCAATTTCGTGCCCGGCTACGATCCTGACGGAGGCGTACCGGCGGGCGAGACGATCAACGGCACGGCGGGAGACGATTTCCTCGAAGGCACGGTCGGCGGCGACACGATCAATGCCTTCGCCGGCGCGGATTCCGCCTTCGGCCTGGCCGGCGCCGATTTCATCTATGGCGGCGACGGCATGGACAATCTCTACGGCAATGAGGACGACGACTATCTCGACGGCGGCAATGACGACGACCAGCTGGCGGGCGGCGACGGCAGCGACCAGCTGCTCGGCCAGGCCGGCAACGACATCCTGTTCGGCGAGAATGGCGACGACCAATTGTCGGGCGGCGACGGCCTCGACAATCTGACCGGGGAATCCGGCAACGACAGCCTCGCCGGCGGCAATGACGACGACGTCCTGTCGGGCGGCGAGGGCGCCGACAGCCTCGACGGCGGCGGCGGCAACGACCTCCTGACCGGCGGCTTCAACGCCGACGTGCTGACCGGCGGCGCCGGCGCCGACACCTTCTCCTTCGAGTCGGTGTCCGACGGACCGGACGAGATCACCGACTTCGTCAGCGGCACCGACCTGATCCAGATCCTGGCCAGCAATTTCGGCGGCGGCCTGGTCGCGGGCGGATCGGTTTCGCTGGTCTCGGGGTCGGACCCGACGGCCACGGATGCGAGCGGCCAGTTCCTCTTCGACACCGACGACGGGAAGCTGTACTGGGACGACGACGGAACCGGGAGCAACGCCGCGGTGCTCGTCGCGACGCTGAGCAACATCCCGACGCTCACGGCTTCGGACTTCGTCGTGATCTAGGGTTCGCGCCTCACCCGAACCTCGTCGTCGGGCCCGAGCGCGATTTCCTCGCAATTGTCGCCGGGACCGGCGCGGTCGATGACGAGGAAGTCGCTGTCGGCTTCGAGCACCAGCAGGAAGTGGTGCCAGGTGCCCTTGCGGTAATGGATGCCCTGGTGCCCCTCGGCGCGGAACAGGCGGATTTGGGCGGGGTCGAAATCGCCGGCGGGGGCGACCGCGACGAGGTAGGGCCGCCCGCTCAGCGGGACGAAGCTCTGGCTGCCGAGCGGGTGGCGTTCGAACACGCGCAGCACCAACTCGGCCAGCGGCCGGGCGCGGAACAGGCTGATGACGCCGGTGCCGCCGCCGTCGGCGACGTCGATCTCGGCGAGCCGGTCGTAGCGCACCGCGTGGCCCTGGTTGATGTCGAGCTTCGCCGCGGCGTCGGACGCCTCGATCACGCGGCCGAAGGCTGCGAAGGCTTCGGCGGTCAGCGGCTCGGGGGTCAGCTCGCGCATCTTTCTCCCTTGTGCGGGGCCTGGCTCCGCTTCATCCTGCCATGCTTGATAGGCGGTGCATTTGACTGAGGATAGCTACCCCCGCGATCTGGCCGGCTACGGCCGCACGCCGCCCCATGCTTCATGGCCGGGCGGCGCGCGGATCGCCGTCCAGTGCGTGCTGAACTATGAGGAGGGCGCCGAGGCCAATGTCCTGGACGGCGATCCCGGGGCCGAGATCTTCCTCTCCGACATCGCCAATGCGGCCCCCGTGCCCGGCGCCCGGCACATGAGCATGGAGCAAATCTACGAATATGGCGCGCGCGCCGGCGTCTGGCGGCTGCTGCGGCTGTTCGCGCGCTACGATGTGCCGCTGACCGTGTTCGGCGTCGCGCTGGCGATGCAGCGCAATCCGGCGGTGGTGGAGGCCTTTCTCGAGGCCGGCCACGAGATCGCCTCGCACGGCTGGCGGTGGATCAACTATCAAAACGTGCCGGAAGCCGAGGAGCGCGCCGACATGGCGCGCGCGATCGAGGCGCACACCCGCCTGACCGGCGAGCGCCCGCTCGGCTGGTACACCGGCCGGACCAGCCCCAACACGCGCCGGATCGTCGCGGAGGAAGGCGGCTTTCTCTACGACGCCGACGATTATTCGGACGATCTGCCGTTCTGGACGAAGGCGGCGGGGAAGAGCCACCTCATCGTCCCTTATTCGCTGGAGACCAACGACATGCGCTTCGCTTCGGCGAACATGCAGACCGGCGACCAGTTTTTCGCCTATCTTCGCGACACCTTCGACGTCCTCTACGCGGAAGGGGAAGAGCGGCCGAAAATGATGTCGGTGGGCTTGCACTGCCGGCTCGCCGGCCGCCCGGGCAAGCTCGCCGGGCTCGAACGGTTCCTCAGGCACGCGCTCGGCCACCAGGACGTCTGGTTCTGCCGGCGCATCGACATCGCGCGTCACTGGCGCGCGGCACATCCCCATGTTTGAGGAGCTGCGCCGGCATCATGTGAACCTCGCCCAGCCCCGGCTGGGGGCGGAAGTGGTCTTCGCGACCGACGATTTCTTCGCCGACAAGGCGCGCCTGATCGACCCCGCCGAACCCCGGTTCATCCCCGACAAATATGACGAGAACGGCAAGTGGATGGACGGCTGGGAGAGCCGGCGCAAACGGACGGACGGCCACGATTGGTGCGTGATCCGCCTGGGCGTGCCGGGGCTGGTCGCCGGCTTCGAGGTCGACACCAGGCACTTCACCGGCAATTATCCGCCCGGCGCCGAGATCGAGCTCTGCCGGAGCGGCGAAAGAGTGCCGGCCGGGGGCTGGACCAGGGTCACCGGCCGGCTCGCGCTGAACGGCGACGACCGCGCCTATTTCCCGGTCGAACATGACGAGCCGGCCACGCATGTCCGCCTCAACATCTTTCCCGACGGCGGCGTGGCGCGGCTGCGCGTCTGGGGCCGGGTCGCCAAGGATTGGTCGAGCGTCGACCCCGACACGCCCATCGACCTGCTCGCCATGGAAAATGGCGGCCGCGGCATCATCGCCAATGACGAGCATTACGGCCGGATCGAAAACCTCACCGCGCCCGGCCGCGGCGTCAACATGGGCGACGGCTGGGAGACGCGGCGGCGGCGCGAGCCCGGCCACGACTGGGCGGTGCTCGAGCTCGGCGCGCCGGGACGGATCGAGGAGGTCGTCGTCGACACAGCCCATTTCAAAGGCAATTATCCGGACCGCTGCTTCCTCCAGGCGGCGGCGGGCGCGAGCGGCTCGCCCGAAGAGATCGCGGCCGCCTCGGAAGGCTGGCCGGTGCTTCTCCCCGAAGCGAAGCTGGCGGCGGACAAGGTTCACGTCTTCAGGGACGGCCTCGCCGATCTCGGCGCGATCCGCTTCGTGCGGCTGAACATCGTCCCCGACGGCGGCGTCAGCCGGCTGCGGCTGATCGGGCGGATTGCGCGATGACCGCCCTGTTCGAACATTCGCCCTGGGTGGAGGCGCGCGCCGATGCCCGCCCGTCCTCCGGCGACCGCCATGCCGACCTGATGGCCGTCGTCCGCGACGCCGCGCGCGAGGAGCAGCTCGCCCTGATCCGCGCCCACCCCGAGCTCGCCGGCAAAGCCGCGATCGACGGCAGCCTCACCGAGGCCAGCGCCGCCGAGCAGGCAAGCGCCGGGCTCGACCGGCTCAGCCCGGCCGAGTTCGACCGCTTCCATGCGCTCAACGCCGCCTATCGGGCGAAATTCGGCTTTCCCTTCATCATCTGCGTGCGCCTGACCGACAAAGCGGGCATCCTCGCCGCGATGGAGCGCCGCCTCGCCAACGACCGCGACGCCGAGATCGCCAACGCGCTCGACGAGATCGGCGAGATCGTCCGGCTGCGACTGGAGGGCACGCCATGACCACGCTCAGCACCCACGTTCTCGACACCATGAACGGCCGGCCGGCGGCGGGCCTGGCGGTGGTGCTGAGCGGCGCCGGCGGCGAGATCGCGCGGGGCACCACCAACGCCGACGGCCGCTGCCCCGGCCTGGCGCCGGGCGCGCTCGCTCCCGGGCGCTACACGCTCCGCTTTGCGGTGGCCGATTATTTCCGCGGCGCCGGCGTCGTTCTGCCCGACCCGCCCTTCCTCGACGAAGTGGCGGTCGAGTTCGGCATCGCCGCGGAGGCCGGCCATTATCATGTGCCGCTGCTCGTCTCGCCCTATTCCTATTCGACCTACCGGGGCAGCTGAACGATGGCGTTCGACTGGTCCGAATGGCTCAATCTCGGCTTGCGGTGGCTTCACCTGACCGCGGGCATCGCCTGGATCGGTTCGTCCTTCTATTTCGTCTGGCTCGACAACCATCTGAAGGCGGTCGCCGAGGGCGAGGCCTCGGGCGAATTGTGGTCGGTCCACGGCGGCGGCTTCTACCACAACCAGAAATATCAGGTGGCGCCCGCGCAGATGCCGGACGAGCTGCACTGGTTCAAATGGGAGGCCTATTTCACCTGGATCAGCGGCTTTTCGCTGCTCGTGCTGATCTATTATGTCGGCGCGGCGAGCTTCCTGATCGATCCCGCCAAGGCGGCGCTGAGCCCCGCCCAGGGCATCGCCATCGGCCTCGCTTCGCTGGCGCTCGGCTGGCTGGTCTATGACGGGCTGTGCCGCTCGCCGGTGGGGTCGAGCAACCTCGCGCTCGGCGCCTTCTGGTTCGCCTGCTTGCTGTTTGCCGCCTCGCTGCTCGACAGCCTGTTCAATGCGCGCGCGGCCTATATGCATGTCGGGGCGATGATCGGCACGGCGATGGTCGCCAATGTGTTCTTCATCATCATTCCCAACCAGCGCAAGGTCGTCGCCGATCTGGTCGCCGGACGCACTCCCGATCCGGCGCTGGGCGCGGCCGCCAAGCAGCGCTCGCTGCACAACAATTACATGACCCTGCCGGTGCTGTTCATCATGATCAGCTCGCATTATCCGATGACCTATGGCGCCGGCCGGCCCTGGGCGGTGCTCGCCCTGCTCGGCCTGACCGGAGTGGCCGTCCGCCATGTCTTCAACCTGCGCGGCCGCGGCCGGCCGACGGGCCGGGCCATCGCCCTGGCGGCGGCGCTCGCCCTCGCCAGCGTCGCCTATGTCAGCTGGGAGAAAGGCGGGCGCAGCGCAGCGGGGCCGGCCCAGCATGTCACCTATGCCGAGATCGCGCCGATACTGACCGTCCATTGCGCGGGCTGCCACAATGTCGAGTCGCCGCCGCGCGGCGTGACGCTGGACAGCTTCGAGCATGTCAGCGCCGTCTCGGCGCGGATCAAGGCGGTGGCGGTCGACACCCAGGTGATGCCGCTGGGCAATGTCACCCGCATGACCCCGGCCGAGCGGCAGCGGCTCGGCGCCTGGATCGCGGCGGGGAGCCCGAGATGATCCGCTTCCTCCTCGACGGCGAAGTGATCGAGGCCGAGGCGTCCGATCCCACCGCTACCGTCCTCGATTATCTCCGCTACACGCTCCGCCGCACCGGCACCAAGGAAGGCTGCGCCGAGGGCGATTGCGGCGCCTGCACCGTGCTGGTCGGCGCGCTCGATGGCGACGCGGTCAAGTGGCGCGCGGTCAATGCCTGCATTCTCTTCCTGCCGATGCTCGACGGCAAGGCGCTGAAGACGGTCGAGAGCCTCGGCGGCGCCCACCCGGTCCAGCGCGCGATGGCCGACGGTCACGGCTCGCAATGCGGCTTCTGCACGCCGGGCTTCGTCATGTCGCTCTACGGCCGAAGCATCGGCGCGCTCGGGACGGAAGGAACACCGGTGAAGGACGTCATCGCCGGCAACCTCTGCCGCTGCACCGGCTACGGCCCGATCCTTGACGCCGGCGAGGCCAACCCGCGCCAACCCACGGACGACAGCGAAACCGTCGCGGCGCTGCGCGCGCTGCAGCCCGCTTACGGCCATCCCGCCAGTGCCGACGAACTGGCCGACCGCCTCGTCGCGCATCCCGAAACGCGCATCGTCGCCGGCGCCACCGACGTCGGCCTGTGGGTGACCAAGGGTCTCCAGGATCTTGGCCCGACCGTCTTTATCGGCGACATCGCCGATCTCAGGCAGATCGAGGAGGACGCGGACTCGCTGACGCTCGGCGCGGCCGTCCGCTATTCCGAGGCGAAGGAGGCGCTCGCCCGCCTCCACCCCGATCTCGGCGAGCTTGTCCGCCGCATCGGCGGCCTCCAGGTCCGCAATGCGGGCACGATCGGCGGCAATATCGCCAACGGTTCGCCGATCGGCGACATGCCGCCCGCCCTGATCGCGCTCGGCGCCGAGCTGGTCCTGCGCAAGGGCGGCGAGCGCCGGACCATGCCGCTCGAAAATTTCTTCCTCGCCTACGGCAAGCAGGACCTCCGCCCAAGCGAGTTCGTCGAAAGCGTCCGCATCCCCCGCCCCGCCGCCGCTGCGATGATCCGCATCGTCAAGCTCTCCAAGCGTTTCGACAGCGACATTTCCGCGCTCTGCGGCGCCTTCGCGCTGCGCGTCGAGGGCGGCGTCGTCGCGGCGGCCCGAATCGCGTTCGGCGGCATGGCCGCAATCCCCGCCCGCGCCCCCGCCTGCGAGGCGGCGCTGACCGGCAAGCCCTGGTCCGAAGAAACGATCGGAGCTGCCGCCGCGGCGCTGGCGCAGGATTATCGGCCGCTCAGCGACCTGCGCGGATCGGCCGCATACCGCCTCGCCGCCGCCGCCAATCTGTTGCGCGCGCTCCTACTCGAGCCCGAAAGCCTCACCGATGCCTGAGGTCGCCCGCCCGCTCCGCCACGACAGCGCCGGGGGCCATGTCGCCGGCAGCGCGCTCTATGTCGACGATCTGCCCGATCTTCCGGGCATGCTCCACCTTGCCTTCGGCCTCGCCACCGACGGCCATGCGCGGCTGACCGGGCTCGATCTCGCCGAGGTCCGCGCCGCCCCCGGCGTGGTCGCGGTGTTCGCCGCCGCCGACATTCCCGGCGAGAACAATGTCGGCCCGGTCTGGCACGACGACAAGCTCTTCGCCGAAGAAGAGATCCTCTACCCCGGCCAGCCCCTCTTCGTCGTCGCCGCGACGAGCAATCGCGCCGCGCGCGCCGCCGCGCGGCTGGCGAAGGTCGAAACCGAACCGCTTCCGGCGCTCGTCACCATCGCCGAGGCGCTCGATGCGGGATCGCAGCTCGAGGACGCACAGATCATGGCGCGCGGCGACGCCGGGGCCGCGCTCGCCTCTGCCCCCCACCGCCTCCAGGGCGGCGTCGCCATGGGCGGGCAGGAGCATTTCTACCTCGAAGGCCAAGCCGCGCTCGCCGTGCCGGGCGAAGCCGGGCAGATCCATGTCGCCAGCTCGACCCAGCACCCGAGCGAGGTCCAGCATCTGATCGCCGCCTTGCTCGGCCTCAGGAGCGCCGATGTGACCGTCGAGGTCCGCCGAATGGGCGGCGCGTTCGGCGGCAAGGAGACCCAGGCCGCCGCTTATGCCGCCGCCTGCGCGCTGGTCGCGGCGAAGACGGGGCGCCCGGCCAGGATCCGCGCCGACCGCGACGACGACATGGCGATGACCGGCAAGCGCCACGATTTCACCGCCGACTACGATGTCGGCTTCGACGGCGAGGGCCGGATCGAGGGCATAAAGATCGTGCTGGCCTCGCGCTGCGGCGCCACCGCCGATTTGAGCCTCGCGATCAACGACCGGGCGATGTTCCACGCCGACAATTGCTATTATCTGCCCGCGGTCGAGATCGTCTCGCACCGCCTCAAGACCCACACCGTCTCGAACACCGCCTTCCGCGGCTTCGGCGGGCCGCAGGGGATGATGGCGATCGAGCGGGTGATGGACGCGATCGCCGCTTCGCTCGGCCTCGATCCGCTCGCCGTTCGCCAGGCCAATCTCTACGGCCCGGGCCGCGACGTGACCCCCTATCATATGACGATCGAGGACAATGTCGCGCCCGAGATCGTCGCCGAGCTGGCGGAGAGCGCCGGCTATGCCGAGCGGCGCGAGGCGGTTGCCGCGTTCAACGCCGGGCATCGCATCCTCAAAAAGGGCCTTGCGCTCACCCCGGTCAAGTTCGGGATCAGCTTCACCACCACCCATTTGAACCAGGCCGGCGCGCTGGTCCTCGTCTATGCCGACGGCTCGATCCATTTGAATCACGGCGGCACCGAGATGGGCCAGGGGCTGATGATCAAGGTCGCGCAAGTGGTCGCGGACGTCTTCGGGGTGCCGATCGAGAACGTGAAGGTCAGCGCGACCCGCACCGACAAGGTCCCCAACACCTCGGCCACCGCCGCTTCTTCGGGCTCGGACCTCAACGGCATGGCCGCGAAGGATGCTGCCGAGTCGATCAAGGCACGCCTCGACGCCTTCGCCGCGACCCGGCCGGACGCCGCGGGCTGGAGCTTCGCCGAGCTCTGCCGCAACGCCCACCTCGCCCGCATCTCGCTCGCCGCGACCGGCTTCTATTCGACGCCCAAGATCGCCTATGACCGGCCCAGCCATCGCGGCCGGCCGTTCCTTTATTTCGCTTATGGCGCCGCCTTGAGCGAGGTCGTCATCGACACGCTTACCGGCGAGCATCGCGTGGTCGCGGTCGATATCCTCCACGACGTCGGCCGCTCGCTCAATCCGGCGATCGACATGGGGCAGATCGAGGGCGGCTTCATCCAGGGCATGGGCTGGCTGACCACCGAGGAGCTGGTGTTCGACGCGCGCGGCCGGCTGCTCACCCACGCCCCCTCGACCTACAAGATCCCCACCGCGGGCGACCGGCCGGCGCGCATGGACATCCGCATCTGGGAGCGCGGCGAGAATGTCGAGGCGACGATCCACCGCTCCAAGGCGGTCGGCGAGCCGCCGCTGATGCTCGCCATCTCGGTCTTCTCGGCGCTGACCCGGGCGGTCGCCGCCGCCGCGCCCGGCAAGGGGCTGCCGAAGCTCGACGCCCCCGCCACGCCCGAGCGCATCCTCGCCGCGATCGAGGAACTGAGGGCCCGCGATGGCTGATTGGGCGCAACAGGCGCGGGAAGCACTGCGTCAGGGCCCCGCGGCGCTCGTCACCATCCTCGCCACCGAGGGCTCCGCCCCGCGTGGCCCTGGCGCGCGCATGGTCGTGACCGAGACCGGCCTCAAGGGCACGATTGGCGGCGGCCGGCTCGAATATCAGGCCACTGAGCAGGCGCGCGCGATCCTCGCCCTCCCGCCGGGGAGCTGGCGCGTGCAGGACTATCCGCTGGGGCCATTGCTCGGCCAATGCTGCGGCGGGCGGGTGCGGCTGATGGTCGAGCGGCTCGACGGCATTCCCGAAGGCGACGGCCCGTTCGAGGTAACGCTAGGCGAGAAGGTCTGTCGCGTCGCCGGGCGGGACGGCGAACGGCCCGAGGCGCGCGGCCCTCTGCCCGTTGCCGGCGCGCCCTTCGTCGAGCCCGCGGAGACCGATCTGCTGCCGGTCACCATGTTCGGCGCCGGCCATGTCGGCCGGGCGATAGCGGCGCGCGCCGCCGGCCTGCCGCTCCACTTCGCCTGGCACGACAGCCGCCCGGAAGCGGCCGAAACCCCCGGCGTGGTCCTCGCGGGCGAGGACGAAATGGTCGCCTGCGCCGCGGCGGCGCCCGCGGGCGCGGCGGTGGTGATCCTCACCCACGATCACGGGCTCGATTATCGGCTCACCGCCGCCGCGCTCGGCAGCTGCGCCCGCTTCGTCGGCCTGATCGGCTCGCAAACCAAGCGCGCGCGCTTCCTGTCGCGGCTTCAGAAGGACGGAATCGACCATGGCCGCCTGACCTGCCCGATCGGGCTGCCCGGAATCCCCGGCAAGGAGCCCGAAGTCATCGCCATCGCGACGCTCGCCCAGCTGCTCGCGCTGAGAAACCCGGAATGAAGGCCTTCCGCGGCGAGATATTGAGCGTTCCCGACGATCCGGCCGTCGCCGGCGCCGGGGCGATCCGCCATTTCGAGGACGGCCTGCTGGTGGTCGAGGACGGCCTCGTCGCCTATTGCGGCCCGTACGCCGACCAGTTCGCCGACGTCGACACCGAGCGACTCGCCGGCCTGATCGTCCCCGGCTTCGTCGATGCCCATGTCCATTATCCGCAGATCGAGTGCATCGCCTCGCACGGCGAGCAGCTCATGCAATGGCTCGAGCGCCATATCTTCCCGGCCGAAAAGGCCTTCGCCGACCGCGGCCATGCCGATTCGGTGGCCGCCTTCTTCCTCGACGAGCTGATCCGCCACGGCACCACCAGCGCGCTCGTTTTCGCCACCGTCCACATGGGCTCGGTCGACGCGCTCTTCGAAGCCGCGCTCGAGCGCGATATGCGGATCGTCTCGGGCAAGGTGCTGATGGACCTCGGGCCCGAGGGCCTGCGCGACACCGTCGAATCGGGCCGCGCCGAGACCGAGGAATTGATCGCCAGATGGCGCGGCCGCGGGCGCCTCGGCTATGCGGTCACGCCGCGCTTCGCGCCCACCTCGAGCGCCGGGCAGCTCGCCGACGCCGGCGCGATCGTCGCCGCGCACCCCGACGTGCTGGTCCACACCCACCTCTCGGAGAATCCGGGCGAGATCGCGTTCGTCGCCGAGCGCTTCCCCGAGGCCGCCGACTATCTCGACGTCTACGACCGGTTCGGCCTGGTCGGCCCCCGGTCGGTTTTCGCCCACTGCGTTCATATCAACGCTCGGGCGCTGGCGCGCATGGCCGAGGCGGGCGCCGGCATCGCCTTCTGCCCGACCAGCAACATGTTCCTGGGCTCGGGCCTGTTCGATCTCGCTTTGGCGGATCGGCACGGCGTCCGGATCGGCATCGGCACCGATATCGGCGCCGGCACCACTCTCTCGGTGCTCCATACGCTCGGCGAGGCCTACCGGACCTGCCAGCTGAGGGGGAGCAGCCTCGATCCCTTCCGCGCGCTTCATCTCGCCACCGCCGGCGGCGCGCAGGTGATCGGCATCGGCGACCGGGTCGGCGCGCTGCTGCCCGGCCAGGAGGCCGATTTCGTCGTCCTCGACGAGGGCGCCACCCCCTTGCTCGCCCGGCGCTGCGCCGGCGCGTCGCTGCACGACCGCCTGTTCGCCCTGCAGATACTGGGCGACGACCGCGCCGTCGCCGCCACCTATCTGCGCGGCCGCCGCGCTTAGGCGAACCCATGCCCGGCCTCGCCGCTCTCTTCTTCGTCACCGCCCTGCTCTACGCGGCCGTGGGATTCGGCGGGGGCTCGACCTACAACGCCCTGCTCGTCCTTGCCGGCGCGGACTATCGCGCGGTGCCGGTCATCGCCCTCGTCTGCAACATCCTCGTCGTCTCGGTGGGAAGCTGGCGGTTCGCGAGGGGCGGCCATGTCGACTGGCGGCGGATCTGGCCGCTCTTCGCCTTGTCCATTCCCTGCGCCTGGATCGGCGGCCGGCTGGTCGTGGCCGAGCTGGTCTTCGTCGGCCTGCTCGCTTTGTCCCTGTTCGCCGCCGGCCTGCTGATGCTGTGGCAGCCGCGCGGGCAGCGGGACGGGCCGCCGCGAATCGGATCGCGCTGGGTGGAGCCGGTGGCGGGCGGAGCGCTCGGCTTCCTTGCCGGAGTGGTCGGGATCGGCGGCGGCATCTTCCTCGCGCCCCTGCTCTACATGCTGCGCTGGGGGAGCCCGCGCGCGATCGCCGGCACCTCGGCGGTGTTCATCCTCGCCAATTCGATCGCCGGGCTCGCCGGCCAGCTCGCCAAGGGCGATGGCGCCGGCGCCGCCATCCTCGCCGATTACTGGCCGGTCTTCCCGGCGGTCCTCGCCGGCGGGCTGATCGGCGCGACGCTCGGCAGCAGCCGGATCGACCCCAAATATGTCCGTATTCTCACCGCCCTCCTCATTCTCTATGTTGCGGCGAGGCTGGCCATCCGCTTCTATGGCGAGACCCTTGGAGCCGGCGCATGATCGACCCGTTCGGGCGGACCATAAATTATTTGCGGCTGTCGGTGACCGACCGCTGCGACCTCAGGTGCACCTATTGCATGCCCGCGCGGATGACCTTCCTGCCGCGCGCCGATCTGCTCAGCCTCGCCGAGCTCGACCGCCTCGCCGCCGCCTTCGTCCGCAAGGGGGTGCGCAAATTGCGCCTGACCGGCGGCGAGCCGCTGGTGCGCCGCGACGTCATGGACCTGGTCGGCAGCCTGTCGCGCTTTCTTCGCGACGGCGCGCTCGATGAGCTGACCCTCACCACCAACGGCACCCGGCTGGCCGAGCATGCCGCCGGCCTCGCCCGCTGCGGCGTTCGGCGGGTCAACGTCTCGCTCGACAGCCTCGACCCCGAAACCTACGCCCGGATCACCCGCGGCGGCCAGGTCGCGGACGCGATCGCCGGCGTGGACGCCGCGCTCGCCGCCGGCCTCGCGGTCAAGATCAACGCAGTCGCGCTCGCCCGCGACAATCTTCACCAGCTCGTCGCCCTCGCCGAATGGGCGCACGCGCGGGGCGCCGAGCTGACCGTCATCGAGGTCATGCCGATGGGCTCGGTCGAGGCGGACCGGGCCGATCAGTTCGTGCCGCTGACCGAGGTCCGCCGCCTGTTCGAGCGGCGCTGGACGCTGACCGACCTCGCCCGGCGCACCGGCGGGCCCGCGCGCTACGCCGTCACCGCAGAAGGGGGGACGATCGGCTTCATCGCCCCGCTCACGCGCAATTTCTGCACCGGCTGCAACCGCGTCCGGGTCACCTGCACCGGCGAGATGTACCTGTGCCTCGGGCAAAGCGCCAAGGCCGACCTGCGCACCCCGCTCCGCGCCCGCGCCGGGGACGATTCGCTGCTCGATTCGGCGATCGACGCCGCCATCGGCCGCAAGCCGCAGGGTCACGATTTCGCGATACCGGGGCCGGGGTCTCTCCCCGCCGTCGAGCGCCACATGTCGGTCACGGGCGGCTGACGATGGCGACGATCCTTTTCTTCGGCCGGCTGCAGGATGCCGTGGGCACGAACGCTTTGGCCGCGACGCTCCCCGACGATGTCCGCGACACCGACGCCGTGCGCTCCTGGCTCGGCAGCGATCATCCGGAGCTTTGCGATCCCTCGGTCAGAATCGCGGTGAATGCCGAAATGACGGCGGCAAACCGGGCGGTCGGCGACGGCGACGAGATCGCCTTCCTGCCGCCGATGAGCGGCGGATGATCCGGATCGAGGCCGAGCCGTTCGATCCCGCCGCCGAGCTCGCGGCCTTCACCGCCCGTGTGCCGGGCGCCGGCGCCGTGGTCTCGTTCGTCGGTCTGGTCCGGGGCGAAGACGGCGCGAGCCTCGAGCTCGACCATTATCCCGCTCTGACCGCCAAAGCGGTGGCGGCGATCGGGGAGGAGGCGCGCGCGCGTTTCGGCCTCGCCGGGCTCGTCATCGTCCACCGCTGCGGCGCGCTGGCGCCGGGCGAGCCGATCGTGTTCGTCGCGGCGGCGGCGGCGCACCGCCGCGCCGCCTTCCATGCGGTCGATTACATGATGGACCGGCTGAAGACCGAGGCGCCGTTCTGGAAGCGCGAGCACGGCCCGGACGGCCCGCGCTGGATCGAGGCGCGCGTCTCGGACGTGGAGGACAGGGCGCGATGGGGGTGAGCTTCGTGCCGGTCAGGATCGCGGTGCTCACCGTCTCCGACACGCGGACGGCGGAGAGCGACGGCTCCGGCGCCTGGCTCGCCGGCGCGATCGAGGCGGCGGGCCATATTCTCGCCGGGCGCGCGATCGTGCCCGACGACAGGGACCGGATCCGCGCCGCCGTCAAGGCCTGGGCCGACGATCCGGCGGTCGATGCGGTGGTCACCACCGGCGGTACCGGCCTCACCGGACGGGACGTGACCCCCGAGGCGGTGATGCCGCTGTTCGACAAGGTGATCGAAGGCTTCGCGGTGGTGTTCCACAATGCCAGCTTCCGCTCGGTCGGCCTGTCGACGATCCAGTCGCGCGCCTGCGCCGGAGTCGCGAACGGGACCTTCATCTTCTGTCTGCCCGGCTCGGGCGGCGCGGTTCGCGACGGCTGGGAAGTCATCGCCCCGCAGCTCGATGCGCGCACCCGGCCGTGCAACCTGGTCGAGATCATGCCGCGGCTGGAGGAATGACGGTGGCGGACGAGCTCGGCCATTTCGACGAAGCCGGCCGGCCGCGCATGGTCGACGTCTCGGCCAAGGCCGAAAGCGCGCGCTCGGCGGTCGCCCGCGGCCGGGTGAGATGCCTGCCGGCGACGCTCGATCTCGCTTTGTCGCCAAAGGGCGACGCCGCGCGGATCGCCGAGCTGGCCGGGGTGATGGCGGCGAAGAAGACCGGCGAGATCATTCCGCTCTGCCACCCGCTGCCGCTGACCGCGGTCGCGGTGACCGTCACGCGCGACGAGACCCTGCCCGGCTTCTCGGTCACCGCCGAAGCCCGGACAATCGGGCGGACCGGAGTCGAGATGGAGGCGCTGACCGCGGTCGCGATCGCCTGCCTCACCCTCTACGACATGCTGAAAGCCGTCGACCGCGGGATGCGCATCGAGGCGATCGCGCTGGTCGAAAAAAAGGGCGGCAAGTCGGGCGACTGGCGGCGGGACGGATGAGCCTGGTCTCGCTGGATGAGGCGCGGGCGCTGCTGCTCGCGGCCGTCCGCCCCGTCGAAGCCGAGACTCTGCCGATCGCGTCATGCGGCGGCCGCACCCTCGCCGCGGACGTCGCCGCCGCTCGGGATCAGCCGCCCGATCCGGTATCGGCGATGGACGGCTATGCGGTGGTAGCCGGCGACGCCAGGACCGGTGCCGTGCTCACCGTGATCGGCGACGCGCCGGCGGGCGCCCCCTTCAGCGGTTCGGTGACGCCCGGAACGGCGGTGAAGATCGCCACCGGGGCCGTCGTGCCGCCGGGCGCCGACCGAATCGTCGTTCAGGAAATCGTCGAGCGCGACGGCGACAGGATCCGGATTTCCGGAGAGCCGGGCGAGGCGAGCTTCGTCCGCGCCGCCGGCTGCGATTTCAGCGATGGCGAGATTCTGCTCCGTGCCGGAGACGCGCTGACTCCCGCCCGTCTGGGCTTGGCCGCTGCCGCCAATCTCGGCGCGCTCGAGGTTCGCCGCCGGCCGCGCGTGGCCTTGCTCGCCTCGGGCGACGAGCTGCGCGAGCCGGGCTCGGCGCTCGCGCCCGGGATAATCGTCAATTCCGCCGGCTACGCCCTGGCCGAGCTGGTGACCGCGTGGGGCGGCGTGCCGATCCGCCATCCGATCCTGCCCGACGATCGCGCCCGGTGCGAGGAAGCGCTGCGCGCGGCCGACCTTGGCGCCGACATCGTTGTTCCGCTCGGCGGCGCCTCGGTCGGCGAGCGCGACGTGCTCAAGCCGCTGATCCAGGCGATGGGGGCGCGCACGCTCTTCGAGCGGATCGCGGTGCAGCCGGGCAAGCCCTGCTGGCACGCGCGGCTTCCCGACGGCCGGCTCGTCCTCGGCCTGCCCGGCAACCCCGCCTCCGCTTTCGTCTGCGCGCACCTGCTGCTGAAGCCGCTCCTTTTTTGCCTGCTCGGCCGGAAGGATGGCGGCGGGCCCGTCTTCGCCGCGCTGGCCCGCGCCCTGCCGGAGGGCGGGAGCCGGGAAGTCTATTGGCGCGCGCGCCTCAGCGCCGGCCCCGACGGCCGCCTGCAGGTCGAGCCCGACCCGCGCCTCGACAGCAGCCTGCAAACGCCGCTCGCCGCCGCCAACGCGCTGGTGCGGCGATTGCCGCGCGCCGCTCCGGCCGCCGCCGGAGAGATGGTCGAGACCCTGCCGATCGGGCCGCTCGCCTGAAGATCAGATGCCGGCATACCATTGGTAGCCGGCCGCATCCTCCCAATAGCCGCCCATGCCGCGCCCGATTCGCGCGAGATCGTCCACCGCCTCCACCCGCATCACGAACTTGGCCATCTTGTAGCCGAGCTGGCGCTCGAGGCGGAGCCTGAGCGGCGCGCCGTGGCCCACCGGCAGCGGGAGATCGTTCATCCCCCAGGCGAGGATCGTCTGGGGATGGAAGGCGTCGATCAGGTCGATGCTCTCATAATAAGGCTGGCCGCGAAAATCGTCGGCGCAGTGGAAGACGATGTAGCGCGCCTCCGGCCTGAGGCCGGCGCCGTCGAGCAGCAGTTTCAGAGGCACGCCCGTCCACTTGCCGATCGCGCTCCACCCCTCGACGCAATCGTGGCGGGTGATCTGGGTGCGCGCGGGCAGGCTCCTGATCCGGGCCAGCGGCAGCGCGAGCGGCCGGCGCACCAGCCCGTCGACGATCAGCCGCCAGTCGGCGAAGCCGGATTCGAGATGCGCGAGATAGGCGGGCGAGCGCGGCATGACGTTGCCGTTGGTCCGGAAGACGGGCGACATGTCCGCGGGGCTGAATTCGGGCGCGAGGGCAGCCCGGTCGATCACCAGGCGCTGCGCCTTCATGGTCAAATCCTGCGCGGCGCCTTCGACGCTTCGAAACGCCGCCGTCCTCCCGATCCGGTCGCAGCCGGAGAGCAGCAGGCCGCCGGTGCCGATGACGAGCGCCTGCCGGCGGGTGATCTTCCCGGTCATGACTTCTCCCTGGGCAGCCGGTAGCGGCCGGTGATCATCGAGCGGATCTCGTTGATCGGCCCCGCCAGCACCACCATGACGAGGTGGACGACGATGAACGCCAGAATGAGCATGGCGACGATGAAGTGGATCGAGCGCGCCGACTGCCGCCCGCCGGTGAGGTCGAGCAGCCAGGGCCAGGCCGCGTTCATGCCCGGCGACATGGCGAGGCCGGTCAGTACCATCAGCGGCAGCAGCAGGAAGATCACACCCAGATAGCTGAGCTTCTGCAAGATGTTGTAGTCGCGCGCCTTTACCCCCCTGGGAAAGCGAAGGCGCGCATGATCCTTGATGTCCTGCCAGATATGGCGCGGCGCCAGCTCTTCGCGTTTCGGCGCAAGGTCGCGCTGGACGTGGCGATTGAGGAAACTGATCATCCAGAACAGCACGCCGGGGACGAACAGCAGCCAAGCGAAGAGGAAGTGCCAGGAGCGCGCGCCGGCGAGATCGTAATGCGAGGGGATGGTCGCCCAGCCGGGAAAGGCCCTGTTCTGCAGGTTGCCGTTGCGGTCGTACCAGTGGCCGAGGAGGCCGGTGGTCGGGATGTCGAGCGAGCCGAGGACGAGATGGCCGCGCTCCCGGTCGCCGCCGATCTGCAGCCAGGGCGTATCCCGGTTCGCGCCATATTTTCCCCAATAGAGCCGCGGATGCGCGTTGAAGATCATCAGCCCGCTCATCAGCATCACGAAAACGGTGAGCGCATTGAGCCAATGCCAGAGCCGCGTCGGCCAGCGATGGCGGTAGACCAGGTCGCCCCCGGCCGGTGCTGGCGGGCGCTCCCCGGCGGAAGGCTCGGCCTGCGCGTCAGCGGTCATCGCGCTTTCTCCCGGCCGCAGGCTTACAGCCTTTCGGCCGCTTGCCCAAGGTCCGGCAAGCTCAGCGCAGGCCGGCGAGCAGCTCCTTGAGCGCGATGAAGGCGAAGGCGGTCGAGCTGTCGGCGACGCCATAAGGCAGGAAGAGGTCGCCGCCGATCGGCAGCGCCCCGCACGAATAGACGACATTGGGGACATAGCCCTCCCGCTCATGATCGAGCGAGGAAAGGATCGGGTCCGGGGTCCGGCCCAGCACCCGCGACGGATCGGCCTTGTCGAGCAGCACCGCGCCGATCGAATATTTGCGCATCGCGCCGACGCCGTGGGTGAGCAGCAGCCAGCCCTCGTCGAGCTCGATCGGCGAGCCGCAATTGCCGATCTGGATGAGCTCCCACGGATAGCGCGGCTTGAGGAGCAGCGCCCCTTCCTCCCAATGGTCGAGCCGGTCGGAGCGATGGAGGTAGATGTTCTCGCCGTCATGGCGCCCGATCATCGCGTAGCGGCCGTCGATCTGCCGCGGGAACAGGGCCATGCCCTTGTTCGCCGCCGCGGCGCCGCTCAGCGGCGCCAGCCGGAAGCTCTTGAAGTCCTTGGTGCGCATCAGCTCGGAGCGGATGCCGCGGCCGCTATAGGCGGTGTAGGTGCCGAGATATTCGCGGCTGCCGTCGCCATGGTGGAACTCGACCAGGCGCAAATCCTCGAGCCCGTGGCGCTGCGGCTCGGTCACCGGAAAGATCACCGTTCCCGACAGGGTCGATTTGGGATGGCGGCGGACGGTCACCGGGACATTGCCGGTGCTCGCGCAATTGGCGCTGCAGGTCGCGGCGGTCGCGAACGGCGGCTGCGGCATCAGCTCGATGTCGCGGCTGGCGGTGAGCACGCCCTCGCGGAACGCGACCGTCGAGATATGGCCCTCGCCGACCGCGCGCAGCGACAGGATGATTTTCTTGGCGCCGTTGATCATTCCCGACTGGTCGGGATGGAGCACGATGCTCGGATTCATCAGCGCCGCCGCGGCATAGCTGTATTCGTGGCAGAAATAGGCGCCGATCAGCTGCTTGCGGGCATCGCCGATCGCTCCCGGCTGAAGCCCGACCTGGGCCGCAACCTCCTCGAACCGGGCGAGGAAGACCTCGCGCGTCTGCCAGTGGCGAGTCTCGAAATCGCGGTAGACGAGGCCGAGCTCGGCCCGCACCGTGCGGGTGTCGAGCGCCAGCACCGCCTCGACCAGCCGGCGCGCCCGTCCCGGCTCGGCATCCTCGGTCTGCCAGGCGAGGTGGAACGGGCGGATCACGACCCGGGCGGGATCGGCATGGAGGCGCAGCGTGTGGCGGTAGATCAAGACGCCGTCCCGTGCTCGGCGAGCCGCGCCATCGCGCAGGCGGCGAGCTGGTAGGCAAGCACCGATTCCGCGCCGCAATTGAGGTTGGCGCCGGTCCGGGTCAGCCCGTCATAGCATTCGCCGCTGGCCGGATCGCCGAGCGCGACGCCGCCGTCATTGGCGCCGTGGAACCAGGCCCAGGCCTTGCCCGCCTCGGCAATCCAGGCCGGATCCCCGGTCGCCGCAAAGGCGGCGGCGCAGGCCTCCACCATCCCCTGCGCCTCCAGCGGCTGCTGGTCGAATTGGGCGGGCGCGCAATAGGCGCGGCCGAAGCTCTCGCTGCCGACGGCGCGGAAATGGCCCGCCGGGGCGGTCTGGCGCGCCGCGATCCAGGCCAGGGTTTCAAGGCCGGTGTCGATCAGGTCGTTCCGATCCAGCATGAGGCCGGCACGAAGCAGCGCCTCGGGAAGCCGGCAATTATCGTAGGAGAGCTCGGGCTCAAACCAGGTCCAGCCGGGCCGTGCCCCGGCCGAGGCGAGCCGGGCGAGGCGGTCGGCGAATGCCTGCGCCATTTCGGCGCCAGCCCCGCACGCCGCAGCGCCGAGCACGCAAAACGCCATCGCGCGCGGCCAGGCGAGGTCGATCAGGGCCGCTGCGGCTTCCTCGAACAGCTGCGCCGCCCAGGCGCGAAGGGCCGGACTGCGCGCTTCCGCCGCGGTCACGCCGAGCGACCACAAGGCGCGGCCGCAACTGTCTTCCGACCCCGCCTCCTCGAGCCAGGCGCCTTCATAGCTCATGAAATTGCGAAAGCGCCGCGCTTCCGGGTTCCAGGCGCGCGCGACGAAGTTCGCAAAGACACGGACCCAGGGATCGTGTATGGCGTCGGCAAGATCACGGCGCCGATGCATCAGAATCAGCGCCCGGGCGTTGTCATCGACGCAATAGCCGTGATCCGGATCCGGGACCGAATAGCGGCTGTGCTGCATGATGCCGGTGGCATCGGCGAGCCGCTCGATCGCGGAAAAGCCCGGATATTGCGGCCGTGAAATGGTTTCCAGTCCGGTCAATGCGCACTCCGCGGCGGGCAACAAGGTTATACGATCGCGGGACTCGCGATCGTTCTCGACAGGCAGAAGCGCGCTCTACGCGAATATTGCCCGTCCGCAACAGTGCGGCCGGCTTTTGCCATCAGCGAAAAATGGAGCAAATTCCGATGTATCTGCGTTTGAATGAAATGGACGGATGGATTGGATCGGCGGGGCGGGCTCCGTTGTCGCGTATCGCACTGATTGGAAACGCCCTGCCGCGCCGCTGCGGCCTTGCGACCTATACCAGCCACGTCTTCGACGCGCTGCGCGACCGCTATCCGGCGCTGAAGATCGATTATTACGCGATGAACGATCCCGGCGGCTGGTACGATTATCCGCCCTCGGTGACCGGGGTGATCCGCGAGGAGGCGATCGAAGACTATCTGCGCACCGCCCGCCGGATCGAGGCGAGCGGCGCCGAGCTGGTCTGGGTCCAGCACGAATTCGGCATTTTCGGCGGACCGGCGGGATCGCGCCTGTTGCCGCTGCTCGAGCGGCTGACGGTGCCGATCGCAATCACCCTGCACAGCGTCCTCGATTTGCCCAGCGCGGAGCAGCGGACGGTGATGGAGCGGCTGATCCGGCTCGCCGACCGGCTGATCGTGATGGCCGAAAAGGGCCGCTCGATCCTGCGCACCGTCTATGGCGCCCCGGATGACAAGATCGCGGTGATTCCGCACGGCGTCCCCGACCGGCCTTATTGTCCGCCGGCTCTGGCCAAGCCGGCGTTCGGCCTCGCCGGCCGCAAGGTCCTGCTGACCTTCGGCCTCCTCTCGCCGAACAAGGGCATCGAGACGATGATCGAGGCGATGCCGGCGATTCTCGCCGATCATCCCGACGCCGATTATGTGATCGCCGGCGCCACCCATCCGCATCTGCTGGCCCGCGAGGGCGAGCTTTACCGCAACAGCCTGAAGCGGCGCGCCGGGCAGCTCGGGGTCGGCAGCCATCTCCGCTGGATCGACAGGTTCCTCGATCAGGAGAGCCTGCTCGATCTGATCGCGGCCGCGGACATTTACGTGACGCCCTATCTGAGCCTGACCCAGATCACCTCCGGCACGCTCGCTTATGCGGTCGCGCTCGGCAAGCCGGTGGTGTCGACTCCCTACCACCATGCCGCCGAGATCGTCGGCCCGGACAACGGCATTCTCGCCAGCCCGGGCGAGGCGGACGCCTTTGCCGCCGCCGTCAACCGGCTGCTCGGCGACGATGGGCTGCGCCAGCGCATGGCGCAAAACGCCTATGCCCGCGGCCGTTCGATGATCTGGCGGCGCAACGCCGAGGCGTCGATGGCCGAATTCGCCGCCTGCCGGCGAACGCCGCTGGCGGTGCCGGCAGCGGCCGGCGAGCGCGCCGAGGCACTCGCCGGCTAGGCGGGCTGCGGCCGCGGGCCTCGCCGGCCCTCGACGAGGAGGACGAGGAGGACCAGCGCCATCGCCGGCAAATGGCCGGTCTCGACGGTCAGCGGCACCGCCATCAGCGCCCAGCCGGCGCCGACGCACCAGCAGCCGTGGGTGAGGCCGAAACGGAGCGAGTCGCGGTCGCCGGCGACAGCGTGGCAGCGATCGAGGCAGACTTGCTTGGGGAACGACGCCTGTCAGGCGAGCGCCGCCAGGGCGGCGACGGCGAGCGGCGCGCCAGGCGCCGGCAGCAGCGCCCGCAGCGCGATCGCGAGCAGGATCAGGATCGCGCCGGCCGCCATCCACACCGTTCCGTAGCCGAGCAGGAACAGGCCGGCCGCGCCCGGGCCGCGCTCGCCGGCGGCGGCGAGCGGCCGATCGAGCGTCGGCGGCATCATCGCCAGCAGCATCGCCGCCCAGGCGGCGGCGAGGGCCCCGGGCGGGTTGAGGAGGAGGGCCAGCTCCAGCCCCGCCCAGCCGGGCCCGGCGAAGCGGGCCGAGGCGCTGCAATAAGCGGGCAGGCTGAGCCAGGTGCCGCCGGCGAAGAGCAGGGCCCAGGCCATGAGGGTGACGAGCAGCAGGCCGCCGCGGAGCCGGCGGCGCCCGGAGGTGGCGGTCGAGGCTGCCCGTGTCGCTATCCTGCCCTCCCTGGTGCCATGCTTTATCGGCGGCGGGCGGCGGCCAAGTCAAACCGGGATAGGGCCGATCCGGATCGGGATCAGGCGAGGATGTCGCGGCCGACGCGGTCGATAGCGGTGACTCCGGTGAGCTGCATGGCAACGCGCAGCTCGGCCTCGACGATGTCGAGCAGCTGGCTTACGCCAGCGCCGCCGCGCGCCGCCAGGGCGAACGCCCAGGCGCGGCCGAGGAGGACTCCCCGCGCGCCGAGCGCGAGCATGCGCAGCACGTCGAGCCCCGAGCGGACGCCGCCGTCGACGAGCACAGTGAGGTCGCTCCCCACCGAATCGGCGATTGCGGGCAAGGCGCGGGCGGTGGAGAGAACGCCGTCCAGCTGCCGGCCGCCATGGTTGGAAACGACGATGCCGTCGGCGCCGAGCCGGACCGCCTCGCGCGCATCCTCCGGATCGAGCACGCCCTTGACGATCAGCGGCCCGTCCCAATGGGCGCGAATCCAGGCGATATCCGGCCAGGCGATGCTGGCGTCGAAATTGCGGCCGATCCAGCCGACATAATCGTCGAGCCCGCTCGCCTTGCCCAGCACCGGCTCGAAATTGCCGAGGCTGTGCGGCCGCCCCTTCAGCGCCACGTCCCACAGCCAGCGCGGGTGGGTCAGCGCCTGGCCCAGCCGGCGCCAGCGGGCATTGGGCCCGGTCAGGCCGGAATGGGCGTCGCGATAGCGGGCGCCGGGCACCGGCAGGTCGACGGTGAAGACCAGGGCGGTGCAGCCGACCTCCTTGGCCACCGCGAGCAGCTCGGCCATGTAGGCGCGGTCCTTGATCACGTAGAGCTGGAACCAGATCGGCGCCCCGGCCGCCTCGGTCACCTCCCTGAGGCCACAGACCGACAGGCTCGAAAGGCAGGTTGGGATGCCCTTGGCGGCGGCGGCCCGCGCCGCCTGCGCCTCGCCGCGCCGAGCGTACATGCCGGTGAGGCCGACCGGGCCGAGCGCGACCGGCATGGCGAGCTCGCAGCCGAACAGCCGGGTGGAAAGATCGACCTTCGACACGTCGACGAGGACTCGCTGGCGAAGCGCGACGGCGGCGAGATCGGCGACGTTGCGCCCCAGGGTGATCTCGGCATAGGCGCCGCCGTCGATATAATCGAACAGGAAGCGCGGCAGGCGCTTCTTCGCTTGCGTGCGGAAATCGGCGGCGCAGGCGATCGTCATTCAACCGAGCTCCTTGAGCGGAAGTGATGCGTCGGCGAGCCTCGCCTTGTCCAGCACCCCGCCATCGAGGATGAGCTTGCGGCCCTGGACATAGTCCTTGACCGCGTTGACGCAGTCGAGCGCGACGACGCGGCCCTCGCGCAGATAGACGATTGAGAAGCTGCGCCGCGCGGGATCGCCGCGGACGACGAGATCGTCATGGCCGTGGAGCAGGCCGACCGTCTGCAGCCTGAGGTCGTACTGATTCGACCAGAACCAGGGGATGGCGTCATAGGGCTCGGGGCGGCCGGCAATGTCCCTGGCCGCGGTCGTCGCCTGGTCGTGGGCGTTCTGGACCGATTCGAGGCGGATTCGGGCGCCGCCGGCGAAGCGGTTCACATGCGCCGCGCAATCGCCGACCGCATAGACGTCGGCGAGGCCGGTCCGGCAATGCTCGTCGACGTCGACGCCGTTGCCGCCGGCGGCGCCCGCGGCGAGCAGCGGCCCGGCCGCGGGATCGATCCCGATCGCGACGATCGTCAGGTCGGCCGCCACCGCCTCGCTGCCGGCATTGAGCCGGATCTCGACGCCGCGGGCGCGATGCTCGGCCTCGAAGAAGCGCGACAGCGGCTCGCCGGCGACCCTGGCGAGGACGCGGTCGAGCGCTTCGAGGAGGACGACCTCCTTGCCGAGCTTGCTGAGGACGGCCGCCGCCTCGAGGCCGATATAGCCGCCGCCGACGATTCTGACCCGCCGGGCGCCGGGCAGCTCGGCGATCAGCCGGTCGACATCGGCGCGGCTGCGGATGACGTGGCCGCCGCCGGGGAGGCGGCGGGGAACGCCGCCGGCGGCCCAGATCAGCTTGCCGTAGGCGAATGCCGAGCCGTCCGCGCAGGCGACCCGGTGGGCGTTGGCATCGACCGCGGTCACCGTCCGGCCCGGCAGCAGCGCGACGCCGCGCTCGGCCCAGAAGGCGGGCGGCCGGATCAGCAGGCGCTGATATTCCTTCTCGCCGGCGAGATAGTCCTTGGACAAAGGCGGCCGCTCGTAGGGCGGATCGGGCTCGGCGCCGGCAATGGCGATGCTGCCGGCAAAGCCCAGCTGCCTGAGCGCGATCGCCGCCTGGGCACCGCCATGGCCGGCGCCGACGATCAGCACATCGTAAGAGGGCGGTGCGGCCATGGCCCCTTGTATCGGCGCTCGAGACGGAAGACCAAGGGGCGATGCGGCTCGTCTATCCCCTGCTCTGGTCGCGGCCCGGCCGCAAGGCGGACCGCGCGCAATCGGTGAGCACCGCCGCCGCGCTGGCGCGGCGCGGGATCGAGGTGACGCTGATTCTGCCTCGGGGTCGTGGCGATGCGCCGCTCGCGGCCGACGATCTGCGCGGCTATTTCGCGGTCGCGGGCGATTTCCGGGTGGTGCAGCGGGAGAGCCGCTGGGCGGGCGAGGCGCTGGGGCGGACGCTGATGTGGCTGCGCCAGCTGTTCGCTGATCCGCTGCTCGGCGAGGCGGACCTCCTTTATTCGCGCATTCCGGCAATGCTCGGGCTCGGCCAGCGCTCGCCCCTCCCCTTCGCCGGCGACCATTACCGGCCCTGGCCCGACGACTGGCCGTGGATCCGGCCGCTGGTCCGGCGCACGGCCCGTCACCGCCGCTGTCTCGGCCTCATCCTCCATTCCGCTTATGCGGCGGACGCCTATCGCCGTGCCGGGGTGCCGAACGAGAGGATCCTCGTCGCCCATAACGGCGCCGATCGGCAGCCGGTCGCGACGGTGGGGCGGCAGGCGCTCGGCCTGCCGGCGGATCGTCCGGTCGCGCTCTATGCGGGGCGGCTGAACGCGCAGAAAGGCCTCGACCAGCTCCTCGCCCTCGCCGACTTGAGGCCGGAGGTGCTGTTCGTGCTCGTCGGATCGGAGGGCCGGGGGCCGGTCGAGGCGGCAGCGGCGCGGCGTGCCAATGTCCGGATCGTGCCCTGGCAGACGCCGGCGGACCTGCCCGCCTGGCTCGGCGCCGCCGACGCGCTGCTGATCCCGCCGTCGCGGGCGCCGCTCGAGCGGTTCCGCAACTGCGTGCTGCCCCTGAAGCTGTTCGCCTATCTCGCCGCAGGCCGGCCGATCCTCGCCCCGCTCATGCCCGACACGGCGGAGCTGCTCACCGACGGCGAGAATGCGCTGCTGGTTCCGCCCGGAGAGCCCGAGCTGGCGGCCCGCGGACTCGACCGGCTGCTGGGCGAGCCGGCGCTGGCGGCGAGGCTGGCGGCAGGAGCGCTCGGCCAGGCGAGCGAGCTGACCTGGGATCGCCGGGCGGAGAAGATCGAGGCGTTCCTCGAAGCGCGCCTCAGCCGCCCCTGATCGCGGCGACGATCCGGCCCTCCATCCTTTGGTGGTGGAGGAGCGAGATCAGCAGGATGAGGTTCAGCGGCAGCAGGGTCGTCAGGAAATAGAGAGTGGGCCCGCCGAGGGCGACGCTGGCGGCGATGATGAAGGTCTTGGGATTGCCGCCCAGCGCCTTTTCGAGGAGGAGCGAAAGGCCCGCGTGGCGGCGGACGATGGCGCGGATGCGCTCGGCTTCCTCCGGCCCGGCGGCGGCAAGCGCCTCGTCGACCGGGCTGGCCTTTCCGGTCATGCGCTTGGACAGCCAGACATAGCCGACCGCCCAGAAGGAGAAATAGCGGCTGAACCAGCTCTCCCGGCGGAAGACGGCGTCGCCGCTTTCCGCGGCCATGCCGAGCCAGGGCTTGCCGTAGACCCGCCACTGATAGAGCCGCCGCCAGGTTTCCGAATGGTTGAGCTGGAGGACGTGGCTGGCGCCCGCGCTCCACGCCAATAGCCAGGCCCAGCCGCCGATCGTGTCGTCGAGCCAGATGGCGAAGGCGAAATACATCACCACGTTGCCGAAAATATCGCAGACTCCGTCGACCAGCTCGCCGGTCGCCGAGGTCCGCCCGGTCATCCGCGCGAGATCGCCGTCGGCGCCGTCGACGACGTGCCAGAGCAGCATGAAGAAAAGCCCGGCCGACCAGTTGGCCGGCGGCGCCAGCATGACGAAGCACCAGGTTGCCCCGAGCAGGCTGAGGGCGCTGCCGACCGAGACCAGATTGGGCGAGATGCCGGTCGGCACCAGCAGCCGCGCCAGCCGCACGGCAAGCGGATGATAGATGAACCGGTTGAGCGGATCCTCCAGCTCCACCGGGCGGCTCGAAGGCCGGGGGGGAGCGGCGCGCGCCGTTGCCATGATCCGGCCTCCTTTCTGATCAACAAGCGGATTTGCAACCGTTCCTTGCGGTAGGGAGCCGCCCGATGGGAAGCGAAAAATCCTTGGCCGATACGGCCGTTTTCGCTTCCGCGGGCGAAGCGGACCGATCCATCGCCGGAGTCGCTGCGGCGGCGCGGGCAGTGAAGGCGCTTGCCGACGCGGGCGCCGCCCGGGCCCGGCTGCGGATCGGCGACGCGGCCGCGCTCGCCCCGGCGACGATGGCGGACATCGAGCGGCTGCGCGGGCCGGCCGATGTCGAGATCGAGCGCGGCAAGGGCCCGCCGACGCCGCTGCCCTCCGCCTGGGAAATCGTCCGCGCCACCGGCAAGCCGGGCGACGGCCTCGTCTCGCGCTGGCTGAACCGGCCGATCTCGCAGCGCCTGACGATGGTCATGCTCGCCGTCCCGGGCGCCCGGCCGATCCATGTCACCTTGTTCAACGCGGCGCTGGCGCTGGTCATGTTCGCGGTCACGCTCGGCGGCGGCGAGGCCGGGCTGATCCTCGGCGGGATCCTGTTCCAGACCGCCTCCGTCCTCGACGGCGTCGACGGCGAGATGGCGCGCGCTACCTTTCGCAGCTCGAACAAGGGGGCGACGCTGGACAGCGCCGTCGACATCGCCACCAACCTGCTGTTCGTCACCGCCCTTACCGTCCACCTCGCGCTGCGCGATCACGACGTGATCGGCTGGGTCGGGGCGTGGGCGGTGACGCTTTCCGTCGTCGGCGGGTTGCTGATCGCATGGCAGGTGCGGGCCGGGGGCGGGCCGCTCGGCTTCGACCTGCTCAAGCGATCGGGCCGCATCGGCGGGGTCGTCGACTTCGTCTATTGGGCCGTCCAGACTCTCACCAGCCGCGACTGCTTCGCCTTCCTCTACATGGCCTTGATCATCGTCGGCCTCGAGCGGACGGCGTTGTGGATCTACGCGGGCGTCGGAACGGTCTGGCTGCCTTATGTGATCGTCTCCGCCCTCCTGCCGCGGCCCCGCCCGGGATTCCGCAATGCAGCATAGAATATTGACTTCCCCAGAGATTGTGACGAGCATATGACCACGCGCGGGCGCCTATGGCCCGGCCAGAAGAACCGGAGAAGCATGAACAGGATCAAGGTGGCGCTGGTCGGGGTCGGCAATTGCGCGAGCTCGCTCGTGCAGGGCCTCTATTTCTATGCCGACAGGAAGGCGCCCGCCGGGCTGATGCACGAGCGGCTCGGCGGCTATGGGGTGGCCGATATCGCGGTGGTGGCGGCGTTCGATACCGACGCCCGCAAGGTCGGCAAGGACCTTTCCGAGGCGATCTTCGCCAAGCCCAATTGCACCCATGTCTTCCACGGCGACATTCCCGAAACCGGCGTCGTCGTGAAGATGGGCCGGGTGCTCGACGGCATGGCGCCCCACATGATGGATTATGGCGAGCGCGGCTTCATCCGCGCCGACGCCCCCGAGGCCGGCGAGGACGAGATCGTCGCCGCGCTCAAGGAGTCGGGCGCCGAGATCCTCGTCAACTATTTGCCGGTAGGCTCGGAGGAGGCGACCCGCTTCTACATGGAATGCGCGCTCAAGGCGGGCGTCGCGGTGGTCAATTGCATGCCGGTGTTCATCGCCAGCGATCCCAAATGGGAGAAGCGCTTCCGCGACAAGGGGCTGCCGATCGTCGGCGACGACATCAAGGCGCAATTGGGCGCGACCATCGTCCACCGCGTGCTTTCCAGCCTGTTCCGCGCCCGCGGCGTCGCCATGACCCGCACCTACCAGCTCAACACCGGCGGCAACACCGACTTCCTCAACATGCTCGACCGGAACCGGCTCGCTTCGAAGAAGGAATCGAAGACCGAGGCGGTGCAATCGGCGCTGGTCGACCGGCTCGAGGCCGAGGACATCCATATCGGCCCGTCGGACTACATTCCGTTCCTCAACGACAACAAGCTCTGCTTCCTGCGCGCCGAGGGCAATCTGTTTGGCGAGGTGCCGATGAACCTCGAATTGAGGCTCAGCGTCGAGGACAGCCCCAATTCGGCGGCGGTCGTGGTCGACGCGATCCGCTGCTGCAAGGTAGCGCTCGACCGCGGCGTCGGCGGCGTCCTCACCGGCCCCAGCGCCTTCTTCTGCAAGCATCCGCCGCAGCAGTTCAGCGACGACGTCGCCGCGCAGCTGACCGAGGAATTCATCGCCGGCGACGCTCTGGCCGCGGAGTGAACTGCCTGATCATCGCCGCCGGCCATGGCAGCCGGCTGCGCCCGATCTCCCCTTCCAAGCCGCTGACTCCGGTCGCCGGGCTGCCGCTGATCGAGCATGTCATCCGCGCCGCCGCCGCGGGCGGGGCGACCGCCTTCACCGTGGTCACCGGCCATGAGGCGGAACGGGTCGAAACGTTCCTCGCCACGCTGGACCTTGCCGTGCGCACCGTGCGGGTCGCGGACTGGGATCTTCCCAACGGCCATTCGGTCCTTGCCGGCGCCGCGACCATCGAGGGCGACTATCTGCTGGCGATGGCGGACCATCTGTTCGATCCCGCGATCGTCGCGCGGCTGATCACGGCGCCGGCGGCGGCCCTGACGCTCGCCGTCGACCGCGATCTCGCCAACCCGCTGATCGACATGGACGACGCCACCAAGGTCGAGACCGGCGCGGCCGGCGCGATCATTCGGATCGGCAAGACGCTCGGCCGGTTCGATGCGATCGACACCGGCCTGTTCCGCGCGACGCCGGCGCTCGCGGCCGCGCTCGGCGAGGGCGGCGGCAGCCTCTCGGAAGGGGTGCAGCGGCTCGCCGATCGCGGCCGGGCCGCGACGCTCGACGTCACCGGCCTGTTCTGGCTCGACGTCGACGATCCCGCCGCGCTCGCCCGGGCGGAGGCGATGCTCGCCTGACCGCCCTCGCCAGCGATGAGCTGCCAGGCCTGGGAACCGGGCGGCCGATCGGCATCGGCGCTATGCGTCGGGCGGCGGCTCGGCCGGCGGCGCGGGAGCGGGAGCGGCAGCGGCATAGGGCGCGGGCACCGCTTTCTTCATCGCCAGCACATCGAACACGATCGCCGCGATCAGCGCCAGCAAGGTCAGCCAGAAGCCGATCTCCACCTCGACATGGATCATCTGCGCGATCTGCTCCGGGCTCGGTCCGCCGGGTGCGGCCGGGCCGGCGGCGCCGGCGCTTCCGGAATGGGCCGCGTTCGGGATGCGGACGAGCACGGTATAAGCGAGCGCGGCCGCGGCCGCGCCGGCGCCCGCCATGTTCGCGATCAGGCCGTTCTTGCCCTTGAGCAGGAAGCTCGCCGCCAGCCCGGCGACGATCAGCAGGGCGGCGAGGATCACCCAGATGTCGCCGCCGCTCGCCCCCGGCGGGCTTTCGGTGGCGCCGGTCATCGGATTGTGCATCATCACATGGCCGGTGGCGAGGTCTATTCCGGTCATCGAGACCAGCGGCTGCTCGGCGCAGGAAATGGTCACCCACGGCAGAACGAACAGCAGCAGCGCGAGCACCTTCGCGATCCGCGCGAGATTGCTCATCGAGAATAAAGATCCGGCCATCGACGCATCCCCCCTACGGCTTGATGTCGAAGCCGGAGTTCCGCATCAATGGCGGGGCGAGTCAATCATTATTGCGCCGGAACGGGCGGCGGGCGGGCCATCGCCGCCCGCCGGCAGGCTCAATAGCCGCGGCCGCGGTAGCGATAGCCGTCCCAATAACGGTAGCGGTCGCGGCCGGAACCGTAACCGTAGCCGTAGCCGTAACGGCTGAAGCGGCGCGCCTGGGCGATCTCGCGCTGGCACTCGCGCAGCTCGCGATAATATTCGCGGCGGCTGTCGGCGCGGCGCAATTCGCGGCGGCACTCGCGCACCTCCTGACGCACTCGGTCGTTGCGGCCGTAGCCGTAGCCGTAGCCATTGCCGTAGCCGCCATAATATTGGGCGCTGGCGGCGCCGGCGGGAAGCACGGCCGCTGCGGCCGCCGCAGCGAGGATGAGGATTCGCATGACTAGACTCCTTTATCCGTCCGAACCCGCGGACGCCGAGTCGGAACGCACCTGATTATGCAGCCGTTGCATGAACCTGAAACTACGTCCGGTTCAGCCGGCGTTTAGGCAAAAAAGGGGCGCCCCGACCGGGGGCGCCCCTCCTCGCAAATCGGCGCGTGCAGTTAGCGGCAGCGCAGATCGTAGCGGTTGTTGTTGCGGTCGATCTCGCGGCCGATCGCGCCGCCGGCGGCGGCGCCGAGGATGGTGCCGAGCACGCTGGAGCGGCCGTTATCGAGCGAGTTGCCGATCAGCGCGCCGACGCCGGCACCGATGATCAGGCCGGTCGTGCCGTCGTCGCGGCGGCAATAATAGCGCCCGTCGCGGCCGCGATAGATGCGGTCGTTATAGGTCAGCTGGCGCTCGCGATAGTAGCGGCCGTCCCGATAATAATCGTCGGCATAATAATAGCCGCCGGCCGGGGGCCGATTATAATCGTAGCGGTTCCAGGTGCGCCAATCGCGAGCGCGCGCGCGGGCGATCTCGCGCTCGCACTCGCGGCGCTCGCGCAGATATTCGCGCCGGGTCTGGGCATGGCGCAGCTCGCGCCGGCATTCGCGCATCTCGCGGCGGGTGTTGTAGCCGGTCTGGGCGTCGGCCGCTGTCGGCGCGATCGCGATCGGCATCGCGACGGCGGCCGTGGCGGCGGCAAGAATCAGCTTACGCATAACGTACTCCTTTGGATGGATCCCGAACCTGTGGGGAACTTCGTAAAAACGAAAGGCGCCGCGGGAGGTTGCGTGAACCCGATACTACCCGCCGTTCATTCGGCGTTTAGCTCGTCACCTCGGTGTGATCGTAGGCGTCGCGGATATGGGCGTTGAAATAGCGGCCCTTGCTGAACGCGGCGCGGAACGCGTCGGCCTCGGCCGGCGGGACTCGGTGATAGAGGTAGCGGCGGCCGGTGGTGAAGACGATGTCGAGCAGCTCGCGATCCGGATCGTAGCGGGCCGAACGAATGACGGTCGACGGCATCGCTCAACCGCCTTCTCCGGCGCCGACCGCAAGCACTTCGATCGGCTCGGCGCCGAGCTCGACCGTGTCGCCGGGGCGGGCGCCGTCGAGGGCGCGGGCGAGCGGCGATGTCCAGCCGATCCGCCCCTGCGCCGGATCGGCCTCGTCCTCGCCGACGATCTCGACCACCTGGGTCGCGGCGCCGCGGCGGATCGTCACCTTGGCGCCGAAACCGGCCTCGCGCGGTTCGGGGGCGTGCGGGACCGGCTGGGCCGAGGCGCGCCGCGCCGTCCAATAGCGCAGGTCGCGGCGCAGCTGCGCCTCGATGTCGGCATCCTGGCCGGCGCCGAGCGCCGCTTCGAGGCGAACGATCTCCTCGTCGATCAGCCGCAGGCCGCGCGGCGTCACCCGGTTCGGCGCGGCGCTCACCGCACGCTCGAGCGGCGGCGGCGGCGCGTCGCCGTCTTCCCTGACGAAGGCTCGGCTCATAGGAACTCCTTTCGGAAGCCCAGAACGCAGCAGCGTCAGCAGATTTCCGTCGCTCCGGCCGAGTCCCGGAAGGGATCGCCGAGGGCTCAGGCGAGGCCCATCGAATCGCCGAACGGGATCGCACGCATGAAGGCGAGGCTGTCGAACATTTCGAGGAAGCTCGTCGCCTGGCCGCCTTCGAAATGCCAGACGTCGACCTTGGGCGTGTCGACGACCCGGCCGGTGGCGCGGTTGCGCCAGGCGCAGCGGCCGACCATGACGACGTCGTCGCCGGCGTCGATGAAGCGCTCGGGGGTGAAATGGAGCATCTCCCAGTTCCGCCCCAGCGTCTGGACATATTCCATCGCCGCGGCCCTGCCGCGCCGCGGCGGCGCCGCGAAATCGTCGGGCAGCTCGGGCGCGAGCACCGAGCGCATCTCGACATTGTCGGCGAGCAGGTCGAGCCAGCCATGGTCGGCGCCCTTGCTCTCGGACCAGGCGTCATAGGCCTGCCGCAGCCGGCGGGCGGGGCTCTGCTCGAGGATGTCGGTCATCGCCGGCTCCGTCGCGGGAGGGGCACAGGAACGCGTCGATCATCGTGCGCCGCCTGCGGGGGCCTGTCAACGCAGCCGCGCGGCCTCCGCCATGCGCTCGCGAAGCGCCTCGATGCGGGGCTTCAGCCGGCGCTCGCGCTCGATCTCCTCGGCGATCAGGTCGGCCCGCTCCTCGTAGCGGCCGGCGGCGACCGCCGCGCGCTGCCAGCTCTGGCCGCGGACCTGCTCGACCAACAGCCCGGCCACTTCCTCGAGCTCGGCGGCGAGCGCCTCGGCGAACAGCAAGCGGGCCTCGCCCGCCGCGCGGGCCGCCTCGGCGAGCAGCGCCGCGTCGGGCCGGCAATCGCCCGCCCAGGCAAGCCACAGCGCCTCGATCGGGGCGAGGGCGGCACGGCGCCGGTCGAGCAGGGCCAGCCGCGCCGCCTGCTCGGCGGTCTCGTCCCGGCAGGCCGCGTGGGCGGCCCGCTCGCGCCGCAGCGCCAGCGCCAGGCCGACGATCGCAGCGACGCTGGCGGCGAGGCCCGCGCCCAGCAAAACCACCACAGTCCCCGTCACTTGGCCCCCGAAAAACCGCTCCGATCGGCAAGGACTAGCGCCGCCCGCGACGCGGGGAAAGCCACAAAGAGGCTTCCCGGGACCGATGTGATAGTATAACATCTGACGGACGAGCAAGGAGAGGAACAATGGTCCGCACTGCCAGGCGCCGCCCGATCCGCACCCATTTCTACACGCCCAAAGGCGATTATGCGCCGATCGCGGCGATCAACACGACGCCGCTGATCGACATGATGCTGGTCATCCTGATCATGCTGATCGTCGCCATCCCGATGACCAGCCACAAGGTGCCGCTCGAGCTGCCGCCGCCCGATCCGGGACACGTCCCGCCGCCGCCGTCGCACCGGCTCGCCATCGATTCGGCGGGCGCGCTCCGCTGGGACGGCCGGCCGCTGCCGGGTGCGGCGCTGCCCGCGCGGCTCGCCGCCCTCGCCGCCGATCCCGCCCGGCCGGCGCTGCTGCTCGATGCCGACGGCGAGGCGCGCTACGAGCGGGTGGACGAGCTGCTCGCCGCGATCCGCCGCGCCGGCGTGACCCGGCTCGGCTTCGTCGACAACCAGCGCTTCGCCGGAGAATTCGCGCGTTAGCGGCGCTGCCGGCCGACGACGATCTGGACCTGGGTGGCGCCGCCGGCCTGGGTGGCGGTGACCGTCACCCCCTCGCCCTCGCCCCGCCCCGCCGCCAGCACCGCGGTCGAGCCCATGTTCATCTGCTGGGCGATGCGGTAGCCGGCCGCGTTCGCCGCCTGGGCGTAGAAGGCGATCACCTGCGACGGCGGATCGGGGGTGGTGAAGCCGACGACATGGCCGCTGCCCTCCACCGAGTCGGCGCTGACATCGACGCTGCCGGTCGCGGTCGCGCCGGGATAAGCGGGCAGGCCGCCGGGCAGGGCCGCCGGGGCGCCGCCGGTGCGGACCTCGACCCGGCCTTCCGGCGCGGTGACGACGACGTTGGCCGGCGGCTGGCCCGGGCCCGCCGCCGCCTGGTTCGCCTGCTCGCGGCCGCCGCAGCCGGCCAGCGCGAGCAGCGCCGCTCCGATCGTCCACGCTCTCCGCATCGTCCCCCCTCCCTCGCTGCTGCCGGCATGATGACGATGGCGCGCGGAAGTGCAAGAACAAGCGGGGGAGAGCGCGATGCGAATCATCAGAGCGGGCCTGATCCTGCTGCTGTGGGCCGGGGCGGCGGCAGCCCAGCCGCCCGGCGCCGGCCAGGCGGCGCTCGGCCGGCGGCTGGCGGCGGCCGGGGATTTCAACGCGATCGTCGGCGCGATGGGCGCGGCCGAGGTCGAGCGGATCGCCCGCGAGACCCCCGGCCTCGGCGATGCCGAGCGGGCCCGGCTGCGCGAGATCGGCAGAGCGACGCTGGCGGCCGGCCGGGCGCGGCTGCTCGACAGAGTCGGCGCGATCTATGCCCGCCATTTCACCGCCGCCCAGCTGCGCGGCATCGTCGCCTTCCTCGAAAGCCCGGCGGGCCGCGCCTATACCGGCGCCCTGCCCGCTTTGCTGCCCGAGATCGCCGCGGCGATGCAGGGCCGCGATCTCGGCGGCGAGATCCGCGCCGCTTTCTGCCGCGAGACCGGCAAATTGTGCGCGGCGCCGGCAACGCCATGATCCGCCAACCGAAGGAAGGATGAAACGATGGGCTGGAACGAGGAGGAAGACACCACGATCTACATGGCGGTGGTGAACGACGAGGAGCAATATTCGATCTGGCCGGCCGACCGCGAGCTGCCGCTCGGCTGGCGGGACGCCGGCAAGCACGGGCTCAAGCCCGAAGTGCTCGCCTGGATCGAGGAGGTGTGGACCGACATGCGCCCGCTCAGCCTCAGGAAGAAGATGGAGGAGATGCAGCGCGGCGAAGACGGCGGCTAGCGCGCAGCGGCGCCGGGCCGCGGCCCGATCTGCGCGATGACCTCGGCAACCGGCAGCCGCTCGCGAAAGCCGTCGCCGAGGCCGGGCGGCGACCGCCGGCAGGCGGTCGCGCAGCCGGCGGGCGCGGCGAGCGCCGCCAGCAGCGCCCATCCGAACCGTCTTGCCCGGATCGCCGCAGGCCAGCGGATCGCCGCCGCCGCTGCTTCCGATAAAAGTCGATTGCGACGCATTGTTGCGCGAATCGGCCGCATTTTTGGCCAGATCCGCCAAGCGCGCGCGGCCGCGCCGCTTCAGGTTGGCGCCGTCGGGGCCGCCGCTTCGCTCGTCAACCCGGCGCGGCTCCATCGGAGGCCAGGGCTCATGATCGGTCGCCGCCGCCGCCGCCAGCGCTTGCGCCCGCGCCGGTGCGGCCCGGGAGAGGAAATCGGGGAAATGACCAATGTCGCGATCGTCGGAGCAGGCTGCGCCGGGCTGGGCGCCGCCGCCACCCTGCTCGAAAAGTCGAACGCCAATGTCCGGATTTACGAAGCGCTCGGCCGGGTCGGCGGCCGCACCTGGACCTATTCGTCCACTCTGCCGGTCGATCTCGGCGCGGAGGCGATCGAGCAGGCCGGCAGCAATCCCTGGCGCAAGATCGCCAGGATGCTCAACGTCGATCTGACCGACTCGACGCCGGATACGCTCTATCGGGTCTTCGAGAACGGCACCTGGTCGAGCCAGGACAGCACGCCGGACATCAAGCAGGTCATGGCCACGCTCGACGCCAGCTACACCCGGCATCGCGAAATCCCGAACCTGCCGGTCATCGGCTCGCTCCACAGCTGGGGCGAGCTCTCGCCGCAAATGGTCTCGCTCGCCTTGAGCTCGAGCGCGCTCTCCTCGATCAAGGAATCGGCCGAGTCGTGGCAATTCGTCGCCGCCGACATGTACCGCCAGGAGCGGGAGGGCCCCGAGGACGATCAGCCGCCCAAATTCCCCGCCGGCGGCATCGGCGGCCTCGTCACCACATATGCCGCCTGGCTGGAGGCCCAATTTGGCGAGCGCCTGGAAATCCATCTGAACGCCGATGTCGTGCGGGTCGATTGCGAGACCGGCAATGTGACGCTGAGCGGCGGCGACGCGGTGCCATCTGACTATTGCATCGTCACCGCGCCGGTGAGCTCGCTGCCGCTGATCGCCTTCACGCCGCCGCTCGGCTACAAGCAGGTCGTCGCCTACCGCAACCTCAAGCTCGGCTCCTACAAGAAGGTCGGGTTTCGCCCGAAGACCCCGCCCACCGGCATTGATGCGATCGCGGCGGACACGACCTATTACATCTACGACCCGGCGCTCGGCGGCTCCTGGCAATATTCCTGGCTGCCGACCGATCCGACCGTGCTGGTCTGCCTCGCCTCCGGCAATTTCGCGTCGCGGCTGGACTGGACAGCGGACGATGTCGTGCTGGCCGGCCTCGTCCAGCTGCTCACGCGGGCGCATGCCAACGGCGATTTCACCCCCAAGCCCGGGCCGGACCAGCAGCCCGAAGTCGCGATCAGCAACTGGACCAAGACGATGTATATTCGCGGTGCCTATTCCTACACGGCCTACGACGGCGGCCGCCCCGACGACCCCATTCCGCTCGCCGCCCGGGAGTGGATCGTCGACCCCCACGAGCGCGCCTATTTCGCCGGCGAGGCCAATTGGGCCGAGAATTACGGCACGATCGCCGGCGCCTACCTTTCCGGCGCGCGCGCGGCGGGCCAGCTGATCGAGGATCGCGGCCTTCCCGGCCCCGGCCAGTAAGCGGGGACGCCTGGAGACGGACCGGGACGCGGGCTTCCGGGCCTTACTTCGCGAACGGGGGCCGGCCCACAGCAAAAGGAGGCCGCCATGACCTGCATAGACGACTTCGCCGACCTCCCCGGCTTTCGAGACGACGTCCAAGCGGCGTAGCGGCTTCCCCTCCGAAATGCGGGTCAAGCGCGGCCTGCGCTTGGTCCGCGGCGGGGAGAAGGAGCTGGTCGAGAAGCTCGGCCGGGGCGACCCTTGCCCCTGCGGCTCGGGCAAGAGATTTCAAACGGCCGGGCGGGATATCCTGACAAGTCCGACACATGCCATTCGCGCCGGAAGTTGACGAAGTTGACGGCACGTCGCGGGCCCGGGCTCGGGCGAACAATAATGTGCGGATGAGCCGCGGAGCGCGGCGAGCCTCGGGCGGCTCAATGGCATCGGACATGCGAGCGGCTCCCTCGATTCGCGCAGGGACCGACACACTTATTTCACGCCTGGGGCTGCAGGAAAGCGAAAAGTTCCTGTTTTGTTCAGATCGGACCAATCTCTTCGCATGCTAACGCGCCGGCGGCGGCAACAGCACCCGATCGCCTTCCGAGGAAATCCGCACCGAGCCGCCGCGCGCGAAGGCGATGCAGCGCGGATTGCGGAGGCGCCGCGTCCGGATCGATTCGGGGATCGGTCCGACCAGCTCGCCACGCAGCGCGCGCACCGTACCGGGCATGAGCAGGTCGGAAGGCTGCGCCGGATCGCGGGCCGGCCGCCAGGCGAGCGCACGAGGCCCGCGGTAGTCGGCCTGAAGCTCGAGGGCGAGATGGTCGAGCCAACCGATCGCGGGCTTGCCGGACCCGTTCCAGGCGAGGGCCCGGACGGCGCCGGGCGAGGCGGCGAAATCGCAATTGAGGTCGAGCAGCACCACGGCAGCGCGAACCTGCTCGCCGGCGAGCCAGGTCGCGGTCCTCGACTGCGCGAAGACGCCCGCCAGCTGGATCAGGAACGGCACCGGCAGCAGGAGCAGGCCGGCAAGCAGGCCGGCCGAGGCGCGCAACGTGGCCCCGAGGAGGGCCCGGAGGCGGGCGGGCCGCCGGACGAGATGCCGAAGCCCCGCCCCGATGCCGACTAGGCGGCGAAGGCGGCGCCCGAGGCCTTTGGCAGAGGCATAAGGGCGCGGCCGTCGCAGCAGCAGGCTGTAGAAGTGAAACCCCATCAGGGCGACAAGCAGATAAAAGGGGACCAGGCCGAGATAGAAGACCGGCCTCATTTGCCAGATCATGCCGAGCGTCATCAGCAGCCAGCCGAGCGCGCAGGACAGGCCGATCTCATATTCCATGACCGCGACGAACCGCCGGTGCCGCGCGCCGGCGAGGCGGAGCCGGCCGATCAACCGCAGCAGCGCGTCGATGGTGATCGTGCCGGCGACCGCGCCGGCGAGCAGCGATCCCAGGCCGCCGGCCAGCGATCCGGTCGCCAGCAGCCGGGCCAGATCGGGCATGCCGGGGACCGGGACGTTCTCGGCGCCGCCGAGCGCCTCGAGGACGAGGGGCGCGATGGCGAAAGCCAAAGCGAGATAGGTGGTCGGGCCGATCTGGCTGGCGGCCGGATCGCGCGCGGCGGCGATGAGCCGGGCCGGTCCGCGCAGTGGATGGACGACGAGCGTCAGCGTCGAGCGCGCAAAGCCATAGACGAACGCGACGGTCCCCCGCACCGCATCGTCGAGGAACTTGAAAACATCCAACCGCTTCTCCCAGGCTGCGAGATGTCGGCGATTGGCGACTATGCTAGTTCATCGGGATTGGCTCTTCAATTAAGCGTTCCAGCGATCACGATGCTTGAAGGGGGTTGGTCTGGAACGTCCCGTTCCCACGCCGGCGCAATCCCGCATGGCGCGGGCGGCGCCGCAATGGCCCGTTGAACGGGCCGTCATGACACCCCAAAGCCGCGGCCGAAGACGTCTGGAAAACGGGCCTTGCCTTCCGGCGCGGATCGGCATCCAAGGGCGGGATGGAGAAAAAGGCGAAGCTGCGGCCCGCAACGATCGTCATGGCGGCGGGCGGCGTCGCGGCGCTGCTCCTCTATCTCCGGTTCCTCTCATTGGACTTCGCGAGCATCGAGGGTCCGGGCGACAGCGTGGTCGGCCAGGCCTATGCGACGCTGGCGGCCCTGGCCTGGCTCTGGGGCCTGCTGCTCGCGCTGGTCGCGGCGGATCGCGGGCTGGGCGGCCCCTCCTGGGCGCGGCGCGCCGGGTTCCTGCTGGTGCCGCTGGCGGGAATCGCCACCTTGTTCGCGACCGATTATCCGGGCGACAGGCTGTGCCAGCTCGCCGTCCTCGCCTTGCCGGCGCTGACCGGCGCCTACCTCCTGCTCGGCCGCCTGCCGCCGCGGCGCGTCGCCTGGGCGCAGGCCGCGGCGCTGCTCGCGATCGCGGCGCTCTCGGCCTATCCGGTTGTGCGTTTCGCCTCCTGAGGCGGCGTGGCTGCCGGCTGAAATGCCGCAGGAGCCTCCGCTTCGAGAATGACGATCGACGAGCCTGCCGAAAGCGAGGAAATGAAATCGCCGAATTGCGTTGTTCGCGGGCTGTTTGACCGGCGCGGGGCATTAGGATCGACGCTTCCGTTGACGGGGGCGCAATGCCGACCGCGAAGCAGGATCTGGGCGCGCTCGGCGAGCAACTGGTGGTGCGGCATTGCGCCTGCCCCAGCTGCAAACGCGCCGGCACGCTGAGGACGCTGCCGGCCAATTTCAAATGCGCCGACATCATCTGGGATTTCTGCGGCTATCTCGGCCAGGTGAAGGCGCACTGCTGCGCGGACGGCGCGACGCCGCCGGCGAAGCTGCTCGGCGCCGCCTGGGGTCCGCAGCGGCAGCGGATGGAGGCGGGTATCTATTTCCCGCTCTTCCTGGTGCTGGTCGCGCAGGAGGCCGGCCGCTTCTCGATCCATTATCTTTCCGCCGATCTGCAGATGCCGGGCCTGTTTCTGGAACGGACCCCGCTCGGTCCGGCCGCGCGCCGCGCAGGCTGGCAGGGCTTCCACTACGATCTTGGCTCGGTCCGCGACCGGCTCATCCTGCTCGTCGAGGGGAGGCTGCCGGGAAGGCGACATTGAAGGCTGTGGGTCAATCCGCGTCGCCGGCCGCCGATTCCGCGATCACCACTTCCTCGAGCCGCGTCTCCTCCTGACAGTCGTGGCAGAAGGAATAATCGTAGGCGGCGCCGAGAACCCATTCCTGCTCGGCGACGTCCCATTCGGCCCAGGCATCGCGGGTGACGGTGTTCCCGCCGCACATGTCGCAGATGTAATCAACCGCCATAAGCGAGTCTCCGCGCGTCGGCCTTGAGGACGGCGAGGCTAGGCTCGGCGTCGTCGAGCATCGCCAGCTCCTCGTCCACGATGAGATCGATCTTGAGCGACAAGGTGCGAAGATCGGGCGCCGGCACGCGGAGCAGGCGCCGAAGCGCGCCGAGGCGATCGCAAGCGAGATCGTTGAACACGTCATCGAGCTGCTCGCTGAGCGGAAAGGCGCGCAAAGCTGCGGGCAGACCGGCCTCGTAGGCGCGGCGAGCCTCGAGCCGCGCCTCGGCCCGCCCGAAGGCGGCGAGCGCCCGCTCCCAGGCCCGGCGCGGGTCCGCCGCCTGGCCGTCGCCCGCGCCGGGCAGCACGGGCGCACCAGCGACAGCGCCCGGCAGAGCCGACGCGCCGACGAGGGCGCCTAGCAACGCCCGGCGCGTCAGGTTATGCCTCCCGGCAGCCATGCTGGAAGTCTCCGTTTCGAAAGGGATTAATAGTCCCTTTTAGAACGGGCGTCAAGGAGGCCCGCAATCGCCCGCGAAATTCTCCTCCCAGTGCAGTGCCGGATGGCCCGGGCGGCGCTGGGTTGGTCGCTTGACGCGCTGGCCAGGGCGTCCGGCGTGAATCGCAAGACAATCCTGCGCTTCGAGCGAGAGGATGCAGTTACCCGGTCTGCGAGTCTTCAGGCCATACGTGAGGGTTTCGAAGCGCATGGCGTTCGCTTCATCGAGGAAGGCTCTGATATGGGCGGGGTGGTGCCGCCAGGCAGCCCCTGATCTGCGGCGCGGTTAGGATTCTTCCAAAGCTCTTACAACGTCTCGGACGGCTCTGCTATAGCGGTCAAATTGGTCGCTGATCTGCTCATTTGTCAAAAGTTCGATTTCGTTGGTTCGCCACGAAATGGCCTCACGATGTCGGGTGCGCTTGATCCGGGGTAGGCATAGAATTTCTGCATGACGCCCAAGGTAATCTTGCTGCGTCAAAAATGACCGTTCCAAGATGGTTGCCATCAGTTGCTTTTGATAATCGATCAGTGCCAGGCGCGCCCAGCCGACCATGAAGACGGGAGTTAGTCCTTCATCCTCGATCAAGATAAAGGCGGGCCTTATTGGAATTGTCAGTGGCTTGCCCGACGGCCCACGGCCGATTGGAAGAGGCAGTGTGCCTACGCCCACGCGCAGAATTGCATCGAACTTTCGCTCGCGTGCCAGTTCCAGAAAGCGGGGTATGATCTCTCTCGCTGCGATGCGAGCAAAGGGGTTCTCAATCTCCGAGATTCTTTCTTCAATCTTTGAAGGGCGAAGCTTCCTGCAAGCGATGTCGGCGCAGATTCCATAAACGGCGGTTAGAGAGTGCTTCGGAGCGAAATCCGCCAAATGCTGTACACGCCTTCGGGTATCGTCGAATCGCCTGAAGTTATGCCTCGCCCAGTTAGCGAGCGACGGGAGCCGCAGAACTCGAGCGATTTTGGCCTGCTTAGATTCTTCCATTCTGTGAGCGCATTGGGGGCGCCTTGGTTAGAATGATTTCAGGAGAAATATGCATTCCGAAGTTCGTTCGCGTCTTGTGATTCCAAACGACGTCCCAAGGGTGCCCCGGGACGTGTGAGAGGTTTCTCAGTCGGCTCGCCGACAACTCACCGTAATAGGTGTAAATGTCCTGAAAATAGGCCACATCTTCATCCGGGAATTCCTCCAAGGCGTTGACCATCTTCCGCTCGGAAAGCGAGAATCTCTGAATTGGTGCACGGATTGGGCGATCCTGGGAATCCTTCACCGAGTGATATATCTCGCGAAAGACCGGGCCATGGTCCCAAGCCTCGATCTTGGCCGGTGTAAGCAAAAGGGATCGCTCAATCAAAGCTCGTTCGACGGCAAAATATACGAGTTTGTTCAGGTGCAAGTTCGTCATTGATCGCCCAGCAGCGTGGGCAGCTGCAAGGAACCAGTTAGCTATCGCGCGAACATCATAGCCTCGCTCGTCCAATTTGTCCCTACAGAATGGAGCACGCCGCGCGGAGGACCAATCGGTAACTTCTGGCATGTCCGACGTATCGATCTGGTCATCAGGTAACAGGGCAAGGCGCTTAAGCTCCTCCTCCATCCTCCGATTTGTGCCTTTCTCAGCCATTCTCGTACGCTTCACGCTCCCTTCGAGTAGCCTTGCGAGCACCGATAATGCGGCCCACTTCCTCCCCGGTAATGGGATCTAGTTCGGGCATCGTGTGTACAACGAATAGCACGATTGAGCCGACAAGTCCGAGAGTTCGCCAACGCTCCTCGGACTCGTGGGGGTCCACCTCCGACAGGTGATAGGGATCTGCAAACACACGGGTCGCTGTACTGAATGACAGCCCGTGCTTCTGTACGTTGGTCAATTCTTTTTGTGGGTCCCAAACCCACGTCGATTCCTTCATCGTTCTCTATGCGTACCGCACGAATCAGTCAATTGCTACTCTGCCGCCACGCCCGCCCGCGTGAACATGTCGTCCCCGTCGCCTTCCGCCTTCGCTGAAGCTTCGGCGGACAAGTCGCCGTCGTTCGCCGCCTTCGCCTGCTGACGCCGGTCGAAATTGTCCCAGACCTCGCCCCAATTGCCCCGCGTCGCCGCCTTCGAATATTCGGTGGCGCGCTGCTCGAAGAAATTGGCGTGCTCGACGCCGTTGAGCAGGGGCGCCAGCCAGGGGAGCGGGTGCTCGTCGACCATGAACATCGGCCTCAGGCCCAATTGGCCGAGCCGCCAGTCGGCGATGTAGCGGATGTATTTCTTGATCTCCTTGGGGGTCATGCCGGGGACCGGGCCCATCTCGAAGGCGAGGTCGATGAAGGCGTCCTCGAGATCGACGGTATGGTGGCAGACGTCGCGGATGTCCTTGCGGACCGCGGGGGTCAGGCAGTCGCGCTCCTTGACGAAGGCGTGGAACAGGCGGGTGATGCCCTCGCAATGGAGGCTCTCGTCGCGCACCGACCAGCTGACGATCTGGCCCATCCCCTTCATCTTGTTGAAGCGCGGAAAGTTCATCAGCATGGCGAAGCTGGCGAACAGCTGCAGCCCCTCGGTGAAGCCGCCGAACATGGCGAGCGTCCGCGCGATATCCTCGTCCGTATCGACGGTGAAGGTGGCGAGATAATCGTGCTTGTCCTTCATCTCCTTATACTGGAGGAAGGCGCTGTACTCGCTCTCCGGCATGCCGATCGTGTCCAAGAGGTGCGAGTAGGCGGCGATGTGGACCGTCTCCATGTTGGAGAAGGCGGTCAGCATCATCTTGATCTCGGTGGGCTTGAACACGCGGCCATATTTGTCGTGGTAGCAATCCTGGACCTCGACGTCGGCCTGGGTGAAGAAGCGGAAGATCTGGGTGAGCAGATTGCGCTCGTGCTCGGTCAGCTTCTGCGCCCAGTCGCGGCAATCCTCGCCGAGCGGCACCTCCTCGGGCATCCAGTGGATCTGCTGCTGGCGCTTCCAGAAATCGAACGCCCAGGGATATTCGAAGGGCTTGTACTGCTTGCGGGCCTGAAGGAGGGGCATCGATCTTACTCCGGGTCAAATCACAATATGGGGATGCGGCCGAATTCGGTGAAGGCGGCGACGGCGCAAAGGCCGAGCGCGGTGGCGATCGCGGCGGCGATCACCACCCAGGCGCTGGCCGCCGGCACGTCGGGATTGGCGCGCATCATGTTGAGCGCCATCAGCGGCGCGACGACGATCTCGATCGCCGCCACCGCGTAGAGGAAATGGCCGAGGGTCAAGCCGTTCATCCCTCCTCCTCCTCGCGGACGATGCGGTGGCTGCCGGGGACGGTGCGCTCGCGAATCGTGCGGGTGCGGTAGACCACCTGGGTCTTGCGGGCGCCGATGCCGAACACGGCAATGCCGAGAAAATAGCCGAAATCGTACCAGCCGCCATTGTTGGGCACCTGGTAGACCGCGACCTCGGGCACGAACAGCGAGATCAGCCAGGCGATCGGGAAGATGAAGCCGTGCCAGAGGCCGAACAGGAAGCCGGGCGCGGCCGGCGCCACCGCCTCGGCGCTCTGGCTCGCGCAGGCGGAGAGGGCGGCCAGCAGACCGAGCGAACTCCAGACACGAACGCCCCTTCCCGTTCGGGCTGAGCCTGTCGAAGCCCTCTCCTTCCCTTGGCGAAAAAAGAAGCAAGGCCCCCTTCGACGCCGCCTGCGGCGTCGCTCAGGACAGGCTTCGACAAGCTCAGGGCGAACGGAGCTTTGCATGGCCGCCATCGTGCCCGTCATAGCCGGCGGGAGAGCGCATCGCCCTCCCGTCGGCTCCTTCCACCGAACGGTCCGGTCACTGGCACGCCAGGCACTCGTCATAATCGGTGGTCTGCAGCTCGATCTCCCTGAGGTCCGGCGTGTTGTCGGCCTCGACGCCGCCGGCGAAGCCGGCGCGCTGGACGGATTTGGAGCGCAGGTAATAGAGCGATTTGATGCCGAGCTCCCAGGCGCGATAGTGGAGCATCAGCAAATCCCATTTGTCGACGTCGGCCGGGATGAACAGGTTCAGCGACTGGGCCTGGTCGATATAGGGGGTGCGGTCGGCGGCGAGCTCGAGCAGCCAGCGCTGGTCGATCTCGAAGCTGGTCTTGAACACGTCCTTTTCCTCGGGCGTGAGGAAATCGAGGTGCTGGACCGAGCCGCCGCGCTCGAGGATCGTCGACCACACGCCTTCGCTGTTCTTGGCCTTGGCGGTGAGCAGCCGTTCGAGGTGCGGATTGCGGATCGAGGTCGAGCCCGACAAGGTCTTGTGGGTGTAGATGTTGGCCGGGATCGGCTCGATGCAGGCCGAGGTGCCGCCGGTGATGATCGAGATCGACGCGGTCGGCGCGATCGCCATCTTGCAGCTGAAGCGCTCCATCACCCCCTGGTCGGCGGCGTCGGGGCAGGGGCCGCGCTCGTTGGCGAGCAGCATCGATGCCTCGTCGACCTGGGCGCGGATGTGGCGGAAGATCTTGAGGTTCCAGGATTTGGCCATCGCCCCCTCGAACGGCAGCCCGCGCGCCTGGAGGAAGGAGTGGAAGCCCATCACGCCCAAGCCGACGCTGCGCTCGCGCATCGCCGAATATCTCGCCCGGCTCATCTCCTCGGGCGCGCGATCGATATAGTCGGTCAGCACGTTGTCGAGAAAGCGCATGACGTCCTCGATGAACATCTTGTCGCCGTGCCACTCGTCCCAGGTCTCGAGGTTGAGGCTCGACAGGCAGCAGACCGCGGTCCGCTGCTCGCCATGCTGGTCGAGGCCGGTCGGCAGGGTGATCTCCGAGCAGAGGTTCGAGGTCGAGACCTTGAGGCCGACGTCGCGCTGATGCTTGGGCATCGACCGGTTCACCTGGTCGATGAAGATGATGTACGGCTCGCCCGTCGCCAGCCGCGTCTCGACCAGCTTCTGGAACAGCGAGCGGGCGTCGACGCTGCCGCGCTCGGAGCCGTCCTTGGGGCTCTGCAGCAGCCATTCGGTGCCGTCGCGCACCGCCTCCATGAACGCGTCGCTGACGAGCACGCCGTGGTGGAGGTTGAGCGCCTTGCGGTTGAAGTCGCCCGAGGGCTTGCGGATCTCGAGGAACTCCTCGATCTCGGGGTGCGAGATGTCGAGATAGCAGGCGGCCGAGCCGCGCCTGAGCGAGCCCTGCGAAATCGCCAGCGTCAGCGAATCCATCACCCGGACGAAGGGGATGATGCCCGAGGTCTTGCCGTTGAGGCCGACCGCCTCGCCGATGCCGCGGACATTGCCCCAATAGGTGCCGATGCCGCCGCCGCGCGCGGCCAGCCAGACATTCTCGTTCCAGGTGCCGACGATCCCTTCGAGGCTGTCGTCGACGCTGTTCAAATAGCAGGAGATGGGCAGGCCGCGGCCGGTGCCGCCGTTGGAGAGGACCGGAGTCGCCGGCATGAACCACAGCTTCGACATATAATCGTAGAGCCGCTGGGCGTGGGCGGCATCGTCGGCATAGGCCGAGGCGACCCGGACGAACAGGTCCTGGAAGACCTCGCCGGGCAGCAGATAGCGGTCCTGCAGCGTGTCCTTGCCGAAATCGGTCAGCAGCGAATCGCGGTCATGGTCCTTGGCGACATCGAACAGCCGCGGCCTCGCCGCTTTCGAATCGCCCGTCCTCGTCTTCGCCTTCTTCGGCGGCGCCTCCGCGACCGCATTGGCCACGTCGCTCGCGCTCACCTCGCTGCTGCCCGACAGATCCATTTCTCAAGCCCTCGTTCCCAATACGTTCTATATAGGCGTTTCGCCCGTTCTAGGCGAATCGAAACGGGAGGGGCGGGTTAATTTCGGCTTGTCCCCGATATCCACAGCAGACAAGCCGACGCGCCCGGAAGCAGATAAGCATTCCGGCGCGGCGCCACAACCGCTAGCGGCTCCCCCGTTCGAGCGCCACTATCCATTGTGCCTCATCTGGGCTGAGATGCAATATGGTAATTGCCTGGTTAAGACTCGTTTCGTCGCAATTTCGGGCTGCGGCGAACCGAGCCGGCCGAACCGGCTAGGGCGCCCGGCCGGGCTCGCCGAGGGTGGCGGCGAAGAAGGCGCGGACCCGGCGGCGATAGGCCTCGGTCCAGACGATCGAGACGGCGACATGATCCGCCCCTGCGATCAGCCACAGCTGCTTCGGCCCCGGCGCGGCGGCATACATGGCGCGGCTGTCGGCGAGGCTGGTATCGCGATCGGCGGTGCCGCCGACGATCAGCACCGGCCCCTGGAAGCGCCGCAGGCCTTCGATCGGCGCGATCCGGGCGGGCGCGACGCCGAGCCGCGGCCAGGACTGGTAGCTGAGCAGCGGCTCGCCGAGCCGGGCGAGGGATCGGCCGGTGACTCGGGCGATGCGGTTGACGATCGCCGTCCTCAAATCCGGATAGACGGCGTGCAGGACCATCGCCTGGACGGGGAGCGGGCCGGACTCGCCGAGCAGGGCCGCGGCGCCGCCCTGCGAGATGCCGATCAGGCCGATCCGCCGCTGCGGCGCGCCTCGCCTCAGGAAGGCCAGAGCCGCCGCGGCGTCGCGCGCCTCGTGAAGGCCGAAGCTGCGCTCCGCAGGGCCCGATTCGCCATGGCCGCGAAAGTCGATCGCCAGCACCGCATAGCCGAGGCCGTTGAGCCACAGCGCCTGGGCCCGCATCCGGCCGCGCGTATTGTTGATGCCGTGGAGCAGCAGCACCGCCGGCCCGTCGGTATGTGCGCCGGGCCAGTAGCTCGCCGCGATCGGCACGCCGTCGCTTGCCGCCAGGCGGACGACCCGGCCCGGCGGCGCCGGCGCCGCCACCGCGCTCGCATGCGGCCAGGACAGCACAGTGCCCGCGATCCAGGCGCCGGCGAGGAGCAGGACGAGGAAGATCAGCAGCGTAAGGAGCAGCCGGCGCGCCATCGCCGCTGACTGGCACATTCCCCGGCGCGGCCGCAATCAGGCGAGCTGCAGCGCCTTCATCGCGACGATGAAGCCGACGATCAGGAACAGGGCGGCGACCGCATAGCGGATGGTGCGGATCGGGATCGCGTCGGCAAGCCCTTCGCCCAGGATCGCGGCCGGCAGGCAGGCGGCAACGATGCCGGCGGTGGCGCCGGCGGCGGCGAGCGGGGCGCTGGCGAAGCGGCCGGCGAGCGCGAAGGTGAGGAACTGGGCGCTGTCGCCCATCGCCGCGGCGAGGCAGAGGATCAAGGCGGTGGCGAGCGGCCAGCGGGTCGGCGCCGGGTCCTTGGGGCGCGGGCGGATCAGCGCGGCGGCGCCGCCGAAGAGGAGGGCGAGCGCGGTCATCAGGGTCATCGCCCGGATGGTGATCATCGAGGCCACCCAGATGCCGGCGATCGCGGCGAGGATGCTGCTCGCCAGCGCCGCCAGCGCCAGGCCGGCGAGGACCATCGCCGGCCGCCTGGTGGCGGCGCTGAGGCCGGCGACGATCAGCTGGGTCTTGTCGCCCCACAGCGCGAGGAAGGCGGCGACGAAGGCGGTGACCAGCGCTTCCATCTAGGCCGAAAGGCGGATCGAGACCGAGGCGAGGAGGGCCTCGCCCGCCGCCTCGTCGAGGCGCTCGCAGCCGATCGCGTCCCGCAAGCGCTCGAAATAGAGGCCGGCGGGGCAGCAGCGCGGCTGCGCGCGCACCGCCCGGTCGAGCGCGTCGCACAGGCAGACGACGGGGATGAGGCCGTAGGCGGCGGCCATCGTCCGGATCGCGGCGACCCCTTGCGAGAAATCGCGGACGTTCATCCGCGCCGCCGCCCGCTGCAGGCTGTCGAGCCGGTCGCACAGCTCGGCCCGCACCACCAGCATTCCGTCCACCTCGGCCCGCATGGCCTTGCTCCTCTTGCCCCTCGCGCACAGGCATGCGCGCATATGGTTACCGGAGCGTTAACCATGCGGCCGTGACCGGGCTGTGACGGGGGTCACGCTACCGAATGGGGACAGTCACTTTTCCGCACGGCCCGGAAGGCCTGGCACCGCCGTGCGGAAAAGTGACTGTCCCCGCCCGAGCTTGACTTTTCCGCCGCCCGGCGGCAGAGGCGGCGGCGAACAGGGCGGCCGCAAGCGCCGCTTTATTTTTTCACGCTCTTCAGATTGGGAAAGAGGCCCGCCATGGCCAAGCCGACCACGGTCAAGATCAAGCTCGTCAGCACCGCCGACACCGGCTTCTTCTACGTCACCAAGAAGAATCCGCGCAACATCACCGAGAAGATGACGTTCCGCAAATACGATCCGGTCGCGCGCAAGCACGTCGAGTTCAAGGAAGCCAAAATCAAGTGACGGACGACCTTAGGGCGTCTCGCCCTTAGGTCCTGCGTCATCCCGGACCTGATCCGGGATCCACGAACAACCGCTCCAGCGGCGCGGGCGTCCCTCTCTCTCGTCGCCGCGCTCAATATTCCTCGGGAAACTTCCCCTTCAGCGCGGCGCCGATGCCGGCCGCCATGCTCGCCGGCGAGCTTTTGTCGATGCCGAGGGCGTCGAGGCCGCGCTTCGTGTTCGCGCCGATCGCGCCGTCCATGGCGCCGATGTCCTGGCCGAGCCGGATCAGGCCGGACTGAACGTAGGCGGCGTCCTGATTGGCGCCGAACGCGTCGACCCTGATCCCGACGCTGACGATCGCGCTCGCCGCCATCGCCTTGTAGGGGCTGTCGAAATTGCTCGCCTTGCCGGCCTTGTAATGTTCGTAGACCAGCTGGTGGCTGCCGCGGCACTCGAAATGCCAGGATTCGCTGACCCCGGCGGTCGGCTTGGCGATGATCGGCACCAGCCCCGCGCCCGCCGCCAGCACCCAGAAGCGGGCGAGCGGAACGTGGATCGCGCCGAGATCGAGGTCGAACGCGCGCCCGGCCTCGTGCAGGCTGCCGCCCGCGGGCGGGCTGAACGCCTTCTTGCGGCCCTTGACGAAGTCGTCATGGGCGGCGCTCTGCATCGCATAGCTTCGGAACAGGTCGGAGAGGATCAGCTTGCCGCCTTCGGCCGCGAGCGCCGCCGCCGCTTTCCCGATCGCCGCCTTCATGTCGGGCGTGCACTCCGCCATCCGCTTGGGCAGCGGCAGCCGGGTCGGGCCCTTGAAGTAGATCGACGGCCAGTCGATCGCGATCAGCGGCGCTTTCATTCTCGGCCCTCCTCTTCTCCCGGCTCTCCCGGCTCGTCTTCTCTCGGCTCGTTTTCTCGCGCCGGCGGTTCTTCGCCTGGCGCCTCGGCCGCGGCCGCCGCTTCGCGCTCGGCCGCCGCCGCGAGCAAGGCCGCGACCGCCTCGACGAAGCGGACCACCGAGATCGGCTTGGAGACATAGCCTTCGGCGCCGGCGTCGCGGATCCGCTCCTCGTCGCCCCTCGCCGCATAAGCGGTCACCGCCATGATCGGAGTCGCCCGCAATTCGGCATCGGCCTTCATCTGCTCGATCAGCTCGAGCCCCGATATGTGCGGCATCTGGATGTCCATGACGACGAGCTGGGGCGCGAAGGCGCGGGCGCTGGCCAGCGCCTCGCGGCCATCGCGCACGGCCTGCGCCTCGTAGCCGTGCGCGCGGAGCAGGTCGCAGAACAGCTTCAGGTTGAGCTCGTTGTCCTCGACAACCAGGATTTTTTGTCCCACCGGGCCACGTTAAGCGATGCGACCGGATGAGACAAATGATGACGAGGCGCTGGCGCTGGGCGCGCTCGGCTGGACGCTGAGCGAGGACAAGCGCGCGGGCCGGCTGGTCGCGCTCACCGGGCTGACCCCGGCCGGGATGCGCGAGCGGCTCGAGGACCGCGCCTTCCTCGCCGCCCTGCTGCGCTTCCTCGAGGCCCATGAGCCCGACCTCCTCGCCTGTGCGGGCGATCTCGGCGTGTCGCCGGCGCGGCTGGTCGCGGCGCGGGAGGCGCTGGAAGGGTGACAAGGCCGCTGCTCATCTCCGATTGCGACGACGTCCTGCTCCATTTCGCGCCGCATTTCGCCGAATGGGTGGCGGACGCCCACGGCCTCACTTTCCTGCTCGACTCGCCGGGCTTCGCCGGAGCGCTGCGCGACGCCGCGGGCGAGCCGGTGGCGCGCGAGCGGGTCTGGCCGCTGCTCGACCAGTTCTTCGACAACGAGATGCACCGGCAGCACCTCGTCGCCGGAGCGCTCGACGCGCTGCGCGCGATCGGCGCCGTCGCCGACATCGTCATCCTCACCAATATCGGCGATCATTACCGCGCCAACCGGATCGCCCAGCTCGAGGCGTTCGACATCCGCCACCGGGTGCTCTGCAACCAGGGCGGCAAGGGCCGGCCGGTGCTCGAGCTGCTCGGCGAGATGCGCCCCGCCGCCACGGTGTTCGTCGACGACCTCGCCCATCACCACGAATCGGTCGCCAAGCATGCGCCCGCGGTGTGGCGGCTGCAGATGATCGCCGAGCCGCGGCTGGCCGCGATCACGCCGCCGGCGCCTTTCGCCGACGCCCGCATCGACGACTGGCCCGCTGCTCTGCCCTGGATAATGTCCCGCCTCGAGGAAAAGAGATGAGCAAGACGATCTTCATCACCGGCGCCACCGCCGGCATCGGCCGGGCGGCGGCGCGGCGCTTCGCCGCCGACGGCTGGTCGGTGATCGCGACCGGACGCCGCCGCGAGCGGCTCGACGCTCTCGCCGCGGAGCTCGGCGAGAGGGTCCGGCCGCTGCTTCTCGACATGCGCGATTTCGCCGCGCTCGAGGCGGCCGCCGCCGAAGCGGGCGAGGTCGACCTGCTGCTCAACAATGCCGGCCTCGCCTCGGCGATGGCGCCGCTCCAGGACGCCGGCTTCGCCGAACTGCGGAACGTGATCGAGACCAACATTGCCGGGCTGGTGGCGCTGACCCGGGCGCTGCTCCCCGGAATCGTCGCCCGCAAGGGGGCGATCGTCAACATGAGCTCGGTGGCGGCGAGCTATCCCTATCGCGGCGGCGCCGTCTACGGCGGCTCGAAGGCGTTCGTTCGCCAATTCTCGCTCGATCTGCGCAGCGACCTGCACGGCAGCGGCGTGCGAGTCACCTCGATCGAGCCGGGCATGGCCGAGACCGAGTTCACCCTGGTCCGCACCGGCGGCGACCAGGCCGCCTCGGACGCGCTCTACGCCGACATGGAGCCGATGACCGCCGAGGACATCGCCGCGACCATCCACTGGGTCGCGAACCTGCCGCCGCACCTCAACATCAACGCCATCGAGATGATGCCGGTGAGCCAGAGCTTCGCCGGCTTCCAGATTGCGCGGAATTCTTGATTTCCCTCGGTTTTTCACGAAAGAGCAAGGGATGAACCCACGCCTCGTCCTGCTCGCTCTGGTCGCCCTCGCGGCGCCGCTGCTCGCCCAGCCGCCGGCCGCGGAGCCCTGGCCCCAGGCGAAGAGCGACCTCCCCGCCGACCCCGACGTCCGCTTCGGCACCCTGCCGAACGGCATGCGCTACGCGATCCGCCGCAACGCGACCCCGCCCGGCCAGACCTCGCTTCGCCTCCGCATCGACGCCGGCTCGCTGCACGAAGCGGAGGACCAGCGCGGCCTTGCCCATTTCATCGAGCATATGGCGTTCAACGGCACCACCCACGTTGCCGAAGGCGAGTTCGTCCGCCGGCTCGAGCGGCACGGCCTGAGGTTCGGCGCCGACACCAATGCCGCGACCGAGTGGACCCAGACCGTCTACAAGCTCGATCTGCCCGAAAACGATCCGGCGACGATCGACGACGGCCTGTTCCTGCTGCGCGAGGCCGTCGGCGAGGCCAGCTTCGCGCCGGCGGCGATCGATCGCGAGCGCGGCGTCATCCAGTCCGAGGAGCGGACCAGGGCGACGCCCTCCTACCGGATCTTCGTCGACGAGATCGGCTATCTGCTGCCCGGCCAGCTGGTGCCGCGGCGCATCCCGATCGGCGTTCCCGAGGTGATCGCCAATGCGCGGCGCGAACGCTTCGCCGCCTTCTACGACGCTTATTACCGCCCCGAACGGGCGACCCTGATCGCGGTCGGCGACTTCGACGTCGATCGGATGGAGGCGAGGATCCGTAGCCGGTTCGGCGACTGGCGGGGCCGTGGCCCGGCCGGGGGCGACCCCGATCTCGGCGCCGTCGCGCCGCGCCGCACCGAGGCGCGGCTGATGGTCGAGCCGGGCGGCCCCGCCCGGGTCGAGCTGGCCTGGGTGCGGCCACCCGATTTGCGGTCCGACACGAGCGCCCGCCGGGCCGAGCGCCTCGCCGACGCGCTCGCCCTCCAGATCCTCAACCGGCGGCTCGAACGGATCGCCGCCGACCAGAGCCCGGCCCCCTATGTCGGCGCCCAGGCCGCCCGCGCCGAGATCCAGGAGAGTGCCGAGCTCACCCAGCTGGTGGCGGTGGTCCAGCCCGGCGAGTGGCGCCGCGCTTTGGCGGTGATCGAGACCGAGCAGCGGCGGCTCGTCGAGCACGGCGTCAGCCGGGCCGAGCTCGACCGTGAGCTCACTTTGCTGCGCACCGCGCTCAACGCCCAGGTCGCGGGCGCCGCGACCCGCCAGTCGGCGGGGCTCGCCGAGGGGCTGGTCGCCGCCGTCGACGCCGACCATGTGTTCGTCGCTCCGGCCGACAATCTGCGCCTGTTCGAGGCCGCTGCCGCCGGCCTGACCCCGGAGCGGATCAACCAGTCCGCACGCGCCCTCTTCGCCGGCGAGCCGATCCTCTACATGACCTCGCCGAGCGCGGTGGCGGAGGGCGAGAGCGCCCTGCTCGCCGCCTATCGCGAGTCGCGGGCGCTGCCGCTGCCGGCCGGAGCCGTCCGCCAGGCGCAGGTCTGGCCCTATACGAGCTTCGGCACGCCCGGCACCGTCGCCGAGCGGCGCGCGCTGGCGCCCGAGATCGGGGCGACCGCGGTGCGCTTCGCCAACGGCGTCCGGCTGACCGTCAAGAAGACCGACTTCGCGGCCAATCAGGTGCTGGTCCAGGTCCGCTTCGGCGACGGCCAGCTCGCTCTGCCCGGCGACCGGCCCAATCCGAACTGGGCGCTGTCCCCCGGCTTCACCGCCGGCGGGCTCGGCCGGCTGACCTTCGAGGACGCGCAGGAGGCGCTGAACGGCCATGTCTACAGCGCCTCGCTGGCGATCGACGAGGAGGATTTCCTGCTCAGCGGAGCGACCCGTCCGGCCGATCTCGCGGTGCAGATGCAGGTGCTCGCCGCGGCGATGACCGATCCGGGCTGGCGGCCGACCGGCTGGAACCGGGTGCGGGCGCTTTCCGGCACGATGCACGACCAGCTCGCCTCCACGCCGGGCGGCGTGTTCGCGCGCGATGCCGGCCTGCTCCTCCACAATGGCGACCGCCGCTGGGCCACTCCCACCCGCGAGGAGATGGCGGCGAGCAGCATCGCCGACGCCCGGGCGGTGCTCGACGGCCCGCTCGCCCGCGCCCCGATCGAGGTGATCATCGTCGGCGACGTCGACGTCGAGGACGCGATCCGGCAGACCGCGGCGACCTTCGGCGCGCTGCCGCCGCGCGCCGAGACGCCGGCGCGGACCGACCGGATCGGCTTTCCGGCCGGCACCGCCGGGCCGGTTCGCCTCACCCATCGCGGCCGCGCCGACCAGGGCCTCGCCTATCTCGCCTGGCCGACCCAGGGCTTTTTCGACGATGTCCGCCGGGCGCGGACGCTCAACCTCCTCGCCCAGGTCTTCCAGCTCCGCCTGCTCCAGAAGATCCGCGAGGAGCAGGGCACGACCTACAGCCCGCAGGCCTCGCACGATCCGTCCGAAGCCTATCCCGGCTACGGTCTGTTCAGCGCCCGGATCGAGGCGCGGCCCGAGGCGCTCGCCGGCTTCCTGAGCGACGCCCAGGCGATCGCCGCCGACCTGCGCGACCGGCCGATCGACGCCGACGAGATGGAACGCGCCCGCCGGCCGCTGGTCGATTCGATCCAGCGCGCACGCCACGGCAATGCCTGGTGGGTTGGCAATCTGACCCGCATCCAGACCGATCCCCGGGTCACCGCGATGATCCAGAGCCAGCTCGCCGATTATGGAGCGATCACCCCGGCCGACCTGCGGGCGGCGGCGCGCGCCTTCCTGGTGCCGGGCCGCGCCTGGCAGGCGATCGTCGTGCCGGAGCCGGCGCCGCCGTCTTGACGCGCGGCCGCGGCGGGTGCTTAGCGGCCTCATCATGACCGAAAGCATCGACGCCCGCCTTGCCGCGCTCGGCATCAAATTGCCCGAGGCCGCGGCGCCGGTCGCGGCTTACGTGCCCGCGCTCGAAGTCGGCGGGCTGCTCTACATATCGGGGCAGCTGCCGTTCCGTGCCGACGGCTCGCTGATCGTCGGCCGGCTCGGCGAGGATGTCGACCTCGGCCATGGCCGCGAGGCGGCGGAGCGCTGCGCGGTGATGCTGATCGCGCAGATGAAGAAGGCGCTGGGCTCGCTCGAGCGGGTCGAGCGGATCGTCAAGCTCGGCGCGTTCATCGCCAGCGAGCGCCATTTCACCGACCAGCCCAAGGTCGCCAACGGCGCTTCCGAGCTGATGGAGAAGGTGTTCGGCGAGGCCGGCCGCCACGCCAGAAGCGCGGTCGGCGTGCCGGTGCTGCCGCTCGGCGCGGCGGTCGAGATCGATGCCATCGTCGCCGTCAAGGCAGAGTGATCTTCGCGCCCTGATCGCGAAGCCCTTCGCGCATCGCGGCCTGCACGGGCCGGGCCGGATCGAGAACAGCCGCGCGGCCTTCGAAGCGGCGATCGCCGCCGGGCACGGCATCGAGCTCGACGTCCAGGCGAGCGCCGACGGCGAGGCCATCGTCTTCCACGATTACGAGCTGGAGCGCCTGACCGAAGGCTGCGGCGCGGTCCGGACATTAAGCGCGGCCGAGCTTGGGCGAATCCGGCTGAAGGGGTCGGACGAGACGATCCCGACCTTGTCCGAAGTGCTGGCCCTGGTCGCGGGCCGGGCGCCGCTGCTGATCGAGGTCAAATCGCCGGAACGCCGGGTCGCCGGGCTGAGCCGCGCCGTGATCCGCGCGCTGGACGGCTATAAGGGGCCGGTGGGCGTGATGTCGTTCAATCCGGAAATCCTGCGCCGCCTGGCGCGCCTCGCGCCGCGGCTGCCGCGCGGGCTGGTGGTGACCGAGCAGGGCAAGGGCCTGCGCGGCCCGTGGGAACGCCTTTGGTCACGGTGGCGGGCGAAGCCGGATTTCCTCGCCTACGACATTCGGGACCTGCCTTCGCGCTTCGCCGACGCCCAGCGCGCCCGGGGGATGCCGGTGCTGACCTGGACGGTGCGGACGATGCAGGACCGGGCAAGGGCGGCCGAGCATGCCAGCCAGATCATCTACGAGATACCCGAGGCATGAGCGGCGAGCCGGTCTTCGCGCGGCTGGCGGACGGCGTCGCTTCGTTCCCGGCGGCGGATTGGGACCGCTGCGCCGGCGGCGACGACCCGTTCGTCGGCCATGCCTTCCTCTCCGCGCTCGAGCAATCGGGAAGCGCCACCGCCGAGACCGGCTGGCGGCCGCTGCCGATCGCCATCGACGGCGTCGATTCGCGGCCGGCGGCGGTCGCGCCCGCTTATGTGAAGAGCCATAGCCTCGGCGAATATGTGTTCGATCATGGCTGGGCGGACGCCTATGAGCGGGCCGGCGGCGATTATTATCCCAAGCTCCAGCTCGCGGTGCCGTTCACGCCGGTGCCGGGCCGGCGCCTGCTGGCGCGCGATCCCGCGCTCGCGCCGGCGCTGATCGCCGCGGCCGAGCGGGTGGTCGACCGCCACCGCCTGTCCTCGGCCCACGCCACCTTCATCGCCCGCGAGGAGGTGCCCCTGTTCAGCCGCGCCGGCTGGCTGATCCGCACCGACAGCCAGTTCCACTGGCTCAACCCGGGCTATCGCGATTTCGAGGAGTTCCTCGCCACTTTGGCCTCGCGCAAGCGCAAGGCGATCCGCCGCGAGCGGGCGCGCGCGACCGCGGGGCTGGAGATCGTCCATCTGAGCGGCGCTGCGATCGGCGAGGCGCATTGGGACGCCTTCTGGGCCTTCTACCAGGATACCGGCGCCCGCAAATGGGGCCATCCCTACCTGACCCGCGCCTTTTTCTCGCTGCTCGGCGAGCGGCTGGCGGAGCGGGTGCTGCTGATCCTCGCCTTGCGGGATGGGGTGCCGATCGCCGGCGCCCTCAATCTGATCGGCGCCGAGGCGCTCTACGGCCGCTACTGGGGCTGCGTCGAAGAGGTGCCGAACCTCCATTTCGAGCTTTGCTATTATCAGGCGATCGACGCCGCGATTGCCCGCGGCCTCGAGCGCGTCGAAGCGGGCGCGCAGGGCGCGCACAAGCTCGCCCGCGGCTACCGGCCGGTGACGACCTACTCGGCCCATTATCTGCGCGACAAGAGGCTGCGGGAGGCGGTCGCCGACTATCTCGCCGCCGAGCGCCGCGCGGTCGCCCGCGAAATCGCCGCGCTCGACGAAATGACCCCCTTCCGCAAAGGCTGAGACCGAATATGATCCCGCCGGCTTAGACCCCACCACGTCACCCCGGCCAAGGCCGGGGTCCATCGGGGTCGCCATGGATGCCGGCCTTCGCCGGCATGACGAAGGGGGAGAGGACAGGGAGGCGGGTCATGCGGAAATTGTTCTGGGCGTTGCTGCTGCTGGTTCCGGCGATCGCGAGCGCCGCGCCGCCGACCGGCCCCGAACGCAATTTCACCGCGCGCGACCTGTTCGACCTCGAAGCCGCCGCCGATCCGCAGATCAGCCCGGACGGGCGCTGGATCGCCTACACCAGGCGCTCGGGCGACATCATGACCGACCGCTTCCGCCCCTCGGTCTGGCTGATCGACACCGCGAGCGGGCGGCAGATGCCGCTCGCCACCGGTGCCAGCCAGCCGCGCTGGTCGCCCGATTCGAGCCGGCTCGCTTACATCGCCGCGGCCGAGGGCGGGCGGGCGCAATTGTTCGTTCGCTGGCTGGCCTCGGGCCAGGCGGTGGCGGTCACCGGCCTGCCCGATTCGCCGTCGAGCATCGCCTGGTCGCCCGACGGCCGCCAGCTCGCTTACACGATGTTCGTGCCCGACGAGGCCGCGCGCCTCGGAACGCCGCTGGCCCGGCCCGAAGGCGCGCAATGGGCCGATCCCCTGCAGGTGATCACCGCGGTCACTTACCGCGCCGACGGCCAGGGCTATCTGCGCGCCGGTTACGAGCAAGTGTTCCTGGTCTCCTCGGAGGGCGGGGCGCCGCGGCAGCTTTCCTACGGCCCCTACAACAATGGCGGCCCGCTCGCCTGGACGCCGGACGGCCGGACGATCCTGTTCAGCGGCAACCGCTCGCCCAATTGGGAGCGGGAGGGCTTCAACACCGAGATCTACGCGCTCGACCTGGCGTCCAACCGGATCACCGCGCTGACCGACCGCAACGGGCCGGACAACGAGCCGGCGGTGTCGCCCGACGGGCGGCTGATCGCCTTCACCGGCTTCGACGACCGCGAGCGGGGCTATGAGAATTCGGTCCTCTACGTGATGAACGCCGACGGCTCGAACCGGCGGGCGCTGACCGGCGCGCTCGACCGCAGCGTCGGCTCGCCGGCCTGGGCCGCCGACGGGCGCTCGGTCTTCGTCCAGTATGACGATCGCGGCGAGACCAGAGTGGCGCGGGTCGGGCTCGACGGCTCGCTGCGCAATGTCGCCGAAGGGCTGAGCGGCGACGCGTTCGACCGGCCCTATACCGGCGGCAGCTTCAGCGTCGCCCGGGACGGCGCGGTCGCGGTCTCGGCGGGCAGCGCGAGCCGGCCGCCCGACGTCGTCCTGGTCCGCGGCGCGGCGCGGCGGCAGCTGACCCGGCTGAACGCCGAGCTGCTCGACAACAAGAGGCTCGGCGAGGTCCGCCAGATCGCGGTCACCTCCTCGGCCGACCAGCGGCCGATCGACGCCTGGATCACGCTGCCGCCCAATTATGTGCAGGGCCAGCGTGCCCCGTTGATCCTCGAGATCCACGGCGGCCCCTATGCCGCCTACGGCCCGCATTTCTCGACCGACGACCAGCTCTACGCCGCCGCCGGCTATGCGGTGCTGTCGGTCAACCCGCGCGGCTCGACCTCTTATGGCGAGGCCTTCGCCAACCTCATCCACCACGCCTATCCCGGCCAGGATTATGACGATTTGATGAGCGCGGTCGACGCCGCCATCGCGCAGGGCTTCGCCGATCCGGACCGGCTCTACGTCACCGGCGGCTCGGGTGGCGGGGTGCTCACCGCCTGGATCGTCGGCAAGACCAACCGCTTCCGCGCCGCGGCGACCCAGAAGCCGGTGATCGACTGGTCGAGCTTCGCGCTGACCGCGGACGGCCCGGCCTTCTTCTCGCGCTACTGGTTCGGCCGCTATCCGTGGGAGGACCCGCAGGGCTTCTGGGCGCGCTCGCCCTTGTCGCTGGTCGGCAACGTGACGACGCCGACCCTGGTCGTGGTCGGCAGCGAGGATTACCGCACCCCGGTCAGCGAGGCCGAGCAATATTATACGGCGCTGCAACTGCGCGGCGTGCCGACCGCCTTGGTCAAGGTACCGGGCGCCAGCCATGGCGGCATCGCCGCGCGCCCGTCGCAGAGCGGCGCCAAAGCGGCCGCGATATTGGCCTGGTTCGAGCGCTACCGGAACGGCGCGCCGCCGCGACCGGCGGGGCAATAAATAGGGACAGTCCCTCTTTTCCGGGACCGGCGCGTTAAATAGGGACTGTCCCTATTTTATGCGGCGCGGCGGTGGCCGGCCATGTCGGCGAGCCAGGCGCGGGCCTGGCGCTGGGCTTCGGCGATCTCGCGCGCGGTCATGTCCTCGGAAATGTCGGCGCGGCATTCCTGGGCGATGCTGCTGCCGTTCAAGGCGGCGAGGTTGAACCATTTGTGGGCTTCAACAAGATCGACCTCGACCCCGCCGATCCCGGTCGAATAAGCGACGCCCAGTTCGTAGAGCGCCTGGACGTCCCCCATCGCCGCCTCTGTCATCCGGCTCTCGGCCAGGAAGGCGGCGGATTTCAGGCTGTGACCCATATCGACATGCCCCTCACGTCTATGTGAGGCTCTGTTTCGCGGGCAGGTGCGAACAATTGGTTAACGCGGCGCTCAGGATGAGCAGAACGCCGTGTCCCCCGGACACGGCTACGAACGTCCGGGGGACGTTCGTACTCTGCTCATTGAAGGCGGATTAACGGGAAGATTGTCGATAAGCCGGGTGCGGCCGAGCCGGGCAGCGACGAGCAGGCGGGCGGGGCGGTCGAGCACCGTCACCGGTGCCAGCGTCTCGGCGTCGCGCAGTTCGACATAGTCGATCGGCTCGAAGCCGGCCTCGGCGAGGCGGGCGCGGGCGCGCTCCAGCGCCTTGTCGACATCGCCGCCGGCCTCGATCGTCTGCGCCGCCTCGCCGAGCGCGCGCGGCAGGGTGCGGGCGGCGAGCCGCTCCTCGTCGGTCAAATAGGCGTTGCGCGACGACAAAGCGAGGCCGTCGGCGTCGCGCTGGGTCGGCACGCCGATGATCTCGACGGCGAGGCCGAGGTCGCGGACCATCTGCCGGATGACGGCGAGCTGCTGATAATCCTTCTCCCCGAACAGGGCGATGTCGGGCCGGACCTGATCGAACAGCCGGGCGACCACCGTCGCGACGCCGTCGAAATGGCCGGGGCGGGCGGCGCCGTCCAGATCGCGGGCGACGGCGCCGGCGCGGACATTCGTCTCGATCCCGTCTGGATACATGGTCGCCGCGTCGGGCGCCCACAGGATCGCGCAGCCCTCCCCGTCGAGCAGCGCCGCGTCGGCGGCCTCGCGGCGCGGATAGGTGGCGAGGTCCTCATTGGGGCCGAACTGGGCGGGATTGACGAAGATCGAGGCGACGACATGATCGGCGCGCCGCCGCCCCTCGGCGACCAATGCCATGTGGCCGGCATGGAGCGCGCCCATGGTCGGCACGAAGGCGATGCTGCGGCCGCCCTCGCGCAGCGCGGCGAGAGCCTCCTCCAGCATGTCCGGGTCACGGATGATTTGCACCGCTGTCAAGGCTCCAGTAGAGGAGTGGGATGCGGGCTGGTAGCGGTTCGCGCGCAAGTTAATCAAGTGTCGGGGTTGACGACTAGTGCCGCATTTCATCACTTTCGCAAATGAAAAGGGCGGTACCGGCAAGTCTACAACGGCAGTTCACAGTGCCGTGGCGCTCGCTGCCCAGGGGCGCAAAGTCGCCGCGCTCGACCTCGATACCCGCCAGCGCACGCTCGGCCGCTATCTCGACAACCGCGCCGCCACCTGCCGGCGGCAGGGGCTGGCCCTGCCGATGCCCGCTTATGCGACCTTCGATCCCGCGCGGGACGAGAGCCTCGAGGCGGCGCTCGAGCGGCTCGGCGGCGAGCCCGAGATCGTCGTCATCGACACGCCCGGCCGCGACGATCCGTTCAGCCGCGCGGCGATGGTCCGCGCCGACACTCTGGTGACTCCGATCAACGACAGCTTCGTCGACCTCGACCTGATCGGCGAGGTCGACGCCGAAACCTACCGGGTGCGCCGGCCGAGCTTCTATTCCGAGCTGGTCTGGAACAGCCGCACCCAGCGCGCCAAGGAGCGCGGCGCCAGCGTCGACTGGGTGGTGCTGAGGAACCGCATGCAGCATATCGAGGCGCGCAACATGCGCCGGGTCGGCGAGGCGCTCGGCGAATTGTCGCGCCGGGTCGGCTTCCGGATCATTCCGGGCCTCGGCGAGCGGGTCATCTACCGCGAGCTCTTCCCCAAGGGCCTGACCCTGCTGGACCTCAACGAGATCGACGATCTCGCCGTCTCGCATATCGCCGCCCGCCAGGAGCTGCGCGAGATGATCGCCGGCTTCGCCCTGCCCGAGCCCGGCGGAGCCGGCGCCGAGACCCGCCACGCGGCGATGGCCGGCTGATGGGCAAGATCCTGGTCGCGCTGGCGCTGGCCGGCCTCGTCTATCTCTGGTGGCGGCGCAACATGACCGCGCGTGCGCCGATGCGGGTCTCGGAGGCGCGCAACCTGCTCGGCGTCGGCGAGGGCGCCAGCGTCGACGACATTCGCGCCGCCCACCGCCGGCTGATCGCCAGGGTCCATCCCGACGCCGGCGGCTCGGCCGGCCTGGCGACCCGGGTCAACGCCGCGCGCGACGCCCTGATCGCGGAGCTGAAGCGCCGGTGAGCCACGCCTTCCATCCCAGCTCGCTGCGCGAATATGACATTCGCGGCATCGTCGGGAAGACGCTGGGCCCGGACGACGCCTATGCGATCGGCCGGGGCTTCGCGACCCTGGTGCGGCGCGGCGGCGGGAGCAGGGTCGCGGTCGGCCGCGACGGCCGGGAAAGCTCGCCGCTGCTCGAAGAGGCGCTGGTGCGCGGGCTGAACGAGAGCGGCGCCGACGCCGTCCGGGTCGGCCTGGGCCCGACGCCGATGCTCTATTACGCCGCCGCCGAATTGGGCGTCGACGGCGGCATCATGATCACCGGCAGCCACAATCCGGCCGATTATAACGGCTTCAAGATGGTGCTCGCCGGCAGCGCCTTTTTCGGCGAGGACATCCAGCGCCTCGGCCGGATGGCCGCCGCCGGCGATTGGGAGCGGGGCAGCGGCACCGTCTCCGACGAAGCGGTCATGGACCGCTATGTCGACCGGCTCCTCGAAGGCTTCGACGGCAAGCCCTTCCGGATCGGCTGGGACGCGGGCAACGGCGCCGCCGGGCCGGTGGTCGAGCAGCTGACCGCGCGTCTGCCGGGCGAGCATCATCTGCTCTATACCGACGTCGACAGCCGCTTCCCCAACCATCACCCCGACCCGACCGAGGAGGCCAATCTCGCCGATCTGAAGGCGCTGGTCGCCGACAAGGGCCTCGATTTCGGCCTCGCCTTCGACGGCGACGGCGACCGGATCGGCGCGGTCGACGGCGAGGGCCGGGTCGTCTGGGGCGATCAGCTGCTGGCGATCCTCGCCGAGCCGGTGCTGGCCGCCCTGCCCGGCGCGACGATCATCGCCGACGTCAAGGCGAGCCAGGCTTTGTTCGACCGGATCGCCCAATTGGGCGGGCGGCCGCTGATGTGGAAGACGGGCCACAGCCTGATCAAGTCGAAGATGAAGGAAACCGGCGCCCCGCTCGCCGGCGAGATGAGCGGCCATATCTTCTTCGCCCATGAATATTACGGCTTCGACGACGCGCTCTATGCTTCGGTGCGGCTGATCCGGGCGGTGACCCGGCTCGGCGGCTCGCTGACCGCGCTCAAATCGGCGATGCCGGCGGTGGTGAACACGCCGGAGCTGCGCTTCCAGGTCGACGAGAGCCGCAAGTTCGCGGTCGTCGACGAGGTGCTCGACCGGCTCGCCGCTTCGGGCGCGAAGGTCGACCGCACCGACGGCGCCCGGGTCGGCACCGACGACGGCTGGTGGCTGCTGCGCGCGTCCAACACTCAGGACGTCCTCGTCGCCCGCGCCGAAGCGCAGGACGAGGCGGGCCTCGACCGGCTCCTCGCCCAGATCGACGACCAGCTCGCGCTTTCCGGGGTGAAGCGCGGCGCGCCGGCGGGGCATTAGCTGGAAATCCGCGTGCAGGGCCTTGCCCCGCGACTATAGTGGGCAAGAGAAGGGGGCGAGTCGCATGCGCTACGATCCCAGCAGACGGTCGCTTTATTTCCCGGAAAGCGGCGACCCGTTGCCGGATTTCAGCGCGGATTGGGAGACCGACCGGGTCTGCGCGGAGCTGTCGAGGCTCTGTTATTATCGCTTCGACGAAGAGAAGAAGCCGCGCTTCCGAACGGTTCTCGAGGCAGCCCTCGGCAAGGCGGGGTTTTCCGCGCCGGCCTATTTCGCTGACAAGAAGCACGACGCCCAGGCGTTCGGCACGACCGCCAGGGGCGCGGCCTATATCGTCTTCCGCGGCACCCAGGGCGGCAAGGTCAAGGACCTGCTCAAGGACTTCAAGGCGCCTTTGGTCGGCTGGGAGGACGGCAAGCAGGTGCATTGGGGCTTTCGCGACGCCTTCCAGAGCCTCGAATCGGCGATCGACAAGTGGCTTGCCGAAGCCGCCCAGCAGCGGCTGGTGGTGACCGGGCACAGCCTCGGCGCTGCGATGGCGACGCTGCTGGCGGCACGCCACAAGGAGGCGGAGCTGGTCACCTTCGGATCGCCGCTGGTCGGCGACAAGGCATTCGCGGCTGGATTCGAAGACCGCAACATGCGCCGCTATGTCGATTGCAACGATGCCGTGACGATGGTCCCGCCGGAGTTGATCGGCTACGTCCATGCCGGCGACATGATCTACATCGACCGGTTCGGTGTCCTGCATCCGAAGGCGCCCGACGCGAGCGCCGTCGCCGAAGATCGGCAGATCGGCCGCCGGGACTATTTCAGGAAATATGCATGGCAGTTCTGGCGGAACGTGCTGACCCGCCGTCTCGCCGATCATACGCCGCTCAACTACGTCTCCGCAGTCCTGGGCCGGCGCGACCCCGACCTATAAATCGATTGTGATTCGAGGGCGGCTCGGCTTTAGCGACGACCATGCCCAAGCTCCACGCCGAGCCTTTGATCTTCTGCCTCGCCTGGGCGGCGCTGGCCTTCGCCGCCGCGATCATGGGCAGCCTCTGGGCCGGCATTCTCTTCTCCGCCGGCCTCGCCATCGTGCTGATGCCGCTCTCCGCAACGATCATCGCGAAGACCGAGAATTTCACGCTCGAACGCCAGGTCCGCTGGGGCCTGCTGGTGCTCGCCGCGCTGGCGCTCGCGGCCGGGCTGGCGGTTCAGTCGTCCTCGTCCTCATAGCCGACGAGGTTCAGCTCGCGCGCCTTGATCTGGCGGGTCATGCACCAGTGCTTGAGCGCCTCCTCGCGGCCGTGGGTGATCCAGACCTCCTTGGGAGCGAGCTCGCCGATCGTCGCCGTCAGCTCGTCCCAATCGGCATGGTCGGAGACGATCAGCGGCAGCTCGACGCCGCGCTGGCGGGCGCGCTGGCGGACCCGCATCCAGCCCGAGGCCATCGCCGTCACCGGATCGGGCAGCCGCCGCGACCAGCGGTCGTTGAGGGCGCCGGGCGGGGCGAGCACGATCTTCCCCCGGAGCTCGTCCTTCGCCGCGCCGGTCGCCGGAAGCAGCTCGCCGAGCGGGACGCCGAAGCCGGCGTAGAGCGCGCACAGGCGCTCGAGCGCGCCGTGGATGTAGATCGGATCGTGATGGCCGCGGCAGCGCAGCTCGACGATCAGCCGCTGCGCCTTGCCAAGCGCATAGGCGCCGACGAGGATGCAGCGCTCCGGATTGTCGTGGAGGCGCTGGAGCAGGCGGTCGATCTCGCCCGCGGTCGCCGGATGGCGGAACACCGGCAGGCCGAAGGTCGCCTCGGTGACGAAGACGTCGCAGGGGACCGGCTCGAACGGCGCGCAGGTCGGGTCCGGGCGGCGCTTGTAGTCGCCCGAGACGACGACCCGCTCGCCTTTGTGGTCGAGCACGATCTGGGCCGAGCCGAGGACATGGCCGGCGGGGACGAAGCTGACATCGACCTCGCCGAGCCGGACCGTCTCGCCATAGGCGAGGTCGACGCCCGGCTGCGGCCCGTAGCGGCAGGCCATGATCGCCAGCGTTTCGGCCGTCGCGAACACTTTGCCGTGACCGCCGCGCGCATGATCGGCATGGCCGTGGGTGACCAGCGCGGTCGGCTTGGGCCGCGAGGGGTCGATCCAGGCGTCGGCCGGCTTCACGTAAATGCCTTCCGGGAAAGGCTTCACCCAGGAACCGAGACGCGCCATTCAGGGGATATGGTGGAGCGCTTGCCGGAAGTCATCACGCGATGGTTCGCAGCCAAAGGCTGGGCGCCGCGCCGCCACCAGCTCGAAATGCTCGCCGCGGCGCGGGCCGGGCGGAGCGCGCTGCTGGTCGCGCCGACCGGAGCGGGCAAGACGCTGGCCGGCTTCCTGCCGACCCTGGCCGAGCTGGTGGAGGCGCCGACCGAGGGGCTGCACACGCTCTACATCTCGCCGCTCAAGGCGCTGGCGGTCGACGTCCAGCGCAATCTGCTGACCCCGGTGGCGGAGATGGGGCTGCCGATCCGGGTCGAGACGCGGACCGGCGACACCCCCTCCGACCGCAAGGCCCGCCAGCGGGTGCGGCCGCCCCAGATCCTGCTGACCACGCCCGAATCGCTGAGCCTTTTGCTCTCCCACGAGGACAGCTTCACCCTGTTCGAAAACCTCGCCACCGTCGTCGTCGACGAGATCCACGCCTTCGCCACCGGCAAGCGCGGCGACCTGCTCGCGCTGGCGCTGGCGCGGCTGCAGGGAATCGCGCCCGGCCTCAGGCGGGTCGGGCTTTCCGCCACCGTCGCCGATCCCGAGGCCTTTCAGGCCTGGCTGGCACCGCACGGCGATGCCGAGGCTGTCGCGATCGTCGAGGGCGATCCCGGCGCCGAGGCCGAAATCGCGATCATGCTGCCCGAGGACGAGAAAATCCCCTGGTCGGGCCATAGCGGCCGCTGGGCGACGGCCAGCGTGATGCGCGAGATCGAGCGCCACAAGACCAGCCTCGTCTTCTGCAACACGCGCAGCCTCGCCGAGCTGATCTTCCAGGATCTGTGGGCGGTCAACGACGAGAATCTGCCGATCGGCATTCATCACGGCTCGCTGTCGATCGAGGCGCGCCGCAAGGTCGAGGCGGCGGTGGCGGCGGGGCGGCTGCGCGCTCTGGTCTGCACCGCCAGCCTCGATCTCGGCGTCGACTGGGGCGATGTCGATCTCGTCATCCAGATGGGCGCGCCAAAGGGCAGCTCGCGGCTGCTGCAGCGGATCGGCCGCGCCAACCACCGCCTCGACGAGCCCAGCGAGGCGATCCTCGTCCCCGGCAACCGCTTCGAATATCTGGAGGCGCGCGCCGCGCTGGACGCGATCGAGCAAGGCGAGCTCGATCCCGAGCCGTTCCGCCCCGGCGCGCTCGACGTGCTCGCCCAGCATCTTATGGCCGCCGCCTGCGCGGGGCCTTTTCAGGAGGCGGCGATGCTCGCCGAGGTGCGCGGCGCCGCGCCTTATGCCGGCCTCACCGAAGAGCTGTTCCGCCAGGTGCTGGGCTTCATCGAGAGCGGCGGCTATGCGCTGCGCGCCTACGACAGGTTCAAGCGGCTGACCCGCGGGCCGGACGGGACATGGCGGGTCTCCCATCCCCGCTTCATCCAGCAGCACCGGATGAACGCGGGCATCATCGTCGACGTGCCGCTCTACGACGTCAGGTTCCGCAACGGCCGCAAGCTCGGCACCGTCGAGGACAATTTCGCCGCCACCCTTTCGGTCGGCGATACCTTCTTCTTCGCCGGGCTGGTGCTCGAGGTCGAGAAGATCGACGGCGCCGACCTGATCGTCCGCGCCAGCGCCAAATCGGCGCGCATCCCGACCTATCTCGGCGCCCGCATGGCGATGAGCACCAACCTCGCCGATCGGGTGCGGCATTTCCTCCACGACCGCGACCAGTGGCGGCGCTTCCCCGACGACGTCCGCGAATGGCTCGAAGTGCAGGATTACCGCTCGGCTTTGCCCGCGCCCGATGAGCTGCTGGTCGAGACCTTCCCGCACGAGCACCGCCATTACATGGTCGCCTACAGCTTCGAGGGCTGGAACGCGCACCAGTCGCTGGGCATGCTGATCACCCGCCGGATGGAGAGCGCGGGCCTGAGGCCGCTGGGCTTCGTCTCCAACGATTATGCGCTCGCCGTCTATGGCCTCGACCCGATCGAGGATCCGGCCGCGCTCTTCTCGTCCGACATCCTCGAGCAGGAATTCGTCGACTGGGTGCAGAATTCGAGCCTGTTGAGGCGCGCCTTCCGCGAGGTGGCGGTGATCGGCGGGCTGGTCGAGCGCCATCATCCGGGCAAGCGCAAGTCCGGCCGCCAGGTCAGCTTCTCGACCGACCTCATCTACGACGTGCTGCGCCGCTACGAGCCCGACCATCTCCTCTTGAAAGCCGCCTGGAACGACGCCCGCACGAGGATGACCGACGTCGGCCGCCTCGCCAGCCTGCTCGACCGCGCCCAGGGGACGATGGTCCACGTAAAGCTCGACCGGGTCTCGCCGATGGCGGTCCCCGTCCTCGTCATCATCGGCCGCGAGCGCACCGCCACCGGCACCGTCGACGATGCCCTGCTGATCGAAGCCGAAAGCCTCGCCGAGATCGCGATGCGGGTGGACTGAGGGGCGGCGTCATCCTGACGAAAGCCAGGATCCATAACCCCCGGTGTCCGAGGAAGAATCTCGAGCTCCGATGTTCATGGATCCGGATCAGGTCCGGGATGACGGCCGTCGGGCCGGGGCGCTCTAGACGAAGATGTCGGTGTGCCCCGTCAGGTCGGCGAGCGGCGTGCCGGCGATGGCGAAGACATAATCCTCGCCCGGCTGATAGCCGGCGATGCCGTTGGCGTCGGCGATGAGGAAGATGGTGCCGGCGAGGTCGCCCGAATCGGGCGCGAACCAGACCGCCTGGGAGGCGCCGAGCCCGGCCAGCGCGGCGCCGAGATCGGCATCGAAGCTCGCCGTCGACAGCGCGCCGCTGCCGATCGGGGCGGCGAAGCCGCTGACCGTGCCGGGCAGGTCGATGTGGTCGGTCCCCGGGGCGAAGCCGGCGAGCGTGTCGTAATCGGGGCCGGAGGATTCGCGCGCGCCGGCATAGACGAAGGTGTCGCCGCCACCGCCGCCGCTCAGCGTATCGCCGCCGCCATTGCCGACGATCCGGTCGTCGCCCGCGCCGCCGAGGAAGGTGTCGCGGCCGCCGCCGCCGAAGAACTGGTAGGCGCCGTCGGTTTCGGCGCTGCCGTCGAAGATGATCCGGCCGTCATTGCCGAGCGGCATGGCGTCGATGGTAAGCGTCTCGCCGGGCGCGACGCGCTCGTTGCCGGCGATCAGATTATAGTCGTTGCCGGCGGAGAGGACGACCGAATCGAGGCCGACCGGCTGGTCCGGAAGCGCGAAGCCCGAGGAGAAATCGCCGGACAGAGTGAGCACGTCGTTACGGCCCTGGCCGAGCTCGGGATAATTGCCCGGGCCGCCCTCGAGCAGGGTCTTGTTGAGGGCGTTCATCACCAGGCCGGACTGGAGATCGTCCGAATAGAGGACCACGTAATTGGCCGCGGCCTCGGCGAACAGGGTGTTGAGGCCGGTCATCGCCATGTTGGTGCCGCCGCCGAACGCGACCGTGCCGGTGATCGCCGGGGCGCCGCCGGCGAGATCCTCGCTCGCCGGCCCGTCGCCGCCGGTCGTGCCCGACGCTGCCGGGCTGAGGACGAATAGGGCGGCCGGCGCCGCTTCGCCGTCGGCCTCCGATTCGGCTACCGACGCGGCCGGAGTCGCGGCGAATGGAACGAGATGGCTGTGCCGGGCGGCAAGCGGCTCATCCGGGAGCGATTCCCAGAGCCGTTCCAGGCCGGAATTGTCGTACCGGGCAAAAAAGCTGCCCCACCAAGGCTTTGCCACGCGCTCGTCCCCAAAAAACCGATGTCGGCAATCGGCTGAGGCCCTACCACAGACGATCCGCGCCGTCCACATTGTCGGGCGCGGGCGGGTCTGCCATGCCCAAGGCGAAAGATTTGCGCGATTCGCGAAGGACCCGGGGAGCAGCGAGGCCATGGACGTTTCGGTCGAGATCCACTGCGAATCGTGCGGCAGCGCCAATTACAGCCTGCCGGAGGGAAGCGGCGACGAGGCGCCGATCCGCTGCAACGATTGCGGCGCGCACCAGGGGACGATCGGGGAGTTGCGCGCGGCCCTGCTCCGCCAGGCGATCGACCATTCGGCCGAGGCGCTCCGGCGCGATCTCGACCGGCTGCTCGCCGCCAAGCTATAGCGGCGCCATGCGCATCCTCTCGCTTCCGGCCCTCGCCCTTCTCCTCGCCATCCCGGCTTCGGCCCGGCAGCCGGACGTAACCGCCGCCGACCGCGCCGCGCACGAGCGGATGATCGTGCTCGACACCCATCTCGACACGCCGGTCTATTTCGAGGTGCCCGGCTGGGATTTCGCCCGGCGGCACCTTTACGCCGAGGACAACAGCCAGATCGATCTGCCGCGGATGGATGCGGGCGGGCTCGATGGCGGCTTCTTCGTCATCTACACGGCGCAGGGCGCGCTGACCCCGGAAGGCTATGCGCAGGCCCGCGACGCGGCGCTGATGCGCGCGGTCGCGATCCAGCGGGTGGTCGCGGCCAATGCCGCCCGGATCGGCCTCGCCACCACCCCGGACGAGGCCGAGCGGCTGGTCCGATCGGGCAGGCATTTCGCCTTCCAGAGCATCGAGAACAGCTGGCCGCTGGGCGAGGATTTGAGCCTGCTCGCCACCTTCCACCGGCTCGGCGTCCGCATGGCGGGCCCGGTCCACAGCCGCGACAACCAGTTCGCCGATTCGGCCACCGGCCAAGGCCGCTGGCACGGCCTGTCGCCCTTGGGCCGGCGCTGGGTCGCGGAGATGAACCGGCTCGGCATGATCATCGACGGCAGCCACAGCTCGGACGAGACCTTCGATCAGCTGCTGGCGCTGTCGCGGGCGCCGATCATCCTCTCCCATTCCGGGCCGCGGGCGATCTTCAATCACCGCCGCAACCTCGACGACGCCCGCATGCGGCGGCTGGCCGAGGCCGGCGGGCTGATGATGATCAACAGCGTCTTCCTGGTCGAGAACGACCTCTCCGACGAGCGCGACGCGCTCCAGGAGCGGCAGAAGAACTGGGGCAATCTCGATGCCGCCCAGCGCCGCCGGCTCACCGCCGACCTCGCCGCATTGAACGCGCGCAGGCCCTACACGACCGCCGATTTCGACCTCTACATGCGCTCGATGCTGCACGCGATCCGGGTGATGGGCGTCGACCATGTCGGGCTCGGCGCCGACTGGGACGGCGGCGGCGGCGTGATCGGCATGGAGGACATCGCCGCCCTGCCGCGGATCAGCGCCCGCCTGCGCCGCGAAGGTTTCAGCGAGGCGGACATCGCCAAGATCATGGGCGGCAATCTGCTGCGCGTGATGCGCCAGGTGCAGGCGGCCGCGGCGCGCTGAAAAGAGCGGCTTCCTTCGCCGTCGCGCCCCGGCTAGATTCTTGCCGGGGCGGGATGCGGAGTGGCGGCGTCTGATGGATCGCGTATCGAGCCAGCCCCAGCTCGCCAGGCCGGCGCTCTATCCCGGGGCGCCAGCCTGGTCGATCGCCGGCCGGCAGGATTGGGCGGCGACTCCGCTCGGCCCGGCCGAGGCCTGGCCGCAATCGCTGAAGACGGCGGCGAGCATCGTGCTCGGCTCGGCGGTGCCGATGTTCCTCGCCTGGGGCCCCGATCTCCTGCTCCTCTACAATGACGGCTATGGCGAGATCCTCGGCGATCGCGGCCCCGCCTACGGCAAGCCGGTGCGCGAGATCTGGGCCGACCATTGGGAGCGGATCCGGCCGGGCGCCGAGCGCGCCCTCGCCGGCGAGACTCTGTTCTTCGAATCCGAGCCGCGCACCTTGCGCCGCGACGGCATCGAGCAGCCGGTCTGGCTGACCTTCAGCTACAACCCGATCCTCGGCGAGGACGGCAGGGTCGGCGGCGTGTTCGGCGCGGTCACCGCGGTCAGCCACGACGCCGCCGCCGAGGACCGCGCCCGCGAGAGCGAGGAGCGGTTCCGGCTGATCGCCGACGCGGCGCCGGTGCCGATGTGGGTGACCAAGCTCGACCGCCGGCGCAACTTCGTCAACCGCGCCTATGTCGACTTCATGGGCGTCACCTACGAGGAGGCGGTCGACTATGATTGGCGCCACATCATCCATCCCGACGATGCGGCGCGGATCCTGGCGGAATCGCTGGCCGGCGAGGCGTCGCTGAAGCTGTTCGTGCTCGAGGGCCGCTTCCGCCGCGCCGACGGCGAGTGGCGCTGGCTGCGCTCGATCTCGCAGCCGCGCTGGGGGCCGAAGGGCGAGCATATCGGCTTCATCGGCGCCGCCCACGACATCACCGAATGGAAATTGGGCACCGAGGCGCTCGAGCAGAAGGTTGCCGAGCGCACCTCGGACCTGCGGCTCGCGCTCGACCGGCTCCAGGCCGAGGTCGGCGAGCGCGAGCGGGCCGAGGAGGCGCTCCGCCAGGCGCAGAAGATGGAGGCGGTCGGCCAGCTGACCGGCGGCATCGCCCACGATTTCAACAACCTGCTGACCCCGGTGATCGGCGGGCTCGAGCTGCTCGCCAGGGCTCTCGACGAGCCGCGCCTCAAGCGGATCGCCGAGACCGCGCTCGAATCGGGCCGGCGCGGCGCCAAGCTGACCACCCAGCTGCTCGCTTTCTCGCGCCTCCAGCGGATCCGCATGGTCCCGGTCCCGGTCAACCGCGTGATCGAGACGATGAAGCAGATGCTCGAACATTCGATCGGCAGCGCGATCGAGGTCCGCACCCGGCTCGGCGCCGAGACGGGGAACGCCTTGTGCGACGAGAACCAGCTCGAGAATGCGATCCTCAACCTCGCCCTCAACGCCCGCGACGCGATGCCCGAGGGCGGCATCCTGACCATCTCGACCGGCCTCGCCCGCGAGCAGGACGGCCTCGACATCGATGCCGGCGACTATGTCTGCGTCGCCGTCGCCGACACCGGCCAGGGGATGGCGCCCGAAGTGCTCGCCCGCGCCACCGAGCCGTTCTTCTCGACCAAGCCGTTCGGCAAGGGCACCGGCCTCGGCCTCGCCCAGGTCTACGGCATCGCCCGCCAGTCAAACGGCACGCTGAGGATCGAGAGCAAGGAGGGCGAGGGGACGATCGTCCGGCTGCTGCTGCCCCATGTCGCCGGCGAGGCCGCCGACGCGGGCGCGCCCGGCGGCGCGGCGGCGGCGGCGGGCGAGGCGGCGGCGGCGCCGGGGGCGCGAATCCTCGTCGTCGACGACGATGACGACGTCCGCGCCTTCATCGCCGACATCCTCGCCGACCTCGGCCACCGGATCGAGACCTTCGCCGACGCGGAAAGCGCGCTCGCCGCGCTCGCCGGCGCCGCGCCCGATCTGCTGCTGCTCGATTTCGCGATGCCGGGGATGAACGGCGCCCAGCTCGCCCGCGAGGCGCGCCTGCTCCACCCCGGGCTGCCGATCGTCTTCGTCACCGGCTTTGCCGAAAGCGACCAGCTGGAAAGCGCGCTCGGCGACGATTTCGCGGTGCTCAGGAAGCCGTTCGGAGTCGACGCGCTGGTCGCCGCGATCGCCGGCCATGTCGCCGCCGCCGGGCGGTCTTGAAGGCTCGAAATCCCCTCCTAAATGGGAGCTTCCGGAACGCCTGAACCTGGGTTCCGGAAAACCAATGTTGCTCAATGGAGGACATCAGATGAGAGGCTATGATTTCTCGCCCTACCGGCGATCCACGGTCGGCTTCGACCGGTTGTTCGACTTCCTCGAAAGCGCCAGCCGCGCCGAGCAGGACAACTACCCGCCGTTCGACATCGAGAAGCTCGGCGACGATTCGTACCGGATCACCCTCGCGGTGGCCGGCTTCAAGCGTGACGAGATCGAGATCGTCGCCCATCAGAACATGCTGACGATCAGCGGCCGCCGCGGCGACGATCGCGGCAAAGATGGCAATTTTCTGCACATGGGCATCGCCACCCGCGCCTTCGAACGCAAGTTCGAACTCGCCGACTTCGTTCGGGTCACCGGCGCCGACCTCGCCGACGGCCTGCTCCGCATCGAGCTCGCCCGCGAGGTGCCGGAAGCGATGAAGCCGCGCAAGATCGACATCGCCGGCTCCCGGCCGGCGACGATCGAAGGCGAAGCCGCGCCGGCCGCGGAGCTCACCAACGCCTGACCGGCCCGAGGCCAGTCTCGCACGATCCGGCGCCGATTCGTTTCGGCGCCGGATTTTTCGTCGCACGATTCGCGCGTTTCGTAGGATCGCGCTGGCGGATTCAGCTTTCGTTTAGGATTTGGGACGGACATTCGAACGCAAGGCCGAACAGGCTGAGGAAAGCGGGGAACGTCCGATGAAGATCTGGAACAAGCTGCAAAATCCGTTCGCTCTGGTCGCCCAGGGCTTCGCGGTCGGCGGCCTCCTGTTCTGGACGACCCGCGCCGACGCGGCCGTATCGTTGTTGGCGGCACTGCAGCTCTCCTGAGTGCTTGAAAGGCGGCGCGGGCCCGCTTTATAGCGGGATCATGGTTCGCTTTTCGTTCTCCGGCCACGAGCTCAGGGCGCTGCCCCAGGGCGCGCTGTTCTGGCCAAGTCGGCGCGCCCTGCTGGTTGCCGACCTCCACCTCGAGAAAGCGAGCTGGTTCGCGGCCGGCGGGCAGATGCTGCCGCCTTACGATTCGCTGGCGACGCTCGCCGACCTTGCCGCCATCGCCGCCGCCACCGGGCCCGAGGAGATCTGGTGCCTCGGCGACAGCTTCCACGACCGCCACGGCTGCGACCGGCTGCCCGCCGAGGCCCGCCAGCTGCTGACCGCGCTGACCGCGGCGACGCGCTGGACCTGGATCACCGGCAACCACGATCCGGGCTTCGCCGACCATTGCGGCGGTGCCATCGCCGCCGAAGCGGAGGTTGACGGGCTGATCCTCCGCCACGAGGCCGACCCGGCCGAGACCCGGCCGGAGCTCTCCGGCCACTTCCATCCCAAGCTGCGCATCACCCGGCGCGGCCGCCAGGTCTCGCGCCGCTGCTTCGTCGCCACGACGACCAAGCTGATCCTGCCCGCCTTCGGCTCGCTCACCGGCGGCCTCGACGCGCACCATCCCGAGATCGTCCGCGCGGTCGGCACCGGCGCCCAGGCGCTGGTGCCGCTGCACGACCGGCTGCTCAGGTTCCCGATAGCGGCCTGAAGGTCATCGCGGCGCCGTTCATGCAATAGCGAAGGCCGGTCGGGCGGGGGCCGTCGTCGAAGACGTGGCCGAGATGGCCGCCGCAGCGCGAGCAGAGCACCTCGGTGCGCGCCATCAGCAGGCTGCGGTCCTCGCGGGCGACGACTGCGCCGGGGAGCGGCCGATAGAAGCTCGGCCAGCCGGTGCCGCTCTCGAACTTCGTCGCCGAGGAGAAGAGCGGCTGGCCGCAGCCGGCGCAGTGGAAGGTGCCGCGGCGATGCTCGCGGTCGAGCGGGCTCGATCCCGGCCGCTCGGTCTGCGCCTGGCGCAGCACCGCATATTGGGGCGGGCTGAGGCGCTGGCGCCATTGCGCGTCGGTCAGGCGGAAGCGGAAGCGGCCCGGCTGGGCCTCGGCCTCGCGGCCGGTCATGGTGAAGGCGAGGCCGGCGACCATGGCCGCGCCGCCGAGGCCGAGAAATGCGCGTCGGTCGAACCTGGTCATGGCTGCGCTCCTGCCCCGGATGAGCTTAACCGCGCGCGAACGAGCCCGCGCGCCGCATTGCCGATGAAGAAGCCGCCGGCGAGATCGGCCTCGGTCAGGTCCGCTTCCTTCGCCCGGCCCTCGGCGATCAGCCGGCCGCGAAGCACGCCGGGGAGCAGGCCGCGGGCCAGCGGCGGGGTCAGCAGCGTGCCGCCGCGTTCGACGAACAGGCTGGTGAAGCTGCCCTCGGTGAGGAAGCCGTCGGCGCGCGCGAAAAGAATTTCGAACGCCCCGCAAGCGGCGCGCGCCTCGTCGTAGAAGGCGCGGTCGCTGGTCTTGTGGCGGAGGCGGAAATCGTCGGGCGAGACGGGCAGCGGCCCGACCGCGACCGCGACCGGCTCCGCCGGCGCCGGCGCGAGCGGGCGCAATTCGATCGCCAGCGCGCCGCTGCGCGCGAGGACCAGCCGGATCAGGCCCGGCCCGGCGCGAAAGGTGGCGGCCTGGAGGTCGTTGCGCGCCTCGTGCCGGTCGAAGCGGAAATCGAGCGCATCGGCGCTGGCCTTCATGCGCTGGAGGTGGCGGTCGAGGTCGGCGACGCCCTCGACCGGGTCGAAGCGCATCGTCTCGATCAGGTCCAAGCTCCGGCCGGTCGCCACAAACGCTCCTTTCGCCAGGCATTCGCGCCATTCGTCGCCGGCCTCGCTGTCGGCGACGATGCCGGAGCCGAGGCCCATTCGGGCGATCCGCTCGCCCGCCTTCAGGACCAGCGTCCGGATCGCGACATTGAACGCGGCGCCGCCGTCCGGCGCAAGCCTTCCGATCGCACCGCAATAGACCGAGCGCGGGCTCGCCTCCAGCGCGGCGATGATCTCCATCGCCCGGATCTTGGGAGCGCCGGTGATCGAGCCGCAGGGGTAGATGGCGCGGATGAGGTCGATCGCGTCGAGCCCGTCGGCGAGGTCGGCAACGACGGTCGAGGTCAGCTGGAGCAGGGTCGGATAGGTCTCGACCGCGAACAGCTCGGGCACGGCGACGCTGCCGGGCCGGGCGACCCGCGAGAGATCGTTGCGCAGCAGATCGACGATCATCAGATTCTCGGCCCGCTGCTTGGGGTCGGCGCGGAACGCGTCGGGATCGGCATCGCGCGGCGCGGTGCCCTTCATCGGCCGGACGGTGATGCCGCCGGCTTCGAGGGTGAAGAACATTTCCGGCGACAGGCTCAGGATCCAGTGCGCGCCGGTGAAGACGACGGCGCCGTGGCCGGCGCCGGCGCGGGCGCGCAACGCCGCGTAGAGCGCCAGCGGGTGGCCGAGCGTGGCGACCTCGGCGGCGAAGGTGAAATTGGCCTGGTAGATGTCGCCCGCCTCGATATGGGTCATCACCGCCGCCAGCGCGCTGTCATATTCGGCCTCGCTGATCAGCGGCCGGGGCGCGCCGGCCCAGGCGCCGGCGCCGTCGGGGAGCAGGGCCGGGGCGGCCACCTCCTCGCAGGCGTCGAACAGGCCGAACCACAGCAAAGGCGGCGCTTCGGCCGCGGGCGGAACGCGCAGCGGCGCGAGCTTCTCCTCCAGCGCCAGCCCCGCCTCATAAGCGAGGAAGCCTGCCGCCTGCCTGCCGCGCAGCCGATCGAGGCAGGCGCCTATTTCGCCATGGTCGCGCGTTTCGACGATCTCGGCCGGGCCGCTATAGAGCAGCGCCCGGCCCCCGGGCCGGGCATCGTCGAGCAGCACGAAGGGCAGGCTCAAGCTTGCCTTGAGCGGCGGTGAGGCCCATGGCGCCGCCTCAGGAGAGAAGCCTTGGTTTGCAGCGCCTTCGACCTGTTCAAGATCGGGGTCGGTCCGTCCAGCTCGCATACGATGGGACCGATGACGGCCGCTTGCCGCTTTGTCGAGGGGCTGCGCGCGGACGGGCTGCTCGAGCGGACCGCCCGGGTCGAGGTCGATCTCTACGGCTCGCTCGCCTTGACCGGCAAGGGCCACGCCACCGACCGCGCCATCCTGCTCGGCCTGTCGGGCGAGCGGCCCGACCGGATCGACCCGGACGCGGCCGACCGAACGGTCGCCGCGATCCGCGAAACCGGCCGGCTCAGCCTCGGCGGCAGCCGGCCGATCGCCTTCGACGAGGCCGCCGACCTCAGGTTCCTCCAGCGCGAGCGGCTGCCGCACCATTCGAACGGCATGCGCTTCACCGCCCGCGACGGCGAGGGCGCCGTGCTGGCGAGCAGCATCTCCTATTCGGTCGGCGGCGGCGCCGTGGTCGACGAGGCGGCGGTGGCGCGCAACGCCCCGCCCGAGGGCGCCTGGGACGTGCCGCTGCGCTACGGCTCGGGCGACGAGCTGCTCGCGCTGGCGGAGCGGGAGGGGATGAGCATCGCCGAGATCGCGCGGGAGAACGAGCGGGCCGCGTTCGACGACGAGGAGATCGACTCCCGCCTCGACGCGATCACCGCCGCGATGTCGGCCTGCATCGACCGCGGCATGGCGGCGGGCGGCATCCTGCCCGGCGGCCTCAACGTCAAGCGCCGGGCGCCCGCGCTCTACCGGCTGCTGACCGAGCGCGCCGAGCGGGCGCTGCAGGACCCGCTGACGGTGATCGACTGGGTCAATCTGTGGGCGCTCGCGGTCAACGAGGAGAATGCGGCGGGCGGCAAGGTCGTCACCGCGCCGACCAACGGCGCCGCCGGCATCGTCCCGGCGGTGCTGCGCTATTATCAGCGCTTCACCCCGCGGGCGACCGACGAAGGCGTGCGCACCTTCCTTTTGACCGCGGCCGCGATCGGCTCGCTGTTCAAGGAGAACGCCTCGATCTCGGGCGCCGAAGTGGGCTGCCAGGGCGAGGTCGGGGTCGCCTGCTCGATGGCGGCGGCGGGGCTGACCGCGGCGCTGGGCGGCACGCCGGCGCAGGTCGAGAATGCCGCCGAGATCGGCATGGAGCACAATCTCGGCCTGACCTGCGATCCGGTCGGCGGCCTCGTCCAGGTGCCGTGCATCGAGCGCAACGCGGTCGGCGCGGTCAAGGCGATCGAGGCTTCGCGCCTCGCCTTGGTCGGCGACGGCTCGCACCGGGTCAGCCTCGACCAGGTGATCGAGACGATGCGCAAGACCGGCCTCGACATGAACGAGCGCTACAAGGAGACCAGCCTCGGCGGCCTCGCCGTCAACGTGGTGGAGTGCTGAGCGGGCCCCGTGTTCGCCGGACGTCGAGAGGATATCCTGACAACTCTGACAGGTGCCATTCGTCCCGAAATTGTCACCTTCCAAATCGCCGAGTTCCCGCGCCGCGCACCGCGCGGAGAGGCTTGTTTTCGGTGCGGGGAATGAATGCCGCCCGCTCTTCGATTCCAATGCCCAGGCCATCGAGGAACATAAGCAGAACAGCCCCAGAATTGCAAGAACAAGGGTGACTGTCGCTCTTTTCTCCTGCGGTCTCGCGGTCAATGTGGTCGAGTCCTGAACGCGCGCAGGCAAAACTTGACGTTTGTACCAAATATGATACGCCTGACTCTGCCTCGACTGATAGCCGAGGAGCGTTACGGGCCATTGGCCCACCGGCTCACGGGAGAATCGTGTGATGTGTCATCATCGGCGAATGAGGCTCCCTCATGCACAAGGTCTTGTTCTACCAGACGCCCTCGGGAAATAAGGTTGTCCTGGATTTCATCCGCTCTCTTTCGCACGAAGAGAAAAAGGTCGTCGGCGAGGATTTGAAGGCGGTACAGATCGGCTTCCCGATGGGATTGCCACTTTGTCGGCCGGTTGGAGACGGTCTTTATGAAATTAGGTCATCGCTGCCGTCGAAGCGAGAATTCCGGCTCATCTTCTTCTTCGATCGCCAGCGGCAATGCCTGGCCGTGATGCACGCGCTGATCAAGAAGACGTCCAAGCTGCCGAAAGCGGATTTGGAGCTCGCCAGGAAGAGAAGGGATGAGGCCCTGCGTAAGGGAAGCCAACATGGCTGATACGAAGAGCGATCCATATGAGGGTTGGACCTCTCTCGACGAATTCCTCGACGAGGAAGGCATTCGTGAAGAGGTCACCGCGCGAGCGATCAAGCGCGTCATCGCCTTGCAGCTCCAGGAGGCGATGACGGAGAAAAAGCTCTCCAAGGCCCGCATGGCTGAGATGATGGAAACCAGCCGCGCCCAGCTCGCGCGCATTCTCGATCCGGAGGAATATAACGTCACGCTGGATACCCTGGCACGTGCGGCAAAGGTGCTGGGCCGGCGGCTTTCCGTTGAGCTGAGCTGAGCTCCTCAGCGAAGAATGGCGGCAGCGCTCAGAACAGCTGCGTCAGCCAGTAGAAGATCGCGGCGACCAAGGCCGCGGCCGGGATCGTCAGGAACCAGGCGACGACGATGTTGCCGGCGACGCCCCAGCGCACCGCCGAGGCGCGGCGCGCCGCGCCGACGCCCATGATCGCGCCGGTGATCGTGTGGGTCGTCGAAACGGGGATGCCGAAGGCGGTGGCGCCGAACAGCATGAAGGCGCCGCCGGTCTCCGCGCAAAAGCCCTGATGCGGGGTCAGCCGGGTGATCTTCGAGCCCATCGTGTGGACGATCCGCCAGCCGCCCATCAGCGTGCCGAGGCCCATCGCCGCCTGGCAGACGATCACCACCCAGTAGGGCACCGCAAACTCGCCGTGCAGCAGGCCCTGAGAGAAGAGCAGGACGGTGATGATCCCCATCGTCTTCTGCGCGTCATTGGCGCCGTGGCCGAGCGAGTAAGCGGCGGCGGAGACCAGTTGGAGGCGGCGGAAGACGCGGTCCGAGGTGCTCGCCGAGACCGGCTTGAACAGCCAGGAAGTGAGCATCACCAGCACGATCGCCATCGCCATGCCGAGAATCGGCGCGAGGAAGATGAAGGCCGCGGTCTTGATCACCCCCGCGGCGACGACGACGCTGAAGCCGCCGGCCGCCACGCCCGAGCCGACCAGGCCGCCGACCAAGGCATGGCTGCTGCTCGACGGGATGCCGAGCAGCCAGGTCAACAGGTTCCAGACGATCGCGCCCATCAGCGCCCCGAAGATCACGGCGGGGGTGACGATGTCCGGATGGATGATGCCCTTGCCGATCGTGTTGGCGACGGCATGGCTGAAGAAGAGGAAGGCGATGAAGTTGAAGAAGGCGGCCCAGACCACCGCCATTTGCGGGGAGAGCACGCGCGTCGACACCACCGTCGCGATCGAGTTGGCGGCGTCGTGGAGGCCGTTCAGGAAATCGAACAGCAAGGCGACCGCGATCAGGGCGACGATGGTGAAGGTGTAGCCGTCCATCAGGCGTGGTCGATCACGATGCCTTCGATCTCGTCGGCGACGTCCTCGAAGCGATCGAGCACCTTTTCGAGATGGATGTAGATCTCGCGGCCGACGAAGAAGTCCATCGCCCGGTCCTTGCCATGCGCTTCGAACAAGGTCTTGAGACCGCTGTCGTAGCGCTCGTCCGCCTGGCCTTCGAGCGCGACAATCGCCTCGGTCAGCTCGTGCAGCCGGACGTTGTTGCGGCCGATGTTGCGGAGCAGCGGCACCGCCTCGGCGACCTTGCGGGCGGCTTCGCCGGCAAGCGCCGCCATCTCCTTCATCTGCGGCGCGAAGCTGTCTACCTCGTAGAGGGTCACCGCCTTGGCGGTCTGCCACATCTCGTCGATCGCATCGTCCATCGACGAGGTCAGCGCGGTGATCGCGCTGCGGTCGAACGGGGTGATGAACGAGCGGCGCACGGCGACCAGCACGTCGCGGGTGACGTTATCGGCGGCTTTCTCGTGCTCGTGGATGCGCTTGCAGGAGCCGGCGATGTCGCCGCCTTCGAACAGGCCGCCGAGCGCGTCGGCGCCGGCGACGAGGATCTGCGCATGGCGCTCGAACATGTCGAAGAAGCGGTCCTCCCTCGGCATGATGGCGCGGACGAATCTGAGCATCCTGTACCCCCAGGAGAATCGGTTGACGCCCATGACGACGAGCGACGTGCGTGGATGAGCAGTGTCTTTGCCCGCGCCAAAAGACAGAATTATTACACTGAGCTCGGGCTCCTCGACCGCGGCTGCGGCCTGCTCCGGCGAGAACCAGCGGCGCTCGCGCTCGCTGCGCTCCGGCCAGTCCGCCGCCTCGCGCGTGACCAGCAGCGGATGGACGTTGACGATCGCCGCCGCGTCGCCCGACCGCCGCCGTTTCTCGTAGCGGAAGCTGGCGATCGGCAGCGGCGCGATCCGCCCTTCGACGCCCGCCTCCTCGAACGCTTCGCGCGCCGCCGATTCGTAATTGAGCAGGAACGGAATCGGATTGCCCTTGGGCACGACCCAGCGCCGCCGCTCCTTCGAGGTGATGAGCAGGATCTCGATCCGGCCGTCGCCGCCGATCCGGTAGGGCAGCACTCCATATTGCGTAATCACGCCGGCCATGTTGACGCACTGGCCGTGCAAAGGCCAGATCGCGGCCGCATTCGAATCGCCCGCCGGAAGGAAATGCCCATGCGCCTGACGCTGATCGCCGCCCTGCTCGCACTGCCGCTGACCGCCGCCCTCGCCCAGGGCAGCGATGCGCCCGCCGCGGTCGAGAAGCCGGCGGCGCTGACCGCCGACGGCATCCCCCCGGTGCCGGCCGATCTCGCCGCCCGCACCCGCCCCTATATGGAGTTTCGCAGCGCCGGCTTTTCCGGCTGGAGCCCGCGCGACCGATCGATGCTGATCACCACCCGCTTCGGCAACACCGCCCAGCTGCACCGGGTGGCGATGCCGATGGGGATGCGCGAGCAGCTGAGCTTCGAGGCCGAGCCGGTGAGCGGCAATTGGTCGCCCGCCGGCGACGTGCTGGTCGCCCAGAAGGACGTCGGGGGGAGCGAATTCTTCCAGCTCTACACGCTCGCCGGCGGCCAGCTCCGGCTGCTCACCGACGGCCGCAGCCGCAACGAGCTCGGCGCCTGGAGCCATGACGGCCGCTGGCTCGGCTACAGCTCGACCCGGCGCAACGGCGCCGACGCCGATCTCTACGTGATCGACCCGCGCAACCCTTCGACCAACCGGATGGTCGCCCAGGTCCACGGCGGCGGCTGGGGGATCGCCGATTTCTCGCCCGACGGCCGCCGCGCGATCGCGGCCAATTATATCTCGGTCACCAAGGTGAACCTGTTCCTGCTCGATCTCGCCTCGGGCGAGATGGTCCCGGTCGGCGACCAGAGCCATGACATCGCCTATGGCGGCAGCCAGTTCGCTCCGGACGGAACGCTCTGGGTCAGCTCGGACGAAGGCGCCGATTTCCAGCGGCTCGGAACGATCGATCCCGCCACCGGCCGCTTCACCGCGGTGGTCACCGACATCCCCTGGGACGTCGAGAGCTTCGACATCGCCGAGGACGGGCGGACGATCGCCTTCACCACCAACGAGGCGGGGATCAGCCGCCTCCGGCTGCTCGACACGCGCACCCGCCGCGCCCGCCTGGTGCCGGGGCTTCCGGCCGGCACGATCGGCGGGCTGGAGATCGCGCCCTGGGGGACGATCGGCTTCAGCCTCTCCTCGGCGCGCAGCCCGTCCGACGCCTATTCGGTCGATCCGCGCACGCTGGCGCTGACCCGCTGGACGCGCAGCGAGACCGGCGGCCTCGACGCCTCGGTCAATGTCGAGCCCGAGCTGGTCAGCGTCCGCAGCTTCGACGGCGAGACGGTGACCGGCTTCCTCTACCGCCCCGATCCCGCGCGCTTCCCCGGCCGGCGGCCGCTGATCGTCAACATCCATGGCGGGCCGGAAAGCCAGTTCCGGCCGGGCTTCCTGGGCCGCAACAACTATCTGCTCAACGAGCTCGGCATCGCCATCTTCTATCCCAACGTCCGCGGCTCGACCGGCTACGGCAAGCGCTTCGTCAGCCTCGACAACGGCCCGGCGCTGCGGGAGAACAGCGTCAGGGACATCGGCGCGATCCTCGACCGCCTCGCCGCCGATCCGGCGCTCGATCCGGCCCGGATCGCGGTCACCGGCGGCTCCTATGGCGGCTATATGTGCTACGCCTCGGCGATCCGCTTCGGGACGCGCCTGCGCGCCGCCAATTGCGTCGTCGCCATCTCGAACTGGGTCACCTTCCTCGAAAACACCCAGGCCTATCGCCGCGACCTGAGGCGCCCCGAATATGGCGACGAGCGCGATCCCGCCCAGCGCGCGGCGCTGACCGCGATCAGCCCGCTCACCCATGTCTCCGACCTCAGGATCCCGCTGATGGTGGTGACCGGCGCCAACGATCCCCGGGTGCCGCAATCGGAGGCCGACCAGATGGTCGCCGCGGTCCGCGCCGCCGGCCGCCCGGCCTGGCATCTGATCGGCCAGAACGAGGGCCACGGCTTCGCCAAGAAGGAGAATCAGGATTATCAATTCTGGGTCGGCCTGATGTTCTGGCAGGCGAACCTGCTCGGGGGTGCCGAGCGTTAAGGCGCCGAGGAGTCCGCCGATGCGCCTGCTGCTTCCCGCCCTGATCCTGCTCGCCTGCGCCGCCGCCGCGCCGCGCGAAGTCGCGCCGGTCCTGACCACGGCCGAGGCGCGCGACACGCGCAGCTTCGCCCGGCCCGAAATCGCCCGCGTCACCCATGTCGCGCTCGATCTCGCCGCCGATTTCGCGGCGCAGCGCATGGCCGGAACCGCGACTCTCGACATCCAGGCCGCTACGGGCGCGCGCGAGATCGTTCTCGATGCCAAGGGGCTGGAGATCGCGGCGATCACCGACACCGCCGGCCGGCCGCTGCGCTTCGCGCTCGGCGCGGGCGACGAGGCGCGCGGCCGGCCGCTGACCGTGGCGATCGGCGCGGCGCGGCGAATCCGGATCCGCTACCGCAGCGCGCCGGGCGCCGCGGCGCTGCAATGGCTGACCCCGGCGCAGACCGCGGGCGGGCGCCATCCCTATCTGTTCAGCCAGGGCCAGGCGATCCTCAACCGGACCTGGATCCCGACCCAGGACAGCCCCGGCATCCGCCAGACCTGGGAAGCGCGGATCACCGCGCCGCGGCCGCTGATTGTGGTCATGTCCGGCGAGCGGCTGACCCCGCGCGGCGAGCCCGCCGGCCGCGGCCCCAATGGACCCAGGCGCGCCTTCCGGTTCCGGATGACCCATCCGGTCGCCCCCTATCTGATCGCGCTGGCCGCCGGCGACCTCGCCTTCCGTCCGCTCGGCCGGCGCACCGGCGTCTGGACCGAGCCGGCGATGCTGAACCGCGCCGCCGCCGAGCTCGCCGACACCGAGCGCATGGTCGAGGCGGCGGAGCGGCTCTACGGCCCCTATCGCTGGGGCCGCTACGACGTCATCGTGCTGCCGCCGAGCTTTCCTTATGGCGGGATGGAAAATCCCACCCTCACCTTCCTCACCCCGACCTTCATCGCCGGCGACCGCTCGCTGGTCGGGCTCGTCGCCCACGAGCTCGCCCACAGCTGGTCGGGCAACCTCGTCACCAACGCGGTGTGGAGCGATTCCTGGCTCAACGAAGGCGTCACCTCCTATTTCGAGAACCGGATCATGGAGGAGCTGTACGGGCCGGCCCGCGCCGGCCAGGAGGCGGCTTTGTCGTGGGCCGACATGGAGGCGGCGCTGCGCGAGCTCGGGCCGAACGCGCCGGGCACCCGGCTCCATGGCGACGACGATCCCGACGGCGGCAGCAGCGGCATCGTCTACGACAAGGGCGCGATCTTCCTAAGGACGATGGAGCGGATCGTCGGCCGCCCCCGCTGGGACGCCTGGCTGCGCTCCTATTTCGACCGCCACGCCTTCCAGCCGATGACCTCGGCCCGCTTCCTCGCCGATCTGCGCGCCAACCTCGTCCGCGGCGACGCCGCGCTCGAGGCCCGGCTCGAGCTCGACCGCTGGGTCTATCGGCCCGGCGTGCCGGACAATGCGGCGCGGCCCGATCCCGCCGCCTTCGCCGCGGTCGATTCGGCGCTCGCCCGCTTCACCGCCGGCGGGCCCGCCGATGCGGCCGCGTTCGCCGGCTGGAACTGGGCCGAGCGGGTGCGCTTCCTCAAGGGATTGCCGCGCCAGCTGCCGCAGGCGCGCCTCGCCGAGCTCGACCGCGCCTTCCGCCTCTCGGCCGGCGGCAATGCCGAAGTGCTGTTCGCCTGGCTCCGCCTCGCGCTCGGCAACCGCTACGAGCCGGCGGTGCCGGTGGCCGAGCATTTCCTCGCGCAAATGGGCCGCGCGCGCTTCGTCCAGCCCCTCTTCGATACGCTGATCCAGCAGGGCGACTGGGGCCGGCCGATCGCCGAACGCATCTATGCGCGCAGCCGGGCCGGCTATCACAGCGTCACCCGCGAGCGGGTCGATCGGCTGCTCCGCCGCCCGAACTGAGCAAAAAGCGCCGTTTTCCGCGCTTTTCGGGCCGCCCGGCGACGACCGAATTCCGGGCCGAATTTAACGATCCATCAAAGTCTTGCGGATAGGAGAAGCCTGTCCCGCTCGAGCCGATGGAAATCGATGTATCATTCGCCTGTTCCGATGGAGTCCGACGCCGCGGAAAGCGACCGGCGCGAGGAGGCGGCCGAATCGGTCAGCCTCGATCTCGGCAGCGAGCGGCTGCGCGACGCCCATCTCCATAACGGCCAGGTCGAGGCGCGCGCTTTGTTCGCGCCCTATTTCGCGGTCACCGCGGTCGCCGCTTCGCTGATCACCGCCTGGGCGATGTACGGCTCGGTCGAGCTCAAGCTCGTCGTCGGCTGGACCGCTCTGGTCGCCTTCGCCAACTGGGTCTCCTGCCGCCGGGCGCTCGAGGCCGGCGCCTGGGGCAGCAGCCGCACCGCCAAGCCCCGCGCGCGCTGGTTCGCGGTCGTCGAGGCGGTCGGGCTGGCCGGCCTGTGGTCGGCGCTGCCCACCTACGCCTTCGCCACCCAGCCGCCCGACGTCCAGGTCGTGATCGGCGGCGCGATGGCGGCGATGATCGGCTCCGCGGTCGCGCTCGCGGCGATTCCCGCCGCCGCGGTCGCCTGGATCGCGACCCTCACCGGCGCCTTCTGCCTCGCTTATTATTTCGGCGGCGCCGCGCTCGACCCCAAGATCGCGCTCACCTTCGTGATGGTCGCCGGCGCCGGCGCCTTCGGCCTGGCCCGGCTCACCCGCTGGATCTTCGGCCAGCTCAAGGTGCTCGCCCGCACCCGCGCGCAGGCGGAATCGATCCGGCTGCTCTTGAACGAATATGAGCATCGCGGCGTCGGCTGGCTGTGGCAGGTCGATGCCGAAAACAGGGTCGTCTACATTTCCTCGCGGATGACCGCCTTGCTCGGCCGCTCGACCAACCAGATGATCGGCCATTCGCTGCCCGCCTCGCTGGGCGGGACCAGCGCGCTCGGCCGCATCCTGCTGTCGCGCCAGCCCTTCGCCAATCTCGAGATGGAGCTGAAGACCCGGCGCGGCGCCCGCTGGATCAGCCTGTCGGGCGATCCGATCATCGACATGACCGGCGCCTTCCAGGGCTTCCGCGGGGTCGGCCAGGACGTCACCGACGTCCGCCGGACGCAGGAGCGGCTCACCAACCTCGCCAATATGGACGTGCTCTCCGGCCTGCCCAATCGCGGCCGGGTGCGACAGCTGCTCGGCGAGGCGCTGTCGGGCTCCGCCGGCGGCGGCGCGCCCTGCGCGATCATGTTCCTCGATCTCGACGGCTTCAAGCCGGTCAACGACACGTTCGGCCACCCCAAAGGCGACGTCGTCCTCAAGAGCGTCGCCCAGCGCCTGCTCAAGGAAGCGGGGCCGTTCGGCCAGGTCGGCCGGATGGGCGGCGACGAATTCGCCATCGTCATCAAGGACGCCAACAGCCGGCGCATGGTCGAGACCCTCGCCGACCGGCTGATCGCGGCGATCGCCGAGCCGTTCCACATCGACAAGGCCGAGGTCCGGATCGGCGTCTCGATCGGCTGCGCGTTCGGGCCCGTCGACGGCCAGAGCGTCGACGACCTCATCCAGAAGGCCGACCTCGCGCTCTACCAGGCCAAGGCGATGGGCCGCGGCACCTGCCGCTTCTTCAACGCCGACATGCAGAACGAGGCCGAGGACCGGCTGCGGCTCGAGCAGGACATGCGCACCGGCATCAAGGCCAACCAGTTCCGGCTGCTCTTCCAGCCGCAGATCGACGCCGCCGACCAGAGCCTGATGGGCTTCGAGGCGCTGATCCGCTGGCACCATCCGACCCGCGGCATCGTCCCGCCCAACCATTTCATCCCGCTCGCCGAGGAATCGGGGCTGATCATGGAATTGGGCGAGTGGGTAATCCAGGAGGCGTGCCGGGCCGCCGCCGCCTGGCCCGAGCATATCGGCGTGGCGATCAACGTCTCCGCCAAGCAGCTCATCTACCCGGCGCTGCCGAACACGATCAACGAGGCGATCCGCAAATATAGGCTGCAGCCCGACCGGCTCGAGCTCGAAGTGACCGAATCGATCTTCCTCGGCGATTCGGCCAATGCGGTCGACGTGCTGAAGCGGCTCAGGGCGCTCGGCGTCGGCATCGCGCTCGACGATTTCGGCACCGGCTATTCCTCGCTCGGCTATCTCAACAAGGCGGTCTTCCACAAATTGAAGATCGACGGCAGCTTCGTCCGCGAATCGGCCGACAACAAGGAGACGGTCGCGATCATCCAGTCGATCGTCCAGCTCGCCAAGAGCTTCCGGATGACGGTGACCGCGGAAGGCGTCGAGACCGCCGACGACTTCACCCGGATGCGCGATCTCGGCTGCCACCAGATCCAGGGCTATCTGTTCGGCCGGCCGATGAACTTCGAGAAAGCCAGCGAGCTGATCCACGGCATCCAGCAGCGCCTCAGCGCCTGAACCCCCTTCCCACCACCGGCGCCATGGCGTTTATGGCGCCATGGAGCTGGAGCTGGTCGCCGAAGGTCTGAAATTTCCGGAAGGGCCGGTGGCGATGGCCGACGGCTCGGTGATCCTGACCGAGATCAGGCGCAACAGCTTGACCCGCGTCCATCCCGACGGGTCGACGGAGATGCTCGCCGAGACCGCGACCGGCCCCAACGGCGCCGCGATCGGCCCCGACGGCGCGGTCTGGATCGCGGTCAATGGCGGCGCCTTCTCCTATCGCGACCAGGACGGCCTCGCCATTCCCGGCCCGACGCCGCGCGGGCACCAAGGCGGGTCGATCCAGCGCTTCGAGCTCGCCAGCGGCCGGCTCGACACGGTCTATGACGGCCTCGTCGCGCCGAACGACCTGGTGTTCGATTCGCACGGCGGCCTCTGGTTCACCGATCACGGCGTCAGCGTCGAGGGCGGCCGCCGCTTCGGCGCGCTCTACCATGCCGGCGTCGACGGCGGCTCGCCGAGCCGCCAGCGCGGCGAGCTGATCAGCCCCAACGGCGTCGGCCTGTCGCCGGACGGGCGCATTGTCTACGTCGCCGATACCTGGCTGCAGCGGCTGTGGGCGTTCGACATCGCCGAACCCGGCAAGCTGGCGCCGGGGCCCGGCTATGCGCCGGGGCGGGTGGTGGCCAACCTCCAGGGCTATCAATTGCTCGACAGCCTCGCCGTCGAGGCCGGCGGCAAGGTCTGCGTGGCGACGATCGTCAATGGCGGGATCACGGTCTTCGATCCGGACGGATCGACCGAGCATCTGCCGGTGCCGGACCCGGTGACCACCAACATCTGCTTCGGCGGCGCCGACATGCGCGACGCCTGGATCACCGCGGGCGCGACCGGCCGGCTCTACAAGACGCGCTGGCCGCGGCCGGGCCTCAGGCTGAACTTCAACGCCTGAGGACGGGGACAGTTACCTTCGGCACGCCGGCGGCCTCCTCGGGCTGCAGCGCCTGAAAGTAACTGTCCCCCTCTCAGCTTACTGGCCCTGGCTGCCGCCGGCGGCGCCGGCGAGGCGGGTCGCGGCGGGGGGGGTGAGCGAGGCGGTCAGCACCTGGCCGTTCGGGCCGGCGCCGCATTCGAACGTGTAGCGGCGGTCGGCGTTGACGTAGATGGTGACCCGGGTGCGGCGCGACGAGCCGGCGATCTCACCGATCCGGAACGAGCGCACCGCGCCGGAATCGAAGCGGCTCAGCATCTCGGCGCGGCAGGCGGCGACGGCGCGGCCGTCGGCGTCGGACAGGGCCGAAGCGGGGCCGGAAGCGAACAGGGCGGCTGCGAGCGGCAGTGCCGTCATCAAGATTTGTCTGGTCATTGCTACCTCCATCTGCTATTTATGTACCTTACCGTATAGTACAGAAATGGCGATGGCAAGGGTTTTTTAACGCATGGTACAAAAAAATTCCGCGACCAGCCCGGCCAGCCCCGTCCGCGGCCGGCCGCGCAGCTTCGACACCGACGAGGTGCTCGGCCAGGTCCGCAACACCTTCTGGCGCTACGGCTATGCCGGCACCTCGATGGACCAGCTGTCGGCGGCGACGGGGCTGCACAAGCCGAGCCTCTACGGCGCGTTCGGCGACAAGAAGCGGCTCTATCTCGCCGCCCTCGACAATTATCTGGCCGAGGTGCGGGCCCAGTTCGCGGACGCCTTCGCGGTCCCCGATCTGTCCGATTCGCTCTACGCCATGTCGGAGTGGTCGATCGACAAGTTCGTCCGCAGCGATGAGGGCAGCGGCTGCTTCATGATGACCACCGCAATGCCCGAAGCGGCCGAGGATCCCGAAATCTCGCGAGTCGTGCGCGAGGCGATGGAGTCGCTCGAGCGGGCGATGGTGAAGCGTTTCGACAAGGCGATCGCCGACGGCCAGATTTCACCGCAAGCCGATTCGCACACGCTGGCGATGATCATGGTCGCCAACCATTACGAGCTCTCCGCCCGCGCCCGCGCCGGCTATTCGCGCGCCGAGCTCAGGGTGCTGGCGGACCGCGCGCTCGACCTGGTCCGCTCGATCGCCGGCCTCACCAGCGATAGGTCAGCTCGGCATTGATCGTCCGCTGCGGGAACGGGTGGAAGAGGAAATAGCGCGCATTGGCGAGGTTCTCGGCGCCGACCGCCGCCTCGAGACGGTCGGTCAGGCGGAACGTCGCGCGCGCGTCGAGCACGAAATAGCTCTCGAACCCCTGATAGGTGTGGGCGACGCTGTCCGAATTGTCGATCGTCCCGAATGAGCGGCTGCTGTAGCGGCCGGCCAGGGTGAAGGCGGCGCCTTCGCCGGCCCGCCAGGTCGCGACCAGGGTCGCCCGGCGGCGCGGGACCTGCGGGATGTCCTTGCCCTCAGCGGCGGGGAAGGCCGGGTCCGAGACGATCTCTGGATCGGCGAGGGTGAGGCTGCCGGCAAGCTCGAGGCCGGGAAGCAAGGCGCGGCGCCAGTCGAAGACCAGCTCGAGGCCGCGGGTGCGCACCCCCGGGATGTTCTGGACATAGCTGAACAGGGCGCTCGAGCCCGGCACCAGCGGCGCCGATTGCGCGATCAGCGCATCGCGGATGCGCTCGTTGAACAGCGACAGGCGGATTCGGCCGTCGGCGAAGCTGCGCTCGATCGCCAGCTCCTCCGAGCGCGCCCGCTCCGGCCGCAGGCTCGGATCGGGGACGGCGATCGCCGGGCCCGTCGTCACCGCCTGGTAGAGCTCGCTGACGGTCGGGAAGCGGTAGGCCTGGCCCGCCGACAGGGTGATCCGCCAGCTTTCGCCCGGCCGCCAGGCGAGCGACGCCTTGGGCGAGAAGGCGCTGCGGGCGCGTTCCGGCTGGGCGACCGACAAAGCGGGCGACAGCGAGAAATTGGACCCGTCATAGGCCCGCCACCATTCGTAGCGGCCGCCGAGAATCAGCTCGAGCGCCGGCGACAGCGCCCAGCGGTCCTGAAACCACAGCGCCAGCGTCCGCGTCCGTCCCCGCGCGGACTGGACGAGCGCGCCCGGCGGCCCGCCCCGCCAGTCCGCCGTCGCGAAGCGGTCGCTGACCAGCCGGAAGCCGTCATAATGGCCGCCGGCGGCGAGATCGTGGGCGGCGAGCCGGCGGCGGCCGCTGAGATCGAAGGTGCGCCAGCCGGTGCCGTCGAGCCGGACGATCGCGCCGGCGCCGCCGGCCGCCGCCGCCGGCAAGGCCGTCGCCGGGATGCGCTGCACGTCCTTCTCGAAATCGTAGAGCGTCGCGATTCCCCGCCATTCAATTCCGGCGGCGGCGCCTTCGAGGCTGAGCGCGTGCATCCAGTGGCGCTCGTCGAGCCGGTAGACATTGTTGGAAAAGGCGCTCGCCGGCACGGTCACCGCGCGGCCCTCGATATTGAGCGTTCCCGCATAGAGCGGCTGGCCGTTCGCCGCTTGAAGGTAGGTCTCGGCGCGGGCGTCGGTGTCGTTGAGGAACAGCCCGCCGCGATAGACGAGCCGCAGCGCGGGGGTGAGGTCGAAGGCGAGCTTGAGCTTGAAATTGTCCTGGCTCTGGTCCTCGAACCCGCCCGCGCCGATCACGAAGATCGGCGCGCCGGTCCGGTTGAAGCCGGGAAAGGCGCCCGCCGCCGGGGTGCCGGCCGGGCTCGTTGCGGCGGGCCGGGCGACGGTGACATAGGCCAGAGGCTGGCTTTCGCCGGCGACATGGTTGGCGCTGGCGAACCAGGCGAAGCGGCCGGCGCGGCCGCCCCAGCTGGCCGCCGCCTGCACCGCGGGAAAGGCGCCCGCGCTGCCATATTGGCGGAAATGCTGGAGGCTCGTGCCGAGGCTCAGCGAGCCCTCCGGACCGTCCGGGAGCCGGGTCGTCAAATTGACCACCGCGCCGATCGAATTGCCGGGATAAGCGGCGGCGAAGGGGCCGTAGAGCACGTCGATCCGGGCGATCTCTTCGGGCGAGACCATCCCCCAGCGCGGCGAGGCGCTGGTGTTGTTGTTGCCGATCAGCGCGGAGAGCAGCACGCCGTCGGCATAAACGAGGCTGCGGGCGCTGGCACCGACGCCCGCGCTGCGGGTGGCGAGCGGCGCCTGGGTGTCGCCGATGTGGCGCTTGCGCACCAGCAGGCTCGGCAGATAGCGCAGAGCGTCCTCGACATTGACCATGTTGACGGTCTCGTCGAGCCGCTCCGCGTCGGCGCCTTCGCTCGTTCCCGGCCCGGGATCGGGCCGCTCGCCGGTGACGACGATCGGCGGCTCGGCTTCGCCGGCGGCGGCGAGCGGCGCCGGCAAAGCGGCCGCCGAAGCCAGCAAGAGCAAGCGCGCGGCGCGGCGCGCTTCCGGGGACGACATAGACTTCTCCTGACGATCGTTGCTGCGCGTCAGGCGAAGGGCGGTCCCGTTGCGGGCGGGCGAAGCGAGGCCGGCAGGCGCGGCGGATCGGCACTGGCCGCCGGCGCGAAAGCGGGCGGGAAGAGCGGCGGCGGCGGCGCGAGCACGGGCGGCGCGCCGGGCAGGCCGGGATGGACGACCATCGCGAACGGGCACGGCGTCCGGTCAGCCTGGCCGCGGCCCTGATGATCGTCGTGGCCGGCCGGCGCCGCGGTGCCGGCGCAGGGCACGATCCGCACCGGCCCGCCGCCCGGCGCGAGCATGTAGCCGGCCGGGATGCCGGCCCTGACCAGCAAGGCGAGCAGCAGGACGATCAGCGCGGAGCGGGAAGCCGTCACCCTCTCGGCATAAGCCCGGCGCGACGGCGCGAAAAGAGGCCGATTGGCCCACTTTGGCGGTTCGGCTATGACCGGATACGATGATCCGGCGCGCGACCCTGCTGTGCGGCCTCGCCTTGCTCTTGCCGGCGGCCGCCCCGGCGCAGCCGGCGCGCAGCGTCTATACCGCGCTGGACCTCGGCCGCTGCCGGACCCTCGAAGCGATCGAGGAAGGCGAAAGCGTGCGCCGGCGCTGCCCGGGGCTCGGCGCCGTGCCGCTGTTCGTCAATGCCGGCGACGGCCGCTTCGACGTCGATGCCGGAATCGATAACGGCATCTGGGAATCGCTCGGCGGCTTCAACGAGATCGGCCCGCGGATCGAATGGCGGCTCGCCGGGCGCCGCCCGTTCGCGATCATCTACCGGCTGCGGCTGACCAGCCCGGAGCAGCCGCCCGGCTCCTCGCTGATCGTCGAGACGGTCGGCCGGGCGGGCGCGCCCGGCTGCCGGGTCGCGACCGTCGACGGGGCGCTGCCCGACGCCAATGCCCGCGCCCGGGCGATTGCCGACCGGCAGGCGCGGACGTTCCGCTGCCCCGCCGGCCGGCGCTAGCGCCGCCGGCCGCACCCTGCACGTGCGGCCGCGCGCCAGAGGCTAGGGCCCTAGCGGTCGTCCGAATCGTCGGCCTGGAGCAGCTGCCACTCGCGCGCCGTGCGGCAGATTCGACGCGGCATGCGCGAGCCGCTGAGCCGCTCGGACACGCAGATCTGCCGGTTCGGGTCGGCGGCCTGGTCGCGGTCGCGCGACGCGGGTTCGGACGGGCGGGCGGCCGGCTGGGCGGCGGGCTCGGCCTGGGCCGGAAGCGCCGGCACGAGCAGCATTGCGGCGACGCTGATCAGGAAAAGCTTGCGCATGGGGACTGTCCTTTCACCGGTTGGATGCGGTGAAGGCCGCCCCCTGCTCGCCTTCACCGGCCTGTATTAGCCGACTAAGACGCAGCAGGGATTGATCGGGCTTGCTAAATTTGTAGCAGCAACGATTCCAGCATGTTAGCGGCTATTCGCCGCTGCCGCTTCGGCGCGCCCGGCGGGCCTCGAACCACTGCCGGATCAGCGCCTGGGTGCAACCGCTCTGGCCGAAGCTGCCGACCACCGAGCAGCTGCCCGGCCGGGCGTCGCGGGAGGCCTCTTCGAGCCCCTCGACCCGGGAGGTCCAGGCCTGCTCGGCGTTGCGCGTGCTGCGCCGCAGCGGCGCCGGGATGCGGTAGCGCTCCTCCTCGGGCCGGCGGTGGCAGACGACGATCTCCTCGTCGGTCGAGCGCGGGCAGGGATCGTCGCCATAGACGGTGAGCTCGGCCTGGCGCGCCGGCGGCTCCTCCTGGGCCGGGGCCGGCGCGGCGGCGAGCAGCGCCGCGAACAGGAGGGGGAGGCGGACCATCTCAGCGCTGTTGACCGGGCTTTCCTGAACGCTGCATTGCGCGCTTGGTCCTCAGCGTCGGGTCGGCGGCGGCGGGATCGTCCGGCCAGGGATGCCTGGGGTAGCGGCCGCGCATCTCCTTCGCCACCGCCGCCCAGCTGCCGCGCCAGAAGCCGGGCAGATCGCGGGTGGTCTGGATCGGCCGCCCGGCCGGCGAGGTCAAGGCGAGGACGAGCGGCGTCGCCCCGGCGCGGGGATGCTCGGTGAGGCCGAACAAGGCCTGGACCCGGACGGTGACGGTCGGCCCGGCCTCGGCCCCGTAATCGATCGGATGGCGGCTGCCGGCCGGCGTTTCGAAGTGGCTCGGCGCCAGCCGGTCGATGCGCCGGCGTTCGTCCCAGCTCAGCGGCAGCGCCGGCTCGACATCGCCGAGCCTTCGCTTGCCGGCGAGCAGCGGCGGCAGCCAATCGTCCAGCGTCGCCAGCAGCGCCTCGTCGGAGAGATCGGGGATCGCCGGATCGCCGGCGCGGGCGAAGGCGGCCCGCCGCCGCAGCGCCCGCTCCGCTTCGCTCCACGGCAGCAGATCGAGGCCATGGCGGCGGACGCCTTCGAGCAACGCCGCCGCGATCGCCGCCGGCTCGGCCCGGCTGTCCTGGCCGCCCGAAAGCAGGACGGCGCCGAGGCGGCGGCCGTGCGAGGCGCGGACGCCGCCGGTCGCGGGATCGAAGGCGACCTCGGTACCGGCCTTTATCCGATCGGCGAACAGCGCCTCGACCGTCGCCGGCGCGATCGCCGCCGCGGCGAGGATGCGCGCGCCCGCGGCGGCGCCGCCGACCTCGGCGACGGCGAGCCAGGCTTCGCGCGCCAGCGGCGAGGCCGGATCGAGCCGGAAGCCGCGGCCGCCGACGCTGATCCAGTCGGCGCCCGAGGCGTCGCGGCGGCGGGCGAGGCGCTCCGGGAAGGCGAGCGCGACGCAGGCGCCGACATCGCCCTCCCCCGCCTTCGCCGGGCCGAGCAGGCGCAGCCAGTTGCGTGCCAGCCCCCGCGCCGCCTCCGCGCGCCTGCCCTTCTCGGCGCGCCAGCGGCGCAGCCGCAGCTCGAGGTCGGCCTCATTGCCGCCGAGGCCGCGCTCGGACAGGAGGACCGCGATCTCGGCCGCCGTCCGGCCCCAGCCGCGCCCGCCCGCTTCGATCAGCATATGGGCGAGGCGCGGCGGCAGCGGCAGCGCCGCGACGGCGCGGCCATGCGGCGTCGGCCGGCCCTGCCCGTCGAGCGCACCGAGCGAAACCAGGCGCCGGCCCGCCTCCTCGACCGCCGCGGCCGGCGGCGGATCGAGCCACTTCAGCGTGCGCGGATCGCCGACCCCCCACAGCGCGCAGTCGAGCAGCAGGCCGGAGAGGTCCGCCTCGAGGATTTCGGGCGGATCGAAGCGCGGCAGGCTCTGGCTCGCCGCCTGCTCCCACAGGCGGTAGACCCGGCCCGGGCCCTGGCGGCCGGCGCGGCCGGCGCGCTGGGCGATGGCGGCCTGGCTGGCGCGCTCGGTGACCAGCCGGGTGAGGCCGGCGGCGCGGTCGTAGCGCGGCCGCCGGGCGAGCCCCGAATCGACGACGATGCGGACGCCGTCCAGGGTCAGGCTGGTTTCGGCGATCGAGGTGGCGAGGACGAGCTTGCGCCGGCCCGGCGGCGGCGGCGCAAGCGCGGCACGCTGGGCGGCGGGATCGAGGCTGCCATGGAGGCGGTGGAGATCGGCGGCCACGCCGTCCAGCCGCTCGGCCGTCCGCTCGATCTCGGCGACTCCGGGAAGGAAGGCGAGCAGGCTGCCCTCGCTCTCGGCCAGCGCCCGGCGGCAGGCCAGGGCCATCTCGTCCTCGATCCGCTTCTCCGGCGCGCGGCCGAGATGAATGAGCTCGATCGGATAAGCGCGGCCTTCGCTCTCGATCAGCGGCGCGCCGCCCATCAGGCCCGAGAAGCGGGCGCCGTCGAGGGTGGCGGACATGGCGAGGAGGCGAAGCTCCGGGCGGAACGCGGCCTGCGCGTCGAGCGCCAGCGCGAGCCCGAAATCGCTGTCGAGGCTGCGTTCGTGGACCTCGTCGAACAGCACCGCCGAAACCCCGGCCAGCTCCGGATCGGCCTGGATCCGCCGCAGGAAGATGCCTTCGGTGAGGACGGTGATTCGGGTGCGGGCCGAGCGCTTCGTATCGAGCCGGGTGGCGTAGCCGATCGTCCCGCCCACTTGCTCGCCGGCCAGCTCGGCCATCCGCTCGGCGGCGGCCCGGGCGGCGAGCCGGCGCGGCGACAGCAGCAGGATCTCATCCGTGCACCAGGGCTCGGCGAGGAGCGCCGGGGCGACGGCCGTGGTCTTGCCCGCGCCCGGCGGAGCGACGAGGACGGCGTTCGTCCCTTCGCGCAACGCGGCGCACAGCTCGGGCAGGACGGGGTGGATCGGGAGGGCTGTCACCAGCGCCGTCTATCCGCCCGGCTTGCAAATGGCCAAGGGCCGATCATAGTCGGCCGCGATCGTCGTCTGGGAGGGGAGCGGATGTCGCAGGAGAACGTGAGCCTGATCCGGGGCATTTACGAGGGGTTCGCAGCCGGCGACGTCGGCGCCGTGCTCGGCGCGATGAGCCCCGGGATCGTCTGGAACGAGGCCGAGAATTTCCCTTATGCCGACGGCAATCCCTATGTCGGGCCGGAGGCCGTGGCGCAGGGAGTGTTCGCCCGCTGCATCGGCGAATGGGACGGTTTCGCCGTCGCCATCGACGAAATCCTCGATGCCGGCGACACGATCGTCGCACTGGGCCATTATTCGGGCAGCTACAAGGCCTCGGGCCGGCCCATCCATGCGCAATTGGCGCACGTCTGGCGGGTGAAGGACGGCAAGGCGGCCGCGTTCCAGCAATATACCGATACCCTGCAGGTGGCTCGGGCGATCGCCTGAGCCGCGGCGGGCGCGGTCAATAGGCGCGGGCGATGGCGAACTCGACCGCTTCGACCAGAGCCGCCTTCGCTCTCCCCGCCGGGAACGGGCCGAGCGCGTCGATCGCGCGCTGGCCGAACAGGCGGGCGCGTTCGATCGTGTCGTCGAGCGCGCCCGAGCCGCGCAGCAGCCGGGTCGCCTCGGCGAGGTCGAAGTCGCTGGCGCGCTCGCCGCCGATCGCATCCTGCCAGAAGCGGCGCTCGGCGGCGCTGCCGCGGGCATAAGCGAGGATGACGGGCAGAGTCACCTTGCCGTCGCGGAAGTCGTCGCCGACGCCCTTGCCCATGACCCGGGCGTCGGAGGCATAGTCGATCGCGTCGTCGACGAGCTGGAAGGCGATGCCGAGGTTACGGCCGTAGGCGTCGAGCGCGCGCTCGCCGGCCTCCTCGCGCTCGGCGACGACCGCGGCGATCCGGCAGGCGGCGGCGAACAGGGCGGCGGTCTTGGCGGCGATGATCTCGAGATAGCGGTCCTCGCTGGTGTCGATCCGGCGCTGGGCGGTCAGCTGGTTGACCTCGCCCTCGGCGATCACGCTCGACGCGCGCGAGAGGATGCGCAGCACCTTGAGGCTGCCGTCCTCGACCATCAATTCGAACGCGCGCGAGAACAGGAAGTCGCCGACCAGCACCGAGGCCGGGTTGCCCCAGATGATGTTGGCGGTGCGCCGGCCCCGGCGGAGGCCGGAGCCGTCGACGACGTCGTCGTGCAGGAGGGTCGCGGTGTGGATGAACTCGACCGCGGCGGCGAGCTTGTGGTGGCGCCCGCCCGGATAGTCGAGCAGCCGGGCGCAGGCCAAAGTCAGCATCGGCCGCATGCGCTTGCCGCCGCCGGCGATGAGGTGGCCGGCAAGCTCGGGGATCAGGGCGACGTCGCTCTGCATCCGCTCGAGGATCACCGCGTTGACGTGATTGAGATCGGCCGCAACCAGCTGGATCATCGGTTCGAGCGAAGGCGCGCGGGCGGCGCCGATCGGATGGATGGTGGCGGTCATTTCAAGACCTCGACGGGAACCGGTGGCGCGCTTCCGACCCGTTTCGGCAGTCTCCTGTCGAAGGACACAAAGGCATCGTGACCACGCGCCGCGATCAGATGAAGCATGTCGGCCCAATCGGCGCCATCTCTATGTCGGTCAAGCGCCCAAGCCAGAGCGGCGGGCCGGGCGATGGCGACAGATTCTACCGCGAGGAAAATGGAAAGAGCGTCGTTGACCCTCTTCCTGTCCCATCGGGCTACGCTTCGCAGCACCCATTCCGTTTCCATCAGCACGCTTTCAGAGACAAATACGCCCTGAGCCACGCACTGGGCCGCCTGCTGACTTTGGCCCGGGTCGTCCTGCGTGATGAAGCGGACGACGACATTGGTGTCGACCGCCTTCACCTGTCACGCGAGACTTTTGCGCGATAGCGGCGCGCAGCCTCCGCAAGAATGGCCTTATCCATATCCTCTAGAGAAATCGGCGGCCCCTCGTACGGCGGAACCCGTCTCCTGAATTCCTCGATGCTGATCCGCTCCCGCGCAGGACCCGCTGCGCGGAGCAACACGCCGTCCGCGCGCTCGACGACTTCCAGCGCGGCGCCTTCCTCCCAGCAAAGGCGATCCCGGACCGCCTTGGGAATAACGACTTGGCCCTTGGCCGAAAGCTTCGTCTGCGCATTCATGTCGGGTAAGATACGTCTTACCGTGCCGTTCCGCAAGCCTCACTCCGCCAGCGGCAGCCTGAGCCGGGCGAGGAGGCCGCCGAGGTCCTCGCTCTCCTCGAGGTGGATCGAGCCGCCGTAGATCTGGGCGACGTCGCGGACGATGGCGAGGCCGAGGCCGGTGCCGGGCTTGCCGGTGTCGAGCCGGGCGCCGCGGTCGAAGATCGTGCCGCGCTCGCCCGGGGGGATGCCCTTGCCGTCGTCCTCGACCTCGATCTCGGCGCAGTCGGGCGTCACCTTGACCGTGACGAACACCCGGCCGCCGCCATATTTGGCCGCGTTCTCGATCAGATTGCCGAGCATCTCGTCGAGATCCTGGCGCTCGACCCGGACCATTGCCTGCCTGTCGCCGGCAAGATCGACGGTGACCTTGGCGTAGAGCCGCGAAACCGCCCGCTCGACCGCCTCGAGCGACGGCCAGACCGGGGCGCGGGCATGGGCCGAGGCGCGGCGGCCGATCGCCCGGGCGCGGGCGAGATGGTGATCGACCTGGCGGCGCATCGTCGTCGCCTCGCGGCAGACGGTGTCGGCAAGATCGGGCGCTCGGGCGGTGGCGGCGTTGGTGATCACGGTCAGCGGCGTCTTCAGGGCGTGGGCGAGGTTGCCGGCATGGCGGCGCGCTTCCTCGGCCTGGATCTCGTTATGGGCGAGCAGCGCGTTCAACTCCTCGGTCAGCGGCTCGATCTCGCGCGGCAGCCGTTCCTCGATCCGCGACTTGCGCCCCGAGCGGATCGCGGCGATCGCCCGGCGGACGCGCCTGAGCGGCCACAGCCCGTAAACGGCCTGGATCGCGGCGAGCAGGATCAGGCCGAGCCCGAGCGCCGCGAACGAGCGCACCATCGTCCGCCGGATCACCCCGATCTGCTCGTCGATCACGTCGCGGCTCTGCGCCACCTGGAAGCGCCAGCGCACCGGCGAGCCCGGCAGGCGAACGTCGCGCTCGGCGATCCGCAGCTTCTCGCTCGGGAACTCGTCGCTGTCGTAAAAATGGACGTTGTCGTCGCGGTGCTGCGAGACGCGCAGCCGGCGGTCCCAGAGCGACCGCGAGAGATAGGGCTCGAAGCCCTGGCCGGTGATCTGGAAATAGAGGCCCGAATAGGGCTCGATGAAGCGCTGATCGCCGAGCGCGCGGTTGAACAGCACCTCGCCTTCGGGTCCGATCTCCGAGGAAGCGATCATCGCGTTGGTCAGCACATAATCGAGCTGGGCGTCGAAATTGCTGGTGATCGCCGAGGTCAGCACCCGGTCCAGCGCGAAGCCGCCGAGGCCGAGCAGCAGCACGATCCACACCGAGGAGATGACGATCATCCGCCCGGTCAGCGAGCCCGAGCGGCGCTTGCCGGCGCGGCGCACCCAGAACCGGCGCACGGGAAGGCGGGGCAGCTTCATCGGCTCATCGTCACGCCCGCGAAATGACGGGAAAGAGATGAACCGCGGCTTATGCCCGCGGATCCTCGAGGCTGTAGCCGAGGCCGCGGATGGTGGTGATGACATCGGCGCCGAGCTTCTTGCGGATGCGCGTCACGAACACCTCGATGGTGTTCGAATCGCGGTCGAAATCCTGGTCGTAAATATGCTCGATCAGCTCGGTGCGGCTGACCACCTTGCCCTTGTGGTGCATCAGATAGGAGAGCAATTTATATTCCTGGGCGGTCAGCTTGACCGGCTCGCCGTCGAGCGTGACCTTGCCCGAGCGGGTGTCGAGGCGGACGTCGCCGGCGGTCAGCTCGGAGCTGGCATTGCCCGAGGCGCGGCGGATCAGCGCCCTCAAGCGGGCGATCAGCTCCTCGGTCTGGAACGGCTTGGCGAGATAATCGTCGGCGCCGGCGTCGAGGCCGGCGACCTTGTCCGACCAGCTGTCGCGCGCGGTGAGGACGAGGACCGGGACCTTGATCCCCTCCTTGCGCCAGCGGTCGAGCACGGTGAGGCCGTCGATCTCGGGCAGGCCGAGATCGAGGATGATCGCGTCATAGGTTTCGGTCGAGCCGAGATAATGGCCGTCCTCGCCGTCGGTGGCGAGATCGATCGCATAGCCGGCGCCTTCGAGCGTGGCGCGCAACTGCCGCCCGAGATTGGGTTCGTCCTCGACGATCAGCACCCGCATGAGCTTCCCCTTTTCTGGCGTTGATATGGGAATAGCAGGGGCGCGGGTCCAGCGCCAACCGGCTATTGGCGCTGGACGATCCGGCCGGTGGCGGCATCGACGTCGATCCAGATCACCTCGGCGCCGCGCATATATTTGAGCCGGTAGATGCGGCCGTCGAACTCGACGCCGATGAAAGTGGCGCCGGGAACGCGGATCCGGGCGCGGATCTCGACGAACGGGATCGCCCGGCCCTGCTGGGTGGCGCGATAGGCATTGTCCTGCTCGCGCACGCGCTGCAGCCCGCCCGCATCCGCGGCGAGAGCGGGCATGGCGAGGCCGATGGCAAACAGGATCAGAACACGCATCACTTCAAAAACTCGGCTTTTCCGGAATGGTTGGCAAGGGGGGATAGGGGGAAGCCATTGAATAGGCCATGAATGCGGGCTTAGGCTGAGCTTCACCTGCGGGGGCGCGAACCGGAAGCTTGCCGCGGAAGCGATGAAGCTGGGCTGTCGCTCGGACGGGGCAAGGCTGGATTGCTTCGCTCCGCTGGCAATGACGGTGTGCGCTGCCCCGCCGCCGCGCCTCGCAGACAGCCGCCGATCGGCTCCCTAGGCCCGCCGCGCCGCCTCGACCAGCGCCCGGATCATCCAGCGGCGGACCGCGTCGGCTTCGTCGTCGGGGAGGGCGAGGACGTCCTTGAAGGCGAGCATCGATTCGGTGCCGATGACGAGGGCGAGCGCCTTGGCGAGACGGTCGCGGACCCAGGGGGCGAGCGCGCCCGGCGCGAGCGCGGCCTCGATCAAGGGGGTGCGGCGATTCTGGCGGACCGGGACGCCGCCGCCGGCGAGGCCCTGCTGGAGGCTGTGGATCAGCATCGCCCGCAGCGCCGGCTCGTTGGCGCGGATCATCCCGGCGACGGCGGCGTCGGCGCGGAGCAGGCGCTCGAGCGGCTCGGCCGACGGGTCGTCGGCGAAGAAGCTGTCGGCCTCGGGCATGGCGACGTCGAGCGCCGCTTCGGTCATCAGCGCCTCGACCCCCGGGAAGTAGCGATAGGCGGTGGCGCGAGAGACCATCGCTTCCTCGGCGACCTCCTCAAGCGTCGGGCTTTGCCCCGCCTGCATCAGCCGCGCGGCGGCGCGCAGCAGATCCTTGCGGGTGCGGCTCTTCTGGTTGGGCCGGCCCGGCGCGCCCGCATCGGCCATCAGCCGAGCTGCCGCTGGATCGCGGCGAGATCGACCCAGACGTTCTCGCGCCTGATCGCGCCGGCCGAGTCGAACTCGAGCAGGTGGAGCAGGCGGAATTCGAGCGGGCGGCCTTTGCCCTCGATGCCGAACGGGCGGCCCGGCGCGGTGCCGCGCCAGACGCTGTCGTCGACCATGAAATCCTCGCCGTAGAGCCGGCGGGTCGAGGTCACCTGGCCGTCGGCGAGATCGGCGAACAGGGCCTCGTAGAAGGCGCGCACGTCGGCATGGCTGCGGGCCGGGCCGGCGGGCCAGCCGACGATGTCGTGCTCGACCTCGTCGGCGAGCGTCGCCAGCACGCCCGCAACGTCGTCGGCCGCCTCGAAGCCGAAATGCTCATCCAGCTTCGCATCCATCTGCGCACGAGTCAGCGCCATCCCTGCCTCCCTTTGCGAGTCGCAGGACGGTCTAGTGAGACTCTAGTCTCATGTCAAGACTAGAGTCGCTCAGCCGGCCGCGGGCATGAACCGGGGGTTGCGCAGCAGCGCCGCCGAAACGAGAGCGACGACGAGCCCGACCGGGAAGATTTCGAGGAAGATCATCGGCAGGCGGAACAAGGGATTGGCGAACCGGACGCGCATCGCTTCGAGCTCGGCCATCTCGCGGGCGAGCGCCGGGCCGCTGATTCCGGCCGATTCGCGGGCGTGGCGGATGCTGGCGATATAATCGCCCATGAAGTCGTAATGGGTCACCGCGACGAAGGTCTCCCAGACGGCGACGTAGGCGATGCCGGCGACGACCGCCATGCCGAGCCCGAGGCCGAAGGCGGGCAGGAACCGGATCACCCCGCCTTTCTCGACGTCGCGGTAGCGCTTCGTGCCGACGAAGATGAGCGTGAGCCCGACCAGCATGGTGAGATAGCCGACCCAGAGCGAGTGGCCGAGGCCCGCGGCGAGCACGGCGCTGATGGTCGCGGCGATGATGACGCCGGCAAGCAGGCCGTAGGTGAGTGCGTAGCGCATGATTTCCCCCTTCAGCCCTGCCGGGCCGGCTCCCACAATTCGATCGGATTGCCCTCGGGATCGTGGATCCGGGCGAAGCGGCCGATCCCCATGGCGTCCCACTCCTCCTTGGTGATGATCTCGATGCCGGCGGCGCGGAGCGCCGCGAGCAGGCCGTCGAGATCGCTGACCCGCAGGTTCACCATCGCCGTCCTGTCGGCCGGGAAATAGTCGCTGTCCTCTTTGAACGGCTCGAACACCATCGGCCCGCCGGTCGTGAACCAGACCCATTCGTTGGATTGGCCGTTCTCGTCCGTGCCGCAGCCGCCGCCGACGCCGAGATGCTCGCGATACCAGGCCTTCAATCCGGCCGGGTCCTTCGCCCGGAAGAAATAGCCGCCCATTCCGTTCACCGGCATGTCCGTTCCCCTTGAATTGACGGGCGGACGCTAACCTTATTCTGCGGAGCTGCCTATCGCCCAGACGGGTGATTCGGCGGAAATCACCTCAGGGGATGAGCGCCAGCAGCCGCGCCTTCTCGATCGCCTGCACGCGATTGGCGACGTCGAGCTTCTCGTAGACGCGCGCGACATGGGTCTTGATCGTGTTCGGCGAGACGCCGAGGCCGCGCGCCAGCCCCTTGTTCGACTGGCCCGAGGCGAGCAGCGCCAGGATCTCGCATTCGCGCGGGGAAAGGCCGAGCGCGCGGATCGCGGCGTCGTTGCGGACGAACGCCGCCGGCGGCGGCGCCGGAGTCAACCTGCGCCCCGCCCAGATGCCGAGCGCGACGAAGCCCAGAGCGACGATCGCGATATAGATCTCGGTCGAGAAGGCATGAACCAGATAGCGCCAGCGCAGCCATTCGAGCGCGGCCGCGGCAAGCGCCAGCGCCAGAGCGTAGAGGAGGATCGTCCGCCACATGGCGGAAGGATGCCGCAAATGCGCAGGCGGAGCCAGCGGGGTGACGAAACGCCGATCCGCCCTTATGTCGCGCCGATGCCCGCGCCCGTCCTTGCCTATGAGAATCTCGGCCTGATCCAGGGATCGGGCTGGCTGTTTCGCGGGCTCCACCTGTTCATCGGCGGGCGCGACCGGCTGGCGCTGATCGGGCGCAACGGGGTCGGCAAGACGACCTTGCTTAAATGCCTCGCCGACCTGATCGAGACCGACGAGGGGCGAAGGACGATCCAGCCCGGCACCAAGGTGGTGCTGCTCGAGCAGGACCCCGACCTGGCTGATTTCGCCACGTTGCGCGATTTCGCCTTGGCCGGCGGCGGCGCGGCGCACGCGGTGGCGGCGGTGGCGGAGCGGATCGGAGTCGATCTCGACCGGCCGGCGGCGACCGCCTCGGGCGGCGAGCGGCGGCGGGCGGCGATCGCCCGGGCGCTCGGCCAGCAGCCCGACGTGTTGCTGCTCGACGAGCCGACCAACCATCTCGACCTCGCCGGCATCGAATGGCTCGAGGACTGGCTCGGCCGCTTCACCGGCGCGTTCATCGCGATCAGCCACGACCGCACCTTTTTGAGGCGGCTGACCCGCTCCTCGCTGTGGCTCGACCGCGGCACGTTGCGCCGCGCCGAAATCGGCTATGGCGGCTTCGAGGCGTGGACCGACCAGGTCTATGCCGAGGAAGCGCGGGCGGCGGAGAAGCTCGACGCCAAGCTGAAGCTCGAGCTGCACTGGCTGCAGCGCGGAGTCACCGCCCGGCGGCGGCGCAACCAGGGCCGGCTCGCCAAGCTGCACGCGATGCGCGCGGCCCGCGCCGCGATGCTCGGGCCGGCGGGGACGGCGAAGCTCGGCCTCGCCACCGACGAGGTCCGCACCCGGATGGTGATCGAGGCCGACAAGGTTTCCAAGAGCTATGACGGGCGGGCGATCGTCCGCGATTTCTCGCTGCGCATCCAGCGCGGCGACCGGATCGGCGTGGTCGGCGCCAACGGCACCGGCAAGACCACCCTGTTGAAGCTGCTCACCGGCGAGATCGCGCCCGATTCGGGCCAGGTGACCCGGGCGAAGACGCTCAAGGGGGTGATGATCGACCAGCAGCGGGCGCTGCTCGACCCCGCCAAGAGGGTCCGCGACGTGCTCGCCGACGGCGGCGACTGGATCGAGGTCCGCGGCCACAAGAAGCACGTCCAGGGCTATTTGAAGGAGTTCCTGTTCGAGCCCGGCCTGATCGACGCGCCGATTGGCAGCCTTTCGGGCGGCGAGCGCTCGCGGCTGCTCCTGGCGCGCGAGTTCGCGCGGGCCTCGAACCTGCTCGTCCTCGACGAGCCGACCAACGATCTCGACATGGAGACGCTCGATCTGCTCCAGGAGGTGATCGCCGATTACGAAGGCACGGTGCTGATCGTCAGCCACGACCGCGACTTCCTCGACCGGACGGTGACGATCACTTTGGGCCTCGACGGCTCGGGCAAGGTCGACATCGTCGCCGGCGGCTATGAGGATTGGGAGCGTAAGCGCGCGCGTCCGCTCCAGCGTGCTCCTGCGAAAGCAGGAGTCCAGTCGGCGCCCGAAACCGGGCTCCGGCCTTCGCGGGAGCGCAAGGAAGAGGGGCGCCGCAAGCTCACCTACAAGGACCAGCGCGACTATGAGCTGCTGCCGGCGCGGATCGAGGCGCTGGACGCCGATATCGCGCGCGACGAGGCGATGCTGTCGGACCACGATCTCTACCTGCGCGACCCCCGTCTGTTCGAGGCGCTGACCGGCGCCGTCGCCGCGGCCAAGGCGGAGCGCGACGCCGCCGAGCATCGCTGGCTCGAGCTTGCGGAAGCCGCCGAGGCGCTGCGCGCTTGACGGCGCCGGTGCGCGGGGGCAGCAGGAATCCGGGCTCGGGGAGACGACGATCATGAAGCTGCTGTTCCGCGCGGCGCTGGCCGCGCTGCTCGCTTTGGCCGCGCCCGCTTTCGCGCAGACGCAGGCGCCGGTGCCGCCGCTCGCCTATACCAGCCGCACCCTCGCCAACGGCCTGCGCGTCTATGCGGTGCGCGATCCCGCCAGCGCCAACGTCTCGGTCCAGGTCTGGTACGACGTCGGCTCGCGCGACGATCCGCGCGGGCGCTCGGGCTTCGCCCATCTGTTCGAGCATATGATGTTCAAGGCGAGCCGCAACCTCGTCCCCGAGCAGTTCGACCGGCTGACCGAGGATGTCGGCGGCTTCAACAACGCCTCGACCAACGACGATTACACCAATTATTACGAGGTCGTCCCGGCCAACCATCTCCAGCGCCTGCTCTGGGCCGAGGCCGAGCGGATGGGCTCGCTGGTCGTCGAGCAGGCCTTCTTCGCCTCCGAGCGCGACGTCGTGAAGGAGGAATATCGCAGCCGGGTCCTCGCCGCCCCCTACGGGCGGATGTTCTACCTCTATTTCCCGCAGATCAGCTACGACGTGCTGCCCTACGGCCGCCCCGGCATCGGCAGCATCGAGGATCTCGACGCGGCGACGATCGCGGACGTGCGCGCCTTCCACGCCACCTATTACCGGCCCGACAATGCGGTGCTGGTCGTCGCCGGCAATTTCGATCCGGCCCAGCTCGACGGGTGGGTCGACCAATATTTCGGCCCGATCGCGCGCCCGGCCGGGCCGATCCCGCGGATCGCCGCCACCGAGCCGGCGCGGACGGAGGCGCGGCACTACACCGTCTACGAGGCGAACACGCCGCTGCCGGCGGTGCTGATCTCCTATCCGGTGCCGCCCGCCGCCCATCCCGATTCGGCGGCGATGGAGGTGCTCGACGGAATCCTTTCGACCGGCGAGAGCTCGCGGCTCCACCAGGCGCTCGTCTATCGCGACCAGATCGCCGCCCAGGCGAGCTCCTATGTCGATGCCAAGCAGGGCCGCGGCAATCTCGCCGTGTTCGCGATCCTGGCGAGCGGCCAGACCGCCGAGGCCGGCGAGGCCGCGCTGAGGCGCGAGATCGCCCGCTTCCGCGACGAACCGGTCAGCGCGGCCGAGCTCCAGGAGGCCAAGAACGAGCTGCTGACCAGCGCCCTGCGCGCGCGCGAGACCGCCGACGGCCAGGCCTCGGCGATCGCCGAGGCGGTGGTGGTCGAGGGCGACGCCGCCGCCGCCGACCGCCGGCTCGCCGAGATCGCGGCGGTGACCCCGGCCGACATCCAGCGCGTCGCCCGCGCCTGGCTGCGCGACGAGGCCAGCGCCGCTTTGCGCTATCTGCCCGAGGAGATGCGCGGCTCAGCCCATGGCGACACCATCGCCACCGCCACGAGCGTCCAGGCGGCGGCGCTGGCCGCGCCCGCAACCGTGCCGGTGATCGAGCCGGCGCCGGCGAACCTTCGGGTCGCGCCGCCGCCGCCGGGGCCGGAAATCGTCCCGGCGGTGCCGACGCCGGTCAGCGAGCGCCTCGCCAACGGCCTCACCATCGTCACTGCGACCAGCCGCTCGGTGCCGCTGGTGACCGTCTCGCTGGTCGCCCGCGGCGGCGCCTCGGCGGATCGCGAAGGCCGCGCCGGCACCGCCGCGCTCGCCGCCGCGGTGATGACCGAGGGCACCGCGACCCGTTCGGCGGCCGAGATCGACGCCGCGGTCGAGGCGCTCGGCGCCTCGCTCGCCAGCGGCGCCGGCTGGGACGGCTCCCAGCTCGGCCTCACCGTCCGCACCGCCGATGCCGGCACCGCCACCGGCCTGATCGCCGACATCGCCCGCAACGCCGCTCTGTCCGGGGAGGAGCTCGAACGGCAGCGCGCGATCGCCGCCGATGCGGTGCGGGTGGCGATGCGCGATCCCGGCGATGTCGCCGGCATGGCGGCGGCGCGCGCGCTCTACGGCGCGTCCGCTTACGGCCATCCTTCTGCGGGCACCGCCGCCTCGCTCGCGGCGATCACCCGCGCCGACCTCCAGGCCGCCTATCGCGCCGCCTGGCGGCCGGCGGGCGTCACCCTGGTCTTCGCCGGCGACATCGATCCGGCTCAGGCGCGCGCTCTGGCCGAGCGGCATTTCGGCAGCTGGCGCGCCGCCGCCGCGCCGCCGACCGCTGCCGCCGCGCCGCGTCCGGCGCCGCGCACCGACGTCATCGTCATCGACATGCCGGGCGCCGGCCAGGCGGCGGTGGCGGTCACGCGCAGCGGCCTTTCCCGCCGCGACCCGCGTTTCTACCGGGCGATCGTCGCCAATGCGGTGCTCGGCGGCGGCTACAGCGCCCGGCTCAACCAGGAGATCCGGATCCGCCGCGGCCTTTCCTACGGCTCGGGCAGCAGCCTCGATGCGCGCCGCGAGCCGGGCCCGTTCCTCGCCGCGACCCAGACCCGCAACGATGCCGCCGCCGAGGTGCTCGGCCTGATCCTCGGCGAGCTGCGCCGGCTCGGTGCGGAGCCGATCCCGGCCGCCGAGCTCGACGCCCGGCGCGCCTCGCTGACCGGCGATTTCGGCCGCGACGCGGAGACCACCGCGGGGCTCGCCCAGCTCGTCTCCTCCTATGTCGTGCGCGGCATCGATCCGGTCGAGCTGGTCCGCTACCAGCGGGCGGTGCTGGCGGTGACCCCGGCCGAGGCCCAGGCCGCGGCGGCCGAGCTGCTCAGGCCCGAGGGCGCGACCATCGTCATCGTCGGCGAGGCCTCGCAATTCCTCGAGCGGCTGCGCCGCGAGCAGGCCAACGTCACGGTGATCCCGATCGCCGAGCTGAACCTCGACCGTCCGGCTTTGCGCTAACGCTCCCTCGTCATTGCGAGGAGCGAAGCGACGAAGCAATCCAGCGGGCGGCGGCACCGCTCTGGATTGCTTCGCTACGCTCGCAATGACGGGTTGGGGAATCAGCCGCCGCGGGCGACGGCGAGGCGGCGGCGGATGTCGGAGCCCGAGGGGGCGCCGCGGGCGGCCTGCTGGAGCAGGAGCAGGCCCTCGGCGCGGCGGCCGCTCTTGAACAGCAGCCAGCCCAATGTGTCGGCGGTGGCCGGGTTGTTGGGATCGAGCGCCCAGGCGCGCCGTGCCAGCGGCAGCGCGCGCGCCGTATCGCCGCTCTCCGAATAGGCCCAGGCGAGGTTGTTGAGGATGGTCGCGTCGTTGTTGCCGATGCGCGCGCGCAGGCCCTCGTAGAGCGCGATCGCGAACAGCCAGTTCCGCTGCTGCATCGCCCGCCCGCCCATCAGGATCAGGCCGGGGACGCTGCGCGGATTTTGCTGGACGAACAGGTTGAGGACAGTGTCGGCGGCGGCGGCCTGGCCGGAGCGCTGCAGCGAATCGATCAGCCGCATCGCCACGCTTTCGGTGAAAGCGAGGTTGGCGGCGCGGCGATATTGCTCGGCCGCGGCGGCATAGTCGCCGCGCACGCCGAGCGCGTCACCGACCAGGATATGGACCTCGGGGACGCCCGGATTGGCGGCCTGGAGCCGGCGGGCGCGGGTCAACGCCTCGTCTTGCTGGCCGCGGGCGAGCAGCGCGGAAATCAGCCGGACCTGCGCCGGCCCGTCGCCCGGCGCCGCTTCGGCCGCGCGGCGGACGTCGGCGAAATCGCCCTCGCTCAGCGGATCGAGCGCGGCGAGGGCGCCGGGCTGCGGCCGGGCGGCGCGGGCGAGGTACATCGAGGCGGCGGGCGAATCGCCGAGCCGGACCAAGGCCCGGCCGATCAGCGCCAGGCTGTAGCTGTCGGCGTCGGGCATGTCGGCGATCGGGCGCAGGGTCGCCGCGGTCGCGGCGGCGTCGCCCATCCGCCACTGGGCGGCGGCGAGCAGGCGGCGGGCGCGGCGGTTGCCCGGCTGGTCGGCGACGAGCCCGGCGAGGCGGCGCGCGGCCTGCTCCTCGTTGCCGGTCTCGAAGTCGATCGCGGAAAGGAGCAGGCGCCCGGCCGGCGTATCGTCGAAGGCACCGCGGGTGCGCTCCCAAAGGCTTCGCGCCAGCGCGAAATTGCGCGCCCGGGCGGCGAGCACGGCTTCGAGATAATAAGCGGTCGGATGGCCGCCGGTCAGGCGATGGGCCTCGCGCGCGTCGGCGAGCATGTCGGCCGCCCGGCCGACCTCGCCATAGGTCACCGCGCGCTCGATCAGCGCCTCGACATTGCCGCCGTCGATGGCGAGCGCGCGATCGAACCAGGGCAGAGCGGCGGCGAGGCCGTATTGGCCGCGGGTGAGCACGCCGCGCAGCACCAGCGCCTCGGCGTTGCGCGGCCGCGCGGCGACGGCGCGGTCGGCGGCCTCGATCGCGCCGGCGACGTCGCCGTTCGAGCGGCGGAAGCGGGCGATGTCGGTCCAGACGCCGCTGTCCTCGGGGGCGAGGACGAGCGCCCGGTCGAACGCGGCGAGCGCATTGCCGCCGTCGCCGATCGCCATATAGGCGCGGCCGCTGATGCGGGCGGCATAGGCTTCGTGCTCGGGGGCGGCGGCGGCCGCCTCGGCGAGCGCGGCACGGGCATCGCCCTGGAGCAACTTGGCGTGGGCGAGGAGATGCGCGGTCTCGCCCGCCGGCACGCCCGACTGGCGGGCGCGCTGGATCTCGGATTCGGCGGCGACGCCGTCGCCGAGCGCGAGATCGATCCGCGCCTGCATCACCCGCGCCGCCTTGTCCCGCGGGTCGGCCTGAAGCGCGTTCAGCAATTCGACCCGGGCGGTACGCACGTCGCCCGCATTGAACGCGGCGACGCCGCGCTCATAAGCGGTGCCGCCGCGGCCCGAGCAGGCCGCGAGCAGCGCCAGAGCCACCAACAGACCGTTCGGCCCCGGACTGGATCCGGGGTTGTCGAAGCCCTTCCCTTTCCTCCTCCCCAAAAGAGAGAAGGAAGGCCCTTCGACAGGCTCAGGGCGAACGGAGAGTGTAACCGGGCGCTGCGTCATGTTGTCACGCCTGCAGCCCGTATTGCTTAAGCAGGTCGTAGAGCGTCGGCCGGCTGATGCCGAGCAGCTTGGCGGCGCCGGAAATGTTGCCGTCGGTCTGGGCGAGCGCCTTGCGGATCACCTGGCGGTCGGCGCTCTCGCGGGCGGCCTTCAAATTGACCGGAAGGCTCTCGCCCGCCGGCGCGGCGAGATCGAGATCCCCGGCGGTGACGAGCTTGCCGTCGGCCATGATCACCGCCCGCTTCAGCCGGTTCTCGAGCTCGCGGACGTTGCCCGGCCAGGACCAGCTCTCGATCGCGGCGAGCGCGCCCGGCGCGAAGCCGCGGACCTGCGGGTTCATCTCGCGGGAGAAGCGGGCGAGGAAATGCTTGGCGAGCAAGGCGGCGTCGCCATGGCGCTCGGCGAGGCTGGGGATCCGGACGACGATTTCCGCCAGCCGGTAGTAGAGATCCTCGCGGAACGTGCCGGCGGCGATCATCTCCTCGAGATTCTGGTGGGTGGCGCAGACGATCCGCGTGTCGACGGCGATCGGGCGGCGGCCGCCGATCCGCTCGATCACCCGCTCCTGGAGGAAGCGGAGCAGCTTGACCTGCAGGGAGAGCGGGATGTCGCCGACCTCGTCGAGGAACAGGGTGCCGCCATGGGCGAGCTCGATCTTGCCTTCGGTGGTGCGGATCGCGCCGGTGAAGGCGCCCTTCTCGTAGCCGAACAATTCGGCCTCGAGCAGATTCTCGGGGATCGCCGCGCAATTGATCGCGACGAAGCCGCCGCCGCGGCGCCGGCTGGAGCGGTGGACGCCGCGGGCGAGCAATTCCTTGCCGGTGCCCGAGGCGCCGAGCAGCATCACCGAGACGTCGGTGTTGGCGACCCGCTCGATGGTGCGGGCGACCTTGGTCATCTCCGGCGCGGCGGTGACCATCGAGCCCAAGACGGTGCGGTCGTCGCCGACCTGGCTTTCGAGGCGCCGGTTCTCGTCTTCGAGCCCGTGGAGCTGGAAGGCGCGGCGGACGATCAGGCCGAGCTGATCGATGTCGACCGGCTTCTGGTAGAAATCATAGGCGCCGGACGCGATCGCCCGAAGCGCGCTTTCGCGGGCGCCGTGGCCCGAGGCGACGATCACCTTGGTCTCGGGCTTGAGGGTCAGGATCGTCTCCAGCGCGGCAAAGCCTTCGCTGGTGCCGTCGGGATCGGGCGGCAGGCCGAGATCGAGGGTCACCACCGCCGGCTCGGCCGAGCGGAGGAGATCGACCGCGGCGTTGCGGTCCGAGGCGACCAGCACCTCATAATCGTCATAGGCCCAGCGCAGCTGGCGCTGGAGCCCCTCGTCGTCCTCGACGATCAGCAGCCTCGGCTTGAATTGGGCATTCATGCGCGCATCCGTTCGTAATGATGGCCGGCGCGGTCTTCCGCGGCCGGCAGGTAAAGGGTGAACCTGGTGCCTTCGCCGGCCCCGCTCTCGACGTCGAGGCGGCCGCCCATGGCGAGGATCAGCTGGCGCGCTTCATAGGCGCCGATGCCGAAGCCCTGCTCCTTGGTCGAGACGAAGGCCTGGAACAGGCGGTCGCGAAGGAAGGCCGGCGACATGCCGGCGCCGCGGTCGATCACCTCGATGGCGACGTCGCCGCCGCTTTCGAAGACGCGAAGCTCGACCGGCTCGTCCTTGTCGCTCGCCTCGATCGCGTTCTGGACGAGGTGGCCGAGCGCCTGTTCGAGGCCCGCCGGGTCCGCCTTCGCGACGAGGCCGGAATCGCCCTCGACGCGCACCGGATGGACCCGGCGGCGGGCCGCGGCGACGGCGTCGAGCAGGGCGCGGACCTCGACCGGCCGCGCCGGCTCGGGCTCGCGCGCCGCGCCGGGCGAGAGCCGGGCGAGCAGCTCGTTCATCTTCCGGACCGAGCTTTGCAGGGTGGCGATCATGTCGGCGCGGAATTCGGGATTGTCGGCGTGGCGCTCGGCGTTGCGGGCGACGAGGCTCAATTGGCTCACCAGATTCTTGATGTCGTGCATGATGAAGGCGAAGCGGCGGTTGAACTCGTCGAAGCGCTGGGCGTCGGCGAGCGCCTGCTGGCTGCGCGCCTCGGCGATGTAGGAGGCGGCCTGAATTCCCGCCGTCCGGAACAGGTCGAAATCCTCCCAGTCGAGCGGCCGGCGGAAGCCGGGATGTTCGAGGATGACGAGGCCGGCCAGCCGGCCGCCGTGGATCAGCGGAATGCCGGCCCAGGCAGGTTCGAGCGCGGCGAGCCAGACCGGCACCGGCAGGCGGGTCTCGCCCCTGACCAGCCAGCCCTGCCGGATCGCCTCGAAATCGATGACGAAGCCGCCGCTCTCGACATAGCGCAGGAGCGCCTCGGCGCCGGCGCCGGCGGGGGCCGCCCCGGTCCAGTTCCAGCGCCCCGCCGGCGCCAGCCGATAGGCTTCGTCGCAGAGCAGCAGCAGCCCGGCGGGGGCGCCGCCGATGTCGGCGAGCGCCTTCACCACCCGTTCCTCGAGCGAGGCGCCGGTCTCGCTGCGGCGGCCGACCGTATCGGTGAAGCGCAGCCATTCGCCGCGATAATCGTAGCGATGCTCGAACAGGTGCTTGACCAGGACGACGCGCAGCCAGGCGCGCAGCTTCGCCGAGGGGAGCAGGACGAGCGCGGCCAGGGTCATCACGAAGACGATGCCGACCTGGCCGATCCGGGCCCAATCGCCGCCGACGATCTCCATCGCCCGGGCGGCCAGCATCATCATCACCAGATAGAAGAGGATGACGACCAGCGACACCGACTGGAAGGTCGCCGCCCGCGAGATCTGGATCTTCCAGCTCGCATTGCGCACCCCCAGCGCGAACGGCAGAGCGAGCGCGGCGAGCACCAGGCCGCGCAGGGCGAACATCTCGGTGCCGGGCGCGCGGGTGAAATAGGCGACCGTATAGAGGTGGAGATCGTAAGCCCACATCGCCGCCAGCGCGATCATCGGGAAGCGCAGCGCCGGCCGCGAGCCCGGCGCGGCCTGGCCGTAGAGATTGTGGACGAGGATCAGGGCGCCGGCGGCGATGACCATGCCGATGATCTGGCTGGTCGAGGCGAGCGCCTGGAAGACCAAGGGGATGCGCGCGAATTCCGGCATCACCCCGCCGACGACGATCTGCAGCCCGATCACCGCCGCCACCGCGGCGAACACCGCCTTGACCGCGCGCTGGCTCGCGCCCTCGCCGGCGCCGGCCAGGAGGCCGTACATGAAGGCGAGGAAGGCGAGGTTGCGGCCGCTCTCGGCGAGCTGGGCGAGCCAAGTATAGGGTCCGAGCAAGGCGAGGAAGATCGTCCACACCGACATCGCCGCGAAGGCGGTGATCAGCGGCCGCCCCTGGGCGTCGCCGTGCCAGCGGCGAAGCTGGTGGACGGCGAGCGCGCCGTAGAGCGCGGCAGCGAGCAAATGGCTCCACAAGGCGATGAAGCCGGTCATCGCGCGCCCTCCGGCCAGATCACCACCCGCGCCGTCTGGAGGAGGATGAGGAGATCGAGGAAGACCGAATAATTCTTGGCGTAATAGAGATCGAACTCGAGCTTCTCGCGGGCGTCCTCGACCGAGGCGCCATAGGGATAGTTGATCTGCGCCCAGCCGGTGATGCCCGGCTTCACGACGTGGCGCTCGGCATAATAAGGCAGCCGCGCCTCGAGGTCGGCGACGAACTGCGGCCGCTCCGGGCGCGGCCCGACGAAGCTCATCTCGCCCTTGAGCACCGACCAGGCCTGGGGCAGCTCGTCGATCCTCAGCTTGCGGATGATCCGGCCGACCCGGGTCACCCGGGGATCGTCCTTCTGCGCCCACACCGCCTTGCCGCCGACCTCGGCATCCAGACGCATCGAGCGCAGCTTCAGAAGGTCGAACGGCTGCCCGTAAAGCCCGACCCGGCGCTGGCGGAAGAAGGCCGGGCCGCGGCTTTCCAGCTTCACCGCGAGCGCGGTCAGCGCGATCAGCGGCAGAGTGAGGGCGAGCAGGGCGCCGCTGGCGAGGATGTCGAACAGCCTTTTGGCGACGCTCGACAGCCGCCGCCCGGCGGAGAAGCCGTCGGAGAAGATCAGCCAGGAGGGATTCAAGGAATCGAGATCGACCCGGCCGGTCTCGCGCTCGAGGAAGGAGGAGAAATCGTAGACCTGGACCCCGGTCGTCTTGATCTTGAGCAGATCGTTCAAGGGCAGCGCGTTGCGCCGCTCCTCGAGCGCCAGCACGACCTCGCTCGCGCCGAGGCCGATCAGGCGCGCGGGCAGGCCGCCGCTGTCGTTCATGTCGACGACGCCGACCACCGCGAAGCCGGCGCCGTGGCCGGCGGCGAGGCGCTCGATCCGCCGCGCCCGGGCGCCGGTGCCGAGCACCATCACCCGCCGCTTGAACCTTTCGCCGCCGAGCAGGTCGCGCATCAGGATGCGCACCGCGACCAGGCCGGCGAGGCCGAACCAGGTCGCGTAGAGCAGGCTCGAGCGCCAGAAGCCGACCGGCGGCAGCAGGAAGAAGACGAGGCTGAGCCCGGTGATGCCGAGCATCAGCGCGACCAGCAGCCGCGCCACCGCGAACCGCACCGAGCGGATCGCCTGCACCCCGTAGACGCCGACCGCGACCATCGCCGCCTGCAGCACGCAGGCGAAGGCGAGCATGTTGGGCAGCCGCGCCGCATCGGGATCGAAATCGCCGGCCACCTGCCACAGCCGCACCGCCCAGCCCGCCTCGGCCGCCGCCATCAGCAGGACGAAGTCGATCGCGCCCAGGAGCAGCACCGCATAGGGCACATAATGTTTGAACAGCCGGATCACGCCCGATCCGCCCGCGCCCAAAGGGGAAGTGTAAGCTTCTCCGACATCGGCGCAGTGTCGGATAAATTGACAAAGTTTCGGTAAAGACCGGCTTGATGCTAATGGATTAGCAGTGAGATACCGGCGGCGGGCGGCCTGCGCTGCCATGGGTCCGGTGCGGCGGCCGACCAGGCGGCGCGCCCCGCGCGGGCGCCGCGGGCGGCGGGCGGGCTGCGCTGCCGTGGCTCCGGTGCGGCGAGCGGGCAGGCGGCGCTTGCGGCGTGCCCCGCGCAGACGCCGCGGGCGGCGGGCGGTCTGCGCTGCCGTGGCTCCGGTGCGGCGACCGGGCAGGCGGCGCTTGCGGCGCGCCCCGCGCAGGCGCCGCGGGCTGCGGGCGGTCTGCGCTGCCGTGGCTCCGGTGCGGCGACCGGGCAGGCGGCGCTTGCGGCGCGCCCCGCGCAGGCGCCGCGGGCTGTTGCGCAAATGGGAGCCGTCCCCTCCGCCCCGCTGCGCAACCCGCGCGCTTCCCCGCCGGGCCGCGCCGGGTTCGCGGGCGATTTCCCCGCAAGCCCGCCGGCTTCACGCCCGGATCAGGCGGGTGTCCGTTGCTCCTGCCCGGGCTTTCGGGATGCCCGGGCCGCGGCGCGGGCCTTCGCCCGGGGAAAAGAGTGACGGTCGCTATTTATCGCGACAACGAGCGGCCTGGGGCTGGCGAGGGCTCGCCGGGCTGGCGCCCGCCTTGGGCTTCACGCGAAGACGCGAAGGCGCCAAGACGCATCGGCGGGCGCAACTACCCCCAAGCCTGCGCCGTTTTATGCTAATAGATTAGCAGTGGATAACCGGGTGGGCCTCCGGGGTGCCGGCTGGGAAAAGAGTGACTGTCACTATTTATCCGCGGGCGCGGGGGGACGCGCGCGATGTCCGCAGACCGCCCGGTTTGCGCCCGGATCAGGTTGGCAGCCGCTCCCGCCGGTCGGGCTTGAGCGACGCCCGGGCCGCGGCGCGGGCCTTCGCCCGGTCGCCCACCATCTGCCGGCCGCGGAGGCGGTTGCAGTGGAGGCAGGCGGCGGCGAGATTGGCGACGCGGTCGGAGCCGCCGTCCATCTTCGCCTTGCGGTGCTCGATGGTCGGGCGGGTCGGGCCGGCGGCGGTGAACGGGCGCCGGCAATAGAGGCAGCGGCCCTCCTGCTCGCGGATGCGGCGGGCGAGGATGTTGCGGCGGTAGCGGCTGCTCAGCGGCATCGGGGACTCCCGGGCGGCGATAGGCCAGTCCTGGTTAGGCCGGTTTTGCTAACAAGCGGTGACCGCCTAGCCACGGGCTGGCGGCGGCCCGGTTGGTGCCCGGACCGGCTTGGATTGGGAGCTCGTTCCTGCTTCACGCGAAAGCGCTAGGGCGCGGCTCACCGGCATCGCCGAGGAAAGGCGTGTTCATCACTACTCGTCGGGCGACTGGCACCTTGAACCGCACTAGGGGATTCGGACCCGATAGCTATCATCCGGGACGCGCTTGAGCGGCTGCCAATCCGGAAACTCCAGCTTGCCCTCTCTTCGAAGTCTCGCCCCGATTGCGTTGAGCTCGGTCTTGCGGATTGCATGGCGCGCAAGCACATCGGGCCATAGGTCGCCCCAAGTCGGGGCGGCTTGGGCTCGGGCGACCAAAGACAACAACCTGGCTTCCGCGTTTCGACGCTCATCCTCCAAAAACCGCGTTGTGAGATCCGGCCCATGGCCGAGCACGGTCCCGAACATATCGCCCTGACCTGTAGCCGCTGAAGCCGCTAAAACCTTGGCAGCGCCTCTTACGCTGTCCTGTTCGCCCAGGGTCTTGATCTGGCAGTCTCGGAATACTTCAATGCCGGTGGCACTGCGGGTTGCGTATACCAGAGAATAGAGTGTCCTGTCTTTGAGCGGCCGTAGAACGGGAACCTCGGCTACATAGCGATAGGAGCCTTTTTCACTGAGCACGCGGCGGAATGCGTCGATTAGGATTCGCTTTCGAGCGGCAGGGCGATCGGCAGCTGCGACATCGACCTCGATCTGCGCCAATGCCTCGCGCCACCCCATTATGGGAAGAAGCTCATCGAGCCCCTCGATCGTTGCGGGCGATGACATAGAGGCTGCGCGATTGATAAAGTCGAACATGAAGTTGAACAGGACTTCGGTGTTCGGCCGTGCCAGGAGCGGTGCGATAACATCGATGGGAATGCGCCAGCCCTTGGGATCGATCAGAAGAAATGCGAACGCTTTCCGCGGTATGGCGCCGGCGATCTCGTCGACCACAGCGCGGAAGTCCGCTCTGAAAGGGTTTATCACAACGTCCGGATATCGAGGCTGCAGAGTTTGAAGTAGGCCAAATGCCTTCGCTCTCCTCTCAACCAGGACAGCCTTCATGCGCACGTCACGACCCATATTCCGCCATGAGGCTTTGGCCGTTCTGAGAGCGGCTAGCGCGATGCCAAAGGACGTGTCAGCGAAGTCTTCGTCGGCACTTTGCCAAGGGCCGCTGAATCCATCGACGTAGACGACTTCGTCATAGGAGCGAGCAACCTTGTGAACCAACCGCTCTAGGTATGTAGCCAGAAAGTAGTGCTTGACGTACGCTTGCTCTCGCCCGCCGTACCGCTCAAGCGGTGGAATGCTCACGCGGCGCAAGATCCAAGAGTGGTTGGTAGCTCATTCCACTCGCGGCCATCAAGATTGCGACCGCCGGACTTTGGACGGATGCCTCCCCATTGTTTGAAGAAGAAGGCGATGTTCTGTTCAGCGCAGCGATCTCGGATTTCTCGAGCCCAATCAATATGCATAGGCCGCGCTCCCGGGCCGCTCTCGCCACCGGCTATGACCCAATGGATGCCACTGAGATCGACTTGGCCAATCGGCCCGATCAGTGGCTCGACGGAGAGAAAGCGCACTGCCGCGGGTGAAGTCCTCAAATGCTCTATGCGCGCTTTGGAACCGCCGTGTTCGACGGATACTCCTAGCCAGATATGACCGGGCGGCGTTCGCTTGCCATATCGAACGCGCAGATATGAGCGCATCAGCGAACTACGCTTGGTCAACACCTGGAAAATGTGCCAGTCGGCCTCCTCCATGGTATCGAACACCCTGTCGATGAAGGTCCGAGGGACGGCCTTGTGAAAGAGATCGCTCATCGAGTTGACGAAGATCATTCTTGGCCGTTTCCAGCTGCGAGGTTGCTCGATACGCTCCGGACGGAGGGTTAGGTCGAACCCGTTCTCAAACGGATGGCCAGGCACACCGCGAAAGCGTTCCGAGAAGCGCGCCGCATAACAGTTATCACAACCGTCAGTGATCTTGGTGCAACCGGTTACCGGGTTCCAAGTCGCATCAGTCCACTCAATAGCGCTGCCGTCAGCCATAAATCCTCACCTAAGTCCTGTGAATAAGTTATCATGGCTCTGCTTCCTGCGAAAGCCTCGTGTAAACTAGGGCCGCTAACCTCATGCTTTTAAGACGATTCTGCCTTCTCTTTTCCTGTGCGGCGACCGCGGGCTCGTTCTTCCTCTTCCGCTCAAGGGCACGGAGCGGTTGCAATATGGCGAAAAAAGTGTTCCTATTATGTTCTCATGCCTCGCCGCTCCGATTCGACCCGGCCCAAGCGCCGCTACGTGCGTTTCACCCGCTGGCGGCGGCGGCGGTTCTTCGCTCTGCTCGAGGAGGGCGGCAATGTGCGGCTGGCGTGCGAGCTGGCCGGGGTCGGGCTCGGCTGCATCTATGCGCTGCGGCGGACCGAGCCGGGATTTACCGAGCGGATGGCGGCGGCGGTGGCGAGGGCGGACCAACGGCTGGTCCTTCGAGACGCCGGTTTGGCGGGCTCACCGGCTCCTCAGGATGAGCGGGATCGGGACGAGGATCTCGTCATCCGGCGCGGGATCGGCGGGCGGCTCAAGGTGATGGCGGCGGCGGCGCGCTGGTGGACGGCGCGGCACGACGCCATCTTCTTCGCCCATTTGCGCGAGACCGGCAACATCACCCGCGCGGCGCGGGCGGCGGGGTTCGGCAAGCGCGCCGCCTACGACCGGCGCAAGCTGCGGCCGGACTTCGCGCGGCGCTGGGAGGCGGCGCTCGACGAGGCCGAGATCAGCGTCGCCCTCCAGCTCGCCGCCGAGCTGGCGAACGCGGCTCCGGCCGGCGCCGCCGCCGGCACCGACGTTGCGGCGGCGCCCGGCGCCTTCGATCCGCGGCTGGCGCTGGCCTTCCTGGAATGGCGCGAACGGCAGCGGGAAAAACGGCAAAAAGAGTGACCGTCATCCTTTTTCAGCGGCCGTTCTGGCAGCGTAACTATAGGAACATTTTCGATTTTTTGCTTGATTTCCCGCGCGATACCGAGTTTGTCCCACTTTGGGCGGCCACGGGGGGCGCCCGTGCGGAGATTCCTCTCCGCCAGCAAGGGGAAATCAAGTGCGCCGAATCATTCTTGGCGCGGCCGCGGCCGCGCTCGTCTCCACGCCTTTGTCCGCCCAGCAGGCGCCAGCGCCCGCGCCGGCCGCCGAAGCGCCGGCCGCCGCCGCTCCGGAAGCCGGGCTGCTGAGCCTCAACGCCGGCGTGCCGGTCACTCTCGCCGTCTCGCAGGAAGTGAACAGCAGCACCCACCATGCGGGCGACACCTTTCCGCTGACCGTGCTGAACGACGTCAGGATCGGCGACACAATCGTCATCCCGCGCGGCACCCCGGCGCTGGGCGAGATCACCTGGCGCACCGGCAAGGGCGCGTTCGGCAAGTCCGGCAAGCTGGAATTCTCGCTGCGCTACATCGATCTCAATGGCCAGCACATCCCGGTCTCCGGCGATTTCCGCCAGGAAGGCGAAGGCAATACGATCGCGACCGGCGTCGGGGTGATCGCCGCCGGCCTGATCGGCGGCCTGATCATCACCGGCCATCGCGCCCGCGTCCCCGTCGGCCGCGAGCTGATGTCGCAGATCGCCCAGCCGGTGCAGTTCACCGCCGACGGCCGGCTGGCGCCGTCCTACGACGCCGCAGCCGCGATGGCGGCGGCGGAGGCGAACACGCCGATCGGCCAGTGCCGGGCCCAGGCGCGCGCGCTCGCCCAGCGCGAGCAGGAGCGGGCGCTGCGCAATTGCTTCCGCGAGCGCATGGAGTGATTTTGGGGGCGGCCGGGTCGCTGGACTCCGCCGCCCGCTTCATCGTCCCGCAAGAGGGCGGCCCGCCATCGGCGCGGCCGCCCTTTTTCGGTTCGTCCGGTTTCCTTGCAACCCGCACGGCAGGCACGGCGTTGATGCCGGCAAGTGTTTCGCAAAGGAGCCGAAGTATGGCGACGATGAACGTACTCGAGGCGCGCGGCGGCAGCCTCGTCCCGCCGGTGGCACAGCGCGGCTACCACATCTTCTACCGCGACGACGAGACCAACCACTGCCCGGGCTGCGGCCGCACCCACTGGTATATCGGCCGGATGATGGCCGAATGCGCGTTTTGCGGCACCGCTCTGCCGCTCGCCAGCGCGCCGCTGGTCGCCGGCGGCCAGATCGTCCGCACGGTGCGGCGGCGGATCATCCCGGACCCGCAGCCGCACGCGGCCTAGGCCGTTCCGGAAAAGGCGCGTCCCGCCTGCGCTCGAGTGCCTTCAAGTCCAGGCCGAGACGTCCGGCGCCCGTCGAAGCTCCCGCTTCGGCGGGCGTTTTCGCGAGGCGCGTTAACCCGCTCTTTGCACGCCTGCGGCTAGGCCGGGCGGCATGGCCGCTTCCGGCAACATCCTCTGGCTCGGCGCGGGGCTGATCGGCCTCGCCGTGCTGGCGCCGTCGCTGCGGCCCGGCGAAGCGCTGCCGCCGCCGGCCAAGCCCAAGCTTGCCGCCGAGGCGGCCGCCCGGCCCGCGTCCGAGCCGGCCGGCAACGGCTTCGCCAGGCGCGAGATATTCCGCGCCGCGGACGGCCATTTCTATCTCGACGCGCAGGTCAACGGCGCCCGCGTCCGCTTCCTCGTCGACACCGGCGCCTCGCTCGTCGCGCTGACCGCGGGCGACGCCCAGCGCGCCGGCATCGCGCTGCCGTCCGAACGCGCCACCGCCGAGGGCGCCGGGGGGGCGGTCGAAGTGATGCCGGTGACGATCGAGCGGATCGCGGCGGGGCCGCTGGAGGCGCGGTCGGTGCCGGCCGCGATCGTCCCGCGGCTGGCGGTCTCGCTGCTCGGCCAGAGCTTCCTCGAGCGGGTCGGCCGGGTCGAGATCAGCGGCGACCGGATGGTGCTGCGCTAGCTTTGCCGGCGCACCGGCACGTTGACGTTGCAGACATCGACGCCGCCCTGCGGCACGGTGAAGAACTGGCCGCCGCGATTGGCGCGGCCGCGGACATAGGCGGCGAAGGTCGCGGTGTCGGTGCGCATCACCTCGAACCGGGGCCGCTCGGCCGCCGGCATGTCGGCGGCGAGGCGGACGCTCCGGATCGGGATCGGCACCTCTCCATGGTCGACCTGGTAGAAGCCGAGCGGGCCGGAGCCGCGCGGCCGCGCCGAGAGCAGGGCAATGCCCTCGATCACCCGGCCGACATTGGCGATGTTGCGGTCGAGCGGGCGCGGGGCATGGCCGATCACCGCGTAAAGCTCGCCGCCGGTGCCGGTCGACGGGGCGAGGTCGCGGCCGACGCCGACGCTGGCATAGCAATGGGTGAGCCAGGCCATGCGCCGGCGCGGATCGTAAGCGACCGGCCAGCCGTTCACGTGACCGGTCATCGGCGCATAGCTGTCGGGGAAGCCGAGCGGGCGGATGGCGAGCCCGGCCAGCGGGCGCTCATATTCGGCCGGCGGCCGGGGAACGACGCCGTCCGGCATCGCCACCTGGGCGTCGCCATTGCCCCACTGGGCGACATAATTGTCCTGCACCCGGTAGATCGTCGCCGCGTTCCACCAGCCGGCGCGGGCGAAGCGGCGGATGTTGGCGACATGGACCGGGGCGAAAGCCGGGGCGAGCTCGATGATGACGCGGCCGCCATCGGCAAGATCCATGACCAGCAGGTTTTCCGGATCGATCGGGCGCCAGTCGGCCGCGGCGCTATGGGCGACGACCTCGGCGGGCTCGGTGGCGCCGGCGATCGGGTTCGGACGCCAGGCGCCGGGCCGGGCGGCGGCGGGCGCGGCCAGGATCGAGGCGATGGCGAAAGCGGCGGACAGGCGCATGATCTTCCCCTTCTTGTCGCGGCCATGTTCCCCGGCGCGGCGCGGCGATCAAGCCGATTCGGCGCGGACCCGCTTCGCGAGGCGCGCGTTTCGGCGTAAAGGAGGCCATGGCCGAGGCCGCCCAGTCGATCATCGCCACCCGCGGCGCGCAGATGTTCCCGACGCTGGCGCCCGAGGAGATGGCGCGCCTCGCCCGGTTCGGGACGGCGCACCGTTATGCGAAAGGCGAGGCGGTGGCGCGGGTCGGCGAGCCGGGCCTCGGCCTCGTCCTGATCCTCGCCGGAGAGGTCGAGATCAGCCAGCACGATCCGGGCGGGGCGCGCAGCTACATCGTCACCCACCATCCCGGCTCGTTCATGGGCGAGCTCGCGCAATTGTCGGGCCAGCCCGCGCTGGTCGACGCCACCGCGCTCACCGAGGTCGAGGCGCTGATGATTCCGCCCGAGCGGCTGCGCGCGCTGCTGATCGCCGAGGCGGAGCTGGGCGAGCGGATCATGCGGGCGCTGATCCTGCGGCGGATGGGGCTGCTCGAGACCGGCGGCGGCGGGCCGCTGATCGTCGGCCGCGACGGCGACGCGGACGTGCTCAGGCTGGTCAATTTCCTCAGCCGCAACGGCCACCCCTTCCAGCGCCTCGACCCGGCCGCGGACAGCTGCGCGCAGACCCTGGTCGACCGGTTCGACGTCACCGCCGAGGAGCTGCCGATCGTGCTCTGCCCGGGCGGGCAATTGCTGAGGAATCCGAGCGAGGGCGCGCTCGCGCGCTGCATCGGCCTGGTCGGAGCGATCGATCCGGAGCGATTGTTCGACGTCGTCGTGATCGGGGCCGGGCCGGCCGGGCTCGCCACTTCGGTCTATGCGGGTTCGGAGGGGCTCTCCGTGCTCACCCTCGATTGCCGCGCGTTCGGCGGCCAGGCCGGCGCATCCGCCAGAATCGAGAATTATCTCGGCTTCCCGACCGGCATTTCCGGGATGGCGCTGATGGGCCGGGCGTTCAGCCAGGCGCGCAAGTTCGGCGTCGAGATGGCAATCCCCGACGAGGCGGTGAAGCTCGAATGCGGGATGGACCCCTTCCATCTCCAGCTCGCCAACGGCGAACGCATCCAGGCGCGCGCCGCGGTGATCGCCACCGGCGCCCGCTACCGCCGCCTCGACGTCGCGGGACTCGCGGATTTCGAGGGCAGCTCGGTCCATTACTGGGCCTCGCCGCTCGAGGCGGGCCTCTGCGCCGACGAGGAGGTGGCCCTGGTCGGCGGCGGCAATTCGGCGGGCCAGGCGGTGGTCTATCTCGCCGCCCACGCCCGGCGGGTGACGCTGCTGGTCCGCAAGCCGCTCGCCGCGACCATGTCGCATTATCTGGTCGAGCGGATCGAGGGCCTCGCCAATGTCGAGGTGGTGACCGGCGTCGAGATTTCGGCGCTCGCGGGCGAGAGCGGGCAGCTCGCCGCCATCGCCTGGCGCGATCTCGCCTCGGGCGCCGAGGCGCGCCGCGCGGTCCGCCAGCTCTTCTCGTTCATCGGCGCCGAGCCCAATACCGACTGGCTCGCCGCCTCGGGCCTCAAGGTCGACGCGCGCGGCTTCGTCTGCACCGGCGCCGACGCCGGCGAGGGCCGGCTGCCGCTCGAGACCAGCCGGCGCGGCGTGTTCGCGGTCGGCGACGTGCGCGCGGGATCGGTCAAGCGCGTCGCCGCCGCGGTCGGCGACGGCGCCCAGGTGGTGGCGGCGCTCCATGCCTGCTTCGCCGGGAAGCAGGCGGAACAGGCCGAGCCGCCGGCGGTTCAGACGGCATAGCATCCAGCCAGGAGGGAGACAGGCCATGGCCGGCAGGGACGACGTCAGGGAGCATATGCAGGTGATCGGCGCCGACGGCGTCCATCTCGGCACCGTCGACAAGGTCGACGGCGACCGGATCAAGCTGACCAAGGCCGACAGCGGCAGCGGCGGCCACGAGGGCCACCATCATTACATCCCGCTCGGCCTGGTCGCCGAGGTCGAGGGCGATTCGGTGCGCCTTTCGGCCAATGCCGCGGTCGCCGCCGGATTGTTCACCGAGGAGGAGAACGAGGCCTCCTGACGCGAGCCGTCACCCCGGGGCTTGAATTTCGCCGCCGCCCGGCGCTGATTGCCCCCTTGGGAGGGGACGATGGGCAGAGCTTTCCTGATCCTGGCGGCACTGGCGCTGGCGGCGTTCGCGCCGCCGCCGCGCGGGGTCGCGGATCCGCGGGCGTTCGTCGCCGCGGTCTATGCCGATTATGCGCGCGCCGCCAATGCGCCGCCGGCCGAGCCGGTGCGGGCCTACAGCCCGCGCCTCGCCGGCCTGTTCGCCGCCTACCAGCGCTGGGCGCGCGCGCATGACGAGCTCGTCGGCTCGCTCGACTTCGACTGGTGGGTGAACGCGCAGGACTGGGAGATTCACGGCGTCTCGGTGAACGAGGCAGCGGGCGGCGGCGGCAATCGCCGGACGATCGTCGCCCGCTGGACCAATTACGGCCGCACCGATTCGAGCCGCTTCCTGTTCGTCCGGATCGGCGCGCGCTGGTATCTCGACGACGTCGTCAACGGCTCCGGCCATGGCGACGACGGCTGGACGCTGTCGGCACTGCTGAGGGAGCGGCCGTAAAGGTCCGATCCTGTTCAAACAGCGGTTGCGGCGGCGGCGGAGAGGCATGAAACTCCCCGCCCAATCGACTCGTCCCAGCCCGGCCGGGGGGCAAGACCGGCGGCAGCAAAGGGAGAATGGCCATGCCGTCGTTCCGCAACATCAACTTCAGCTTCGGCGAAGAGGGCGCCGAAACCGCGCAGCCGCGGCTGAGACCGGGCGGGGGGATGTTCGGCATGGCGGCGACCGTGCCGGCGACGGCGCGCGAGCCGGCGAGGCCCGGGGAGAGCGACGAGGCCGCCTGCCGCCGCCACCTGCAGACCTTCCTCGAGGACACCGGCGAGGAATCGCTCGCCCGGATCACCGCCCCCGATCGCCCCGAGCTCGTTCCCGACATGCGGCTCAGCGCGACCGCGGCCGAGCCCGGCCTGTCGGCCAACAGCGTCATCTTCCAGCAGAGCGCGCACGCGATCCCGATCTTCGGCAGCCGGATCGCGGTCGACATCGACAGCGCCGACCGCTCGCTGGTCGCGATCAACGGCAAGGTGACCCCGGAACCGGACATCGACCCGATCGCGAGCATCTCCGCCGGCGACGCGCTCGACCGCCTGCTCGCCTGGGGCGGGGCCGCCGGCGACCGCCGCGCCGCCATCCGCGGCTCGGTCGCGCCGCCGCTGCTCAGCTGGTATCTCGACGAGGAGAATTCGGCCTGGCACCTCGTCCACCATTTCGCGGCGGTGCCGATGGCGCCGCGCGACGAGGAGGAGCCGCTCGCCGAGGATCCGTTTCCCGAGCTCGCCCGTTCCTGCCTGCGGCCGTCGCCGCGCAGCGAGGCGGCGATCTACGATTATTTCGTCGATGCCCATGACGGCGCGGTCATCTTCTATTTCAGCTCGACGCCCCGGCTCGATATCCCCGCGCCGATGAAAGGGGTCGACAGCGTCAACGCCAGACGCGACTTCTTCGGGCTCCAGCAGGGCGGCCAATTCGCCCTCGTCGATCCGCTGCGCAACATCGAGACCTACGATTATCAGGGCGCCGACCTCGACACCCAGCCGCCGGTGCCGTTCCCGGCGCAGCCGCTGCGCTACGCGTCGAGCGACATCGGCAGCTCGGACCCGGCCGCGGTCTCGGCCCATTTCCATGCCAAGCTGGTGTTCGATTTCTTCAACGACGTGCTCAAGCGCGACGGCGTCGACGACAAGGGCATGAAGCTGGTCTCGGTGGTCAACGTCTATTCGAGCGCCCAGAATCCGCTGCCCAAGCCGCAATGGGGCAATGCCGTCTGGTGGCAGAACAAGATGTGGTACGGCCAGGAAAACGGGGTCAGCTTCGCCCGGCATCTCGACGTCATCGCCCACGAGCTGACCCATGGCGTCACCGAAACCTCGGCCCAGCTCATCTACCGCAGGCTGCCGGGCGCGCTCAACGAATCGTTCAGCGACGTGTTCGGGATCATCATCGCCAACTGGTATCCGGGCGAGCCCAACCCGCTCAGCGGCTGGTCGTGGGAGATCGGCACCGGGCTCGGCCAGGGCGGCAAGCCGATCCGCGACTTCGCCAATCCGGCGCGCACCGGCCAGCCCGACCATTTCAGCAAATACAAGGTGCTGCCGCTCAATTACGACGAGGGCGGGGTGCACATCTACAGCGGCATCCACAACAAGGCGATCCACCGCCTGCTCACCGGAGCCGACGAGAAAGGCGCCGCCACCTTCCCGATCCAGGAGGCGGTGCTGCTCCTCTATCTGACGCTGACCCGGCTGACCCCGACCTCGGATTTCAGGGACAGCCGGCGCACCCTCGAAAGCGTCGTCCGCACCTATCACGCCAGCGATCCGGCGACGATGAACGTCCGGCTCGCCGCCATCGCCAGCGCCTTCGGGGCGGTCGGCCTCTAGACTTTGCCGTCGCCGATCCGGCAATCAAAAAAGGGACAGTCACGCCGGCTCCTTTGGTCCTGTGGTGCTTTGGGTGAGATGATCCTGCGCCCATGTCCCGGCCGTTGTTTCACCCAAAGCACCAAAGGCGCTGCGGCAGTGCGTATGCCGCGATCTCGCGTGCCAGGCACGTGCCTGGCACCGGCAATCGCATCACCGTTCGCCCTGAGCCCGTCGAAGGGCCTTTCTTCCTATGGCCGGAGAGAAGTGAAGGGCTTCGACAGGCTCAGCCCGAACGGGCAAGGGGAGGCTCGTGGGGACATGCACTTTTTGGCCAAAAAGTACGTGTCCCCTCAGGCGCCGAAGGCCGGAAAGCGGCAATAGTCATGCGTGCCTGGCACCTGGCACCAGGAAGTGACTGTCCCCTTTTCGCTTACCAGATGTGGACGCGCTGGTCGGGCGGCAGATAGAGCCGATCGCCGGGCTGGACGTTGAACGCGCGGTACCAGGCGTCGACGTTGCGGACGACGCCGTTGACCCGGAATTCCGGCGGGCTGTGCGGATCGGTCAGCACCTGCTGGCGCAGCGCGTTCTCGCGGACGTTGTTGCGCCAGGCCTGGGCGAAGGCGAGGAAGAAGCGCTGATCGCCGGTCAGGCCGCCGATCGTCCGCGCCCGGCCGTGCCGCGCCTGGTAGCGCTGATAGGCGGCATAGGCCATTTCGAGCCCGCCGAGGTCGCCGATATTCTCGCCCATGGTGAGCTGGCCGTTGACGTGCTGGCCGGCGACTTCGAACGCGTCATATTGCGCCTTCAACCGGGTGGTCTGGGCGGTGAAGCGCTCGGCCGATTGCGGCGTCCACCAGTCGCGCAGCCGCCCGTCCGGAGCGAAGCGGCGGCCCTGATCGTCGAAGCCGTGGCCGATTTCGTGGCCGATCACGGCGCCGATCGCGCCGTAATTGACCGCCGCGTCGGCGCTGGGATTGAAGAAGGGCGGCTGCAGGATCGCGGCCGGGAAGGTGATCTGGTTGGTCAGCGGGCTGTAATAGGCGTTGATCGTCTGCGGGGTCATCGCCCAGAGCGAGCGATCGACCGGGTTGGGATAGCGCGACAGCTGCAAATTCCACTGGAATTCGGCGGCGCGGAGCATGTTGCCGAGAAGGTCGTTCGGATCGACCCGGAGCGACGAATAATCGATGTAGCGCACCGGATTGCCGATCCGGGGATCGAACGCGTCCAGCTTGGCGAGCGCCGCCTGGCGGGTCGCCTCGTCCATCCAGGCATTGGCGCGCAGCCGCTCGCCGAGCGCGCCGCGCAGGTCGCCCACCAGCTCGGTCATCTGCCGCCGGCTGGTGTCGGGGAAATGGCGCTCGACATAGATCTTGCCGACCGCCTCGCCGAGCGTGAGGTTGAGCACGCCGAGGCCGCGCTTCCAGCGGTCGCGCTGCCGCTCCTGGCCGCGCAGGACGTGCGAGTAGAATTCGAAATTGGCCTCGTCGAACGCGCGCGGCAGCGCCTCGGCGCTGGCCCGGATGAAATGGAAGGCGAGCCAGTCCTTCCAGGTCTCGAGCGGCACCTCCTCGAACAGCCGGCCCTCGGCCTGGATCGCCGACGGCTGGCGGACGATGATCGTCTGGACATTGTCGAGACGCAGCTGCTGGAGCGCCAGCGGCCAGTTCCACTGCGGCGCCAGCTCGGCGAGCTGGGCCGGGGTCATCGGGTTGATCGACTGGGTGACGTCGCGGGTACGCTCGGGCGCCCAGTGCGCCTCGGCGATGCGCCGCTCGAGCGCGATGATCCTGTCCGCCTTGGCCTCGGCATCGGGGATTCCGGCGAGGCGCTGCATGGTGATCACGTAATTGCGGTAGGCGGCGCGATAGGCGTCGAACTGGGCGCCCTCGCGCAGATAATAATCGCGGTTGGGCATGCCGAGCCCGCCCTGGCCGGTGCCGACCACATAATGGGTCGGATCGGCGGGATTGGGGGTGATGCCGACGCCGACCGGCGAGGGGAAGCCCGGCCTGGCGAACAGGCGGATGAGGTCGTCGCGGGTCTGGGCGGCGGCGATCTCGTCGAGATAGGGGCGAAGCACGGCGGCGCCGCGCGCCTCGATGCCGGCCTCGTCCATCCAGCTCGCATACATGGCGGCGACCTGGCGGCTGATCGGATCGGTGCCGCGATTGGCGGTCTCGACGATGTCGCGCAACTGCGCCTCGACGTCCTCGGAAAGGACCGTGCCGACGCCCCAGGCGGCGCGATCGGCCGGGATCGGGTTCGCCTGGAACCAGCTGTTGTTGGCGTAGCGCCAGAAATCGTCGCCCGGCTTGATCGACAGGTCGCGCGCGGCAAGATCGACCCCCCACGGCGCATAGCGCGACGCGGCCGGGGGCCGCGGCGCGGCATTGCCGCCGGCGGGCTGGGCCAGGAGCGGCGCGGCACCGGCGAGCAGGAGCGCCGAAACCAGCGCGAAACGATTGCCTTTCATCGAAAGATCCTCCCAGGCGGCGGGCGCGGAAGGCGCCGCCGCTCGCGCACGAAATGTCCCCGCTGAGCCCTTCGGGCTGAAAGTGATTCGCGCAAGCCCCTTTTCGACGAAACGCTTGATCGCTCTTGCGAAATTCAACCGCGCGGGACGGCGGGCGGGAGGATGGTGCGGACCCGGCGGTCGCCGCGCCACAGCTCGGTCACGTCGAACCGGGCGCGCTCGCGGGCGAGCGACGCGGCCTCGGCATCGTCGGCGGCCTCGAGCTCGTCGGCCGCCGCCAGCCGGTGGCCCTGGAGATGATAAAGCCGGTAGCGCGCCATCCGCGAAGGTCCCCCGAATCGTCCCGCACACACTCTAGCGGAACCGGACAGGCGTTCATTATCCTGGGTTTAGGCCCGGCTCCGTCCTGACCTGGTCGAGATGGAGGTAGAGCTCGCTGAAGCCGGCGACCCGACGCAGCGCCTCCCAGTCGGGAATGGCGACGAACCGCCGGTGGCGCTCGATCAGGCCCTCGCGGGCGAGCGCCATCAGCACCCGGTTGACGTGGACCGGGGTGAGGCCGGTGGCGTCGGCGAGCTGCTCCTGGGTCATCGGCAGCTCGTAGCGATATTCGCGGGCGAGGCCGGCGGCCTCGAGCCGGCGGGCGAACTCGCAGAGCAGATGGGCGATCCGGCTGCGGGCGTCGCGGCGGCCGACATTGACCACCCATTCGCGGAAGATCGCGCCGTCGATCAGCGTATCGACCCACATCGCCGCGCCGACCCGGGGATGGCTGAGGATCAGGGCGCGGACCGCCTCGCGCGGGATGAAGGCGACGCTGCAGCGGGTCAGCGCCTGGACATTGTGGTCGGCGACGGTGAGCAGGGCGCATTCGAGGTCGATCAAATCGCCCGGCATGTGGACGCCGACGATCTGGCGGGCGCCTTCGACGGTGACCTTGTGCCGATAGGCGAAGCCCTCGACGATCAGGCAGCTGCGGTCGCAGCGCTCGCCTTCGCGGAGGATATAGGCGGCCGGCTCGACGGCCTGGATGCGATGGGGCAGGTCGCGCAGCGCCTGGCGGTCGCCTTCGTCGAGCGGCGCGCGCCGCTCGAACTTGCGAATCATCGCGTTCAGGACGTGATCGGGAACGGCAATGGCGCTTCTCCGCTGCGGCAGGGCGGGAGCGCGAGGGGTCTCTCAGCCACCGGAGCCCGAAACTATCTGCCCGGCGATAGCAACGCCTAACATAGTTGCGGAGATGAGTCTTATCTTATGATGCCGTGGGCGCCGGATTTGCGGGCCCCGGCTCGTCCTCGTCCGGACGAAGCACCTCGACCGCTTCGGTGAATCGGAGGGTGAGCACCACGGTGCCCGCCGAGTCGATCACGTCGAGCCGGCCGCGCAGGTCGACAATGCCCTCGGCGGCATCCCCGGCGATGACCTCCCGGGCGCCCTTGAGCGCCGCCGCCCGGGCCGCACCGAGATCGGCGAAGTCGCGGCCCTCCTCGTCCTCGACCAGGCCGATGGAGTTGTGAACGTTGAAATAATAGCGAGGCATCATGCCCTCCGATGGCGGCCCGGCGGCTCAGCGGTCGCGCCGCTCGAGGTGGAGATAGGCGGGGTCGAACTCGGCGACCCGGCGGAGCCCGTCATGGTCGCCGATCGTCACCCGGCCGCGGCGGAACTCGACGAGGCCCTGCTCGCGCAGCTGCTTCAGCGTCCGGTTGACGTGGACCGGGGTCAGGCCGAGGCATTCGGAAAGATCGGTCTGGGTGAGCGCGAGCGCGTAGCCGTCGGCGCCGGCGAGCCCGACCAGGCCGAGGCGGACCTGCATCTCGCAGAAGAAATGGGCGACCCGCGCCAGCGCGGTGCGGCGGCCGAGCGAGAGCATCCATTCGCGGTGGATCGCGGCGTCGAGATTGGTCGAGAACCAGAGCAGGCGGGTGAGGTGCGGGAAATCGCGGGTGATCGCCTCCAGCTTCGCGTGCGGCGCCAGCGCGATCCGGCACCGGGTCAGGGTCATGATATTGTGATCGAGCCGCTTCAGGGTGAAGCTGTGCAAATCGGCGAAGTCGCCGGCGACGTGGAGCTCCATGATCTGGCGCGAGCCGTCGCGCAGGTCCTTGTAGCGGCAGAGCAGGCCGTCGAGCAGCAAGGTGCTCGAATGGAGCTCGTCGCCGGCGCGGATGACGGTCTGGTCGGCGGCGATGTCGCGGACCTCGCCGATCGCGTCCCTGACCGCCGCCTCCTCCTCGGCGGAGAGCCGGTCGCGGGCGCGCAGCTTGAGCAGCAGGGTATCGATCACCGGCTTCATCCGTTGCGGCGGCCGCTCCTCGCGGCGCCCGGGCAAGCCCGCTCTCTAGCCTCGCGCCGCGGCGACGCGCCCTTATCCATGTTAGGCTTGCCGCAGGCCCGGCCAGGCGATTCCAGCGACGAGGCCGCGCGCGAGCGCCTCTTCGGCGGTCAGGTACCAGTTGCACAGGGCCTTGCCGAGCAGCTCGTCGAGGCCGACGTCGCTGCCCTCGATCAGGCGGCGGAAATTCTCCTCCTCCAGAGCGAGCCCCGCCTTCATCTGGCTGGCCAGCGCCTCGACCTGGGGCAGGCTGGAGCGGAGCGGACCGGCAATCTCGACGGTCTTGTCGAGCTTGCGGCAATGGATCATCAGCATCGCGTCGCGCGCCAGCCAGCGATCCCGGCGCGGGAAGGCCGACATGATCGTCGTCCCCGCCGAATAGACCACGGTCTTGCCGAGGAACAGGAAGCGGCCGGAAAGGCGGGCGCGGGCATTGTCGATCTCGAGCACGAGCCGCCGGGCGAGCTCGGCATCGCCGCCGAGCGTGGTCAGCTCCATGGCGACGTCGCCGCCGGCCGATTCCGCCTCGCCCAGCTGATCGAGGAAGCGCTCGACCGAATATTTGTCGATATCGCCGACCAGCGAGATTTGCGGGCGGGCGAGGATAGCGGGGGGTGGGGCCTTGGCGGTCTCGTCGCGGGCCATCGATCGCTCCTGAAGCGAAGCGGCCGCCCTGAGGGAGGAGGGCGGCCGCCGGGGTTGAGGGAAGGAAAGCGCGGGGAACCTATTCGCGCTCGCGCTCCCTCTCGCGCTCCTCCTGCTGCTGCTGCTGGCCGCCGCCGCCCATGCCGCCCTGCTGGCCGCCGCCGCCCTGGTCCTGCTGGCCCTGGCCGCCGCCCATGCCGCCCTGCTCGCCGCCCTGGCCGCCCTGGTCCTGGCGGCCGCCCTGGCCGCCCTGCTGTCCTTGGTTGTTGTCAGCCATTTTTCAGCTCCTGTCAGTGATCGAGGCTCCTCGGGAAGAAGAGCGCCGCCAAAACGCCCGTAAAAACCGGCAGGTTCCCCCAACTTGTTGAAACGGATAGCTTATTAACCCAGATTAGCGCGAATCCCGGATCGAAGGATTGCTTTGCCCCTTATCCGTTTTCGAAGGAGAGCCGGATCATCGGCCGACGCGAACCGATCGAGCCGCGCGCCGCCGGGCGAAGCAGTTGATTAGCCTAGGTTAATTAACGAAGGCCGCCGCCAGGCTATGCTTGCGCGCCTGGGCCGAGTCGAAGGGTTCTTGATGGCGCGCTATCGGGTCTACAGCTGGCATGGCGTCCGGCTCGTCGAAGCGGACGAGATCGAGGCCGACGGCGATTCGGAAGCGATCCGGATCGCCCGCGAGCGGGGCCTGGGCGACTATTCCGAAATCTGGCAGGCGGACCGGCGGGTGCGCACCGTCGCCCTCCAGCCGGCGCGGTCGTCCCCTCACTGAGCGCTAGCGCGGCACTTCTGCGATCCCTTCGCCGGTCACCGCGAACAGCCGCTGCGGATCGCCGGCGACGACGACCAGCGGATGGCCGGTCCAGAGCGACAGATAGACGTGGAGCTCGGTCGGCAGCGGATCGAGCAAATGGGTCACCGCGAGCGGCGCCGGCGGCGCTCCGGCGGCGGGCGCGGCCGCCTCGACGTCGACGCAGGCGTTGCTGAAGCCGCGCTGGGCGGCGACGCTGCCGTCGGGCGCGATCGTCGATTTGAAATGGCCGCCGAACGGATAGTGGCCGCGCGCGGTCTGCGGGCTGATCTGGTAGACGTCGATCGCCGCATCGGGCGCCGCCGGCGGCACGACGAGGACGTTGAACGCCTCGCCGCCGCAGGGCTGATGGTCGAGCGCCTCGGTGGCGCGCCTCGCCGCCGCCATCCGCGCGAGGTGGGTGCCGAGCGGCGGCCGGCTGCCGGCGGCGAGGAAGACCTCGCGCGCGGTGACCCGGCCGCCGAGGATGCTCGCCCGATAGACCGCGGCCGGCGGCGCCCCGGCCGCCGCTTCCGCGTAGAAGGTGACGGTGACGGCATTGCCCTCGGGCTCGGCGAGCCAGCCCGAAATGCCGGCGCCGGCGGGGTCGGAGACCCGGCTCAGCATGTCCTGGGTGGCGATCCGGCCGGCATGGTCGATGGCGGCGAGCAGCCGGCCGCGCTGGACCGCGGCGTCGAGCGCCGAGCGTTCGGCGCGGGTCAGCGGCCCGACCGGCCGCTGCGGAGCGGCGGCGCGCGGCGGGGCCGGGGCCGGGGCCGGGGCCGGGGCCGGCGGCGCCGGGGTCTCGGCGGGCGGCGGCTCGTCGCGGAGCTGGCTGACCGTGTCCTCGAGCCCCTGCAGGCCGCCCTGCTTCGCCGGGGGCTCGGCCGGCGGCTGGGTTTGCTGGGCGGCGACCATGGTGGCGAGGCCGATCGCGGCGGCGCCGAGCAGGGCATTGGTGAGACGCATCAAACTTCCTCTTGTTCGCCCCGTTCGCCGCCCGCGCCCGCTTTAGTGCGGGAAACGGTGACAGTCACTAGCGACTGTCCTTCCCTCCTCCCGCTTGAAACGGTGACAGTCACTAGTGACTGTCACTAGTGACTGTCACCCTGCCATTCGCGGCGCAGGATCGACATCAGCCAGACGTCGCGAAAGCCTTCGGGCGTGGCATGATGCTCGCGCATCACCCCTTCGGCGGTGAAGCCGGCGCGCTCATAGGCGCGCTTCGCCCGGTCGTTGCCGACGAAGACGTCGAGGTCGAGCCGGTTGGTTCGGGTCTTCGCGAAGACATGGTCGATGACGCCGCGCAGCAGCCGGGCGCCGCCGCCGCGGCCCGGGGCGGCGACCGCGATCCGCTTCAGATGCGCGCGCCGGTTGGGGTCGTCGAGGCCGAGGACAATGGCGAAGCCGGCGAGCGCGCCGCCCTCGCGCAGCGCCAGATAGCGGACCGATGGGGTGGCCATCTCGGCACGGTGCCTGCCGGCGTCCCAGCGGCCGACCAGCTTGTCGTAGCCGGGCAGGCGCTCGATCGCCATGATCGCCGGAATGTCGTCCGGCCCGGCGAGATCGACTCCGAACCGCTCGCTCACAGCGCGATGGCGACGGTCTTCAGCTCGGTATAGGTCTCGATCCCGTAGCGGCCGGATTCGCGGCCGAAGCCGGATTGCTTGTAGCCGCCGAACGGCAGGGCCGGGTCAGGCGCCATCGGGCAATTGCCCCAGACCATGCCGGCGCGCAGCTTGGCGGCGAGCTTGTGCATCGCGGAAAGGTCGCGGGTCCAGACCGAGGCGGCGAGGCCGTAGGGCGTGTCGTTCGCCGCCTTGGCGACCTCGTCGAGATCCTCGTAGCGCTGGGCGGCGAGGACGGGCCCGAAAATCTCCTCGCGCATCACCTTCATCTCGGGCTTGACGTCGACCAGCACGGTCGGGTTGACGAAATAGCCGTCGCCCCCCGGCGTGTCGCCGCCGCACAGCACCGAGGCGCCTTCCTTTTTCCCCGCCTCGATATAGCCGAGCACCCGCTCGTGCTGCTCGGTCGAGACCAAAGGCCCCATCATCGTGTCCGGGGCGAGGCTCGGGCCGACCTTCCAGGCGGCGGCATTGGCGGCGACCGCCTCGAGCAAGGCATCGAAAATGTCCTTGTGCGCGAACAGCCGCGAGCCGGCGATGCAGACCTGGCCGGAATTGGCGAAGATCGCCATCGCCGCGCCCTGCGCGGTGCGGCCGATGTCGACGTCGGGCAGGACGATCACCGGCGATTTGCCGCCGAGCTCGAGGGTGACCCGCTTCAGCGTGTCGGTGGCGTTGCGGTTGATGATCTTGCCGACCTCGGTCGAGCCGGTGAAGGCGACCTTGTCGACGTCGCCCGAGCGGACCAGGCGATCGCCGGCGCTCTCGCCGAGGCCGGTGACGAGGTTGAACACGCCGGCCGGCACGCCCGCCTCGGCGACGAGGTCGGCGAGGCGGAGCGCGGTCAGCGGCGTCTGCTCGGCGGGCTTCAGGATGACCGTGCAGCCGGCGGCGAGCGCGGGGGCGATCTTCTGCACCGCCATCATCAGCGGGAAGTTCCACGGCACGATCTGGGCGCAGACGCCGATCGGCTCGCGCCGGACATAAGCGTGGAAGGCGCCGGCGGGGGCGTTGGAGGGCTCGACATGATCGCCGGTCAGCTTGGTCGCCATCCCGGCCATGTAGCGCAGCATCCGCACCGAGGAGGGGAGGTCGAGGCCGAGGCTGGCCGCTTTGGGCTTGCCGTTGTCGATCGATTCGAGCTCGGCCAGCTCGGGCGTCGCCGCCTCGAGGAGATCGGCGAGCTTCATCAGGATGCGCTCGCGCTTGCAGGACGGAAGCCCGCTCCAGCGGCCGTCGTCGAACGCGGTGCGCGCCGCCGCCACCGCGCGGTCGACGTCGGCGTCGCTGGCATCGACGATCCGGGCGATCTCGCGGCCCGTGGAGGGGTCGTAGACGGGGATCGTCTTGCCGCCGGTCGAATCGATCCAGGCGCCGTCGATGAACAGTTGCGGCTTGCGCTTGAGGACGCCCTCGATCGCCTCGCTATAGGCGGGCTGGGCGGAAATGCGAGTCATCTCGTTCATCGGGCCGAGTCTCCTTTGCCGCCCCTATAGCGCGTCAGACGAGGAGAGTCCGCGCCTTCTCGACGAGCGCTTCGGCATCCTCGGGCCGCGGCGGGATCTGGAGGCCGCGCTGGACGGCGGGGCGGGCGGCGATCGCGTCGAGCCAGCGGCGGAGGTGGCCGAGGCCGTCGATCGACACGCCCGGCCATTCGTGGGTCCGCGCCCAGCAGAAATTGGCGATGTCGGCGATCGAATAGTCGCCGGCCAGATATTCGTGCCCGGCGAGCCGGCCGTCGAGCACCTCCAGCAGGCGCCGGCTCTCGCGCCGGTAGCGGTCGATCGCCGCCGGGATCGCTTCCGGGAAATAGCGCGAGAAGACGTTGGCCTGGCCCATCATCGGCCCCAATCCGCCCATCTGGAACATCAGCCACTGGATCACGCGGCTCTTGTCCCTGGCGTCGTGGGGGAGCAGCCGGCCGCTGCGCTCGGCGAGGTAGAGCATGATCGCGCCGCTCTCGAACACCGGGAAATCGCCATTGCCCCGGTCGACGATCGCCGGGATCCGGCCATTGGGGTTGATCGCGGTGAACCAGGGCTCCTTCTGGGCGCCCGACGACAGGTCGATGGCGTGGACGTCGTAGGGCAGGCCGAGCTCTTCCAGGAGGATCGAGATCTTGTAGCCGTTGGGCGTCGGCGAGGTGTAGAGATCGATCATCGGCGGGCTTCCCCGGAAAAGAGGGACAGTCCCTATTTTCTGCAGAGGGCGGTGACTACAAAAAAGAGGGACTGTCCCTCTTTTCCGGATCAGCCGAGGATCAATTGACCCGTCGAATGCGCCCCGCGCATTCGCGGCTGATCCGGGGGATCAGCCAAGGGTCAATTCGCAGCCGAAGTTGAGGCCGAGGCGGCCGTCGCGGATCCAGCGGACGAAGGCGTAGATCGGGCTGCAGCCCTCGAAGCGGATCATGACGCTTTCGCCGAGCCGCGGCTCGAGCGCGCTTTCGACCATCGTCCCGCGGCTGGAGATGTTGACCACCGGGACCGGATATTCGGCGCCGCGGAAGGTGAGGGTGGCGCGTTCGACGAGGCCTTCGTGGCGCGGCTCCGAGCGCTGCTCGACGAGTACCGGCTGTGCCTGCGTCGCCATGTCTGCCTCCCATCGCGGAGACTGACAGACAGACCTTACCGAAACGCTACCGATGTCACCGACCGTCATTGCGACCCCGGCGAAAGCCGGGGGAAGCAGCCCGGATCGGCCTACGGCGCGGCCTGGGGACAGTGGGACAGTTACCTCATTGTCCCCGGGACAGTTACCTCACTGTCCCGTTCAGGAGAAGAGAGGCGGTCAGTCCTCCTCGGCCGTGGTGGTCACCGCCGGGGTGCCGGCGCCGCCGTCCTGCTCCCAGAAATAGGGCTGACGCTGGCGGTTGCCGGTGACGGTCTCGTTCAGCGTCGCGGCGTCGTAGAGGCGGCCGTTCAGCATCACCTGGTGGATATGGTCGGAGTTGCGGATGTCCTGGGTCGGGTCGGCGTCGAGGATGACGAGATCGGCGAGCTTGCCCGGCTCGAGCGTGCCGAGATCGGCGAAGCCGTACATCCGCGCCGGATCGACGGTGCCGTGGCGAAGCGCCTCGAGCGGGGTGGCGCCGCCGCGGACGTGGCTCCACAGCTCCCAATGCTCGGCGATGCCCGGCTGCTGGCCGTGGCCGCCGATCGCGATGCGGACGCCGCGCTCGGCAAGCCGGTGCGATTCCCGCGCGCTGTACTGGTCGACGAACTGGTCGGCCGGGGCGGTCGTCGCCCGCACCCGGGCGGCGAGCTCGGCCGGCGGCGTGTGGCGGGTCAAGAGCGGGTGGTTCCAGACCGGGGTCGCCTGGCTCCAATAGGGATCGCCGGCAAGGCCGCCATAAGTGACGACCAGGGTCGGGTTGTTGCCGACCTGGGTCTGCGACCAGAGGCTGACGACGTCCTCGTAATAGCGCTGCTGCGGGATATTGTGCTCGACCGTCGAATTGCCGTCCTGGATGAGGGTGATGTCCATCTGGAACAGCGAGCCGCCCTCGGGCACGACGAGGATGTTCTCGGCGCGGGCGGCGGCGGCGACCTGCTGGCGCTGGTTGCGCCGCGGCTGGTTGTAATTCTTGATCGAATGGGCGCCCTCGAGCCGGAGCCGGCGGACGTGGGCGAGCGCGTCGGCATAATTGTCGATGAGCGCGTAGCGGCTGGGCGAGCGGGCGCCGTAGACGATCTCGCCGGAGGAGAAGGTGCGCGGGCCGATCACGATGCCGGCGCGCTGCATCTCGGCGGCGGGGAAGATCTCGCTCGCCGTGCTCGACGGATCGTGGACGGTGGTGACCCCCATGGCGAGGTGCGACATCGCCGACCAGTTCTGCTGCGGGATGAGATCGTCCTCGCCCTGGCTGCCGTGGGCGTGGCCGTCGATCAGGCCGGGGATGATCGTCTTGCCGGCGACGTCGACGATGCGTGCGCCCGCCGGCACCGCGACCGAAGCGCGCGGCCCGACCGCCCGGATCCGGTTGCCCTCGATCAGGATGGTGCCGTCGTCGATGATGCCGCCGGCATCGTTCGCCATGGTGACGATCCGGGCGCCGACCAGGGCGACCTGGCCGCTCGGGACGTCGGCGGGGACGGTCATCGAGAGCGAGACGCCCGCGGCCGGCGGGGCGTAGGCGGTGCCGCCCGGAGCAGCGCGGATCAGGTCCGCGACCGCCGCGGTGTAGAGGGTCGGGCCGAGCGTCCAGGCGAGCCGGCCGTTGGTCGTCCAGCTCGGATAGGAGCCGCCGTCGCCGGTGATCCGGGTCAAGGGCAGGCCGGTGCCGCGGGCGCTGATCTCGAGCGGGTGGACGCCGCCGTAGAAGGGCGTCGCGAACAGGTTGTAATCCTCGCGGAACAGCAGGGTGCGGCCGTCGGGCGACAGCTCATATTGGGTGACCATCTCGCCCGCGGCATGGTCGCGGCGGTTGCCGCCGTTCAGATCGACGCTGATCAGCTTCTGCTTTTGCTGCTCGCCGACCTCGATGAAGACCCGGCCCGGATCGGCGCCGAACTGGGGGTTGCCGCCCTCGCCGAGGATCCGGGTCGAGGGGCCGCCGGCGGCGGGCACGCGGAAGATCCCGGTCGCGTCCGCCCAGCGGTTCGAGGTCAGGCCCTGGCTGCCGCTCGCTTCGTAGACGATCAGCGCGCCGTCGGGCGAGAAGCGCGGCCGCCGGTAATGGCCGGGCTGCCGGGTGACGGTGCGCAGGTTGGAGCCGTCGGCCGAGACGGTGCGGATTTCGCCGAGCCGCTGGTCGTTCCACGAGACGAAGACGATCCGGCTGCCGTCGCGCGACCAGGAGGGGAAGAGCTGGAAATCGCCGTCCCCGCCGGTCAGCGGGCGCGGCGCGGACGTGCCGGCGAGATCGCGGAGGTAGAGCCGGCCGAGCGTCTCGAACACCACCCGGCTGCCGTCCGGCGAGACCGCGGCGAAGCGCGGCATGCGGGTGGTGACGCTCGCCGGCGCCGCCTCGACCTGGGGCCGCGGCGGATCGATCACGACCCTGGTGTCGCTGACCTGGAAGGGGATTTCGGCGGCGCCCGAGCCGTCGCGGCCCACCCGCCGGATCTTGCCGCCCGCCCAGAAGACGATGCTCGCCGAATCGGGGGTCCACGCCATGTTGGGATAGACGCCGTGCACCGCCCAGGTCTCCTGCAAATCCTGGTCGAGATCGGCATAGACCTGGCGCGCCTCGCCCGAGCGCAGATCCTTGACCCAGAGACGGGAATGCCCGCCGGTGCGGTGGACGTAGGCGAGCCAGCGGCCGTCGGGCGAGGGCGTCGGCCGGACCGCGCCGCCGGGGCCGCCGGCGACCTGGGCCCGCTCGCCGGTGGCCATGTCGTAGCGCTCGATCGCGAACACTTCCTGGTTCGAATCCTGGGCGTAGATGAAGGTGTCGCCCGGGGTGGTGTTGCGGCTGAAGAAGATCGCCTGGCCGTCACCGGAGAAGGCCGGCTCGCCCAATTCCTTCTGGAAGCGCGGATTGGGCCGCTCGATCAGCGGCACGCCGTCGCCGGCGCCGGAGACGTGGTAGAGCCAGATTTCGCCGGTGCCGAGGCTGCGCGTGGTGGTGAAGTGCTTGCGCGCGGCGATATACTGGCCGTCGCGGCTCCAGGTCGGCGCGTTCATCAGCCGGAAGCTCTCGCGGGTGATCGCCCGTGCCCCCGATCCGTCGGCGTTCATCACCCAGATATTGTCGCCGCCGCCGCGGTCCGAAGTGAACGCGATCAGCCGGCCGTCGGGCGAGAAGCGCGGCTGCATGTCGAAGGCGAGCCCGGAGGTGATCCGGGTCGGCGTGCCGCCGGCGATCGGCATGGTGTAGATGTCGCCGAGCAGATCGAAGGCGATCGTCCGCCCGTCCGGGCTGACGTCGACGTTCATCCAGGTGCCCTCGCTGACGTTGATCGGCACCTGCCTCAGGCGCGCGTTCGGCGGCGCGTTGACGTCCCAGGCATTGGCGTCGGCCGGCGGACGCCGCTGGGCGAGGGCCGTGGTCGAGACGAGCAGGAGCGAAAGCGCGGCGAAGCTGCGGATCATGTGCGAAATACCCCTCGAGGCGATGGTGGCGAGCCCGGCGCGGTGGTGCACTATCCGGGCAAGACAGGCAAGCGGCTCGCGGCCTATCCCCTTGCGCCAAGGAGACCCATTAGCGGTATAGAGGCGCGATGGCAGAGTCACGCATCAGCACGCTCGGCACGCTTCTTAAGCCGAAAGTCGTGCGCGTCGGGCTGGCGCTATTCGGTCTTCTTGCCGCTTACGACACGCTATCAAGCCAACTCGAATTGCCAACTGCTCGGCGGTGGTGGGGCATGAGCGGGAGCCTCCTTCCGTGGTGGGGCTGGCTGCTCATCCTGCAAGCCATTTTCGTCTACGCACTTTTCGAATATGTGCGCCGGGGTGGGCAAGCGGCCGCACGCTCCGAACGGCCCGCGGACAGCGAGGAGCTAAAAGTCCTCACTCAACAAGTGGGGGAGATTGCCAAGGTCTCCAAAGGCATCATGGAAACCCAAACGAAGGTGAATGAGACCCAAGGAAAGCGCTTGAGCGCAGTCGAGAAGGTTGTAGGCGAACTGCCATCGAGAGAACGAGTCAGCCACGATATCGGGAGTTTCCTTGGCCCGGAGCTTAAGGAAATCAATGATCGATTTTCCAAGTTCGAACGCCTGTTTGAAAGCCAGCGAGAGAGAATTGACGGCCGGTTGAGCAACATTGACCTAGGATTTCGAGCTATCTTGAATAGAGAATGGCATCAACGGCTGTTCCGAGAACTTGGAGAGGATTTCGAGACACTGGCCCAACCTATCGACGACGGGCAGGGGCTCCCCGATGCGAAGGTATGGCAACAGGCCGCAAAGCGCTGGCGCGGTAAGCTCGATCAATGGCTTGTCATCGCGGACTACTATGCGGTTGGGACCGCTGAAGCAGTCTTATCGCAGCCAGAGCATCTCTATGACGGGGAATGGACTTTCGATGAATCTGTTCTAACCGCCAACCAAGTTCATCGCTATAAGGAATTGGCAATCTGGTGGCACAACGCGAGAGAGAGCAAGGCGCGGGTGGATCGGTGCCTAGAGCAGACCGCTTTCCTGTCGCCCTCCATGAAAGGGCGATTGGATTCTCCGCCCAATAGCCAGCTTTGGGAAGACGTATGACCCACGATCCCAACACCGGTTTCGACAAGCTCCAGAAGAAGATGGTCCGAGGGGACAAGCCCCAGCGGTTCCTCGCCCGCCACGGCACCATTGTGCCGTGACGTGACGTCGGACGGGCTCGGCCGGCTTCGGGCCGTCCGCCCCGCCGGCCGGGCGGGGCGACTCCGGCCGCAGCTTGCGATCGCTGGCGCGCTCGCGGCGCTGCGGCTGGGTCGCCCTCGCCGCTACCGCCTGGCCCGCGCCGCGGCGACCATCTGGGCGATGCCCTGGCGCCAGTGCGCGCGCTGCGCCTGCATCGCCTGGCCGGCCCGGGCCGCGCCCATGTGGCGGACCAAAGCCGCCCGGATCGGCGCCTCGCGCGCGGCGCAGCCGGCGAGCGCGCGATCGACGATCTGCGCCGCCGTCGCCCGGGTCGGCGCGTCGCGGCGGACGACGGCGCCGTGGCATTGCGCCAGCGCCGCGCCGAGCCGCTGCAGCCGGACCCGTTCGGCGGCCGAGGGCGGCGGCTGCGCGGAAGCGGCGGCGGCGAGGACGAGGAGCGAGAGGGCGGCAAGGCGCTTGATCATGGGGCTCCCCTGCACCGGCGCGGCGAAGCAGGTCAAGCTGGAGCGACGGGCAATGGATCACAGGCCCCCGCCGTTCGGGCTGAGCCTGTCGAAGCCCTCCCTTTTGCCTTTCGGAGCAAGAAGGACAGCCCTTCGACAGGCTCGGGGCGAACGGATGGTGGCGATTCGAACCGACCTTCCAGCGCGCTAGCGGCTGCCGGCGACGATCTGGTCGCCGAGGATCGCGAAGCGGGCGCCGCCCGAGGCGCCGCAGCCGATCAGGTCGACGTCGTAATTGCGCCGCGCCTCGAGCCGCGGCGCCGGCGCCTCCTGGCGGAAGCCCGGCGGCGCCTGGCCGTAGATGACGTAGGAAATGTCGATGCAGCGGTCGCTGGAGATGCTCCAGACGGTTCCGGGCCGGCCCTCGGTGCCGACCGACAGGCCCATGATCGAGACCGCGCCGCCGCCGTCGCGCTCGAACTCGAACACCGGCGCCTCGGGCGTCCCGGTGACCCGCACCTCGACCGCGATCTGGCAGCCGGCCAGCGCCGCGACGAGCGCCAGCGAAGCGAGGAGCGGCGCGCGCACCCGCCTTCAGTCCCCGAACGCCCGCTTCAATTCCTCCAGCCAGGGCGCCGCCGTCCCGTCGCTCGGCGCGCGCCAGTCGCCGCGTGGGCTGAGCGCGCCGCCGGCCGAGACCTTGGGCGCGTTGGGCAGGGCGCTGCGCTTGTACTGGGAGAGCTGGAAGAAGCGGAAGCAGAAGACTTCGAGCCATTTGCGGATCGTGGCGAGATCATATTCGCGCTTGAGCGAGTCGGGATAGCCGAGCGGCCAGAGGCCCGCTTTCGAATCCTGCCACGCCTGCCAGGCGAGGAAGGCGACCTTCGACGGCGGCTGGCCGTGGCGAAGGATGTGGAACAGGAAGAAATCGTGGAGCTCGTAGGGGCCGATCCTTTCCTCGGTCGATTGCATGCCGCTCTTGGCGTCGGCGGGGACGAGCTCGGGCGAGATCTTGGTGTCGAGGATCGCCTGGAGGACACGGTTCGCCGCCGCGTCGAACTGGCCCGATTCGATCGCCCAGCGGATCAGATACTGGATCAGCGTCTTGGGCACGCCGGCATTGACGTTGTAATGGCTCATCTGGTCGCCGACGCCGTAGGTCGACCAGCCCAGAGCGAGCTCGGAAAGGTCGCCGGTGCCGACGACGAAGCCGCCGTGGCGGCCGGCGAGGCGGAACAGATAATCGGTGCGCAGGCCCGCCTGGACGTTCTCGAAGGTGACGTCGTAGACCGGCTCTCCCGAAGCGAAGGGATGGCCGATATCGGCGAGCATCTGCTGCGCCGCCGGGCGGATGTCGATCTCCTCGCCGGCGATGCCCAATGCGTTCATCAGCGACCAGGCATTGCCCTTGGTCTCCTCGCCGGTGGCGAAGCCGGGCATGGTGAAGCCCAATATGGTCGAGCGCGGCAGCCCCAAATCGTCGCAGGCGCGGGCGGCGACGATCAAAGCGTGGGTCGAATCGAGCCCGCCCGAGACGCCGATGACGAGATGCTTGCCGCTGGTCGCCTGGAAGCGGCGGACCAGCCCCTGGACCTGGATGTTGAACGCCTCGTAGCAATCCTGATCGAGCTGCTCGGGCCGGTTGGGCACGTAGGGGAAGCGGCGCAGCGCCCGTTCGAAGCCGATGTCGGCGAAGTCCGGGCGGTGGGCGAAGCCGATCCGGCGGAAGCGGGTCTCGGGATGGCCGGCGGCGCGGGCATTGTCGTTGAAGGTGCCGTTGCGCATCCGCTCGAGCCTGAGGCGCTGGACGTCGATGTCGGCGACGGCGAGCTCGGAGGCCCAGTCGAAGCGGCCGGTCTCGGCGAGCAGCTCGCCGAGCTCGTAGATCGAGCCCTGGCCGTCCCAGGCGAGATCGGTGGTGCTCTCGCCGGGCCCGGCGGCGGAGAAGACGTAGCCGGCGATGCAGCGGCTCGCCTGGGAGGCGCAGAGCAATTTGCGCTCGTCCGCCTTGCCGATGGTGATGTTCGAGGCCGACAGGTTGGTGAGGATCAGCGCGCCGGCCATCGCGCCCGCGGTCGAGGGCGGCTGCGGCGACCAATAATCCTCGCAAATCTCGATGTGGAAGACGAAGTCGGCAAGGTCGTCGGCGGCAAAGACGAGGTCCGGGCCGAACGCCACCGTCTGGCCGGCGATCTCGGTCTTCAGCCCGGCCAGGTCGGCCCCCGAGGCAAACCAGCGCTTCTCGTAATATTCGCGATAATTGGGCAGGAAGCTCTTCGGCACCGCGCCGAGGATGGAGCCGCGCGCGATCGCCAGCCCGCAATTGTAGAGCCGGCCGTTGCGCCGGACCGGAGCGCCGACGACGAGCACCGTCTTCAGCTCGGCGCTCTCGCTGGCAAGCCGGCCGATGCCGGCCTCGACCGTATCGAGGAAGGCGTCCTGCAGGAAGAGATCGTCGACCGCGTAGGAGGAGAGGTTCAGCTCGGGAAAGACGGCGAGGTCGACGCCCCTTGCGTCGGCTTCCCTGGCGAGCTTCAGCGTCTCTTCGACGTTGAAGGCGACGCCGCCGGTCGAGGCGCGCGGGCTCGCCGCCGCGACCCGGACGAAGCCGTGGCGGTGGATCGCGCCGAACGGGGGCTTCGCTGCGGGTTTTTTCGCCATCAGGGCCTGCCCTCACAGCTGGAGGTGGCCGTGATCGGCCGGAGAAGCCGGCTGGCAAGGAGGACGGTGAAGGCCGGGCCGGGCAGCCCGGTCGAGCCGGTCGACGCAGCCAGCCATGAACAGGTCGCCGCGCCCCCGGCGCGGCTGCGAACATCCGGGGGATGTTCGCACCTGTTCATTCTCCGGCCGACCGCGAAGCGGCGGGCTGTCCTTTGCCGCCTGGCGGCGTCGCTGCGTCGGTCACGATGAATCTTCATCGCTCCCTCCTTACTCCTTGCCAGACAACAAATGCCAACCCGTCACGACCGCCTCCAGCTGTGAGGGCAGGCCCTACAGCATCTCCGTCATCATCTCGACCGCCACCTCCAGCGCCGCGATCCGCACCTCGCCGCGGCCGACGGGCCCGAAATGCTCCTCGCGATGCGCGGTTATACGGCCCTGCCGCGCGCAAGCGAAGTGGACCAGGCCGGGCTCGTCGCCGGCGTCGGCGAAGCCGGTGATGGCGAGCGCGATATGGGCCTGCGATCGCTCGAGCGCGCCCTCGGCCATGGCGATCGCGACCTCCTTCGATACGGCGCCTTTTTCCGCGATCAGCGCGGCCGGAACGCCGAGCAGCTCGGTCTTGGATTCCTCGCTGTAAGTGACGTAGCCGCGGTCGAAGGCGTGCGAGAAGCCGCGCACGTCGGTGAGCAGGCTCGCCAGCATGCCGCCGGTGCAGCTTTCCGCCGTCGCCAGCACCAGCTCGCGCTCGCTGGCCTTGGCGAGCAGCCGCCGGGTCGCTTCCTCGACCCGGTCGGGCAGCACCGGCGAAAAGGTCTCGGTATCGTTCAAGAAATCGCGTCCTGATCCATGTTTGCGGCGGGAACCGGCCCCATGCTCCGATTGTTCCGATGCCGCAATCAAGGAGATCATAATGACCGACCCATCCAAGCCCCAGGACGGACTTCAGCTGCTCGCCGCGGACCACCGCAAGGTCGAGGGCCTGTTCGCCGATTTCGAGAAAGCCAGCGGCGCTTCCGCCAAGGAGAAGATCGTCAGGCAGATCTGCACCGAGCTCAAGATCCACGCCACGATCGAGGAGGAAATCTATTATCCGGCGATCCGCGGCAAGGTCGAGGAAGGCGATCTCGACGAGGCCTATGTCGAGCATGACAGCGCCAAATTGCTGATCAACGAGCTCGAGGCGGCCGAGCCCGACGAGAGCTTCTACGACGCCAAGGTGAAGGTGCTCCAGGAGCTGATCGAGCATCATGTCATGGAGGAGGAGAAGCAGCGCGAGAACCTGTTCCAGCAGACCCGCGCCGCCGACATCGATCTCGACGCGCTCGGCGCCCGCCTCGCCGCGCGCAAGGCGGCGCTGATGGAGCAGGCCGAGGCCGGGGGCCTGCCGCCGGCCGAGCCCGCCACCCTCAAGCACGAAGCGCTCTGAGCGATGGGCTGGAGCCGCAACCGCACCATCCTCGCCGCCGCCGGCGCCGCGCTCGCCGGCTTCGCGGCGCTGCTCGCCGGCCGCCGCTGGCGGCGCGGCAATGGCGAGGAGCCGCCGGCGCCGGCCCATGACAGCGGCAAGACCGCGCCGGGCCCGGTCGGCCAGTCGGGCGCGGCCCGCTCGGCCGGCCCCGAGGCGATGCGCGACCCGCCGGCCGACTGGGAAAGGGTCGATCAGGCCTCGGACGAGAGCTTCCCGGCGAGCGATCCGCCGGCGGTCAGCCCCCACGTCGATTAGGGACAGTCCAGGGACAGTGAGGTGACTGTCCCTAGACTGTCACCGGGACAGTTAGGTGACTGTCCCTGGACTGCCCGCTAGGGCTCCGCCCGCAGCGCGCGCAGGTTCGCGGCGCCTTCCTCGGTGAGGAAGGGCCGCAGGCGATCGAAGGCGAGGGTGAAGGTCTCGCCGCAGGCCTGGGCGACGTGGGGCAGGCTCGGCTCGAGGACGAAGCCGTCGCGGGCGAGGCCGATGTTCCAGAAATCGGCGGTCCGGATGACCTCCTCGCACTCCGCCTGTTCCGGGCGCCAGCCGCTGAGGATGGCCTCGCGAAAGGCGGGCTGAAGGGTCTTGATCTCCTCGTCGCTGCCGCGCGGGCCCTCGCGTCTCACCGCGGTCTCGTTCAGCCAGTCGTTGAGATCGACCTCGGCACCGCTCGAAAGGTCGAACAGGCGGTAGGCGTTGCTCGAATCGGGATGGGCGCCGCCGCAAAAGCCGTCCCAATGATGGGCGACGCTCAGCCAGCGCCGCACGATCATCGCCGGCCTAAGGCTCTCGTCGAAGCCGCCTTCGTGCGGGCTCTGGCCGAGCGAATCGCGGACGCATTCGAACCAGGAAGGCGGATCGCCGGCAAGGCCGCGCGCCAGCGCCGCGTTGATTCGCCGAACCGCCTCGCCGCTGCCGTCGAGCGCGAAGGTCTCGAAGCGGATTTCGAAGCGGCCGCGATGATCGAGGCTGAGGCGGGTATAGGCGACGCCGTCCTTCGTCGCGCGCGCGGCGACGGTGCGGACGCCGGCGAGCCTCGGCGCGTGGAAGGCGAGGCTGCCGCAGGGGCCCTCCTCGCCCTCGCCGCCCGCGAGCCGGCGCAGCCGCACCGGCAGGGTCCGCCCGCCGCTCGTCCAGCGCGCGCTGAGCCGGGCACCGTCCGCGCTCTCGACCAGCCAGCGCGGGCTACGCGTCTCGCTGCCCTCGCGGAAGGCGCCCGCCGCGCCCTCTTCCGCCTCGAGCGGGATGAGCCGAAGCCGGGACAGATAATAATAAGCGCCGAAATTGCCCCATTCGCTTTGCACGAAGCAGGCGCGCACCGGCAGGGTGCCGACATTGCCCTCCCAGATTCCGGCGAGGCCGGCGGGCGCCGCGGCGGCGGCGGCGAAGGCGAGGAGCGGAGCGAACATGCTCACGATCCCGCCGCGCGATCGGGCTCGGGCCCGGCGGCGAAGATCGCCTCGCGGGCGGCGATGAGCTCGCGCATCGCCTCGGCGGTCGACCAGCCCCAGGCGAAATGGGCGCCGAGCATCACCGCGTTGCGCCGCAGCGGATGGCCGGTCGCCGGCTTCAGCACGCCGAAGGCGGGGATCCAGCCCATATAGGAGGCGAGCCAGACACCGCCGCCGGCGAGCGCGCCGCCGACCCGGCCGATCCTGGGATCGGCGAGCGCGATCATCGCGCCGCAGCCGGCGCCATAGGCGAAATGGGCGACGAGGGTGATATCGGGCGCGACGGCCGGCGGCGGGGCGAGCGTCGCATCGACGATCTCGCGCGGGGTCAGCGGATAGCGCTCCTTCGCCGGCAGCTTCCCGTGCAGCCGCCGCATCGCGCCGGTCATCGCCATGGTCGCGACGAAGCCGGCGATGCCGCCGATCACCAGCCGCGTGCCGAAGCCGATCTCTTTCTTCGCCGCCATCCCGCCTTCATAGCGGCGGCCGCCTAAAGCTCCACCCCGCTGGCGATCTCTTCGAGCTTCTTCAGCCGCTCGCGCACCGCGGCCAGCTCGATGCGGACGCCGACGTCGGCCTCGGGCGCCTCCGCCTCGCTCGCGGCGGCGAGCTCGAGCCGCTTCAATTCGAGCCACCCGCGCCAGGCGCGGCCGGCGGCGAGGCAGAGCATCGCGGTGATCGCGAGCGCGGTCGCGGCATAGATCAGCGAGGCGGTCATCGGCGGCAAGTCCTGCCGATAGCGTCGGGGAAGGCCATGATCGATCTTGCTTTCTATTCGTAGCGCAGGGCGAGGATCGGATTGGCGCGGGCGACCTTGAAGGCGTGGCCGGCGACCGTGCCGAGCGCGATCACCAGCGCGATCGCAGCGGCGCCGACGAACGGCGTCACCCCCTGGCTGATGTGGGTGTCGAAATTCTTCAGCCAATTGGCCATCAGCAGCCAGGCGACCAGCCAGGCGATCGGGGTGGCGATCAGCACCGGCTTGGAGAATTGCCAGGCGAGCAGGCCGACGATGTCGCGGGTGCGCGCGCCGAGCACCTTGCGGATGCCGATCTCCTTGGTGCGCCGCTCGGCGGTGAACGCGGCGAGCCCGAACACGCCGAGGCAGGCGACGATCACGGCGAGGATGGCGAAGCCGGCGAACACCTTCGCCCGCGCCTGCTCGGCGGTGTAGAGCTCGAGGATCTTGTCCTCGCTGAACACGCCGTCATAGGGCACGTCCGGGGCGAGCCGGCGCCAGGCGCGCTCGACATTGGCCCGCGCCGCCGCCGGATCGCGGGTGTCGTAGCGGACCAGCAGGGTGCCGGCGAAGGTGCGGTCGAGCCGGAACATGATCGGATCGATCGGCTCGCGGATCGAGCGGAAGCGCGAATTGGGGACGACGCCGATGATGTGGACCGGCACGACCCCGTCCTCGGGATCGAAATAGCCGACGCCGATGGTCTTGCCGACCGCCTCCTGGGCGCTGCGGAACCCCATCCGCTGGACCGCGAGCTCGTTGACGACGACGTTGATGCCGCGCCGGGCGATCACCCGTTCCTCGGCGTCGACCACGGCCTTCGCCGCCGGGTCGGCGGAAGCCTGCAGCGACACCGTCGAATCGTCGCCCGGGCGGTTGCGGTCGAACAGCCGGCCGGCGACGGGGGCGATGCCCATCGTCCGGAAGAAATCGACGTCGATCGAATAATTGCCGATGTTCACCGGCTCGGTCTGGCCGGGCACCTGGACGCTGCTGTTGTTGTTGTTGTCGGTGGCGACGCCGATGCCGGAGCGGCCGACCGAGACGACGCCGGGAACGCGCGCCATTTCCTCGGCGATCGCGTCGGAGCGCTCGATCAGCTGGCGGCGGCCGAGATTCTCGATCTGGATGAGGCCGTCGCGGCGATAGCCGGGATCGACGGTGCGCGCGTAGACGGTCTGCGCATAGACCACCGCGGTGCAGATGATGAGGCCGATCGAGACCGCGAACTGGGCGACGACCAGGATGTTGCGCAGGATGCCCGAGCCCGAGGCCTCGGCCGAGGATTTGTTGGCCTTGAGCACCTGGGCCGGCTGGAAGCGGGACAGATAGAAGGCGGGATAGACGCCGCCGGCGGCGCCGACGATCAGGGTCAAAGCGACGATCGGCAGAAGCATGCCGTCCCAGCCGAAATAGCGCATCGCCAGGTCGGCATCGAGGAAATGGGCGAGCGCCGGCAGCAGCAGCTCGACCAGAGCGAGAGCGAGCAGCATCGCCATCGCCGCGATCAGCACCGATTCGGCGAGGAACTGGGTGATCAGCTGCCTGCGGTTGGCGCCGAGCACCTTCCTCAGCGCCACCTCGCGCGCGCGCTGGCCGGCGCGGGCGGTGGCGAGGTTGGTGAAGTTGACGCAGGCCATGCCGAGGATGAGGAAGGCGATGATCGTGAAGGTGATGATCGTCTGGCGGTCGTTGCCCGGCTTCATCGTCCCGTCCTGGGCGATGCCGAGGTGGACGTCGCGGACGTTGGTCACCCGCCAGTCTTCCTCGTCGCCCTGGTTGGTGGTCTGGTTGCCGAGCGTCTCGTTGGGGATGTTGCGCCGCTCCCAGGCGGGCAGCGCCGCCTGGATCGCGGCCGGATCCGCGCCCGGGCGAAGGGTGAAATAGATCCAGCCCGACTGGCAGCCCCAGCAGGTCAGGAAATTGGGCGAATCGTCGAACCAGCGGGCCATGTCGATCCGGGCGACGATGGTGAAGCGGACATGGCTGTTGCGCGGCAGATCGCGGACGATGCCGGTGATTCGGTAATCGACGGTGCGGCCGCGCGAGATCATGGTCAGCGTCCGGCCGAGCACGTTCTCGCTGCCGAACACGCGGCGCGCCTCGCTCTGGGTGAGGACGACATTGTTGGCCTGGGCGAGCGCGGTGCGCGGGTCGCCGGCGGCGAAGGGGAATTGGAGGACGTCGAAGAACAGATTGTCGACCAGCAGCACGTTCTCGGTCGACAGCGATTCGGCGCCGCGGCGGATCACCGGTTCGGCGCCGAGCGCGTAGACCATATGCTCGATCTGCGGAAAATCGGCCTTGAGCCGCTGGCCGGAGACATAGGCGGCCATCTGCAGATCGGCTTCCTCGCCGGTCTGCTTCGATTTGTAGTGGGTCTGGAACTGGTAGGTGTTCTCCGCATTGGGGAGCCAGGCGTCATAGCTGGTCTCGTAGCGGACGTAGAGGAGCAGCATCAGGCAGGCGGCCAGCCCGATCGCCAGGCCGAAGATGTTGATGAACGCATAGGTCTTGTTCTTGACCAGCGCCCGCACCCCCACCGTCATGTAATTGCGCCACATGGTTCAGCTCCTCCAAACTTGCCCGGAATCCCGCGTCACCGTTCGGGCTGAGCCTGTCGAAGCCCTTTCCTTCCTTTCAGCGAGAAGAAAAGGAAGGCCCTTCGACAGGCTCAGGGCGAACGGGAGCAGGGGTCCCATCTTCCGCGTCACGCCGCCCGCCGGTGCTCGACCAGGATCCGGCCGTCGAGCATGTTGACCACCCGGCCGGCATAATCGGCATGGGCGGGCGAATGGGTGACCATGACGATGGTCGAGCCTTCGGCGTTCAGCGCCTGCAGCATCTTCATCACCTCCTCGCCATGGGCGGTGTCGAGATTGCCGGTCGGCTCGTCGGCGAGGATCAGCTTGGGGCTGGCGACAAGGGCCCGGGCGACGGCGACACGCTGTTGCTGGCCGCCTGACAATTGGCTCGGCCGGTGGCGGGCGCGGTGGGCGATGCCCACCTTGTCCATCACCTCGTCGACCCGGGTGCGCCGCTCGCCCGCGGGGACGTTGTGGTAGAGCAGCGCAAGCTCGATATTCTCGCGGACGGAGAGCTCGTCGACGAGATTGAACGACTGGAAGATGAAGCCGATGTTCCGCTTGCGGAAATCGGCGAGCTTCGATTCCGAGAGCCCCGCGACCTCGGTGCCGTTGAACAGGTAGGAGCCGGAGGTCGGCGAATCGAGCATGCCGATCACGTTCAGGAGGGTCGATTTGCCGCAGCCCGACGGCCCCATGATCGCGGCGAACTCGCCGTCGGCGACGTCGAGGAAGATGCCGTCGAGGGCGGTCGTTTCGACCGTGTCGGTGCGGTAGACCCGCGAGACTTCACGCATGCTCAACATGTTTGGCTCCCTTCATTGCCCACAGGGCGGTGAGACTCAGTCCCGGAGGTAGCCGGGATCGGCCGCGCAGCGGCGGGCCGTCTTTTTCCGTCCAGCGGCGTCGCAGCGTCGGTCACGATGCGTTGAGCATCGCTCCCTCCTCGCTCCTTGCTGGGCGAAAAAATCCAACCCGTCACGGCTGCCTCCGGGACTGAGTCTCACCGCTTAGGCTCAGCCGATCGCGCTCGGCGAAACCCGTATAAGGAGAGGTGATGACGCGCTCGCCCGGGTCGAGCCCCTCGAGCACCTCGATCGCATCGTTGTTGCGGCGGCCGAGGCGGACGTTGCGGCGGACCGCCGAGCGGCCGTCGGGCGCGACCACGAACACCCAGGCGCCGCCGGTATCGTTGTAGAAGCTGCCATTGGGGATGATCCGCGCCTGGCTCGGCGCGCCGAGGATCAGCCGGGTCTGAACGGTCTGGCCGCGCTGGAGGTCGGCCGGCTCGGGGCCGATGAACTGAAGGTCGATCTCGAAGGCGCCGTTGCGGACCTGCGGATAGATCTTGCCGACCCGCATCCGGTAGTGACGGCCGTTGACCTCGGCGTCGGCGATCTGGCCGACGGCGACCCGGCCGAGATAGAATTCGTCGACCTGGGCGTGCAATTTGTTGCGGCCGGCGCTGTCGATCTGGCCGAGCCGCTCGCCGCGCTGCAGCGACTGGCCGACCTGGATCGAGAAAGAGGTGAGCTGGCCGGCGACCGGCGCGCGCAGGTTCAGCGCGTCGAGCGTGGCGCGGGCGATGTCGAGGCTGGCGTTCAGCGAGGCGGCGGACTGGCGCAGCTGGGCGAGCTGGCCCGATTGCAGCCGCTCGTCGGTGCCCTGCTGGCGCAGCAGCACCTCGCTGCGCCGGCGGTTGGCCTCATAGGTGTCGCGGGCGTCGGCGATCTGGCGGCCCGAGACGAAGCCGCGCTCGGCGAGCGGGCGCTGCATCTCATATTGGCGGCGCGCGGTCTGGGTGGCGAGATCGGCCTCGATCCGCGCCCGTTCGTTGGCGAGCCGGGTCTGGTTGAGCGCGAGCTCCTGGCTGCGCATCGAATTGATCTGCTGGATGACCTCGGTCTGGCGGGCGAGCAGGTTGAGCTGAAGATCGGAATTGGTCAGCACCGCGAGCAGCTGGCCCTGCTGGACCATGGCGCCGTCCTCGACCACCACCCGCTCGACCCGGCCGCCCTCGACCGCGTCGAGAAAGACGGTGAGCGAGGGCTCGACCCGGGCGCGCAGCGGCAGGAAGTCGTCGAACCGGCCCTGGGTCACGGTCGAGATGGTGAGCCGGGCGGCCGGGACGGTCTGGCTGTTGGCGCTCGGCGCGAAATAATAGACCAGCGCGAGCAGCAGGACGACGGCGAGCGCGCCGAGGCCGATCTTGACCTTGGTCGGCAGCCCCCCCTTGGCGACCACGCGGTCCATGCCGCCGCCGCTCTGGGGGCTGTCGCTCTGCTTCATCCGGATGACGCTCATCGAAAGAGTCGGTGTTGGCAAGGCGGCGGTGCGGCAGACTGTCCGGAACCGGACAGCAACTGTCCGCCACCGCACACCTTCCTGCGCCTAGGCGATCGGCGCCGAGGCGGCGAAGGCCAGAAAGCCGGTGGCGATGAAGCCGAAAGCGAAGGCGAGAGCCTCGAACTTTGCCATTGTCATTCTCCCTGAACGCGAAAACCCCTGATGCCGGATGAGGGAGCATGAGCCGTGCCAAGTGCCGAAAGCGGCGGAAATCCGGGGTTTCGGCTGGCGGCGCCGCCCGGACGCGCCGCCGCCGCGCGTCCGCGGGCGGACACTGGCACGGTCCTTGATTGTCCATTATCGAACATCACGGGAGGGCTCCCAGTGACGAACGGCAAGCGCTTCGGCCGCTGCATCATCATCGACGACGATCCGGACATCCTGCTCTCCGCGCGGCTGCTGCTGCGCGACCTGTTCGCCGAGGTCGCCGCCTTCCAGGACCCGCAGGAGGCGCTGGCGGCGATGGACGCCGAGCTGCCCGACGTCGTCCTGCTCGACGCCAATTTCGGCCGCGGCGCGACCGACGCCGCCGAGGGCTTCCGCTGGCTCGGCGAGATCCTGAAGCGCGACCCGCAGGCGGTGGTGGTGATGATCACCGCCCATGCCGGGATCGGCGTCGCGGTCGAGGCGATGAAGCGCGGCGCCACCGATTTCGTCTCCAAGCCCTGGTCGAACGAGCGGCTGCTCGCGACGGTGCGCACCGCGGCCAGCTTGCGCACCTCGCGCGCGGAGGTGGTCACCGAGCGCAGCAAGGCGAAGGCGATCGCAACGGCGGGCGAGACTCCGCTGCTCGGCAGCTCGCCGGCGATGGCGCGGATCTGGTCGCTGATCGAGCGCGCCGGGCCGACCGACGCCAACGTCCTCATCCTCGGCGAGAACGGCACCGGCAAGGAGCTGGTCGCGCGCGAGCTCCACCGCCGCTCGCGCCGGGCCGACCAGCTGCTGGTCTCGGTCGATCTCGGCGCGGTCGCCGAGAATCTGTTCGAAAGCGAGCTGTTCGGCCACGTCAAAGGCGCGTTCACCGATGCCCGCGCCGACCGCGTCGGCCGGCTCCAGGCGGCCGACCGGGGCACGCTCTTCCTCGACGAGATCGGCAATCTGCCGCTCCACCTGCAGCCCAAATTGCTGACCGCGCTGGAGCAGCGCCGGATCGTCCCGGTCGGCGCCAACAAGCCGGTGCCGATCGACGTCCGGGTGATCGCCGCGACCAATTGCCCGGCCGAGCAGCTGTCCGACGAGAGCCGCTTCCGCCAGGACCTGCTGTTCCGCCTGAACACGGTCGAGATCGACCTGCCGCCGCTGCGCGAGCGGCGCGAGGACATTACCGGGCTCGCCGGCCATTTCATCGCCCAATATGCCAGGAAGTACGGCAAGCCCGTGCGCGAGCTTCCGGCCGAGGTCGCCCAGGCGCTCGAAGCCTATGACTGGCCGGGCAACGTCCGCGCCCTTCGCCACGCCTGCGAACGCGCGGTGATCCTGTCGGACGGCGCCGCCTTCACCCAAGAGGATTTCTCGCTGTCGCGCGGGCTCTCGCCGTCGCGCGCCGCGCCGGCGCCGGCGCCGGTCGCCAGCCCGCGCCACGACCTCAACCTCGAGCGCGTCGAAAAGCAGATGGTCGAGGAGGCGCTGAAGAAGCACAGCTACAACATCTCGCTCGCCGCCGCCGAATTGGGCCTGACCCGCGCCTCGCTCTACCGGCGGATGGAAAAGCATGGGCTGTAAGCCGCCGAATCCTCCCCGGGACGGGGAGGGGGACCATGCGAAGCATGGTGGAGGGGGTGCTGAGCCCCATACCGGCCCCCCTCCACCACGGCGCTTCGCGCCGCGGTCCCCCTCCCCGTCCCGGGGAGGATTTCAGGCGTGAGCGTCTTCGGCCATCGCTTCCTTATCGGCCTCGCCTGGCGGCTGGGGCTGCTGGTCGCCGCCGCCTTCGCCTTCGCCGCCGCCCTCGCCCGGCCCGATCTCGGCGCGGCGCGGATCGTCGCCGGCCTGTTCGTGCTCGGCGCCGCCGCTCTGCTCTGGCGCCACGTCCAGCGCACCAACATGGAGCTGTCGCGCTTCATCGACGCGGTCCGCTTCGGCGATTTCAGCCAGGGCTTCTCGCATCGCGGCCAGGGCTCGGGCTTCGCCGAGCTTTCGGCGACGCTCGACGAGGCGATCCGGCGGCTGCGCGACGAGCGCCACAAATTGATCGACGCCAACCGCTTCTACGAAGCGGTGCTCGACGACGCCCCGACCGCCCTCCTCACCGTCGACGGCGACGGCAAGGTCGAGCTCGCCAACAAGGCCGCCCGCCGCCTGCTCATCCGCCACAAGGGGGTCAGGGTCGAGGATTTCCGCGAATATGGCGAGGCTTTCGCCAACGCGCTCGAGGGCGGCGCGGTCAACCGGCCGCGGCTCGTCCCTTTGCTCAGCGACGGCGTGCCGCAGACGATGCTGGTCGGCGCCGCGATCGTCCACCGGCTCGGCGGCCTCGTCCGGGTGGTCGCGGTGCAGCCGATCCAGGGCGAGCTGAACGCGATCGAGATCGCCGCGCAGAGCGACCTGATCCGGGTCCTCACCCACGAGATCATGAACTCGATGACCCCGGTCACCAGCCTCGCCCACAGCGCGGTCGATCTGATGCGCAGCGCCGATCAGGGGGCGAGCGCCGACGTCGCCGACGCGCGGATCGCGGTCGAGACGCTCGCCCGGCGCGCCGACGGGGTGATGCACTTCGTCGAATCCTACCGCCAGATCAGCCGCGCCCCGGACATCCGCAGCCGGCCGATCGACGTCGCCGCCTGGGGCCGCGAGCTGGAGGCGCTGGTCCGGGCGAGCGAGCGGGCGGTCGGCATCGGCTTCACCGTCGAGGTCGACGAGACGCTGACCCTCGATGCCGACCCGGACCTGATGAGCCAGGTGCTGATCAATCTGATCCGCAATGCCGGCCAGGCCGCGCGCGGCCATTCCGAGACGCCGCAGGTGTGGCTGACCATGTCCCGCACCCGCACCGGCCGCACCCAGATCGAGGTCGCCGACAACGGTCCCGGCGTTCCCGAGAGCCTGCGGCAGGATATCTTCCTGCCCTTCTTCACCACCCGGATGGAGGGCACCGGAGTCGGCCTCAGCCTCGCCCGCCAGGTCGTCCTCGCCCACAAGGGCTCGATCAGCGTCGGCGATCGCAAGGGCGGCGGCGCCCTGTTCCGCATCATCCTCTAAAAAGTGACTGTCACTAGTGACAGTCACTAAACGGCGCGCGCATCATCCTCTAAAGAGTGACTGTCACTAGTGACAGTCACTAAACGGCGACGATCAGGGGGAGGCGGCTATTCTTTCAGCGACGCGCGCGGCCTGGGTCCTGATGTCGGGGACGGCGACGCTCTCCCAGAAGGTGCCGCGGGTCATCGGCCCGATCGCGTAGAGGCCGTCCGCGGGCGCGCCGTCGGCACCGAGCGCGCGGCAGTCCCGGTCGACGTCGATGCCGATCCTCAGCGGGTCCGGCCGGATCCGGCCGGCGGCGACCAGGGCGAGCAGCAGCGGCTCGCCGGAGCGGACGATGTCGAGCTCCGGCCCGGTGCAATTGACGATCCGCGCCACCCGCAGGGTCTCGATATCGTCCCGGCCCCGGGCGCGGAAGCGCACCAATGCGCGGTCGCCTTCCGCCTCGGCCGAAACCAGCTTGCCCGCCGCCACCGCGAGCTTCGCCGCCCCCTGCATCGCCTCGATCGTCTCGCCCACCGCCGGCGCGATCTTGTGGCGGTGGACGTCCCACCAGGGCCTGAGGTGCCGGAGGAAGCGGCGCCGCTCGGCCGCGTCCGCGCCGCCCCAGAGCGCCTGGGTGACGGTGCGCAGCTCGTGGACGGCGCTGCGCCAGCCGATCTCGTCGCTCCGCGCCCGCACCCGCCGAAGCATCGCCGTGCAGCCCGGCGGCAGCTCCTCGCAGGGCGCCACCATGGGTTCGCGCGGGCCGTGGGCGCGCGGCGCCAGGCCGCGCCGCGACAAAGCGACGATCCGGCCGGGAAAGCCCGCCGCCTCGAGCGTCAGCGCGGCATCGACCGCGGTCAGGCCGGTGCCGAGCAGCAGCACGATGTCGCCCGGCCCGAGGCCGTCGGCGATCCCCTCCGCCCAGGGATCGTCGATCCACAGCGGCCCCAGCGTTTCGGGGTCGATCCCCGGCGGCGTCGCCGGCTTGAGGTTGCCCGGCGCGAGGATCGTCACGTCCGCCGCGATCCTGCCGCCGTCGGCGAGGACGACCGCGCCGTCGGCGAGGCCGACCGCCTCGCCCCGCACCGATATTGTCCCGGTCGCGGCGAGCAGCTCGGTCAGATAGTCGCCGTAGAGCATGCGCGGCGCGAAATCCTCCTCGCCGCCGCCGGCCCGGGCCGCAAACCAGCGGGTGAAATGGTCGGGATCGTCGGCGAGCGCGCTCATCCTTCGCGCCGGCACGTTGAGCAGATGCTCGGGCCGGACCGTCGAATAAGCGACTCCCCGGCCGGGCGCGCGGGCGCGCTCGATGAGGATGGTCTCGCCGATTCCGGCCCGCTCGAGATGGAGCGCCTGGAGCGCGCCCGCGGCGCCCCCGCCGACGACCGCGACCCGGATCACGCGCGCTCCGGCTCGATCGGCACCGGATCGGCGAGGCTGAGCCCGTCGAGGATTCGCGCGGTCTCGTCGCGGACCATCAGCATCGCCCGGTGGAGCCGGCATTTGTCCTCGCTGATGCAATTCTTGCACTGCTCGTAGGCGAGCCGGCTGGCGCAGGGCAGCAGCCCCAGCGAGCCGCGGGTCAGCCGGACGATCTCGCCATAGCTGATCTCCTCCGGCGGCTTGGCCAGCCAATAGCCGCCCTCGCGGCCGCGCAGCGTCTCGACCAGGCCGGCGCGGCGCATCTGCGACAGGATCACGGTGAGGAACTTGGGCGGCAGATTCTGCGCCACCGCGATTTCGGCGAGCTGGACCGGCCCTTCGCCATAGCGGTCGGCAAGGTGGAGCAGCGCCCGAATTGTATACCGCGTCCGTTGAGAAAGCATGGTTCCCCATAGCGCGGCGGCGGCGCTTGGCAACCGCTTGCGGACGCCGGCCGGATCGGGCGGCAATCGCCGCCGACCGGATCATCCCGGCGCTAAGCCGCTGAGCGACCGCCGTTTTCGTTACGGGGACGGCTGAACCGCCGCTGACGGGCGCGTTCAGCCGTGGATCAACCCGTTGCTGCCAAAGGGTCGCGGAGCCCGGATGCGCAAGCGCCCGGGCTCGCGTGCAAACGCGTTCCCTCGAGTAGCGTACCGAGGGAGGGGCCGGCGCTCCGCAGGGCGTCGGCCCCACTTGCTTGTCAGCCCCCGGGCCCCAGCCAAATCAGCCACAGATCGGGCGCCGCCCCCAGCCGCAGCGGCAGGCCGCTGGTGCCGAGGCCGGCGGTGACGATCAGGGTGCGGCGATTCTCGCGGACGAGGCCGCAGGCATAACGCTGGCCGTAGCGGGACATGGTCGAGACCGCGCCGACGAAGGGCAGCCGGATCTGGCCGCAATGGGTATGGCCGGCGAGCATGAGCGCGACGTCCCCAGGCAGGCGCGGGAACGGATCGGGGCTGTGGCTCAGGAGAATTCGGGCGCCGGGCAGGGCGCGCATCGCCGCCACCGTCGCTTCGAGATCGTCGTGGCGGGTGAAGGCGTCGTCCAGCCCGCCGATGGCGAGCGGCCCGGCCGGGGCGGCGTCGTTGTCGAGCAGCCGGACATGGGCGGCGGCCAGCGCCGCCCGGGCGCCGGCGAGGTCGCGCCAATGATCGTGATTGCCGAGCACCGCGAACACCCCGAGCGGCGCGCTGAGGCCGGCGAGCGGCGCCGCCGCCTCGCGCTGATTGTAGTGGCGCGTCGACATCCTTTTGTCGCTGATGAAGTCGCCGGCGATGAGAACGAGGTCGGGCGCGAGCGCATTCACCTGGCCGACGATCCGGGTCAGCCGCGAAGGCGGCATGTCCGGCCCGGCGACGTGGAGGTCGGAGATCAGCACCGCCCGCACCGGCAGCGCGCCCTTCGGCCAGCCCGGCAGCGCCACCGCCGCCTCGCGCACGACCGGATCGGCGATCGCCGTGCCATAGGCCCAGCAGACGAGCAGGAGACCGGATGCAACAAGCAGGCTAAAGACGCGTCCTAAGGCCATGCGCGACTTCTCGCAGCTTCTCGACGCCCTCGTCTATACCAGCTCGCGCAACGCCAAGCTGAAGCTGATCGGCGATTATCTGAAGCGCACCCCCGATCCCGACCGCGGCTATGCGCTGGCGGCGCTGACCGGCGAACTCGATCTGCCCGCGGTCAAGCCGGCCGCGATCCGGGCGATCGCCGAGGAAAGGGTCGATCCGGTGCTGCTCTACATGAGCCGCGACTATGTCGGCGACATGGCCGAGACGGTGTCGCTGCTCTGGCCGAAGCGCGACCCGGCAGAGGCCGCCGACCTCGACGACGGCACCCTGCGCCTCTCCAGCGTGGTCGAGCGGCTCGCCTCGCTGGGCCGGGCCGAGGCGCCCGGCGCGCTCGCCGCCATGCTCGACCATCTCGATTCGAGCGGCCGCTTCGCGCTGCTGAAGCTCGCCACCGGCGCCTTGCGCATCGGCATCTCCGCCCGTCTCGCCAAGGTCGCTTTGGCCGAAGCGTTCGCGCTCGACGTCGATGCGCTCGAGGAAGTCTGGCACGGCATCGCGCCGCCCTATCTGCCGATCTTCGCCTGGGCCGAGGGGCGGGGCGCCCAGCCCAGGGCCGAGGACGTGCCGGTGTTCCGCCCGTTCATGCTCGCTTTGCCGCTCGAGGAGCTGCGCGTGTCGATGGCCGATTATGCGGCGGAGTGGAAATGGGACGGGATCCGGGTCCAGCTCGTCCACGCCGGCGGCGAGACCCGGCTCTACAGCCGCGCCGGCGACGACATCACCGGCAGCTTCCCCGACGTCGCCGCGGCGTTCCGGGCGCCGGGCGTGCTCGATGGCGAGCTGCTGGTGAAGGGCGCGTTTCAGGGCGGCGAGGCGGCGAGCTTCAACGCGCTCCAGCAGCGGCTCGGCCGCAAGAACGTCTCGGCCAAGATGCTCGGCGACTTTCCCGCCTTCGTCCGGCTCTACGACATATTGCTCGACGGCAGGGAGGATGTCCGTGGCCTGCCCCTGAGCGAGCGCCGCGCGCGGCTCGAGGCGTTCGTCGCGAAGCTCGATCCCGAGCGCTTCGACCTCTCCGCCCTGATCGAGGCCGAAAGCTTCGAGGCGCTGGAGGAGATTCGCAGCGGTGCCCGCGACGCCGCGATCGAAGGGGTGATGCTGAAGCGCCGCGACAGCCGCTACGTGCCGGGCCGCAAGACCGGCCTCTGGTACAAATGGAAGCGCGATCCGCTCGTCGCCGACGCCGTGCTGATGTACGCGGCGCGGGGCAGCGGCAAGCGCTCCTCTTATTATTCGGATTACACGTTCGGCTGCTGGAGCGAGGGCGGCGAGCTGCTGCCGGTCGGCAAGGCCTATTTCGGCTTCACCGACGAGGAGCTGAAATGGCTCGACCGCTTCGTCCGCAACCACACGATCGAGCGATTCGGCCCGGTCCGCGAGGTCGAAAAGACGCTGGTGCTCGAAGTCGCCTTCGATTCGATCCATGCCTCGAAGCGCCACAAATCGGGCCTCGCCATGCGCTTCCCCCGCATCTCGCGAATCCGCACCGACAAGCCGGCGAGCGAGGCGGACACGGTGGAGACGCTGCGGCGGATGGTGACCTGAGCGACATTCCCCACGTCCGTTCGGGCTGAGCTTGTCGAAGCCCCCTCCTTCTTCCCTCCTCGGAAAGGAAGGAAGGCCCTTCGACAGGCTCAGGGCGAACGGAGGGTGGTTCTAGGCCCCCGGACGCGCCCCGGGCGCCAGCGCCTGGCCGATCGAGCGGAAGTCGCGGCCGCCGGCCTGCATCGCGTCGCCGCAGCGGCGCAGCAGCGCCTGACGGTCGCCGGGCGCGGGCGCGCTTGCCTCGGCCGGGTCGAAGCCCGGCGAGGCCGCGTCGATGCGTCCGAGAAAATATTGCGCCGCCACCCGGCCGAGGGACCGGACCCGGGGGTCGTCATCCTCGGCGAGCTGCGCCATGAGGCCGAAGCACCTTTGGTCGAGCGCCGTTGCGGCGTCTGCGACCGGTGCGGGGGTCGGTGCGGCCGCAATCATGGCCGCGATGAGCACGCTTTCCATGCCGCTCTTGGTAAACGGCAAAGGTGGACGCGAAGTCGCCGGGATTGGTTGACGGAAAAGTAAGCACAAAAAACGGCGGCCTATTCCTCCCCTGAAAGGGGAGGGGGACCGCCGCCGAAGGCGGTGGTGGAGGGGTATCAGCGGCGGCGCAGAATCTCTGAGGCTGACACCCCTCCACCACGACGCTGCGCGCCGCGGTCCCCCTCCCCCGCCGGGGGAGGATGGGAAATCAAGCTTACTGGATCGGCACCAGATTGACCGCGGCGGTCTTGCCGCGGCGGTCGACCTCGAGCTCGAACTCGACCCGGTCGCCCTCGTTCAGCGAGATCATCCCGGCCCGCTCCACCGCCGAGATATGGACGAAGGCGTCGGGCTGGCCGTCGTCGCGGGTGATGAAGCCGAAGCCCTTGGTCGCGTTGAAGAACTTGACCGTGCCGGAGGCCTTCTCGCCGGTCAGCTCGCGCTGCGGGCCGCGGTCGCGCGGCGGGCCGCGGTCCTCGACGGGAAGCGGATCGCCCTCGATCTTGAGGTCGGTCGCCGAGACCCGGCCGCCGCGATCCACCAGGGTGAATTCGAGCGGCTGGCCCTCCGCCAGACCGGTAAGCCCCGCCTGCTCGACCGCGCTGATATGGACGAACACGTCGTCGCCGCCATCGTCGCGGACGATGAAGCCGAAGCCCTTCTGGCCGTTGAAGAACTTGACCACGCCCTTGGCCTCGCCGACGACCTGCGGGGGCATGCCGCCACCGCCGCCGCCGCGGAA
>Ga0070659_100000008_pt1 | contig 204009 bp, 196 predicted proteins | sample KBSC23metaG_FD_64666 | JGI IMG/M metagenome (GOLD analysis project Ga0070659, IMG submission 64666) | Corn rhizosphere microbial communities from Kellogg Biological Station, Michigan, USA - KBS C2-3 metaG | ecosystem: Host-associated > Plants > Roots > Rhizosphere > Soil ... | reverse complement strand
GCGCCTGTACGGTCACCTGCAGGAGCTCGAGCTCGGCTTCTTCGACCGCCAGCAGACGGGCCAGCTGATGTCGCGCGTGACGGTCGACCTGCAGGCGGTGCGCTTCTTCCTCGGCTACGGGCTGATCTTCATCGGCCAGTCGTTCTTCACGCTCGTGCTGGCGGCGGTCGCGATGTTCGTCATCCAGCCCCTGCTCGCACTGATCGCGCTCACGCCGGTTCCGTTCGTCGTGCTCGTCGCGTTCCGCTACGGCCGCCGCTCGCGCCCCGCGATGCAGGAGGTGCAGCAGCGGATCGCCGAGCTGACCGCGGTCGCAGAGGAGAACGTCTCCGGCGTGCGCGTCGTGAAGGCGTTCGCGCGCGAGGAGCTGCAGCTGGAGCGCTTCCGCCACCAGACCGGCCGCGTCTTCGACCAGGCGATGTACACGACGCGCCTGCAAGCGCGCTACGCGCCGCTGATCGGCTTCCTCCCCTACCTCGGCCTCGCCGCCATCCTGCTCGTCGGCGGGCGCGCCGCCATCAGCGGATCGATCGACATCGCCATCTTCGCCACCTTCTACGGCTACGTGCTGATGCTGACCGGGCCGATGCGCACGCTCGGCTACATGCTCGGCGCCGCGCAACGTGCGACCGCCTCGGGCGCGCGCATCTTCCAGGTGCTCGACCGCCAGCCAGGGATCCTCGCGCCGGAGGATGCCCCGCCGCTGCCCGACGGGCGCGGACATGTCGAGCTGCGCGACGTGTCCTTGACCTACGAGGGCGCGGTGCACCCGGCGCTGGCGGAGGTGAACCTGACGGTCAATGCCGGCACGACGGTCGCGCTCGTCGGCGGGACCGGCTCCGGCAAGACGTCGCTGGTGTCGCTGTTGCCGCGGCTCTACGACGCGAGCACCGGCTCGGTCCGGATCGATGGCGCCGACGTGCGAGACGTGGACCCCGGGTCGCTGCGCCGCGAGATCGCGATCGTCACCGACGACCCGTTCCTGTTCTCCGCGACCGTCCACGACAACATCGCCTACGCGCGGCCGGACGCAACGCGCGAGGAGGTCGAGGCGGCGGCGCACCGGGCGCACGCCGACGGCTTCGTGCGCGAGCTGCCCGACGGCTACGACACGCTGATCGGCGAGCGTGGGCTGACGCTCTCAGGCGGGCAGCGTCAGCGGATCGCGATCGCGCGCGCGCTGCTGGCCAATCCCCGCATCCTCGTGCTGGACGACGCGACCTCGTCGGTCGACGCCTCGACCGAGCAGGAGATCAAGCTTGCGCTCGGAGAGGTGATGGCGGGACGGACCACGTTCGTGATCGCGCACCGCCTCTCGACGATCGCCCTCGCCGACGAGATCGTCGTGCTCGAGCGCGGGAGGATCGTCGCGCGGGGCACGCACGAGGAGTTGCTGGAGCAGGAGGGCCTCTATCGCGAGATCGTCGAGAAGGGTCTGCCGGACCAGGTGTTCCTGACCCGCAAGCCGGTCGAGGACGGGGCCGCTTCACCTCCGCGCCGCCGTGCGGCGCTCGCCGCCGTGGCGCCGCCGGCGCCCGCCATGAGCCCCGCCCGCCGCGACGAGGGCGTCTCCGCGCTGGGCTCCGGCGCGCTCGGCTCGCTCACGACCGCCGGCCGCGAGGCCGACCGCCTCGCCGAGCTGCGCCGGCGCCTGCGCCAGACGGGCGGGCGCGGGCGCAAGCTGCGCGGCCTGATCGAGCTGCTGCGCCCCTACCGCGGCCGCGTCGCGCTGATGTTCCTGACGCTGATCCTCGCGACCGGCGCCGCGCTCGCGCCGATCCCGCTCGCCAAGAAGGCGATCGACGACGGCATCCAGCAGGGCGACGCGGGCGCGCTGACGGGCATCGTGCTGGTGTTCCTCGCCGCGACGCTCGTGACGTGGGCCGCGTCCTCCGCGCAGACCTACCTGACCGGCTGGGTCGGCCAGCGGGCGCTGCAGGATCTGCGCGTGCAGCTGTTCCGCCACCTCCAGTCGCTCTCGCTCGGCTTCTACTCGCGCGTGCGCTCGGGCGTCGTCATCAGCCGTCTGACGAACGACGTCGAGGCGCTCGACTCGCTCGTCTCCGACGGGATCGTGACGCTGTTCCAGTCCACGCTGACGCTCGGCGGCGTCGTCGTGATCCTGCTCGTGCTCGACGCCCAGCTGGCGCTCTACACGTTCATCGCGATCCCGCTGATCGCCATCTCGGCGTTCGTCTTCCGCATCGCCTCGGCGGACGCGTTCCGTCGTACGCGCGAGCGGATCGGCGCGATCACCGGCTACCTGCAGGAGACGCTGTCGGGCATCCGCGTGGTGCGGTCGTTCGGCCAGGAGCGCCGCCACATCGGCCGCTTCGCCGACCTCAACCGGGCCAACCGCGACGCGAACATGACGACGGTCTACCTGAACGCCGCCTACTTCCCCGGCATCGAGCTGCTGTCGTCATTGGTGACGGTCGGGATCCTTCTGATCGGCGGCTTCGAGGTGGTCCACGGCAACGCGCAGACGGGCGTCGTGTTCGGCTTCATCGCGGCGCTGAACCTGTTCTTCGACCCGATCCAGTCGCTCTCGCAGCTCTATACGACCTACCAGTCAGGCATGGCGGCGCTCGACAAGATCTTCGAGCTGCTCGACGAGGAGCCGGAGCTGGTGGACCGGCCGGACGCGGTGCGGCTGGAGGGCCTGCACGGCGAGCTGTCGTTCGAGGGCATGTCCTTCCGCTATGGCGACTCCGATGACGGACCGTGGGCATTGCGCGACATCGATCTGCACGTCGAGCCCGGACAGACGGTCGCGCTGGTGGGCGAGACCGGCGCCGGCAAGTCGACCTTCGCGAAGCTCGTCGCGCGCTTCTACGACCCCACGCGCGGCGTCGTGCGCGTGGACGGTCACGACCTGCGCGACGTCTCCTCCGCCTCGCTGCGAGCGCGCATGGGGATCGTGCCGCAGGAGGGCTTCCTGTTCAGCGGGACGATCGCCGAGAACATCGCGTTCGGTCGGCCGGACGCGACGCGCGCCGAGGTCGCCGCCGCGGCCGAGGCCGTCGGCGCCGACGCTTTCGTGAACGACCTCCCGCTCGGCTACGACACGGAGATCGGCGAGCGCGGCGTGCAGCTGTCGGCGGGCCAGCGCCAGCTCGTCGCGTTCGCGCGCGCGCTGATCGCCGATCCGCGGATCCTGGTGCTGGACGAGGCGACCTCGAACGTCGACATCCAGACGGAGACGCGCATCGAGGAGGGCCTGCGGACCCTGCTCGCCGGCCGCACCGCGATCGTGATCGCCCACCGCCTCTCCACGATCCGCCACGCCGATCTGATCGTCGTGCTCGAGCACGGCCGCATCGCCGAGCAGGGCACGCACGAGCAGCTGCTCGCCTCCGGCGGCGCCTACGCGCGGCTGCACCAGGACTGGGCCGAGCAGGCGGTAGCCTGAGCGCAACCCCGATCGAGGAGGACCCATGCTCGGCGACAGCAGAGCGTTCAGCGGCTTCGCGGTGGACGACCTGGAGCAGGCGCGCCAGTTCTACGAGGAGACGCTCGGGGTGCGCACGAGCGAGGAGCACGGCCTGCTCACATTGCACCTGGAGGGCGGGGCGCGGCCGACGCTCGTCTACCCGAAGCCGGATTTCGTCCCGGCGACGTACACGATCCTCAACTTCCCTGTGGACGATATCGACGGGGTGGTCGGCGAGCTGACCTCGCGCGGCGTGGCGTTCGAGCGCTACGAGGGCTTCGAGCAGGACGACAAGGGCATCGCGCGCGAGCTCGGCGGCGGTCCCTCCATCGCCTGGTTCAAGGACCCCGCCGGGAACATCCTCTCGCTTGTGAAGCAGTAGCCGCGCGGCGCAGTAGATTGGCGCGATGCGCGAGGAGTTCGCATTGCTGCGCGGCATCGACGAGCAGGACGTCGCGGAGCTGACGGAGCGGGCGCGGCGCCGGCGCTTCGCGGCCGGCGAGATCGTCTTCCACGCCGGCGACCCCGCCGACACGCTGCACCTCGTGCGCGGCGGGCGCTTCGCCGTGCGGATCACGACCGAGTTCGGCGCGACCGCGACGTTGAACGTGGTCGGGCCCGGCGGGGCGTTCGGGGAGCTGGCGCTGCTGACGCCGGAGGCGCCGCGGTCGGCGACCGTGGCGGCGCTGGAGGACGCGGAGACGCTCTCGATCCATCAGCTCGACTTCGACCGTCTGCGCAGACGCCGCCCGCAGACCGACGCGCTGCTCGTGGAGATCCTGGCGCGCCGCGTGCGCGAGCTGTCGGAGCAGCTCGTCGAGGCGCTGCACATCCCCGCCGACACGCGCGTCCGGCGGCGGCTGCTCGACGTCGTCGGCGCCTACGACGGCGCCGAGGCGGGCGCCGTCGTGCCGCTCACGCAGGAGGAGCTCGCGTCGCTCGCCGGCACCTCGCGCGCGACCGTCAACAGAGTCCTGCGCGAGGAGCAGGAGCGCGGCACGCTGACGCTGTCCCGCGGCCGCACCACGCTCGTCGATCCGGACACGCTCGCCAGACGCGCGCGCGGGGCGTTCGGCTGAGCGCGCGATGGAGCTGCCCGCCGCGGTCGCGCAGCTCGCGCAGGATCTGGCCCACCTCCCGGGTGTGGAGGCCGTCATGCTCGGCGGCTCGCGCGCCGTGGGCGCCCATCGACCCGACAGCGACTGGGACCTCGGGCTCTACTACCGCGGCTCGCGCGGTTCGTTCGATCCCGTCTCGGTCCGTGGCCTCGGCTGCGACGGCTACGTCTCGGCCCTGGGCGAGTGGGGGCCGATCGTGCACGGAGGCGCCTGGCTGACGGTCGAGGGCACGCCCGTCGACGTCCTCTTCCGCGACCTCGACACCGTCGAGGCATGGCTCGCGGACGCCGAGCACGGCCGCTTCGAGGTGCTCGTGCAGAACGGCTACGTCGTCGGCGCGCCCACCTACGTCCCCGTCGGAGAGCTCGCGATCAACCGCCCGCTCGCCGGCGCCCTGCCGCGCCCGGCGTTCCCAGACGCGCTCGCGGCCACCGCCCCGGCGCGCTGGCAGGGCCGAGCGAGCGTGTCGCTGATGTTCGCCGCACAGCATGCCGCAGCCGGCGACGCAGTCTGCTGCGTCGGCATGCTGGTCGACGCCGCGCTCAGCGCCGCCCACGCGCGGCTGGCACAGCGCCGCGAGTGGGTGCTCAACGAGAAGCGCCTGTTGCAGCGCGCGGGCCTCGAGCAGCTTCACGCGCTGCTCGCCCCTGCGGACGCGAACCTCCCGGCCGCCGTCGCCACCGTCGCGCGCGTCCTCGGGATCGCCCCGCTGGTCGTTCGCTAGGGCCGTCTCGCCGGCGCCAGGAAGCGCGCGCCCGCGGGCACCAGCACCGTTCTGTGCAGCACGAACGAGCGCACGGCGACGAGCCCCTTCGAGACGACCACGAGCGTGCCCGGGCGCGGATGCGTGTCGCAGCGGTCGACGGTCGTCCAGCGCGTGCCGCGGACGGTCGCGGCGCCGTAGCGCCCTCTCGTGCGGATCCGGCCGCGGGCGCGGACCTTGAGTCTGCGGCCGTGCCGCGCCGTGGCGGCCGCGCGCGCTTGCGGCCCGGGCGCCGCCGACGCCTGCCCGCGCACCTGGTCGCGCTTTGAGGCGCCGCAGCCGAGCAATGGGCCGGACAGCGTCATCTCCCCCGGCCGCTGGCCCAAGTCGTACTGCTTCGGCTGATCGACGATGAAGCGCCCGCCGGTCGCGATTCCCTTCGCGCGCTTGCCGCTCGGGTTGGTCGCGAAGTACACGACGACGCTGCCGTCGGAGACGTCGAGCTCGGCCCCCATCGGCAGATTGGCGATCGCCTCGAGCGGGAGGAATCTGTCGCTGCCCGGCAGTCGCACGAGCACCTTGCCGAGCCGCGGCCGTGCGACGACGCTCTTGCCGAGCACGGGCGGCGAGACGCCCAGCGGCGGCGTCGGGTTCAGCGAGTTGTCGACGGGCGGCGCGCCCAGCGCGACCGAGCGGATCCGGTTGTTGAACGCGTCGGCGATCAGCGTGCGCGTGCCGTCCTGTGCGACCGCACGCGGATGCGAGAGCTGCGCGCGCTCGGGATCTCCCCCATCGCCTGAGAAGCCGGCGACCCCGGTGCCGGCGAGCGTGCGGATCGTGCCGTCGACGCCGACGAGCCGCACGCGCTCCCCGCCCGCGTCAGCAATTGCGATGGATCCGTCGGCGAACGCGGCGACACCCTCAGGTGCGTTCAGCAGCGCCTTGCCGGCTGGGCCGCCGTCGCCCCCGAAGCCCGCCGGACCTGCGCCGGCGACGGTCGTGATCGTGCCGTCGGCCGTGACGCGGCGGATGCGGTTGTTGCCCGTGTCGGCGATCAGGAAGCCGCCGCCGGCGAGCGGCGCGACGTCGCTCGGAGCGTTGAGCGCGGCCGATGCGGCCGGGCCGCCATCGCCGGCGAAAGCGGCCGGGCCGGTGCCTGCGACGGTCGTGATGATCCCGCTCTGCGAGACGCGCCGGATGCGGTTGTTGCCCGTGTCGGCGATCAGGTAGCCGCCGTCGGGCAGCGCGGCGACGGCAGCCGGCTGGTTGAGCTGCGCGATCTGCGCGCCGTCGCCATCGCCGCCGAAGCCGGGCGTGCCGGTCCCGGCGACGCTGACGAGCGTGCTGTTGATCACCTCACGGACGCGGTTGTTGCCCGTGTCGGCGATCAGGAAGCTGAGGCCGTTGGCGGCGAGCGGTGAGACGCCGCGCGGCTGGTTGAGGCGGACGGCGGGATCGGTTGGCGGGAGGCCGTCGCCGGCGAACCCGCCCGCCGCCGGAGAGGCCGGGCCGGCGCCCGCGACGGTCGTGATCGTGCCGTTCGCATCGACGCGGCGGATGCGGTGGTTCGCGGTGTCGGCGATCAGATACCCGGCGCCGCCATGCAGCGGGTCGAGCGGCGCGACGTCGGAGGGCGCGGCGAGCAGCGCGCCCGCGGCGGCGCCGCCGTCGCCGCCGAAGCCGCCCGCACCGCTGCCGGCGACCGTCTGGATCCGCTCGCCGGAGGCGCCGTGCACCACGCCGGTCGAGGCGATCGCGAGCAGCGTGAGCAGCGCGCACGTCGCGAGCAGGCGGAGGACGAGGCTGCGGTGAACTCGGGGCATCGCGTGGGACTCTCGCGCGTCGCGCGCCAGCGCACTGTCGCAGAGTCGACGCACCGGGCGTCGAATGCGCGACACTCCCGCGCATGCCGCGGCGCCCCCCAGCCCGCCTTCTGCGTGCGCTCGTCGTGGGACTGCTGGCGGCAGCGAGCGCGGGGGGCCTGGCACTGATCGACGGCGGTCCGGTCGAGCGCGCCGAGCTGTCGCTCGTCGACGCGCGCTTCGCGGTGCGGGGTGAGCACGCATTGCCGGACGTGGTGCTCGTGGCGATCGACCAACCCACCTTCGGCCGCCTGCCGTACCGGTGGCCGTATCCGCGCTGGATTCACGCGCTCGCGATCCGCAGACTGCTGCGGGCGGGGGCGCGCACGGTGGCATATGACGTGCAGTTCTCGGAGCCCTCGAACCGCCGCGACGACCGGGAGCTGCTCGCGGCCGCGGCCGATTCCCGCGTCATCCTCGGCACGACCGAGCTGGACCCGCGCGGCCGCCCGGCGATCGTCGGCGGCGCCCGCACGCTCCAGCGGGTCGGCGACCGCATCGGTACGACGCTGTTCCCGGTCGACGGCGACGGGGTGTGGCGGCGCGTCCAGGGCCGCATCCTGGGCGTGCCGCAGTTCTCCGTCCTGACGGCCGGCGGCGACCCCGGAGCACCGCCTCGTCCGATCGACTTCGCCGGCCCGGCCGGCACCGTCCGCACCATCTCGTTCTGGCGCGTCGCGTCCGGGCGGTTCGACCGTGCACTGGTGCGCGGTCGCATCGTCGTGGTGGGCGCATCGGCGCCGTCGCTCCAGGACCTCCATCCGGTCCCCTTCGGCGGCGACCTGATGCCCGGCGCCGAGATCCACGCCAACGCGATCCAGACCGTCCTGAATGGCTATCCGCTCGACGACGCACCGGCAGCCGTCGCGATCCTGCTCGTGCTTGTCGCCGGACTCCTCGCACCGCTCGCGACGCTCGTCGGCTCCCCGACGAGCGCGCTTGCGCAAGCGCTGGGAGCCGGGCTGCTCGGCATGCTCGCGCTGCTCGGCGGCGCGCAACTCGCGTTCGACGCGGGGACGATCCTCCCGGTCGCGGCGCCGCTGCTGGCGCTCGCGCTCGGCACAGTCGGGGCCGTCGCGCTCACCTATCTGTTCGAGGTGCGCGCGCGCCGCCAGCTGCGCACGACCTTCGAGCGCTTCGTCTCGCCAGACGTCGCCGCCGAGCTGCTGCCGGGAGGCGACGCGCCAGCGCGGCTGGAGAGCAGACGGCTGGAGGCGACCGTGCTCTTCTGCGACCTGCGCGGCTTCACGAGCTTGTCCGAGCAGCTGCAGGCGGAGCAGGTGATCGCCGTGCTCAATCGCTACCTCGACGCCGTCTCCGGCGCCGTCTTCGCCCACGGCGGCACCGTCGTCTCCTACCAGGGCGACGGCGTGATGGCCGTCTTCGGAGCCCCGCTGCCACAGCCCGACCACGCCCAGCGCGCGGTCCGCGCCGCGCGAGAGATCCTCGACAACGCCCTCCCCCGCTTCAACGCCTGGATGATGGAGGAGCGGCTGGCCGACGCCCCGCTTGACGCGGGCATCGGACTCAACAGCGGCTTCGTGATGTCGGGACTCGTCGGGTCCGAGCGCCGCGTCGAGTACGCGGCCGTCGGCGACGCGACGAACGTGGCGGCGCGGCTGCAGGCGCTCGGCCGAGATCACGACAGTCGCCTCTTCGTCTCCGACACCACCTACCGACAGCTCGGCGCCGCAGCCGAGGGGCTGCGGCGCCATGGGGCTGTCGAGTTGAAGGGGCGCAGCCAGCCGGTGACCGTGTGGGTCGCCGGCTGATCGCGTGCTACGCGGTCTTCGGGACGCAGATCGCGTACGCGCGCAGATCGCGGTTGGCGCCGGCTCTGTTGACGCCGCTCACGCGCCAGCCGGTGATGTCCACCGAGCCGCCCGTCGCGGGCAGTGGGAAGGACGAGTTCAGCTGCGCGTCGAGCTCGGTCGGCGAGTCGGTGCCGGCGATCATCCAGGCGCCACCGCCGCCGATGCCCTTCTCCGTCGGGCTGCAGGAGGCGGTGATCGTGGCGCTGCCGCCGGTGACGACGGTCACCTGATTGACGACGACGCGCGTTCTGTTGGCCATGAAGGCGGTCGCGTCGCGGCCCTGCAGCTTCTGCGCGTCCTGCGCGCTCACGGCGTTGGTCGCGTTGTCGGCCGTGTCGGCCTGCGCCGCGTGCGTGGCGCTCGCGGCCGTCTGCGCGGTCAGTGCCTGCTGGGCGGTCGGCACCGGCCCGAGCCGCGACTCGTCGATCTGGCCGCCGCCGAGCGCATTGCTGACGATCCGGTTGGCGGGGATGCTGCGCTTCTGGATGTCTCTGCCGCTGAACGTGGCGGCTGCATAGCCGGTCCCGCCGAGCGCCGCGAACAAGGCGACGAGCGCGACGATCATGGAAGCCGACGGACGACGGATGCTGATGATGGAACGCATGAGAACCCTCCGGTCCTTGGAGGCGAGCCCGATGCCCGCCTGTTCGATGCGTTCAGCTTCCGCCAGCGCAAGCGGCCCGTCTGCTCAGGCGGTGACACGCGAAGTGTCAAGTGCGCGACAGAGGCCCGACGGCGACTGCGGGACAGGGATTCGAACCCCAATTTCTCGGTCCAGAGCCGAGCGTCTTGCCGTTAGACGATCCCGCAAGGATCGGCCGATCAGGATAGAGGCTAGCTCGGCCGCGCGTTTCGCGACCGGGAGTCGTGGCAGCATCCTTGCAATGCAGCAACGATTGAGCCTTGTGACCCTCGGCGTCGCCGAGCTTGCGCGCGCCCGCGCCTTCTACGAGGCGCTCGGTTGGGAGGGCACCTCGCCGGACGACGACGTCATGTTCTTCCAGGCCGGCGGCATGATCGTCGCGCTGTGGTCGCGCGAGAAGCTCGCTGCCGACAGCGGCATCGACCACGATCCGGGCGGCTGGGGCGGCGTCACGCTCGCCCACAACGTCGGCTCCCCGGAGGAGGTCGATGCGGTGATCGCGCAGGCGGAGGCGGCCGGCGCGCAGATCCCGCGCCACGGTGCGGAGACCTTCTGGGGCGGCTACTCGGGCGTCTTCATCGACCCCGACGGCCATCCGTGGGAGGTCGCCCACAACCCCCACTGGACGATCCACCCGGACGGCTCAGTGACCTTCTGAGCGGGCCGGGCCGCGGAGCGGTCCTCTCAGGGCCAGCCGGCCGGCATCTCGAACTGCTCGTCCTCGCCAAGCGCCAGCACCACCGGGTCGCCTCTGCGCGCCGCGATCGTGAGCGGCGTCTCGACGTCCGTCGTCGCAAACGTCACGGACAGGACGCTCCGACCCGGGAACAACTCAGCGACCGCACGCACCGCGCGGGCGTGATGCTCGACGCCGCCCAGCGGCGAGGTGATCTCCGCCCGCACCGCGTCGACCTCGAACGGCGGCAGCGCCTTCACCTCCGGCAGTGGAAGCGGCTCGGCCGCAAGGCGGTCGGCATCGAGCTGGACGACCTCGTCCCCTTCAGCCAGCAACAGGGGACCCACGGCCGGGCACTCGACCGCCAGCACCGGCAGCTCGGCTCCCTGGTCGAGCAGCAGCGTCGCCTCCAGCGCGCCCGCCGCATGCACCAGCTGCCGGAGCGTCACCGCGATCTGCGCGATCTGCTCGCGCGCCTCCTCGACCGGGGGCGTCACGCAATCAAAGCGTCGAGAGGTCTGCGTCGAGCGAGCCGAGCGCGTCGGCGTCGCGGACCGGCTCGCGCGAGGCGATCAGTCGCCGTGCGTGCTCGAGATCGTCGGAGCGCCCGATCGACAGCGCGCCCTCGACCCGGCCGCCGGCGAGGTACCAGACGCTGAACGCGCCCTCCTCGAACGACCCGCGCATGATCTCGCGATCCCATCTCGCCGCCGGCCCCACGTACTCCAGCGAGGCCCAGTCGGCGAGGTCGGAGAAGAAGTAGGGCACGACATCGTGCTCCACCTCTTGGCCGAGCATGTTCTGCGCGACCGTCTTGCCGTGGTTGAACGCGACGTCCCAGTGCTCGATGCGGATCCGCCGGCCGTTCGGGCGCGAGTCGTAGGAGCAGACGTCGCCGGCCGCCCACACGCCCGGCGCGCTGGTGCGCAGCTGCGCGTCGCACAGGATCCCGCCGCGCTCGTCGTCCAACTGCAACCCGGCGGCTCTCGCCAACATCGTGTCCGGCATCACGCCGGCGCCGATCACGACGCAGTCGGCCTCCAGGCGCTTGCCGGTCTTCGTCACGACGTGCGTCACACGCCCGTCGGCGCCCTCGAAGCGCTCCAGCGCGTCCTCGCCGTGCACGACGATCCCGTGCTCCTCCAGGCGATCCTGGAGCCAGCGGCCCGTCTGCGCGCCGAAGCCGCGCTCGAGCGTGACCGCCTCCTGCATCACGATCTGGCAGGTCGCGTGGTCGGCCGCCGTCAACGACGCCGCCACCTCACAGCCGATGTAGGAGCCGCCGATCAGCACCACCTTCTTGCCGTCCGCGTCAGCGCGGATGTGGTCGGCATTGCCGAGTGCGCGGAGGTAGTGGATCCCCTCCAGCTCGGCGCCCTCGACGTTGAGGCGCCGGACGTTCGCGCCCGTCGCGAGCAGCGCGCTGTCGTAGGAGACGATCTCCTTCGAGGACAGCGTCGCCTCTCTGGCGGCCGTGTCGAGCTTCATCACGCTCGTTCTGGTGCGCAGGTCGATTCGCTGCTCGGACCACCACTCGTCGGGCCGGAAGTAGGTGTCCTGCCGGGAGTCCTTGCCCTGCAGGTACTCCTTCGAGCACGGCGGGCGGTTGTAGGGCGGATCGGGCTCGCGCCCGACGAGCAGGATCTCCCCCTCGCCGCCGGCCTCGCGCAGCCAGCGGGCGCAATTCGCGCTTGCGAGGCCGCCACCGATCAACAGATGCTTGACGTGGATGTCTGCCATGGCCTGTTCGCGTCGCGGGACGGCCGGTTCTTACCCGGCGCTCGCGCCGTTACGCGTGAACTGCGGCGTGATCGCCGACTCCAGGCCCGGGTCGAGGATCAGCAGCACCTCGTCGCCGGCCTGGATGACGGTGTCGGACTTCGGCACGAAGCCGGCCCCGCCGCGCAGCACCGAGATGATCAGGCTGCCTTCGGGCAATTCGACCTCGTCGACCCGCTGGCCCGCGGCCGGCGCGCCGTCGGCGACCTCCAGCTCGATGATCTCCAGCCGCTCGCCCTCCAGCGCCAGCAGCTGCACGAGCCCGTACTGCGGCACCTCATGCTCGATCAAGCGGAGGATCAGGTCGGTCGCGGAGACCGCCGGGCGGATCCCCAGCAGCTTGAAGTGCTGGAGGTTGCGCGGGTTGTTGACGCGCGCCACGATCCGCTGGCAGAGGTACTTCTCCTTCGCCACCTGGCAGATCAGCATGTTGTCCTCGTCATCGCCGGTGACGGCGATCACGAGGTCGGCGCGCTGGATCCCCGCGCGCTCCAGCACCCACAGCTCGGTCGCGTCGCCGTACTGGACGGCGTGCTCGAGCTCCTGCTCGACGATCAGGTAGCGGCGCCGCTCGGACTCGATCAGCGTCACCTCATGGCCCTTGCCGAGCAGCTCGCGCGCGAGGTTCCAGCCGACCTTGCCGGCACCGACGACGATCACGTACACGCGGCAGGTCCTCTCATGCGGCGGGATCGAGCGCGGCTCTCTCGACGAGGTCGATCGCGTGCTGCGTCGGGCAGATCGTGTGGAGCCCCTGCTCGGCGTACCAGGCCGCACGCGCCGGGTCGAGCACGCGCACGACAACCCGCGGGACGTTGAAGCGCCGCTGTGCGATCTGGGCGATCACGAGGTTCGTGTTGTCGCCGTTGGTGGAGGCGATGAAGACGTCAGCCTGCTCGATCCCGGCCTCCAGGAGCGCGTCGACCTCCAGCGCGGTGCCGACGGTGAAGCGTCCGCCGGCGTCCTCCCAGCTCTCGGCCAGGTCCTTGTCGAGCTGCTCGTGCGAGAGCGGGTCCTCGTCGAGCACCGACACCTCGTGCCCCGCCTCGAGCGCGCGCTTGGCGACGGCGGAGCCGACGCGGCCGGCTCCTACGACCAGGATGAACATGAGCGGGAGGTTACCGAGGCGCCTCCGCCCGCGGCTCTGCGGCCGGGGCGGTGAGGATCACGCGGCACTCGGCCTTGCGCAGCACGTACTTCGTGATCTCGCCGACGTAGTTGTCGAGCGGGCCGCCGGCGCCGCCGAACAGCGCGCCGCCGCGTACGCGCGAGGGCTCCTCGGCCGCCAGCACGATCGCCTCGACTCCGCGCCGTCTCGCCTCGCGCACGATCGCCTCGCCGGCGCGGCGCGCGCGCACCATCGCCGTCTGCACGTGCACGCCTTCGTACTCCTCGCCGACCGCCTTGGCGCGTCGCAGCGCCTCCTGCGCGCGTCTGAGCTGCGGCTCGGGCAGGCGCGCGTCGATCGGCAGCGACATCGGCACCTCGAAGACCCAGATCGCCTCGATCGTCGCGCCCTCCTCCTCGAGCTCGTCGCTGACCTCGCCGGCGAGGCGGCCGGCCGTCTGCACGATGTCGTCGTCGAGCGGCTTGCCGAAGATCGGCACGAGCAGGGAGCCGAACTCGGCCCGCGGCGGCTCGCCACCGCGCAGCGCGCTCTCGGGCACCGTCACGCGCCGCAGCAACGGGTTGCCGTCGATGCGGCGGTAGGCGACGTAGAGCGCGAGGCCGCCGACCAGCCAGCCGAGCCCGACATAGCGGGCGCCGGTGTGGAGGACGACCACGGTGATCCAGCCGGCGCCCGACAGCAGCGCGCCGAGCACCGCCGGCAGCGGCACCGAGCAGCCGCGCACGCGGATCGAGTACGGGACGCGGTAGGGCCGTTCGCGGTCGGGCTCGCGGAAGCGCAACCGGATGATCGATACGTGCGCGATCGTGAACGCGAGCATCGCCCCGAACGCGTAGATGCCGACGAGGAAGTCGATGTCGGCGGGGATCGTGAGCGCCGCCGCGACGAGCGCGGCGAGGCCGATCAGCACGTACGGCGTGCCGCGCTGCGGGTGCAGCCGCCCGAGCGCGCTGGGGATCTGGCGGTTCGTCGCGAGCCCGTAGGCGAGCCGCGAGATCCCGAGCATCGCGGAGTTGGCGGCCGCCAGCAGGCCGATCACGGCGGTGACGGCGACGGCGACGCGCAGCGAGTCGGCCAGCCAGCGCTGGGAGAACGCGTCGGCCACCGACAGCAGCGGCGCCTCGACGTCGCGCGTGGTGAACGCGTCCGCCCCCCCTTCGATCGGCAGCGCGCTGACGCCGACGACCGCGATGCCGACGTACACGAGCAGGATCGTGCCGACACCGGGCCCGACGAGTCGGCGCAGCCCGCTACGGGTCGTCTCCGTCTCGCCGGCGAGGCTCGCCGCCGCCTCCAGGCCAGTGAAGGCGATCGTCGCGATCGTGAGCGCGTAGATCGTGTCGTCCCACGCCGGCGAGCTGCCCAGATGGATCGAGTCGACGATCGTGCCGGGATGCAGCAGCAGGACGAGCCCGAGCACGATCACGAGCAGCTGCACGGCGATGTCGGCGAGCGCGACGATCAGCCCGCGGCGCAGCTGGCGCACGCTCACGCCGCCCACGTTGAACAGCGCGACCGCCGCGATCACGGCGATCGCCACGACGATCTCAAGCGCCCCATGCCCAACCGGATCGGAGAACTCGGCCAGGTAGTTCGTCGCCGTGAAGGCGGTGACGGCGAGCAGGATGCAGTAGTCGAGCAGGATCGCCCAGCCGGCGACGAAGCTGACCAGCTCGTTGAAGGCGTAGCGCGCGAACACCGATGAGCCCCCGCGCTCTCGGTGCAGTGCCGCGCCCTCGACGTACGTCATCGAGGCGAGCGAGAAGAAGATCCCGGCGATCAGGAAGACGAGCGGCGTCAGTCCGAGCGCCCGCTGCGCGACGACGCCGAGCGCGAAGTACACCGAGCTGATCGACATCGTGTAGACGAGCCCGAACAGCGCGCGGGCCGACAGCGTGCGCGGGTTCACGAGTCGCGCCCCTGGCGCGCTTGCAGGTAGAGCCGCGCGCCGCCGGCCGCGACGAACAGCACGCCGAGCACGATCCCCAGCGCGAGCCCGCCGCCGCCGGCCGCGAGCGTGCGCACGACGAGCGCGACGCCGATCGCGATCATCGCGAGCGACAGCGCGCGCGTGGTGAAGCGATGGAGCTGACGAGGGTCGGGCATGGTGGCGGGTCTCACGCGACGGCGGCCGGCTCGACAGGCGCGGCGCGTCTGCCGCGAGCGGACTCGATGATCACGCGACACGGCCGCTCGGCCAGCACGGTCTCCAACGTGCGGCCGAAGATCGAGCCTCCGCCGCTGCGCTCCGGCAGCGGCATCACGATCGCGCGCGCGCCGATCTCGCGCGCCTCGTCGACGATCGCGCGGCCCGCCTGACCGGCACGCACCTTCTGCCAATGGCCGGTCACGCGCCGGCCGCCCTGGACCTTCGCCTGCTCGATCATCTCCTGCGCGGCCAGCTCCTGCTCCGGCAGCGCGGCGTTGATCGGGCTGGTGGCCGGCACGACGATCGTCACGAGCATGTGGATGCCGCGGCTGCGGCGCGCCGCCATGCGGATGGCGGTCGCGAGCACGTCGGGCTCGAACTCGCGCTCCTCGAACGCGACGAGCACCGACTCGTACTCGGCCTCGTGGTCGACGACCGGCTTGGGAACCGCCACGCGCGTCGTGGTCGCCAGGTCGAGCCCGTGTCGGCGACGGTAGATCGCATAGACCACGACGCCGAACGCCAGCCAGCCCATGCCGGCGAGCGCCACGTCGATGTGCAGCGCGGTCACGGTCACCCACGCGAGCGCCGTGCCGAGCCCGCCGGCGAGCGCGAACAGCGGCAGCTCGTTGCCGCGCCAGCGCAGCGTGCCGGGACCGGTGTACGGCCGCTCCTGCTGCGGCAGCTTGATCCGCAGCCGCACGACCGCCGCGTGGGCGATCGTGAACGACAGCATCGCCCCGAACGCGTACATGTTGCCGAGGAACTCCGCCTGGCCGGGGATCATCGCGACGCACGCGACGCCGGAGAAGACGAGGATCCCGAGCCACGGCGTGCGGAACTTCGGATGCAGCTGGCGCAGTCTGTCGGGCACCTGGCGGTGGATCCCCATCGAGTAGACGAGCCGCGAGACGCCGATGATGCCGGCGTTCGTGGCGATGAACAGGATCGTCGCCGCCAGCAGGCCGACGTACAGCTCGCCGACGCCCTGCAGCGGCCCGAGGTCGAGGTGCTTGACGATGCCCAGCACCGGGTCGCCGGAGAAGCCGCCCTGGTCCTCGCCGAGGCCGAGCAGCGTCTGGTAGTCGCCGTCGGCGTTCTGCGTGACCGGCAGCGCAGACAGCGCGACCGCGGGCAGCAGCGCGTAGATGGCGAACACGGCGATCACGACGCGATTGATCGCCCGCGGAATCGTCGTCGCCTCGTCTCTGGCCTCCTCGGCCATGTTCGAGATCGTCTCGATGCCGGTGTAGGCGATCATCGCGACCGGGATCGCGACCGCGAAGTCCTTCCACGTCGGGGCGATCCCCAGGTGCACGTTGTCGATCAGCACCTGCGGGGAGAAGACGAGCACCAGGCCCAGGACCACCAGCAGCAGCTGCGTGGCGAAGTCGGTGACCGCGAGCAGGATGTTGAGCCGCGCCGCCTCCTTGACGCCGAAGACGTTGATGACAGCGAGCAGCGCGACGACCACGATCCCCCCGATCACGTCGCCCGGGCCGTGCCGCAGCGGCTCCCAGAACAGCGAGCCGAGGTAGTGCGGCACGAAGAAGGCCGAGATCGAGATCGTGATGACGTAGTTGAGCATCTGGCCCCAGGCGGCGAAGAAGGACCAGAACTCGTTGAAGGCGTGGCGCGCGAAGCTGGAGGATCCGCCTGCCTCGGGGAACATCGCGGTCGCCTCCGAGTAGGTGGCGGCCGTGAGGTAGAAGATCACCCCGGCGATCACGAACACCACCGGGGTCAGCCCGAGCGCGAAGCTCGCCACCAGCCCGAGGGCGTAGTAGATCGAGCTGCCCACGTTGCCGTAGGCGGTCGAGAAGAGGGCGTTGACCCCGAGCACCCGCTCGAGGCCGTGGAGACGTCGCTGAGCCATCGTGGCGTTCGGGATCGGATGCTACGCGGCGGTGCGGCCGGGGCGCCCACCGGCGCCCGCGCGAAGGCGCACGATTACGGTTCGCGCGTGACCGACGCCAGAGCGGTGCGCTGGGACGACGAGGCGTTCGCAAGAGCCCGCGAGCTGGCCGGCGCCGGCTTCTTGGAGGTGCCCGGGGCTCACCTGACCGCGGACCAGATCGCGGTGCTCCTGCACCTGGCGCGCGAGGAGTCGCATGGCGCGGGGCGGCTGGCGCGGCTCGATCTGACCGGGGCGACGATCGACGGCAGAGCTGACTTCGACGGCATTCGCTTCGAGGGGCCGGCCGACTTCGAGGGCGTTCGCTTCACCGGCGAGGCGACGTTCGAGGAGGCGGAGTTCGCGGCCTGGGCGGACTTCGAGCTCGCGCAGTTCGCACAGGGCGCGAGCTTCGCGGGCGCGACGTTCCACAGATCCGCCAGCTTCGAGTCGGCCCGCTTCGAGGCAGGCGCCGACTTCGCCGGGGTGCAGGCCCCCGAGCTGCGCTTCGACGGCGCGCACCTACGCTCCGTGACCTTTCGGGACGCCGTCGTCCAACAGCTCACCGGCGAGGAGGCGCACGTCGCCGGCTTCCTGCGGCTCGACGGGGCGCAGTGCGACCTGCTGGATCTCCCGCGCGTCGTCGTCGACGGGGAGGCGGACGCCACGGGCGCGACCTTCGGCGAGGCGATCCTCGACGACGGGCGCTTCGGCGCGGACGCCCTCTTCTGCGGCGCGACCTTCGAACGGACGGCCCGACTGGGCGGAGCCGAGATCGCCGGTTCGATGGACTTCACACGCGCGCGCTTCGGCGGCGAGGCCGAGTTCGACGAGGTGCGCGTGGACGTCACCGCCAACTTCACGCAGGCTCGGATCGAGCAGGCACGCCGCCTGGGGCCGCTGTGCGCGAGATCGCTGCGCCTGGATCGGGCGACGTTCGAGCGGCCGGTCCGCATCGAGGCCGTCGCCCCGGCGGCATCGTGCGTCGATACGCTGTTCCGCGGCGGAGTCGACCTGCTGACCGGCGCCGCAAACCTGATAGCAGCCGGCGCCGACTTCGGCGGGCCGTCGCTGATCGCCCCGCTGCGCTCCTCCGTCCTCGCGGCCCGCGGGAGGCCGCGGCTGCTCTCGCTGCGGAGCGCAAAGGTCGCCCAGCTGACCGCCTCCGGCGTCGACCTGCGCGTGTGCCGGTTCGCCAACGCGCACGGCCTAGACCGCATGGTCCTGGAGCGGGCGCAGCTGTCGCAGCCGCCGCCGGGCCTGCGTTGGACGCGCCGTCACACGATCGCCGAGGAGCACCACTGGCGGCACGCGCACGGCGCACGCGGCTGGTACGGGGAGGACGTCCGCGGCGACGACGGCATGGACGATCTCGCCGACCCGCTCGACGCCGCCCAGGTGGCGCGCATCTACCGGGCGCTGCGCAAGGGCCGAGAGGACGGGCGGGACGAGCCGGGCGCGGCCGACTTCTACTACGGCGAGATGGAGATGCGACGCCTGCGCGGGCGGGAGGCGCCCCGCGGCGACTGGCTGAGGAGGCGCTCGGTGCGCCGCATCGAGCCGTTCGTCCTGTGGGCCTACTGGCTGGTCGCGGGCTACGGCCTGCGCGCGAGTCGCGCGCTCGTCGCGCTCGTGGCGCTGATCGCGCTGCTGGCCCTGCCGCTCGACCGCGTCGGCTTCGAAGGCGGCCGCGGCTACGGCGCGTCCGTGCTGTACGCCGTCGAGAGCAGCGTCAGCCTGATGCGCATGCCCGACGCGCCGCTGACCCCGGCCGGGCAGGTGCTCACGCTCGTCCTGCGCATCCTCGGCCCGCTGCTGTTCGGCCTTGGCGCGCTCGCGCTGCGCAGCCGCGTGAAGCGCTGACTCACGGATTGACAAGGCCTCCCACGACGCTGCGCAACGAACGTGGGTCGACGCCGTGCTCAGCCTCGTAGCGGCGCGCCGCCTGCTCGTCGGCGAGCGCCAGCACGAGCTCCTCGCGGCTTGAGCCGAAGCGGCATGCGGCCGCGTCGAGCGCTTCGAGCGCGCGGTCCTGCAGGAAGCCCGCGATGCCGCCGGTTCGCGGCAGCTTGCGGTCCTTGCAGGGATCCTGGATCGCGACCGCCTGCGGCTCGGTCGCGGCGTGGATCGCGGCATATGCCGCCGGTGAGGCGACCGCGAGCGCGAGCGACACGGCCACGAGCGCGCTCGTGCGCGGCGGCGGCAGTCCGATCGCGAGCGCCGCCGCGGCCAGCAGCGCCAGCGCCCCCGCGATCACGAACGCGACGCGGAAGGCATCGCCGACAGCGCCCACGAGCACGTCGTCGGCGCGCTGAGCCATGTGGTCGTAGGTCGTGCGCTCCTCCCCCGCGTAGTCGCGCCCGTTGGCGGCAAGCGCCTGCCGGAGTCCGGCGCGCGGCCGCTCCGCCTGCACGCCGCCGAGCAGCGCGGGCGCGAGCGTCAGCTTGTCCTGCGGCGGCAGCTTGGCGTCGAGCACCAGCGCGACGCCCTGCTCCTGGGCACGCTCGGTGACGACGTCGAGGCGATGCGCGATCAGCGGCGCGAGCGCGACCAGCACGAGCGCGATCCCGGCATGGCGGATCGTCAGCAGGCGCGCCGCCTCACGCGCGGTGCGCTCGGGCAGCAGCTCGCCCGCAAACGCCGGCAGCGCCATCCCCATGCCGATGCCGGCCAGCGCCTGGGGCGCGAACGTCCAGGCGACGGAGGCGCTCGGCAGCCACGCCAGCGCGAGCACGCCGCCGCCGACGAGCAGGCAGCCGGCGAGGGCTCGTGGAAGCGGCGAGGCGCGTACCCGCGCGCCTGCGAGCGCAGCGAGCGGCAGCACGGTCACGGTCGCCGCCGCCGCCAGCGGCTCGACCGCCCAGCCGGCGATCAGCAGGAGCACCAGTCCGAACAGCACGGCCGTGAGCGCGCCCGAGACGAGCGCCAAGGCGACGCTGTCCGCAGCCCACGCCGATCGGGCGGGTGGCGCTGAGGACGCACGTGCGCCGCCCGACAGTGCGGTGTGCGCGCGCCCGGAGGGGCACCGCCGGCGAAGCCGGTGGTCAGGACCCGCCCGCCACGGCGCCAGACCTGCCGCAACAGCGCCCAAGAGCGCAATCGGCACCTGCGCAACGAAGATCGCGCGCCAGTCGAACGCCTGCGTGAGCGCGCCGCCGAGCGCCGGACCAACCGCGCTGGCCATCACGGCCGCGCCGAGCCAGTGCCGACGGCCGGCTTCCGTGCCGCCGCGGATCAGCTCGAACGTGGCGACGAGCGCGAACGCACCGGCGGCGGCCTGAATCGCACGGGCGGTCAGCAGGATCCCGAGCGTGTCGGCGGTCGCGCAGACCGCCGAGGCGAGCGCGAATACCGCAAAGCCGGCCGCGCCCAGCCGCGCCGGCCCCAGCGACCGCAGCGCACGCGGCACCAACGGCAGCGCGAGCGCCAGCACGCCGGTGTAGACGGCGATCACCGCCGCCACGCCCTCGATCGTCGTGTCGAGCGCCCGCAGCAACTCCGGCAGCGCCAGCGTGACGATCGAAGCGTCAGCCAACACAAGGCCGGCCGCGATCGTCACCGCCCAGCTGCGCGCGCGCATGTGCGCATCTTCGCGCAGGGTTGGTCGATGGTGGAACGTTCGCTACGATCCGCGACGGAGACGGTGAGCTTCGCGCTCACCTTCGAGAGCCCGGAGCCGCTTACTCCGGGCTCTCCTCGTAGAGGGTCCGGCGCCCCCGCTTAGGACGCCGGACTGTGCAGCTACCGCGTGATCCAGAGAATCACGAGGAGCAGCACCATGGAAACGGTGAGCTCTATCGCTCTCACCTCCTTTCTCGGGACCGGAGTCCCGGCCGGGACACGACGTCCCGACAGTTCTGGAGGCGTGCGGCCGTCTTCCATCGCGCCAGCGTAAGCGCGCCGAGACGGCTCTTGGCCGATCGTGCGACGCTTGGCACAGGGGCTGCGGAGAGCTGTTGCAGACCGATCGTCAGCCGCTGCCAAACGCATGACGGGCGGCCCCGCAGGACCGCCCGTCGAAAGCACTGCTCAGATGTGGCTGGCGATCAGGTGATCAGCGGGATGATCAGGAGCGCGACGATGTTCGCGACCTTGATCATCGGGTTGATCGCCGGGCCGGCGGTGTCCTTGTAGGGATCGCCGACCGTGTCGCCCGTGACCGAGGCCTGGTGCGCGACGGAGCCCTTGCCGCCGAACGCGCCGTCCTCGATCAGCTTCTTCGCGTTGTCCCACGCGCCGCCGCCGGCGGTCATCGAGACGGCCATGAAGAGGCCGACGACGATCACGCCGATCAGCAGGCCGCCGAGCGCCTCGGTCGAGATCAGCCCGACGATCAGCGTGACCACGATCGGGATCAGCGACGGGATGATCATCTCGCGCTGCGCGGAGCGCGTGACGATGTCGACGCAGGTGCCGTACTCCGGCTCCTGCGTGCCGTCCATGATCCCCGGCTTCTCGCGGAACTGGCGGCGGACCTCCTCGACGACGGCGCCGCCGGCGCGACCGACGGCCTCCATCGAGAGGGCGGCGAACAGGTAGACCATCATGCCGCCGATCAGCAGGCCGATCAGCACGGCCGGGTCGTCGAGCACGAACGTGATCGCGTCGCCGCTCGGCAGCGCGTCGTTGACCTCGAGCTTGAACGCCGCGAACAGCACGAGCGCCGCAAGCGCCGCAGAGCCGATCGCGTACCCCTTCGTGACGGCCTTCGTCGTGTTGCCGACCGCGTCGAGCGGATCGGTCACGGCGCGGACCTCCTCGGGCAGCTCCGCCATCTCGGCGATGCCGCCGGCGTTGTCCGTGATCGGGCCGAACGCGTCGAGCGCGACGATCAGGCCGGTCAGCGACAGCTGGGCCATGACGGCCACGCCGATGCCGTAGATGCCCGCGAGATCGTTCGCCCACAGGATGCCGAGCGCGATGACCAGCGCGGGGGCGGCCGTCGCCTGGAAGCCCTGCGCGAGGCCCTGGATGATGTTCGTCGCGTGGCCGGTCTCCGACGCCTTCGCGGTCTTCTTGACCGGGCCGAAGCGCGTCGAGGTGTAGTAGTCGGTGATCACGAACAGCAAAGCCGTGACGCCGAGCCCGATCAGCGAGCAGAGGTAGAAGTCGCCGACGCCGGGCGTGTCGCCGGGCGCGCCCGCGTTCGCGAGGGTGACGCCGTCCATCAGCCACTTCGTGATCGGGTAGAAGGCGGCCGCGGCGAGGATGCCGGAGACGACCAGTCCCTGGTAGAGGGCCCGCTCGACCTTGCCGGCGGCGGAGCGCACGAAGAACGTGCCGATGATCGAGGCGAGGATCGAGGCGCCGCCGAGGATCAGCGGGTACATCGCGACGTTCGTGTCGTCGCTGCCGCTGAACGTCAGTACGCCGAGCAGCATCACGGCGACCGCGGTCACCGCGTACGTCTCGAACAGATCGGCCGCCATGCCGGCGCAGTCGCCGACGTTGTCGCCGACGTTGTCGGCGATCACGGCCGGGTTGCGCGGGTCGTCCTCGGGGATGCCGGCCTCGATCTTGCCGACGAGGTCGGCGCCGACGTCGGCGCCCTTCGTGAAGATGCCGCCGCCCAGACGGGCGAAGACGGAGATCAGCGAGCCGCCGAAGCCGAGGCCGATCAGCGCATCGACCGCCTCCTTCGGGGTCTTGTCGACCCACGCCGTGAGGATCCCGTAGTAGGCCGCGACGCCCGTCAGCGCCAGGCCGACGACGAGCAGGCCCGTGACCGCGCCGCCGCGGAAGGCGACGCTGAGCGCCTTCGGCACGCCGTCGCGCGCGGCCTCGGCTACGCGCGCGTTCGAGCGCACCGACACGTTCATGCCGATGTAGCCGGCTGCCGCGGAGGACAATCCGCCGATCAGGAACCCGATCGCGACGTAGATGTCCTGGATGAAGATGAGCGCGACGAACAGGACGACGCCGACGACGGCGATCGTCGAGTACTGGCGGTTGAGGTACGCCCGCGCGCCCTCCTGCACCGCGGACGAGATCGAGACCATCTTCTCGTTGCCGGGTGAGAGCGCCAGCAGCGAGCGCACGGTCAGCGCGCCGTAGACCAGCGCGCAGGCTGCACAGACGAGCGCGACGACGACGCCGTGGTCACTCAGGAAGCTGGACAAGACTGGATCCTCCGGGGGTTTCCGTTGAACATCCCGGCGCGCGTCGAAGCGCTCCGGCATGCTTCGGGGCCCTCGCACCGGCGACCGCCGGCGCCCAGGGCCCCTAAGAGCCGCGCGAGTCTATCGTGGCGGGCGGCGAACCGAAGTCAGCTCGGTGTCAGCGCGCGATGCGCTGGGGAGCGCTCGTGCGCGCCACCGGCTCGGGCCACGGCAATGTCGCAAGCAGCTGCTGCTCGCCGCACCGCGACCACAGCTCCTCAGCCAGGTGCGGCGCCATCGGCGCGAGCAGCTGCACGAGCTGGCGCGCGGCGATCAGGAGCGCCGCCTCGTCCAGGGTGACGTCGCCCGCAGGCGGGTCGCTCGCGACCGCCGGAGGGCGAAAGCCGATTCCCGCTCTCCGCTCGAACTCGCGCAGCTTCTCGGAGAGTGCGATCACGCCCGCGACGGCATGCTTCATCTCTATCGCGTCGAGCGCGCGCGTGACGTTGCGGTGCGCCATGTCGCACCACGTCACCAGCTTGCGCCGCAGTCTCGTCGAGCCGTCGATCTGCTCGCGCAGCTCGGGGTCGAGCTGCTCCCAGCGCGACATGCGCGGCGCCATCCAGTCCCACAGCTGGTCGAGCCACTCGGCGCAGAACCTGATCGGCTCGTCGGTCCAGTGGAAGTCGTTCTTCGGCGCCGCGGCGTACATCATCGCGACGCGCAGCACGTCGGCGCCCACCTCTTCGAGCATCGCCTTCAGCTCGACGGTGTTGCGCAGGTGCTTGCTCATCTTCTTGCCGTCGAAGCGGACGAGCCCGATCATGCGCTGGTTCGTGAACGGCTCGCCGTCCTCGATGTGCGTCAGCAGTCCGACGTCGCGCAGCATCTTCGTGAACGAGCGCTGGTCGAACACGAAGCCGGCGCCGTCGGTGCCGCGGATCACGTTGGTGACCGGCAGCCATCTGGCCGTCTGCGGGTGGTCGAACATGCTGTGGGCGCGGTCCGCGTACGGGACGGCGATCGACAGCCACGTCCAGAACGCGTCGACGTGGCAGTCGAGCGTGTCGGTCTCGCGCCGTGCCGGCCCGCCGCACGAGGGGCATGCCGTGTTGACGAACGCCTCGTCTTCGGCGAGTGGGCGCCCGGTGCCGTCGATCCTCAGGTCCGTCGGCAGCACGACCGGCAGCTGCTCCTTCGGCACCGGCACGATCCCGCACGCGTCGCAGTAGACGATCGGGATCGGCGCGCCCCAGCTGCGCTGGCGTCCGATCGAGAAGTCGGTGATCGCGTAGCGGCGCGCCGGCCGCGTCTGCACCGCGAGCGCGACGCCGTCGGATCCCGCCTCGTCCGTCCGCGCGATCCCGACCTTCTCCCCCACCTCCGCGTCGGTCCTGTCGACGCCCGGGAAGCCGAGCGAGGCGGTCGCGCCGTGACGCGCGTCGACGATCGGCGAGACGAGCACCGGCAGCGGCCGGTCGATCCCACCGATCGTCGCGACGAGGCCGGTGTCGATCACGTCGACCGTGCTCGCGCGGTCGCCGCTGCGCCAGCCCATCGATCTCATGTCGCGCAGCGCGTCGGTCTCCTCCAGCTGGCCGACCCAGTCGGCCAGCCGCGGATGGTTCGGCGAGACGGCGACGAACGCCGCCTGTGCGAGCGCGTCCGGCTCCGCGGCGAAGACGGCCTCACGCGTTCCGGCGGGCGTCTCCGCATCGACCTCGACGCCCTCCACGCGTGAGAGCAGCGAGCGCTGCGCCCCGAGCGCGTTCACGTCCCAGCCGGTGAGCGTGTCGAGGTTGTCGTCGTTCTCGGCCGCGTAGCGGGTCGCGCGGAAGAACCACTGCTCCAGCGGCCGGAAGCTCACGGGGCTGTCGCAGCGCCAGCACACGCCGCCCTCGGCCTGCGTCTGCGCGAGCACCGTCTGGCAGGAGTCGCACCAGTGGACGTGGCGGGTCTGGCGATAGATCAGGTCGTGCTCGAGCAGCAGCAGGAAGAGGTACTGCGTCCACTGGTAGTGCTGCGGCTCGCACGTGACGAACGAGCGCTCCCAGTCGAACGAGGCGCCGAGGCCCGTGAAGTCGCGGCGGAAGTTCTCGCAGCACTGCTCGACCCATTCCGCGGGCGTGATGCCGCGGCGGATCGCCTCCAGCTCCGACGGCAGCCCGAACGAGTCGAAGCCGGTCGTGAAGAGGACCTGATCGCCCATCGCGCGGCGAAAGCGCGCGAACGCGTCCGAGACCGAGTAGATGCGTGCGTGCCCGAGATGGGCGTTGCCCGACGTGAACGGGCACGACGGGAAGATGTAGCGCGATGGACCCTCGGCATCCTCGCCGGGTGTCGCAAACGCGCGCGCCTCGCGCCAGGCTGCCTGCCAGCGCTCATCCAAATCACGATGCGCCGGCACCGGCGGCTCCCCCAATTACATACTGATCCGAAAATTACGACTAGTAGTACGCCCGACGGGACTCGAACCCGTATCTCTGGCTTGAAAGGCCAGTACTCTCCAGGAAACTTGCGGTCTGGGACGCACGCGATCGCGTTGCCTGAAAGGCAGTCGGACACCGGAAAAAGACAAGCTCCCCCGGCTTGATGTCTGACACACGACAGTGCGTGCGGATCCCCCGATTGTTTCCTTTGACCGTTTGAGCTACGGGCGCATGCGGTCTACGTCGGCAACATTAGGCGGGCGCTTCGCGGCTTGTCAAGTTGTGCCCTGACGGTAAGCTGTGCCGACGCGGCGCCCAAGGGGATGGGCGCTGCAAACCGGGGAATGGGGGACGGGACGAGCATGGTCTCGGCGTCGATCATCGAGTGCATCGGCGGCACGCCGCTGGTGCGGCTGCGGCGGCTGTTCAGCCACGGCCCGCAGGTGTACGCGAAGCTCGAGCTGCTGAATCCGGGCGGCTCGGTCAAGGACCGTCCGGCGCGCTACATCATCGAACGCGGCCTGCGCGACGGCACGATCGCGCCCGGCGCCACGATCGTCGAGTCCTCCTCGGGCAACTTCGGGATCGCGCTCGCGATGGCCGCGCGCATCTACGAGCTCGACTTCATCTGCGTCGTCGATCCGAGAATCGCGCCGCTCAATCTGCGCATCCTCGAGCAGCTCGGCGCGCGCGTGGAGATGGTGGAGCGCCCGGACCCGTTCGGCGGTTACCTGCACACGCGCCTGGAGCGCGTGCAGGAGCTGCTGGCGGAGATCCCCGGTGCCTATTGGCTCGACCAGTACGCCAACGAGATGAATGCGCAATGCCACTACGACGGGATCGGCAGCGAGATCGTCGAGGCGCTCGGCACGGAGGAGCCCGTCGACGTGTTCGTGGCGGCGGTCTCGACGTCGGCGACGCTGATGGGCGCGGCGCGCCGCCTGCGCGACGCGTACCCCGGCATCCGGGTCGTCGCGGTCGACGCGCAGGGCTCGGTGATCTTCGGCGGCCCGCCGAGCAGACGCAGCCTGCCCGGGATCGGCTCCAGCCGCACGCCGGAGCTGCTGTGCGAGGAGGAGATCGACGAGGTCCTCTACGTCGACGACTTCGACTCGGCGCGCGGTTGCCGCGAGCTGCTGCGCGGCGAGGGGATCCTCGCCGGCGGCTCCTCGGGCGCGGTGATCGCCGCGGTGCAGCGCATCGTCGCGACGCTGCCGCCGAGCGCGCGCGTGGTGACGGTCCTGCCCGACCGCGGCGAGCGCTACATGGATCTCGTATACGACGATGCGTGGGTCGAGGCGCACCGGCCCGCCGTGCCGGACGCCCCGCCGGCGCCGGTCGTACTAACGTCGACCTCCTGAGGAGCCCATGACATCGACGCAGACCGAGCCGGGAGCGGCTCCGGCCGAGCCGACGGCCGGCGACATCCTCTACCTCACACGCAGAGACGTGCAGGCCGCGATGGGCGACTCGATCCGCGGCTACGTCGAGGCGCTGCGCACGGCGCTCGCGCTGCACGCCGAGGGCAGAACGGCGCAGCCGCTCAAGCCCTACCTGCGCTGGCGCAGAGGCGGGCACATCGCCGACCGCATCATCGCGATGCCCGGCTACGTCGGCGGGCAGAACGCGATGGCGGGGATCAAGTGGATCGGCTCCAAGCACGACAACCCGAAGGCACGCGGCATCCCGCGCGCGAGCGCCGTGATCGTCCTGAACGACCCGGAGACGCACTTCCCGGTCGCGATCATGGAGGGCGGCGAGATCAGCGGCATGCGCACCGCCGGCGTGACGGTGCTCGCCTGCGAGTACCTCGCGCGTTTAAATTTCCAGTCGGTCGCGCTGGTGGGATGCGGGTTCATCGGGCGCCTGCACGCGCTCGGGCTGCTCGAGTCGTTTCCCGCGATCGAGCGGATCCACCTCTACGACCAGGACAGACGCGCCGCGAGTGCGCTCGCGCAGGAGCTGGAGGGGCTCAGACGCGAGGGCCTGACGGTGATCGTCGCCGAGACGGCCGAGGCGGCGGTCTGCCGCGGCGAGGTCGTCGTTCCCTGCACCGTGACGGCGAAGCCATACATCGAGCTTGACTGGCTGATGCCGGGCGTATTCGTCTCCAACATCTCGATCATGGACGTCAAGCCGGAGGTCTATCTCGGCGTCGACAAGCTGCTCGTCGACGACTGGGAGCAGGCCAACCGCGAGAGAAAGACGATCAACCAGCTGGTGCTCGCCGGGAAGCTCAAGCAGTCAGACCTGCACGCCGAGCTGGGCGACGTCGTGCGCGGCATCAAGCCCGGCCGCGAGACGGTCGACGAGCGCATCCTGCTCAACCCGATGGGAATGGCGATCGAGGACGTCGCGTGCGCCGCCGCGGTATACCGCACCGCGCGCGAGCAGGGAGCCGGCCGGTGGCTGACGCTCGGGTGACCACGTCGCTGGCGGCGCGGCTGCGCGAGCGCCACGGCGAGGTGTACGTGCTGCTCGGCCCGCCGCGCACCGCTTCCACGGCGATCTCGCGGATCCTCTGGAACCACCCGTCTGTCGGCTGGTACGCGCACGAGCCGTTCGAGCCGACGTGGTACGAGCGCGCTTCCGTGGAGCGCGCCGAGGAGCTGCTGGAGGCGCCGGAGGCCGTGGGCTCGTTGGGCGGGCGCGGGACGGGTTCCGCGTTGGTCGTCAAGGAGATGACGTTCCAGGTCGGCGACGCGTTCCCGCTGCTGGCCTCGCTGGCCACGCGTCCGCTCGCGATCCTGATCCGCGATCCGCGCCTGACGATCGCCTCGCGCATGAAGGTCCTGCGCCGCTCAGGCCGACCGGAGGTCTTCCCGCTGCGCGAGTCGGGCTGGGAGGACCTCGCGCGACAACTGGCCTACCTGCGACGCGAGCGGATCCCGCACGTGGTGATCGATTCGAGCGACCTGCGGTCGTCCCCGGAGACGGTCGCGCCGGCGTTGCTGGAGGGGCTCGGCCTGGAGTTCACAGCGGACCTGCTCGCCTGGAGATCAAGCGAGGCCACGGGCCTCAGCGCCGTCTCGGGCGCGGAGGACCCGTTCTACCAGCGTGTGCTCGGCTCGCAGGGGATCGAGCCGCCGTCCGAGCGCGTGCCGGACCTGGACGAGTTCCCCGAGCCACTCCGCGACCACGTCGCCGAGTGCGTGGCCCAGTACGAGGAGCTGCGTGCGTCAGAGTCGGTATCTCGACGCTGACGGCACCGGCGACCCCAGAGCGATCCAGATCATGTACGGGATCGGCGGCGAGCGGCGCCTGACCGAGTTCGAGCTGCCGCACCTCCCGGGCTACGAGGGGTCCGAGCCGGTGCGCGTCGGCAACGCGGCCTCAGAGCAGTTCCAGCTCGACGTCTACGGCGAGGTCGCCAACGTGATGTACATCGGCACCGAGGCGCTGGGGCACGTCGAGGCGCGCCTGTGGCCGCGCTGGCGCGCGATCGTCGATCACGTCGAGACGATCTGGCGCGAGCCCGACGACGGCATCTGGGAGTCGCGCGGCGATCGCCGCCACTACACCTACTCGAAGGTGATGGCGTGGGTCGTCTTCGACCGCGCCCTGCGCATCGCCGAGCGCTTCGAGCTGGACGCGCCGCTGGAGCGCTGGACCGCGATCCGCGACGAGATCCACCGCGAGGTGTGCGAGCACGGCTACGACCGCGAGCGCCGCACGTTCACGCAGTACTACGGCTCGCGCGAGCTGGACGCGAGCATCCTCAACATCCCGCTCGTCGGCTTCCTGCCGGGCGACGACGAGCGCGTGACCGGCACGATCGACGCCGTCGCGCGCGAGCTGGGACGCGACGGCTTCGTCTCGCGCTACTCCACCGCCGACACCGACGACGGCCTCCCCGGCGACGAGGGGCAGTTCCTCGCCTGCTCCTTCTGGCTCGTGAGCGCGCTCGCGCTGAACGGTCGCGTCGACGACGCGCGCGCGCTGTTCGAGCGGCTGCTCGGACTGACGAACGACCTCGGCCTGCTCGCCGAGGAGTACGACGTGGGGCGGGGTCGGCAAGTGGGCAACTTCCCGCAAGCGTTCAGCCACCTCACGCTGATCCTCGCCGCGCGTGCGATCACGCAGGCCGCGGCGTGAGCGCGCGCCAGCTCCTCGTTCCGCTGGCCCTCGCCCAGTTCATCTGCAGCTTCGCGGGCTCGAACATGAACGTGATGATCAACGACATCAGCCAGGACCTGGACACCACCGTCAAGGGCGTCCAGACGGCGATCACGCTGTTCCTGCTGATCATGGCGATCCTGATGATCCCCGGCAGCAAGCTGACCGACCGCTGGGGGCGCAAGCGCTGCTTCGTCGGCGGGCTCACGCTCTACGGGATCGGCGCGCTGGTGAGCGCGGTGTCGCCGGGCCTCGGCGTGCTGATCCTCGGCAACTCGGTGCTCGAGGGGGTCGGCACCGCGCTGCTGATCCCGCCGGTCTACATCCTCACGACGCTGGCGTTCGAGAACGTGACCTCGCGCGCGTCGGCATTCGGGATCATCAGCGGCGCCGGCGGCGTCGGCGCCGCGGCCGGGCCGCTGATCGGCGGGCTCATCACGGACGCCATCAGCTGGCGGGCGGCGTTCGTGTTCCAGGCCGTGATCGTCGCAACGATCGTCCTGATCAGCCGCCGCCTCGCCGATCCGATCGCGCCGGACCCGACGCGCCCGTTCGACGCCACCGGCGCCGTGCTGTCCGGCGCCGGCCTGTTCTTCGTCGTGCTGGCGATCTTGCAGGCGGACACGAGCGGCCTGCTGCTGGCCGTGCTCTTCCTCGTGGGCGCGGTCCTGCTGCTGCTGTTCGGCCTTCACGCCCACGCCAAGGAGCAGCGGGGCGAGGAGCCGCTGCTGTCGCTCACGCTGTTCCGCAACCGCACGTCGAATCTCGGGCTCATCACGCAGAACATCCAGTGGCTGCTGCTGATGGGGATCTCGTTCGTCGTGTCCGTCTTCCTCCAGACGGTCCGCGACTTCGACGCGCTCAAGACCGGCGTGATCTTCACCGCCACGACGGCCGGCATCCTGATCTCATCGCTGGCAGCGGGGCGCCTCGCCAAGCGATACGCACAGCGCACGCTGATCCGCACGGGCTTCGTCATCACGATCGCCGGGATCGGGCTGCTGCTGGGGCTGGTCTCGGCCACCTCCCAGAACGGCATCGCGTTCGCGCCCGGCCTGCTGACGATCGGCCTCGGTCTCGGCGTGATGCTCACGCCCTCGGTCAACATCGTGCAGTCGAGCTTCCCCGAGGGACAGCAGGGAGAGATCTCCGGGCTGTCGCGCAGCATCTCCAACCTCGGCTCGTCGCTCGGCACGGCGATCGCCGGCACGATCCTCGTCTCCGACCTTGCATCCGGCAACCACACCTACGTGCTCGCGATGATCGCGCTCGCCGTCTTCGCCCTCGTCGGGCTGGCGGCCGCCCTGCTTCTGCCGGCCGAGTCTCGCGTTCCGGAGCGCGCGTGACGCCGGCACCGGTTGGACTGCCTCCTGTCACAGGACGAAGCCTGACCATCCCGCGCCGAAGCTCCACGCCCAGTACGCCCTGTGGCCGGTGGCGCTGTCGCTGTACCAGAGCCAGTTCGCGCCCGTGCTCGAGTCGCGGATTCCGACCGGGCTGGTGCCGATCGCCGCCAGTCCGCCGAAGACCTGGTTCGACCAGGATCCCGGCGGAGTGCCGCCGAACGCTGCCAGCGCTCGCCTGCTGTCGACGTAGAAGACGTTCGTGATCGTCGTCGGCGCGTCTAGCACGACGGACGGGCTGGTGTTCGCGGCGGCGCTGCCGCCGACGTTGTTGTTGACCCAGCCGCCGCTCGGTGTCCAGCTCCAGATCGCGATCGTGGTTTCGCTCGCGACGTAGTAGACCTGCTCGTTCGTGGTCGTGGGATTTATGACGGCCGCCGGGCTGCTGTTCGCCGCGGCCACCCTTCCGCCGAAGATCATGTTGCTCCAGGTTCCTGGGGGCGTCCCGCCGAATGCCGCGAGCGATCGTTCTCTGGCGTCGATGTAGAAGACGTTCTGGAAGCCGGTCCCGGGGTTGCGTATGACGGTCGGGCTGGTGTTGGCGGCGGCGCTGCCGCCGAGGGTGCTGTTGACCCAGCCGCTTCTCGCTTCCAACCTCCAGCTGGAGATCGCGCCGCCTCTGGCGACGTAGTAGACGTACTGGTTGCCGGTCGCGGCGTCGAGGACGGCCGTCGGGCTGCTGCCCGCCGCGGCTTCGGTCCCGCCGAGGACCGTGTTTCTCCAGCCTTCTCTCGCCGTCCACGTCGAGAAGGCGATCCTGTTCGTCGCTCTGTCCACGTAGTAGACCCAGCGACTGTTGCTGGAGGGGTCGCGGACGGCCGTCGGGATGCTTTCTCTCGCGACCGTGCCTCCGATCGCTTCGGGCAGCGACCAGCCGGTCAACCGGGTCCACCTGCTCTCCGTGAGCGCTTCTTCCGTGCCGGCGTAGTAGAGGTACTGATCGTCCGTCGTGTCGCGCACGGCCCAGATCGAGCTGCTCGCCGGTTCGGTCGGCGCGGTGACCTGCGGGGCGCCGTTCGGCGTCCCCAGGCCGGTCGGCCCGTCGTAGCCCGTTCCAGCCCTGCAGAGGTACGTTTCGCAGGGCCCGGCCCTGCCGCTGGTGACGTCGAAGAGGCCGCTGGGATCGTCGTAGAACGCACCGGCGCCGCGCTGGCGCGTGCTTTCTTCCGCGAGCGCGAGCACGCCCGCGACGATCGCCGAGGAGGCGCTCGTCCCGCTCTGCCTCTGCCAGCCCGTCGACAGGTACGTGTCGTAGACCGACAGGCCTACGGCGGCCGCGGAGACGTCGGCGTACGTCCGTCTTGAGCAGAGGTTGTCGGTCTGCCAGAGCGGCTTCGGCTCGAATTCGCTGCACGCCGCGACGGTGTGTTCCCACGCCCTCTCCGTCCATCCACGGGCGTTTTCGGCCCTTTCGAGTTCCGTTCCGCCGACGGCGATGACATACGGCGAGGCAGACGGGTACTTCGACGCTTCTCTTTCCGCGTTGTCGCCGGTGGGGAAGGTGATCGGGACTAGCGGGATCTGCAGGTATCTGTCGTTGACGGCCTCTTCTCTCCACTCCCTCCCGGTGTAGATCCAGCTGTTGCTGATCACCGTCGCGCCGAATCTAGGCGCTTCTCTGATCGCCCTCAGGAGGTTTTCGGACCTCGCCTCGATGAGGAGGAGGTGGCAGTTCGGGCAGGTCGCCGAGATCATGTCCAGGTCGAGCGAGATCTCGGTGGCGGCCGATCTGCTCGCCAGGGGAAACGGTCTTTCTTCGCCGTTTTCGTTGACCTTTCTGAAGCATCCGCTGGCTCTCGTGCAGGCCGGCAATCTGTAGAACGAGCGATACGTTTCGAGGTCCGCTTCGGCGTTCGGGTCGTCGCCGAAGTAGACGACGGCGACGGTCTGACCTCTGCCGTTCGTGGAGGACGGCAGTCTGTACGCCGACTGGAGGTCCGCCGGCGTGATGCTCCCGCCTTCACCTGAGCCGCCCGCCGGCATCGGTCGCGAGTGCCGCCCAGCCGAGGCCGATGTGGGATCGACGATCGCGAGGCACCGTGGCGCGCGGGGCTTGACCGGTGGGCAGGCGTAGTACGGCCGCGTCGTCGACGGCGTGTTCGATATCGCTTCCGCCGCCGCTGCGGATGCGCCAATCGACGCGAGCAGGACGGCGACGAGCAGCGCGCGCAGCAGCGCCACCGTCGCTGCGCGTCGACCGCTCACCCGCCGGCGAGCGGCATGGTGGACCCTGCCAGCGCACTGACGCTTCATCGCTGCCCCCTGTGCGATTCACCCGCCGACGCTAGGCGCCGAACCAGCGCAGCGCAGGCCCCCAATAAACGAGAAGCAGGTTACCAGTGAAACGTAACGTCACCGTGTCAAGTGTCGCTGGGCGCAAGCGCCGCATGTCCGCTTCCACTTCCCGCCCCCCGCCAGCAGCTGCGTAGGTCACATCGATGACGCCGCTGGTTCGGCGCCCGCGCGGGGGGAATGGATGGGTTGGCACGCCGCACCGCGTCGATTCAAGGAGGCACCCGATGCCAACCACCGGCCAGTTCATGCTGGAGCGCCTGATCGCCTGGGGGGTCAGACGCGTCTACGGCTACCCGGGTGACGGCATCAACGGGATCCTCGGCGCCTTCCACGAGGTCGGCGACCGACTGGCGTTCACGCAGGTGCGCCATGAGGAGATCGCCTCCTTCTGCGCGACCGCGCACGCGAAGCTGACAGGCGAGGTCGGCGTCTGCCTCGCGACCTCCGGTCCCGGCGCCATCCACCTGCTGAACGGCCTCTACGACGCGAAGCTCGACCACGCGCCGGTGGTGGCGATCGTCGGCCAGCAGAAGCGCATGTCGCTCGGCGGCGACTACCAGCAGGAGGTCGACCTGCCGGTGCTGTTCAAGGACGTGGCGTCGGAGTTCGTGCACGTCTGCAACGAGCCGGCGCAGGCGCGGCACCTGATCGACCGCGCGATGCGGATCGCGCAGGCGACCCGCTCCCCCACGTGCGTGATCGTCCCCAACGACGTGCAGGAGATGGAGTACGAGGAGCCGCCGCGCGAGCACGGCGCGGTGCACTCCTCGATCGGCTTCAGCGCGCCCCTCGTCGTGCCGCGCGAGGAGGACCTCAACCGCGCGGCGGAGATCCTGAATGCGGGCGAGCGGGTGGCGATGTTGATCGGGGCCGGTGCCATCGGCGCGGCGCCAGAGGTGGAGCGCGTCGCCGAGCTGCTCGGGGCGGGCGTCGCAAAGGCCTTGAACGGCCGCGCCGCGCTGCCCGACGATCTGCCCTTCGTGACCGGCTCGATCGGACTGCTGGGCACGAAGGCGAGCGCCGACATGATCGACGGCTGCGACACGTTCCTGATGATCGGCTCGTCCTTCCCCTACTCCGAGTGGCTGCCGAAGGAGGGCCAGGCGCGCGGCGTGCAGATCGACATCGACGGCCGCATGCTCAACCTGCGCTACCCGATGGAGCTCGGGCTGACCGGCGACGCCGCGGCGACGCTGCGCGCGCTGATCCCGCTGCTGGAGCGCAAGGCGGACCGCGCCTGGCGGGAGGAGATCGAGGGCAACGTGCGGCGCTGGCGCGAGATCATCGACGCACAGGCGCACGAGCCGGCCGATCCGCTGAACCCGCGGCTCGTCTTCCACGAGCTGTCGAAGCGGCTGCCGGACGGCGCGATCGTCACCGCCGACTCGGGCAGCGCGACGAACTGGTGGGCGCGCGACCTCGTCCTGCGCGACGGCATGAAGGCGGCGCTCTCTGGCACGCTCGCGACGATGTGCCCGGCGGTGCCGTATGCGCTCGCCGCGAAGCTCGCCTACCCGGACCGGCCGGTCATCGCCTGCCTCGGCGACGGCGCGATGCAGATGCTCGGCATCAATGCGCTGATCGACATCGCGCGCTACCGCAGAGCGTGGAGCGATCAGCGGCTCGTCGTGCTCGTGCTCAACAACCACGACCTCAACCAGGTGACGTGGGAGCAGCGCGTGATGAGCGGCGACCCGAAGCTCGACGTCTCCCAGACGCTGCCCGACTTCCCCTATGCCGCCTATGCGCAGCTGATCGGCCTGAAGGGGATCCGAATCGACGCGCCCGAGCAGGTTGGGCCGGCGTGGGAAGAGGCGATCGCGTCCGGCACGCCCGTCGTGCTGGAGGCCGTCACCGATCCTGAGATCCCGCCGCTGCCGCCGCACATCCGCTTCGAGCAGGCGCGCGAGCTCGCGCACGCGCTGCCGGCCGACCCGGCGCGCGGGCGCATCGTGCGCAATGCGCTGAAGGGCAAGCTCGACGAGCTCGTGAATCGATGAGCGCAGTCGATCACGCGCGCACGAGCGGCCGCGTCGGCCCGCGAGCGGTCGGCGCGCCCTTAGGCCCCCGCCCAACCGGGATACTTCCGGCCGATGACCGTTCGTCGCCGATGGCTGCTCGGGCTCGTCGGCGCGACGACCGCCGCGGCGGGCGTCGCGCACTACGCGGGCGTGCCCGCCGTCCCGGCGTTCGTGCTCGCGGCCGCCGCGCTGGCGGGGCTCGCGTGGGTCGTCTCGTTCGCGACTGAGCAGGTCGGCGAGCGCTTCGGACCGGCGGCGACGGGCGTGCTGCAGTCGACGCTCGGCAACCTCCCGGAGTTCTTCGTCGTGCTGTTCGCGCTCTCCCAAGGCGAGGTCATCGTCGCGCAGTTCTCGCTGATCGGGTCGATCTTCGCCAACGCGCTGCTGGTGCTCGGCGCCGTGATCGTCGTCGGCGCGACCACCTCCGCCGACGGCTACATGCGCTTCCACGCGCGGCTCCCGAACGACACCGCCACGCTGCTGCTGCTCGCGAGCTTCATCATCGTGCTGGTCGGCCTCTCGCACGGGACGCACGACACGGCCAGCGCGCACATCGAGACGATCTCGGCGATCGCCGCCGCGCTGCTGCTCAGCGTCTACGCGGTGTGGGTCGTCGCGTACGTCCGATCGGGCAGTGCGGCCGAGCGCGAATCCAGCGGCGAGCGGCGCGCCGCCCCGGGGACCAGCCTCGCCACCTCGATCGCCCTGCTCGCCGCCGCGGGCGTCGGCGCCGCGTTCGTCTCCGACTGGTTCATCGCCGCGCTGCGGCCGACGATCGACGCGCTCGGCGTCTCCGACGAGTTCGCGGGCCTCGTGATCGTCGCGATCGCCGGCAACGCGGTCGAGAACACGACCGGCGTCGTGCTCGCGGCCAAGCAGCAGTCCGACCTCGCGATCTCGGTCGTGAAGAACTCCGTCGCGCAGATCGCGGCGTTCCTGTACCCGGCGCTCGTGCTCGTCTCGCTGCTGTTCGCGCACCACCTCACGTTCGGGATCCCGCTGCTGTATGTCGGCGCGCTGTTCCTGACGGCGATCTCGATCTGGCAGATCACGACCGACGGGACCGCGTCGGCGTTCGAGGGCTGGGCGCTCGTGGCGACATACGGCGTGCTGGCCGTCTTCACGCTGTACGAGTGACCGCCTCGGTGCGGCCCGCACGAGCGCGCGATGCGTGCACGCACCATTGTCGGCGCCGCGCCCATGCCCGAAGGTGGGTGCCATGCACAACTCGGCGCCGCGTCGTCGGCTGCGCTGGTCCGGGCGCCGGGTCGAAGAGCCGGCGGCGGTCGCGTTCGACCCGCATGAGCTGACCGGCCTCTTCTCGCCGCCGCGCTGGCTGCGCGACCTCGGCACGACGGCGTGGCTGGGCGTCGGCGTCACGCTGCTGCTCGTCGGCGCCGTCTGGCTGCTGTCGCTGACGCAGGCGATCGTGATGCCGGTCATCACCGCGGCGGTGATCGCGGCGGTCACCTCGCCGGTCGTCGGCTGGCTCGAGCGGCGCGGCCGCTCGCGCGGCGCGGCGACCGGCCTCTTCCTGGTCGCATTGATCCTGCTCGCGCTCGGCCTGATCCTCGCCACGCTGGCCGGCATCACCAGCCAGCTCGCCGGCCTCGGCAAAGAGCTTGGCGCGGCCAAGGCGCAGATCGCCAGCTGGCTGCAGGACCTCGGCGTCAGCGCGCAGACCGCGAAGACGTCGACCGGCGATGCCTCGCAGACGATCGCCAGAGCCGTCTCGGCGCTGCTGCACGGCCTCGTCGGCGGCCTGCGGACCCTCTCCTCGCTCGTCGTGTTCCTGTCGCTGACGGCGCTGAGCCTCTTCTTCCTGCTCAAGGACGGCCGCACGATCCGCGCCTGGGCCGAGCGCCATATGCGTGTCCCCGACCGCGCCGCACACCAGATGACGGGCCGCGTGCTGCAGTCGCTGCGCGGCTACTTCGTCGGCGTGACGATCGTGGCTGCGTTCAACGCGGTCGTCGTGACGATCGGCGGGCTGCTGCTCGGCGTGCCGAAGCTCGGCGCGATCGCGCTCGTCACGTTCCTCGGCGCGTACGTCCCCTACATCGGCGCCTGGAGCGCGGGTGCGTTCGCGGTGCTCGTCGCGCTCGGCGGCGCCGGCACCGACGCGGCGATCGGGATGGCGATCGTGCAGCTGCTCGCGAACGGCGTGCTGCAGCAGATGGTCCAGCCGATCGCATACGGCGCGGCGCTCGGCATCCATCCGCTCGCCGTCCTGATCGTGACGATCGCGGGCGGGGCGCTGTTCGGCGCGGTCGGCCTGATCCTTGCGGCGCCGCTCACATCCGCGGCGACGCGGATTGCAGCCGACCTCGCGCGCAACGCCGCACCGTCGGAGGACACGGGCGGACCCGGCCCCCCGACGGAGACGCCGAACGGCCTGGCGGCGGACGCGAGCGTATGAGCGGCCGGCGCGTTCAGGCCGCGAGCGCGCTCGCGATCGGCTGCGGGGGGCTCGCGCTCGCGCTGGTGCTGGCCGTGCAGGCGTTCCCGCGCGGGCTGATCGCACTGGCGTGCGTCACGTTCGCGCTTGCGGGCGCCTGGTACGGCCTGCTGCGCACCGGCGCGGCGCGCGTCGGCGGGTTCGCGCTCGGCCTGGCCGGGATCGCGCTCGCGCTCGCGCTGCTCGCGCGAGAACGGCTCGTCGAGGAGCTGCTCGTCGTCGGCGCGCTCGCGTCGAGCGTCGCGCTTGCGCGGGCGGCCTTCGCCCAGCACGTGCGCCTGCCGTCGCAACCGCCGCCGCGCCGACCGGTGCTGTTCTTCAACCCGCGCTCGGGCGGCGGCAAGGCGGAGCGGTTCGCGCTCGCGCGCGAGGCGGGCGCACGCGGGATCGCGGCGGTCGAGCTCACGCCCGGCGACGATCTCGAGCGGCTCGTGCGCACAGCCGTCGCCGACGGCGCCGACGCGCTCGCGATGGCCGGCGGCGACGGCTCGCAGGCAGTCGTGGCAGCGGTTGCGGCCGAGCACGACCTCCCCTACGCGTGCGTGCCGGCCGGCACGCGCAACCACTTCGCGCTCGACCTCGGCGTCGACCGCGACGACGTCATCGGTGCGCTCGACGCATTCGTCGACGGCGGCGAGCGGCGCGTGGACCTGGCGGAGGTCAACGGGCGCGTGTTCGTGAACAACGTCTCGCTCGGCGTGTACGCCGAGGCGGTGCGACAGGAGGGCTACCGCGACGCGAAGCTGCGGACGCTGCTCGACACCGTCCCGGCGGTGCTCGGGCCCGGTGGGACCGGGCTCGACCTGCGCTGGATCGGTCCGCGCGGCCACGCCCACCGGGCGGGCGCGGCCGTGCTCGTCTCCAACAACCGCTACCGGCTCGGGCGCGCGATCGGCTCCGGGACGCGGCCGCGCATCGACGACGGGCTGCTCGGGATCACCCTGCTCGGCAGACCGCGCGGGCGCGGGCGGCGTCACCGCCTGCCGCAGCGGCCGTGGCGCGAGTGGACCGCGCCCACGTTCGCCGTCGACGCCGACCATCCCGTGCCCAGCGGGATCGACGGCGAGACGGTCCAGCTCGATCCGCCGCTGCGCTTCCGCATCCGCCCCGGCGTGTTGCGCGTGCGGATCGCCCAGCGCCATCCCGGCGCCTCGCCCTCAGCGGCGATGCCCGACGGCTTCACCGACAGCGTGCGCGCGCTCGCGCACATCGCGATGACCGATGACACCACGAGGAAGGAGCAAAGATGGATATCTTCGAGGTCGAGACCAAGGAGCGCCTGACCCGCGAGCAGGCGGCGGCCCGCCTGCGCGACCTCGCCGACATGCTCGCTCGTCACAACGACGTGGAGTTCGAGCGCGGCGGCATGCGCTTCACCGTGCACGTCCCGGACGAGCTCGAGCTGAAGGTCGAGCTCGAGATCGAGAGCGACGAGCGGGAGCTGGAGATCGAGCTGACGTGGTGAGCGCAGCGGCGGGACCCGTCCCCGCCCGCCCGCGCGGTAGAACTCCGGCATGGCGAGATCCGACGCGACGACCGTCGAGGCCGGCGGCCGCGAGCTGCGCGTCTCCAGCGCCGACCGCGTGATCTTCCCCGCGACCGAGCGCACGCCCGCGGTCACGAAGCTCGACGTCGTCGAGTACTACCTCGCGGTCGAGGACGGGATCATGCGCGCGCTGCGCAACCGGCCGACGACGCTCGAGCGCTGGCCGAAGGGCGTGCAGCCCGGCATGGTCCTCTCGACCCGCGACTGGAGCGGCGGCGACGCGTTCTTTCAGAAGCGCGTGCCGAGAGGCGCGCCCGACTACGTGCAGACGGCGCGGATCCAGTTCCCCTCCGGCCGCCATGCCGACGAGGTCTGCCCAACCGAGATCGCGGTCGTCGCCTGGGCGGCGCAGATGGGCACGATCACGTTCCACCCGTGGCCGGTGCGCAGTGACGACGTCGACCACCCGGACGAGCTGCGGCTCGACCTCGACCCCCAGCCCGGCACCGACTTCGCCGACGCGGTGCGCGTCGCGGCGACGGCGCGCGCGCTGTTGGAGGAGCTCGGCTACGCCGGCTTCCCGAAGACCTCAGGCGGCCGCGGCGTGCACATCTACGTACGGATCGAGCCGCGCTGGACGTTCACCGACGTGCGCCACGCCGCGATCGGCTTCGGGCGCGAGCTGGAGCGCCGCCTGCCCGGCGAGGTGACGACGAAGTGGTGGAAGGAGGAGCGCGGGTCGCGCATCTTCGTCGACTACAACCAGAACGCGCGCGACCGCACGATCGCCTCCGCCTACAGCATCCGGCCGAAGCCGGGCGCGCCCGTGTCGGCGCCGGTCGACTGGGACGAGCTGCCCGACGTCCAGCCCGAGGACTTCACCGTCGCGACGATGCCGGCGCGCTTCGCGGACGTCGGCGACCGCCACGCCGCGATCGACGACGTCGCGCACTCGCTGCAACCGCTGCTCGACCTCTACGCGGCCGGCGGGGAAGGCGACATGCCGTACCCGCCGGACTACCCGAAGATGCCGGGCGAGCCTAAGCGGGTGCAGCCCTCGCGCGATCGGGATCGGCCGCGCTCCTAGGCGGCTCGAAGGAGACTGCGCAGCAGCGCGTGCTCCTCGGCGCACGCCGGGCAGCCTTCAAGGTGCGCCGTCATGCCCGGCACGGCCGCCTCGGCCGCGGCTACGCCATCGCGCAGCTCGAGCTCGACGAAGCGGTCGACGTGCTCGAAGCAGGCCTCGCACGTCAGCTCCGGTCCCGCCGGGCCGAGCACGCGGCGCATCAGCTCTTCGCCGGTGCGGCTCATCTGCCGGCCCTCCCCACGTCGCCGTCGAGCTCGAAGCCGCGCGCCTCGAGCGCTGCCCGCAGTCGCCGGCGCGCGTCATGGAGCGTCTTGTAGAGCGCGCCGCGCGTGGTGCCGAGCCGCTCGGCGAGCACGTCGATCGGCACATCCTCGAGCGCGACCGCGACGAGCACGCGGCGCTGATGGCTTGTCAGCGCCTGCTCGATCGCGGCCGGCAGCGCGTCCAGCAGCTCGCGCGACTCGGCGCGCTCGCCGGGCGAGGGGTCGCCTCCATGCAGGCTGCGCCAGCCGTCGTCCTCCAGCGGGATCTCGCGCCCCTGCCAGGCGTGGCGCCGCAGCGCGACGGACGCCTCGAGCACGGCGAACTTGTACGCCCACGTGGTGAAGCGGCTCTCGCCGCGGAACGTGTCGAGCTTCGCCAGCACCGCGACGAGCGCGTCGTCGGCGCTCTGCTGCGCGAGGTCGTCGAACGCCTCGCGCAGATGCGTGCGCTGCTCGAGCGCGCGTCGGACCGTGAAGCGCGCCGCGCGCAACAGCAGCTCGTGCAGCTCCGCAAGCGCACGCTCGCGCTCGGCGCCCTCGCCGCGGAGCGCCATCAGCCACGCGTCGGCGTCGTCGACGAACGCGGCAGCCGGCGCCGCCGGCGAGACCACATCGGTGGAGTCGCCGGGGCTCACCATTCGCTCGGCCCATCGTCCAGCGGCGCCACGATCCGCTCGGCCAGCGCCGGTGGGCAGCCGCGGTCGATCAGCTCCAGCAGCGCGTGCAGGTCCCAGCGCGCGTCGTCCGCCAGCCGTTGGGCATGCTCGCGCTGCACGCCCGCCGCGACGAGCTGCTCACGGCGCCATGCGCGCACCGCGGCGGGCGTTCCGGGGCGTCGGGTGGCGGTGTGATCGGAGCGCATGTGAGGTAGGCGTCGGCTTGTGCGGATCTCTTACCCGCGTCCTCATGAGCGGTAAGACGCGGCGGCGGCCGGACGCGTATCCGGCACACGTCTCGACGACACGGAGGACACCATGGAGTCCACAGCCCTTCCCCGCCATGATGCGCACAGCGCCACGCACGTGCACGCGGCCGCCGCACGCGACGACGCCGGCTACCAGGCGTTCCTGCTGCTGCGCGTGGCGTTCGCGATCGCGCCGATCGCGTTCGGCCTCGACAAGTTCTTCAATGTGCTGGTCGACTGGCCGCAGTACCTCGCCCCCTGGATCGACGACATCGTCCCGGGCAGCGGCCAGCAGGCGATGCATGCGGTCGGTGCGATCGAGATCGCCGCCGGCCTGCTCGTCGCGCTCAAGCCCCGCTACGGCGCTCCGCTCGTCGTCGCATGGCTCGGCGGCATCATCGTCAACCTGCTCACCTACTCCGGGTACTACGACATCGCCCTGCGCGACTTCGGCCTGATGCTCGGTGCGCTCACGCTCGCGCGGCTCGCGTGGCGCTACGACCCGCCGCTCAGAGGCTGAGCGGCGGGCGCGCGGGGCTACGCCTCCGAGAAGACCCGGTCTCCCTCGGGGGCGTGCGCCCCTTCGGGCGCTTCGCCGTGGCCCATCATCGGGTGCGGCATCGGCTTGAGCACGGTCACCGTGACCGCGATCGCGACGAGCACGAGCGCGGCGCCGACGAGGTAGGCGGCGTGGTAGCCGCCGTTGAGCGCCGCCAGCGGCGCGTCGCCGTTCCCGAGCAGCGCATCGGTGCGGTTCGACGCGATCGTCGCGAGCACCGCCAGCCCGACCGCGCCGCCGACCTGCGGGGACGTGTTTGCGAGGCCCGATGCGAGCCCCATGTCGCTCGGTTCCACGCCCGCCATCGACGACTGCATCAGCGCCGGGAACGAGAGGCCGGCGCCGAAGCCGAACAGCAGCATGATCGGCAGCAGGTCGGGCAGGTAGCTGCCGTCGACCGGCGTACGCGCGAACAGCAGCATCGCGGCGCCCATCGCCGTCAGGCAGACGACCAGCACCCGCTTCGGCCCGAACCGCATCGTGACCGGCCCCGACACGTAGAGCGACATCGTGCCCATCACGATCGTGGCGGGCAGGAACGCCAGCCCGACCTCGAGCGGCGAGTATCCGAGGATCAGCTGCATGTAGAGCGCGCCGAGGAAGAACATGCTGAACATGCCGACGACGAGCAGGACCAGCACGAGGTTCGCGCCGCTGAGGTTGCGCGAGCGAAAGAGGCGCAGCGGCATCAGCGGGTTCGCGACGCGCGCTTGGCGCAGGACGAAGGCCGTCAGCAGCAGCAGCGAGAGTGCGCCGAGCCCGAGCACCTCGCCCGAGGTCCAGCCCTTGTCGCTCACCTGCAGGATCGCGTAGACGCCGATCATCAGGCCGCTCGTCATCAGCACCGCGCCGGGCAGGTCGGCCCCGGCCGCGAGCCCGATGCCGGGCCGGTCCGCGACGAGCCGCCGCGCGAGCAGGCAGGCGACGACGCCGATCGGCACGTTGATGAAGAAGATCCAGTGCCAGCTGATCGACTCCGTCAGCACGCCGCCGAGCAGCAGCCCGATCGAGCCGCCGGCGGAGGCGACGAAGCCGTAGACGCCGATCGCCTTCGCCTGCTCGCGCGGCTCCGGGAACATCATCATGATCATCCCGAGCACGACCGCGGATGCGAACGCGCCGCCCGCGCCTTGGATGAAGCGCGCGGCGATCAGCATCCCCTGCGTCTGCGACAGCGCGCACAGCAGCGACGCCGCGGTGAAGACCGTCAAGCCGATCAGGAAGATGCGCCGATGGCCGATCAGATCGCCGATCCGGCCCCCAAGCAGCAGCAGGCCGCCGAACGCGATCAGGTACGCGTTGACGACCCACGCGAGGCTCGTCTGAGAGAAGCCGAGGTCCTTTTTGATCGACGGCAGCGCCACGTTCACGACCGTCGCGTCGAGCACGATCATGAGCACGCCGACGCACAGCACGTAGAGCGCCAGCCAGCGCGTTCGATCCGTCGTTGCGGCGGTCATGGTGGCTCCCTCCGTTGGCGTCATCTCCTGAGTCATATCACACGGTTGGAAATTCCAAGTTCAAGATTGGATCTTCCTCATTCGTGGTAGGCTTGTGCCATGGGGAACAAGCGCAGCTACGGGGACGCATGTGGCATCGCCCGGGCGCTCGACGTGGTCGGCGAGCGCTGGGCGCTCATGGTCGTCCGTGAGCTGCTGCTCGGACCCAAGCGCTTCACCGACATCCGCGCCGGTCTCCCGCACGTGAGCCCTGACGTGCTCGCCCAGCGCCTGCGTGACCTCGAGCAGGCAGGCATCGTCCACCATCGCAGACTGCCGCCTCCCTATGGGTCGCAGGTCTACGAGCTGACGGCGGGCGGCCGCGCACTCGAGCCGACGCTCGTGGCGCTGGGCCGCTGGGGCGGCACATACGCCCCGCCGCCGCGCGACGACATGTGCATGAGCCTGGACGCGCACATCCTCTCGCTGCGCACGCTGTTCGACGCCGAGCGCGCCGGCGACTTCGCCGCCCGAGTGGAGCTGCGGCTGGACGGCGAGCACTTCTTCGTCGCGATCGCCGACGGCGCCGTGGAAGCCGGACGCGGCGAGTTGCCCGACGCCGACGTCGTGATCGAGGCGGACCCGACGATCCTGCTCGAGGTGCTGCACGGCCACCGCCGCCTCGCCGACGCGCTCGCCGCGGAGACGATCCGCTTCAGCGGAGACAAGCGCAAGGCGAAGCGCTTCATGACGCTGTTCCCGCTGCCGGTGCCGGTGGCGGTCCCGGTCGGCTGACGTACCGGCGCGGCTGCTCAGCGCTGGCGCTGGCGTCTGAGCTCGCGCCGCACGAGCAGCGCGACCATCGCGGCGGCCATCACCAGGATCAGCAGCGTCCAGTCGCTGCCCCGGCCGAGCGGTGGCGGGAGCGCCTCGCCGAGGCTCGGTCCGTCGTCCCCGCCGCCCGAAGCGGAGACGCCCTTGACGCCGGAGCCCGGCCGCGCGAGTCCCGCGCTCCCCTTTGTCGCCGCGGCGAGCGCCGTGCCCCCGAACGCGCCCGACCCGAACAGCGCCGCGGCCGCGACGCCGTCGCGTGCGACGCAACGACCGGCGCCGTCGAGCCCGCCGAGGCGGCGCAGCCCGCGCTGCTCGACGCGCCGCACCTGCGCGCGTCCGAGATCGAGTCGCCGGGCGACCTGCTCGCGCGAGAGCGCGCGGCGCGGCCCCAAGCCGGCCCGCAGGATCAGCACGCGGCGCTGGATCGTCGTCAGCTGGCCGAGACACGCCCGCAACGCGGCCACCGCCCGCTCGAGCTCGTGCTGACCGATGCGGCCGCGCATGAGCGCGTGTCGCGTGCCGGAGCCGAGCAGCGGTTGTGGGGCGGTCCCCCCCGCGCCCGCCGCGAGGACGGCCAGCTGCGACGGGGCGGTCGACCCGCCCGGGAGCGGAGCGCCGCCGAGGAGCGCCTGATTCGCAACGGCGGCGTCGCCCGCGATCGACCGAGCTCTCGGCGATGGCGCGGAGGCCGACGGCGGCTTGAGCGACGGCGCCGTCACCGACGGGGTTGTGACGGAGGGAGCCGTCGCCGACGGCGTCCGCACGGATGGCGTCGTCACCGAAGGGGTCGAGATCGAAGGCGTTCCGATCGAGGGGACCCTGACCGACGGGGCCGTGACCGACGGCGTGGTCACCGACGGCACGGTGACGGTCGGCGCCGGGACCGACGGCGTCGTGACGGACGGGGTCGTCACGGGCGGGACGGTGACGGTCGGCGTCGGGATCGAGGGCGTCGTGACGGACGGGGTCGTCACCGACGGCACGGCGACCGTCGGCGCCGGGACCGACGGCGTCGTGACGGACGGCACGGTTGCGCCGACGTCGAGCGCACCCGCGTCCGCGACGATGCCGCCAGCCGCCACCAGCACCGCCGTGCTCGCCCATGCCAAGGACCGAAGTCGCCGCCTGCCCATCCGACCTCCTTTCGGTACCGACCCGGCTACCGCGGCGGCGCAATCGCCAAACCGTTGAGGTCACCCGACGTCCGTGACGCGACGCACAGACGCCCGCATGCGGTCGTCGTACGGTTGGTCGCGCGCCGCCTCCCTACGACTTCCCGAGAGGATTGACCCGATGCTCCGACTCCTCAAGCGCCTGCTGCCCGACGAGCCGCTTCCCGCGCACCTGCACTTCCACCTCGACGACCGTGGCAACAAGGTCATCTGCGACGAGTCGGTGTGCCGACCGAGAACGCAGCCGCTCAACTCGCTGCTGCTGCCGTTTCGCTAGCGCCGCCGCCGCGGCCCAACCTTCCCACGCCCGTGTCAAGGTTGGCGCATCCGCTGCTAGGATCGGCTGAATGCGCGACTATCTCGACGCGATCCGCCGCAGAATCGTCGTGTTCGACGGCGGCATGGGCGCCACGCTGGAGCAGTACGACCTCTCGCAGGCGGATTACGGGGGATTGGAGGGCAAGTGCCACGAGGCGCTCGTGCTCCACCGCCCCGACGTGATCGAGGGCGTCCACGCCGCGATGCTCGACGCCGGCGCGCAGGTCGTCGAGACCGACACCTTCCAGGCGTCGCGCCTCAAGCTCGACGAGTGGGGGCTCGCCGAGCACACGCACGAGATCAACGTCAAGGCCGCCCAGATCGCGCGCAGAGCCGCCGGCGAGGACCGCTTCGTCGCCGGCTCGATCGGCCCGACCGGCTTCCTGCCCGCCTCGGACGACCCGACGCTCGGCAACATCTCCTTCCGCGCGCTCGCCGACGTCTTTGCCGAGCAGGCCAGAGGCCTGATCGAGGGCGGCGCCGACCTGCTCATCATCGAGACCGCGCAGGACATCCTCGAGGTCAAGGCGGCGATCTTCGGCGCGCGCGAGGCGTTCGCGGCGACCGGCCGCAAGGTCCCGATCCAGTGCTCGGTCAGCCTGCTGCCCAACGGCGGCAAGATGCTGCTCGGCACCGACATCGACGCGGTGCTGACGACGCTGACCGCGCTCGACATCGACGTGATCGGGCTCAACTGCTCGACCGGACCCGAGGACATGCGCGACGCGATCCGCTTCCTCGGCGAGTACTCCCCCATCCCGGTGCACTGCATCCCGAACGCCGGACTGCCGCTGCAGGGTCCTGACGGCGAGACGATCTTCCCCGAGAAGCCCGAGCCGCTCGCCGCGACGCTCGGCGAGTTCGTCGAGCGCTACGGCGTCAACGTCGTCGGCGGCTGCTGCGGCACGACGCCCGAGCACATCCGCGCGATCGCCGAGCGCGTGAAGGACCTCACGCCCAGCACCCGGCCGCAAGCCGGCCCGCCGCGCGTCTCCTCGATGATCGCCGCCACGCCGCTGGCGCAGGAGCCGCGCCCGACGATCGTCGGCGAGCGCGTCAACTCGCAGGGCTCGCGCCGCGCCAAGGAGCTGCTGCTCGCCGACGACTACGACGGCCTGCTGCAGATCGCCGAGGATCAGGTCGAGGGCGGCGCGCACGTGCTCGACCTCTGCGTCGCGCTGACCGAGCGCCAGGACGAGGACGAGCAGATGCGGATCCTCGCCAAGAAGATCTCGCTCTCCCTCCCCGCTCCGATCCAGGTCGACTCGACCGAGCCCGACGTGATGAAGGCGGCGCTCGAGCAGATCCCCGGCCGCGCGATCGTGAACTCGGTGAACCTCGAGGCCGGGCGCGACAAGCTCGACCACGTCGTGCCGCTGTGCCTGGAGCACGGCGCCGCGCTGATCGCGCTGACGATCGACGAGGAGTCGATGGGCAAGACGGCCCAGCGCAAGCTCGACATCGCCAAGCGCATCCACGGCTACGTCTGCGACGAGCACGGGATGGACCCGCAGCTGCTGATCTTCGACGCGCTCACGTTCACGCTCGCGACCGGCTCGGACGAGTTCAAGACGAGCGCGATCGAGACGATCGAGGGCATCCGCCAGATCAAGGCGGAGCTGCCCGGCGTGCTCACGTCGCTCGGCGTCTCCAACGTCAGCTTCGGCTTCGGCAGAGCCGCGCGCGAGGTGCTCAACAGCGTCTTCCTGCACCACTGCGTCGAGGCCGGCCTCGACCTTGCGATGGTGCACCCGAAGGACATCACGCCCTACGCCGAGATCCCGCAGCTCGAGCGCGATCTCGCCGACGACCTCGTCTTCAACAAGCGCGAGGACGCGACGCAGCGCTTCATCGAGCACTTCGAGAGCAAGGGCGAGTCGGCCGAGGAGGAAGCCGCCGACCCGACCGCCGGCATGGAGCCGGAGGAAGCGCTGCACTTCCACATCCTGCGCCGCAAGAAGGAGGGCGTCGAGGACTGGATCGATCGCTCCGTCGAGAAGATCGGCGCCGTCCCCACGCTCAACGACGTCCTCCTGCCTGCGATGAAGGAGGTCGGCGACAAGTTCGGCGCGGGCGAGCTGATCCTGCCGTTCGTGCTCCAGTCCGCCGAGGTGATGAAGAAGGCCGTCGCACGCCTGGAGAACTACCTCGACCGCATCGAGGGCTACACGAAGGGCACGGTCGTGATCGCGACCGTCTTCGGCGACGTGCACGACATCGGCAAGTCGCTCGTCAACACGATCCTCACGAACAACGGCTACACGGTCGTCGATCTCGGCAAGCAGGTGCCGATCTCGACGATCCTCGACGCGGCGCAGGAGCACAGAGCCGACGCGATCGGCCTCTCCGCCCTGCTCGTCTCGACCTCGAAGCAGATGCCGCTGTGCGTGCAGGAGCTGCACGAGCGCGGCCTCGACTTCCCCGTGCTGGTCGGCGGCGCCGCGATCAACCGCGACTTCGGCCTGCGCATCCTCTACCCACACGGCAGAGAGGACGACGCCGTCTACGAGCCTGGCGTCTTCTACTGCAAGGACGCCTTCGAGGGCCTGGCGAAGATGGACCAGCTCGTCGACGGCGACGCGCGCGCGGCGTTGCTGTCGAAGACGCGCGAGGCGGCGAGAACGCTGCGCGAGAAGCCGGTCGTGGTCGACGACGGTCCGCCGACCACCGACGCCTCCGTGCGCTCCGCGGCCCGCACCGATCTGCCCGTGCCGGCGCCGCCCTGGTGGGGCGTGCGCGAGGTCGACGTCGAGATGGACGAGGTCTATCGCCACCTCGACACGCACGTGCTGTTCAAGCTGCATTGGGGCGGGCGAGGCGTCAAGGGCGACGCGTGGCGCGAGCTGGTCGAGACCGACTTCCAGCCGCGCCTGGAGCGCATGTGGCGCGAGCAGACCTACCTGCACCCGCGCGCGAAGCTCGGCTACTTCCCGGCCAACGGCGACGGCAACGAGGTCGTCGTGTTCGATCCCGAGGACCACGACCGCGAGATCTGCCGGCTCGTGTTCCCGCGCCAGCCGCGCCACGACCGCATCTGCATCGCCGACTTCTACCGTCCCATCGACAGCGGCGAGAAGGACGTCGTCGCCCTGCAGGTCGTCACCGCCGGCGACGAGGTCACCGAGCTGATGGCGCAGCTGGAGAGAGACGGCGAGTTCGCCGAGCAGCTGTTCGTCCACGGCCTCGGCGTGCAGACGGCCGAGGGCATGGCCGAGTGGCTGCATGCGAGAGTGCGAAGCGACCTCGGCATCGACCTCGACCAAGGGCGCCGCTACTCGTGGGGCTACCCCGCGTGCCCGGACCAGTCCGAGCACGAGAAGGTCTTCGCGCTGCTCGACGCGCCGTCGATCGGGATGCGCCTGAGCGGCGGCTATGCGGTCGAGCCCGAGCAGTCCACCGTCGCGATCGTCGCGCACCACCCGCAGGCTGTCTACTTCGGCATGAGAAGCGGCTTCCTGCCGAAGGACAAGGCGCCGGACGACATCATCGCGGGCAGCGACCGGGATCCGAGCCTCTTCGACGAGGAACCCCGCGAGGGCGCGGTCGAGGCCGAGGCGGTCGACCGCGCGCCAGACGCCGCGGGCGTGGACTGAAACAGCCCTCGCGTTGGGCATACGCCGCTTGAACGGCGATCAACGCAGGAGGTCACGATGGCGAATTACGCCCTCTTCATCGGCTGGGGAAACGTCGTCCGCGGCCGGGAGGAGCTGTCGCTCAGGGTCTTCCAGGAGACGGTCGAGTTCTGGGGCCACGCGCAGCAGGACGGACGCATCGACGGGTTCGAGCCCTTCTTCCTCGAGCCGCACGGCGGCGGCCTCAACGGCTTCATGCTCATCTACGGCGAGCGCGACAGACTCGGCGCCGTGCGCACCAGCGAGGAGTTCGAGCGCCTGATGACCCGTGCCGACGCGGTCGTCGACGAGCTTGGTGTCGTCACCGCCTACGCGCAAGAGGCGCTCGGTCGGATGATGGGGCAGTTCCAGGAGATGGCCGGCGAGCTCGCCGGCGCGACGCACTAGCGGGTGGCGGCGGCGGCCACGTGGCCGCCGACCGCCGGGTCCCGCACCAGATCGTCAGGCCTCGGAGGCGGCGGGGCGCGCCGCCGCCTCTCGCGTGCGCAGCTCCACCGGCGCGGTCTGGATTGCGCGCAGCCGCACGTCCTTCCAGGAGAGCCCCTCCTTGAGGAGCGCAGGCATCCCCATGACCACGGCGGTCGCGATCTCGACCGCCTGCAGGATGATCCCGTAGCCGAGCGCGTCAGCCTGCGAGACGCCGTAGCCGCCGCTCAGCACGACGACGCATGCAGCCTGGAAGATGCCGAGGTTCGACGGCGTCGCCGGCAGCACCGCCGTCACGTTGACGGCGAACAGCACCGCGGCGGCGGCGCCGAGGCCGGCTGTGTCGTCGAGCCCGAGCGCGACGAGCAGGACGTAGCAGGAGAGCCACTGCAGGATCCACGCCGTCAGCTGCGCGGCGACCGCGGTGCCGCCGAGCTTCGGGTCGCGGAAGACGGCGAGGCCGTCGCGCACGCGCGCGAGCGCAGACCGCGCCTGACCGGTCAGCTCGCGCAGCTTCGCGAAGCGCGAGTGACGGCCGGCGCTCAGCAGCGGCGGCGCGACCAGCACCAACGCGAGCAGCAGCAGCGGCATGATCGCCGCGACGATCAGCGCGTCGTGGTGATGGCGAAACAGTCTCACCGTCGAGAACGTCACGACGCCCAGCAGCACGAGCGCGAGGATGTTCAGCAGCGCCTGCGAGACGATCGTCCCGAGCACGACGGGCAGGTGCTCGCGCGGACGCCCCGTGCGCCGCGAGACGATCAGCGCGCGCGAGGGCTCGCCGAGGCGGGCCGGCAGCGTCGCGCTCATCAGCACGCCGATGAAGGTGCCCTGCATCGCGTCGCGCAGGCGCACGCGCCCGCGCGGGATCGCCGCCTTCAGGATCGCGTGCCAGGCGACCGCGCGCACCGCCATCGAGGCGCACATCACGCCCAGGCCGGCGAGCACCCACGGCGGACTGGAGTGCAGCAGCGCGACGGCGATCTCGTGCACGCCGATGCGGCGGAACGCAAGCACGGTTCCGGCAAGCGCCAGCGCGGCGAACGCGAGCAGCGCGATGCGGCGCGCAAACGCCACCACAGGCCTGCGCGTCCCGACCGGCGGCGGCGGTTCGAGGCTCGGCAGCCGCTGCGGCCGCACGCGCGGCTGCATGTCGGCCGGCTTGGCGCCGATCCGCACCGCGACGCGCTGCGCTGCGCCCTGCGGCGCCGGCGTGGCGATCGCGTCCGCGTAGGCGTCCAGGACCTCCCGCGCCACGTGCGGCCAGGCGAAGCGCTCCGCCCGCTCACCGGCGGCGCGCCCCAGCTCCACGCGTCGCTCGGGCTGATGCCACAGGTCGTGCAGCGTCTCGGCGAGAACCGTCGCGTCGCCGCGTGGGACGAGCAGGCCGTCGACGCCGTCGCGCACGACGTCGCGATAGCCGGCGATGTCGGACGCAACGACGGGAGTGCCGGCCGCAAAGCCCTCTGTCAGCACCATCCCGAAGCTCTCGCCGCCGAGCGACGGCGCGCAGAGCACGTCAGCGGTTTCGAGCACGCGCTGCTTCTCGGCGTCGCTGACGCGCCCGAGCACCGTCACGCCCGTGTCGTCGAGCAGCATCGGCGCGACCTCGTCACGGTTCGCACCGACGACCGTCAGCTCGACCGGCACGTGATGGTCGCGGAGCGCCTCGAACGCGCGCAGCAGCACCGGCAGGCCCTTGCGCTCGACCGCCTGCCCGACGAACGCGAGGCGCAGGCGGTCGGACGGCTCGTTCGGCGACGGCACGCCGCCCTGCGGCAGCGCAACGCCGTTCGGAACGATCCGGTAGCGCCCTCCGAAGAAGCGCCGCGCCGTCCACGCGGCCGCCTCGGAGACGGCGATCCGCACATGCAGGTGGTTGAAGAGGCGGCGCGCGCCGAGCAGGTTCGCGACGTTGTTCGTGACGCGGTTCGTCGAGTAGCAGTGGAACGTGCCGACGAGCGGCACGGGCGTCGAGACGCACGCGTCCCACGCCAGCACCGGCGCGACCGGCTCGTGCAGGTGGACGACGTCGTAGCCGCCGTGGCGCAGCTCGCGCCGCATCTGGGACAGGCCCGCCGCACGCGCGGAGAGGTTCGAGACGGCGCCGTTGGCGGGGAAGCCGAGCGTGCGCCCGAGCGGGATCACGTAGTCAGGCAGCGCACGGCGCTGCGGAGGCGCGCCGCGGTGCAGCAGCGCCGAGAGGCGATCGTCGGGGTCGTAGGGCGCCAGCACGCGGACGTCGTGCCCCTCTGCGAAGAAGCGCTCAGCCAGCGCCTCGATGTGCCGGGTGACGCCGCCGGGGTACGTCCACGAGTACGGCGAGACCAAGGCTACGCGCATACGCGCGTGATCCTAGCGTGGTCTCCGGCCCACTTACGCAAATTCGCTGCAAAGACCTCAGCGGTTCGACGGCGGTGCCGCGGTGGGTATACGACCGCGGCAATCAGAAGCGCGAGGTGGCCGCGGGCACGAGCGGACCGACTCGCGCAGCGGTCCATGCCTACTCATGGGAGGTCTCCCATGACGGCAGACGAGCTCCCCCGGCGCCTCGCCGCAGAGGCGATCGGGACCGCGTCCTGGTGCTGTTCGGCGCCGGTCGGTGGTCGCCGCGCTCTCGGCGAACGCGGGCGTGCTCGCGTATCCCGGGCTCGGCTTCGTCGCGCTCACGTTCGCGCTGGCGATCGCGATCGCGATCTACGCCTTCGGCACGACCTCGGGCGCGCACCTGAATCCGACAGTGAGCACGTCGCTCGCGGCGGTCGGTCGCTTCCCGTGGTCGGAGGTGCCGGCGTACGTGGGTGCGCAGCTGGTCGGCGGCGTCGTCGGAGCGGCCGGCATCTGGGCGATCTTCGGCGGCGACGCGATCGACCTCGGCGTCGGGCAGACCTCGATCGCCGACGGCACGAACTACCTGCAGGCGATCGTCGCCGAGGCGCTCGGGACGTTCCTGCTCGTGACCGCGATCATGGCGCTGGCGGTCGACAAGCGCGCGCCCGGCGGCTGGGCCGGCCTGATGATCGGTCTGGCCGTCGCCGCGGCGATCCTGCTGATCGGCCCGCTCACCGGCGGCTCGCTCAACCCGGCGCGCACGTTCGGACCGCTGCTGATCGCGACCATCGGCGGCGGCGACACCTTCTGGGGCGACCTGCCGGCCTACATCAAGGGAAGTCACGACATGGCTGACAACCGCGGTGTCGTGTACATGGGCCCCGGCACGGTCGAGGTCCACGACATCGACTTCCCGACGTTCGAGGTGAAGGACGGCCCGGGCGTCCATCCGGACAACGTGGGCCGCAAGGTCCCCCACGGGGCGATCCTGCGGATCGTCTCCACGAACATCTGCGGCTCCGACCAGCACATGGTGCGCGGGCGCACGACGGCGCCCAGCGGACTGGTGCTCGGTCACGAGATCACGGGCGAGGTGATCGAGTGCGGCCCGGGCGTCGAGTTCATCAGAGAGGGCGATCTCTGCTCGGTGCCGTTCAACATCGCCTGCGGCCGCTGCCGCATGTGCAAGATGCGCAACACGGGCGTGTGCCTGAACGTCAACCCGGAGCGGCCCGGCTCGGCCTACGGCTACGTCGACATGGGCGGCTGGGTCGGCGGGCAGGCGGAGTACGTGCTGGTCCCGTACGCCGACTGGAACCTGCTGAGATTCCCCGACAGGGAGCAGGCGATGGAGAAGATCCTCGACCTGACGATGCTGTCGGACATCTTCCCGACCGGCTACCACGGCTGCTACACGGCAGGCGTGACGTCGGGCTCGACCGTGTACATCGCGGGCGCCGGCCCCGTCGGCCTCGCCGCCGCGCACTCCGCGCAGGTGCTGGGCGCGGCCGTCGTGATCGTCGGCGACCGCATCCCGGAGCGGCTGCAGCAGGCACGCAGCTTCGGCTGCGAGACGGTCGACATCACGCAGGGAGACCCGAAGGACCAGATCGAGCAGATCCTCGGCGTGCCGGAGGTCGACGCCGCCGTCGACGCGGTCGGCTTCGAGGCGCGCGGGCACGGCAAGGACGCCGAGCACGAGGCGCCGGCGACGGTGCTGAACTCGATCATGGACGTCACACGGGTGGCCGGCAGACTCGGCATTCCCGGGCTGTATGTGACCGGCGACCCGGGCGCGATCGACGACGCCGCCAGACAGGGCTCGCTGTCGATCCGGATCGGCCTCGGGTGGGCCAAGTCGCACAGCTTCACGACTGGGCAGACGCCGGTGATGAAGTACCACTACGAGCTGATGCAGATGATCCTCAACGACCGCGCGCATATCGCGAGAGCGGTGAACGCGACGGTGATCACGCTCGACGAGGCGCCCGACGGCTACCGCGACTTCGACAGAGGCGCGGCGAAGAAGTACGTCCTCAACCCGAACGACCTGATCGCCGCGTGAGCCGGCTCCGCCCCGGCGGCCGCGCGTCGCGCGCGTCCGCCGGGCCGCCGGCTAGGTTCATGCCGTGGCGAAGCGGTCCCCGGAGACGCAGCTGCGCGCGGCCGATCCGGTGCTCGGCGCGCTGATCGACGCGCTCGGCCCGATCGACCTGAACGACCGCGCCGGCCGTCCCGACGACCACTACGGCGCGCTCGTGCGCGCGATCGTCGGCCAGCAGCTCTCGACGAAGGCGGCGCGCACGATCTACGGGCGCCTGACCGAGCGCTTCGGCGGGCACACCCCGACGCCCGCCGAGATCCTCGCCGACGACCCGGAGGAGCTGCGCTCCGTCGGCCTCTCGAGAGCGAAGGCGTCCTATCTGCGCTCGCTCGCCGAGCACATCGTCACCGGCGAACTTGAGCTGGAGCGCTTCGACGCAATGCCCGACGCCGAGGTGGAGGCGGAGCTGGTTGCTGTGAAGGGCCTCGGGCAGTGGACAGCCCACATGTATCTGATGTTCCATTTGGGGCGGCCGGACGTGCTGCCGGTCGGCGACCTCGGCATCAGACGGGCGGTCGAGCGCGCCTACGGCCTGCCCGGCCTGCCCGACCCGGCGCAGCTGACCGAGATCGCGGAGCCATGGCGCCCGCATCGCACGCTGGCGTGCCGGTACCTCTGGCGGTCGCTGGACAACGAGCCCACCTGAACGGGACCACCGGCTTCGCCGGCGGTGCCGAGGTCGCTAAACCGCGGAGACCTGCTCCTCGTCGGCGACCCGGAACGACGATCCGCAGCCACAGGCCGCGATCACGTTCGGGTTGTCGACCTTGAAGCCGGCGCCTTGGAGGTCATCGACGTAGTCGATCGTCGAACCCTGCACATACGGCAGGCTGGGTCCGTCGACGAGCAGGCGGATGCCCTTGTCCTCGAAGACCTCGTCGCCCTCGCGCTGCTGGTCGAACGCGAGCGCGTATTGGAAGCCCGAGCAGCCGCCGCCGCGCACGCCGACGCGCAGGCCGGCCGTCTCGACCTCGCTGCCCTGGGAGGCGAGGAACTCGCGGACCTTCTCCGCACCCTTGTCGCTGAGCGTGATCATTGCTTCAGCAAGTATAGCGACCCCTTCCGCTCGCTACCCTTGAGCCCACATGGCGACGAGCATGGCCACCAAGGAAGAGTTGAAGGCGCGCATCGAGGCCGCAATCCCGGGCGCAAGCGCCGAGGTCCGGGGCGACGACGGCCACCACTTCGAGGCCGTCGTGACCGCCCCCACATTCGCCGGCCTGTCGCGCATCGCCCAGCATCGCCTCGTCTACGACGTGTTCGACGGCGAGCTCGGCGGGCGCATCCACGCGCTGGCACTCCAGACCAAAGCCGACTGAGGACTTCACCGTGAGCGACGAGACGCAGAACCCCCTCCGCGAGGCGATCGAGGACGCGATCAGATCGAACGACGTGATCCTCTTCATGAAGGGCACGCCCGAGCAGCCGATGTGCGGCTTCTCGGCCCGCACGGCCGGCGCGCTGCAGGCGCTTGAAGTGCCGTTCGCGGCGGTCGACATCCTGCCCGACCCGCGCATTCGCCAAGAGCTCTCCGCGCTCTCGAACTGGCCGACGATCCCGCAGCTGTTCGTCAGAGGCGAGCTGGTCGGCGGCTGCGACATCGTGACCGAGATGTACGAGAGCGGCGAGCTCGCCGAGCTGCTCGGCGCCGAGCAGCCGAATGACGCGGCACCGGCCGAGGCCGGGCAGCCCGCGCCGCTGTCGATCGAGAACCGGCTCAGCTAGACCGTCGCCGCGCGGCGACGCCGCGCGGCGCTCAACCGTGCGTCTCGAGGATCCGCCCGACGGCGGTGTGGTGCACGCGCGGCTCGGATCTCTTGACCTTGAGCTCGATCAGGGCGCGCCCGTCGATCCGCACCTGCGGGCTGCGGCACAGTCTCGCTTCGTCGCCGCGGAGCCGTGCGGTCACGCCGTCCCAGTCCGACAGCAGTGAGAAGCGCAGCAGCAGCTCGCCCATCGACTGCGCGCCGGAGCCGCCGCCGCCGAACAGCTCCTCGATGAACGAGAAGAAGCCGCCTCCTTCGCCGAGTCCGCCGACCGGCGTCCCGACGATGCGCAGGGCGCGGGTTCCAGGCCGGATGTCCCGCGGCACGCGGAACGTGCAGCGCAGCGTGCGCAGCGGCCCGCGGTACATCCGCAGGTTCAGCGTCACGCCGACGCGCTGGCCGGGCGTGACCACGCGGTGGGCGACGTGGGCGTCGAGAATCGTCGCGAGCCGCAGGCCGCGCTCGATCGTCGCCGAGACGTCGATCCGCGTCAGGTGCAGCGCGCGGAAGCGCGCGTGGCCGATCAGGTCGAGCGCAGAGCTGAGGTCGTCCCCCATCGCCGCCGCGAGCGGCGGCGCGTCTTCCAGATCGACCGGCGCCTGCGTCACGTGGCGCTGGCAGCTGCGCAGGGGCCGTGGCAGCTCGCGCAGGTGGATCGCCATGCACACGCGCCCGGTCTCCTGCGCGGGCGCGCCGTCGTAGGCGGTCATCGCGGCCTGCGTGACGCCGATGCCGGCGATGAGCGACAGCAGGCCTTGCCCGTCCGGATCGCCGAGATCGACCTCGTCGACGAGGTTCGTGCGCTGCGTGACGCTCTTGCCGGTGTCGGCATCTCTCACTCGCACCGTCAGCGGAACGGTTCTGGGCGCCGCGCCGACCGTGCCGACGACCCCGTTCAGCGCATCGTTCGTGAGTGTGCCGAGGGTGTGGCCGGGCGCCGCGAGCTTGTACGAGGTCGCGCCGCCGAGGTCGAGCGGATTGCCGATCACCGCGAAGACGTACGCGTCCTGCAGCAGCAGCGCACGGCGGCCGGCAGCCTCCATCGGATGGCCGAAGGCGTACACGGCGCTCCCGTCGCGATAGGTCACGGTGCCGATCCCGCTGGCTCCGATCGCTCCCGTCGAGAGGCCGACCGCGACCGACGCGCCGGGCACGAGCTGCTGGGGCGGGAACGTGCCGAGCGGGCCGGCCGGCACGGCGACGAGCGAGCGGTGGTGCGCAAGCGCGGCGCGCTCGACCAGCGTCCCGAGCTGCGGCGACAGGCCGGACAGCATGAGCGGCGAAGCAAGCGCTCTCGCGGCGTGCAGCACCTTCGGCGCTCTGTGCACGCCGCTCGGCGGCTTCACCGGCAGGGAGAGCATCTGCTCGATCGGCGTCACGAGCCCGACGTCCCCGCCGTACTGCCCGATCGTCGCGGAGATCGCGCCCGCGTTGCCGATCACGCCGTTGGCGTCGGGGCAATAGACGGGCGAGCCGGAGAAGCCGGAGGCGATGCCGGTCGCATCGACCGCGGGGCCGGACACGTGCACGAGGATCCGTGCGCCCGTCCCGTCCTGATCGGCGACGACGTCGAGCACGTCGACGTCGAAGTCGCTGATCGTGGTGCCCTGTACGACGGTGCGCGCGGTGCAGTGCAGGCCGCGGTGAATATCGCGCAGCGGCGTGATCGGATCCCGGCCCCATGCGCTCGGCGCCATCAGCATGACGAGCAGGACCACGCAGGGGAGCAGGCGCCTCACGCGCGGCACCATATCCGTACCGGCCCCCGAATGCGGCGCATCGATTAGGGTGCGGCGCGTATGGGCTCGGTCGCCGTCGTCACGGACACGTGCCACTACCTCCCCCGGCAGCTCGTCGCGGCGCGCGGCATCCACGAGGTCAGCCTCTACGTTCACTGGGACTCGCGCGAGGACCGCGAGGCCGACCTCCCCGACTTCGGCTCGTACTACGAGCACCTGCGGACCGCAAAGCAGCTGCCGACGACCTCGCAGCCGTCGATCGGCGACTTCCTCGCCGTCTACGAGCCGTTGCTGGCAGAGGGCCGCGAGATCGTCTCGATCCATCTCTCGGGCGCGATCTCCGGCACGTTCGCCTCAGCCCACCAGGCGCGCGACCAGCTCGCCGGCAGAGGCCGCGACCGCATCCACGTGATCGACTCGCAGAGCGCCTGCGGCGGCGAGGGGCTCGTCGTGCTCGCCGCGCACGCCGCCGCCGCGCGCGGCCTGGGCGCGCAGGAGGTCGTCGCGCACGCGCGCGAGGCGCGCGCCGCGCTGCAGATGTGGTTCGCGGTCGACACGCTCGAGTACCTGCGCCGCGGCGGACGCATCGGCGCTGCCCAGGCTTGGCTCGGCTCGGCGCTGAAGATCAAGCCGATCCTGACGCTCGAGGAGCAGATCACACCGGTCGAGCGGGTGCGCACGTCGGGGCGTGCATTCGAGCGGATGGTCGACTACATGAAGGCCCGCCACGCCGACGGCGCCGATGCGTGGGTCGTGCAGCACATCCAGGCGCACGAGCAGGCGGCGAGACTGGTCGAGATCGGTCGCGAGCTGTGGGGCTGCGACCCCTGCTTCGTATCCGAGGTCGGCCCGGTGATCGGAACCCACGTCGGGCCGGGCCTGCTCGGTGTCGGCGGGATCCCGAGCAGCTTCCTGGCGTAGCGCACCCACGTATCCGGCGGCGCTGCTGACGGATGCCGGCGCCCGCCAGGGGAGGACGCAGTCTGCGTGGCGTACGCACGTACGCGAGCAGGCGAGGACGATGCCTGGCGGGATGCCGGCGCCGTCAGCGGCGGCGACGGCGGCGGCCGAAGAGGACTCCGGTGACGCCCGCGATCCCGCCGCCGATCACGAAGCCGGCGACGGCCGCGGCGATCAGCGCCTCTCTTCTGTGCTCGCGCAGCTGCTGGCGCCAGTCCGTAAGCGCCGTCACCTCTCTGCGCAGGACCTCGATCGAGGTGCCGAGCTCTCTGCGGTTGAGCTCGATCGAGGCGCGGATCTGCTCGGGGGTGCGGGTCGGCATCAGGACGCGGCCTCCGAGGCGGTGACGGTGTCGCGGATCTTCTTCGCTTCGTCGATCGCCATCGTCGGCGCCGGCGGCGTGCCCTTGCGCAGCGCGCGGTAGGCGAGTCCGCCGGCGAGCACGCCGAGCAGGAAGAGCATCGCAGCGACGATCAGGAAGCCGGCCCAGTAGGCCGTCCCGCCGAAGATCAGATACACGCCCCAGGCAGCCGCGTTGAGCGCGAAGAAAAGAGCGGTGACGAAGAACACGCCGGCGACGATCCCGACGACCGCGCCGGTCGCGAGCTTGCGCGTCTTGACGGCCATCTCCGCCTTCGCCAGCTCGATCTCCTCTCTGACGAGCAGGGAGACGCGCTCGGACACCTGCGTGACCGCGTCGGCGAGGCTCGTCTGTCTGAGGTCGTCAGCGGGCAAGGCGCTTGAGGAAGAGGGCGAGGACGAGGCCGCCGGCGAAGGCGGCGCCGACGGCAAGCTCCGGTCTGTCGTCGGCGGCGGCACCGCCGCTTGCGGTGGTGTGAAGCGGCGTCGCGCCGCGAACGGCGGCCTCAGCGGCCAGCGCGGCCTGCTCGGCCGTCGGCTGGCCGTCGACTGCCGGTTCAGCGGCGTCCGTCATTCGGGCGGCTCCTCGCCGAACGCGCGCATCCAGATCATCGTCGCGATCCGTTGCGTGGCGATGCTGGCGAGCGCGCCGATGCCGGCCAGCAGGCCCGACCACATCAGTCGCTTCACAAGGTCGCTCTCGGCCATCAGCTCACGCATTCAATCAGCTCGCCCGGCGGGGGTCAGGATCGCTCCACATGATCGAGCCCGCCGCAGATCGTCTCGACGATGTGGGTCTTGGCCTGCTCGTATTCCCGTTCGCCCGTCGGGAGCAACGCGAAGATCCAGCCGGTGAGCACCTGCTCGACCGCACCGTAGAACGCCAACGCGGCGAAGTCCGGCGTGATGTCCGCGCGGAAGACGCCCTCGCGCTGCGCTCTCTCGACGATCGCCGAGATACCGACGTACGCCTCGCGGATGTGCGCGAGGTGCGTGCGCCCGAACGTGTTCGCCGCGCGCGTGACCTCGACGATGATGACCTTCATCAGGTCGGGGTCGTGGCGGTAGGAGTCGACGATGAACGAGGTGATCGTGTAGAGCTTCTCGCGCGGGGCGATCTCCTCCTCGTCGACCTGCTGGATCGCGCGCAGCAGGATGTCCCAGCGCTCGAGGAACAGCGTGTCGAGGATCTGGTCCTTCGAGTCGAAGTAGTGGTAGACGAGGCCGTAGGCGACGCCCGCCTCGTCGGCGATGTCGGACACGCGGCAGGTGTGGAAGCCCTGGCGCGCGAACACGCGCACGGCCGCGTCGAGGATCAGGCGCCGCTTGTCGACGGCCGGCTCGGTCTTCGCCATCAGGCCGCGGCCTCCAGCTGCGCGGTGTCCGGCCACAGGTAGGCGCCTGCACGCCGGTGCCTGAGCGCCGGCAGTCTCACGCGGATCGCGTCCTGGCGTGCGAAGTCGAGCTCCGCGAGCGCGTAGCCCTCGTCGTCGGGTGCGGTCGCGAGGACGGTGCCCCAGGGATCGGCGATCAACGAGCGCCCGCCTGAGGCCTTGCCCGGCGCATGCTGGCCGATCTGGTTGGCGGCGACGACGAAGCACTGGTTCTCGATCGCGCGGGCACGCAGCAGCGTCGCCCAGTGGTCGCGCGTCGTCGCCAGCGTGAAGGCAGACGGCAGCGCGAGGATGCGCGCGCCGTTCAGCGTGAGGATGCGGAACAGCTCCGGGAAGCGCAGGTCGTAACAGATCGCCATGCCGAGCTGGGTGCCGTCATGAAGCGTCGTGGTGACGATCTCCTCGCCGGGATCCTCGCCGTCGGACTCGCGGTAGGCGACGCCCTCGATCTCGACGTCGAACAGGTGGAGCTTGCGGTACACAGCGTGGATCTCGCCATCCGGGCCGACGTGCACGGACGTGTTGGCGTGCTTGGCGCGACCGTCGCGACGCTCCACGATCGATCCGGCGATGAGGTCGATCTGCAGCTCACGCGCGAGCTCGCGCGCCCACGTCGTCGACGGCCCGTCGAGCGCCTCCGCGCCGGCCGCGAGCTGCTCCGGCGTGCCGAGCACGTTCCACTTCTCGGGCAGTACGACGAGCACCGCACCGTCCGCGGCGGCGGCGCGCACCAAGCGCTCGGCGGTGGCGCGGTTGCGGGGACGATCCCCGGTAGAGTTCATCTGGATCGCCGCGGCGCGCATGCGGTGGTCGTTCTCCAAGGCAGGACAGATTGACTGGTCAGTCAACCGGTCAGCAAGCATACCGCTCCCGCGCATGCCGTCAGTCCGTCCTCCTCACCACCAACTCTCGGGGTATCGCGGCACGTTCGGCGTCATCCGCCCCGCCGAGCTCGACCGCGTGCCGCTGCCGCCGCTGCGCATGCCGGCGTGGCGCGGAGCGCGGCCGCTGAAGCGCTGGCGCTACGTCGGCGTCTACGGGCCCGACCTCATGCTGTGCGTCGGATCGGCGCGCGTCGGTCCGGGCCGCCAGTCGTTCTGGGCGGTGTGGGACCGCGCAACGCGCCGGCTGCGCGAGCGCACACGCCGCTCGGGCGGCGGAGTGCGGCTCGGGATGGACCGGCCCGGACGGGTGCTGGTGGTCGACGAGGGCATCGAGATCGATCTCGCTCTGGAGGAGATCGACGGCGTCGAGACGATCTGCCCGGTCGGCGACGGACCGGCAGGCGCTTATACGTGGACGCGCAAGCAGGGCGGCGTGCGGGCGTACGGGACGGTCCGCATAGAGGGCGTCGTGCGTGAGCTCGACGCGCTCGCGATCGTCGACGACAGCGCCGGCTATCACGCCCGTCACACGGCGTGGCGATGGTGCGCGGGCGTCGGCCGCGCCCTCGATGGGCGCCCGCTCGCCTGGAACCTCGTCGCCGGCATCAACGATCCGCCGCGTGACAGCGAGCGGAGCGTGTGGATCGGGGGCGTTCCGCGCGAGGTCGGTCCGGCGGCGCGCTTCACCGACGACCTCGCGGCGGTGTCCACCGGAGACGGCGTCGACCTCGCCTTCGCCTCCGAGGCCGTCCGCGAGCGCCGCGAGAACCTGCTGCTCGTGCGGTCCGAGTACCGCCAGCCGTTCGGCGCCTTCGCTGGCGTCCTGCCCGGCCCGCACGGCGAGCGGCTTCAGCTCGCCGAAGGCTGGGGCGTGATGGAGCGGCACACGGCGTTGTGGTGAGGCGCCAGCTTGGTGTTGCACCTTTATCGAGGTGCTACAATCGCCTCATGCCGACCGCCCGTCCGCGCCACATGCTCACCGAGACCGACGAGGTCGCCGAGGCGCTGCGCGACGCCGCTCGCCGGTGGCCAGAAGACCGTGAGCGGCCTGCCAAGCTGCTGCTCGACCTCGTCCGTGAGGGGCATAGAGCGATCGCGGCCGACGAGGACCGCGCGACGGCCCGGCGGCGCGCCGCGATCAAGCGCACGAGCGGCGTCCTGCCGGATGTCTACCCCCCCGGCTACCTCGAGCAGCTGCGCAACGACTGGCCTGCATGATCGTCCTTGACGCGAGTGTGCTGATCGCGCATCTCGATCCGCGCGACGCGCTCCACGACGCTGCCGACGAGCGCCTGCTCGACGCCGCCGACCAGCCGTTCGGCGCAAGCACGATCACGCTCGCAGAGGTGCTCGTCGCACCGCTGCGAACGGGCGCGCTCCGGACGACGCAGGCAGCGCTCAAGGCCTTGGAGGTCGAGGAGCTGCCGCTTCCGGTCGGCGCCGCAGCGCAGCTTGCCGCGCTGCGCGCGGACACGGGACTGAAGCTCCCCGACTGCTGCGTGCTGCTCGCCGCCGAGGAGGCGAACGGCGCCGTGCTGACGTTCGACGAGCGCCTCGCGCAGGAGGCAGCCACGCGTGGCCTCGCCGCGTAGCGAAGTGAGCTAACGCCCGAGCCCGGCGAACGCTCTGCGGACGGGGCGCCGGGCGATCCCGGCGGACGTGAGACGGGTGCGGTCGGGACCGATCTCGTCGAACGTGACGACGATGCGCTGCGTGTCCTTGTAGCTCAGGCGAGCAGGCCGATCGGGAACCCGAGGATGCAGACCCACGGCACCCAGGCGGGACGCTCGCGGATCTCGAAGACGATCATGCGCGGCTCGTCGCGCTGGACGATGTCGTAACCGGCGCGCATCATCGCGGGGACGATGTGCTCCAGCGCTCGCGCGAACGTCGTCCGGCGATCGCTCTCGAAGACGTCGACGTAGTGGAAGCGGCTGAGCCCCGGCAAGCCCACGGCGTGAGGCCTCGCCTCGGGTCGCGCGGCAACGCGGGTCGCCGCGCGCCCGCGGGGAAAGTCGGCCAGCAGGCGCTCGATCTCACCGAGCGTTCTTGCTGCGAGCGCGGCCGAGAGCCGCTCCTCGAGCTCTGAGACGTCGAGCCGGCCGGCCGCGCATTGCGCGCGCAGGACATCCGCCGCGGCTTCTCGATCCGCGTCGGAGGCCCGCAGGTCGGAGGGGTCGACCGTCATCGCCGGAAAGCTTGCCGCCAAGCGTCAACCGCGGCGCTGGTCGCCGATGTGGCGCAGCGCGGCAAGCAGGAGCTTGGAGTGCATCGCCGCGATCAGGTCCTCGAGCGGCTCGGCGCCGGAGGCGATGATGTCGACGGCGCGGTCCTCGTCCACGCTGCCGGCCAAGCGGTCGAGCAGCACGCGCACCTCCTCCTCCACGAGCGGCTGGAGCGCCTCGCGGTAGCGCAGCGTGTCGTAGACGGTGAAGCCGATCGCCTCGTCGTAGCCGCCCGCGCGGAAGCGCGAGATCGCCTCGATCACCTTCACGTCGTAGGGGTCGTAGCCGCGCGCGGTCGGCGTCAGCACCTCCAGCTGCTCCAGGCGCTCGAGCACGTTGCGGGGAACGTCGTAGGCCTCCTCCACCGCGCGCCGCGAGGTGCGTCTGCGCTCGCCGGCGACCGCGGCGGCGCGTGCGACGATGCGGTCCTCCAGCTCGATCAGCGCCTCGACGCGCTGCGGGTCGTCGCGCAGCAGCTGCCCGATCACGCGCAGCGGCATGAAGCGCTCCTCCTGCAAGCGCTTGATCAGCCGGATCCGCTCGACGTACTCGGCCGGGTACCAGGCCATGTTGCGGCTCGTCCGGCGGATCTCGCCGTCGTCGCCGAGCAGCCCCTCGCGCAGGTAGTGCTTGATCGTGCCCGCGCTCACGCCTGAGCGCTCGGCGAGCTGGCTGATCTTGAGCAGACCCTCACGGGTGCCGGAGGCGGCCACGTGGCCGCCGGAGGCGGGTCCCGCCTTCTGCATCGTGGGCTCAGCCGCCAAGGAACGAACCCTGCTGCTCGGTCGCCGGCCCGGCCACCGCGCCAGACGCCTTCAGCGCCGCGATCCGCTCGGCGTCGTAGCCGAGCCCCGCGAGCACCTCGTCGGTGTGCTCGCCGAGCGCCGGCCCGGGCGCGCGCGCCGGGTCGCCGGGCGTGCGGTCGAGCTTGATCGGCAGGCCGAGCAGTCTCACCGGCGCGCTGGCGCCCGGCTGGTCCAGCTCCACGACCATCTCTCGCGCGCGCACGAGCTCCGAGTCGAGCGCCTCGTCGAGGTCCAGCACCGGCTCGAGGCAGCAGTCGTGCTCGGCCGCGAACGCCTCCCACTCGGCGCGCGTGCGCTCGCGAAAGGCCGCCTCGACGCGCTTGTGGCCATCGGATCCGGGCGGCGCGAACTGCTGCTCGATCAGGTCCTCGCGACCGGCGCCGCGGCACCACGCCTGCCAGAACTTCGGCTCCAGCGCGCCGCACGCGACCCAGCCGCCGTCCTTGCACTCGTACGGGCGGTAGCAGGCGAACAGGCCCGAGAGCGGGAGCAGGCCGCGTCTCGGCGTCACGCCGTCGGCAAGCATCGCCGCGGCGACCATCGCAAGGAACGAGAGCGCGCCATCGAACATCGCGATGTCGACGACCTGGCCCTCGCCCGACCGATCCCGCTCGCGCAACGCGGCGAGGATGCCGACCGCCGCCGTCAATGCGCCCCCGCCGACGTCGGCGAACTGACCGGCCGCCTGGATCGGCGCGCCGCCGGGGTCGCCGGTGAGGCCGAGCAGGCCGCCGAGCGCGAGGTAGTTCATGTCATGACCGGCCGCGTCGCGCTTGGGGCCGTCCTGGCCGTAGCCGGTGATCGCGCAGTAGACGAGGCCGCTGTTCTCCTGCTTGAGGCGCTCGTAGCCGACGCCGAGGCGGTCGAGCACGCCGGGCCGGAACGACTCCAGCAGCACGTCGTGCTCGCGCGCGAGCTTGCGCAGGATCTCCTTGCCGGCGTCGCTCTTGAGGTCGAGGCGGATCGAGCGCTTGTTGCGGTTGAGCGAGAGGAACAGCGCCGATCTGGCGGAGTCCTCGGCCCCCTCGACGTAGGGCGGCGACCAGCGAACGTAGTCCCCCATGCCGGTGTCCTCGACCTTCAGCACCTCGGCGCCGAGGTCGGCGAGCAGCAGCGAGCAGAAGCCGCCGGGCAGCAGGCGGCTGAGGTCGAGGACTCTGAGGCCGGCGAGCGGACCGCTCATGCGGCCACCGCACGCTTCGGCGTTCCGAGCCGCTCCCGCGCCTCAGCGACGCTCGCCGGTCGCCGACCGACCTCCTCGGCGAGCGTGCGCGCGGCCGCGATCAGGTCGCCGTTCGAGCGCGCCATCGAGCCGTCGGGAAGGTAGAAGTTGTCCTCCACGCCGGCCCGCACGTTGCCGCCGAGCACGAGCGACGTCGCGATCAGCATCCACTGGTCGCGCGAGATGCCGATGACGCCCCAGTTGTTGGGTCCGTCGGGCCCCCCGGGCACGTTCTCCGCCATGTGCGCGAGGTTGCGCGCGCTCGGGCGGATGCCGCCGTTGACGCCCATGACGCAGCTGATCTGGAGCGGCTCTCTCAGCAGCCCCATGTCGAGGAACGGGTCGAGGTTGCCGAGGTGGCCGAGGTCGAAGCACTCGTGCTCGGGCTTGATGCCCAGCTCGTTCATCGCTCTGAGCAGCGAGTCGATCGTCTCGAAGCTGTTCTCGAACACCGCCTGGAAGACAAAGCCTCTCCGTCTGGAGCTGTACTTCGCGTAATTCATCGAACCCATGTTCAAGGCTGCGATGTCAGGCTTGAGCGCTTGGAGGTAAGCGATTCGCTTCTCCAGCGGCACACCGATCGCACCGGTGGAGTAGTTGATGATCACGTCGTCCACCTCGTCGAGGATGGCCTGGGTGATCGCACGGAAGTCCTCCACCTCGAACGAGGGGGTGCCGTCCGGTCTGCGCGCGTGGATGTGGATCATCGCTGCGCCCTCGTCAACCGCACGCCGCGCCTCGGCCGCGTACTCCTCAGGCGTGTACGGGATACCCGGGCATTGGTCGCGGTTGGCGACCACGCCGGAGATCGAGCAGGTGATGATGACGGGGTCGTCGAGGCTCACCGGCGGGCGTCTCCCTTTTTCTTCGACATATCGACTTTTTGGCTCACATCAATTCGCCTACTCAGGTTTTATTGCTCAAAAGCCCCCGACAAGGGGTGACCCGACCAGAAAGTGGCAATTTTTCGTGCCGAAAGGCTTGAGCCGCATTCTGAAAACGGGCTAGTCTCCAGCTCCATGAGGGAACGGGAAACGGCTCTGGCGGCGATCCTGGCCGAGACAGGGCACAAGCAAGCATGGCTGGCGGAGAGGCTCAACCTCCACCCCAGCAGCGTCTCCCGATGGGTACTCGGGAAGCGGCCGATACCACGACGGTATGTGCAGGCGATAGCAGACGCGCTCGGCGTCGATCCCCATCGGCTTGCCCGCGACGTCGCTCCGATCCGCGCATGAGGGTGATCGCCAAACTGCCGCCGCGCAGCAGCCGGCGCCGACGCTACGACTGGGACCTCATCCTGGACGGCAGGCTGCGTGAGCTGGAGTGGGGCGTCGACTTCGACTGCCGCCCATCGTCGCTCGCGGTGACGATACGACGCGCAGCGCGCGAGCGGGGCGTGACGGTCGTCGTGCACAGCTATCTGCGCGGCGATCGCCCCGTCGTGGCCGTGCAGGCGCTCGAGCGCACAAGCTGACGCGATCACACCGGCACCACGCCGTGCCGCTTCCAGGGTCGCTCGACGCGCTTGCCCTCGGCCATCTCCAAGGCGCGACAGATCGTCGAGCGCGTGTCGCGCGGATCGATCACGTCGTCGATCAGCGCGTTTCTGGCCGGTACGTAGACGTCGATCAGTCTTCTGTATGCCTCGATCAGCTGGGCTCTCATCGCGACCGGATCCTCGGCCGCCTCGACCTGTCTGCGCATCACGATCTCGACCGCGCCCTCGGCGCCCATCACGCTGATCTCGGCGCTCGGCCAGGCGACGATCAGGTCCGGCTCGTAGGCCTTGCCGTTCATCACGTAGTAGCCGGCGCCGTAGGCCTTGCGGATTACGACGGTGATCTTCGGCACCGTCGCGTTCGCGACCGCGTAGAGCATCTTCGCGCCGTGGCGGATGATGCCCGCCTCCTCCACTTTGGTGCCCACCATGAACCCCGGCACGTCCTGCAGGAACAGCAGCGGGATGTCGAACGCGTTGCAGAGGTTGACGAAGCGCGCGGCCTTGTCGGCGGAGTCGTTGTCGAGGATCCCACCGAGCTGCTTGGGCTGGTTGGCGACGATCCCGCACGGACGCCCGCCGAAGCGCGCGAAGCAGGTGATGATCGTCTTCGCCCACTGCGGCTTGAGATCGAACCACTCGCCGTCGTCGACGATCCGTCTGATCACCTCGTACATGTCGTACGGCTTGCGGTTGGACTCCGGCAGCACGTCGAGCAGCGACTCCTCGCGGCGGTCGATCGGGTCGGAGACGGGCCGGATCGGCGGCTTCTGCTCGCAGTGCTGCGGCATGTAGGAGAGGTACTGCTTGATGCGCAGGATGCACTCCTCGTCGTCGGCCACCTCGAGGTCGCCGACGCCCGACTTGCGGCAGTGCACGCGCGAGCCGCCCAGCTCCTCCTGCGTGACGTCCTCCCCCACCGCCGCGCGCACGAGGTGCGGGCCGGCGAGCGCCATCGAGCCGCGGCCCTTGACCATCGGCACGAAGTCGGCGAGGCCGGGGATGTACGCGGTACCGGCGGCGCACGGCCCCATCAGCGCGGCGATCTGCGGGATCACCCCGCTCATCACGACCTCCTCGCGGAACAGGTGGCCGGAGCCGGCGAACAGCGAGCCGACCGCCTCCTGAATGCGCGCGCCGGCGCTGTCGAGCAGCCAGATGAAGGGGATCCGCTTGGAGAGCGCCAGCTCGCGCAGGCGGCTGACCTTGAACTCGCCGGTCATGCCCATCGAGCCGGCCATGACGGTGAAGTCGTAGGCGCAGACGGCGACCATCCGCCCGTCGACCTTGCCATAGCCGGTGATGACGCCGTCGGCCGGCGCCTCCTTGCCCTCCAGCCCGCGCACCGCGTAGTGGATGCCGGCGTGGATGCCCAGCTCGGTGAACGTGCCCTCGTCGATCAGCAGCGCGAGCCGCTCGCGCGCGGTCAGCTTGCTCGCGGCGTGCTGTCTGTCGATCTTCTCCTGCCCGCCGCCGAGCATGTTCTTCGCGCGGCGCGCGTTCAGCTCCTCGACGAGCGGCCGCAGCAGCGACTGCGGCGGTGCGTCTACCGACCCGTCCATTGCGGCTCCCGTCTCTCGAAGAACGCCTTCACGCCCTCCTGGATGTCCTCGGTCGAGAAGGCAATCGTCAGCTGGGCGCGCAGGAAGTCGAGCGCGTCCTCGAACTCCATGTCCTGCTGGCGGTAGATCGCGTCCTTGCCGAGCTTCATCAGCACGGGCGACTTGCTTGCGAGGCGCGTCGCCCAGTCGGTGACAGCTTGGTCGAACTCCTCGACCGGTACGACGCGATTGATCAGGCCGATCCGCTCGGCCTCTTGGGCGTCGATCCGATCGCCGAGCAGCAGCAGCTCATTCGTCTTCTTGCGTCCGAGGTTGCGGTAGATCAGCGCCATGATCATGAACGGGAACGCGCCGACGTTGATCTCCGGGGTCCCGAAGGTCACGCCCTCCTTCGCGACGATCAGATCGCACGCAAGCGCGATCCCGAGCGCGCCGGCGAGCACGTGCCCGTTCGCGGCGCAGAGGGTGGGCTTGCCGAGCTTGCCGATCGTCGTGAACAGAGCAGGGAAGCGCTCGACGCCGAAGTGCTTGTGTACGAGCGGCACGTCGGCCGCGAAGCCGGCGAGGTTCGCGCCCGAGCTGAACACTCTGTCGTGCGTGGACGTGAGCACGACGCAGCGCACCGCCGCGTCGTCGCGAGCCGCCTCGAAAGCCGCCTGCAGGTCGGCGAACAGCGCATCGGAGAGCGCATTGCGCGTCTCCGGCTGATCCAAAGCAATCGTCGCCACACCATCGGCGACCTCATAGCGCAGAGTGTCGTAGGCCATAGCGCGCACGCTACCGGGTGCAAGCCGGTAGTAGGAAGCACTACTGTCTACTTTGCCCCAGCTTGCCAGCCAGCCAGTCACGCGCACGAGGAGACGCTTTCGAATGGCCGCCACCGCAGACGTGCTGAAGCCCGACCACGGCTCCCAGCGCAAGCACTTCATCTTCAACGAGCACCACGACCAGCTGCGCGAGTCGATCAGCCGCTTCGTCGCCAAGGAGCTCGCGCCGCACGCGGAGGAGTGGGAGGAGACGACCTTCCCCGACTCGGTCTTCGAGCGGATGGGCGAGCTCGGCTTCCTCGGCCTGCATGTGCCGGAGCAGTACGGTGGCCAGGGCGGCGACTACTTCTCCTCGCTCGTGCTCGCCGAGGAGATGGGCGGCTCCCTGTCCGGCGGCCTCTCGATGGGCGTCGCAGTCCACACCGACATGGCGATGCCGCCGATCCTCAAGTTCGGGACCGAGGAGCAGAAGCAGGAGTGGGTCGTGCCCGCGGTCGCCGGCAGAAAGATCCTCTGCCTCGGGATCACCGAGCCGGACGCCGGCTCCGACGTCGCCGGCATCAAGACGCGCGCCGTGCGCGACGGCGACGAGTGGGTCATCAACGGCTCGAAGACCTACATCACCAACGGCCACCGCGCCGACGTGATCGTGCTCGTCACGAAGACCGACCCGGACGCCGGCTACGACGGCTTCACGCTCTTCCTCGTGCCGATGGATGCGCCCGGCGTGATCCGCGAGAAGAAGCTGGAGAAGCTCGGCATGCACGCGAGCGACACCGCGCTGCTGGCGTTCCAGGACGTGCGCGTGCCCGACAGCGCCGTGCTCGGCCAGATCGGCAAGGGCTTCTACCACATCATGTGGGAGCTCCAGGGCGAGCGCCTGATCGGCGCGGCCGGCTGCGTCGCCGGCGCGCAGCGCTGCTTCGAGCGCACGCTCCAGTACGCGCAGGAGCGCACCGCCTTCGGCCGTCAGATCGGCAAGTTCCAGGTGATCCGCCACAAGTTCGCCGAGATGGCGACGAAGATCGAGTCGGCGCGGCAGATGACCTACGTGACCGCATGGCGCGTGCAGAACGGCGAGTACCCCGTGCGCGAGATCTCGATGGCGAAGCTGCACGCCGCACGAGTCGCGGTCGAGGTCGCCGACGAGTGCATCCAGATCCACGGCGGCGCCGGCTACATGAAGGAGTACGGCGTCGAGCGCGTGTGGCGCGACATGCGCCTGAACCGCATTGGCGCGGGCACCGACGAGATCATGCTCGACGTCATCGGCCGCTCCTACGGGCTCTAGGAGGTCGTGGACATGGGCGAGATCGTCAACGGCCCCGGCTACGCGGTCGGGAACCTCGAGCTGCTCGGCGAGGGCTACGGCTTCCGCAAGATCCGCAGAGGGCTCGACCTGAAGGAGTTCGGCGCCAACGCCATCGTGATGCCGCCCGGCTTCGAGTCGAGCGGTCACTACCACGACGAGCAGGAGGAGCTCTACTTCGTGCACCGCGGCCGGATCGCGATGACGTTCGGCGACGGCACGACGCACGAGCTCGGAGCGGGCGGGCTGGCGCGCGTCGACGCGCCGACCGTGCGCTCGATCAAGAACGTCGGTGAGAGCGACGCGATCTACGTGATCGTCGGTGCGAAGGGCGGCTACGTGGGGCGCGACGGCCGGACGGCTGACGGGTTGTCGGCGAAGGACGCGCCTCCGGGCGCGCGGCGGTAGGTGGCGGTGCTTCTCGCCGAGCCCGATCGCTGCTGCGGGCGGGTCCTGTCGCCTCCGGGCGCGCGCACACCGGCCTCCGGCCGGCGCACGTGCGTCCTCAGCGCCACCCGCCCGATCGGCGTTGCCCGTCTCGACGCTCCGAGGCTTGCCGCCCCGCTCGGCGCCCCTGCTTCTCCCCCCTCCCCAGCCCGGCGGCGTCCCGCGTGACCGCAACCGACTCAGCTCACCTCGCCGATCGGGCCGGCATCGGCTCAGTCGCGCCGGCGCGGCCGCTGCCTCCGTTCACCGAGGAGTACGAGCGACTGCGGCTGGAGATGCGGGCGTGGGTGGAGGCGGAGCTGGCGCCGCATGCGGCCGAGTGGGAGAAGGCGAAGTTCTTTCCGAACGAGGTCTTCTCGAAGTGCGCGGAGGCGGGTTGGATCGGGCTGAAGTTCCCGAGAGAGCTGGGTGGCGGGGGCGACGAGCTGGCGGCGGCCGTGTGGGCGCAGGAGCTGGCGCGCTGCGGCTCCGGCGGGGTCGGCGCGGGGATCGGTGCGCATACCGGGATCGCGCTTCCGCCGGTGTGGAAGTTCGGCACGGACGATCAGCATCGGCGTTACCTCGTGCCGGGCATTCGCGGCGAGAAGATCGCCGCGCTGGGGATCACCGAGCCGGACGCGGGATCAGACGTCGCCGGCATCAAGACGCGCGCGAGACGCGTCGAGGGCGGCTTCATCCTGAACGGCTCGAAGATGTTCATCACGAACGGTGTGCGCTTCGACTTCGTCGTCACGGCCTGCAAGACCACGGAGGTGGGCGGCCATCACGGCATCTCGTTCCTGATCGTCGACAGAGGCGAGGGCGTGTCGGCGTCGCCGATCGAGAAGATGGGCTGGCACGCGTCCGACACGGGGCTGATCGGCTTCGACGACGTGTTCGTGCCGGAGGAGAACCTGCTCGGCCCGGAGCACGAGGGCTTCAAGCTGATCATGGCCAACTTCCAGTGGGAGCGGGTGATGATGGCGCTCGGTGCCGTCGGGGCGATGGAGGCGCTGTTCGAGCGCACGCTCGAGTTTGCGAAGCGCCGCGTGCAGTTCGGCCGGCCGATCGGCAAGAACCAAGCGATCCGCCACAAGCTCGCCGAGGTGGCGCTCGCGCTCGAGACGGGCCGTGCGATCACGTACAACGCGCTGCGCCTCCACCTGGCGGGCGCGAACGCGGTGCAGGAGGTCACGATGGCGAAGCTCGCGACGCAGCGGGCTGCCTTCGACGCCGCCGACGTCTGCCTCCAGGTCCACGGCGGCGCCGGCTACCTGGAGGAGACCGGCATCGCGCGCGCGGTGCGCGACCTGCGGCTCGGACCGATCGGCGGCGGCACCGACGAGATCATGCGCGAGATCCTCGGCAAGACGCTCGGGCTGTGAACCTGCTTCGCAAATGGCGCCGAGTCGGATGGCGCCGGATCGTGGATGCCGGTCGCCGCACGCGAGCGCAGTCGATGCTGTCGCATCGGCGAGCATCGCGAGTGGCGAACCGGCGCCGCGAGACGGTGCCAGACGGCCGGCGAGCTTTGCGAAGTAGGTTCCGACCGACGCCCGCGTTCATCTGACTTCGTAGAGTCCCGCCACCACCTCGCAAGCATTCACAAGGAGACGTGCATGGGAGTCCTCGACGACAAGGTCGCGATCGTCACCGGCAGCGCGCGCGGCATCGGCCGCGCCACCGCCGAGTTGCTCGCCTCGCAGGGCGCGAAGGTCGTCATCAACGACCTCGACGGCGACGTCGCGCAGCAGACCGCCTCCGAGATCCAGGGCGAGACGACCGTCTTCGCCGGCGACCTCACGGCAGGCGACGCCCCCGAGAAACTGGTGCAGACGGCGATCGACGCCTGGGGCCGGATCGACATCATCGTCAACAACGCCGGCTATACGCTCGACGCGCCGATCCACAAGATGAGCGACGAGTGGTTCCAGAAGATGCTGGACATCCATTTGATCGTCCCGTTCAGAGTGATCCGCGCCGCCGCGCCGCACCTGCGCGAGCCGGCGAAGAAGGAGCGCGAGGAGGGCCGCGAGGTCTTTCGCAAGATCGTCAACGTCTCCTCCATCTCGGGCACGATGGGCAACGCCGGCCAGGCCAACTACTCCTCCGGCAAGGCTGGCGTCGTCGGCCTCACGAAGACGCTCGCGAAGGAGTGGGGCCAGTTCAAGGTCAACGTCAACGCGGTCGCATTCGGGTACATCGAGACCCGCCTGACCGCCTCGAAGGACGACTCGAACGTCGCCGAGATCGCCGGCGAGAGAGTCCAGCTCGGCATCCCGGATCAGCTGCGCGGAATGGCCGCGATGCTGATCCCGCTGGGCCGGCCGGGCACGCCGGAGGAGGCCGCCGGCGGCGTCTTCTTCCTCTGCTCGCCGTGGTCGAACTACGTGCATGGGCAGACGCTGAACATCACCGGTGGCCAGTTCACCGGCATGACGACCTGAGGATCGCCCGAGCTCCGCGGCGCGCGTCATGCACGCGTGCCGCGGGATGCGCCCGCTGCGCGATCAGATCCTCTTCGCGCTCCTCGTAGAGGCGGATCAGTGAGGACAGCTCAACGTCGAGCCCGTCGGCGAGCGCGCGCAGCGTCTTGAAGGTCGGGTTGATCTCACCGCGCTCGAGCGCGCCGACGTAGTTGCGGTGGAGCTTCGCGCGGAAGCCGAGCTCCTCCTGCGAGAGCTCGCGGCAGGCACGCAGCTCTCGGATCGCGCGGCCGAAGCAGACGGCATGCGCGTTGCGCGGGCGGGACGAAGTACGCTGGCGTGGCATGGGAGATCAGCCTCCTGTGCATCAGGCCGGGGCGCTGTGGCAGCAGCGCCCCGGCCGCTTTGGTTGACGCATGTGAGACTAGGTGGGGGATCGGACGATTACGCAGTAATTGAGCTGGTTTTACGCAGAGAATTTACACTTGCGCTAAATCGTTACAAACCGCGCGAGTTTTGTAACGGTCGAGCTGTCACGCTGATCGCAGCGGAATCCTCTGATCTGGGAGCCGACGGCACTGGGCCGACCGGCGGCCCCCGACAACGAGAGGAGGACGTGAATGACGAGCACTGTCACCGTGCTCGCCATCGCGTTGCTGCTGGCCATGCTGCTCATCGACCGGCTGGCAAGGTAGCCCGCGAGCTGCGGTCGGGAGTCGGCCCAGACGCCCGCCCGCAGCGTACTGGGGATGCTCGCAGCGGACAACCGCGGCTGTCTGGCGAAATGCCAGCTCAGCGCGGCAAAGCGGCGAGCAGGCGGTCGAGGTCGTCCTCGTCGTTCCAGCCGCCGAAGGAGGCGCGCACCAGATCCTCGCCGGGGATCGAGCGGACGATTACGCCGGCCGCGGCCAGCGCCTCTACGACGGCGGGCGCGTCCGGCTCACGCCAGGTGACGAGCGTCGTGCGGTCTCGCGGCAGCACCTCGCGGCCGGCAGCGGCGAGCGCCTCCGCAGCCGTCGCCGCGAGCGACGCGGCGTGCGCGTGGACCGCATCCCACCCGGCGGCGCCGACCACGTCGAGCGCGGCGGCCGCCTGCGCGAGCGACGCCGCCGGCAGGGCCAGAGTGTCGTAGGCGCGCGCATCGTCCCATGGCGCCGCTTCGAGCCCCGCGCCGGGCTCGGCGAGGTTCACGTAGCCGGGCGCCGGTGGACGCATCCGCTCCCCCAGCGCCGGCGAGACGAACAGCAGGCCGGTCCCCTCCGGCCCGCACAGCCACTTCTGGCCCGCCGCCGCGTACGCCGCCACGCCGAGCGCCTCGACGTCGACCGGAACCGCGCCAGCGCCCTGTGCGCCGTCGAGCAGCACCGGCACGTCGAGCGCGCGCAGCGCGTCGAGCGGCGCGAACCGCCCGCTGCGCCACGACACGTGCGAGCAGACGACGAGCCGCGTACGCGGACCGACCGCGTCGGCCACCTCTGCCCAGGGCACGAGCCGAACCTCCACCCCACGCGCCAGCTGTCCCGCCAGGGGGCCCAGCACACCCGGATGCTCCTCGTCGCTCGTGACGATCTCGTCGCCGGGGCCCAGCTCCAAGCCGAGCAGCACGCGCGCGACGCCCTCGGTCGTCGAGGTCGTGAGGGCCAGATCCGCCGCCGCGCAGCCGACCCGCTCGGCGTAGGCGGCGCGCAGCTCAACCGCCAGCTGGGCACGCCGCTCGAAGTGCGGCCCGCTCGCCCGTCCCTCCTCCAGCTCGCGCTCGAGCTGCACCCGCGCGGCGACGATCGACTCCCGCGGCAGCGGCCCGTTCGTGCCGGCGTTCAGGTAGGCGAGCCGTTCGAGGACCGGGAACTGCGCCCGCAGCGCCGCGAGCGGCGGTGCGGGCGCGTCCGCGCTCATCCCCGCTCGAGCGTGCGCCCGTTGATCGTCTGCTGCTGCTCGCGCCAGCGCGCGTGCGACTCGTCGATCACGCGGATCGCGTCCTCGCGCGAGAACCAGCCGTCGACCTTGACGACCTTCCCCTCGGGCGTCTTGTAGATCGAGAAGAAGTGCGAGATCTCGTCGCGCAGCGGCAGCGGCAGGTCGTCGAGCTCTTCGATCGAGTTCCAGTTCGGATCCTCGAGCGGGACGCACAGGACCTTGTCGTCGACGCCCTTGTCGTCGCGCATCTTGAACAGCGCGATCGGCTTGACCGGGATCACGCAACCCGGGAACGTCGGCTCGGAGACGGTGACCATCGCGTCGAGCGGGTCGCCGTCCTCCCCCAGCGTCTGCGGGATGAACCCGTAGTCGGTCGGATAGACGACGGAGGAGAACAGGAAGCGGTCGAACTTGATCGCCTGCAGCTGCTCGTCCCACTCGTACTTGTTGCGCGAGCCCTTCGGGATCTCGACGAGGCAGTGCAGGTGACGATCGCTCATGCCCAGGACCATACGACACGCGTACGATTGCGGCATATGGCACACGCGCACGCGCACGACCACGGGCATGGACCCGCACACGGCCACGCCGGCCATGCGCACGTGCACGTCCGCGCCGATACCGATGCGCGCGCGCTGACGATCGCGCTTGCGCTGATCGTCGGATTCATGGGCGCCGAGCTGGCCGCCGGCATCGTCGCCCACTCGCTCGCGCTGTTGTCCGACGCCGCGCACATGCTCACCGACGCCGCCGCGCTTGCGCTCGCGCTGTTCGCGCTGCGGATCGCACGGCGACCGCCGCGCGGAGCGATGACCTACGGCTTCGGGCGCGTCGAGATCCTCAGCGCCCAAGCGAACGGGATAACGCTCGTGCTGCTCGGGCTGTGGATCGTCTATGAGGCGATCCAGCGATTGGTCTCGCCACCCGAGGTGCACGGCGCGATCGTGGTGGTCGTGGCGCTCGTGGGCATCGTCGTGAACCTCGCGGCGACGCTCGTGCTCGCCGGGGCGAGCCGCGCGTCCCTCAACGTCGAGGGCAGCTTCCAGCACATCCTCACCGACCTGTTCGCGTTCATCGCGACCGCGATCGCCGGTGCAATCGTGCTGCTGACCGGCTTTGTGCGCGCGGACGCGCTCGCCTCCCTGCTCGTCGCCGCATCGATGCTCTACGCCGGCACCCGACTCGTCGCTGCCTCCGGTCGCGTGTTCCTCGAGGCTGCGCCAGAGGGACTCGACCCACAGGAGATCGGTCGCGCGCTGGCAGCGCACGTAGGCGTCGTCGAGGTGCACGACCTGCACGTGTGGGAGGTGACCTCGGGCTTCCCTTCCCTGTCCGCACACGTCGTCGTCGGCGCCGGGCGCGACTGCCACGAGCTGCGGCGTGCATTGCAGCTGGAGCTGCGCGAGCGCTTCGGACTGCGGCACACGACGCTGCAGGTCGACCACGAGGCCGCCCCGCAGGCGCCGCTGCAGATCGAGGTCGCCGGTCAGGCGGCGAGTGCGGCCTCGCCGAGCGCGAGGCGACAGCCGGAGAAGTAGTCGCCGGCCGGCGAGGCGAGGTAGGCGACGAGCGCGGCGAGATCGTCGTCGGCAGTACCGACTCCCGGCGTGATCGCGACGGTCGTGATGCCGTGGCGCGCCCACTCGATCGAGAGCGTGCGGGCGAGGTTCTCGGCCGCGGCGCGGACGCCGGCGACGGCCGGCTGCGTGTCGTCAGGCGCCGGCGCGATCAGCGTGATCTTGCCGCCCTTGCGGGTGCCGGAGGCGGCCACGTGGCCGCCGGAGGCGGGTCCCGCACCAGATCTCGAGATGAACGCGGCGCTCGCGACCGCACGCACGGTGACCCATGCGAGGTCGAGCGTGGCACGCAGCGGATCCTCCACAGGCGCCGGAGCGCGGGCGAACGCTGGACGCAGGTCGTGTACGAGCGCCCGTGCCGCGGGATCGACGGCGGCGGCCATCGCCTCCTCGTCGAGCGTCGCGGGCAGCGCCGCGGTGCGCGCGCCGAGCGCGGTGAGCGACGCGCCGAACGCGTCGCCTCCGCCTCCGCCGCCGAGCGCTACGGCGAGGCCGTCGAGCGCGCCGGGGCGCAACAGCGCGGCAGGATCCATCTAGGACTGCGCGCCAGCCGGGCTGGCCGCCCCACCAGCGCGGCGCGCGGCGCGCACGCGGCGGCGCACCTGCTTCTCGCCGTGCTGCTCGAGGTCGGCGTACAGCGCCCTGATCGCTCCGAGGATCTCGTCGGCGACCGCCTGCTGCTGCTCGCGCGTCGGGTTCTCGACCGCCGGGAACGCGAGCGGCTCGCCGTACTGCACGAGCACCTTCGGGAACTGCAGCTTCTTCCAGTTGCGCACGCGCTGGGAGCCGTAGATCGCGATCGGCACGACCGGCGCGCCCGACTGCAACGCCAGCCGGCCGATGCCCGGCCGCGCCTTGTCGCTGACGTTGCCGCTGCGCGAGCGCCCGCCCTCGCAGTACATGACGATCGATCCGCCGCGCTCGAGCACCGTGTTCGCCGTGACGAAGGCGTCCTCGTCGTAGTGGCCGCGCCGCACCGGGAAGACCCCGCCGGGCGAGTAGATCCACTGCATCGGCTTCGAGAACAGCTGCGACTTCGCCATGAAGTTCACGCGGCGGCGGATGAACGCACCGGTGAAGAAGTGGTCCATGAACGAGAAGTGGTTCGGCGCCAGGATCACTCTCCCGCCCGCCGGCACGTTGTCCGAGCCGATGCAGCGCATGCGGAAGAAGATCAGTCCGTAGAGGACCGTGATGACCCGCACGAGCTCGTAGACCCAGTTGGGCTCGTGCTCGCGCACGCGCCTGTGGAATCTGTCGAAGTACTCGGCGGGGCGCGGGTCCTTGTAGACCTGCGCCTTCATGGTGGAGAGCTGCTCGGTCATGCCGCCGGGAGCTTACCCGCGCGCGCGGATTCTGCGCCCGGTCCGACGCGCCAGATACACCGCCACGAAGTCGAGCAGTTGGCGGCCACGATGCAGGAATCCGCGCAGGGTCTTGCCGGTCGCCCGATGGGCGAGCGGCAGCTCGACTTCGCGGACGCGGAAGCCGGCGCGCACCGCGTCGATCGTCATGCCGATCTCCATCCCGAAGCGCGGCGCAAACGGCAGGACCGCCGGCAGCACGTCGGCGCGCAGTGCGCGCTGGCCGGAGATCGGGGCGCCTGCCTCGTAGCCGCAGCGCGTGCGGATCGCCCAACGCGCGAACCCCAGCGCCCAGCCGAAGCCGCCGCCGACGCGCCTGGCGAAGGCGGCGATGGCGAGGTCGGCGCGCCCGGCGCGCACCTCCTCGACGAGCAGCGTGAGCGCATCGGCGCTGGCGGCGAGGTCGCCGTCGCACAACAGGATCACGGGGCGCGGCTCGGGCGCCTCCGCCAGCGGCAGCAGTCGCTGCGCCGCGAGCGTCGCGACACCCCCCTTGCCGATGTTGCGCTCTGAGCGCACGACCTCGGCGCCGTTGGCCGCGGCGACCTCAGCGGATCCGTCGGTCGAGCCGTCGTCGGCCACCAGCAGGCGCGCGCCCGGGAACGCGGCGGCGAGCGCGCTCAGCGTCGCCGGGAGGCGATCCGCCTCGTTGAAGGCGGTGACGATGACGGCAGTGTCGTTGGCCATCGGGGGCGGCGGCTATTGTGGCGATCCGCGGGCCCGCCTGCGGCGCCCTCTACGAGTTCGAGCAACCTTGGAGGTCGAGCGTGCCTGACGTCGAGGCCCACATCACGGGAACGGTCTGGAGAGTCGAGGTCGCGGTCGGCGACAACGTCGACGAGGGCGACACGGTCGTGATCCTCGAGTCGATGAAGATGGAGATGCCCGTCGAGGCGGAGGATCCCGGCATCGTGAAGGAGATCCGCTGCGAGGAGGGCCAGGCCGTCTCCGAGGGCGACACGCTCGTCGTGCTCGAGTAGTGCCGGGCACGATCCACGTCGAGGAGCCGACGCCCGGCGTCGCGCTCCTGACGATCTCCAACCCCGACAAGCGCAACGCACTCGACCGCACGCTGTGCGAGTCGCTGCGCTTCGCGCTCGAGCGTCTCGACGCCCGCTGCGTCGTGCTGACCGGCGAGGGCCGCGCCTTCTGCGCCGGCTATGACATCGCCGAGCTGCTCGGCGAGGGCTACGACGACGGCGAGGAGTCGCACCATCCGTTCCCGGCCGCGCTGGCGGCGATCGAGGCGTACCCCTATCCCGTGGTGGCCGCGCTGAACGGCGCCACGATCGGCGGCGGGCTTGAGCTGGCGATCGCGTGCGACCTGCGGATCGCGGCGGACACCGTGCAGCTGGGGATGCCGCCGGCGAAGCTCGGCGTCGTCTACTCCGTCGCCGGTCTCAACCGCTTCCTGACGACGATCGGCGGCGCGCGCACGCGCGAGCTGTTCCTCACCGGCCGGCGGATCGACGCGGCGACGGCGGAGCGCTGGGGCCTGGTGAACGAGGTCGTCGAAGCCGAGGCGCTGTCGGACGCAGCGCTCGCGCTCGCGACCGAGATCGCGGACAACGCGCCCCTGTCGCTGCGCGGCAACAAGGCGGGGATTCGCGAGCTGGTGGCGGCCGCCGGCGCGCTCGACCCGGTCATCGCCGACGTGCTCGAAGCCGAGCGCCGCCTGGCCTTCGAGTCCGAGGACCTGCGCGAGGGCCTCCAGGCGTTCGGCGAGAAGCGCCCACCCTTGTGGCGGGGTCGCTGAGCGCCGGCCGCGCATCGGCGACAGGAGGTATGTCACGCTTCTGCGGCCGCGGGACGGCCCAAGAGCTGTCCGGCCGCGGCCGTATCGTGACCCGATCATCCCTCGGAGGTTCCCGCCGCCATGCCGCCGTTGATCACTCGTGAGGAAGCGCTGCGCCTCGGCGAGCTGGAGGACCGTGCCGCGATCGAGGCGCTGATCGAGCGCGCCTGGAAGGCCCGCGTCGAGCGCTTCGAGGACTCGACCGACCTGTGCTCGCTCGTCAACGCGAAGTCGGGCGGGTGCGCGGAGGACTGCGGCTTCTGCGCCCAATCGCGCTATGCGGAGGCGGCGACGCCGCTGCACGCGATGATGGAGCCCGAGCAGATGCTCGAGCACGCGAAGGCGGCCGAGGCGGCGGGGGCGCACCGCTTCTGCATGGTCACGCAGGGGCAGGGGCTCGCGAAGCGCGACTTCGCGAAGCTGCTCGAGGGCGCGCGCCTCGTCGCCGAGCACACGAACCTGAAGCGCTGCGCCTCGATCGGCCACATGTCCGTCGAGCGCGCGAAGCAGCTCAAGGACGCCGGCATCCAGCGCGTGCACCACAACGTCGAGTCGGCCGAGTCCTACTACCCCGAGGTCTCGATGACGGTCCGCTACGAGGGCCGGCTTCGCACGATCGACGCGGTCAAGCAGGCCGGGCTCGAGACGTGCGTCGGCGGCATCCTCAACCTCGGCGAGTCGCGCGAGCAGCGAGTCGAGATGGCCTTCCAGCTGGCCGAGATCAATCCCACGAGCGTGCCGATCAACATGCTGATCCCGAACCCGGGAACGAAGTTCGGCGACCGCGAGCCGATGGACCCGTGGGAGGCGGTCAAGTGGGTCGCGATCTTCCGCCTGATCCTGCCGGAGGCGCTGCTGCGCCTGTGCGGCGGGCGTATCCAGAACCTGCAGGAGCTGCAGCAACTCGCGGTCAGAGCCGGCATCAACGGCGTGATGCTGGGCAACTTCCTGACCTCGCTCGGAAACACGCCCGAGGAGGATCACGCGATGTTCGAGGCGGCAGGCCTGAATGTCGCGCGGCAGCCCGACAACGGCGCGAACCCGCGGCCGGACAACCGCTCCGGCTGGCTGGAGGGCGAGACGCCGGACATCGTGGAGATGCACCTCGACACCGCCGCGCCGAGCCCGGCGATCGAGGTCAGCCTGTGGGATCCCGCGTCGCAGCTGCGCTTCGAGAGCAAGCGCGCGATCCCGCCGCGCCCCGACGGGGCGCCAAACGCCGGGATGGGCCGGCCGACACGGGAGGCAACAGCGCGGCGATGATCGAGATCGAGGCACGACTGGACGAGCTGGAGCAGCTGGGGCTCGCGCGCCGCACCCGCCTCGTCAGCGGCCCCCAGGGGCCGCGCGTCGTGCTCGACGGCAAGCCCGTGCTGCTGCTGTGCTCGAACAACTACCTCGGCCTCGCCGACCATCCCGCAGTCCGTGAAGCGGCCGCCGAGGCGGCGATGCGCTGGGGGGTCGGCGCGGGCGCATCGCGGCTCGTGTCCGGGACGATGACGATCCACCGCCGGCTGGAGGAGCGGCTCGCGTCCTTCGAGCGCCGGCAGACGGCGCTGCTGTTCGGGTCCGGCTACCTCGCGAACGCCGGCGTGATCTCGGCGCTCGCGCGCCGGGGCGAGGTCGTCTTCTCCGATGAGCTCAACCACGCCTCGATCGTCGACGGCTGCCGCCTCTCGCGCGCCGACGTGTTCGTCTACGACCACGGCGACATGGAGCACCTCGAGTGGGGTCTGCGCGAGGCCGGCTCGCGCGGCGCGCTGATCGTCACCGACGGCGTCTTCTCGATGGACGGCGACGTCGCGCCGCTGGTCGACCTGGCTGAGCTGGCCGCTCGCTACGACGTGCGACTCGTCGTCGACGAAGCCCACGGCACCGGCACGATGGGCCCGGGCGGGCGTGGCGCGGTCGCCGCCGCCGGCGTCGAGGACGGCGTCGACGTGATCGTCGGCACGCTCGGCAAGGCGCTCGGCTCCTACGGCGCCTACGCCGCCTGCGACCAGGCGATGGCGAGATACCTCACCAACGCCGCGCGCTCGTTCATCTTCTCGACCGCGCCGCCGCCGCCGGCGATCGCCGGTGCGCTCGCCGCCCTGACGCTGCTCGAAGAGGAGCCTCGCCGCGTCGAGAAGCTCGCGTGCAACGTGCGCGAGCTGCGGGCCGCGTTGGCCGAAGAGGGCTTCTCGCTGGGCGACGAAGACCGCACGCCGATCGTCCCGCTCGTGCTCGGCGAGGCGAAGGCGACGATGCGCGCCTGCGAGCTGGCGTTGGAGCGCGGCGTGTTCGCGCAGGGGATCCGCCCCCCGACCGTTCCGGTCGGCAGCTCCCGGCTGCGGCTCGCCGTGATGGCGACGCACGGGAGGTCCGAGCTGCGCGACGCCGCGCGCGTGCTGGCCGATGCCGTGCGCCGCGCCGGCATGCGACCGGAGGACCTGCAGCCTCCCGTGACCGCGCCGCCGGCGGCCGAGCCGCTCGAGGCCGAGCGTGAGCCGTCGGCGCGCTGGGATGACGAGACCGCAGTTCCGCCCCCGCCGCGCGCGCGCCTGTTCGACGGTGAGGCCCGCGACGGCGACCTCGAGCGCGCGGCGTAGCCGCCGCGTGCGCGGACTGTTCGTCACGGCGACCGGCACAGGGGTCGGCAAGACCGTCGTCGCCGCATCGATCGTCGCCGCGCTGCGTGCGCGAGGCGAACGCGCCGTTCCGTTCAAGCCAGTCGTGACGGGCAGGGACGAGCCGGTCGATCCCGACTGGCCGCCGGACGACGTGCTTCTGGCCGCCGCGGCCGACATGCGCGCCGAGGACGTGACGGCAGCACGCTTCGGCCCGCCCGTCTCCCCCCACCTCGCCGCCGAGCTTGTCAGCACGCCGCTCGATCCCGCGCTGCTGCGGGGCGCGTTCGACGCGCGCGCTGCCGAGGCGGAGACGGTCATCGTGGAGGGCGTCGGCGGGCTGCTCGTCCCGCTGGCGCGCGACTACTTGGTGCGCGACTTCGCGGTCGATCTCGGCCTGCCGCTCGTGATCGCCGCCTCGCCCGGCCTCGGCACGATCAACCACACGCTGCTGACGCTGGAGGCTGCGCGAGGCGCCGGCCTCCGCGTCGCAGGGGTTGTGATGACGCCGTGGCCGGACACCCCTTCCGTCATGGAGGAGGACAACCGCGCGACGATCGCGCGACTCGGCGAGGTCGAGGTCGCCACGCTGGCGACGCTCCCACGCGCCGACCCGGCGCTGCTGGCGGAGGCCGGCGCCTCGCTTCCGCTCGACCGCTGGCTCGGGGCGTCCTAGCACTCGCCACGAAGCGCGGCCGAGTGCCCGCACCTCGCGCTGGACCTCTCTCGCAGGCAGCCAGCCGCCTCACGAGCACCAGCACACCATTTTCTAGGGTGATAATCTGGGCTTCCACTCGGACCGCTTGGGGAGCCGCCTCCGCAACTGCCAGTCCGAGCATGCTTCAGCTCGGGAAAGGGGGCTCTTGCACCAACGACCCTGAAGGCCTTCCGCGGGCCTTCCGCGCGCGTGCCGGCGCTGGCCGAGCCACCGCGCGACCTCATGCTTAGCGCGCTAGAGCACGGTTCTAGCGCCAGAGGAAAGGTTCTTACCAAATGCTCACCTCAGCAAAGCTCGGTCTGGCCGCACTGATGGCAGCACTGCTGCTCTCAACCGCCGTCAGCACCGCCCCAGCGAACAGACTGTCCGTCAGCAATCAAGCCATAAGAGCCACCTGGAACAACCTCGAATTCACGGCACCGGGGGTCTTTACCGTTAGGTGTCGTGTCACCCTGGAAGGCTCCTTCCACGAAAGAACGTTCTCCAAGTCCCACGGAAGCCTAATCGGCGCTGTCAGCAGAGCGTTTGTCAAGGAAGAAAGCTGCGTGAACGGACTCGCACAGCCCAAGAGGCTCCCCTGGCACATCACTTTCGAGTCCTTCACCGGAACGCTACCGAGGATGAGATCCGTCCGACTCTTACTCTCGAGATTCCGCTTCTTACTCCGCTTCAGCTCACCCATTGTCAGGTGCGAATACGGGACTGCATCCGACAACATAATCATCGATGCCAGCCTGAGAGAAGACGGAGAGGTCCTCGGCTTCGCACCAGTTGAAGGTAGTAACACGATCAGCCGCGAAGAACCGAGTGACCTTCTCTGTCCCGCAACAGGAAGGGTGATCGGTCCCGAAGGACAGATGATGCTACTAGCCACCACCGACAGGATAAGAATCACTCTAATATAGTCACACCGTCAGATAGCCGGACACTCTGTGGGGTCGCACGTTTGCGCGGCCCCACATCGTCGAGATGTCATGCGTCGCCCGACAGCGCGCGCTCGATGTACGGCCCGAGCAGGGCGGCAGCGTCGGCGGCGGTGGCGTGCGGCGTGCCCTTCGGCACTGTCACGTAGGAGATCGCGAGGCGCACGAGCGTCTCGGCGAGCAGTTGGGCGTCGTGCTCGCTCGCGGCCGGCCAACCGTCGCGCATCACCGCTGCGATCCGCGCGCTGGCCCACGTCACGACCGGCATCGACTGGGTCGTCACGAGCGGCAACATGCCGCCGGTGCCGTCGTCGCTCAGCAGGATCCGCATCAGCGGGTCCTCCCCCGCCGTCACCAGGAACACCTCCAGCGCCGCCGCAACGGCCGCAGCAGGATCATCGAGGTGCTCGCGCACCGCCTGCTCGACCGCGTCGAGGAAGCGCTCGCCCTCGCGGATCACGAACGCCGCCGAGAACTCGTCGCGCGTGCCGAACTCCTTGTAGAGCGTCTGGCGGGAGACGCCGGCGGCTCTCGCGATGTCGGCCATCGTGACCTCGGCCCACGGCCGCTGCTGCACCTGGTCGCGCGCGGCATCGAACAGCGTGTCGCGCAGCAGCTGGCGTGCGGCGACGGCATAGGGGCGGCGCTGCTGGGTCGGGGGCATCGCCCGTATGGTCGCATCGCGGCCGGCCGGGGTGACGAGGGTGGGCGTCAGGCGCTATCCCTCCACCGGCTCGAAGTCGACCTTGTCGCGCACGCCGCAGTCGGGACAGGCCCAGCCGTCGGGCACCTCCGACCACGGCGTGCCGGGCGGGAAGCCCTCGCGCGAGTTGCCCTCCGCCTCGTCGTACGTGTATTCGCAGACTGGACAGTGGTACCGCGCCATCAGGCCGCCGCTCCCGCGCCGTAGCGCTTCAGCACCCGTCTGCGCGCCCGCGGCTGAATGTTCGCGCGCGTCACGTCGCCGCCGTAGTGGTCGAGCAGCCGGCGGTCCATCACCCGCCGCCACACCGGCGGCACGACGGCCAGCACGATCATGCCCGCGTAGCCCGTCGGCAGCTGCGGGGCGTCGTCCATGTGGCGCAGCGCCTGGTAGCGGCGGGTCGGGTTGGCGTGATGGTCGCTGTGGCGCTGCAGGTGGTAGAGCAGCACGTTCGAGGCGACGTTGTTCGAGTTCCACGAGTGCTCGGGGCGCGTGAGCTCGTAACGGCCATCCTCGCGTCTGTGCCGCAGCAGACCGTAGTGCTCGAGGTAGTTGACGACCTCCAGCAGCGATGCACCGGCGACCGACTGGATCAGCAGGTACGGCAGTACGACCCAGCCGAAGAGGGCGATCAGCACCACGTACAGAGTGAGCGTCATCGCCCATGCGTTGAGGATGTCGTTCTTGATGGTCCATGGCCGGCTGCCGGTGCGCGCCAGGCGCTCGCTCTCCAGGTCCCACGAGGAGCGCAGCGAGCCCCACGCGGTGCGCGGCAGGAACGCCCAGAAGCTCTCACCGAGGCGAGCGCTGGCCGGATCCTCCGGCGTCGCGACGCGCACGTGGTGACCGCGGTTGTGCTCGATGAAGAAATGGCCGTAGCCGCTCTGCGCGAGCGCGACCTTCGACAGCCAGCGCTCGAGCGAGGCGCGCTTGTGGCCGAGCTCGTGCGCGGTGTTGATCGCGATGCCTGAGACCATCGCCATCGTGAACGCAAGCCCGACCTTGTCGACCGTCGAGAGGTCGCCGTAGGCCCACAGCCAGCAGGCGAACACGAGGCCGGCGTACTGGATCGGGATGAAGGCGTACGTGCACCAGCGGTAATAGCGGTCCTGCTCGAGCCACTTGATGATGCTGTCAGGCGGGTTCTCCGCGTCCGTCCCGACGATCACGTCGAGGAGGGAGAAGATCCCGAACACGAGGATCGGCCCGAACCACCAGAAGACGCCGAGGCCGGTCAGCTGCACGTAGCCCCACGCGATGAACGGCAGCAGCGGGACGACGAGCCCGAGCAGCCATGCGTAGCGCTTGCCGTCACGCCAGGTGGCGGGGTGCAGCTCCTTCTCGACAGCAACGGTACCCATGTCTCCTCCGTCGTCGCAAACGGACTTCGTGTCAGAGAGATTTACACTCCGGCCCATCGGTGTCAACTGAGAATCGTCCCGACCGCCGAGTCGGGTGTGAGAGCATCGGCCCGCGATGGAATGGGGGATCCAGACGCGTGATCGCCGGCGCCTGGTCGCGCGACTCGCGGGGCATCCGACGCTCGGCGCCGCGCTGCTGCTTGCGCTGCCTGTGCTGGTCTACCTGTGGCCGGTGCTGATCGGCGGAAGGGTCTTCTCGCCAGACGCCGTTCTCTACAAGCTGGCCCCGTGGCAGGGCCTGCAACCGGCGAACGTCGCGAGCTACGAAAACTATCTCCTGGCCGACGTCCCGATCGTGCTGCGACCGTGGCGCGAGCTCGTTCGCACGATGCTCCATGACGGCGCGCTGCCGCTGTGGAATCCGCACGCGCTGACCGGCGTCCCGTTGATCAGCAATCCGCAGACCGGCCTCTTCTCCCCCTTCGCGCTGCCCCTCTGGATCCTGCCGTTCGGCTGGGCGCTCGGCTTTGCAGCCGCGCTCAAGCTGTGGGTCGGGGCGCTCGGCGCCTATCTGCTGGCGCGCGAGCTGCGACTTGGCTTCCTGCCCGGGCTCCTCGCCGGCGTCGCGTTCGCCTTCAGCTCGCAGAACATCATGTGGCTCGCGCCGGAAATCGTGCCGGCCGTCGCCGTGCTGCTGCCGTGGATGTTGTGGCTGATCGAGCGACTGCTGCGCGGTCGTGGAAGCGGCAACGCCGTCGCGCTCGCGTGCGTGACGGCAGCGGCGCTCGGCGGCGGCCATCCCGGGACCCAGGTGCACGTGCTGGTCGCCGCCGGCCTGTACGCACTGCTGCGCACAGCGCTTGGGCGCGAACGGGCGCCGCCGTCGGATTGGCGCGCCCGTCTTCGACCGCTGGCGCTCGCGCTCGGCGGGCTCGCGGTCGGGGTCGCGCTGATGGGTGCGCTGATGCTGCCGGAGATCCTCTCCAGCCACGGCACCGTCGGCACGCTGGCGCGCAGGGGCGGCAGCGGCACGTTGCCGGGACTCGACCACATGCCGTTCGGGGCGATCCGCACGCCGCTGTTTCCGGACTGGTGGGGCCGCCCGAGCGGCTTCGAGACACCCACCTCGCCGCTGCACAGCGGCAATGTGAACTACCAGGAGCGCACCTTCTACGCGGGCGTCGTGGCGCTGCTGCTGGCGGCGATCGGCTTCACGAACCGCTCCGCCCTGCGCCGTCAGTTGCCGCTCGCGATCCTTGGCGCACTCGGACTGGCGATGGCGCTGCACACCCCCGGCCTGTGGTGGCTGGCGAGCCACCTGCCCGCTCTGAACCTGGTGGAGAACCAGCGCCTGCACTTCGTCTTCGAGCTGGCGGTCGCGATGCTGGCGGCGTTTGGGCTGCAGGCCGTGTTGGAGCGTCCGCAGGAGCGCGGCCGCCAGCTCGCGGTGGCGCTCGTGGCGCTCGGCGTGGGCGCGGTCGCGGCAGCGACCTCCGGCGCGAGCGCCGCCGACGCCGAGCGCGTGGTGCACCACTTCCTGACGGGGAGAGACTTCGCGCGCACCGGCGTGACCGAGCTGACCGCGGTCGCGTGGTTCCTGCTGTTCGCGCTCGGCACGCTCATCGCCCTCCTGCTGATCCGCGCGCGGCCGCGCTGGCACATGGCGGTCGCCGTCGGCCTCGTGCTGCTGGCAGTGCTCGACGCGTTCCATTTCGCCGCGGGCTATAACCCGATGGCACCTGCACATGCGGTGCCGCCGAAGCGCACACCTGCGATCGCCTATCTCCAGCAGCACCGCTCGGAGGGGCGCGTGGCCGGAATCGGACTGGCGCTGCCGCCGGAGGTCGCGATCCGCTACGACCTCGCCGACGTGCGCGGCTACGACCCGCCGTTCCCGACGAGGCGCTTCCTGGCGCTGTGGCGCGCCGCCTCGCCTGGTCAGGAACCGTGGCTGCCGACCACGTTCGGCCAGCTCACGCCGGCCGCCGTGCAGGTGACGGGGGCGCTCGGCGCGCGCTTCATCTTCGCCGACGCCGGCACGGCGCCGCCCGCGGCGGAAGGAGACCCGGCGCTGGGTGCGCTCGAGCGCGTCTATGCCGGCCGGGACGCGACGATCTTCCGCAACCCGCGCGCTGCGCCCCGGGCGTTCGTCGCTGCACGCGTGGACGTCGTGCCGGACGCCGCGACGGCGAATGCGACCTTGGCCGAAAGCGCGTTCGACGCGCGTCGCGCGGTCGTCGTCGAGCAGGACCAGCCCGGCGCGAGCGCGCTTGCGCTCAACGGCGCTGTCCACGGGACCGCGCGGATCGTGGCCGAGCGCAACGCCGGCGTGACGCTGCGCGCGACGCTCGACCGTCCCGGCGTCGTGGTCCTCGCCGATCAGCTGCTCGACGGCTGGAGCGTGCGTGTCGACGGCAGGCCTGCACGGCCGCTTCGCGTGAATGCAGTGCTGCGCGGCGTCGCGGTCGGCGCCGGCAGCCACACGGTCCAGTGGAGCTACCGCGTGCCGGGCCTACGCGCAGGCGTCGCGCTCAGCGGAGCGGCAGCGGTCCTGCTGCTGGCCGTCCTGCTGCTGCCGCGCGCGCGCCGCCTGCGGGAGACGCGCGCACAGCGGTGAGCGCTACTCGTCGCCGCCGTCGTCCCCGTCGTCGTCGCCGGGGCCGGGGTCGTCGTCGGACCAGTCGAGCGGCTCGACGTCGATCACCGTGCCGTCCTCGTCGAGGTAGAGGGCGACGTCGTCTCCGATCGCGACCTCATCGAGCAGGCTCGCGTCGTCGACCGGGTAGGTCTCGTCGCCGCTGCCGTCGTCAAGCGCGATCGTCAGCGACGAGCCGTCCGCCGCGAGCGCGGTGACGGTTCCGTCGACCTCGTCGCTCCAGTCGTCCTCGGCGCAGTCGCCCTCGTCGCTGGACCCGGTGACGCGCAGACCGTCAGCGATCGGGCGGCCGCCGACCTTGTGGTAGGAGACCTCGACGAGATCGCACCACGCCGCGTCGGCCGCCTCGAGCAGGCGTTGCGGATCGTCGAAGCGCAGGCCTGCGCCGTCGTCGGTGCGGATCGCGAACGAGCCGTCGCCTTCGTCATCGGTCACGACGCCGCTCGCGTGCAGCTCGTCGTCCCCGATGTCGGTGGCGGCCGGGAGGACTCTGATCGTGACGGCGACGTTGCCCTGCGCGTCGGTCGCGATCGTGATCAACAGCGTCTCCCCGGGCGCGAGGCCCTGCAGGTTGATCGTGACGTTGCTCGCTGCCCGCGCGCCGCGACCGTGCAGCTTGCGAGCGCCGGCAAGCTTGAACGTGGAGCCGTCGCCCAGGCGCACGACCGCACCGCGGCCGGAGCTGCGCACGACGCGGCCGAGGAACGAGACGCGACGCGCATGCCCGCGGACGCGCGCGCTGCCGTTCCGGACGCGGACGACGTCGCCGCGGCGCAGGCCGCGCGTGGAGCTCACGTGCACGTCAGCGACGCGGTGGTGCGTATCGACGAGGCGGACGGTGTGGCCGCCGAGCGACAGGACGACACCCTGGCCGCTGCCGGCAGCGGAGGCCGCAGAAGCGGCCGGAGCGCTCAACGCGCAGGCGCTCGCGACGAGCGCAAGCACGGTGAGGAGATGACGAGGGGCGGACATGGCCCCCGGCATCGGCAGCTGGACGGCGCACCTTGCGCTGGCGACGCAATGCCTGGACGCCAAGCGGAGCGGCCGGAACCGACCGCCCGGTTGTGAGAGGATCGCGTCAATGGTCCGGGGGAACCAGGTCGTGCCTGCGGGCGCCGCGGTGCTGCGACGCCTGCGACGACATCCGACGTGGACGGCCGCAGCGCTCCTCGCGCTGCCGGTCCTCGTCTCCCTGTGGCCGGCGCTGGTCGGCGGCGACGTGTTGTCCGCGGACGCCGTGCTCTACGGCTCCGCGCCGTGGCACGCCTCCGCACCGGCCGGCATCGAGAGCTTCCGGAACACGATGCTCACCGACGTCCCGCTGGTCGTTCGGCCATGGCACGAGCTCGTCCGCCAGCTCCTGCACGACGGTGTGCCGCCCCTGTGGAACCCCCACGTCCTCTCCGGGATCTCGCTGTTCCAAAATCCGCAGAGCGGGCTCTTCACGCCCTTCAATCTGCCGCTGTGGACGCTCCCCTTCGACTACGCGGTCGGGCTCGTGGCGGCGCTCAAGCTGTTCGTCGCGGCGCTCGGGACCTACGTGCTCGTCCGCGAGCTGCAGCTCGGGTTCCTGCCTGGACTGATCGCCGGCGTGTCCTTTGCCTTCTGCTCGATGAACGTCGTGTGGCTGCTGCCGGAAGCCGTGACCGCCGTCACCGTGCTGCTTCCTTGGACGCTGTGGCTCGTGGAGCGGCTGCTCGTGCGCGGCGGGATCGGCACGGCGATCGCGCTCGCGTGCGTCACCGCCGCCGCGCTCGGCGGCGGGCACCCGGGCATGCAGGCACACCTGCTGCTCACCTGCGGAGCCTACGCGCTGCTGCGCACGGTGCTCGAGCGCCGGCGGTCGCGGCGCGACCGAGCGCGCCGCCTCGGGATCGTCCTGGGGAGCCTGCTGCTGGGCATCGGGCTCGTCGGCGTGATGCTGGTGCCAGAGCTGCTGTCGAGCCACGACACGGTCGGCACTGCGGCCCGCAAGCATGGAGCGGGCGACCTGCCGGGTCTGCGGCACATGCCGCTCGGTGCGATCCGGACTGCGCTGTTCCCCGACTGGTGGGGACGCCCGAGCGCGTTCGAGCTCGAAGGCGCCCTCGGCGGCACGAACTACGAGGAGCGCACGTTCTACGCAGGCGCCGTGGCACTTCTGCTCGCTGCCGTCGGCCTCACGAACCGCGCACGACTGCGCCGGCAGGCGCCGTTCGTCGTGCTCGGCGCGCTGGGACTCGCAATCGCGTTGCACGCCCCGGGCCTGTGGTGGCTCGTGACGCATCTGCCTGCGCTCGAACTGGTCGAGAACCAGCGGCTCCACGTCGTCTTCGAGCTCGCGGTCGCCGTGCTCGCCGCCTTCGGGCTTCAGGCGCTGCTCGACAGCCCGCAGGGACAGAGCCGGCGGCTGGCGGCAGTGCTCGGGGCGATCGCGATCGCGGTCGTCGCTGCGGCGACCGCAGGCGCCAGCTCGACTGACGCGGCCGACACGCTGAGGCACTTCTTGACAGGCCAGGACGTGCAGAGCGCCGGTGTGCTCGCACTGACATCGGTGGGGTGGTTCGCGCTGCTCGCGCTCGCGGTCGTGGTCGCGCTGCTCGCGGTGCGCCGCTGGCCGGGACGCCGCGTGGCGATCGCCGCCGCGCTCGTCGTCCTCGCGACGGCCGACATGCTGCACTTCGCGCACGGCTACAACCCGATGGGTCCGAGGGATCAGGCGGTGCTGCCGCGCACGCCGGCGATCGCGTACCTGCAGCGGCACCGGACCGAGGGCCGCGTGGCGGGGATCGGCTTCGCGCTGATGCCGGACACCGCGAGCCGCTTCGGCCTCGACGACGTGCGCGGCTACGACCCGCCGTATCCGACGCGGCGCTATCTCGCGCTGTGGCGCACGGCGGCGCCTGAGCAGGACGCCCATCTCCCCCTGCTCGTGTCCGCCCCGACCCCCGCGGCAGTCCGGATGACCGGCGCCCTGGGAGCCCGCTTCCTGATCACCGAACCCGAAGAATCTCCGCCGGAAGACCCCGACCCGGCCGTGCGATCGCTGAAGCTGGTCTACTCGGGGCCCGACGCGGCCATCTACCGGAACCCGCACGCCGCGCCACGGGCGTTCGTCCCGCGGACGATCGTGCCCGTAGCGGATGCGCGCCAGACGCGCGCTGCGCTCGTCGACCGCGGGTTCGACGCGAGCCGCGTCGCGGTCGTCGAATCCGACCAGGCGGGAGCGCACGCGCTCGACCGCGTGAGAAGCGTGCAGGGCACGGCTTCGATCTCCGAGGCGAGCAACGCACGGGTCACGCTCCGGGCCGAGCTCGACCGTCCGGGGATCGTCGTGCTTGCCGACCAGCTGCTGGACGGCTGGAGCGTCCGCGTCGATGGCAGGCCCGCCACGCCGCTGCGCGTGAATTCGGTCCTGCGCGGCGTCGCGGTCGGCGCCGGCAGCCACACCATCGCATGGAGCTACCGCGTTCCCGGCCTGCGCGCCGGCGCAGCGCTCAGCGCTGCGGCACTGATCGCGCTGCTCGCAGCAGTGGCCGTCGCGTGGAAGCGGCGCCGCGTCGCTCGGGCGCGCCTGCGCCGCTGAGCGCTACTCGTCGTGCGGGACGAAGTCGCGCTTGCGCGCACCGCAGACCGGACAGAACCAGGTTTCGGGGATGTCCTCGAAGGCCGTTCCGGGCGGAATGCCGCCGTCGGGATCGCCGTCCACAGGGTCGTAGATGAATCCGCAGGACTCGCAGATCCACTTCTGCGTCGTTTGCGTCGCGCTCATGGGCTGAACGGTACCGGGCTCCCGCCGGAGATGCCTGAGCTAGGGTGAACCGCGATGGAGCCCGCGCAGCCCGGACCCGGCGAGGAGCTGAACACCGGCGCGGTCACCACGCCGCGGCTGGCGGCAAGCGTGATCGTCCTGCGCGGCGGATCCGACGCGCTCGAGGTGCTGCTCGTGCAGCGCAACCCGGCGTCGCGCTTCATGGGCGGCGCGTGGGTCTTCCCCGGGGGCGCGGTGGACGCGGCCGACGGCGAGGGAGAGGCGGCGCTGCGCGCCGCCGGCGTACGCGAGGTCGCCGAGGAGGCCGGCATCGCGATCGACGACCCGGGATCGCTCGTGCCCTATTCGCGCTGGATCACGCCGAAGGTCGTGAAGATCCGCTTCGACACGTGGTTCTTCCTCTCGCCCGTTCCGCACGAGACGGAGGCGCAGATCGACGGCGGCGAGTGCGTCGACTGGCGCTGGAGCACGCCGCAGGCGGCGCTCGACGCGTACGCCGCCGGAGCGCTCCAGCTCGTCTTCCCGACGATCAAGCACCTCGAGCAGCTCGCCGGCTTCCCGCACGCCGACGCGCTGCTCGCGCACGCGCGCGCGCAGCGCGTGGAGCCGGTCGAGCCGCGCGTCGTGCTGGAGGGCGAGGTCGCGCGTGTCCTGCTGCCGGGCGATCCGGGGTACGAAGCCGTCGAGGCGTGAGCGTGGCGGCGGCGAGACCCAGAGCCAGAGCGAGACGGAGAGCGGCCGGCGCGGGCGGCATCACGGTCGCCGTGACGGGACCGACCGGCGACATCGGCCGCGCGCTGATGCATGCGCTTGAGCGCAGCAGAGAGGTGAGCGCGATCCGCGCGATGGCGCGGCGCGAGCTCGACCCGGCCGCCGAGGGCTGGCGCAAGACGACGTACCTGCAGGGCGACGTGCTCGACCGGGACGCCGTCGAAGCGCTGGTGGCCGGGGTCGACGCCGTCGTCCACCTGGCGTTCGCGATCATGGGCGCCGGCGGCGACGAGGGCCACCGCGTCAACCTCGAGGGCTCGCGCAACGTCTTCACCGCGACGGTCCGGGCCGGCGTGCCGCGGCTCGTCTATACGTCGTCGGTGGCGGCATACGGTTTCCATCCGGACAATCCGTCACCGCTGACCGAGGACGTCCCGCCGCGCGGCACGAGTGCCCATGCCTACTCGGCCGAGAAGGCGGAGGTCGAGCAGCTGCTGGGCGACGTGACGCGCGGCAGCGCGACGGCGGTCTACGTGTTCCGGCCCTGCATCGTCGCCGGGCCGGACGCGCTGATGATGATCGAGTCAATTCCCTATGTGCAGATCTCGGAGCGAATGCCCGAGACGGTCCGCTGGCTGCTCGACACGGCCGCGCCGGTGCTCAAGCCGGTGATCCCCGACAACGGCGTGCGCTTTCAGCTCGTGCACCACGACGACGTTGCGAGCGCATTGCGCGCCGCTGCGCTCGGGAGAGGGAGACCGGGCGTCTTCAACCTCGCCGGCCCCGGCGAGCTGACGATGCGCGACCTGGCGGAGGACCTCGGCTGGTACGCGGTACCGGTGCCCGATCTCGCGGTCGACGCGGCTGCGGAGCTGGCGCGGCTGCCGTTCGTCCCCGAGAAGGCGCAGTGGATCAACGCGCTGCGGGTGCCGGTCGTGATGGACACGACGAAGGCGCAGCGCGAGCTGAGATGGCGCCCGAGATACGGGGCGCGCGAGACGCTGCGCGCGACGATCGCGCAGGCGCGCGCGAGCGAGATGCTGCGCTGAGCGCGGCGTCGTATCGTTCCGAGCGATGGCGCACCCCACGCAGACGGCGATCGGCACCTGGAGCGGCGGGCGCTTCATGCACTTCGGCGAGCCGCTCGACGACGAGCGGCTGCTCGCGCTGCTGCAGCCCGACGACGCGATCAGAACCGTCATCACGGCCGATGCGTACGGCGCCGGCGACGCGGACCGCATGCTCGGGCGCGCGCTGGAGGGACTCGACCGCGACGCCTACGTGCTGGTCGGCGCAGTCGGGCACGACTTCTACGAGGGCGAGCGGCAAGGCGCGAAGGGCTTCCCGCGCTTCACCGACCCGGGGCTGCGCGGTCCCGATGCGTACGCGTCGTACCTGCGCCGCGCGACGGAGGCGTCGCTGGAGCGCTGCGGCGTCGACCGCTTCGATCTGCTGCTGCTGCACAACCCCGACCGCGTCGGCTACACGAGCGAGGCGGTGTGGGACGGGATGGCGGCGCTGCGCGAGGCCGGCCTGACGGACCTGATCGGCGTCGCCCCCGGACCCGCGAACGGCTTCACGCTCGACGTGATCGACTGCTTCGAGCGCTTCGGCGAGCGCATGGACTGGGCGATGCTGATCCTCAACCCGCTCGAGCCGTGGCCGGGCGAGCTGGCGCTGCCGGCTGCCGCGCGGCATGACGTCAAGGTGATCACGCGCGTGGTCGACTACGGCGGACTGTTCGGCGGGGACCTGCGCGACGCGGACGCGCTCGGTCCGCGCGACCACCGCGCCTTCCGGCCCGCGGGGTGGATCGAGGCGGGCTTGGAGCGGATCGAGCGGATGCGGCCGATCGCCGCGCGCCACGGGCTCACGCTGCTCCAGCTTGCGTGCCAGTGGAACCTCGCGCACGCGCCCGTCGAGTGCGTCGCGCCGACGCTGCTGCAGGAGGCCGGCGCGGACGCACGGCCAGTCGAGGACAAGCGCGCCGAGCTGGCCGCGCTGCCGAGCGAGGTGCTGCTCAGCGACGAGGAGGTCGCCGAGCTGCGCGCGATCGGCGACAACACGAACTGCATGACGCTCAAGGGCGGCGTCCCCGACCACGAGGGACCGGCGCTGCCGGACCGCTGGCAGCTCGACGAGCAGCTCGCCGAGCTGGCCGCGCGCTGGGAGATCGACCCAGCGCGCGACCTGGTCAAGCTCGGCGTGTAGCCGAGGGGTGGCGGAGCCGGCCATGTGGCCGGCGGAGCCGGGCCCCCTGACCGCCTCTCTCGCTACGGCGCTATGAACCCGATCATGATGCCCATCGCGTCATCGATCGCCGGATGGCCCACGGGCACTTCGTACTGGACGTGCAGGCGCAGCGTGTTGCCGCTCGCTATTTCCGCGACCGGATTGCCGATGCATGTGCTCATCGACGAGATGCTTAGACGGCCTTCAGGGCTGACGTAGCCTTCGGTCTCGCCGCTTCTGGCGACCGAGCTGCAGATCAGCGCTTCGCTTCTGCTCTGGTTCGTGAGCTCGTCCTTGACGCCATGGTCGTGGATGTGACCTGCCATGGCGATCAGCCTGCCGCCAGACGGCGCTCTTATTTCCCGGTGCGTGTCGCTGAAGCCGATCGGGACTTCTATGAGCGAGTCGGTCGTGCAGCCGTCGACGTCGAGCCACCACGGCGTGAGGTTCGTACGGCTCGTCGCGTCGGTGCCGGTCGCGTACTTGAACGTGACCTTGATCTTCACGTTTCTCGTTTCCGTCGACCAGTTCATCAGGTCGACGTCCATGTTCCACTGGTCTCTCGAGCCGACTTCGTAGCCGTACGGCAGTCTTTCGATGTCTATCGCCGTGCGCTCGTTGCCGGAGGCGAAGAAGCGCTGGCCGAGCGCACCGGACCCCGTGCCGGGGCAGGTCAGATCGGTCCTGCCGCTTGCCGCGAACAGGAAGTGGTGCAGCATCGGGCCGGTCCTCATGTTGACTTCTCTACCGGTCGAGGCGTCGACCATTTCCGGGTCGATTGCGATCAGCTTGCAGCCGGTGCAAGGCCTGGCGACGTTGAACCTTATTTCGTTGCTGATCATCCCCGCGTTGTCGTGATCATGCGGATCGCCGTTGCCGGCGGGAATGGTCCACGGGCCGTATTCGACGGTTCTCGTCGTGATCGTCGCGCCCGCTGTGGCGGCGAACACGAAGACTGCGAACAGCGCGCACGCGAGTGCGGCGATGTACCTCGTGCGAGGCATGTACTTCCCCCCTCGTAGAATGGGCGCGGCATCCAACGACGTTCCCCCCGACGCCGGCGCCCGTTGATCGAACCTCCGACCCTATTCCGGAATCTGGGGCGCTGTCAATCGTGCACGCGCACTAGATGACGTCCTCGCCCTCGATCACGTGCATGACGGCGTTGATCAGCGCGAGATGGGTGAACGCCTGCGGGTAGTTGCCCAGCTGGCGGCCGGAGCGACAGTCGAGCTCCTCGGCGTAGAGCAGCAGCGGTGAAGCGTGCGCGAGCAGCTTCTCGAGCAGCATCTTGGCGCGGCGGTGCTCGCCGATCTCCTCGAGCGCAGAGACGAGCCAGAACGAGCAGATCAGGAAGGTCCCCTCCTCCCCCTGCAGCCCGTCGTCGGTCTCCTCGACGCGGTAGCGCAGCACGAAGCCGTGGTCGGTGAGGTCGCTCGCGATCGCCTTCACCGTCGCGACGACGCGTCTGTCGTCCGGCGGCAGGAAGCGCACGAGCGGGATCAGCAGCGTCGAGGCGTCGAGCGCGTCGGTGTCGTAGTGCTGGCGGAAGACGCCGTCGCGGACGCCGTGCTCGAGGATGTCGCGCTTGATCTCGTCGGCGATCCGCTGCCACTCGCCGCCGAGCTCCGGCTCGCCGTGGATCTCGGCGAGCCGCGCGCCGCGGTCGAGCGCGACCCAGCACATCAGCTTCGAGGAGACGTAGTGCTTCGGCGCACCGCGCGCCTCCCAGATCCCCTGGTCGGGCTTTCTCCAGACGGCGATCGCGCCTCTGACCTGGTCCTCCAGCACCGGCCACAGTCGCTGCGGCAGCCGGCCGCCGTGCTTCGTGTGCAGGTACACCGAGTCGAGCACGGCGCCGTAGACGTCGTTCTGGCGCTGGCAGAACGCGCCGTTGCCGATCCGCACCGGGCGCGCGCCCTCGTAGCCGGTGAGGTGGTCGAGCGTCTGCTCGGTCAGGTCGCGGCGCCCATCGATGCCGTACATGATCTGCAGCGAGCCGTCGCCGTTGCGGTTCACATCGGCGACGAACTGCATGAAGTCGTCGGCCTCCCAGTCGAGCCCGAGCGCGTGCAGGCCCCACAGCGCGAAGGTCGCGTCGCGCATCCACGAGTAGCGATAGTCCCAGTTGCGCTCGCCGCCCGGGCTCTCCGGCAGCGAGGTCGTGAGCGCCGCGACGATCGCGCCGGTCGGCGCGTACGCGAGCCCCTTCAGCACCAGCGCCGAGCGCTGCAGGAAGACGCGCCACGGGTGGTCCGGGAAGGCGCCGTCGTCGAGCCAGTCGCGCCAGAAGCGCGAGGTGCGGTCGAGCATCGTCGTCGCCTCTTCCACCGTGCGGGGACCGTGCAGCCCGGCCCCCCACGAAAGCGCACAGAAGCGCGTCTCGCCCTCCTGCAGCGTGTGGCGCGCGCGGGCGCGATTGCCCTCGATCCCCAGCATGAGGTCGGTCGAGAGGCGAACGGTCGTCTCGCCGTCCGTGGCGTCCGCGACCGTGTGCGGCTCGACCATCGTCCACTGCGCGTCCGCGCGCGCGTAGTCGAACGCCGGCTCGCAGATCAGCTCGATCTGGACGCTGCCCTGGATGCACTCGATCGTGCGCACGAGCACGCGGTCGGCGTCGGTGTCGGTCGGCGGGCGCGTGTGCGCCATCGGGTCGCTCGACTCGGTCCAAGGTCCGATCGTCAACGCGTCTCGCACGAGCAGCCAGCCTGACGGCGTCATCCACGTCGTCTCGACGATGTTCGTGCCCGGCTCGTAGCGGCGCGCGCCGGGGACGGTCATGCCGTACGGGCCGAGGCGGAAGCCGCCCGCGCCGCGATCGAGCAGCGCGCCGAAGACCGACGGTGCGTCGAAGCGCGGCACGCACAGCCACTCGATCGTCCCGTTGGGAGCCAGCAGCGCGCCGGTGTGGCAGTCCGAGAGGAACGCGTAGTCCGCGATCGCCGGGAACGGCGAGCGCGCCGGCTGGCGCACGTGGCCGCGCGGGTTCGCGCGCGGGCGCGTCCGTCTGGTGGCGGTCATCGCCGCCAATGCTCCCACGCCGGGTGGCGCTTTACACGGGGAGGATCGTGACGCGCGGTCCGAGCAGCCGGCGCATGTCGTCCGGATCGGACGTCGCGATCGCGTCGCCGCGCTCACGCACGCCGACCGCGATGCAGGCGTCGACTGCGCCGGCTCCTGCTGTGTTCCGCCGGAGGTCGCCAGCGGCTTTTGCCCGCGACTCGTCCAGCGGTTCGATCCTGCACCACTTCAAGAGCCGCGCGACGGGCGCGTCCTTGGCGTCCCCCCGCCACACCTCGGCGAGCACGACGGCGGGAATCGTCGTCGTGACGCCTCTGTCGAACGCAGCGGTCAACAGCCAGCGGGCTCTTGTGCTTCCGCGCTCGTAGGCAATGAGCGCACCGGCGTCGAGCGTCAGTCCGGCCATACGGCCTCCCCCCACGCTCTGACCGACTCTGGGATCGGCCCCCAGCGCTTCTCGTCCTCCTCCATCAGCTTCCGTCCGCCCGCGATCCGCAGCTCGTGCTCAAGCGCTTGGTTCACAAGCTTGGAGAGGTTGCCGCCGCGCTCCTGCGACAGCCGCTCAGCCTCGGCGAGCACGTTCGCGTCGAACGAGATGGATCGCTTCTGAACCGCCATACCGCGATGCTACCACGGTAGGAAGAGGCGTCAGACGCTGTTCCAGACGTCCAGGCCGAGGTTGTTCAGCAGGTTCTGCGCCTCGGCGTTGAGCCGGAAGAACTCGCCCGTCCAGATCAGCACGCCCATCGCGATCAGCACGATCCCGCCGGCCGCGATCACGGCGCCGTAGTGGCGCTTGACGACCGCGAACGCGTTCGTCATCGAGCCGAACGCGAGCGACGTGAGGAGGAATGGGATCGCGAGCCCGGCCGAGTAGAAGGCGAGCAGCACGGCGCCGTGACCGGCGCTGTCGGAGAGCGCCGCGGCGCTGAGGATCGCACCGAGCGTCGGACCGATGCACGGCGTCCAGGCGATCGCGAACGCGGCGCCGGCGATCACCGGGCCGCCGCGCCCCGCGCGCTGCATCAACCCGGTCACGTGGAACTCGCGGTTCAGCTGCGTGACGAACGGCGCCGCGAGGAAGAACAGCCCCATCAGCACGATCAGCACTGCCGAGACCTTCTCGAGCGTCTCGCGGTGGTCGTTGAGCGTCGCGCCGACGGCGGTCGCCCCGAGCCCGAGCAGGATGAAGATCGTCGAGAAGCTCAGCACGAACAGCAGGCTCGGCACGAGCACCCGCCGCGCTCCGCCGGCAGCGCGCGCCTGATCGGGCGTGACGCCGGAGACGGCGGAGATGTAGCCCGGCACGAGCGGCAACACGCACGGCGACAGGAACGAGACGAGCCCGGCCGCGACCGCGAGCGGGATGCCGACGCCGTTGGCGGGGTCCATGCGCAGAAGCGTACCGGCGGCCGGTCAGCTGCCGACGACGGTGATCGTGACGCCGAGGCTCGGCGCGCCGGCAATCGCGCGATCGCACGTGATCAGCGGGCAGCCCAGGCTGCGCGCTAGCACCCTTCTCATCCTATTGCCTTAGTTTTGCAGTCAAAAGCTTGACTTTTGCATGTCATAGCATGAGGATGGGTGTGGTCATGGCTCACTCCCCTGCGTTGAGCTTCAGCCGCGTCCTGCGCCGGGTCCGTCGTGAGCACGATCTGTCGCAAGAGGCGCTTGCCGCAATGGCGAGACTGCATCGGAACCACATCAGCGACCTCGAGCGCGCGCGTAAGAACCCCAGCCTTTTCACGCTCGTTCAGCTCGCCGATGCCCTGGGCATGACGACGGCGGAGCTGATGAGCCGCTTCGAGGAGGAGCGCACTCGCCAACATGAGGGTGCACTGTGATGTTCGTCCTCATGACGGTTGCCCTCGGAGCGTTGGCGCTGTGCGCCGTCAGCATCATCGTGTCCGCCGTGCTGTCGACTCGTGCGTTGCGGCGAGGGGCGGACTTCGAAGCCGAGATGAGAGCCGCGTCGTTTGGCTTCCACCTGCGCATGCGGCCTCGACAGCCGCCTGAGGACTAAGCCCCGTCCATCAATCCTCAAAGCAGTAAACTGGTCGGGAGATGGGGGTGACCGCTCGGGGGGTGGAGCGTCGAGCGCGCACGCGCGCGCTGACGACAGGCGAGGTCGTGTGGATCGCCGCGATTCCGGCGGTCCTGCTCGGCGTGCTCGCCGTCGCGCTGCTGGGCGGCCCGCTCGGGCGCGCGCTGCTGACCCCGGACCCGATCCGCTTCTTCGAACTGTTCGAAGAAGAGGTGCGCCCGGAGCCCGTCGAGCAGGGCCGCTATCTGGTCGCGGTCGCGATGCCGTTGCTGCTTGCAGCCGGCGCGCTCGTCCTCGGCCGGCGCCGGTCGTGGTCCGCCTCGATCGCAAGCGACGCGCTCGTCACGACCGGCCAGGCGCTCGTCGCCGCGTTCGCCGTCGTCTGCCTGCTCCAACAGCACGCGCTGCTCGGGCCGCTCTATCCGACCACCGGCCCGCAGCCGCGGCCGATCGACTACTTCAACGACAGGACGATCCTCGTCGCCGCCGCCGGCACGCTCGCGTTCGTGCTCGCGATCCGCCGCCCCGAGGTCTGGCGGCGATGCGCCGCATGGACCCGCGACTCGCCGCTGCGGGCCGCCGCGGCCGCGGCAGTCGCCCTGCTGGCGCTCGTGATCTGGCTCGCGCCCGGCATCAACACCGAAGCCACGATCCGCGGCGCGCACTTCCAGATCCTCTACCACCTGCAGTTCACGATGGACGAAACGTTCGCGGTGCTCGACCACCGCTCGCCGCTGGTCGACTACGCGGCGCAGTACAGCTCGCTGTGGCCCTATCCGCTCGCGGCCGCGATGTCGCTGCTGGGCACGACGGTCGGCGTGTGGGTGACGCTCGCGCTGATCCTGACCGGGCTCGGCATGCTCGCGATCTACAACGTGCTGCGGCGCGCCGCGCACAGCGCGATCGTTGGCCTGCTGCTGTTCCTCCCACTGCTCGCCGTCAGCTTCACCGAGATACACGGCACGGAGGCGAAGCGCTACTCGTTCGAGAACTACTTCGGCACGTTCCCGCTGCGCTATGCGGGGCCGTGCCTGCTGGCGTGGCTCGTCGCGCGCCATCTCGACGGCGACCGCCCGCGTGCGCGCTGGCCGCTGTTCCTCGCCGCCGGACTCGTGGTGCTCAACAACAGCGACGTCGGCCTCGGCGCGGCGGTCGCGACGTTCGCGGCGCTGCTGTGGGCCGGCGGCAGGCCGACGTGGGCGAGCGTCGGTCGCCTCGCCGGCGCAGCCGCCGGCGGCGTCGCGGCGGCGTGTGCGCTCGTCTCGCTGCTCACGCTCGCGCGGGCGGGCGAGCTGCCGCACCTCGGGCTGCTGATGCGCTTCTCGCGCCTGTTCGGCGTCTACGGCTTCGCGATGTTCCCGATGCCGAGGATCGGGGTGCACCTCGCGATCTATGCGACGTTCGTCGGCGCGCTCGGCCTGGCGACGGTGCGGGCCGTGCAAGATGAGCCGGACCGCCTGCTCACCGGCATGCTCGCGTGGAGTGCGGTGTTCGGCTTCGGCGCCGGCGCGTACTTCGCCGGCGGCTCGACCCCCGACAACCTGCCCGCTGTGTTCTTCCCGTGGGCGTTCGCGCTCGCGCTGCTGCTGATCCCGGCGATCCGCAGCATCCCCGACGCCTCGTCGCGCCGTCCACCGCTGGCGGCGGCCGTCTGCGTCTTCTTCTTCGGCGTGATGGTCTGCTCGCTTGCGCAGACACCGACCCCGTGGGGTCAGCTCGACCGGCTCGACAGGACCGCGCGGCCGATACTCGCGCGCCCGCATGGCCAGGCGTTCATCGCCGCGCACACCTACGCCGGCGAGCGGATCGCGGCGCTCGGGCTACTCGGCCACCGCATCGGCTTCAGCGTCGGCGTCGTGAACGTCTCGCCCTACAGCAACAGCCTCGTGATCGCGACGCCGCAGCAGCTCGACGAGACGCTCGCGATGCTGCGCGTAGAAGGCGGCCGCAAGGTCTTCCTCGACATGAAGCTGACCGACGCCGAGATCCAGGGGGAAGTCGAACAGGCCGGCTACAGGTTCGCGGGCGCAGATCCCACCGGCCGGACCGGCCTGTGGGTCGAGCGGCGCTGACGCCGATCTCCTCCATGGCGCGAACGCGCCCGCCGAATGCTCCATCCGGACGTGTTGCGCGGTGCTACGTTGCGGACAAGTCTGCAAAGGAGAGGATCCGCCATGGCGACCGTCACCCGCACGCTGCGCAATTTCGTGGACGGCGAGCACGTCGACCCGGTCGAGGGCCGCAGCGAGCCGATCCTCAACCCGGCGACCGGCGAGCAGATCGCGACCGCGCCGCTGTCCGGCGCGGAGGACGTGGACCGCGCGGTGCAAGCGGCGCGCCGCGCTTTCGGCGGTTGGTCGAACGCGACGCCCGCCGAGCGCTCGACGGCGCTGCTCAAGCTCGCCGACGCCGTCGAGGCGCACGGCGACGAGCTGGCGGAGCTGGAGGCACTCGATGCGGGCAAGCCGATCGAGGCGGTGAAGGCGGACGAGATCCCCGTCGTCGCCGACAACCTGCGCTTCTTCGCCGGCGCGGCGCGCCACCTGGAGGGACTCTCCGCCGGCGAGTACATGGCGGATCACACGTCGATCATCCGCCGCGAGGCGATCGGCGTCGTCGGTCAGATCGCGCCCTGGAACTACCCGCTGATGATGGCCGGCTGGAAGATCGGGCCAGCGCTCGCGGCCGGCAACACGGTCGTGCTCAAGCCGGCCGAGACGACGCCGCTGACGACGCTGCGGCTCGCCGAGCTGGCGGCGGAGCTCTTGCCGCAGGGCGTCTTCAACGTGGTCTGCGGCCACGGCGACCCGGCCGGACAAGCGCTGGTCACCCACCCCGACGTCGACATGGTGTCCCTGACGGGATCGGTCGAGACGGGCAAGTGGATCGCGCGTGCCGCCGCCGACACGCTCAAGCGCGTCCACCTCGAGCTGGGCGGCAAGGCGCCCGTGATCGTGTTCGACGACGCCGACCTCGACGTCGCGCTGGAGACGATCGCCGGCACCGGCTACTACAACGCCGGCCAGGACTGCACAGCCGCCACGCGCGTGCTCGCCGGGCCGGGCGTGCACGACGACGTGGTCTCCGGCCTCGCTTCGCAGGCGCAGGGCTTCGTGCTCGGCGACACGCTCTCGCCCGACACGACGCTCGGGCCGCTGAACTCGGCGCGCCAGCGCGAGCGCGTGAGCGGGTTCGTCGAGCGGCGGCCCGGCTCGGCCGAGGTCGTCACCGGCGGCCATGAGGCCGACCGTGCCGGCTACTACTACGAGCCGACGGTCGTGGCTGGGCTCGAGCAGCAGGACGAGATGATCCAGCGGGAGATCTTCGGTCCCGTCATCACGGTGCAGCGCTTCTCCGACGAGGCCGAGGCGATCGCCTGGGCGAACGGCACGCCCTACGGGCTCGCCTCCTCGGTGTGGACGCAGAACGTCGGCCGCGCGCTGCGCGTCTCGAAGGCGCTGCGCTTCGGCTGCGTGTGGATCAACGACCACATCCCGCTCGTCTCCGAGATGCCGCACGGCGGCTTCAAGCAGTCCGGCTACGGCAAGGACCTGTCGAAGTACGGCTTCGAGGACTACACCCAGATCAAGCACGTGATGGCCAATCTGGCCTGATTTGGCGAAACTCCGCAACTCCATGCTTTAGGCTCCGTTGAGCGGTCAAGGAGGCAGCGTGGAGGCGTCAACCATTCCAGTCACCGCAGTGCCCGTGCCGGCCACGACGACCGGTAGGAAGGTCACCGCGGGGCCTCTGCTGCGGCTGCGCTCGGACGAGCAGCTCGTGCGGTTGTTCCGCACGGGGAACGAGGAGGCGTTTCGCGTCATCCACGACCGCTACCGCACGCGCCTGTTCGCGTACGCGCGGCAGATGCTCGGCGGCTCGCGCGCCGACGCCGAGGACGCGCTGCAGGACGTGTTCGTGCGCGCCTACGGGGCGCTGCGCGCGAACGATCGCGACGTGTCGCTGCGCGCATGGCTCTACCGCATCGCGCACAACCGCTGCATCGACGAGCTGCGCCGCGCCGGCGGCGTGGGATCGCCGGGCGCCCCGGCCGAGGTACTGGAGCTCGTGCAGGCGCCGGCGTCCGATCCGATGGACGTGGTGCAACAGCGCGAGTCGCTGCGGCGGCTGGTCGAGGACGTGCAGCGGCTGCCCGAGCAGCAGCGCTCCGCCCTGTTGATGCGCGAGATCTCCGGGATGGCGTATCAGGATCTCGCGGCGGCGCTCGACGTGACCGTTCCGGCCGTGAAGTCGCTGCTCGTGCGCGCGCGCATCGGGCTCGCGCAGGCCGCCGAGGCGCGCGACACCGCATGCGCCGCGATCCGCGCCGATCTCGCCGACGCGCATGAGCGCGGCGTGCGCGCGAGCGGACTCGTGAAGCGCCACCTGCACGACTGCAAGGGATGCAGCGCGTACAAGCGAGAGCTGAGGGCGCTCGACGCCCGGCTCGCCGCGCTCGTGCCTGCGCTCGGTCCGGTCGCGCTCGTGGCGAAGGTGCTCGGCATCGGCGGCGGAGGCGCCGGCGTGGCCGGCGGCGGCGCGACGGCGGCCGCGGGCGGCGGCGCAGCAGCCGGGGCCGGCGTCGCGAGCGTGTCGCTCGGTCACGTGGCGGCGGTCGTCGCGGTGGCGGTCGTGGGCGCCGGCGGCGCCGTCGAGGTGCAGCACCAGCTGGTGCCGCATCATCGCCACCATGCGGCGATCCACCGCAGCGCCCCGGCCTTCTCGTCCGCGACGCCGGCACTCGCTGCTCCGGCACTCGTTCCCGGCGACTCCGCGGTCGGGCCAGCAGCCGTGAGAGAGCTGGAGGCGATCGCACCGGTCACCGATCAGCTTCCGACGACGGAGCCATCCGACCCGGTACTGGGCCCGATCGAGCCTGGCAACGGCGGAGCAGCCGCACCCGTCGAGCCCCCGGCCGACACACTCGACCCGGTGACGCCGCCGAGCGATCAAGCGGTCCTCGAAGGCGACGATGCAGGTGACACCGGCGCGACGAGCGGTTCCACGACGGCGCCGCCCGCGAGCGGCAGCAGCACGTCGGCACCCGAACCGCCCCCGGCGAGCGAGCCGACGCCTGCGCCGCCCGCCACGAGCGCGGAGCCGACGAGCACGACCGCGCCGACGGCCCCGCCGACCTCGGCGACGGTCGGCGGCGCGACGTACCGCGGGCACTGAGCGCGCCCGCATCGGGCTGGCGCACGCGCGCTGATAGCGTCGCGCCCCATCGACGACCTGCTGCCCCCACTCGACCACGACGAGCTGCTCGTCCGGCGCGGCAGACGCTCGGGCCTGCCGGTGATGGTCGCCGTCCACTCGACGGCCCGCGGACCCGCGCTCGGCGGCGTGCGGCTGTGGACGTACGCGCGCGTGCAGGACGCGGTGCTCGACGTCGTCCGGCTCTCGCGCGCGATGTCGTACAAGAACGCGGCGGCGGGCCTGCCGCTCGGCGGCGGCAAGGGTGTGATCGCGCTGCCGGCGGGCGCTCCGACGCTCAGCGGGCGCGCCCGCACGGCGGCGTTGCTCGACTTCGCCGACGTCGTCGATGCGCTCGACGGCCGCTACCTGACGGCCGAGGACGTTGGCATGAGCGCGCGCGACATGGCGACGATCGCGCGGGGCACGCCTCATGTGACCGGCCTCTCGCGCTCGCGCGGCGGGTCCGGCGACCCGAGCCCGATGACGGCGATCGGCGTCGAGGCGTCGATCGAGACCGTCTGCGCGCGGCTGTTCGGCTCGCGCTCCCTGGGCGGGCGCTCGATTGCGATCGTGGGGCTCGGCCACGTCGGCGCGCGGCTGGCAGAGCGCTGCGCGAAGGCGGGCGCGCAACTGGTGCTCGCAGACGTCGACGCGGGCAAGCGCGCGCTCGCGGAGCGACTCGGCGCGCGCTGGACAACACCCGCCCATGCGCTGACCGCAAAGGTCGACGTGCTCGCACCATGCGCGCTCGGCGGCGTGCTGAGCCAGACGAGTGTGCCGAGACTGCGCTGCCGCGCGATCGCCGGCGCGGCCAACAACCAGCTCACCGAGGAGCGCGTCGCCGAGCTGCTCGCACGCCGCGGGGTCCTGTGGGCGCCCGACTTCGTGGTGAACGCCGGCGGCGTCATCAACCTCGCCGTCGAGCTGCGGCCCGAGGGCTACGACCCCGCCGTCGCAAGACGCCGGGCGCACGCGATCGGCGACACGCTGTCGACGATCCTCGACGAGGCCGACGCCGCCGGCGTCACCCCGCTCGCAGCCGCCAACGCGCTGGCGGAGCGGCGGATGGCTGCAGCCGTCGTTTGAGAAGCGCGACCGCGGGCACGCCTCGGACGGGACATTCGACCGAGGAGGCACCATGGCAGAGGAGACCGGCCACGTCACCGGCACGCCGGACAAGGACTACAACGTCATCTGGTTCGTCGAGCAATGCCTCAGCAACGTGCTGCGGCTCGAGACGTACGTTCAGGACGCCGAGCGCGCGGGCGACAACGAGCTCGCAGACTTCTTCCGCCGCGCGCAGAGCGCGAGCCAGAAGGGCGCCGAGCAGGGCAAGCAACTGCTGAGCCAGCGGCTCGCTGCCACGTCGGGCGCAGCGGGCTAGCGCCTACCGCAGCCACTCCGGCCGCGGCGGACGCTCCACGCCCTCGGGCAGCCGCCCCTCATCGGCGAGCTTGTCGAGGTGGGCGGCGAGCGTGATCGTCGCGGCCGGGCGCAGGATCGCCGGTGCATCGGCCCATGCGCCGTCGAGCAGCTCGTCGATCGTGCGGCCGCCGGCGGCGAGCGCGTCGAGCAGCGCCTGCTCGCGCGCGAGGCGATGGGTCAGGTACTCGTCGAGCTTCGCGTCCGGATCCTCGACGAGCGGTCCGTGGCCGGGGCAGATCAGCGCGAGACCGCGCGCGCGCAGACGCTCCAGCCCGGCGAGGTAGCCGGCGAGCGCGCCGGGGTCGGGCGCGATGAAGACGCTACCCTCGCCGAGCACGGCGTCGCCGGTGAAGGCGACCTCGCCGCAGACGTACGTCAGGTGATCGGGCGCGTGGCCGGGCGTCGCGAGCGCTTCGAACGGCCCGACCCATTCGCCGTCGCGGACCTGCACCTGCACCGCTCCCCGCGCGCCCGCGACCGGCGCCGTGCCGCCGAGCCGCTTGCGCAGCTCACCGACGCCCTCCGCGTGGTCGGGATGGTCGTGCGTCAGGGCGATCCCCGCGAGCCCGCCGCGCCGCTCGACCTCGGCGGCGACGGCCTCGACGTGGGCGGACAGCGCGGGGCCCGGGTCGACGACCCATGCGCCGGCGCTGGCGGCGGGGCCGGTGCCCGCGCGGCCAACGATCCACGTGTTCGTCCCGCTCAGCGTAAACAGGCTCGGGTTGTCCGCGCGGACGAGGGCGACGTCGTGGGGATCGAGCGCGCGCACGCCGCCATTGTGGCGCGCCGGGTGCTCGATCAGCGCGGATCGAGCCGGTAGACCGGCCCGCTCAGCGAGGTGACGTAGACGCGCCCGCGCTGGTCTTGGCCGAACGACGACAGCGCGTCGACGTGGAAGCCGAGCCGGCGCGGCCGCGACGCGCCGCCCTGGCGCAGCTTCGCGGTGAAGAGGTTTCCGGCGCAGAAGTCGCCGTAGACGTAGCGGCCCGCGAGGCGCGACAAGCGCGGGTCGCGGATCACGTAGCCGCCGGTGACCGAGCAGTTGCCGCCGTCGTGCGTGTACTGAAGCACCGGCTTCACGTCGCCGCTGATGTGCAACGACGGGTCCTCGCGGCGCGTGCCCTCCCACGCGCGCCAGCCGAAGTTCACGCCGCGCGCGGTGCCGCGCGCGCGGAAGTCGATCTCCTCGACGTGGTCCTGGCCGACGTCGCCGATCGCCATGTCGCCCGTCTTGCGGTCGAACGAGAAGCGCCACGGGTTGCGCAGCCCATAGGCATAGATCGCCGGCTTCGCGCCCGCCCGCCCCACGAACGGATTGTCGGAAGGCACGCGATACGGCCGCCCGCCCGAAGGCCGCGGATCGATCCGCAGGATCTTCCCCAGCAGCGTGCCGAGGTTCTGCCCGTTGCCGATCGGCCCATGCTGGTCATCGCCCCCGCCGCCGTCGCCGATGCCGACGTACAGCAGCCCGTCGGGCCCAAACGCGAGCTGACCACCATTGTGATTCGACTCCGAGTCGGCCTGCACGAACAGCGTCCGCGCACTGCCCGCGTCTGCGCGGTCGGGCGAGGACCCGCGGCGGTACTCGACCAGCCGCTCATCCCCGTTGACGTCCGTGTAGAAGACGTAGAAGCGCCCGGACCGCTGGTAGTCAGGCGCAAACGCCAGCCCGAGCAGTCCCTGCTCGCCACCGCTGACGATCTTCGACGTCACATCCAAGAACGGCGTCCGCAGCGTACGCCCACGACGCACCACCACGATCCTGCCGCCCTGCTGCACGACGAAGAGGCGCGTGCGGTCGCCCGGAGCCTGCGTGACATACACCGGCGAGGAGAAGCTCCCGATCCGCGTCAGCTTCACGCCGGTTGCAGCATCACGAGCGGCCGTCGTATCACCAGCGGGAGCACTGCCGCACGCGCCGAGCGCAGCGAAGAGCGCGAGGAGCACCAGCGCGGGGGAACGCACGGCCCGGAGGATGGCACAAAGGCGTGCAACGGAAACGCCGATCGGGCGGGTGGCGCGGGTGAGACGATTCTCGCGGCCCCGCCCGCGAGATCGTCTTCACCCGGCGACAGGACCCGCCCGCAGCAGCGTCAATCCTGAGCGAGACCCGCCCGCAGCAGCGTCAATCCTGAGCGGGACCCGAAGCCACCTCAGGCCACGGAGCGTTGCAGACCAAGCCCTCCTGCCCCGCCGCCGCCCAAACCTCCTCAGCGATATGCGGAGCCAACGGCGCCAGCATCACGACCGCATCCAGCAGCGCCCGCTGCAACGCAGCCTGATCAGACGGCGTCAACGAGTCCTGCGCTCTCAGCACCCGCCGCTCGTAGTCTCTGACGCGCTCCACCAGCGTCATCACGTTGCGCGCCGCACGGTGCGTCTCCAGCCCCGCCATGTTCTCGGTGATGCGCCGCACCGCGACTCCGTGCCAGTTGTCGAGCCGTCTGCGCAGCTTCACCGCGCCCTCCTCCGGGTCCGGCTCGGGCACGGCGCCGACGCCCTCCAGCCGCGGCAGCGCGTACTCCCAGAAGCTGTGCAGCCACTTGTGGCAGTACTGCAGCGCCTGGTCGGTCCACGTGAGGATGTTTGTCGGCGCCGCCGCATACAGCACCGCAAGCCGCACCGTGTCGGCGCCGACCCGCTCGAGCAGGGCGTCCGGATCCACCACGTTGCCGAGGTGCTTGGACATCTTGCGCCCGTCGAGGTGCACCATCTCGTGCATCAGGACCCTCGAATGGGGCTCGCCCTCAGTCAGGTGCGGCAGTACGTCGGCGTCGCGCAGCACCTTCGCGGTCATGCGCTGGTCGAACATGGAGCCGCCGCCGTCCGCGCCCCAGATGACGATGTGGACCGGCAGCCAGCGTCTCAGTTCCTCGCTCGTGAACATCGACGACTCGCGCTCGGCGGCCGGGACGGAGAACGGCAGCCACTGCCAGAGGCCGTCGACGTGGCAGTCGAGCGTGTCGGTCTCGCGCCGCGCGGCGCCACCGCACTGCGGACACGTCGTCGCGATCCAGTCCTCGCGCTCCGCCAGCGCGTTGCCCTCGCCGGTGGGGCGCAGGTCCTCCGGCAGCCGCACCGGCAGCTGGTCCTCCGGCACCGGCACGGTTCCGCACTGCTCGCAGTGCACGAGCGGGATCGGCGCGCCCCACGCGCGCTGGCGCGAGATCGGAAAGTCGCGCGCGCGGTAGCGGGCGGCGTCGCGCACCTTCGGCTTGCCGGAGGGCAGCTTCCAGCCGAGCGAAGCGGCCGCCCTGATGCGCGGGGCGAGGCGCGCGTCGACCTTGTCGGCGCTCGGAATGCCGAGCACCGCGGTGTGGCCGAAGCGGTCGTCGACGGCGGGCGTTATGACGATCGGCAGCGGTCTGCCGAAGCCCGGCACCGCGAGCGCGCGGCCGGTGTGGATGATCGGCGCGGCCTCGGCGGAGCGGTCGTCGCGCTGCACGCCGGCGCGGCGCACGCGCTCCAGCTGCGTCTTCGTCTCATCGTCAGCGGCCCACGCCTCGATGCCGGGCAGGCTCGGCGAGAGCATCACGAACTCGGCTCTGTCGACCGCGTCCTTGTACGGCGTGAAGACCGTCAGCGGAATCGCGTCGAGCGTCGAAGCGTCGAGCTCCACGCCGTCGACGCGCCCGAGCATCGTGCGCTGCGCGGCGACGCCGGCGGCGTTCCAGCCGGTCAGCAGCTCGATCCCGCGCTCGTTCTCCGGCAGGTAGTCGCTGACGCCGAGGTACCACTGCGAGCGGCGCACGAGTCTGACCGGTTCGTGGCAGCGCCAGCAGGTGCCGTCCTCGACCTGCAGCGACGCCAGCACCGTCCTGCAGTTGTCGCACCAGTCGACCTGGCCTTCGGCGTGGTAGACGAGCTCGCGTCTGAGCAGCAGCAGGAACAGCCACTGTGTCCACTTGTAGAGCTCGGGATACGACGTGACCCACTCGCGCTCCCAGTCGAACGAGTAGCCGAGGCGGTCGAACTGGGCGTGCATGCGCGCGCGGCACTGCTCGACCCACTCGTACGGCGTGAGGTCGTTCTTGATCGCCCCGATCTCGCTCGGCAAGCCGAATGCGTCGAAGCCGATCGAGAACAGCACGTCATGGCCGGTGCTGCGCAGCCAGCGCGCGTACGCGTCGCTTATCGAGTAGCTGCGGATGTGGCCCATATGGGCCGAGCCCGACGTGAACGGGCAGGCGGAGAAGATGTAGGCCGCGCGTTCGCGCGGGCCGTCGGCCGGCGTCCTGAACGCCTCCGCCTCCTGCCACGCGCGCTGCCAGCGCTCCTCGATGCTCGCCGGCACGTAGTCCGGTGTCACGCTCTGCGAGGCCATGCTCCCCCCGATCGGCCTGGTGTGTGGTGCTGGTTCGTCGTCACTCCGTGGATGTCGCGGGGCGCTCGGAGTCCCGGCGACGGTGACCTATCTTCGATTCGGTGCTGCAGTGCGCCCGACGGGACTCGAACCCGCAACCTTCGGCCCCTAAAACCGATGCTCTTGGGCTGACATTAGACGCGAGGCTCGGGACGAGGACCGGCGAACCGGCATGAGCCACCAGAAGACAAGTCCCCCAGCTAAGAAGGCTCTCGCTCGCCTTTGCGGACGCGCTGTTTATTCGGCCGTTGACCAGTTGAGCTACGGACGCTCGCCAACTGCGTTGTTCGGAGCCGCCACCCCCTGGCCGGCTCGCCGATCGATCATAGCGGCGGCGCAACCGGCCGCGCAAGGCACTGACGGGGCGGGTGGGCGGTTGCATTCGGCCTTCGGCCCCCTGTACGCTGGGCCGCGCGGGTCGTAGCCGTCTTGGGGGATCCAGCGGCCCACACATGGGGGATGCATGCCGCAGCAGCGGCCTCGCAAGGGGTGCGATTAACTGTGTCATCGATTAATGCTCCGAGGCCGCAGGCGCTCTCCTCGCGCACGACCGTGCGCGTGGTCGAGCTGCACGGCCCGGGATCCGTGCGCGCCGCCGAGCGCGCCGTGCCGAGCGACGGCGCGCTGCTGCAGGTCGAGACGACCGGCGTCTGCGGCACCGACCACCACATCTACGCCGGTCGCCTGCCGGTGCCGACGCCGCTGCTGCTCGGCCACGAGGTGATAGGCCGACTGATGCGGCTGCCGTCCGACCACGGCCTCGTGACGGTCGACGGTACCGAGCCCGCACTCGGCGACCGCGTGCTCGTCGCGCCGGGAGTCCCCTGCGGGGACTGCGAGGGTTGTGCCCGCGCCGACCGCTGCCTCGACCGGCCCTGCTACGGCCTCACGATGGTCGGCAGCGGGCTCACCGGCGGCTTCGCGCCGCTGATGGAATTGCGCGCCGGCACGCGCGTGTACAAGGTTCCGGAGTCGACCCCGCGCGAGCGCGCCGTCTTCGCAGAGCCGCTCGCATGCGTGCTGAGCGCGCTGCGCAAGGCGTTCGGCGCGCAGTACGTGCCGCCGCGCATGGATGGGATCGTGCTCGGCTTCGGCGCGATCGGGATCGTCGCCGCGACCGCGATCGCCGCATCCGGCGGGCACGCGACCGTGATCGAGCGCGACGCCGGCCGCCGCGCGCTCGCGACCGAGCTCGGCTTCCCGACGCTCGCCGACACGCGCGAGGTCGCGCACAGAGCGCCGCTCGTCGTCGACGCCGCAGGCACGCCGACCGCCTTCGCCGCCGCGCTCGACCTGCTCGCGTGGAGCGGGACGCTGATCGAGATCGGCAACTTCGCCGACCTCGGCCCGATCCCGATCAAGCCGAGCGAGATCTGCTTGCGCGACCTGCGCATCGTCGGCAGCGGCGAGACGTTCTACGAGGACTTCGCGCCGGCGATCAGGATGGTGAGCGAGACGCCGGTCGACCTGGCGCGCGCGATCACCGACGTGCACGAGTTCGCGACGCTGCAGGACCCGACCGACCTGTTCGCCGCCCCGGCCGCGGGCAAGGCGCTGGTGGCGTTCGCATGAGCGGCTCGAACGGGCACCGCCACCTGGCCGGGGCGCAGGTGCTGCTGCTGACGCCGTTCGACGAGGACGGCGAGATCGACGAGCGCTCGCTCGCCGCGCTGCTCGAGTACGTGATCGGCGGCGGCATAGACGGCGTCGTCGGCGGTGGGACGACGGGCGAGTGCTTCACGCTCTCGGTCGAAGAGCAGGCGCGCCTGATGACGTTGATCGCCGAGCAGGTGCGCGGTCGCGTGCCGCTCACGTTCGGGATCGGCAACAGCGCGACGAGCGTCTCGATCGAACTGGCGCGCCACGCGCAGGAGCTCGGCGCCGACTGCGTGATGCTCCAGCCGCCCTACTACTTCCAGCATGCGCCGGAGGCGATCGACGCGCACTTCCTCGCGGTCGCGAACGCGATCGACCTGCCGCTGATGGTCTACGACGGCGGCGCCGGGATCGAGCTGAGCGTCGAGCGCGTCCGCTCGCTGCACGAGCGCGCGGCAAATATCCGCTACGTGAAGATGTCGATCCCAGACCCGTCCAAGGTCGGGGCGATGCGCGTGGGCGCCCCGGCGGTCGAGCCGTTGGCCGGCGACGAGCTGATGATGCTGATGGGGCTGCGCCACGGCGCGATCGGCTCGACGGTCGGCTGGGGCAACGTCGACCCGGACGCGATCTCCGGGATCCATCGCTCCTTCGAGGCCGGCGACCTGAGAGGCGCCCGCAGGATCCAGCTCGGCAAGGTCGTGCCCGCGGTGGGCGTGTGCATCACCGCCAAGAACGCCTACATACGCTGCTACAAGGAGATCCTCGCGGCGAAGGGCGTGATCGCCTCGCCGACGACGCGCCTGCCGCTCACGCCGCTCGACGAGATCCGCAGAGACGAGGTCTTGTCGGTCATGCGGGAACTGTCGGTGCTGTGATGCTTTGGAGGGGGCGATCCCGGTAGACGCACCGGAGCTCGTTCTACTGGATCTCGACGGCGTCCTGGTGGACTCGCGGGACGCAATGGAGACGGCGTGGCGAGCGGTCCAGCACGACCTGGGCGTGACGACGCCGTTCGCCGCCTACTTCCGCGAGATCGGGCGGCCGTTTCGCGACATCGTCGAGCGGCTCGGCCTGGGCGACCAGGCCGACGAGATCGAGCGTGTCTACCGCGCGACTGCACTGCGCGAGGCGCCGCGTGTGCCGGCATTCCCCGGGATTCACACGGCGTTGGCGCGCCTCGAGATGCGCGGCGTGAAGCTCGGCGTCGTGACGTCGAAGGCGCGCTCCCAGACCGACTGGACGCTCGCGCAGTTCGACGTCGAGTTCGCGACGGTGCAGACGCCCGAAAGCCGCTGCCCCGGCAAGCCGGCGCCGTACCCACTGCTTGTCGCCGCGAGCGAGGCGGGCGTTGGCGTGCGCGAGAGCGTGTTCGTCGGCGACATGGACGTCGACGGACTGGCGGCGAAGGCGGCCGGCATGCGGTTCGTGCACGCCGGCTGGGGCTACGGTGCGTGCCCGCACGGCGCCGAGCAACTGCAGACTCCCCGCGCGTTGGGCGAGGTCGGACTGCAGGCGCTCGCAGCCTGAGCCCCACACCGGCATTCCTGAGACTCAGTCCCATCTTTTGTATGCTCGCGCGGGATGCGACGTCTCGCTCTGCTTCTTCTTCCGCTCATGGGACTCGCCGCGTGCGGCGGCGCGTCGTCGCAGCGCACCAGCGCTCCCGACGCGGTCGACGTCGTGGCGACGACCACGGTGCTCGGCGACCTTGCGCGCGCGGTCGGCGGCCGCGAGGCGGACGTGCACCAGCTGCTGCGGCCCAACAGCGACCCGCACGACTACGAGCCGCGGCCGGACGACGTCGTCGCCGTCTCGCGCGCCCGGCTCGTGCTGAGGAGCGGCGTCGGACTCGACGCATGGAGCAGCGACGTCGTCGATCAAGCCGGCGGCGACCCGCGCGTCCTCGACGTCGGCGCGCAGGTGCCGATCGCGCGCGACGGCGAGGGCGGTGACCGCGATCCGCACTGGTGGCACGACCCGCGCAATGCGGAGGCCGCCGTCGCGCTGATCCGCGACGCGCTCGTGCGCGCGCACCCGTCCGCACACGCTGTCTACGAGCGGCGTGCGCGCATGTACCTGCGCCGGCTGCGCGCGCTTGACGCGGCGGTCGCGCGCTGTGTGGAGCGGGTGCCGCCGGCGCGGCGCGTGGTCGTGACGGATCACGACGCGTTCGGCTACTTCGCCGACCGCTACCGGATCCGCATCGTCGGCACCGTGATCCCGTCGCTCACCACGGAGGCGCAGCCATCCGCCGGCGACCTCGTGCACCTCGCGCAGACGCTCGAACGCGAGCACGTACGCACGGTCTTCTCCGAGCGCTCGGTGAACGCGAAGCTCGCGCACGCGATCGCCGGCGAGACCGGCGCCCGCGTCGACGACTCGCTCTACGGCGACGCGCTCGGCCCGACCGGCTCCGACGGTGCGACGTATCTCGCGATGGAGGCGCACAACGCCGACGCGATCGTGCGCGGCATGGGCGGGGGCGGCTGCCCGGCGGCCCTGCGCGCAGCCGGCGTGCGCTGAGCGCGCTCAGCCGAGCGGCTCGACAGGGTCGCCCACGCGTACACGCCCCGGCTCGAGCACGCGCGCATGGACGCCGAACGGCAGCGGCTCGGTCGTCTCGATTCCGTCGCGGCGATAGGCCGCGAGATGATGCAGCGTCTCGAAGTCGACCACGCCGCTGCCGGGGTTGCGGGTCGTGACGGCGCAGCGGCCGACGTTGCCGCGGACCTGCACGACGATCTCGCCGATCCGCACGTCGCCCCAGCGGTCCTCGGCGTGAGGCTCGTCTACGCCGTCGATCCCGAACGTCATGCGGAAGCGGCGCGGGTCGACGGGCTCGGTCGTGCCGGCCTCATCCCGGAGCCGCTCCAGCGACGCGGTTGAGAGCAGCGTGACGGCGCCCTCGCGGCCGCGGTCGACGCCGACGCGCTCGGGCGGCGCGGCCACGATCCGCAACGCCACCCCCGCGTGCTCCGAGAGCGCGGCCGAGAAGTCGCCGCGCAGCGGCCGCGCCTGCAGGGTGAGGCCGAAGAAGCGCACCGGGACCGGGTCCTCCAGCTCGACCGGGCCCGCCACCTCGCGCCCGTCCGGGAAGCGCAGCGCGAGCCGGCCGGCGCCCGCGTCGTGGTCGGCGAGCACCGTCTGGAGCGCCCCGTGCCACTTCCCGTTGACCATCGTCCCGTCGCCGTCGACGAGGAAGAACGCGCGGTCGCCGGGGATCCCGTCCACCGTCACCTGTGCCTCGTCGAGCTGGCGCAGCCGCAGGCCCTTGACGGGTGTGAAGGAGATCCAGGCGACGCGCGGCGACACGGCGGCGATGCTAGCCGTCGGGCCCGGTCTGAGTCCGACGCCGGCGCCTGACTAGCGCCAGCGGCCGCCGCGGGCGCGCGTCGCGTCCATGCGACGACGATCGCGCTTGGTCGGGCGCGCGCCGCCCGGCTCCGGCAGCGGGGCGCCGAACGGATCGGCCGCTCGTGCCAGGCGCCGCTCCTCCGCGATTCGCTCGCGCTGCGCGACGCTCTCCGGCGTCTCCTCGTAGAGCGCCTGGGCGACGCTTGCCGGCCCGCGCCGCTCGGCGAGCCCGCGCACCATCACGGTGCGCGGAATCGAGCCGATCGTGAGGTCGAGGCGGTCGCCGACGCGCACGCCCTTGGAGGCGGTCACGCGCCGGCCGTTGAGTTCGACGTGGCCGCCCTTGACCGCCTCGGCGGCGAGCGGCCGCGTCTTCGCAAGACGGGCCGCCCACAGCCACTTGTCGATGCGGACGGGATCGCTCGACGGCTCAGCCATCGAGCGATGATCTCAGCTCCCGCTCCACACGATCGGCTTCTCAAAGTACGGCGAGACCTCGTTCTTTCTCGATGGTCCGTCGTTCCAGCGCACCTCGTCGATCGAGCCGCCGCCGGGCACGAGGTAGGTCAGGCAGCTGTCGTAGCGCTTGCCGCTCGTGAACGGTCTCGGCACGTCGGTGTTCTCGCAGCGGTCGAAGGTGCCGAAGAAGATGACCTCGCCCTGCTCCTGGCCGCGGTCGTCGATCGCCTTCAGCGCGATGTCGGGATCGTCGGTTCCGGCCTTGACGTCCTCGAGCGCCTTCACGTTGAGCTTCACGTAGTAGGGCGTCGATCTCTTCTGGTCGGCGTCGAGGTCGATGTTCTTGAAGTCGTCGAGCGTGCCCTGCTCGATCGACTGCACCGTCACCTCGAGCCTGTAGCCCTGCTGGCCGCCGGTCGCCGAGAATCTCGACGGCGGGATCCACGCGACCGTCGCCGTGTCGCCGAAGCCGAGCTTCGCGCCTGGCGGGGTGAGCGCGCCGCGGCTCGTCTTCCCGGCGGTCGTGTCGGTGCTCGTTGTCGTCTCGGGTGTGCTCGCCGTCGTGTCGACTGCCGCCGCCGACGTCGTCGATCCGCCGCCCTCGTCACTCGAGCTCCCGCAGGCGGCCATGCCCAGCGCGAGCGCACCAGCCGCGATCAGCGCGGGGATTCGACTTGCCCTCATGTGTGCACCTCCTCGTGCAGTCAAGTGCAGGAGACGATGACGCATGAACCGGCGTAAGACGTGCCGGATCTGGGTGCGCAGGGAGCCCCGGGTCGCCGCGGCCCCCGCATCGCGGTACATTCGCGGGGTCGATGGACGACGCGTCCCACGGATCCCCCGGGACGGACCTCGTGCCTGCGGCTGGCACGCGCGTCCTGCCGCGCGAGCTCACGCGCGCCGCGGACCTCGCGCTCGGGGCCGGGATGCGCGCAGGCGGGGCGGCGATCCGCGTCGCCGGCGCGGGACGTGACGCGGCGCGCCTCGGTGCGCGTGCGGCGGCGGCCCTGCCAGGCGCCGGACTGGCCGCGCGAGCGCTCGCGAGCGTGACACGCCCGCTTGCGGTCGACGGAGAGCGTGCGCGCCGGCGCGCGATCGCGGACGCGCAGCGGGCGCTCGAGCGCGCGGTGCCCGCGATCGTCGCGCTGATCGACCTCGACGCGATCGTGAGGCGGATCGACGTGAACGCCGTCGTCGCCGCCGTCGACGTCGACGCGCTGCTGCAGCGCGCGGACGTGAACGACGTGCTGCGGCGGATCGACATGCAGGCAGTGCTGGCCCGCATCGACCTCGACGAGCTGATCGCGCGGATCGACGTCGACGCGATCGCCGCACGGATCGACGTCAACGCCGTTGTGCAGCGCGTCGACGTCGACGCGGTCGTCGAGCAGACCGAGCTCGGCACGATCGTCGCGCGCTCGACGAGCGGCTTCGCCAGCGAGGCGCTCGACGTGGCGCGCGCGCAGACAGTCGGCGTCGACACGCTCGTCACCCGGCTCGTCGACCGGCTGCTGCGACGGCGAGGCGAGGGACCGCTCGGACCGCCGCTGCTGATCGGCGAGGACGAGGCCCAGCCGCCGCCCGCACCGCCTTCCGCGGACCCGACGCCATGACGCGCGCGCACGACGCGCTGCGCTTCCAGGGCCACTACGCCGGCCCGGTCAGCCGGCTGCTCGCCTACGCCGCCGACACGTTCCTGATCGGCGTCCTCTACACCGCCGGCGTCGCGCTGCTGCGCTTCGCGGTCGACGCGGCGACGCCTTGGACGCTGAACGTCGAGGGCGTCGTGTTCGCGGTCGGCGCGTTCGCGTGGGCCGCGCTGTACTTCGGCGCTTCCTGGGTCGGCTTCGCGCGCAGCCCGGGCATGTCGCTGCTCGGCCTGCGGATCGTGCGCGGCGACGGCTCCGATCTCGACCAGCGCCACGCCCTGATCCGGCTGATCGCCTTCCCGCTCGGCTTCCTCACGCTCGGCGCCGGCTTCCTCGGCATCGTCCTGCGCCCGACGCGCCAAGCGCTGTACGACCGTATCGCCGACACGGCCGTCGTGTACGACTGGGACGCCGAGGCGGCGAAGCTGCGCGAGCTCGCGACGCGCGGCGGGCAGCGGCGGCAGCTGGGGGGCGGGGAACAGGGAACTGTGCGTTCGGCGCGGAGGCCGCTGGGGTAGCGAGTTGGCATGGGTATCGGGGATCCGCTGCCGGACGACTTCCACGACCGCAACGCGATCGGCATGGCGGAGCTGGAGGCGCTCGCCGAGCGCCGGGGGCTCGAGCCGGTCGAGCTCGCCGAGCTCGAGGAGCAGCTCGAGGCCGACGGGGTCGCGATCGAGGACGACGCCGGCCATCCTGCCGCGCCCACGCGCTACCGCCACGACCAGCTCGCCGAGCTGACGACGGATGCGCTGCAGCAGTTCCTCAACGAGGCGGGCGCGCATCGGCTGCTCACGGCGCCGGAGGAGATCGCGCTGGCCAGACGCGTCGAGCGCGGCGACCTCACCGCCAAAGACCGCATGGTCACGTCCAACCTGCGGCTCGTCGTCTCGATCGCCCGCAGATACCAGGGCGTCGGTGAGCTGTGCCTGATCGACCTGATCCAGGAGGGCGCGCTCGGGCTGATTCGCGCGGTCGAGAAGTTCGACTGGCGCAAGGGCTTCCGCTTCTCCACCTACGCGACGCTGTGGATCCGCCAGGCGATCGGCCGCGCGCTCGACGAGCGCGGCCGCACGATCCGCCTGCCGGTCAACGTCGCCCAGCGCGAGCGCAGAGTCGCGCGCGCCGAACGCGAGCTGGCGACGAAGCTCGGCCGCCCGCCAACGATCGAGGAGACGGCCGCCGCGGCCGGCATCACGCTCGAGCAGCTGTGCGAGATGCGCGAGCTCGCGCGCGTGAACGCGAGCCTCGACCTGCCGATCGGCGAGGGCGGCGAGACGCGCCTCGGCGAGCTGCTGCCGTCCGATCAGCCGAGCACCGAGGAGCAGGTCACGATCGGCCTGCGCGAGCAGCTCGTGCGCGACGTCATCGCGACGCTGCCCGCGCCGCAGCGGGAGGTCATCAAGCTGCGATACGGGCTCGACGGCGATCCGGAGCCGGCGACGGTGAGCGAGATCGCGCGGCGGCTCGACCTCCATCGCAACCAGGTTGCGAAGCTGGAGCGCAGTGCGCTGGAGGAGCTGGCGCTGCGGCGCGAGCTGGCGGCGGTCTGACGCGAGTCCGGGCGCCGTTTCAAGCCGCCCCGCCTGGGTATGCGCCGGTGCGTGGCATCCGCGCCGCGCATCCCCGGCTTCCTGCGCCAGCTGAGAGGCGATCCGCTCGGGCTGGGACGCGCGGCGCAGTCGCGGCGCAGCGCGGAGCTGACGCCGCGCACGAAGACGGCCGACCGCGTCGTGCAGTCGATCTGCCCGTACTGCGCCGTCGGCTGCGGGCAGAAGGTCTACGTCAAGGACGAGAAGGTCGTCCAGATCGAGGGCGACCCGGACTCCCCCATCTCCCGGGGTCGCCTGTGCCCGAAGGGCTCGGCCTCCGAGGCGTACGTCAACTCCCCCGTCCGCGAGTACCGCGTCAAGTACCGCAGGCCGTTCGGCACCAGATGGGAGTCGCTCGACCTCGACACGGCGATGGAGATGATCGCCGAGCGCCTGATCAGAACGCGCGCTGAGACGTGGGAGGACACCGACGAGAAGGGCCAGCCGCTGCGGCGCACGCTCGGCGTGCACATCCTCGGCGGCGCCACGCTCGACAGCGAGGAGAACTACCTGATGAAGAAGTTCTTCTCCGCCGCCGGCGCGGTGTCGATCGAGAACCAGGCGCGCATATGACACAGCTCCACGGTCCCCGGTCTGGGGACCTCGTTCGGGCGCGGCGGCGCCACCACGTTCCAGCAGGACCTCGCGAATTCTGACGCGATCCTGATCATGGGCTCGAACATGGCCGAGCAGCACCCGGTCGGGTTCCAGTGGGTCGTGGAGGCGAAGGAGCGGGGCGCGACGGTGATGCACGTCGACCCGCGCTACACGCGCACGAGCGCGGTCGCCGACCTGCACGTGCCGCTGCGCGGCGGCACCGACATCGCGTTCCTCGGCGGCGTCATCAATTACATCCTCAGCAACGACCGTCAGTTCACCGAGTACGTGCGCCACTACACGAACGCGCGCGTGATCATCAACGAGGCGTTCAGAGACGCCGACGAGGGCGACGGCTTCTTCTCCGGCTGGGAACCCGCCGACGGCGTCTACAAAATCTCCTCATGGGGCTACGCCGGCACCGACGGCGAGCTGCCCGCCGGCAAGAAGGAGCAGACCGGCGACGTCTCCGGCGACCAGGCGCACGGCGCGCACGGCATGAGACTCGAGCACGGCGAGCCGCCGCAGGAGGACTGGACCCTCCAGCACCCCAACTGTGTCTTCCAGATCCTCAAGCGCCACTACGCGCGCTACACGCCCGAGATGGTCGAGCAGGTGTGCGGCGTGCCGCGCGAGCGCTTCCTGCAGGTGGCGGAGACGCTGTGTCGCAACAGCGGGCCCGAACGCACGTCCGCCATCTGCTACGCGGTCGGCTGGACGCAGCACACGCACGGCGTCCAGAACATCCGCGCCGCCTCGATCATCCAGTTGCTGCTGGGCAACATCGGGCGGCCGGGCGGCGGCATCATGGCGCTGCGCGGGCACGCGAACATCCAGGGCTCGTCGGACATCCCGACCCTTTACGACATCCTGCCCGGCTACATCCCGATGCCGCATCCGGACTCGGGCGACGACCTCGACAAGTTCGTCGAGCTCAACGGCCCGGACACCGGCGCCTGGGGTGACTTGAAGTCGTACACGGTGAGTCTCTTGAAGGCGTGGTGGGGTGACGCCGCGACGCCCGAGAATCAATTTGCCTACCCATACCTGCCGCGTATCAACGGCGATCACTCGCACTATCCGATGATGATGCGGATGATCGACGGGACGACGAGAGGCTTCATCGTGATCGGTCAGAACCCGGCGGTCGGGTCCGCGAACGCCGGACTGCAGCGGAGAGCGCTGGCGAATTTGGAGTGGCTCGTCGTGCGTGACACGAACGAGATCGAGACAGCAGCGTTCTGGTACGACTCGCCCGAGATCGAGCAGGGCGAGACGTCGCCCGAGCAGATCGGCACCGAGGTCTTCTTCCTCCCCGCCGCCGCGCACACCGAGAAGGACGGGACCTTCACGAACACGCAGCGGCTCTTGCAATGGCACTTCAAGGCGGTCGAGCCGCCGCAGGACTGCCGCTCGGACCTGTGGTTCACCTGGCGGTTGGGCTGCCTCGTGCGCGAGAAGCTGGCCGGATCCACGGAGGCGCGCGACCGGCCGATCCTGGACCTCACCTGGGACTACCCGACGCAGGGCCCGCACGACGAGCCGGACGCCGAGGCGATCATGCAGGAGATCAGCGGCCGCCACGCGGACGGCAGATTCGTCGCCAGATACCAGGAGCTGAGAGACGACGGCTCGACGACGTGCGGGTCGTGGATCCACGCCGGCATCTACAGAGATGGCGTCAACCAGGCCGCCCGCAAGAAGCCGGGCGGCGAGCAGAACTGGATCGCGCACGAGTGGGGCTGGGCGTGGCCGGGCGACCGCCGCATCCTCTACAACCGCGCGTCGGCCGACCCCGAGGGGAGACCGTGGTCGGAGCGCAAGAGATACGTGTGGTGGGACGCCTCGGAGAGCAGATGGGCGTCGTTGGGAGACGAACCGGACTTCGTGCCGGACCGCCCGCCCGACTACGAGCCGCCCGACGACGCGAGAGCGATGGACGCGATCTCCGGCGACTCGCCGTTCATCGTCCACCCGGACGGGCTCGGCTGGCTGTACGCCCCCACCGGCCTCGTCGACGGCCCGCTGCCCACGCACTACGAGCCGCACGAGTCGCCGTTCCCGAACCTGCTGTACGCGCAGCGCGCCGACCCGACGCGGCAGACGTTCGCGCGTCCGGAGAATCCGTACAACCCGTCCGACGTCCAACCCGGCGCCGAGGTCTTCCCGTTCGTGCTCTCCACCTATCGGTTGACGGAGCACCACACGGCCGGCGGCATGAGCCGCACAGTGCCGTACCTCGCCGAGCTGCAGCCCGAGCCGTTCGTCGAGGTCAGCCCGCAGCTCGCCGCCGAGCGGGGGCTGGAGCACGGCGGCTGGGCGACGATCGTCACCAGTCGCACGGCGATCGAGGCGCGCGTGATGGTGACCGACCGCGTGCAGCCGCTGAGAGTCGCCGGCCGGCTCGTGCATCAGGTCGGCCTGCCCTACCACTGGGGCCGCAAGGGGCTCGTGAAGGGCGACTCGGCGAACGACCTGCTGCCGCTCGTGCTCGACCTCAACGTGCACATCTCCGAGTTCAAGACGGCGACGTGCGACGTGGTGCCGGGGCGGCGGCCGCGCGGGCGCGCGTTGAGAGCGTTCGTGGAGGAGTACCGGCGGCGGGCGGGCGTCGTCCCCGGCGAGCGCTCGCCCGAGGACATGGCCGGTCGCTCCGAGGGAGGTGCGGCATGAGCGCGCTGGAGGTCAGGACGTACGGCCCGGACGAGGCGAAGCCGCGCGTCGGCTTCTTCACCGACACCTCGCTGTGCATCGGCTGCAAGGCGTGCGAGGTCGCGTGCAAGGAGTGGAACCGCGTGCCGGAGTCGCCGGTCGGGTTCACGGGCAACTCCTACGACAACTCGATCGACCTCGGCGCGAACCGCTGGCGCCACGTCGCGTTCGTCGAGCAGCGCAAGGAGCTGGGGGCTGACGGCGTCGCCGCGAACGGGCTCGTGGAGGCGGCGTCGATCGAGGCGCTTGTGGCCGACACCGGCCTGCAGACCTACCAGGACGGCGACGGGCTGCGCTGGCTGATGGCGAGCGACGTCTGCAAGCACTGCACGCACGCCGCATGCCTGGAGGTGTGCCCCACCGGCGCGCTGTTCCGCACCGAGTTCGACACGGTCGTCGTGCAGCAGGACATCTGCAACGGCTGCGGCTACTGCATCCCGGCGTGTCCGTTCGGGGTCCTGGACCAGCGCGAGGGCGACGGTCGGGCCTGGAAGTGCACCCTCTGCTACGACCGGTTGAAGGACGACAAGGAGCCGGCGTGCGCGCAGGCGTGCCCGACCGACTCGATCCAGTTCGGGGAGCTGTCCGAGTTGCGCGAGCGAGCCGATCGCCGCTTGGAGCAGCTGGCGTCGGCCGGGCTGGAGGGCGCGCAGCTGTACCTGGCGGACTCGAGTGATGGGATCGGCGGCGCCGGCGCGTTCTTCCTGCTGCTCGACGACCCGGAGGTGTACGGGCTGCCGCCCGACCCGGTCGACACGACGCGCGACGTCGGCGAGTCGTGGGCGGCCGTGGGCGCCGCCGCGCTCGGCTTGGCGGCGGCGCTGGTCGGATCGGTGCTGTTCGGGAGGCGGCGATGAGCGCGGCGAACGGGCGCGCGCCGGCGAGCGAGCCGCGCTCCTACCACGGACAGCCGGTCATCAAGGAGCCGATCTGGAAGCCGGAGATCCCGTGGTACTTGTTCTTGGGCGGACTTGGTGGTGCGTCGGCGGGGCTGGCGTGGTTGTCTGAGCTGCGCGGGAATGACGTGCTGGCGCGGCGGGCGTGGACCGGCGCGCTGATTGGGACCGGTTTGTCGCCGGCGCTGCTGATCTCCGATCTCGGCAGACCGGAACGGTTCCTCTACATGCTGCGGATGTTCAAGGTGACGTCGCCGATGAGCGTGGGCTCGTGGGTGCTGTTCGTGTTCGGCGGGGCTTCGTCTGCGGCTGGGCTCGATGCGTTGCTGCCGGGTTCGGCTGGGCCCCGGCGTTCGCGCGGGCGGGTCCTGACCACCGGCTTCGCCGGCGGTGCCCCTCCGGGCGCGCGCACCCCGGGTCTTCGCCCGGGGCACGTGCGTCGTCACCGCCACCCGCCCGATCGGCGTCGCCGGTTCTCCGGTCTGCTCGGTCGCCGCTCGGACTCCCCCTCTCGCGGCCGCCGTTTGCTGCGTTTGGCCGCTCGCCCCGCTCGGCCGGCCGCCGCTTTGGCGGGCCTGCCCCTCGCCACGTACACCGGCGCACTCTTGGCGCAAACGGCCGTGCCGGTCTGGCATGAGGCGCGGCGCGAGCTGCCCGCGTTGTTCGCGGCTGGAGCAGCCGCAAGTGCAGGCGCGTATGCGACCGTGCTGACGCCGGTGGAGCATGCGGCGGCGGCGCGGCGGTTGGCACTCGTCGGGTGCGCGGCGGAGCTGGCGGTCATCCCGCTGATGGAGCACCGGCTGGGCGAGCTCGCGGAGCCGTATCACCAGGAGGCGGCCGCCGCGTACGCGCAGCTCGCGCGCGGGCTGACGGTGGCCGGGTCGCTGCTGCTCGCGACGCGCGCGGGGCGCTCGCAGCCTGCTGCCGTGGCCGGCGGAGCGATGGTGCTCGCCGGTGCGGCGTGCGAGCGCTGGAGCGTGTTCAAGGCCGGCTTCCAGTCGGCGCGCGACCCGCGGTACACGGTCGGTCCGCAGCGCAGGCGGGTCGACGGCGGATTGACGCGCGGCGGGAGCCGGCGGGTCGTGGCGGCGGTCGGTCGCGCGGTCGGTCGCAGCGGGAGCGCCTGATGTTGACCGTCGAGGACGTGCGCGCCTGGAGCGGTCGCATCGCGCAGGATCCCTACGGCGTGGTGCTCGGCGCGATCGCCGGTGCGATGCACGACGAGCAGACCGGCTCGCCCGAGTGGCTGGTGATCGCGCCGAACGGCTCCGAGACTGAGGGCGTCCTCGTGCCGATCGGCGGCGCACTGCCGACAGGCAGGCGCATTCGCGTCGTGCCGACGGCGGACGTGGTGCGCGCCGCGCCGCGGGTGCACGTCGGCGAGAGCCTGGACGTCGAGGCGAAGCGCCGCGCGGCGGCTCACTTCGGACTGGCGCTCGACCGCGACGCGTCCGCGACCGGCCAGCTGCGCGATCCGGACGCGCTGGAGGCGGACGCGGTCGCGGAGCCGGCGAAGGCGCGCTTGCCCGCCGGCTCGCCGCAGCAGCGGGCGGCGATCGTGCAGGCGCTGCGCGCGGCGCACGCGATGGAGCAGGCGTCGCTGAAGCTGCTCGCCGCGATGCGGTGGCGCATCGAGGACGAGGAGCTCGTGCACGACGTGGCCCTCCACCACACGGCGACCAACCGCCACGCCGAGCGGCTGCGCGAGCGGCTGGACGAGCTCGACGCCGCGCGCATGCGTCCGCTCGACTGGGCGGCGAAGCTGGGCGCCTACGTGCAGGCGCAGGTCGGGCGGCTGCGCTCCGATCCGGGTCCGGGCGACCTGCGGCACGCGCACGCGTTCGAGCAGCGCGAGGCGGCCGCGTACGCGCGGCTCGACCGACTGGCCCGCCATGCCGGCGACGAGCAGACCGCCGCGCTCGCGCGCGCGATTCGCGCCGACGAGGTCGCGATGGTCATGACGATCGAGCAGTCGCGCCTGTGGCCGGGTGACGTCGCGCGCACGCGGCCGCTTGCGGTCGCGGAAGCGCGAAACGTCGATTCCGGAGGGCCGGTCGAGGGGGCGCCGAGAGCATGAGCGGCAGCCGCCCCACCGACGTCGAGATCAGCCGCGCCTTGAACGCGCTCTCCACGACGCTGCGCGACCAGCGCCCGCCGCGGCTGGAGGCCGAGCGCGTGCAGCAGATCGTCGACGGCGCGCTCGGGGGCGAGTCGAAGCTCGCGTTCCAGCCGGGCGGCCCGGCGGCGGGCGAGCTGCGCACGCGCGAGGGCCTGGAGCTGGTGGCCGTGATCGAGCAGCGCGACGGCCGCTGGACGGTCAAGCGGCGCATGCGCGCCGGCGGGTCTACCTGGGCGCTGCCGTAGCGGCCAGCGCCGCCCTGACCGCGGCGGCGGCGTGGCCGAGCTCGTCGTCGGCGAGCGTGCGGGGGTCGACGAGCAGGCGGCCGTCGGCGATGCGCGCGATCAGGGGCGGATTGCCGGTGCGCAGGATTGCGGCCAGACGCGCGGAGTCGGGTGCGGCCGGCGGGGCGAACGCGACCGCCGGGCCGCGCAGCTCGAGCAGCGGCAGCGCTCCCCCGCCGACGCGCGCGACCGCCTCGACGAGCTCGCCGCCCGTCGCGTCGGCGAGCCTGACGGCGCGCGCTTCGAGCACCTCGGGGTCGACCTCGAGCATCGCCAGCACCGGGATCGCCCGGCGCGCGCGCTCGGGGTCGCGGTGCAGCGCGAGTGTCGCGACGAGCGCGGCGAGCGGCAGGCGCCCGATCCGCAGCGCGCGCGCGAGCGGATGGCGGCGGCAGGCCTCAATCGCCTCCGCTCTGCCCACGAGGATCCCAGCCTGCGGCCCGCCGAGCAGCTTGTCGCCGCTGAAGCACGTGAGCGCCGCTCCGGCCGCGATCGAGCGGCGCACCGAGGGCTCGTCGGCGAGCGCCGGCAGCTCGGTCAGCGCGCCCGAGCCGACGTCGTCGATCACCGGCGCGCCGAGCCCGCACAGCGCCTCGATCCCGACCTCCTCGACGAAGCCGACGGTGCGGAAGTTCGACTGGTGCACGCGCAGCAGGACCGGGTCCATGTGGCGCTCGGCCGCGAGCGCGCGCTCGTAGTCGGCGAGCCGCGTGCGGTTCGTCGTGCCGACCTCGACGAGCCGCGCGCCGGCCTGCGCGATCACGTCGGGGACGCGGAAGCCGCCGCCGATCTCCACCAGCTGCCCGCGCGAGACGATCACCGGACGATCGCTGCCGGCGAGCGCCGCGACCGCCAGCAGCGCCGCGCCGGCGGCATTGTTGACGGCGAGCCCGTCCTCGGCGCCGGTCAGCTCGCGCAAGAGCTCCCTCGCATGCGCGTCGCGGTGGCCGCGGCGACCGTCCGCGAGATCGAGCTCCAGGTCCGCGTAGCCGTGGGCGGCATCGGCGACCGCGCGCGCAGCCGCCACCGCCAGCGGCGCCCGACCGAGGTTCGTGTGGATCACGACGCCGGTGCCGTTCAGCACGCGCCGCATGCCGGGCTGGAGCCGTTCCCGTGCCCGCGAGGCGAGGTCGGGGTCGTCGTCGGCGCCCGCGCGCAATTGCGCGCGCCGCTCGGCCAGCACCACGCGCGCGACCGAGATCGCCTCGGCCGAAGTCGGCAGCACGCCGTTGGCGAGCTGCGCGGCCAGTCTGTCGACCGCGGGCAGCGCGCGCAGGCGGGCCTGCAGCTGGGGGTCGTCCGTCATCGGAGCGCCTCCGCGCGGGCCGGCGCGCGGCGGGGCGACAGCTCGCGCCGGTCGTCCGGCAGCCGGCGCGTGACGCGCTCGGCGTCGAGGTGCTCCAGGAACGCCTGCGCCGTCTTGCGCGAGAGGCCGACCGCGTCGCGGACCTGCGCGAGCGTCGCGAACCCGTCGCGCTCCAGCAGCGCAACGATGCGATCCCGCGTGTCGGCAGCCACCTCGGCATGCGCATACAACCGACCGCTCACACGCACGGCCCGCCCGTCGGCGCGCAGCGCGCGCAGCGCGTCCTCCTCCCCCGCCATCTGCGCCTCCGACAGCAGCGCCGGTCCGGCCGCGCGCAGCCGCTGCTCCAGCGCGGCGAGCGCCTCGGCGGGCGGACCACTGTCCCTTTCGACATCCCTGGGATGCACAGAGGGACGGTGGTCCGGCCGCGGTGCGGGCTCCCCGCGCGCGAGCGCACGCAAACGGTCGAGGATCTCCGGGCGGGCGCCGTGGCGCCCGGCGCGGGCGTCGAGGATCACGCCGCCGCCGAGCGTGTCGGGCGGCGCGAGGCAGCGGATCACGAGGCGGTCGCCGTCGCAGGCGAGCAATGGTGCCTCGAGGCGCAGCTGCCAGAGGCCAGCGTCCGCGTCGAGCAGGGCGAGGCGGCCGGGCACGTCGCGCGCGCCGTGGTGGACCTGCACGCGCTCACCGCGTGCGGCGGGCGCGTCGCGCAGCTTCAGGGCGCAGTCGAGGATCCGCGTCTCGCGCACCGCGCCCGGCGCCGCCAGCACGTCGCCGCGCGCCACGTCCGCGACGCGCGCGCCGAGCAGGTTGACCGCCACGCGCTGGCCCGCCTCGGCGCGCTCGCGCTGCTCGTCGTGGACCTGCAACCCGCGCACGCGCACCGCCAGCGCGTCGCGCCCGGGCCCCACGAGCTCCAGCTCGTCGCCCTCCGCGATCGCGCCCGACCACAACGTGCCGGTGACCACGGTCCCGCGACCCACGACGGTGAAGACGCGGTCGACGTGCAGCCGCGCCGGGCCGCCGCATGCCGCCCGGCTCGCCACCCGCGCCGCGAGCGCATCCAACGCCGCACGCACCCTCTCGATGCCCATCCCGGTCCGCGCCGAGCAGGCCAAGACAGGAACCCCGGGGCCCAGCAGCTCGCGCGCCTGCTCGACCGCCGCCGCCGGATCCGCCACATCCTCCTTCGTCACCGCCACAACGCCGGAACCCACCCCCAGCGCCCGCAGCACCGCGAGATGCTCCAGCGTCTGCGGCATCACGCCGTCGTCCGCGGCGATCACGAGCAGGAACGCATCGATCCCACTCGCCCCCGCGACCATCGTGCGCACGAAGCGCTCGTGGCCCGGCACGTCGACGACCGACAGCCGGCGCCCGGACGGCAGCTCCAGCGGCGCGTAGCCGAGCACGATCGTCAGCCCGCGGGCCTTCTCCTCCGGCAGGCGGTCGGTGTCGACGCCGGTGAGCGCGGCGACGAGGGCGGTCTTGCCGTGGTCGACGTGGCCGGCCGTGCCGAGCGTGAGCGGACCGGCGCTCATGCGACGGCTCCGGGCCGGCGGCGGGGACGGGCGGGTGATACGGAGCGGCGAAGGAGTCGAACCTTCCCGGCGCGGGAAGCGCGCCGCCAACGGCTTTGAAGGCCGTTCGGGGCACCGGCCCCGGGCCGCTCCAAGGGACCGGCGAGACCGGCGGTCGGGACGAGGCCGGCGCGCGGCCGGCGACCGGCGGGCCGCGCGCTCATCGCACGCGGATCGTCCCCGCCGGCCCGTCGAGGAGCCGGCCGATCACCGTGCCGGGCACGCTTGCGGCGGCGTCCTCGGGCACTGCCACGAGCAGCCCTCCCGACGTCGTCGCGTCGAAGAGCAGCCGCCGGCGCCAAGACGCCACGCCGTAGTCGAACGACGCAAACCCCTCCCCCCACGCGGCGTTGCGGGCGCTGCCGCCCGAGCGGCCGGCCGGCTCGACGCCCGCGAGCAGCGCCTCGACGCCATCCAACGCCGGGACCGCCTCCGCGTCGACCTCCGCCGCCACGCCGCTCTCGCGGCACAGGTGGTGCAGGTGGCCGAGCAGGCCGAAGCCGGTCACGTCGGTGGCGGCGTGCGCGCCGGCCTCCAGCGCCGCGCCCGACGCCGCGTCGTTCAACGCCGTCATCGCGTCGATCGCGCGCACCAGCAGCGCGTCGTCGGCCGCGCCGCGCTTGCGCGCGCTCACGACTGCGCCGACGCCGAGCGGCTTCGTCAGCACCAGCGCGTCGCCGGCGCGCCCGCCGGCGTTCGTCAGCATCCGCGCCGGGTCCACGACGCCCGTCACCGCCAGTCCGTACTTCGGCTCGGCGTCGTCGATCGAGTGGCCGCCGGCCATCAACGCGCCGGCCGCGGTCACGACGTCGAGCCCCCCGCGCAGGATCTGCGCCAGCACCTCCCCGCCCAGCCGCGCGAGCGGGAACGCGACCACGTTCAGCGCGCTCAACGGCGTGCCGCCCATCGCGTAGACGTCGGACAGCGCGTTCGCGGCCGCGATCCGCCCGAAGTCGTACGGGTCGTCCACGAGCGGCGTGAAGAAGTCGATCGTCTGGACCAGCGCGAGGTCCTCGCGCACGCGCACGACGGCCGCGTCGTCGCTCGTCGCCGCGCCGACCAGCAGCCGCTCGTCGCGTACGAGCGGCAGCTCCCGCACGATCGGCAGCAGCTCCGCGGCGGGCAGCTTGCAGCCGCAGCCGGCGCCGGCGGCGAGCGCGGTGAGCGGAATGCGCTCGGGCTCGACCGCCGTCATCGCGCCGCTTCACCCCCGCAGCGCCGGGGTACTTCGCGGGCGTGACGGACACGCGGCACGACTACGACGCGCTCGCGAGCCTGTACCTGCCGATCGCGGCCGCCGTCGTGCTGCTCGTGCTGCTGCTCGTGGTCGCGTTCGCGTGGCGCTACCGCGCTCGGCCCGCACATGAGGGTCGCCGCCCAAGCCGCACCCATAGAGCGCCCCGCACGGAGGCGCTCTACGTGCTCGTCCTCGCCGCCGTCGCCGCCCTGCTGCTGTGGCGCACCTTCACGGTCGAGGCGCGCACCGACCGCGACGCCTCCGGCGCCGGCGTGCAGGTCTCGGTGACCGCTGCGAAGTGGCACTGGCGCTTCGAGTACCCCAGAGCCGGCATCGTCCAACGCGGAACCGACGAGCACCCGCCGACGCTGGTCGTGCCGGCGAACCGCACCGTCGACTTCACGCTGCGCTCGCTCGACGTGATCCACGCCTTCTGGATCCCCCAGCGGCGCTTCAAGCGCGACGCGACGCCCGGCTTCACGTCGAGCTTCTCGCTGGTGTTTCCGGACACCGGCTTCCGGCGCGACGGCGGTGAGTGCTCGGAGTTCTGCGGGCTGCGCCACACGTGGATGAAGTTCCACGTGCGGGTGCTCACGCCGGACGCATTCGCCAGATGGATGCGCGCGCGACAGAGCGGAGCAGCGGCATGACCGCGGTCGACGTTCCGCGCAGCAGCACGATCCGCCCCCACCGCGGCCTCGTCGGCACGCTCGCCAGCACCGACCACAAGGCGCTCGGCGCCGGCCTCTTCGTCACCGCGTTCGCGTTCTTCCTCGCGGCGGGCGTGCTCGCGCTGCTGATGCGCTTCGAGCTCGCGCGCCCCCATCTGCAGCTGATGACGCTGCACGGCTACGACGAGCTCTTCACGCTGCACGGCTCGACGATGTTCTACCTGTTCGCGACGCCGATCGCGATGGCCGCCGGGGTGTATCTCGTGCCGCTGCAGATCGGCGCGGCGCGGCTGCGCTGGGCGCGCCTCGGGCTCGCCGCCTGGTGGATGGTGATCGGCGGCGGCCTCTGCATGTGGCTCGGCTTCCTGACCGAGCAGGGCGCGGCGGACGTCGGCTGGTACGCGTACGTGCCGCTCTCGGACATGCCCAACTCGCCGAGCATCGGGACCGACTACTGGATCATCGGCGTGATCCTCGCGGCGGGCGCGGCGATCGCGCTCGCCGCATGCGTGCTGGCCACGATCGTGACCGAGCGCGCGCCCGGCATGACGATGCTGCGGCTGCCGGTCTTCAGCTGGACGATGGTCGTCAGCTGCCTGATGGTGCTGACCGCCTTCCCGGCGCTGATCGTGGCGATGGCGCTGCTGCTCGCGCAGCGGCAGTGGGGCGGCGTCTACACGGGCTCAGCGGGCGCCTTCGACTATCAGCACCTGTTCTGGTTCTTCGGCCACCCCGTGGTGTACGTGGTGTTCTTCCCGTTCCTCGGCGCGGTCGCGGAGGCGATCGCGACCTTCAGCGGGCGGCGCTGGTTCGGCTACAAGCCGTTCGTCGTCTCGCTGCTGCTGTTCGCGGCGCTGTCGATGAGCGTGTGGGGCCATCACATGTTCACGACCAGCAGCGTCGAGAACAGATACTTCTCGCTCACCTCCACCGCGCTGCTCGTGCCCGCCGGGATCGAGTACTTCGACGCGCTCGCGACGATGTGGCGCGGGCGGATCCGCCTCGCCACGCCGATGCTGTTCGCGCTCGGCTTCCTCGTGCTGTTCGTGATCGGCGGCGTGACGGGGATCTTCGTCGGCTCGCCGCCGCTCGATTACCACGTCACCGACTCGTACTTCATCGTCGCGCACTTTCACTACACGCTGTTCGGGGGCAGCGTGATGGGGCTCTTCACCGCCATCTACCTGTGGTGGCCGAAGGTGACGGGGACGCTGCTGAGCGAGCGCCTCGGGCGCTGGCACTTCTGGCTGACGATGATCGGAATGAACCTCACGTTCTTCCCGATGTTCTTCCTCGGGTGGGACGGAATGCCGCGACGCGTGGCCGACTACCCGGCGGGCACGAGCTGGTCGACGCTCAATGCGCTGTCGTCGGCCGGGTCGGCGCTGTTGGCGGTGTCGGTGCTCGTGTTCCTGTGGAACGTCCGGCGGTCGTGGCGACGGCGCGTACCGGCGGGGCCGGACCCATGGGGCGCACAGACGCTCGAGTGGGCGACCGAGTCGCCGCCGCCGCGCGAGAACTTCGTCGGCGCGCTGCCGCCGGTGCGCTCGTATGCGCCGCTGCAGGATCTGCGCGAGCAGCGGGAGCTGGAGGCGCAGCCCGCATGAGCGGTCGTCCGGGCATCGCGTTCCTCGTGTGGGCCGCGCTGCTCGGCCTGCTCGCCGCCGTGCTGTGGGCGGTGTTCGAGGAGGAGGACCTGTTGAGCGTGCTGATGCCGGCGTTCGCGGTCGCGCTGACGGCGGCGCTCGCGCTCGGCGGCTGGCGCGCGGCGCGGCGGGCGGCCGTGCGCGCGTTCGCGCCGCAGGCCGATCCCGACACGAGCTGGCCGGCCGTGCTGGCCGGGATCTCGCTCGTGCTCGTGCTGCTGGGGTTGGAGGTCGGGACCTTCCTGATCTTCATCGGCGCCGGCCTGTTCGTCGCGGGGGCCGGCGGGCTGATGCGCGAGTGGCGCGCGGAGCGGCGGACGCGATGAGCAGCACGGGCCGACACGCCTGGCCTCTGGCGCGCGCGGGCGGGATCGGCGCGGCGCGCCGGCCCGGCTGGCCTGCGGCGCGCGTCGCCGCGTTCGCGCTCGGCCTTGCAGCGCTGATCGTCGCGCTGTCCCCGCCGCTCGACGCGCGCGCCGACGCGCGCCTCTCGGCGCACATGGTCCAGCACCTGCTGCTGACGCTCGTGGCGGCGCCGCTGCTCGTCGCCGGGACGCCGTTCGCGCTGCTGCTGCGCGCGCTGCCGCGCGGCGGAGCGCGCCGGCTGATGCGAGCGCTGCGCTCACGGCCGGCGCGCGTCCTCCTGCATCCGCTCGTCGCGTGGTCGCTGCTGCCGGCGCTGATGCTCGTGACGCATCTCACGGGCCTCTACGAGCTCGCGCTGCGCCACCCGCCCGTGCACGCGGCCGAGCACGCCGCCTACCTCGCCGCCGCGCTGCTGTTCTGGCTGCCGGCGCTGAGCGACGCGCCGCTGCCGCACCGCCTCGGCCCGGTCGGCCGGCTGCTCTACCTGCTGCTCGCGATGCCGGCGATGGCGGCGCCGGGCGTCGTGCTGTCGATCGAGCAGCACGTCCGCTATCGGTCCTACGGCACGGACGCCGGGGCGCTCGCCGACCAGCACGCCGCCGGGGCGATCATGTGGGTCGCGGGCTCGGTGCTCGCGGGCGCGCTGACGGTGATCGCGGCGTGGCTCGCGCTGGAGCAGGAGGAGCGGCGAGCCGTGGCGCGCGAGGCGCGGCAGTCGGTCGTGGGCGGTGCGCCGTGAGGCGGGTCGCCCTCCTGCTCGCACTCGCGCTGATCGCGCCGGGCGTCGCACTCGCCGCGCAGCCCGACGGCCGCGCGCTGTTCCAGGGCTCGTGCTCGTCGTGCCACGGGCTGGCGGGCAGAGGCGTCCGCAGCCGCGGACCGTCGCTGGAGCGTGCGGGCGCCCAGGCGGCCGACTTCTACCTGCGCACGGGGCGCATGCCGCTCGCCAATCCCGACGACCCGCCGGTGCGCTCCCACCCCGCCTTCACGGACGCGCAGATCAGCGCGCTGACCGCCTACGTCGCCTCGCTCGGCACTGGCCCGCCGATCCCGCGCGTGGATCCCACGAGCGGCGACCTCGCCGCCGGCCGCAGAGCGTTCACCGACCACTGCGCCGGCTGCCATCAGGTCGTGGCGCGCGGCGGGATCGTCACCGGAGCGATCGCCCCGCCCTTGCAGCAGGCGACGCCGCGCGAGGTCGCCGAGGCGGTGCGCATCGGCCCGTACCTGATGCCGCGCTTCACGCGACGGCAGATCGACGACGGGACGCTGAACGACATCGTCCGCTACGTGCAGTGGACCAAGCACCCCGACGACCGCGGCGGCTGGTCGATCGGCAACATCGGCCCGATCCCCGAGGGGATGGTCGCGTGGTTCGTCGGCCTGCTCGCGCTGCTGCTCGTGATCCGCCTGATCGGGGAACGGTCCCCGCGATGAGTCCGTGGCACGTGATCGTGGCTGCCGTCCTGCTGGCGCTGCGCGGCGGCCGGCGGGGGCCGGAGCCGGAGGAGCCGGTCGACCCGCGCGAGCGGCGCGTGCCGTACAGCTCGCGGGCGCAGTTGCTCGTCGCCGTCCTGCTCGTGCTCGCGGGGCTCGCGGGACTCGGCTTCTCGGCGATCTACTTGGTGCACCCCGGCCACGAGACGCAGTGGCTCGGGTTGGCGCTCGGCGGCGCCTTCGCGCTGCTGGCGGCGGCGCTGATCGTGGCCGGCAAGGCGGTGGTGCCGCAGGAGGTCGCGGTCGAGACCCGCTCGCAGCTCGTGCACGAGCAGGCCGAGCAAGAGGTCCCACAGCTGGTCGCAGAGGGCGGCGAGGGCCTCACCCGCCGGCGGCTGATCGCGGGGGCGGCCGGCGTCGCCGGGATCGGCGTCGGCGCGGCGCTCGTCACGCCGGCCGCGTCGCTGGGCCCGAACGTCGGCGAGCGGATCGACGCGATCCCGTGGAGAAGAGGCGTGCGCGTGGTCGACGAGCGCGGCAGAGCGATCCTCGCCGACGACGTCCCACCGGGCACGTTCGTGACCGGCTTCCCCGAGGGCGCCTCACTGCGCGACCTCGCCTCCCCGATCGTGATCGTGAGACTGCCGCCGTCGACGATCCACCTGCCGGAGGGGCGCTCGCAGGAGGAGTGGGCGCCCGAGGGGCTGCTCGCCTACTCGAAGATCTGCACCCACGCCGGCTGCGCGATCGCGCTCTACCGCTACCCGAGCTTCCGCGCGACGCAGCAGCGGCCTGCCCTCGTCTGCCCGTGCCACTACTCGACGTTCGACCCGGCGCGCGGCGCCGACGTGATCTTTGGGCCGGCCGGGCGGCCGCTGCCCCAGCTGCCGCTGCAGATCGACCCGGCCACGCGCGAGCTGCGCGCGAACGGCGGCTACTCGGCGTCGATCGGGCCATCGTGGCTGAACGCGAATCGAGGCGGCGCGTGACGCCGGAGCCCGGCCGCGACACGGTCCGCTGGATCGACGAGCGCGCCGGCGCCTCGCCTGCGCTCAAGGCAGCGCTGCGCTACGTCTTTCCCGAGCACTGGTCCTTCATGCTCGGCGAGATCGCGCTGTATGCGTTCCTCGTGCTCGTCGGCACGGGCACGTTCCTGGCGTTCTTCTTTGAGAGCAGCACCGCGGAGACGACCTATCACGGCTCCTACGCGCCGCTGGCCGGCGAGCGGATGAGCCTCGCCTACGCCTCCACCCTGCGCCTCTCGCAGGACGTCCCCGGCGGGCTGCTGCTGCGCCAGACGCACCATTGGGCGGCGCTGGTGTTCATCGCGGCGATCGTCGCGCACCTGCTGCGCGTGTTCTTCACGGCGGCGTTTCGCAAGCCGCGCGACATCACGTGGGCTGTCGGCGTGACGCTGCTGATGCTCGCGGTGCTGGAGGGCTTCGCCGGCTACTCGATGCCGGACGATCTGCTGAGCGGCATGGGGCTGGCGATCGCCTACGGCGTCGCGATGTCGCTGCCGGTTGTCGGCGGCAACGCCGCGTTCCTGATCTGGGGCGGCGAGTACCCGGGCACGCACGACTTCACGACGCGCCTGCTGACGCTGCACGTGTTCATCCTGCCGGCGGCGATCGGGCTGCTGATCGCGGTGCATCTGGCCGCCGTGATCCGCACGCACCACACGCAGTTCCGCGGGCCGGGCCACACCGAGCGCAACGTCGTCGGCACGCCGACGTGGCCGGCGTACGCGCTGCGCTCGCTCGGGCTGCTGAGCGCGACGGCGGCGGTGCTGTTCCTGCTCGGCGGGCTCGTGCAGATCAACCCGATCTGGCAGTGGGGGCCGTACGAGCCCTACCTCGCGACGAACGGCGCGCAGCCGGACTGGTTCCTCGGCTGGCTGATCGGCGGGCTGCGCCTGATGCCCCCGCTGGAGATCCACTTCTGGGGGTTGACGTGGGTGCCGAACCCGTTCTGGGGCGGGGCGGCGTTCCCGCTGGTGGTGTTCGGCGTGCTGTACGCGATCCCGTGGCTGGACCGCCGGCTCACGCGCGACTGGGCACGCCACGAGCTGCTGGACCGCCGGCTCACGCGCGACTGGGCACGCCACGAGCTGCTGGACCGCCCGCGCGACAACCCGCAGCGCACCGCGCTCGGGATGGCGTTCTTCGCCTGAGTCGCGCTCGTGTTCTTCGCCGGCTCCGCCGACCGCGTGCTGATCCGCTTCGGGATCCCCTACGAGTCGCAGATCTGGTTCGCGCGCGCGGCGATCTTTGTCCTGCCGGCGATCGCGTACGCGCTCACGCTGCGCATCTGCCGCGACCTCCAGCGCAGCGAGGCGCATCCGCTGCGCGGCTGGAGCGGGCGCCGGATCGTGCGCACGCCGGCCGGCGGGTTCGCCGAGGCAGCCGGCGACGAACCGTTCACACGGCGCGAGGTGTTGTAGACAGTCGGGGTGACCGCAGAACGACAGCCGGAGCGCTCAGCCGCTGCCCGTGGCCGTCGCGTGCGCGCCACGGCCGCGCTGCTCCTCACGATCGCCGCCGCGGCAATCGGCGTCGCCGGCGTCCTGGCGACGTTCCACCAGGATCGCCAACTCGACGTCGCGACGGTGCGCTTGTCGGTCCATCCCGGCGGCGACCGCGGGCTCGCGCTGTACGTACCGCTGGTCGACTGGGGCGTGCGCTTCCCGGTCGTGCGGCTGCCGGCGCAGCTGCGGCTGGACGTACGCGCGATCGACCGCGCCGCTGTTGAGCGGATCGCTCGCGACGAGGGCGTCGACGTGCATGAGGTGCGCGCGCAGGTGCGCGCCGCCGTCGCCGGCTATCTGCGCACGCTGGTGGTGCTCGCGCTGCTCGGCGGGCTTGTGCTGGCCGCCCTCGTCGCGCTGGCGGTGCGCAGCCGCGAGGGCCCGCGGGTGCGCTGGCTGCTTGCGTCCGGCAGCGTGAGCGCGCTCGTATGCGCCGGACTGGTCGCGCTGCTGCTGCCGCCGCGCGGCGCGCTCGACGACCCGGAGTACTTCGCGCACGGGGCGGACATCCCGCAGGCGCTGCGGCTCGTCGAGTCCGCGACGCGCTCCTCGCAGGACCTCGGCGACGAGCTCGACGCGCAGCTCGTCGGGCTCGCGCGGCTCGTGATCGCGCCGGGCGACCGCCGGCCGGCGAGCGGCGCGCCGCGGCTGACGCTCGCCTCCGACGTCCACAACAACGTGCTCGTGCTGCCGGCGCTGCGCCGTGCGGCGGCGAGCGGGCCGCTGGTGCTCGCAGGCGACCTGACCGATCGCGGCTCGCCGCTGGAGGCGGCGGTGACACGGACCGTGGTGCGCGCGGGAAGACCGCTCGTGTTCGTCGCCGGCAACCACGACTCGCCGGCGCTGGAGCGCGCGCTCGCGCAGGCGGGCGCGGTCGTGCTCACGCGCGCTGGCCGGCTGCGTGCGGACGGCTCGCTCGGCCCGCGGGTGGTGCGCGTCGGCGGCCTGCGGATCGCCGGCTACGACGATCCGTTCCTGCGCCGTCCCGGCCGGCGGACGGCGCTCGACCCCCATCCGACGCCCGTCCAGCAGGCGGCCTTCGACGCGTGGCTGCGCGCGATCCAGCCCGACGTCGACGTCGTCGTCGTGCACGAGCCGGCGCTGGCGGCGCAGGCGCTGCAGCGGCTCGCGGACGATCCGCCCTCGCATCCGCTCGCGTTCCTGGTCGGGCACACGCACGTGCAGGACCTGCGCGCCGGCGGCAACGTCGTCGTGCTGAACGCGGGGACGGCGGGCGGCGGCGGAACCGGCAACCTCACCGAGCACCAGCCGATCGGCGTCGCCGTGCTGCTGTACGCGGCGCGGCCGAGCTTCGACCCGCTCGCCGCCGACCTCGTCGAGATCGACCCGGGCAACGGCGACGTGACCGCCAGACGCAGCCGGCTCGACGACCTCGGCGGCCGCCTGCCGAGCGCGGCGGTCCGCTGAGGCCGCGGGGCCCGGTCGCTTCGCCGGGCCCCTGCACGCCTAATTCACGCGCCGCCTGCCTCTCATATTAGCCTGATGGTCACTCTGGTGGTCGTGCCTAGGGCCACAACGGCGCCTGCATCGGAGGAGAATATGAATTGCTTGCCTATACATTCTTCAAAGGTGGTCGCTATCGTGCCGCTGACGCTCTCACCCGTGATGACGCCGCCCGAGACGTTGTAGGTACCGATCAGAGGTTCGGTCGCGGTGCTTCTTATCGTGCAGAGCAAGCCTATGCTTGTATCTCTGTACTTCATGGTGAAGCCGATGATGTTCACGTTCACCCTCGATATGGCCGGTAGCAGGCCCCCGAAGGAGGAATAGCGTACGTGCCATGGGAGCGTTTCGGCCGGGATCGTGGCCGTGCCGATCTGACAGAACCCCAGGCGAGTCCTCGTGATGGAGCCGATTAGCGATTCCGCGACCTTTGAGATGGTGTTTACATGCAGTGAGCCTTCAAGCGTGACCGGGCACGTGGAGCTGCCGAGGTCGCTGACGAACCTCAGTTCCCTGAAGCTCGTCGTGGGCGCGTTGGAGCTGAATGAGAGGCGTCTTGCCGATGCAGCCGAGCCGAGAGCCGCGAGCAGCAGGCCGGCGCTCGCAACCGCGAGGAGCAGCTTGCAGATCTTCATGTGTTTCCCCCTTGCACAGCATTGACAGCGGCTGGATCGCCGCTGCGAGAACGAAATGCAGAACCCCTCCAATCTGCCCCCGGCGGACCCCGCAGGCGGTCGGGAGCGCTCGAGCGGCGCTCGGTTCGGAATCGATGTTCCCACTTTGGCGGAGGCCGATCGACCAGCTCATCCGCGGAGAACGGTGCCGCGCTAGACGAAGCGCTCGACCTCCGTCGCGCTGCCGTTGCGCCGCAGCCGGTAGCCGTGCGGGAAGCGGGCGCGGTCCTGGAACTCGCCCTGGTGCGAGACGACGATCACGCGATCGAGCAGCTGCGCGAGCCGCTGCAGCTCGTCGATCATGTCGTCGCGGCCGGTCTCGTCCAGGCTGCCGAAGCCCTCGTCGATGATCAGCGACTCGATCGTCGCGCCGCCGCCGGCGTACTTGCCGATCGCCGCCGCCATCGCGACGCAGACGCGGAACTTCTCCGAGCCCGACAGGAAGCTCGCGTCGGTGCGCTCACCGCCGGCGTTGTAGTCGCGCGCGGTGATGACGATCTCGTCGCGGCCGCGCCGCTCCTCTGCTGCGATCTCCAGCTCCAGCATGCCGCCGCTGAGCGCCCGCAGCGTCTCGTTGGCGAGGCGCTCGAGGCCGTGCGCGGCGCGCACGATCAGCTGCCCCTGCAGGCCCTGCCGCCCGAGCAGCGTCGCGAGGCGCATCGCGAGCCGCTCCTCGCGCGCGGCGCCGCCGAGCCGCTCGCGCAGCTCGGCGAGCTCGCGCTCGCGTCGGTCGAGCTCGCGCAGCGCGGCCTGCGTGCGCTCCTGCTGTGCGGTCGCGTCCTCGAGCGCCTGCGCGCGGCGCGCGAGCTCGGCCTCGGCGGTGGACGGCGTGACGGCGTGCTCGCGCGGGATCGCCTCGAGCTGCGCGGCCACCTCGGCGCGCGCGGCGCGCAGCTCGGCGAGCGACTCCTCCGCCGCCTGCAGCGCCGCCGCCCGCTCGCCGGCGGGCGCGAGCGCCGCCGCGCGGGCGTCGAGCGCGGCGATCAGGTCCGGCTCGCCGGCGCGCGCCCGCGCCGCCCACGCGTCGGGCACCCGCGCCAGCTCGATCTCCGCGCGCCGCGCCTCGCTCGCCGCCTCCGCCGCCGCGTGCGCCGCCCCCTCCGCGCGGCTCGCCGCCTCCGCGCGCGCGTGCTCCTCGCGATCCGCGGCCGCGGACGCCGCGCGCACGTCCTCGCGCAGCGCCTCCAGCTCGGCGCGGCCGCCGCTCGCCAGGACCGCGGCGCGCGGGTCCTTCCATCCGCCGAGCGCTCGCCGGGCGGCTGTCGCAACCGCCGCTGCACGCGCCGCCGCGGCCTCGGCGTCGAGCGCACGACCGTGCACGCGCTCCAGCTCCGTCACGATTCCCCGCGCGCGCTCGACGGCGGCGTCCGCTTCGCGGTGTGCCGCGCTGAACGGGGCGAGCACCCGCTCGGCCGCGCTGTGCGCCGCGCGCTCGGCGGCGAGCTGCTCGCGCAGGTGCGCGAGGTGGGTGCGCCGCTGCCCTGGTCTCACCCGCTGACCGCAACGCGTGCAGACGACCTCTCCGCGCCCCTCCTGCGACTGCGCGAGCACGGCCTCGGCGCGCTCGACTGCGGCCAACGCCCCGGCCAGCGCCTGCTCGCCGCCGCGCTCCAGCTGCCGGGCGTCCTCGCGCGCCGCGATCAGCTCCGCGAGCATCCCCTTCGCCGCCTTTACGGCCGCCGCCGTCGCCGGCGGATCACCCGTCAGCGCAGCGGCCTCCGCGGCGTCGAGCAGCTCGAGGCGGCGCTGGAGCGCGGTCTCCAGCGGCGGCAGGATCCGCCGCAGCGCAGCGGCACGCTCGGCGGCTCTGCCCGCGGCGCGCACGGCGCGCACGCGCTCGCGTCTCGCCGCGGCGGCCGCCTGCGCAAGCGCGGCGGCGTCGAGCGCGCCGAGCCGCTCGCCCGCGGCGGCAGCCGCGGCGGTGCACGCCGCAAGCCCCGCCTCCAGGTGCGGGCGCGCCTGCGCGAGCGCCGCCAGCTCGGCGGCCTCGGCGCGGATCCGCTGCGCGTCGGCCGCGAGCGCCTCGCCGGCGGCGATCCCCGGCTCGATCGCCGCCAGCCGCTCGCGCAGCGCGGCGTGCGCCCGCGCGCCTTCCACGACGGCGACCTGCGCCTGCCACGCGGCCTGGTGCTGCTCGCGCGTCGCGGCGGCGCGCTCCACCTCGCCCTGGGCCGCGGCGCGCTGCTCGGGCTCGACCGCGGCCAGCCGCTCGAGCTCCGCCGCGTAGGCGCCGCTGCGGGCGCGCGCGTCGAGCGCGCGCTCCCGCGCCCGCTCCTCCAGACGCCGGTAGGCGGACAGGTCGACGAGCTGCGCGAGGATCTCGAAGCGCTCCTTCGCCCCGCTGGCGACAAGCCGGTCGCTGCCGCCCTGGATCAGCAGCACCGCGTGCGTGAACGCCTCGTAGCTGAGGCCGAGCAACTCGTCGCGCCAGTCGGCGAAGCCGCCCTCGCTCGTCGTGCCGGGTATCTCCTCCCAGCGCGCAGCGCGGGGGTCGAGCCGCATCGCCGCGCGGCGTGCGCCGCCGCGACGGCGGATCGAGCGCTCGACGCGGTAGCGCTCGCCGTCGACCGTGAATTCGAACGCGGCCTGGGCGGCCTCGGCTCCGTGCGAAATCAGCCGTCTGGCGTCTTGCGTGCCGCCGCGGTGCTGGCCGTAGAGCGTCCACGTGATCGCGTCGAAGATCGCGCTCTTGCCGGCGCCGTTGTCGCCGGCCACCGACCACAGCACCGCGCCGTCGAAGTCGAAGATGACCGGCTCGCCGTTCGGCGAGCGGTGCGAGAGGAAGTCGGTGAGCTCGACCGCGGACGGGATCATCCGGCGCGCAGCCCCTCCTCGCCGAGCAGCTCCTCGACGAGCGCGAGCAGCGTGGCGCGGTCGGGATCGCCGGCGAGCTGGTCGGCGACGAACGTGCGCACCGTCTCCGGCATGCTCGCGTGCTCGATCGCACCGGTCAGGACCGGCGGGTCGGCCTCGTCGAGCCGCACGATGTCGACCGGGGCGAACAGGCGCGGAAAGCTGCGGCGCGCCTCGGCCAGCCAAAGGCTCGCGACGTCGGCCCGCTCCAGGCGCAGCTCGAGCTTGACGATCGTGCGATCCGGCTCCTCCAGCGCCCGCGCCCGCTCCGCGATCTCGCCGAGCGCGCCGACGTCGAGGCGTTGCATCGGCGTGGCGTCGAGCGGCAGCTCCTCCAGCGCGAGCGCGCCGTCGTCGCCGATCTCCGCGAGCACGACGTGGCGCGCCTCGCCGGCCTCGGCGAAGTCGACGCGGTCCAGCGCGCCGCTGTAGCGGATCCGCTCGGCGAGCTCGAGCGGCTGATGGACGTGGCCGAGCGCCACGTAGGCGAAGTGGTCGAGCGGCACGCCTTCGACGTGGACGTCCTCGGCCTCGGGGACCTCGCGCAGGCCGGTCGGCGCCGCGACGTGGCGCAGCAGGAAGTGGCCGGCCATCAGGAGCGGCGCGCCCGGGTGCTCGCGGCTCGCCTGCGCGCTGAGCCGCTCGCTGGCGACGGTGACCGCGTCGTCGAGCGCGGCGCGCTTGTCGTCGACGGTGCGCAGGTCGCCCGGCAGCCCGTAGGCGGCGGCCGTCGGATAGGGCAGCGCGACGACGCTCGCCGCCGTCTCGCCGTCGGCGCCGCTCAGCGGCACGAGCGCGGGCCGGCTGACGAAGCGCACGCGCCGCGCGTGCCGCGCGCCGAGCAGCTGCTGGACGCCGCTGAGCAGCGCGAACGTGTGCAGCGAGTCGTGGTTGCCGGCGAGGAAGACGCACTGCATGCCGCGCTCGACGCTCGGCGCGAGCAGCTCGGCGAGCCGCGAGACGATCGTCGCGAGGCGCTCGGGCCGCTGCTCCTCGAGCACGTCACCGCAGACGAGCAGCGCGTCGACGTCGCGCTCCTCGGCGTGCACGACGAGCTCTTCGAGACGCGCGAGCTGGTCGGGCAGGCGGTCCAAGCCGCCCAGCCGATCCCCGAGATGCCAGTCCGCCGTGTGGAGGACGCGGAGGCTCAGCTGCAGCGCTCCCCGTGACGCCGCCGTTCATCGGCTACGTTGTCCACCCTTTGGACCGTAACACGGCGAACGCGAACGTTTCGGTGGCGGCGACGGATGCGCGCGAGCGGCTGCGCGGCGTCCTCGACGACTGGCGCCGCGAGCACGGCCAGACGCGCCTGCCGATCGACGTCGAGCGCCTTGCCGCAGCCCGCGGCGTCCAGCCGGCGACCGACCTCGACGATCCGCAGGCGCTCGCGCGGCGGCGCTTCGCGCTCGCCCACGCGCTCGCCCGCACCGCCCTGCCGGGCGCCGAGGAGGAGCAGCTGTGCGACTGGGGCGCGAGCGTGCTGCTGATGCCCGACGAGCTGACCTGGAGCTACCGCGCCGACCAGGGCCTGCGGGCCGTCGAGCGGCTCGCGCGCGACGCGAAGGTGAGCCTCGAAGCGGCCGGCCTGCGGCTCGTCGAGCGCGGCGGCAGACCGGCCGCGTTCCTCGTCGCCGACCGGACCGAGGAGGGGCTCCGGGTGCGCTACGCGCGCGTGCTCGACGCAGGGCCGCCGATCCCACGCGGCGCGCCGATCCCGCCGGGCTCGGTGCTCGCGCGCGCGGCGGCGAGCGGACGCCGCGAACGCGCGGCCGAGCCACTGCCCGGCGGTGGTGAGCAGCCGTTCCACGTCGAGGCGAAGTCCTACCCGCTCGGCCGTGCCGGCGGAACGCGCGAGCGCGTGCTGGCGCTGGCGTGGCCGCAGCGCAGTGCCGCAGGCGAATAGCGCAGCCGCTGGGGGCGTTCTACGGTCCCGCCCTCGCAGTCGCGCCGGATGGCGGTGCGGCCGCGTCGACGTAGCGTGGCGTTCAATGCTCGCCTTCCAACTTCCCGCCTGGCAGCAGCCGCCCGAGCTGCGCGACGTACCCCTGCCCGTGCCGCGCGCCGGCGAGGTGCTGCTGAGAGTGGCGGGGGCCGGCGCGTGCCACTCCGATCTGCACCTGATGGAGTGGCCCGCCGGCCAGCTTCCGTTCGATCCGCCGTTCACGCTCGGACACGAGAACGCCGGCTGGGTCGAGCAGCTCGGCGACGGCGTGACAGGCCTCGAGATCGGCGAGCCGGTGCTCGTCTACGGGCCATGGGGCTGCGGGCGCTGCGCGCCCTGCCGGCGTTCGTCCGAGAACTACTGCGAGCGCGCCGCCGAGCTCGGCGTGATGGGCGGCGGCCTGGGCCGCGACGGCGGCATGGCCGAGTACCTGCTGGTACCGGCGGCCCGGCTGCTGCTGCCGCTCGGCGACCTGGATCCGCGCGATGCCGCGCCGCTGACCGACGCGGCGCTCACCCCCTACCACGCGGTCAAGCGCTCGCTGCACAAGCTCGCGCCCGGCTCGCACGCGGTCGTGATCGGCGCCGGCGGCCTCGGCCACATGGCGATCCAGATCCTCGACGCGCTCTCGCCCGCGACGATCGTCGCCGTCGACCGCGCCGCCGACAAGCTCGCGCTGGCCGGCGAGGTCGGCGCATCCGTCACCGTGCAGGCCGGCGAGGATGCCGCGGCGCAGGTGCGCGAGGCGACGCGCGGGCGCGGCGCCGAGCTCGTGCTCGACCTCGTCGGCAGCGACGACACGCTCGCGCTCGCCGCGCAGGTCGGCCGCCCGGAGGGCGACCTCGCGTTCGTCGGGCTCGCCGGCGGCACGTTCCCGCTGTCGTTCTTCTCGCAGCCGTACGAGCTGGCCGTCGCGACGACCTACTGGGGCAGTGCGATCGAGCTGATGGAGGTGATCGAGCTGGCGCGCGCCGGCACGATCCACGCGCACGTCGAGCGCTTCCGCCTCCAGGATGCGCCCGCGGTGTACGAGCGCCTGCGCCGCGGGGAGATCGAGGGCCGCGCCGTGGTGTGCCCTTATGGCTGAGGCGCGGATGCACAACGGCACCCCCGCAGGAGCGACGAGCGCCGCTACGCGTAGAAGCGCACGAGCGCGTCGGCGACGCAGGCCGGCTTGGCTTGGCCCTCGGCCTCGATGGCGATGCGGAGCGTCGCCTGCACGCCGCCCGCGACCTCGTCGAGTGCGGCAAGCTCGACGCTCCCGCGCACGCGCGAGCCGGCCGGCACCGGCGCGGGGAAGCGCACCTTCTCCAGGCCGTAGTTGACCTGCATGCCCGCCTGGCGCACCGCGATCGTCTGCTCGATGATCGGCGCGCACAGCGACAGCGTCAGGAAGCCGTGGGCGATCGTCGTCCCGAACGGCCCGCTCGCCGCGCGCTGCGGATCGACGTGGATCCATTGGCGGTCGCCCGTCGCCTCGGCGAAGGCGTCGATCGTGGCCTGGTCGATCGTCTGCCACGGGCTCACGCCGAGGCGCGCGCCGACCAGCTCGCGCAGCTCCTCCACCCGCTCCAGCGTCGTCCGGCTCGCAGTCGCCTCGCTCACGGGCGCGTCCCCTCGCTCATCGCGCGCGCGATCACTACCCGCTGGATCTCGTTCGTGCCCTCGTAGATCTGGGTGATCTTCGCGTCGCGGAGCATCCGCTCGACCGGGTACTCGCTCACGTAGCCGTAGCCGCCGAGCACCTGGATCGCCTCGACCGTCACCGCCATCGCCGTATCGGAGGCGAACAGCTTCGCCATCGAGGTCCACTTGCCGAGGTCGGCGGGCGGGTGCGGGCGGTCGGCGAGCGCGCACGCCTTGTAGAGCAGCTCGCGCGCCGCGGCGGTACGCGTCTCCATCTCCGCGAGCTTGAACTGGATGCCCTGCAGGCGATTGATCGGCGCCCCGAACGCGACCCGCTCCCCCGCGTACGCGTTCGCGTAGTCGGTCGCGCCCTGCGCGATCCCGACCGCCTGCGCCGCCGCGCCCAGCCGCGTGCGCTCCAGCGTGCCCAGCGCGACGCGCAGCCCGTCGCCGACCGCGCCGATCACGTTCTCGGCCGGCACGCGCACGCCGTCGAAGACGGGCGAGCCGGTCGGCGAGCCCTTGATCCCGAGCTTGTGCTCGAGCTTGCCGATCGAGACGCCGGGCCGGTCTCTCTCGACGACGAACGCCGTGACGCGGCGAGCGTCACGGTCAGTGACGGCGAACACGACGTAGTAGTCGGCGACGCCCGCGTTGGTGATCCACGCCTTCGCGCCGTCGATCACCCACTCCTCGCCGTCGAGGCGCGCGCGTGTGCGCATCGCCGCGACGTCGGAGCCGGCCTCGGCCTCGGAGAGCGCGAATGCCGGCACCCATTCGCCGCTCGCGAGCCGCGGCAGGATTCGCCGCTTCAGCTCGTCGCTGCCGAAGCGCTGCACCGGCAGCGAGCCGAGCTCGTGGACCATCAGCATCAGCGCGCTGGAGGCGCACGCCTTCGCGATCTCCTCGACGGCGATCTGCAGCATCAGCGTGCCGGTGCCGGTCCCGCCCCACTCCTCCGCGAACGGCAGCGCGAAGACGTCATGCTCGGCCAGCAGCTCGCGCACGTCCCACGGGTACTCGCCCGTGCGATCGATCTCGGCGGCGCGCGGCGCGATCCGCTCGCGCGCCATCTGGCGGATCGTCGCCTGGAAGTCCCGCAGCTCCTGTGGGACCGCGTAGACGTCGCCGAACGCGGTCGCGCTCATGCGGTTGCCGTGGCGCGCATCGCGCCCTCGACGCGCTCCTGCGCCTGCGCGACCCACTCCGACTGGTCGAGCTCCTGCAGGCGCGGCAGCACCTCGCGGGCGAACAGGCTGAGGTTCGCCTCCGTCTCCGCGTGCGAGAGCTCGCCGCCCTGGCCCATGATCATGAGGTTGCCGACGCCGCCGGAGTTGGCGATGAACGCGACGATCTGCTCGTAGACCTGGTCGGGCGTGCCGGCGAAGCCGATCGCCGCGTCGACCATGTCCTGCGCCGTGACGCCAAGGCCGCTGCCGGCGCCGGAGCCGATCGCCAGCTTGCGCCCGTCGCGCGTCGTCGCCGGGAAGTGCTGGCCGGCGCGGCCGCGCGTCTGGTTGCGCTTGAGCCACTCGGCGTTCGCGACCGGCGGCATGTAGCCCGGGGGGTTCATGAACGCCTCGCCGACGGTCGAGGTCGTGCGGAAGTAGCCGGCGATGTCGTAGAGGCGGCGGTGGCCCTCCTCCTCCGTCTCGCCGACGCCCATCAGCGCGCAGTAGCCGAAGCGGTCGATGCCGGGGAACGGACGCCCGACCTCGAGCGCGCGCGTGCGGTAGACGTCGTAGAGCTTCTGCGCGTTCCAGCCGCCGAGGATCGTCACGAGCACATGGCCGCGCTCGCCGGTCGAGCGGGCGGTGCCGGGCGAGCCGCCGGTCACGAAGATCGGCGGGTGCGGCTGCTGCCACGGCCGCGGCCAGATGTTGACCTGGCGGTAGTCGTACCACTCGCTCTCCCAGCTGAACGGGCCGTCCTGGTGGCTGAGCGCCTTCAGCAGCAGGTCGTGCGCGTCGGCGCCGCGCTCGCCGATTCTCACCGGGTTGGCGTTCGTCGGCGAGATCTCGTACGGCGCGCCCTTCGGCAGGCCGATGTCGAGCCGCCCGCCGGAGACGACGTCGATGTAGGCCAGCTCCTCGGCGAGCCACACCGGGTCTCTGCGCAGCGCGACGGCGAAGCCGAGGCCGAGCAGGCGCGCCCGCTTGGTCTGGCGCGCGAGCATCGCGAGCGGGATCCCGGCCGAGGGCGACAGGCAGGTGGCGGTCGAGTGGTGCTCGTTGACCATGATGTCGAGCCCCAGCTCGTCGCACAGGACCCACTCGTCGAGCCGCTCGTTGATGATGCGCGAGGCGACCTGCGGGTCGCAGTGGCGGTTCGGCAGCGTGACGCGCAGCGAATCGGTCTCGATCTCCCAGGCGGCGTGGTAGGCCTGCTCGGAGAAGTGGTAGACGCGCATGCTGTTAGGCCTCCGTGGCAGCAGTCGGGATGGGCGCGGGCGCGCCGGCGAGGTCACGCACGAGCGCAGCGAGCCGCTCCGGCTGCTCGACGTGCGGATAGTGGCCCGCCGCCTCGATCAGCTCGAAGCGCGCACCGGGGATCTCGGCTGCGTAGGCGCGCCCGTAGTCGGGCGAGACGATCCCGTCGCTCGCGCCCCACGCGACGAGCGTCGGCAGCCGCAGGCGCCGCAGCCAGCGGCGCAGGCTCGGATCGTGCATGTACGGGCGCCAGCCGAAGTAGGCGTACGCCTCGCGGCTGCGCGCGATCGCGAGCCGCTGATCGTCGCTCATCGCCGAGTAGTCGCGCGTGCGCTGAGACGGCTCGTGGTAGGCGAGGCGCGTCAGCTCGTCCTGCGAGATCGCGAACACGTCGGCGATGTCGCGGTCCTCGCGGCCGCCGACCTTGATCCCCAGCGGGTCGACGAGCACGAGGTGCGAGATGGCGTCATGCGAGCGGATCGCGATCTCGGCGGCGAGCCAGCCGCCGAACGAGGCGCCGACCAGCACCGCGTCCTCGATCTCCAGCGCGCGGATCAGCTCGAGGTAGAAGAACGCGAGGTCGCCGATCGTGCGGAACTCGCGCGGCCACTCGGAGGCGCCGAAGCCGGGGTGCCACGGCGCGACGACCTCGAACAAGTCCGTCAGCTCGCCGAGGAACGGAAGCGCGGCGTCGACGCCGTCGACCGAGTGCAGGTACAGGAGCGTCTTGCCCGCTCCGCCCCGCACGACGTCGATCGTCACTCCGTCGACGACCTCCGCGGTCTTTTCGAACGTTCCGGAACTGTCGGCCACCACAATACCTCTGATTCGCAAATTAGGACGAATCTCATCTTACAGAACACTTCCCAGCGCCGTCAACGGGCTACCAGGCGAGCGGACGCCCGTCGCGGAAGAAGCCGCCGGTGGGCCCGTCGTCCGGCAGCGTCGCCGCCCACACGATTCCCGCCGCGCCCTCGGCGACCGGCCGCCCGCCGCGGCCGCCCATGTCGGTCGCGACCCAGCCCGGGCAGACCGCGTTGACGAGGATCCGTTCGCTGCGCAGCTCGGCCGCGAGCTTGCGCGTGAGCGCGTTGAGCGCCGCCTTCGAGACGCCGTAGGCTGGGTGGCCCGCGCCCATGTCGGTGAGCGACCCGGCGCCGCTGGAGACGTTGACGATCCGTCCGCCGCGCCGGCCGGCGCGCATCAGCGGGACGAACGCGGCGCAGGTGCGCCACGCGCCGAGCAGGTTCGTCTCGAGCGCCTCGCGCACCACGCCGAGATCCGCGTCGAGCGTGCGCTGCCACGTGTCGTAGTGGATCGCCGCGTTGTTGACGAGCACGTCGAGGCGCCCGTGCTCGCGCGCGACCCGCTCGGCGAGGCGCTCGACGCTGGCGGCGTCGTCGACGTCGAGCTGGCACGGCAGCACGCGCAGGCCGCCCGCCGCCAGCTCCGCCGCCGCGCGCTCGCCGGCGGCCAGGTCGCGCGCGCCGAGCAGCGCGACGCAGCCGCGCGCCGCCAGCTGCCGCGCGCCGCCAGCTGCCGCGCGACCTCGCGGCCGATGCCGCGGTTGGCGCCCGTGACGAGTGCGACACGGTCATCCATATTCTGGGACTCTTGCTGAATAGCAGTACGCATCGTATCCTCTCCTCACCCCTCGACCACGGAGCCCGCATGCAGCAGCGCAACCTCGGCAGCCTTGTCGTACCCGCCCTCGGCCTCGGCACGATGGGCATGAGCCCGGCCGTCTACGGCGCAGTCGACGACGCCGAGTCGATCGCCACGATCCGACATGCGCTCGACGTCGGTGTCACGCACATCGACACCGCCAACATCTACGGCGCCGGCCACAACGAGGAGCTCGTCGGCGAGGCGATCGCGGGCCGCCGCGACGAGGTCGTGCTCGCGACGAAGTTCGGGATCGTCCCCGGGGCGGACGGCAACCTCGCCGCGGACAACAGCCCGGCGTACATGCGCCAGGAGCTGGAGGGCAGCCTGCGCCGCCTCGGCGTCGACCACGTCGACCTCTACTACGTCCACCGCGTCGACCCGGACGGCGAGGTCGAGGAGATCATGGGCGCGCTCGCCGAGCAGGTGCAGGCGGGCACGATCCGCCACATCGGCCTCTCGGAGGCGGACGCGCAGACGATCCGCCGCGCGCACGCCGTCCATCCGCTCGCCGCCGTGCAGTCGGAGTACTCGCTGTGGAGCCGCGGCGCCGAGGCCGACGTGCTGCCGACGCTCGCCGAGCTGGGGATCGGCTTCGTCCCCTACATGCCGCTCGGCGCGGGCTTCCTGACCGGCGCGATCCGCGCCTTCGAGGACCTCGACGACGACGACTTCCGCCGCAACCTGCCGCGCTTCCAGCCGGGCACGATCGAGCGCAACGTCGCGGTCGCGGACGCGGTTCGCGAGATCGCGGCGCGGCGGGGCGCCGAGCCGGCGCAGGTGGCGCTCGCATGGGTGCTCTCGCGCGCCGACTTCGTCGTGCCGATCTTCGGCACGCGTCGTGCGGCCAACCTCGACCAGAACCTCGGCGCGCTCGACGTGGCGCTCGACGCCGACGAGCTGGCGCAGCTCGACGCGCTGTCCGCGCAGGTGGAGGGCAGCCGGCTGCCGTCCTTCCTCGAGGGCCTCAGCGCCGCCTGAGGGGTAGACGAACCGCATGAGCGCGACGAGCCTCCAGCGCAGCCCCCGCATCCGCCTCGGCGAGCTGGAGCTCGTCTCGCTCGCCGACGGCGCCGGCGTCGACTGGCCGGAGCGCCTGCCCGAGCTGTTCCTCGACGTCGCCCCGGCGACGTGGCCGCGGCTGCGCGCCGCCCACCCGTCGCTGTTCCCCGACGGCGAGGACCACGGCTGGCGGCTCGACGTCCTCTGCCACCTGATCCGCACGCCCGCGGCGACGGTGCTCGTCGACACCGGCATGGGCCCGGCCGACAGCGGCTACTCGACGTTCGTCGGCAGCGCGGGCCGGCTGCTCGACCTGCTCGCCGCCGAGGGCGTCATGCCGGAGGACGTCGACGTCGTCTTCTTCACGCACCTGCACCCGGACCACATCGGCTGGAACCGCGTCGGCGGCGGCGACGAGCGCCGCCTGACGTTCCCGAACGCGCGCTACGTCGTCCCCGCGCGCGACTGGGAGACGTTCCAGGCGCCCGAGATCGAGGCCGAGGCGGCCTGGCCGTTCGTGCGCGACCTGATCGACCCGCTCGCCGCCTCCGGCCGGCTTGAGCTGGTCGGCGAGGCCGACCTCGTCACGCCTGAGCTGACCGTGATCGAGCTGCCCGGCCACACGCACGGGCATGCCGGCCTCGCCGTCGCCTCGCACGGCGAGCACGCGCTCGTGACCGGCGACGCGTTCCTGCATCCGGTGCAGGTGGAGTCGCCCGCGACGCCGATGCTGCGCGAGATGGACCGCGACGCCGCGATCCGCACGCGCCGCATGCTGCTGGAGCGGCTGCGCGCACAGGAGGCGGTGTTCGTCGGCAGCCACTTCCCCGCGCCCGGGTTCGGGCGGATCGCGTTCGACGCGGCCGGGAGCGCGCGCTGGGAGCCGGCGCGATGACGCCCGAGGAGCGCCTGGAGCAGCTCGAACGCGAGCTCGCCGCACTGCGCGACCTGGAGGACATCCGCACGCTCAAGGCGCGCTACTTCGCCGCCGTCGACGTCGGCTGGGACGCGCAGCTGCCGGACAAGCGCGAGGCGCTGATCGAGCGCGTCTTCGCCGAGGACGGCGTGATGGAGATGCTCACGGCGACGGGGCCGAGCGTCCTGCGCGGACGCGCCGAGCTGCACGCCGTCTACGAGCAGCAGCTGAACGCCTACCCGTTCGGGATCCACTACGGCACGAACGACGACGTGCGGCTCGACGGCGACCGCGCGCACGCCGCCTGGCACGTCTTCGCGCCGTGCACCGACCCGGACGGGGTCTCGCGCTGGTTCGGCGGGCGCTACCTCGTCGAGCTCGTGCGCACGCCCGAGGGCTGGCGGATCGCGCGCCTGCGCCAGCAGGTCGCGTTCTTCACCGCCTTCGGCGAGCCCTGGTCGGGCCGCGGCGCGTAGGCGCCGGACGCTGCGCGCTGCTCCGCCCGCTCGCGCGCCGGGGGCGGGCCGCCAAGCCGCCCCCGGCGCGGGCACGCTCAGGTGCCGATCTCGAGCGTCCCCGTGCGACGGCGACGCAGCTGCGCGGAGATCGCGATCGCGACGACGACCGCGGCGCCGTTGAAGACGTCCGTGACCCACGGCTCGACGCCGAGCAGCACGAGGCCGCTGATCGTCGTGCCGACGAAGAACAGGCCGACGATCGTCCCCGGCACGTTGTACTTGCCCGGCTGCCACGTGGTCGCGCCGAGGAACACCGCGGCGAGCGCCGGCAAGATCGTCGGCAGGCCGCCGGCGCCCGGATCGCCGCTGCCCTGCGCGGCGATCTGCAGCACGCCGGCGACGCCGGCGAGGCAGCCCGACAGCACGAAGCTCAGCAGGATCGTGCGCCGCACGTTCATGCCCGTCAGGCGCGCCGCGCTCTGGTTCGAGCCGGTCGCCAGCAGGCGGCGCCCGTACGGCGTCTGCGTGAGCACGAACCATGCGATCACGCTGATGATCAGCATGATCACGAACAGGTCCGGGATTCCCGCGGCGTTCTTCGCGCTCAGCGTCGTGAGCGTCGGCGAGAGGCCGTTGTTGATCGGGATGCCCTTCGTGTAGGCCTGCACGAGGCCGCCCATGATCGTGCCGGTGCCGATCGTCGCGATGATCGAGTTGACGCCGAGGTAGGTGACGATCACGCCGTTGGCGACGCCGATCAGCGAGCCGACGGCGACGGTCGCGACGATCGCCGGCACGAGCGCCCAGCCGTGGTTGCCCATCAGCGCCGCGACGAGCACAGCGCAGAGGCCCATGTTGTTGCCGACCGAGACGTCGAAGCGGCCGCCCACGAGCGGGAAGATCAGCGCCAGCCCGATCACCGCCAGGACCGACTGCGAGGTCGCGATGTTGCGCCAGTTGGCCGTCGTCGCGAACGTGTCGCCCTTGAGGATCGTGAAGACCAGGATCACGAGCGCGAACAGCACGAACAGGCCGAAGCGCTCCGCCGTGTGCAGGGAAAGGACGGTCGGCCCGCGGCGCGACCGTCCGGGCGCGGCGCCGGGCTGGACCGGCGGCTCGACCACCGGGATCTGCGATGCGGTCTGGGTCATGCTGCCTCTTTCTCCTCTGCGAGCATCAGCTCGGTCAGTCGATGCGCCTCCAGTCCGCCGCCGCTGCACTCGGCGACGATGCGGCCCTCGCGCAGCACGAGCACGCGGTCGGACACGTGCGCCAGCTCCTCCAGGTCGGAGGCGACGAGGATCGCCGCCATGCCGTCCTGCACCGCCGCGCGCACGGCGGCGTAGACGTCCGCGCGCGCGCCGACGTCGACCCCCTGCGTCGGCTCGTCGAGCAGCAGCAGCCGCGGGTTGCGACGCAGCCAGCGCGCGAGCACGACCTTCTGCTGGTTGCCACCTGACAGCGACGAGAACAGCGCGCGGTCGCCGTCGGTGAGGATCGAGAAGTCGTCGATCGAGCGCCGCGCGTCGCGGCGCTCGCGCGCATGCTGGAAGCCGCGCCGGCTCCAGTACCGGCCGAGCTGCGCGGCGCTGAGGTTCTCGCGCACGCTGAGGTCCGGGAAGGCGGCGTCGAGCAGGCGGTGCTCGGGCACGTACGCGACTCCCGACCGCATCGCGTCCTCCGGCGAGCGCGGCCGGAAGCGTCTGCCGTCGAGCGTCATCTCGCCGTCGGCGGCGTACGCGCCGAAGATCGTCCGCAGCAGCTCGGTGCGCCCCGAGCCGAGCAGGCCGGCGACGCCGAGGATCTCCCCTCTGCGGACGCGGAAGCCGACGTCGCGCAGCGGCCCGCCGCGCAGGTGCGCGACCTCGAGCACCGGGTCGGCGACGTGCTGCTCGCTCGTCTCCGCGAAGACGCGCTCGAGCGGCCGGCCGACGATGTGCTCGATCAGCTCGTCCTGCGTGAGGCCGTCCGCGTCGCGGGTGATCACGTGGCGGCCGTTGCGCAGCACCGTCACGTCGTCGACGACGGACAGCACCTCGTCGAGCCGGTGGCTGACGTAGAGGATCGCGAAGCCGGCCTGCGCGTAGCGGCGCAGCGCGGCGAGCAGCAGCTCGACCTCGTGCTCGGGCAGCGATGCGGTCGGCTCGTCGAGCACGAGCAGCGAGACGTCCTCGTCGCCGCCGTCGCGGCCGTCGCCCTGCAGCGCGCGGGCGATCGCGATCATCGTGTGGTCGGCCGGCCGCAGCTCGCCGAGCACGTCGTCAGGGCGGGCGTCGATCTCGAAGCGCTCGAGCAGCGCGCGCGTGCGCTCGCGCAGCCGCCGCCAGCCGATCCCGCCGAGCGCGGTCGTCGGGAAGCCGTCGGCGCTGCCGATCGCCATGTTCTCCGCGACGGTCAGCAGCGGGAACACGCCCGGGTCCTGATGCACGAAGCGCAGGCCGCAGGCGCGCGCGAGCTCGGGGGTCGTCTCGTCGGAGGCGACCGTCCGCCCGGCCAGCGTCAGCGTCCCGCCCGGGTCGCCGCGGTAGACGCCGGCGAGGATCTTGATGAGCGTCGACTTGCCCGACCCGTTGCCGCCGAGCAGACCGTGGATGCGGCCGGGCTCGACCGCGAAGCCGACGCCGTTCAGCGCTCTGGTGGCGCCGAACGTCTTCGAGAGGTGCTCGACGGTGAGCGCCGCGTCGCGGCGCTCACCGTTGTCGAGGGGACTCATGTCAGGACCCGTTCCACACCTTCTCGTACGCGCCCCGGTAGTCGTATGAGCCGTTCGCGTACTCTCTCGGCGCCGGCAGGTTGTGATCTCTGTCGACGTACAGCACCTCGCCGCCCTCGTAGGGGAACGTTCTCTCCCCGGCGAAGACGCGGTTCATCACGTCGAAGACCGCGAACGCAGCCCAGTCCGACGGGTACGAGCCGGCCGCGTCGGTGAGCCCGTCGCGGATGTTCTGCAGGTCGCTCTGGCCGCCGTCGCCGCAGCAGCTGACGTCGAATCTGTGGCCGGCACCCTGCATCGCGGCCTGCAGGCCGGCTGGCAGCCACGCCGACGCGTGGTAGTACAGGATGTTCGCGTCGGGATGCGCGAGCACGCCGCTCTTGAAGATCGACGGGCCCTTGCCGGCGCCGAGCTGCGGGATCGTGAAGGACAGCGGGTAGACGGTGCAGCCCGGGCACTTCGCCTTGACCTCGTCCTCGAAGCGCTGGCTGTGCTCGTGCTGGAGCGCCTGGTCGTCGTTGCGGACCTGGATGATCTTCGGCTCCTTGATGCCCTTCTTGGCCGCGAGCGCGAGCACCATGTCGGCGTCTCTCTCGCCGGTCTTGCCGTAGAAGTCGCCCCAGTCTCTGCCGTTGAACTGCACGTTCGCGGCGAACAGCGACTCGCCGCCTCTGAACGCCGGGTTGTCACAGTCGAGGCCGCCGTAGGAGACGACCGGGACGCCCGCGCTCTTCGCCGCAAGCAGGCCCGACTTCAGCAGCGGGCAGTCCATCGGCAGCTCGATGATGCCGTCGGCGCCGGCGCTGATCGCCTGCCGCATCGCGGAGATCGTCAGGTTCGGGTCGGCTTTCGTGTCGACGACCTTCACGTTCCAGCCGAGTGCTCTGCCGGCGTCGACCATGCCGTTCGTGATGCGCTGGCAGCCCTCGTAGGCGAGGCAGCTGAGCAGCCACACGGTCTTGCCTCTCTGCGCTCTGGGGCCGCTTGACGGCGGGTCCTCGACGACGCCGGCAAAGCTGTCGGCGATCACTCTGTCGGCGTCGAGCGCGATGCCCGTGTCGTTGCTCGCGGAGCCACCGCCAGAGGTTGCGCTCGTCGAACCGGATCCGCCGCCTGAGCCCGAGTCCGAGCCCCCGCACGCGGACAGGGCGAGCGCGGCGACGAGCGCGAGCGCGACGAGCAGCAGCGAGCGACTGCGCCAGGAACGCACGCCGCGCGCGCGTTCCTCGACCGAAGACACATCCATGGATTGACCCTCCTCCGCGCCGCCCTCCTCCAGGGCGACTTGTTGGTATGCTTCCCAACATACAGTACAGGTGAAACATCGTCAATCCAGCCGAGTGAGGTGACGAATGACGGACCTGGAGCAGCGCGCTGCCGTGAACGCCGCCGCCTTCCGCGGCGTCCTGGACGCGCTCGCGCGCGGCGATGTCGAAGCGGTCGTGCGGCTGCACACGGAGGACGTGACGATTGAGTACCCGTTCGCCCCGCCGGGCTTTCCGGCGCTCGTGCACGGGTGCGACGAGCTGCGCGCGTTCGAGCAGGCGATCGCCGACCGCGTCGCGACGTGCGCCTTCCACGACCTGCGCATCCGCGCGTTCGCGCACGAGGACGGCCTCGTCGCCGAGTACCGCGGCGAGGTGACGCTGACGAACGGCCGTCCCTACGCCAACACGTACTGCGCGGTGGTGCAGTGCCGCGACGGACTGCTGCACCACGTGCGCAAGCTGTATGACCCGCTCGTGATCGGAGCAGCGGGCCTCGAAGCGTCCTGAGCCGGGCTTTAGGACGCGTCGGGGTCGCCGGCGACGAGCCCGGCGGACTGGATCACGAGCGGGTTGAAGTACTCGCGCACGTGATGCATGCGGCCGTCGCGGAAGCGGACCACGAGGCAGTAGGTGTTGTTGTACTCACGCCCGTTCGTCAGCTTCACCTCGCCTCGGTACTCGGCGACGGCCATGTCCGGCTCGGCCAGCGGCCGCACGACGAGGTCGTGGAACGACGACGACGCGACGCTCTCGCTGATCGGCGCCTCGAAGATGCGGATCGCCTCGCGCCCCTCCACGCGCGGTGGGAAGCCGGGCGGCGCGAACGGGAACTCGAGGATCCCGTCCTCGGTGTGGATGTCGACGATCGCGTCGATGTCCTTGCGCACGATCGCGTCGAGAAACGCTTCGACGGTCGCTCTGTGTGCCTCACTCATCTGCCGGCTCCTCTCATCCCACGATCCGCACGGCACGCCGGCGGAAGCGCCAGTCACCGTCGCCGTTCCGCACCAGCTCGTCCTCGTAGACGACGCTCGCGACGATCCGCGGCTGCGCGCCGCCCTCCACCACCATCGCGTAGCAGCGGCCCGCCACATGGTCCGCGCGCTCGTCGGTCAGCACCGTGTTGACCCAGTGCGTGCGCACCTGCGCGCCGGGCGCCGCGGCTGCCGTGCGCGCGAAGTCGGCGAGCGCCTCGGCGCCCGCGATCTCGCCCAGCCGCGAGGAGACGAACACGCCGTCGGGCGCGAAGCAGGCGGCGAAGCGCTCGCCGTCGCCCTGGTCGGTCGTGTGCGCGTAGCGTACGTTGAGCTGCTCGATCGCGACGCGGTCCTCGCTCGTGAGTGCCATCGTCAGCGACCCTCCAGCCCGATCATCACCGTCTTGACCTCCATCACGGCGTCCATCGCGTCGCGGGCGGCCTCGCGCCCGAGCCCGGAGGCCTTGTAGCCGCCGAACGGCGAGTTCGGGAAGAAGCCGTAGCCGTTGATGCCGACCGTGCCGCTGCGCAGCGCGCGCGCGACGCGCATCCCGCGCTCGACGTTGTCGGTGAACACCCCGGCCGAGAGCCCGTACGGCGAGTCGTTCGCGATCCGGACCGCCTGCACCTCGTCGTCGACCGGGATCACCGACAGCACCGGCCCGAAGATCTCCTCGCGCGCGATCGTCATGTCGTGGGCGACGTCGGCGAACAGCGTCGGGTTGACCCAGTTGCCGGCCGCCAGCTCGCCGTTCGGCCGGTCGCCGCCGAGCACGAGCCGCCCGCCCTCCTCGCGCCCACGCTCGATGTAGCCCATCACCTTCTCGAGCTGGCGCGCGTTGATCAGCGGCGCCGACGTCGTCGCGAGGTCGAACGGGTCGCCGTAGCGCACGCGCTCGGCGGCGCCGGCGGCGATCTCCAGGAAGCGGTCGTAGACCGAGCGCTCGACCAGCGCGCGCGTCGTCGCCGAGCAGACCTGGCCGGAAAGGCCCATCGTGACCTGCGCCATCGTCGCGGTCGCCGCGTGCTCCAGGTCGGCGTCGGCGAACACGAGCGAGGGGCTCTTGCCGCCCAGCTCGAGCGAGACGCGCTTGATGCCCTTGCCGCTGGCGCCGAGGATGTGCTCGCCGACGGCGCGGCTGCCGGTGAAGTTGACCTTGTCGACGCCGGGGTGCGTGATCAGCGCCTCGCCGGTCTCCGGCCCGCCCAGCACGAGGTTGAAGACGCCCGGCGGCAGCTCCAGCTGCTCGATCAGCTGCGCGATGCGGATGACGGTGAGTGGCGCCCACTCGGACGGCTTGAGCACGAGCGTGCAGCCGGCCGCGAGCGCGGGGCCGATCTTGCCGCAGGACTGCATCAGCGGCGCGTTCCACGGCAGGATCCCGGCGACCACGCCGACCGGCTCCATCAGCGTCAGCATCTGCATCGGCTGCGCGTCGGTGTAGACCGGGTAGGTGTGGCCGGTCAGCTTGTCGATCCAGCCGACGTGGTGGTCGATGCGGTCCGCGGCCATCATGGCGTCGGCGCCGTAGGAGGAGCTCATCGAGAGCGGCATGCCGTTGTCGAGCACCTGCAGGCGGTTGAGCTTGTCGGCGTGCTCCTCCAGCAGCCCGACGAGCGGCTGCAGCAGCCGCTTGCGCTCGCGCGCCTTCATGTGCGGCCAGGGACCCTCGTCGAACGCGCGCCGCGCCGCGCGCACGGCACGGTCGACGTCGGCCGCGCTCGCGACCGCCCACGTCGTCAGCTGCTCGTTCGTCGCGGGCGAGCGATGCGTCCACGTCGCGCCGTCTGATGCCTCGACCCACGCCCCGTCGATGTGGAGACGGCCGGGCGCCAGGTTCAGCTCCTGTGCATACGGCAACACCGAGATGGCCATGGCAGTCCGTCCTCCTCCGTAATGTGTCCCGCAAAGTGGGATTGCATCCTGATTCTATTACAACTGGCAAGGAGGTCCCGTGCTCGACATCGCCACCGTCCGCCGCGTCGTGACCGCTCGCACGGCGGACGGCCGCTCGACGACGCTGCTCGACGGCCCCTCGCCGCACCTGCGCGAGCTGCCCGACTTCCCGACGTTCCGCTGGACCGACCTGTGGGCGGCGCGCAGCGCGCCGGCCGACGTCGCCGACGACGCCGACGCGGCGGCCGGGCCACCGCTGCCCGCGCCGCCGCCGCCCGGCAACCTCTTCCGCGTCGTCGAGATCGCGCCCGATCCGCCGGGCTGGGATCCCCGCGAGGGCTTCCACGCGACCGACTCGATGGACTACGTCTACGTCCTCTCCGGCGAGGTCCGCGTCCTGCTCGACGACGGCGACGTGCATCTGCGCAAGGGCGACGTGCTCGTCCAGCGCGCGACGCGTCACGCGTGGTCGAATCCGGGCCCCGAGCCGTGCGTGCTGCTCAGCGTCATGGTCGCCACGCAGCCAGTATGTACTGAATATTGAGAAGAATCCCGAATTCGGGTACAAGAGGGTCCGCAACCGACGAACGGAGGAGTCCGTGCGGACCACATCCCTCGCCGCGCTCGCGGCGATCGCGCTCGCCGCCGGCGGCTTGACCGCCTGCGGCGGAGCGAGCAGCGGCAGCGCCTCGAAGGCGTCGAGCGCGGAGCACGCGATCGACGTCGGCGGCGGACAGAAGGTGACGATCCCGAAGGGCACGAGACCGCGCGTCGGCCTCTTCATCGCCACCACGACCAACCTCTACACGCAGGCGCTCGTGGACGAGGCGAAGAGAACCGCCGCCCGGCTCGGCGCGTCGCTGACGGTCTTCGACGGCGGCTTCGACGCGATGACGCAGCTCAACCAACTGCAGGGCGCGCTCCAGCGCAAGCAGTTCGACGCCTGGTACGTGACACCCGTCGACGGCAACCAGTCGTGCGCGCTGCTGAGCAGGACCGCGCCGGCCCAGGGCATCGTCGTCGGGCTCTCCGACCTCGCGCTGTGCGGGCGCGGCGAGCGGCCGGCGGCGGACATCTGGCAGCCCGGGACGATCGACTACGTCGGCGCGGAGACGACCGTCGACTTCATCGACGCGTGGATCGGCGACATCGCGGACCGGCTGCCGGGCGCCCACGCGATCGGCGTGTTGCAGGGCCCGCCGCTGACCAACCTGACCGACAACACAGCGGCCGCGCTCGAGCGCCTGCAGGACAGCCGGCCCGACCTGAAGGTCGTCGCCTCCGTCAACACCGACTTCACGACGCCGGACGGGCTGCGCAAGGCGCAGACGATGCTGCGCGCGCATCCGGAGATCGACGCGCTGATCACGACCTACGCCGACGTGACGGTGGGCGCGATCAAGGCGGTAAAGGAGACCGGGCGCAGAGTCGCCGTCTTCGACCTCGGCGGCTCGAAGGCGGAGGTGCCGCTGATCGAGGAGGGCTCGCTGACGGCGTCAGCCGCCTACTCCCCGCGGGGGCACGCGCGCACCGTCGTGACCGCGCTCGTGAGAGCGATCCTCGACGGCACGACGCCGCCGCGCTACGAGGACGGGCTCGACTACGGCACGACCGACAAGCCGTACATGGTCGACAGATCCAACGTCGGCAGCTACAGACCGGAGTACTAGCGGTCGGCGCGGTCGCCCGCCGGGGCTGCGGCTCCGGCGCGGCGGCCGGCGAGCCGGCTCAGGCCCGCGGCGACCCGACCGTCGCCGCCACCTCGTCCGCGTCGAGGTGCGCGAACGGGTCGTGCGCGAGCGCCGGGTCCTGTGCCACGGCGCGCTCGAGCCCCTCGACGACCTTGCGCGCGCGGCTCACGTCCGCTGCGCGCGGCGGGTCGGCGACGATCGGGCCGGTGCCGTCAACGCAGATCGCGGCGAACGCACGGCCGTCGAGCCGCACGGGGAACGCCAGCTCGGCGCTGTCGCCGTCCTCGCCCGCTTCGCGCACCCAGCCCGCTTCGGAGACCTCGTCGAGCCGCCCGCGCAGCGCGCGCGTGCGCGACGGCGAGCGGCGCCCGCCGCCCTCCCAGCGCAGGTAGCCCTCGACCTCATCCGCGGGCAGGTGCGCGAGGATCGCCAGGCCGCCCGCGGTGGAGGCGAGCGGGCTCGCCTGCCCGATGCGGGTGCCCGCGTGGATCTCGTTCCAGCCCTCGAAGCCGGCGATCCGCACGACGTGCCAGCCGACGCGCACGTCGAGCGCGGTCGTCTCGCCGAGCTGCTTGGCGAGCCGCGCGAGGAACGGCACCGCCGCAGGCTGGATGCGGAACTGCCGGAACAGCCCGTGCACGAGCATGTGCGAGCGCACGCCCAGCTCGTACTTCGTGCCGGTCGAGTCGCGCACCGCAAAGCCGGCGTCGTTGATCGTCGCCAGCAGACGGTGCGCCGTGCTCGTCGGGATGCCGAGGTCGCGCGCGACGTCGGCGACGCCGCTCGGCTGCCCGCTGTCGACCAGCAGGTGCAGCGTGTCGAAGATCTGGTCGACGGAGGTGTTGGGCTCGGATGCCATGCTCATTCCGCCACGTCGGAGTACTCGGACGGGTAGAGGCGGCTCGACTGCGCCAGCTCCTCGGCGACCGCGCGCAGCTCCTCGATCAGCTCCTCCAGGCGCGCGTCGTTCAGGCGCTCGGCCGGACCGCCGACGGTGATCGAGCCGTGCGGGTACTCGGCGCTCGCCGGCACGGGGAACGAGACGCCGTTGACGCCGCGCCAGTGGTCGCCGAAGACGGTCGCGTAGCCGCGCTCGCGCACCGTCTCGACCTCCCGCCAGATCTGCTCGGGCGTCGTCAGCGTCAGCCCGCTGAAGCGCTCGAGCGGCTGCTCGAGGTAGCGCTCGATCGCGTGGTCGGGAAAGCTCGCGAGGATCGCGCGCGAGGCGGGGCTGATGTGCAGCGGCATCACGCGCCCGAGCGGGATGCGGCGTGCGAGCACGCCGCGGCCGCGCACGCCGCCGACGGTGACGGCGCTGCGCCCCCACGGCACCGCGAGCGTCGCGGTCTCGCCCGTCAGCTCGCGCATGCGGCGCAGCGCGGGCGCGCAGAAGTCCGGCAAGTTCAGGTCGGGCAGGCCGGCGCCCGCGAGCCGCAGCACGCCGGGGCCGAGCTGGTAGCGCGCGCCGGACGGGTCGCGCACCACGTAGCCGTGGCGCGAGAGCGTGCTGAGCGCGCGGTACACCATGTTCTTCGTCATGCCCAGCTGGCGGCTCAGCTCCGTGACGCCGTAGGACGCGTCGCCGCCGGCCAGCTCGGAGAGCACCATCAGTACCCGCGCGGTCGCCTTGTTGCCGACGAGCCCGTCGCCGTTCGCGCGCTCGACGGGCGCGGGGACGGTCTCGGCGGTCGTTCGTGGAGGCATCGGCGTGCGGGCGGCAGGTATGCCGCTCGGAACTCTAGCCGGATGATCGAACGTCAGCGCCCGATGGTCAGCACGATCTTGCCGAGGTGGCGGTTGGCGCGCATGCGCTCCTGCGCCTCCAGCGCCTGCTCCAGCGGATAGACGCGGTCGACGACCGGACGCAGCCGGCCGGCGGCGAGCACGGGCAGCAGCACGTCGCCGGCGCGCCGCACGCACGCCTCGTACTCGTCGATCGTGCGCGTGCGGAAGGTCACGCCGATCAGCCGCAGGCGCTTGAGTGCGAGCAGGTCGAGGTCGATCTCGCCGACTCTCGCGCCGAGCCGGCCGACGCTGATCAGCCGTCCCTCCAGCGCCAGCGCGCGCATGTTCTCCGCCAGCACCGCCCCGCCGACGTGGTCGATCACGACGTCCACGCCGCGGCCGTCGGTCTCGCGCTCGATCGCGTCGGCGAAGCGCTCGTGCTCGTGATGGATCGCGACGTCGGCGCCCAGCTCGCGCACGAGCGCGTCCTGCTCGTCGCTCGCGACCGTCCCGAAGATCCGCCCGGCACCGAGCTGGCGCGCGATCTGCACCGCCATCAGCCCGACGGCGGAGCCGGCCGCCTGGATCAGCACGCTCTCCCCTGGCGCCAGCGCGGCGTTCGTCGCGAGCGCGTCGTACTCGGTCACGAGCGCGACCGGCGTCGCAGCCGCCTGCGCCCAGTCGAGCCGCTCGGGCACCGGCAGCAGGATCCGCTCGTCGACCGCGAGCAGCTCGGCGTAGCCGCCGGCGCACTGTCCCATCACGCGGTCGCCCGGCGCGAAGCGCGTCGCCTCGGCGCCGACGGCGACGACCTCCCCGGCCGACTCCAGCCCGGCGATCGGCGGGCCGCCGCGCGCCGTCGCCTGCTGTCTGTAGGCGCCGAGCCGCTGGGAGAGGTCGGCGCGGTTGAGCGCCGTCGCGCGCACGCGCACGAGCACGTCGCGCGGACCGAGCTGCGGGTCCGGCACCTCCTCCAGTCGCAGCGTGCCGTGCTCGCCGGGGTCGTGGACGACCATCGCCTTCATCACAAGCCTCCGGGCTCGGCGCGCAGCAGCTCGGCGATCCGCTCGCCGACCATGATCGCGGTCAGGTTCGTGTTCGCGCGCGGGATCTCTGGGGCGATCGACATGTCCGCCACGCGCAGCCCCTCGACCTCGTGCACGCGGCCGTGCGCGTCGACGACCGCGCCGGCGTCCTCGCGCGGGCCCATGCGGGCGGTGCCGGTCGGGTGCTTGAAGGTCGTGACGACCTCGTCGACGTAGGCGTCGAGCGCCGCGTCGTCGGCGAGCGTCGTCTCGTCGAGCAGCGCGATGCGGCGCAGGTGCGGCGCCATCGCGCGCGCCTGCGCGACCTGCCAGGCGAGCCGCAGCCCCTCGCGCAGGCGCGCCGCATCGTCGGGGTGCTCGGTCAGGCGCAGCTCGATTCGCGGCGACTCCGTCGCGCTCGGCCCGCTCCAGCTCACGCGCCCGCGCGAGCGGGGGCGCTGCAACCCTGTGCCGAGGAAGAATGCGCGCTCGACGCCGGCGGCCTCGGCCAGCACGGGCGTCGCCGACAGGTCGACGGGCACGACCGCCAGCAGCTGCATGTCGCCGGGCTCGCGCGAGCCGGCCGCGGTGTAGCGCAGCCCGACCTGCACCGAGCGCGAGGGCAGATCGCAGACGCCCGGCGCCGGCACGGCGCACAGCCACGCGAACGCGTGGTCCATCAGGTTCTCGCCCACACCCGCGCGCTCTGCGAGCGGCTCCGCGCCCGCCGCGCGCACGCGCTCGGCGGCGCCGATCCCGGAGCGCAGCAGGATCCCCGGCGTCGAGATCGCGCCCGCGCAGAGCGTGACCTGGCCGGCCGCGATCTGCTCGCCATCCTCCAGCTCGACGCCGCGCGCGCGGCGGCCGTCGAACAGCACGCGGCGGACGGTCGCGCCGGTGCGGATCGCCAGCCCCGGCCGGGCGCGCACCGCCGGCGTCAGGTACGCCGCGGCGGTCGAGACGCGGGCACCGTCGCGCACGTTCATCGGCCATGGCCCGACGCCGACCGCGTCAGGCGCGTTGAGGTCGGCGACGGCGGCGTGGCCCAGCTCGCGGGCGGCGTCGTAGAGCGCGCGGTGGACGTGCAGGAAGTCCGCGACCCGCGGCCGTGCGATCGGCAGCGGCCCATCGGCGCCGTGCAGCGCGCCGTCCTCGCCGAAGTCGGCGTCGACCTCGATGCGGCGGAACAGCGGCAGCACGTCCGCCCATGCCCAGCCGGGGTTGCCGGCCGCCGCCCAGGCGTCGTAGTCGGCCGGCGCGCCGCGCAGCGCGACGGCGCTGTTGATCGCCGAGCCGCCGCCGAGCACCTTGCCGGCGGGGTACTCGACCTCCCGCCCGGAAACCGCCTCGGCGCGGAACTTCCAGTCGTGGACGATCGCGCCGTCAGACAGCGCGCGGCCGACCAGCTCGGCCGGGATCTCCTCGGCGTCCGCGTCCGGGCCCGCCTCCAGCAGCAGCACGCGGCGGGCCGCATCCTCCGACAGGCGCGCGGCGAGCGCCGCGCCCGCGGACCCACCGCCGACGACGACGTGGTCCCAGGGCGCCTCGCTCATCGCGTCTCCGCCCGCGCGCGCCGGCCGCCGGGGTCGCTCAGCGTGATGCCGCCGTCGGCGACGATCGTCTGCCCCGTGATCCACGACGCCTCGTCGCTCAGAAGGAACGCCGCGAGCGCCGCCGTGTCCTCCGGCTCGCCCAGGCGCCGCAACGGGTAGAGGGCGGCGAGGCCGGCGTTCTCGTCCTCGTAGAGCGCGCGCGCGAAGCGCGTCTTGACGACCGCGGGCGCGATCGCGTTGACGCGGATCGCGGGGCCGAGCTCGAGCGCGAGCTGGCGCGTGAGGTGGATCAGCGCGGCCTTGCTCGTGTTGTAGGGCCCGAGCAGCTCGCCCGCGACGAGCCCGCCGGCGGAGGCGACGTTGAGGATCGTCCCGCCGTACTCCCCCATCCAGGCGGCGTGCGCCTCCTGCGCCCAGGCGAGCGGGGCGACGACGTTGACGTCGAGGATCTTGCGGACGGCATCGAGCTGGGCCTCGATCGCCGGCCCGTAGAGCGGGTTGGCGGCGGCGTTGTTGACGAGCACCTCCAGCGAGCCGAACGCCTCCATCGTCGCGGCCACCGCCGCGCGGCGGTGATCCGGATCGTCGGCGGCGCCGGGCACGGCGATCGCGCGCTCGCCGGCATCCAGCGAGCGCAGCGCCTCCTCCAGCTCCGCCTCCCGCCGCGCGGTGATGCAGACGCACGCGCCCTCGGCGAGCAGGCGCTCGGCGATCCCGAGGCCGATCCCGCGCGAGGCGCCGGTGACGATCGCCGCGCGCCCAGCGAAGCGCTGCGGGAGGTCCGTCATGCGGCGCGCTCCAGCAGCAGCGCGATCCCCTGGCCGCCGCCGATGCACAGCGTCACGAGTCCCAGCTCGTGGTCGGCGCGCTCCATCTCGTACAGCGCCTTCGCCGTGATCGCCGCGCCGCTGGCGGCGATCGGGTGGCCGAGCGCGATCGCGCCGCCGTTCGGGTTGACCTGCGCGGGATCCAGATCGAGGTCGCGCATGACCGCGAGCGCCTGCGCGGCGAACGCCTCGTTGAGCTCGATCGTGCCGACGGCGGCGAGCGCCGCGCCGCCGCGCTCGAGCGCCGTGCGGACCGCCGGCACCGGGCCGATGCCCATGATGCGCGGGTCGACTCCGCAGCTGGCCGAGCTGCGGATGCGCGCTCTGATCGGCAGGCCCAGCTCGCGCGCGCGCTGCTCGCTCGCGAGCACGAGCGCGGCGCCGGCGTCGTTCATGCCGGACGCGTTGCCGGCCGTGACGGTGCCGCCGTCTGGCTTGAAGAACGGCTTGAGCTTCGCCATCGCCTCGATCGTCGCGTCCGGGCGCAGGTGCTCGTCGCGCGCGAACAGGCCCTCGCCGCCGCGCGTGCGCACCGGCACGGCCACGATCTGCTCGTCGAAGCGCCCGTCCGCCTGCGCGGCGGCCGCGCGCCGGTGCGACTCGACCGCGAAGGCGTCCTGGTCCTCGCGGGAGATGTCCATCCGCTCGGCGAGGTTCTCGGCGGTCACGCCCATCAGGATGTCGTGGAACGGGTCCGTCAGGCCGCCCATCACGGGATCGACGAGCGTCGTCGCGCCCATTCGCGCGCCCCAGCGCGCCGCCGGCATCCAGTACGGGCCGCGGCTCATCGACTCGGCCCCGCCGGCGAGCGCGATCTGCGCCTCGCCCGCCTGGATCGCCTGCGTCGCGGAGACGATCGCCTGCACGCCGGTGCCGCACAGGCGGTTGACGGTGAAGGCGGGGGTCTCCTGCGGCACGCCGGCCTTCATCCCGACGACGCGCGCCATGTACATGTCCTCGGTCGCGGTGTGGACCACGTTGCCGAAGACGACGTGGTCGATCTGCTCGGGCGCGAGCTGGGCGCGCTCGATCGCGGCGCGCGCGGCGATCGCCCCCAGCTCGGTGGCGGGCACGTCCTTCAGCGACCTGCCGTAGGAGCCGATCGGGGTGCGGGCGGCGGCGGCGATGACGACGCCGGTGTTCGTGGTGGACGCCATGCGGTTCTGTTTCCTCCAGCCGCCGGCGGTCACTCCGGGCGCAGCACGGCCTTGACCGCCGCCCCGCTCTCGGTGTCCGCGACGGCCTCGTTGATGTGGGCCAGCGGGTAGTAGGTGATGAGCCGGTCGAGCGGCAGGCGCCCGTCGGCGTAGAGGTCGACGAGCAGCGGGATCATCAGCTTCGGCATGCTGTCGCCGGCGATCACGCCGCGCACGGTGCGGCCGCCGAACAGCAGCGCGTTCATGTCGAACGTGACCTCGGTGCCGAGCGCCGAGCCGCCGATCAGGCCGCACACGCCCAGCGGCGCGAGCGCGTCGACGGCGGCGCGCAGGACCTGCGGGACCCCGGTCGTGTCGAGCGCGTAGTCGAAGCCGTCGGGCGCGACGGCGCGCAGCTGCTCCCCGAGCGGCTGCTCGTCGGCCGGCTGGATCGTGTCCGTGGCGCCGAGCTCGCGCGCGAGCGCCAGTCGGCTCGGCTTGACGTCGATCGCGGCGATCGTCGTGCAGCCGGCGATGACGGCGCCGATCAGCGCGCTGAGGCCGACCGCGCCGGTGCCGAGGATCGCGATGCTGGACCCGGGCCGCGCCCGCAGCGAGTTGAAGACCGCGCCGACACCCGTCTGCACCCCGCAGCCCAGCGGGCCGAGCGCCGCGAGCGGCACGTCCTTGCGGACCTTCACCGCGTTGTCACGATGCGCGACGGCGTACTCGGCGAACGACGACTGGCCGAAGAAGCAGCCGTGCACGACATCGCCGTTGCGCGAGAGCGCGTTCGTGCCGTCGGCGCGGGCGCCGCGGTAGGTCACCTCGAAGATGTCGCGGCAGTAGCCGGGGTTGGCGGCGCGGCAGCTCGGGCACGTGCCGCAGGAGCGGAACGTGAGCACGACATGGTCGCCGGGCGCGAGCTCCTCGACCGCCGCGCCCACCCGCTCGACGACGCCGGCGCCCTCGTGCCCCAGCACGCCGGGCAGCGGGAACGGGTAGCGACCGTCGCGGACGTGCAGGTCGGTGTGGCAGATGCCGGCGCCGGCGATCCGCACGAGTACCTCGTCGGGCGCCAACGGCCCGAGCTCCAGCTCCCGCAGCGCGAACGGCGCGCCGACGCCGGCGGTGACCGCCGCGGTCATGTGCATCGTCGCCTCCACTGCGCTCACGCGCCGGAGCTCGCGCGCGCGAGCTCCTCGCGGGCCACGCGCTGCAGGTCGCGCAGGTAGTCGAGGTGCGCCAGCCAGCATTCGTCGCCGGGAAGGCGGTCGGCCATGCGGGATGTGTCGTCGTGCGCGTCGAGCAGTTCGTAGACGAGCCGGGTCATCCGTGCAGGGGATGCGCTCGTTTGGTATTCTGCTGTTCGGCTCATATCCCGAATTTTATCACAGAGATGCCCTCCGACCACGCCGACATCGAGACCGCCCTCGCGGCCTTCGCGCGCGGAGAGTTCCTCGTGGTCACCGACGACGAGGAACGCGAGAACGAGGGCGACCTGATCGTCGCCGCGGAGCGGATCACGCCCGAGGCGGTCGCGTTCATGGTGCGCCACACGTCCGGCGTGATCTGCGTGCCGATGCTCGGCGAGCGGCTCGACGAGCTGCGCCTGCCGCTGATGGTCACGGCCAACACCGAGTCGCACGGAACCGCCTTCACCGTCTCCTGCGACCTGCGCGACAGCCGCTCGACCGGCATCTCCGCGGCCGACCGCGCGCGCACGATCCGCGCGCTCGCCGATCCCAGCACGACGTTCGCGGAGCTGGCGCGGCCGGGCCACGTGTTCCCGCTGCGCTACTGCGAGGGCGGCGTGCTGCGGCGCGCCGGCCACACCGAGGCCGCGGTCGACCTCGCACGGCTCGCCGGACTGGAGCCGGTAGCCGCGATCTGCGAGATCGCCAACGACGACGGCACGATGGCGCGCGGCCAGGCGCTTGAGGCCTTCGTCGCCGAGCACGGCCTGCTGCGCATCTCGATCGCCGACCTGATCCGCCACCGCCGCCGCCACGAGAAGCTCGTGCGGCGCGTCGCCGAGGCGCGCATGCCGACCGCGCACGGCGAGTTCCGCGCGCACGTGTTCGAGTCGCTCATGACCGGCATGCAGCACCTGGCGCTCGTGCAGGGCGACCTCGCCGACGGCGCGCCGCTCGTGCGCGTGCACTCGGAGTGCCTGACCGGCGACGCGATCGGCTCGCTGCGCTGCGACTGCGGCGAGCAGCTCGAGCTGGCGCTCGCGCGCATCGCCGCCGAGGGTCGCGGCGCGCTCGTATACCTGCGCGGCCACGAGGGCCGCGGCATCGGGCTCGGCCACAAGCTGCGCGCGTACCAGCTCCAGGATGACGGGCTCGACACCGTCCAGGCGAACCTCGAGCTCGGCTTCCCCGCCGACTCGCGCCGCTATGGCGTCGGCGCGCAGATCCTCGTCGACCTCGGCGTGCGCCAGATGCGCCTGATGACGAACAACCCGGCCAAGTACACCGGTCTCTCCGGCTTCGGCCTGGAGATCGTCGAGCGGGTCCCCCTGACGTCGGAGCCGACGCCCGAGAACGTCCGCTACCTGCGCGCGAAGCAGCGCAAGCTGGGCCACCTGCTGCAGCTCGACGAGGCGCCGCGCGCCGACGCCGGCAGCGAATGAGCGCCGTCGTGCAGACCGTCACCGGCCCGCTGCCGGTGCAGCGGCTCGGCCGCGTGCTGATGCATGAGCACGTCTTCACCGCCTCCCCCGGCCTGCGCGAGGCGTACCCCTCCACCTTCCCGCGCGCCGAGATCCGCGCCACCTGCATCGCGCAGCTCCAGGCGCTGAAGGACGCCGGGATCGACACGCTCGTCGACCACACGACGTACGACCTCGGCCGCGACGCCGAGCTGCTGGCGGAGATCTCGCAGGCGAGCGGCGTCGCGATCGTCGCCGCGACCGGCGTGTGGATCGAGCCACAGCGCTTCTGGCACCAGCGGGCCGCCGCAGAGGCGGCGGAGCTGCTGATCGCCGACCTGGAGGACGGGATCGCCGACAGCGGCATCCGCGCCGGCGTGATCAAGTGCGCGCTCGACGTGCCCGGCCTGCAGCGTCCCGGCGCCGAGCGAGTGCTGCGCGCCTGCGCGATCGCGCACCGCGCGACCGGCGTCCATCTGTCCACGCACACGCACGCGGCGACGCGCAACGGGCTCGACCAGCAGCGCGTCTTCGCCGAGGAGGGCGTCGACCTGCGTCGCGTCGTGATCGGCCACTCCGGCGACACGACCGAGCTCGACTACCTGCGCGCGCTGCTGGCCGGCGGCAGTTACCTGGGGCTGGACCGCTTCGGCGTCGAGGACGTGCTGGCCGACGCCGCGCGGATGGACGTCGTCGCGGCGCTCTGCCGCGAGGGGCACGCCGAGCGCCTGCTGCTCTCGCACGACGCGAGCTGCTGGACCGACCGCACGCCGCAGGCGGCGCTGCGCCGGCTGCGCCCGCACCATGACCACCGCCACGTCGTCGAGCGAATCGCGCCGGGACTGCTGGAGCGCGGGGTGACCGAGCAGCAGGTGCAGACGATGCTCGCCGGCAACCCGCACGCGATCTTCGCGGCCGCCGCGCCGTATCCGGGCGATCCCAGCCCGGCGGCGCGCACCAACGCCTGGGACTGAAGGAGGAGAGGAGCCGTCATGCACGCACGCATCACCTGGGGCCGCGTCAAGCCCGGCCAGTGGGACGCCTACGAAGAGGCCTACCGTCACGAGCTGCTCGCGGCCGCGCGCCCGGACGGCCTGCGCGGTCGCCTGCTCGTACGCGACGTCGAGGACCGCGACAGCGGGGGCACCGTCAGCCTGTGGGACAGCGAGGAGGCGCTGCGCGCCTACGAGGAAGGCGAGCTGCGCGCGCGCATCCTGCCGACGCTCGAGCAGCACTTCGCGGGCGAGTTCCACACGCACTGCTGCGAGGTGCGCCACCTGGGGCTGATCGACTGATGGCCGACGACGTGCGCGACGCCCCCGACATCGCGGCCGCGGCCGAGCCCGAGGCGTTCCGCGAGGCGATGAAGCGCTTCGCCAGCGGCGTCACGATCGTGACGACGATCGACGCCGACGGCGACTGGAAGGGCTTCACCGCCAGCGCCTTCTGCTCGCTCTCGCTCGACCCGCCGCTCGTGCTGGTCTGCCAGGCGCGCAGCTCCTCCTCGTATGAGGCGTTCATGGGCTGCGAGCGCTTCCTCGTGAACATCCTCGGCGAGCAGCACGAGGAGCTGGCGCTGCGGTTCGCGCGCTCGGGCGGCGACAAGTTCGCCGACGGCGGCTTCGAGCCGAGCCGCAGAACCGGGCTGCCGGTCGTCCCGGACGCGCTCGCCGTCGTCGGCTGCGACGTGCGCGACCGCTACGACGGCGGCGACCACGTGATCTACGTCGGCACCGTCTACTCGTGCCGCGTGCGCGACGGCGCGCCGATGCTGCACTTCGACAGCCGCTTCCACGCACTCGCGGACCCCGGAGGTCGCTGATGGGACTCAACGTCGCGATCCTGCTCGACCAGGCGGCCCGGCGCGCGGGCGAGCGCGTCGCGCTGCGCCTCGGCGAGCAGCAGCACACCTACGCCGCGCTCGACGAGCGGGCGCGGCGGCTCGCCGGTCACCTGCGCGCGCAGGGCGTCCAGCCGGGCGCGCGCGTCGGCGTGCTGCTGCCGAACGTCCCGGAGTTCCCGGCCGCCTACCACGGCGCGCTGCGCGCCGGCGCCGCCGTCGTGCCGATGAACCCGCTGCTGCGCGCGCGCGAGATCGCCTACTACCTGGAGGACTCCGGCGCGCAGGCGCTGATCGCCTGGCACGAGTGCGCCGAGGCCGCGCTGGAGGGCGCGCGGCAGGCCGGCGTCGCGCACGTGCTGATCGCGGGGGGCGAAGCCGAGGGCGCGCTCGCGCTCGACGAGGCGCTCGCGGCGAGCGAGCCGGCGGACTTCCTCGCCCAGCGCGACCCCGGCGACACCGCCGTGATCCTCTACACCTCGGGCACGACCGGGCGCCCGAAGGGCGCGCTGCTGACGCACTCGAACCTGCTGTGGAACGCGCAGATCTCGGCCGAGCTGTTCGAGATCGGCGCCGGCGACCGGCTGCTCGGCACGCTGCCGTTGTTCCACAGCTTCGGCCAGACGTGCGTGCTGAACGCGGCCTTCCGCCGCGCCGCCGAGGTCGTGCTGATCCCGCGCTTCGAGCCGGAGGCGGCGCTCGACCTGATCGAGGCGCACGGGGTGACCGTCTTCCTCGGCGTGCCGACGATGTACGTCGCGCTGCTGAACGCGGAGAGCGCCGCCCGCCGCGACCTCTCGACGCTGCGCCTGTGCGCCTCGGGCGGCGCCGCGATCCCGGTCGAGGTGCTGCGCGGCTTCGAGGAGCGCTTCGGCTGCCGCGTGCTGGAGGGCTACGGCCTGTCGGAGACCTCGCCGGTCGCGTCCTTCAACCACCTCGAGCGGCCGAGCAAGCCGGGCTCGATCGGCACGCCGATCTGGGGCACGGAGATGCGCGTCGCCGACGACGAGGGCGCGACGCTGCCGGCCGGCGAGGTCGGCGAGGTCCTGATCCGCGGCCACCACGTGATGGCCGGCTACCACGAGCGCCCCGAGGAGACCTGGGACGCGATCGACGCCGACGGCTGGCTGCACACCGGCGACATGGCGCGGATGGACGAGGACGGCTACTTCTTCATCGTCGACCGCAAGAAGGACCTGATCATCCGCGGCGGGTACAACGTGTACCCCCGGGAGGTGGAGGAGGTGCTCTACGAGCACCCCGACGTGATGGAGGCCGCCGTCGTGGGCGTGCCGCACGCCGAGCTCGGTGAGGAGGTCGCGGCGGCGGTCGTCGCGCGGCCGGGCGCGACGCTTGACCCGGAGGCGCTGCGCGCGTGGGTGCGCGAGCAGGTTGCCCCCTACAAGTACCCGCGTCAGGTCGTCGTGGTGGACGAGCTGCCGAAGGGCCCGACCGGGAAGATCCTCAAGCGCGAGCTGCCGGCCGACCTGTTCGCCGCGACGGCCGACTCGACCTGAGGCGATGGCGCGCCTGCCGTTCGTCGACCCGGCGACCGCCGACCCCGCCGCGGCGCAGGCGCTGCGGCGGATCGCCGGCGAGCGCGGGCACGCGTTCAACGTCTACCGCATGCTCGCGCACAGCCCCGGCACGCTCGAGCGCGTCTACGCGCTCGCGTCCCATCTGTGGCAGGAGTCCGCGCTCGGGCCGCGGCTGGCGGAGCTGGCGATCCTGCGCGTCGCGCAGCTGACCGGCAGCGACTACGAGTGGGCGCGCCATCGTCCGCTCGCGGCGCGCGTCGGCGTGCCGGACGCGCAGGTCGATGCGCTCGCGTGCTGGCGGGAGGCGCCGGCCGAGCGCTTCGACGCGCGCGAGCGGGCGGCCCTCGCGCTCGTGGACGAGTCGACGACCGCGGTCGAGGCGGGTGAAGGGACCGTCGCCGCCGCGCGCGCGGCGCTCGGCGAGCGCGGCACCGTCGAGCTGCTCGTGCTCGCCGGCTTCTACGGGATGGTCGCGCGGGTGCTGCGCTCGCTCGCCGTGGACGGCGAGCCGGGCGACACTTCTATGCCACATAGTGATATAGCTTCCGGATAACAGAACATGCATTATGTGCGCATCTACACCGACCCCGACGGCGAGAGCCACTTCGAGGACGTCACGCTGCCGACCGAGCAGCGCCCCTCCCCCGTCTCCACCGCGCTCGCGGAGCTGACTGCACCGCTGCGCACGGCAGCCGCGACGTTCCGCCGCGTCGTCGTCGACCACCCCGGCGAGCCGCATCCGGCGCCACGACGCCAGCTCGTCGTGCACCTGCGCGGGGAGGCCGAGGTGGAGGTCTCCGACGGCGAGGTACGCCGCTTCGGCCCCGGCAGCGTCGTGCTCGTCGAGGACCTCGCCGGCAAGGGACACGTGACGCGCCGCGTCGGCGAGCAGCCGCGCGAGACGCTGATGATCGCGCTCGACGACGCCCCGAGGAGCCCTGAGAAGCGATGGACCTGACGTTCACCGAGCGGGAGCAGGCCTTCCGCGACGAGCTGCGCGCGTGGCTCGCCGGCCACGAGCCCGGCCCCGAGCCGCGCGGCGACGAGGACGCGCACTACGCCTGGCGCCGCGACTGGCAGCGCGAGCTGCACGAGGGCGGCTGGGCCGGCGTCCACTGGCCGGTCGAGTACGGCGGGCGCGGCGCGACGCTGACCGAGTCGGCGATCTTCTTCGAGGAGCTCGGCCACGCGCGCGCGCCGCTGCCGGCGAACGCGCTCGGGCTGCTGCTCGGCGGCCCGACGCTGATGGTGTGGGGCGACGAGGAGCAGAAGGAGCGCTTCCTCGCGCCGATCCTGTCCGCCGAGGAGATCTGGTGCCAGGGCTTCTCCGAGCCCGACGCCGGCTCCGACCTCGCCGCGATCAAGACGCGCGCGGTGCCGGACGGCGACGACTGGGTCGTGACCGGCCAGAAGGTGTGGACGAGCACCGCGCAGTACGCGAAGTGGTGCATGCTCGTCGCGCGCACCGAGCCCGGCTCGGTCAAGCACAAGGGCCTCACGTACTTCCTGCTCGACATGGAGCAGGACGGCGTCGAGGTCGTGCCGCTCAAGCAGATCACGGGCGAGTCGGAGTTCAACGAGCTGTTCCTCGACGGCGCGCGGATCCCCGCGGAGAACGTGATCGGCGGCGTCGGCAACGGCTGGAAGGTCGCACTCACGACGCTCATGAACGAGCGCGCCGGGCTCGCCTTCTTCCTGCAGGTGCGGCTGCGGCAGCAGCTCGACCGGCTGATCGAGGCCGCCGCCGCGAACGGGACGCTGGAGGACGCGCGCACCGCCGACCGGCTCGCCGACCTGCACGTCCGCACCGAGCTGCTGCGGCTGATGGCGTGGAAGGGCCTCTCGACGATCGAGCGCTACGGCCAGCCCGGTCCCGAGGGCTCGCTGACGAAGTGGCTGTGGTCGGAGACGAACCAGCTGCTCGTGCAGACGGCCGTCGACGTCGTCGGCGACGAGGCGCTGGAGGCCGGCACGAGCTGGAGCTTCGAGCTGCTGCGCGCCCGCGGCAACTCGATCGAGGGCGGCACCACCGAGATCCTCAAGAACATCGTCGCCGAGCGCGTGCTCGGCCTGCCGCGCGCGCGTTAGGAGACTCCTGTGGACTTCGACTTCACCGACGAGCAGCAGGCGATCCGCGACACCGCGCGCGCGCTGCTGGCGAGCCGCGCGGGCGGCGAGCGCGCCGACGGCGCCGAGCTGTGGCGCGAGCTGTGCGAGCTGGGCTGGCCCGGCATCGCGATCCCCGAGCGGCACGGCGGCCAGGGACTCGGGCTCGTCGAGCTCGCGATCCTCGCCGAGCAGCTCGGCTCCGCGTGCGCGCAAGTGCCGCTGCTGGGCACGACGCTCGCGGCGCTCACGCTCGATCTCGCCGGCTCGGACGAGCAGTGCGAGCGCTGGCTGCCGCCGCTCGCGAGCGGCGAGCTGACCGGCGCGCTCGCGTTCGCGGGCGCGGCGCAGCTGGTCCCGGATGCGACGCCGGACGGCCTCGCAGTCGCGCTCGACCCGGCGATCTTCGCCGGCGCGCTGTTCGAGCACGGCGCGATCGAGCGCGTCGAGGCGATCGATCCGCGCCGCGCGCACGGCCGCCTCCTCGCCGGACTGCGCGACGGCGATCCGCTGCCGGGCGACGTCACGGCCGCGCGCGACCGCGCGCTCGTCGTCGTCGCCGCCGAACTCGTCGGCCTCTGCCGCCGCGCGCTCGACCTGACCGTCTCCTACGTCAAGGAGCGCCGGCAGTTCGGCGTCCCCGTCGGCTCCTTCCAGGCCGTCCAGCACGCCGCCGCGCAGATGCTGCGCGACACCGAGGCCGCCGCGGTCGCGACCTACCACGCCGCCTGGTGCGCCGACGCCGCGCCCGAAGGCCTGCCGCTGGCCGCCGCGATGGCGAAGGCGGCCGCCTCGGACGCCGGCCGCTCCGTCACCTCCGCCGCGATCCAGCTGCACGGGGGCATCGGCTTCACGTGGGAGGCCGACCTGCACTGGCTGTTCAAGCGCGCGCAGGTCGACGCCGCCTACCTCGGCGGCGGCGGCGCCCAGCGCGCCCGCGTCGCCGGGCTGATCGCGCCGCGCCGGCAGCCCGCCGGCGCGGCCGCCTGACGCGCTCAACCGACAAGGAGACATACGCATGGGAGTCCTCGACGACAAGGTCGCGATCGTCACCGGCAGCGCGCGCGGCATCGGCCGCGCGACCGCCGAGCTGCTCGCCGCGCAGGGCGCGAAGGTCGTCATCAACGACCTCGACGGCGACGTCGCGCAGCAGACCGCCTCCGAGATCGACGGCGAGACGACCGTCTTCGCCGGGGATCTCACGGCCGAGGGCGCCGCGGAGCGGCTGATCGCCACCGCGATTGACGCCTGGGGCAAGATCGACGTGATCGTCAACAACGCCGGCTACACGCTCGACGGGCCGCTGCACAAGCTCTCGGACGAGTGGTTCCAGAAGATGCTGGACATCCACCTGATCGTGCCGTTCAGAGTGATCCGCGCGGCAGCGCCGCACCTGCGCGAGCCGGCGAAGGCCGAGCGCGAGCGCGGCGAGGAGGTCTTCCGGAAGATCGTCAACGTCTCCTCGACGTCGGGCATGTTTGGCAACGCCGGGCAGGCGAACTACGCCGCCGGGAAGGCCGGCATCGTCGGCCTCACGAAGACGCTCGCGAAGGAGTGGGGGCAGTTCAAGGTCAACGTCAACGCCGTCGCGTTCGGCTTCGTCGAGACGCGCCTGACGTCCGCCAAGGTCGACGAGAACGTCGCCGAGATCGGCGGGGAGAGAGTGCAGCTCGGGATCCCCGAGCAGCTGCGCGGGATGGCGACGACGATGATCCCGCTCGGCCGCCCGGCGACGCCGGAGGAGGCCGCAGGCGGCGTCTTCTTCCTCTGCTCGCCGTGGTCGAACTACGTCCACGGCCAGGTGCTGAACATCACCGGGGGGATGCTCGGCGGCATGGTCGCCTGACGCCCGCGGCGGCGCGGCGCCCGGAACGCCCGGGCGCCCGCCGCGCGCTCAGGCGCCGATCCCGCCCGCCGGGTACGGCGGCGCCCACTCCTCGCCCTCGACGCGCAGGCCGGTGCCGACGAAGCAGACCGTGTGGTACCAGCCGACGAGGAACAGCAGCTCGATCAGCTGCGGTTCGCTCCAGCGCTGGGCGAGCTGCCCCCACACCTCGTCGCTGACCTGCGAGGTCGCATGCAGCTCGTCGACGAAGCGCACCATCGCGGCGTCCCCAGGACCCCACGCGTCGGTCACGCCCGGCAGCGCCGTCGCCTCGACCTGCTCCTCCGTGAGGCCGACCTTCGTCCCGTAGGCGTCGACGCGGATCCCCCACTCGACGTGGAAGCCGGTGTGCGCGCAGATCCGCAGCGCGATCAGCTCGCGCTCGCGCGCCGGCACGAGCGACCCGGCGTGGACCCAGTTGCGCACCGACTGGAACGCCTCCGTGAGCGTCGGGTGCTTGACCCAGGTGCGCATGAACTTCAGCGGCGGATGCTGCGCGAACGCCTCGTACGTCGGCGTGTCGCGCATCGTCGCCGGCAGCATCATCTCGCGCAGCAGCCGCTCGGCCTCCGGGTCGTACGGCGGCTCGACGGGGGCGATGCGGGGACCGGTCTCGTCTGACATTGCTTCCTCTCTTCGTGAGCGAGGCGCGGGCGCCGGGAGAGGTCTCCCCCGGCGCCCGCGTCGTCTCACCTGTGTCGGATCAGTACTTCGGGGTGAACGAGTCGACGTTGTCCTTCGTGACCATGAACGGCGCGTCCGCGCTGCCCTGGTCGTTGAGGTAGCCGAGGTATCTCTCGCCCTGTCTGCCGGCGAACGCGTTGACGACCTCCTGGATCGCGACGGTGCTGTCCGCGATCGGGTTGAACTCCGAGGTCGCCGTCAGGTCCCCGGACTTGATCTGGGCGACGTCGGCCTTCGAGCCGCCCTCGTCGAAGACCATGATCTGGCCCTTCTTGCCGGCCGCCTGGATCGCCTTGATCGCGCCGCGCGCGAGGTCGGAGTAGACGCACAGGATCGTGTCGATCTCCGGATGCGCCTGCAGCATCGTCTGCGTCTTGGCGAGCCCGTCCGGCGTCGTGTAGTCCGTCTCCAGCTGGGCGTCGATGTGCAGGTCGGGACGGCGCTTGGCCATCTCGTCGAGCGCCTTCTTGAACGTCCGGCTGAGGCCGATCAGCGGCGGGCCGAGCAGCACGCCGACGTGATGCTCGCCTCTGAGCATTCCGTCGACCTGTCTCATCCAGCCGTCCTGGTAGTCCTGGAGGTCGTGGCCCTCGATGAAGTTGAGCGTGCCCGGGGCCCAGATGTCCTCCCCGCGGTTGTACGTGCGCCCGCAGATCGGCACGATCATCGTGCTGACGACGATGCCGGCGTCGGGCGCCTGTCTCGTCAGCAGCTGGCACTGCTGGTCGCCGTTGAGCGGCGTGACGATGAACGCGTCGTAGCGCTTGCGCTGCAGCTCGTTCTGGATCTGGTTGAACTGCTTGGCGGCGTCGAAGCCGGGGTCGAACACCTGCAGCTCGACGCCGAGTCTGCTGGCGACGTCCTGCGCGGTCGCGTTGACGACCTTCAGGATGTCGTTGCTCGAGCCGGCCGTGAAGAAGGCGATCTTCGGCTTCTTGCTCTCGACGTCGACCGTCTGGCCACCGCCGAGGTCGATCGTCACCTTTCCGGCCGACGGCGAGCTTGCGCCCGAGCCGCCGTCCGACGAGCTGTCACTGCCGCCGCATGCGCCGAGTACCGCCGCAAGGGCGATCACGGCAAGCATCGCGAGGTACCGCTTAGCCATGCTCTCCTCCTCAGGAGATTTGGGGGACCTGCCGGGTGATGGCGGGACGCCGGAGCGCCTCCGTCACCGCTGTCGCGAGCGGGTGAACGCGTCCAGCGTCACCGCCACGATCACGATCGAGCCCTTCACCACCGACTGCGCGGCGGTGTCGAGGGCGAGCGAGTCGAAGACGTTGTTGATCGTCGCGAGGATCAACAGACCCACGAGCGTGCGCCACATCGCGCCCTCGCCGCCGAGCAGCGACGTCCCGCCGATGATCACGATCGCGATCGAGTCGAGCGTGATGTTCGCCGCGACGTCCGCTTGGCCGACGCCCGTCTGCGAGGCGATGATGAGGCCGGCGACGGCCGCGCACGCCGCGCTGATCAGGTACGTGATCGTGCGGATCGTGTCGACGCGCATGCCCGACAGGCGAGCCGCCTCGGCGTTGCCGCCGACCGCGAAGACGGCGCGGCCGAAGACGTGCTTCGCCAGCACCACCCCGCCGACCGCGAAGCCGGCGGCGAGCACGACGATCGACGTCGGCACGCCGGCGACCGTGCCGGTGCCGAGGAAGTCGAAGCCGGCCTTCGACGGCACGATCGGCTGCGAGTGCGAGTACAGCAACGCGAGCCCCGCGATGATCGAAGACGAGCCGAGCGTGGCGACGAAGGGGTTCACTCTCAAGCGCGTGATCACGAGCCCGTTGAAGAGGCCCGCGACGAGCGCGCACGCCAGCACGCCGAGCACTGCGAGGGGAATCGAGGCATGGCCGGCGAACGAGGCGAACAGCACCGTGCCGGCGGCCGCCACGGCGGAGACCGAGAGGTCGAAGCCGCCGGCGATGATCACGAACGTCATGCCGATCGCGACGACGCCGACCGCGGCGTTCTGGGTGAGGATGTTGCGCAGGTTGCCGATCTCGAAGAAGCCGGGCGAGAGCGCGTTGGCGACGATCAGCAGCGCGACGAGCACGCCGACCATCGCGTAGCGCAGCACGAGGTCGAGCGCGCGCGCGGGGACTGCGCGGGTCCCGCCGGCCGGTGCCGGCGCGGTCGCCACCGCCGCCGCAGGCCGCCCCACCGCTCCGTAGGGCGGCTCGGGAGCTCTCTCAAGCTGGGGCATGGGCCACCTCGACGTCGTATGCGGTGTTCAGGATCTGGGCGACGGTGATCGCGTCGCGGTCGCGGTCGAGCACGCCCATCAGGCGCCCCTCGGCGAGCACGGCGACGCGGTCACTCACGACCGTCACCTCCTCCAGCTCGGAGGAGACGACGACGATGCCGAGTCCCTCGCGCGCCATCTGCTCGAGCGCCGTGAGAATCTCGTCCTTGGCGCCGATGTCGATGCCGCGCGTCGGCTCGTCGGCGAGCAGCACGCGCGGACGGCAGTGCTGCCAGCGGGCGAGCAGCAGCTTCTGCTGGTTGCCGCCCGAGAGGTTGCGCACCGTCTCGCCGATGCGCGCGGCGCGGAAGCCGAACTTCTCAGCCGACGCGCTTGCGCAGCTCGCCATCCGCCGGCGCGACAGCAGCGACCAGCGGGCGACGCCGCGCCAGTCGCTCATCGTCACGTTCTCCATCGCGCTCATCGAGAGCACGAGCCCCTCGCCCTTGCGGTCCTCCGGCAGCAGCGCGATGCCGTACTCGCGCGCTCGGCGCACGGTGCGGGGCCACGGTCGCTCCCGCCCGTCGACCCACAGGCGCCCGCTGGCGCTCGGCTCCAGCCCGGCGAGCGCCCGCAGCAGCGTCGTGCGACCGGACCCGACGAGTCCGCCGAGGCCGACGATCTGGCCGGCGTGCAGCTCGAGCGAGACACCCTCGATCGCGTTCGGGACGGTGACCTCTTCGGCACGCAGCAGCAGCTCGCCGCGCGGGCGCGCCGGACGGCTCGGGCGCGCGGCGGGCGCGGCACCATGTCCGGCCGCGGCCCCGTCATCGTCCTGGGCGAGCAGCTCCTGCGCGAGCCGCTCACCCGTCTCCCCGCCGAGCATCTGCGCCACCAGCCGCGGCTTCGTCCACGCGGAGCGCGGCGCGGTCTCGATCAGGCGACCGTCGCGGAAGACGGTGATCGCGTCGGCGATCTCGAGCACCTCGTCGAGGTTGTGCGAGACGAACGCGAGCGTGATGCCCTCGGCGCGCAGGCTGCGCATCAGCTCGAGCAGCGCCTCGCGCTCGGGCTGCGCGAGCGAGGCGGTCGGCTCGTCGAGCAACACGATGCGGGCCTCGGAGACGAGCGCACGCATGATCTCGAGGATCTGCTGGTCGGCCACCGAGAGCGTCCCGGCGGCGACACCGGCCGGAACGGCCTTCACGCCGAGCCGCTCGCACAGCTCCAGGTAGCGCCTGCGCATCGCGCGCTCGGACAGCCAGCCGCGCCGGGACAGCGACTGCCCGAGGAACACGTTCGCGTGGGCCGAGAGCGCGGGGACGATCGTCAGCTCCTGGTAGATGGCGACGATCCCGTGGCGGCGCGAGGCGCGCGGGTCGCCGGCGCTCAAGGGCTCGCCGAAGACCTCAACCGTCCCGTCGGAGGGCGGGATCCGGCCCGCGAGGATGCCGAAGCAGGTCGACTTGCCGGCGCCGTTCTCGCCGACGAGCGCGTGGACGGCGCCTGTCTCGAGCGTGAGGTCGATGTCGCGCAGCGCCTGGACGGCGCCGAAGCGCCGGCTCACGCCGCGGATCCTCACCGCCTCGGGCTGCGACGGGGCCGACATCTCGCATCTCCTCCTGTGCTGCATTACGGGAAGAGACTTATCTTACGGAACATGACAAGCACGTGCAAAGCGGCCGCGCTCGCGGCGCCGCGAGTACCGGCCGCCGCTCAGACCTCCGCGTCGACCCGCGTGCTGCGGCGAGCGATGCGCCACGCGCCGTCGGCCTTCGCGAACGTCCACTCGGCGGTCGTCGCGCGCCGGATGAAGGCGAGCCCTCCGCCGTCGCGCGGCAGGTTGAGGTTGAGCTGGTAGGTGCGCGCCGTCATGCGCACGCCGTTCGCCGACGTGACGACCGGCGCGCCGATCCAGTGGCGGATGCACTCCCGAGCGGTCACGTCTCGCACGATCTCGGCCAGCTGCGCGCGGCCGCGCATCGTCGCTCCCCCTTCGACGACGAACTCACCGTCCTCGAGGAACAGGTCGGCCCACCCCTCGGCGTCGCCCGCGTCGACGAGCTGGCAGTAGCGACCCAGCAGCTGCTGGATCGCGACGTAGTCGGCCGGGTCGATCGCAACGTTCTCGCCGTCGGACATGCGGACTCCTTACGGTGTCATATTCAGGGAACTATCCTGAATAGCACACCGCAGGGCGACTGACCGGATACGGGCAGCCGCAGACCACGTCGCGAGCCTACGTCCGGTCGACCAATCCGAGCGGCGCCGCGGTGCCTCCCAGGCTCGTCCGGGGGTCGATGTGCGAGGCCAGCGCCGCGACGATCTCCTCCAGCGCAGCGGCCAATGCCGAATCGCCGAGCCCTGCGTCCGACCCGAGCGTCTTGTGCGCCTCGCTGACGGCGAGCTCGCGATCGAGCACGTCGGCGCCCGCCACCCCGAACGATCTGCGCGCGGCGGCCTGCGCCCACACCGCGCCGAATCTGCCGGCCGAGGCGCCGACCACCGCCACCGCCTTGCCCTTCAGGACGCTGTCCGGCAGCGGTCGCGAGGCCCAGTCGATCGCGTTCTTGAGCGCGCCGGGCAGCGTGCCGTTGTACTCGGGCGTGGCGACGAGCAGCCCGTCTGCCGCGGCGATCGCGCCGCGCAGCCTGACGGCACCGGCCGGCGCCGCCTCGGTGTCGTCGTCCTGGTTGTAGTGCGGGACGTCCGCGAGCCCGTCGAACAGGTCGAGCTCCACCCCTGGCGGCAGCCGCGTCGCGGCGATCCGCAGCAGGCTCGTGTTGAACGACGCGCGCCGCAGGCTTCCCGAGATGCCGAGGATGCGCATCCGCTCACGCTCCCCGCTGACGCGACCAGACGTCGAGACCGACCGCCAGCACCATGATCGCGCCGAGGACGATCTGCTGGAACAGCGGATCGACCCCGAGCAGGTTGCTCCCGTTGCCGACCAGGGCGACGAACAGCACGCCGACGACCGTCTTCCAGATCGCGCCCTCGCCGCCCATGATGCTGGTGCCGCCGACGACCACGCCGGTGATGACCGCGAACGTCACGTTCTGGCCCGAGTCGGCCTGTGCGCTGAGCACGCGCGAGGTGCCGAGGACGCCGGCGAGGCCGGCCGCGGCGCCGGTGAGCGCGTACGCCGTGATGCGGACGCCGTTGACGTTGACGCCGGCCAGTCGCGCCGCCTCGTCATTGCCGCCCGCCGCGTACATGTAGCGCCCGATCACCGTCCGCGCCAGCACGAAGCCCAGCACGGCGACGACGAGGACCATGATCCAGACGGATGACTTGACGCCGAGGATGTCGGTCCGCGCGACGTCGCCGAAGGCGGGTCTGTCGAACAGCACGACGAGGTTGCCGTGCGTCACGAGGCCCGCGATGCCGCTGATCACGAACGAGGTTGCCAGCGTGGCGATCAGCGGGTCGATGCGGAACGTGGTCGCGATGACCCCGTTCCCGACCCCGGCGACCGCACCGACCGCGATCCCCGCCGCCACCGCCACGAGCGGGTCGGCGTGCAGCGCGACCTTCGCGGTCACGACGGCGGCCAAGGCCGCGGTTGCGCCCGCGGACAGGTCGATCCCGCCGGCCACCAGCACCATCGTCATGGCTGCCGCGATGACGAGCGTCGGCGACTGCTGCTCCAGCACGTTGAGCAGGTTCGTCGTCGTCAGGAAGCCGGAGCTCGTGACCGCCAGCGCGACGAACAGCGCGACGAACGGGATGACGATCCCCGCGCGGCGCAGCGGCCGCAGGTCGATGCGCCGCGCGCGGGCGGGCCGGGTGGGGGCCGGCGGCGGCGCCGACGCGGTCTCGGCTTCGATCACGGACGTCATGCCGTGCGCTCCGAGCGGTCGGTATCGGCGAAGGCCGCGGTCAGGATCGCGTTCTCGCTCATCGTTTCCTCCTCAAGTTCGGACACGACCTGTCCGTGGCGCATGACGAGCACGCGATGGGCCAACCCGAGGACCTCCTCGAGCTCGGAGGAGATCAGCAGGATCCCCATGCCCTCCTGCGCGAGTGCGCTCAGCAGGTCGTAGATCGCGCGCTTGGCGCCGACGTCGACGCCGCGCGTCGGCTCGTCGACGATCAGCAGCTTTGGGTTGCACAGCAGCATCCGCGCAAACAGGACCTTCTGCTGGTTGCCGCCCGACAGCGAGCTGACCGGGGCACGAAAGCTGCAACCTCTCACCGCGCAGCGCTCAAGCGCCTCGCGGGTGCGCTCGTTCTCCCGCCGGCGCCGCAGCACGCCGAAGCGGCTGCAGTCGTGCAGGGTGGCGAGCGATGCGTTGGCGGTGACGCTGGAGCTCAACAGGAGCCCGGCGTCCTTGCGCGACTCCGGCAGCATCGCGGCGCCGGCACGGAGGCTGCCGCGCGGGCCGCCCTTGAGGGCGCGGCCGTGCAGCTCGACGCGTCCGCGATGCCGGTCGGCGCCGAACACGGCCCGCGCAAGCTCCGTGCGCCCCGAGCCGACAAGCCCCGCGATGCCGACGATCTCGCCCGCGCGCACGGTCAGCGAGACGTCCTCGACGCCGGGTGCGCGAACGCGCTCGGCGCGCAGCACCACCGGAGCATCCGCGGCCACGGCATGGCGCGGCGGGAAGGAGGCGTCGAGCGTGCGGCCGAGCATCGCCTCGATCAACGAGTCGCGCGTGTGCTCGGCGGCGGGCTTGGTGTGGACGAGCCGGCCGTCGCGCAGGACGGTGACGGTGTCCGCGAGCGCGAGCACCTCGTCGAGGAAGTGCGAGACGAGGATGATCGTCACCCCGCGGCCGGCAAGCTCGCGAATCGCGCCGTGGAGGCGCTGCGTCTCCGGGGCGCTGAGCGCGGCCGTCGGCTCGTCCATGATGATCAGCCGCGCGTCGCGCGCGAGCGCGCGCAGGATCTCGACCTGCTGCATGTCGGAGATCCGCAGCCCGCCCGCGAGCGCGCGGCCGTCGAGCGCAACGCCGTAGCGCTCGGCGAGCTCCCGGTAGCGCCGCTGCAGCCCGCGCCGGCGCACGACCCCGGCGCGCCGCGGCTCGGACCCGAGCATGACGTTCTGGGCGACCGTCAGCTCGGGCACGATCGAGAGCTCCTGCGAGATCAGCGCGATGCCGTGGCGCAGCGCGCCCCGCGGTGACCGCAGGGTCACCGCGGAGCCGTCGACCAGCAGCTCGCCCGAGTCGAGCGCCAGCGCGCCGGCGATGACTCGGGCAAGCGTTGACTTGCCCGCCCCGTTCTCGCCGACGAGCGCGTGCACGGTGCCCGGCTCGACGGCGAGCGAGACGTCATCGAGCGCGCGCACGCCCGCGAAGCGCTTGCATGCGCGCCGCAGCTCGATGTAGCTGGCCTTCATCGACCTAGCCGGGCCACTCGGCGGTGAACTGGTCGACGTTGGCCTTCGTGGCCACGCCTCTGGCGGGCAGGCTCGAGAGCGGCGTCGTGCCAGGCGAGTCCTTGCCCTCGCGCACCGCTCTGATCGCGGCCAGGATCGCCTCGCGACCCTCCGTGGCGGGCATGTTCACGACGTCGCCGACCCAGCGGCCCTCGGCGACCGCGCGCAGGCCGGCCGCGCTGCCTCCGTGGCTGATCAGGCGCACGTCTCTGTGGCCCCCGAGCGCCTGCTCGGCGCCCTGGATCGCCTGGTCGGACCCGGTGATGACGTCGATCTCCGGGTGGCTCGCGAGCATGTCCTGCGCGGCCTTGAGCCCGCCGTCGATCGTGTAGTGGGACTCGGCCTCGGCGGCGATCTTCACGTTCGTGCCCTTCAGCACGGCGTCGAACGCCTTGCGGTAGGCGCCCTCCTTGCTGGAGGTCTTGAGGTCCGCGATGTAGCCGACGCTGCAGGTCCCGGACACCGCTCTGCACGTGTCGACGATCAGCTGGGCGACGTTGGCGCCCTGGTCGCCCGGCACCTGCACGACATTGCCGGAGAGGCCGGGAACCTGAACCTCGGCGGTGGTGAAGTCGGTGCCGAGGATCTGGTCGAGGTTGACGACCTTGATGCCCTTGTCGATCGCCTGTCTGACCGCGTCGATCAGCCCGGCGCCGAAGATCGGCTGGACCACGATGGCGTCGAAGCCACCCTGGCTGACCACGTCCTGCAGCTGGGAGAGCTGCTTGTTCGGATCGTTGTTGGCGTCGAAGACCGTGATCTTCGCCTGCTGCCCAGCGGCCACCGCCTGCGCAGCCGCAAGCATCGGCGCGTCGAAGCTGTTGGCCACCGCGAACGACAGATAGGCGATGCGAACCTGCTTGCCGGAGCCGCCGGTGCTCGCCCCGTCGTTGGCGTTGTCGTCGCTGCTGCCGCAGGCGGTCAGCAGGGTTGCCGCCGCGACGGCCGCGACGAGCATGGACGTGCGAACGGCATGGAACAGCCGTCTTCGTTGATTGAAGACCATTGAACCTCTCCTCCTCCTCTTGAACGAACGACCACGCGAGCGCGACGGCTGACCGCCGCACGCTCGCGCTAATTCATGACCAAGACCGGCTTGACGGCGGTGCCGTCGAGCGCCGCGGCAGCGGCGTCGTTGATGGCTTCGAACGGAAAGTCGGTGATGAGCCGGTCGAGCGCAAAGCGACCGCGGTCGTGCAGCGCGACCAGCGCGGGGATCAGCTCCTGCGGCACGCTGAGCCCCTGGTTGATCCCGATGATGCAGGGATTTCTGATCAGCATCTGGGTGACGTCGAGCGCCACCTCGCTGCCGACCGGTGGCGCGCCGACGACGCCGCAGCGACCGCCGACGGCGAGCGCGTCCACGGCGTTGCGCAGCACCCCGGTGTTGCCGGTCGCCTCCAGCACGACATCCGCCCCACGGCCGCCGGTGAGCTCGAGGATCGACTCCACGACCGGCTCGCGGCCCGCCTCGACGGTCGCGGTCGCGCCGATCTCCTCGGCGAGCGCGAGCCGCTCGGCGACGCGATCGACCACGATCACCTGCGCCGCGGGCGTCAGTTGCGCGGCCAGCACGCCGGCCAGGCCGACGGCGCCCGCGCCGTAGATCGCGACCGTCGATCCGGGCCACGGGCGCAGGACGTTGAGGATGCTCCCGGCGCCCGTCTGGATGCCGCATCCCAGCGGCGCGAGCGTCGTCCAGTCGGCGTCGGAGTCGATCTTCACGACGCTGCGCTCCGAGCACACGACGTGGGTGGCGAACGACGACTGTCCGAAGAAGTGACCGTGAAGCACGCCGCCGTCGGCGGCGTGCATCGTCGGCGAGCCGTCGAGCCGCGCGCCGCCGAAGAAGTTCAGCTGCATCCAGTGCACGCACTGGACGGTGTGACCGGTGCGGCAGGGCAGGCAGGCGCCGCAGCAGTCGAACGACAACACGACCCGATCGCCGACCGCGACGGTCGTGACACTCGCGCCGACCTCCTCGACCTCTCCGGCGCCCTCGTGCCCGAGCACGGCCGGCAGCGGCGCCGGCGTGTGTCCGTCGCGCACGGAGAGGTCGGTGTGGCACATCCCGCTGGCGTGGATGCGCACGCGCACCTCGTCCGGGCGCAGGTCGTCGAGCTCAATCTGCGTGAGCTCGAACTGCGCCGCTTGTTGTTCAACGACTGCTGCAGTGACCATGTCGTATGTGTACAGGTGAACAGGTGATCACAGCCAATAGGATTAACTGCGACACCTCGTCAGATCGAGTGATCGTGCGGCGCGCGGCGGACCCGCGTCTCGAGCTCGCCGAGATCCGCGATCGACAGCACGACGCGGTCGCCGTCGGCGAGGTACTCGCCGCGCGAGTGGCCCGTGCCGGACGGACTCCCGGTCGCGATCACATCGCCGGGCAGCAGCGTCATCACGGACGAGAGATGCGCGATGAGCTCACGGACGCCGAAGACCATCTGCGCGGTCGTCGAATCCTGCTTCACCTTCCCGTTCACCGTGAGCCGGAGCGCGAGGTCCTGCGGATCGCGCACGAACTCGCTCGGCGTGATGAGCGGGCCGAGCGGCCCGAAGCCGTCGAACGACTTGTGCAGGATGAAGTCCATGCCAACTCCCGGCACGGGCTGGTCGTTCCAGTCGCGTGCCGAGATGTCGTTGAACGGGCAGTAGCCGGCGACCACGCCCAGCGCGTCGTCGCGACGCACGTCCTTCGCGCGCCGTCCGATCACGACGGCCAGCTCGCCCTCCCAGTCGACCTTGCGTGCGCGCGGGGGCAACACCAGCGTCCGCTCATGGCCCAGCAGCGTGCTCTGCGGCTTGACGAACGCGAACGGCCGCTCCAGCTGGACGTTCCCCCCGCCCTTCTCGAACAGGTGGTCGCGGTAGTTGATGCCGACGCACAGGATCTTGCGCGGCTCGGGGACGGCCGGAAGCCACTCGATCCGATCGCGCGCGATGGCGGCCGTCGCGATGCCGTCGCGCGCCAGTCCGCCGAGGACCGGCTGCCAGGCGTCCCAGTGGTCCAGGATCTCGCGCACGCCGAGCCCCGCTCCACGCGCGCGAACGCCCGCGGCGTCGAGCGCCTCGGCCAGCGCATAGATCGCGTCGCCGACCTCCACGACGGTCACGGGACAGGTCGCGCGGGCGATCGTCCCGAGCCGCCACAGCACCGACGGCACGCCGTCAGGCCTGCCGCTCGCAGGCGCGCTCCACGTAGTAGCCGAGCGCCTTCAGCACCGGGATGTCGGTGTGCGAGACGAGGATCGCCGGATCGCTCTCGGTGTTCACGTGCTCGTGCACCGACCAGCCCGGCACGGCGAACGTGTCGTGCTCGGACCACTCCAGCACGGTCCCGTCGACGATCGTCTGGCCGCGCCCGCGCACGACGTGGTAGATCGCGCTGCTGGTGTGCCGGTGCGCGTCGGTGTGCGCCTTGGCCGGCAGCGCCTGCGCGTAGACCCCGAGCGTCGGCATCACCGGCCCGCCCGTGAGCGGGTTCGTGAACTCGAAGATCACGCCGTCCGTCGGCGAGCCCTTCCAGTCCTCGAGCGCCGCACGCAGCACGGCCTCGGTGCGGCTCCACGGGTAGGTGATCATCGGCGAGTAGTCCTTGTCCCACTCGACCCAGGTCGGGTTGAGCCGGCTGTCCGCGTAGAGCCGCGTCGTCGCGTCCGCTCTGCGGACCTCGTCCTGCGAGCGCTCCGGCCCGTTGATGAAGAAGTTGCACTCCAGCTTGTGGATCAGCGGGAGGTCGAGGCCGTCCATCCAGAACATCGGCTCGTCGGTGGTGTTGCCGTGGTCGTGCCACGCCCATGCGGGCGTGAGGACCATGTCGCCCGGCTGCATGTACGTGCGCTCGCCGTCCACCGCGGTGTAGGCGCCGTTGCCCTCGATGATGAGCCGCAGCGCCGCGGCGGCGTGCTGGTGCATCGGCGCGACCTCGCCAGGGAGGACCATCTGGATCCCGGCGTAGACGTTCGTCACCGTCTCGACCTCCGGCGCGAGGCCGGGGTTGATCAGCATCAGGACGCGCCGCTCGGCCTCCTCCGCCGAGATCAGCGTGCCCGCCGTCATCAGCTGGGCGCGCACGTCGTCAAAGCGCCAGATGTGGGGCACGGCTCTGCTGCGCGGCTCCGGCGGCAGGAGGTTCGTGCCGAGATGCCGCCACAGGGGCGAGAGGTGCTGCGCGGCGAGCGTGTCGTAGTAGGCCTGGGAGTCGGCCGCGAGGGCTCCGTCCTGTGTCGGCGGCATGGCGTGTTCCTCCCGCTTGTCGGATCAGTCGATGTACTCGTAGGCCGGCAGCGTCAGGAACGCGGGGAAGTCCTCGCCCAGCGCGACGCGCTCGAAGACCTCCAGCGTGTCCGCGGGCCGCCCCTTCGCCCACACCTCGTCGCCGACGGCGGCGCGGATGCGGTCCATCTCCTCGGCCAGGATCTCGCGCACGCGCTCGCGCGTGACCTTGCCGTGGCGGATCCACTGCCAGATCTGGGCACGCGAGATCTCCGCGGTGGCGGCGTCCTCCATCATGTTGTTGATGCCGGCCGCGCCGCGGCCGCCGAGCCAGAACGAGATGTACTGGAAGCCGACGCTGACGTTGGTGCGCAGCCCCTCCTCGGTGATCTCGCCAGGCGTCGACGCCAGATCGATCAGCTGCGACGCGCTCACCTGCACGTCCGGACGCTTGCGGTCGATCTGGTTCGGCCGGGCGCCGAGCACGCGATCGAGCTCCTGGCGGGCCACCGACACGACGTCGGGGTGCGCCACCCAGGTGCCGTCGAACCCATCGGCGGCCTCGCGGCGCTTGTCCGCACGCACCGCCTCGATCGCGCGCTCGTTGGCGCCGGCGTCCTGCCGCGACGGGATGAGCGCCGCCATGCCGCCCATCGCGAACGCGTCCCGTGCGTGGCAGGTCTGCACGAGCAGCTCCGTGTAGGCGCGCATGAAGGGCACGGTCATCGTGACCTTGCCGCGGTCCGGCAGCACGAACGCCGGATCCTCGCGGTAGGACTTGATGGCCGAGAAGACGTAGTCCCAGCGGCCCGCGTTGAGGCCGTAGGAGTGCTCGCGCAGCTCCCACAGCAGCTCGTGCATCTGGAACGCCGCGGGCAGCGTCTCGATCAGCACGGTGGCGCGCATCGTCCCGGCGGGCACGCCCAGCGCGTCCTCGGCGAACGTCAGCACGTCGTTCCACCACCGCGCCTCGAGGTGGTGCTCGAGCTTCGGCAGGTAGAGGTACAGGCCGAGCCCGCGGTCGTGCAGCCGCCGGGCGCAGTGGAAGGCGAACAGCCCGAAGTCGACGAGCGCGCCGGCGAGCGGCGCTTCGCCTGCGGTGATGTGCTTCTCCGGCAGGTGCAGGCCGCGCGGGCGCACGAGCAGCGTGGCGATCTCGTCGTTCAGCTCGTAGCGCCGGCCGTCGGCGCTGTCGTAGGCGATCGTGCCCTCGATCGCGTCGACGAGGTTCGCCTGCCCGTCGATCTGGTTGCGCCACGTCGGCGAGCTCGCGTCCTCGAAGTCCGCCATGAAGCCGTACGCGCCGGAGTTGAGCGCGTTGATCACCAGCTTGCGGTCGGTCGGGCCGGTGATCTCGACGCGGCGGTCGGCGTAGTCGGCGCGCGGCGGTGCGACGCGCCAGCTCGCGTCCTCGCGGATCTCGCGCGTCTCGGCGAGGAAGTCCCGCGGCGGCGTGCGCAGGGTGCGCGCCTGCAGCAGCTCGTCGCGGCGGGCGCCGAAGCGCGCATCCAGCTCCGCGACGAACGCGAGCGCGTCGGCGGAGAGGATCGCGGCGGCCCGTTCGGACGGCGCCGGCGCGACGTGCAGCGTTCCAACCGTCACAGCGTCACCAGCTCCTGGGGGTAGCGATGGAGGCGCTCGGCGGTCTCGCGCCCGACGAAGAAGTTGTCGCACATGAACCCAGTCGCCCCTCTCGCAACGAAGTACGGATGGCACGCGAGGTTGACGTTCGAGGCGAGCGTCATCTGCTCGTCCTCCCGGATCAGCGGGCGCTCGACCAGGTCGTAGCCCTGGCCGTGCGCGTGCAGGCGATCCTCGGGCTGCCGGCCGTTGGCGGTCATGAACGCGTTGTAGGCGGCGAAGACGTCCGCTGCCGCCGCCCCGCTTCTCATCAGCTCGACCGTGAACTGCTGCGCCTCGAGCGCGAAAGCGGTCTCCTCGACAAGCTCCGCGGACGGCTCTCCCAGTACGCAGGTGCGCCCCAGCTCGGCGTAGACGCCGCCGGGCCCGTTCGTCTCGATCAGCAGGATCAGGACGTCGCCCTCGCGCAGCGTGCGGCCCTGCAGGTGCGGCGGCGAGAGCAGCGTCGGCTCGCCCGCCGGCGCCGAGCCGCAGAGGACGATGCCCTGCTCGGCTCCGAGCTCGAGCGTCGCGGCGAACGCGGCCACGGCCACGTCCCGATCGCGGCGGCCCGGCTCGATGGCGGCGAGCGCGCGGCGCATCGCCTCGTCCTGCAGGGCGCAGGTGCGCCGCAGGAGCGCCAGCTCCTCCGCGGACTTGACGGTCTTGATCGCGTCCACGAGCTCTGACGCCTCCACGAACGTCGCGTCGGGCAGCCCGGCATGGAGCGCCGCGGCGAAGGCGTGCGACATCTGCGCGGTCCCGACGAGCCCGATCGTCGCGCGCTCGCGGCCGCGCAGCGCGCGCAGCGCTTGGCGGGCGTCGTGCTCGCGCGTGTAGTGCACCGAGGCGAAGCTGGCCGTCGTGATGATGCGTCCGGCGCCGCGGAACACAGGGTCGTCCAAGTCGGGGATCGCGCGGTCGCCTCCGCGCGGGCCGTGCATCACGACGGTCATCGCATCCTCGAGCGGGAAGACGACAGACATCGCATAGTCGGTGATCGCGGGAATGTCAGTTATGTACTTGACGTAGCCGCCGACGTGATCCCCGTTGCTCTGCAGCACGAGGGCGTCGATTCCGCGCTCGCGCATCGCGGCGCGGATGGCCGTCCGGCGTCGCTCCAACTCGGCGCTCGAGATCGCGTCGATGGCGCGTTCGACGCTCGCACCGGTGGCGGCCCAATCGACCGGTGCGAACGCCGGCTGGCCTCTGCTCGTGGTGGCGTTTGAGAGTGACATCGTCGCCGCGGCAGCTTGGCAGCGCGCCCCTCGCTGCGCCAATAAGGCGATGCTCAGCGTTGATAACTGACGCTGATGAGCGCCTCAGCGTCGCGGCGCCGGCAGCAGGTGCGCCTCGCGCATCACCTCGAGGAACGGGGCGACGGAAGCCGCGGCGCGCTCCTCGGGCATGGCGACGGCGAGCTCGAGCGGCTCCAGGTTCCTGATCGGGACCGCGATCGTGTCGTTCGCGCCGAGCTTGGCGACGCTCTCCGGGATCATCGAGACGCCGACGCCCGCGGCGACCAGCGCGACGACGGTCATGATGCGCTCGGTCTCGTACACCACGTGGGGCACGAACCCGGCGGCCTCGCACTGGGCGATGTAGTGCGCGTGCACCATCGGCTCGACCGCCTGCGGGACGAGCACGAAGGGGTCCTCGGCCAGCTCGGCGAGGTCGAGCGCGCTCGCGCGCGCCAGCCGATGGTTTGCCGGCAGCAGCGCGACGATCGGCTCGCGCAGGACCGTCTCGGTCACGATGTCCGGCTCGTGGATCGGCAGCCGGATGAAGCCGATGTCCAAGGTCCGTGCATGCAGGCGGGCCAGCTGCTCCGTCGTCGTCGCTTCGTGCAGGTCGAGGTGGACGTCGGGGTAGCGCGCGCGGTAGGCACGCAGGACATCCGGCAGCACGCTGTTGGTCGCGAGGCTCACGAACCCGAGCGCGAGCCGGCCGTACGCTCCGCGGGCGGCGCGCTTCGTGTCCTCCGCCGCCCGCTCGACCTCCTCGAGGATCGGCTTGGCGCGTTCGTACAGGACCGCGCCCGCCTCGGTCACACGCACCTCGCGCTTGTTGCGCCACAGCAGCGTCACCCCGAGCTCCCGCTCGAGCCGCTGGATCTGCTGGCTGAGCGCCGGCTGCACGATGTGCAGGCGGCTCGCGGCCCTGCCGAAATGCAGCTCGTCACACAGGATGACGAAGTACTTCAGGTGCCGGATGTCCATGTGTCTTCCTCTTAATCGCGACCGATTCTGAGCGTTATCAAACCATCACATTTGCCTACTGCCACAAGTCACATCTCCCGGGTGAGTCGTGATTAGCTCTTTCCACCCGACCAAAACTGGGAGAGAAGACAATGTCCGTCAACACCGTAACCGGTCTGCCGCATGGCAACCACCTCATCGGGGGTGTCCGGACCGGCGCAAGTGCGGGTCACCACAGCTACGACCCGGCCACCGGAGAGGCACTCGGCACGTACGCGGAGGCCTCCCCCGAGGAGGTCAGTCAGGCGATCGACGCCGCGCGCACCGCGTTCGACCGAACCGACTGGAGCCGTGACCGGCAGCTGCGCGCCCGCGTGCTCAACGAGTTGGCCGATTGCTTCAGCGCGCGCGCCGACGAGCTCACCGCCCTGCTCGCGCAGGAGAACGGCAAGATCCTGCCCGAGGCCGGCTTCGAGATCTCGCTGGTCGAGCCCAAGCTGCGCTACGCGGCGGCGCTGGCGCTGACGGACACCGGCACGGCGGCCGAGACGAAGCCGGGCGCGTACTCGATGGTCCACAAGGAGGCGCTCGGTGTCGCCGGCATCATCACGCCGTGGAACTCGCCCGTCTTCCTGGCGATCCGCGCCCTGGCCCCAGCGCTCGCCGCGGGCTGCACGGCGGTGCTCAAGATGCCCGCCCAGACAGCACTCGTCGCCGACCTGCTCGCCAGCACGCTGGCCGAGGCCGAGTCGCTTCCGCCCGGAGTGGTGAACCTGTTCATCGAGAGCGAAGACCAGGGCGCAAAGCAGCTGGTGGCCTCTCCCGACGTGGACATCGTGTGTTACACCGGCAGCACGCACGTGGGGCGCCAGATCATGGCCGCCGGCGGAGCGACGCTCAAGCGCCTGTGCCTCGAGCTCGGCGGCAAGACGCCGATGATCGTCTTCGACGACGCCGACCTGGCGGCCGTCGTGCCGACGCTCGTGGCCGGCGTCACGGTCTTCGCCGGCCAGTTCTGCATGACCGGCAGTCGCGTGCTGGTGCAGCGCGGCGTCGCGGGCGACGTCGCCGCGTCGCTGACCGCGGCGCTGGAGAGCGTCCGGCTCGGGCCCGCGTCCGACCCGGAGAGCCAGATGGGGCCGATGATCGACCAGGCCAGCGTCGAGCGCGTCGACCGGATCGTGGAGGAGGCCGGGCGCTCCGGCAGGATCCTGCTGCGCGGCGGCCCCGTGACCGAGGGTCCGCTGGCGGCCGGAGCGTTCTACGCGCCGAGCCTGATCGAGGTCGACGACGTGCGCGCGCCGATCGTCCAGCAGGAGGTCTTCGGGCCCGTCGCCACGATCGAGGTGTTCGACACCGAGGCGGAGGCGATCGAGCTGGCGAACGCGACGGAGTTCGGCCTCTCCGCCGGCATCTGGACCCGCGACGTCGACCGGCCGCGCCGCGTCGGCAGCCGGCTGCGCGCCGGCACGATCTGGACCAACGGCTGGGCGCTCGTGGCGGACCAGTTCGAGGAGGGCGGGTTCAAGCAGAGCGGCATCGGCCGCCTCAACGGCCGCCGCAGCATCGAGGAGTTCCAGGAGTTCAAGCACTACGTCCACCACGTCGCCGAAATGGATGTCGCCTGATGGGAGCCGCGGAGATGGCCGGTGTCATGACGATCTACGAGCCGGGCGGACCGGAGGTGTTCGTCCGGGACGAGCAGCCGCTGCCCGAGCCGCGTGACGGCGAGGTGCTGATCCGTCAGGAGGCGATCGGCCTCAACTACCAGGACGTGTACTTCCGGATGGGCGAGTTCCCCGGGCTGGAGTTCCCCCTCGTCAACGGCGTCGAGGCGGCCGGCGTCGTCGCGGCGACCGGGCCGGGGGTCGAGGAGTTCGCGATCGGCGACCGCGTCGCCTATCGGCACGTCCTCGGCGCGTACGCAGACGCGCGCGTCGTCTCGCAGGACGAGCTCGTGCACGTGCCCGACGACGTGTCGCTCGAGCAATGCGCCGGGCTGCTGCTGAAGGGGCTCACCGCCGACATGCTCGTGAACGCGTGCTACCGCGTGGGCGCGCGTGACACCGTGCTGGTGCACGCCGCAGCGGGCGGGACGGGGTCGCTGATCTGCCGCCTGGCGCGGCATCGCGGCGCAACGGTGGTCGGCATCGTGGGCTCGGAGGCGAAGCTCGAGGCGATCGAGCCGTACGTCGACCACGCGCTTCTCTACGGAGAGGACGCCGCGATCGAAGCCCGCCTCCAGGAGCTGACGGAGGGCCATGGCATCGACGTCGTCTACGACGGCGTCGGTCGGGCCACCTTCGATCTCTCGCTCAACGCGGTGCGGCGGTTCGGGACGGTCGTGCTCTACGGCTGGGCCTCGGGCCGGCCCGAGCCGGTCGGCCCGCTGCGCCTCGTTCAGCGATCGCCGTTCCTGATCGTCCCGAGCGGCACGAACTTCTACACCGCGCCGGAGATCCTGCGCCCTGCGGCCGAGCGGCTGTTCGACGCGCTGCGCTCGGGCCTGTTCGGCTCGACGTCGATCACCACGTACGAGCTCGACGACGTGGCGCGCGCCCATGCCGACCTCGAAAGCCGCAAGACGAGCGGCTCGATCGTGCTGGTGCCGCGATGAGCGGGATCTCGATCGAATCCCCGTCGCCGACCGGCGGCCAGGCGCTCGACATGACGGCGGCCGTGCCGCACAAGGGCCTCGACCTGATCGCCTCGGTCGCGGGCGCCGACGGTCGCGTCATGGCAGTCCCGGACCGCGGCACGCCCGACCTCGCTGAAGCGCTCGCGGACGTCGAGTTCCTCGTGCTCGATCACGATCGCGACGACGTGCTCGCGCTGCTCGGCGAGCTGCCACGGCTGCGCGTCGTCCAGACCGTGATTGCGGGCACGGACAAGGTCCGGCCCTCGATTCCGGCGGGGGTCACGCTCTGCAACGCGTCGGGCGTCCGCGACATCCCAGTCGCGGAGTGGGCGCTCTCGGCGCTGCTCGGCGCCTACTCCGGCCTGCTGCGCTCCGTGCGGGCGCAGTCGACCGAGCGCTGGCAGCTGCTGCGGCATGGCGAGCTCTTCGGCAAGGTCGTGCTGATCCTCGGGCTGGGCTCGATCGGCCGCGCGCTCAAGGCGCGGCTGGAGGCCCTGGGCGCCGAGGTGATCGGCGTCGCGAGCGCCACGCGCGAGGGCGTGCACGGCCCGGAGGAGCTCGACAGCCTGCTGCCGCGCGTCGACGCGCTGGTGGTGCTCGCGCCGTTGACGGAGCGCACCCGCGGTGCGATCGGCGCCGCGCAGCTCAGCCTGCTGCGCGACGGGGCGCTGGTCGTGAGCTGCGGCCGGGGCGAGGTGGTCGACACCGCCGCGCTGCTCGCCGAGCTGCACGCGGTGCGTCTGGAAGCGGTCATCGACGTTGTCGACCCGGAGCCGCTGCCCGCCGGGCACCCGCTCTGGTCGGCTCCCAACGCCTACATCTCCTCGCACATCGCGGGCAACAGCGCGGAGGGCGAGGACCGGGCGTGGGAATTCGCCGGGGCGCAGCTCGGCCGGTACATCTCCGGCGAGCCGCTGCTGAACGTCGTGATGCGCGGCGATCGCTGAGGCCGTCGCGATGCGCATCGCACTGTTCGACGAGTGCCGCGTCGGCATCGTCGTCGGCACGACGATCCATGACGTCACCGAGGTGATCGACGAGCGGTGGCGTGGGACCCCCTACGCCACCACCGACCTGATCGAGCGTTGGGACGTCCTCCAGGGGCCCCTGGAGGACGCGCTCGGACGTGCGCAGCAGCGGGCGCTCGCCGACGTGCGGCTGCTGGCGCCGCTCCCGCGGCCGCGGCAGCTGCTCGCGGCGCCGGCGAACTACCACGCGCACGTCGAGGAGATGAGCGGGTCGCGCTTCGCACCGAGCAACGCACAGGCGCTGCAGTCGCCGCGGGAGGCCGGGTTCTTCGTGAAGGCGGCCGGCTCGATCTCGGGCCCGGCGGACCCGATCGAGCTCCCGGACCTCCCGGGACGAACGTTCCATCACGAGGTCGAGCTGGGGCTGGTGATCGGCAAGGCGGCGCGGGCGGTCGCCCGGCAGGACGCCCATCGTCACATCTTCGGCTACGTCTGCGTGCTCGACATCACGCTCCGCGTCGACGGCGAGCACCAGGAGGGGCGGACGCTGCGCAAGTCGTTCGAGACGTTCACCCCGCTGGGGCCCGTCATCGTCACCGCTGACGAGATCCCCGACGACGAGGACGTCGACCTGCGCCTGTGGGTCAACGACGAGCTGCGGCAGGAGGCGAACACGCGAGATCTCCTCGTCGGCGTCGACGAGCTGCTGGAGCGCGCGAGTCGCGTCGTCACGCTGCACCCTGGCGACGTGTACGCAACCGGAACGCCCGACGGCGTGGGGCCGATCGTCCCGGGCGACACCGTGCGCGCCGTCGTCGGCGGCGTCGGGGAGCTCACGCTGCCCGTAGTGCAGCGCGGCTGGTGAGCCGCGGCGCGGAAGCCGTGGGCGATCGTCGTGCCGAACGGCCCGCTCGCCGCGCGCTCCGGATCGACGTGGATCCACTGGCGGTCGCCGGTCGCCTCGGCGAAGGCGTCGATCGTCGTCTGGTCGATCCTCCTGGCTCAGCTCGCGCCGTGCGCAGCCGATGGGAAAAGGGCATCAATCGTCGACTCGAAAGACCCGACCGGCTCCACGAGATGCCACATCTGCACATAGCGGCGATGCAGCTCCGCATCGGAACGCAGGAGCGCGGCGATTGCACGTGAACGCTTATCCGCTGATTGAGCATTGGCGAAACGCGAAAGCTCCCACGCCGCCGCACACGCCGAAGCGGCGCCGGACAGATAGGCCTTGGTGAGCACGGACGCGCTGGTCGCCTCGCCGGTCAGGGCATCGCCAAGTGCCGACGCCTGCCACGCGGCGACTGAGATCCCTTGGCCGAAGAGCGGGTCGAGTGTCGCAAAGGAGTCGCCGAGCGGAAGCAGCCCGGGAAGTGGCCGCTCGAGGAGGTCGTAGCGACGCCAGTTCGCGAGCGGACGACGGAAGAGCGTGGGTCCTTCCAGCGCACGTGCGCCTGCGAGCAACTGTGCGATCCATGGCGCATCGAGCGTCCGGGCGTACGCGCACATCTCGGCGGCATCACGAGGCGGGGCATCAGCCGCGCACCCCGACAGCGACACGTACCAGCGGTCCGGCCCGACGGGAGCGACGATCCCGCCGCGTGTACCCGGCGGTTTCGGAAAGATCATCCAGAAGCGGTCGCGCGCGCCCTCGCCTGCGGTCCGCTCGAACGTGGCGCTCGAGTACCAGCGCGAGACCCGCACCGCGTCGACCGACGGGACCGGCAGCCCGCAGGCACGCAGCCATCTGATGCCTTCTGCACGCGCCCCGGTCGCATCGACCACGAGCGTGGCGCCGACGGACGTCCGCGTGCTGCCCATGTCGACGTCGACGCCCGCCACGCCACCATGCGCGTCGAGCAGGAGCGATCCCACCCGCGCGCCGGTGCGGACCTCCACTCCGCCGACGTCCGACAGCACGTCGCGGGCGACGTGCTCGATCAGCGGTCGCGGCGCGGACAGCAACCGCATGCCCAAGTCGCGTCGCGGCATCCGCACGCCGAGCTCGAGCACCTCCGTATCCACGGCGACGCTCGCGTCGCCAGCTCCCGCCTCACGCAGTCGGGCACCGAAGCCCGGCAGCAGGCGCTCCAGATGCATCTGCGCACGGGTCAGCAGGTTGTGGAGCTGATTCCCCTGCGGCACGCCGGGACGCGCAGCCGGACCGCTGGGCAGCACGTCCCGCTCGACGACGAGCACCTCTCGTCCGGCGCGGCGCAACGCAGCGGCGGCGGCGATGCCACCGATCCCGAACCCGACGACGACCGCTCGGTCACTCACGACAGCTCCCTGCTGCTCGACCGGACGGAGCGTAGCCGGACCGACGCCGCGGCAGCCGACGAACCGTAAAGTTGGCCTCCGTGCACGACGCCACGCTGAATGCGCAAGCGCCGGGGACGACCGATCAGCTCGAGACGATCAAGACCGTCGCACTGGCGTCCGGCGTCCAGATCGGCCCTGACGTGCTCGCCTGGCTCGGCGGCCCAGACTCGCTTACGGTCCATGAGTATCCGACGACCGGCGGGATCACGCTCGTCCTCCCGGGCGAGGTGCTCGTCAACGCCGCCTTCGATGAGGCGTGGTGCGCGGACAGCCCCCTGGTCCTGTCGCTGGTGGACGGCCACCTCGAGCTGCGGCTCGGCGACACCGCCACGCCGGTGCTCGGCGTGCTGCCGCTGCCGGGCTACCTGGCGTCCGTGGACGCCTGCGGTCGTCTGGTCGCGGACGTCGCCATGTCGCACGCCGATCGCGTGCGCGTGTCGCCGATCGAGGGCTGCGCGTTCAACTGCGCCTTCTGCGACATGCCGGGGCGATACGTGCCGCGGCCGCTCGAGCAGATCCTGGCCGCGCTCGACGTCGCCCTGCGCGACGACGCGCTGCCCGCGCGGCACGTGCTCATCAGCGGCGGCTCGCCTGGCCAGGCAAGCGCCCAACAGGACTACTTCCGCGACGTCTGCGTCGGCGTGCTCCGGCACGCGCGGAGCATGCGGAATCGAGACGGCAGGCATCTGGAGGTCGACATCATGATGAGCGCCCGCGCCGACGCCCGCGCCTTCGTAGAGACGATGGTCGAAGAGGGCGTGCACGGCTTCTCGTTCAACGTCGAGGCGTACTCCGAGGCTGGCGCCCAGGCCCACCTCGCGCGCAAGCACAAGCTCACGCGACCGCATCTGCAACCGATGATCGAGCATGCGGTCGCCGCGCTCGGCCATGGGACCGGACGTGTGCGCTCCCTCATCATCGCCGGCCTGGAGACCCCGGAGCAGACGCTGGACGGTGTCGAGTGGCTCGCCTCGCTCGGATGCGATCCGGTCCTGAGCCCGTTCCGTCCGGCGCGGGGAACGGCCATGGCCGATGCGGCGCCGCTGGAGCCCTCGGTGCTCTCGCACATCCTTGAGCGCAGCCGCCGGATCGCACGGCGCCACGGCGTCGCGATCGGGCCTCGCTGCGTGCCCTGCCAACACAACACGCTGTCGTTCCCTTGGGATGTGCGCTGAGTCGCCGGCCGGAACCGGCTTGCTCCGCGCAGTCCGTCGGCAAGAATGCCGCGCATGAGCGACGCTTCGATCGCGGAGCGCTGCGACTTCTTCGTCAGCTACACCGCCGCCGACCGGCCGTGGGCCGAGTGGATCGCCTGGCAGCTCGAGGACGCCGGCTTCTCCACTCGCCTTCAGGCATGGGACTTCCGGCCCGGCGGCGCCTTCCCCCAGGAGATGCACGAAGCGCTCCAGCGCGCCGAGCGCACCATCGCCGTGCTGTCCCGCGCCTACCTCGAGTCGCAATACGCCGCCGCGGAGTGGCTGGCGGTGTTCCGTGACGACCCGACGGGTCGCCAGCGCAAGCTCGTCCCCGTCCGCGTCGAGCCGTGTGAGCCGGATGGCCTGCTCGGCTCGGTCATCTGGATCGACCTCGTCGGCAGCGACGAGCGCGAAGCGCTCGAACGGCTGCTCGCGGGCATCAGACGCGAGCGGATGAAGCCGACGAGGGCGCCTCGCTTCCCAACGACGGAGCCGCCGCTCTTTCCGAGTCCAGAGGCCTCCACGCCCGCGGTCTCCACGCCGGCGGTCGAGACCTTCGAGCCGCGGGTGTTCGACTGGGTCGAGGAAGGCTGGTCGGCGATGACGCTCGCGCACACGCTCTGGGTCGTCGAGGCACGCGGCTCCGCGCTGCGCTTCCGGCGCTTCGGCGAGCACGCGAGAGCGCGCGGGTCGGACCTCGGCAGCCCGCTCTCGCATGTCGCCATCGCGCACGACGGGACGCTGGTGGCCGCCCAGGTTGCGGACGGCGTCCGGATCGCCCGCCTCGATCCGCGCGGACGGCTCTCCTCCTGGACCGCGTGCGAGGTCGACGAGCCCTCCCCCGCCCGCCTCGTCTCGGTGCGGGGTGACGAAAGGGCGCCCGAGGTCTTGATGGCGACCGCGAACGCGACGTTCTCGCTCACCCCCAGCACGGCCGGCGTCGTGCACCGACGGGAGGTGTGCAGCGCCCCGGCGCGATGCGCCGCCAGCCTGGGCGGCGCCTTCCTGGTGGTTTCCTCCGCGGGCCGCGTCATTCGCGGCGTCGCGCCCTCCTCCGCGCGCGACGGCTGGTTGGACGTCGACGCCGGGACAGGAGCGGGTGTCGAGCTGCTCGCCGGCATCCGCCAGGAGGACGGCCATCCGGTCCTGCTGGTCGCGCGCCGCGACGCGCGGGAGGGCGAGCTGCGGCGGCTCGCGGTTCCCCATGGAGCCGAGCGGGTGCGTGTCGCGCGCACGCCCGCACAGCGCGACGCGCCCACCCAGCTTGTGGTCGAGGTCGGCGGCGGGGAGCTGATGGCGTGCAGCTGGGACGACCTCGCAGCGGAGCGTTCCCAACCTTGAGGCGCGACCACCTCCTGCGCAGCGTCTCGGCTGCGCTCGACGGCCGGCAGCTGGTGTGGTTCGGGACGCGGGGCGACGACGCCGAGGGCCTCGGCGACGTACCGGAGCTCGCCGCCGCGTTCTCGATCGTCTCTCCCTACAGCAGCCGCCCGTCGGTCGAAGCCGTGGCGCTCGAGCAGCTGACCGGCAAGCGGGTGGATCTCGATGTCTATGAGCTGGAGCAGGATCAGGTCGAGGCGACGGCGATCGAAGAGCTGCGCCACCGCCTGTGGCGGGTCCTGCACCGGCCGAGCGTGGTCGTCACGTACCGCCCCTCGGAGTTCCTGTCGGAGGTCACGTACGTGCGACGCGATCGATGCTGGTATCTCGGGCTGCTGCGCGACCATCAGGCGGCGTTCGAGCACAAGCCGTGGGTTGAGTCGATGGTCGCGCAGATGGGGATCCCCCACGTGCCTTGGTCCTACGTCGTCGACCCGGATCAGATTCCTTCGCTTCCGTTCCTCGCCAACGGGCCGGCCATCGTCCGCCCCACGCGCAGCACCGGCGGCGTCGGGCTCACGCGCGTGGAGGACGCAGATGACCTCGCACAGCTGCTCGAGCCGGACGGCTCCTCGTACGTCAGTGTCGCGCCGTACATCGCCGGAGGCGTGCCCCTGAACGTCGGCGGAGTCGTCTGGCTTGATGGCGTGACGCTGCACCCGGCGTCGGTGCAGCTCATCGGCATACCGGCGCTGACGACTCGGTCGTTCGGCTTCTGCGGCAACGACTTCGGCGCGGCGACGGAGCTGGAGGATTGGCAGCTGTCGATGATCGCGACCGCCGCCAAGCGGATCGGTACGTGGATGGGCACGCAGGGCTACCGCGGCGCGTTCGGCGTCGACTTCCTGCTCGCCGCCGACGGGACACCGCTGTTCACGGAGGTCAACGCGCGCTTCCAAGGCTCGACGCACGCCTCCTGCCAGATCTCGGTCGAGAACGACGAGAGCTGCGTGATGCTCGAGCACGTCGCTGCTCTGCTCGGGATGGCCGCGCCGACGCCCCGCGATCTGCGCGCCTTCCTCGGGGGGGG